>Ga0183099_1000052_pt1 | contig 136853 bp, 122 predicted proteins | sample Biomet1_FD_127788 | JGI IMG/M metagenome (GOLD analysis project Ga0183099, IMG submission 127788) | Microbial communities from bioreactor (seeded with anoxic lake sediment) at LBNL, California, USA - Biofuel metagenome 1 | ecosystem: Engineered > Bioreactor > Anaerobic > Unclassified ...
CAAGCAGGAGTCGAACCCGCAACCCTCAGATTCGAAGTCTGATACTCTATCCAGTTGAGCTATTGAGGCGTATCGATACTATAAACCATTTTGGTTCCTTTGATTATGGGGTTTTGGAGTATAATCGCCTTAGCCTCATCGAGGCCCAATTGTAATTAAGGCATTGTTATGCTTACGTATATTCTCATCATCTCCATTTTGGGAGTGGTCGGCATGCTCGTTTGTCTCGCCTTTTTCCCTGAACTAAAGATCGGACGGTTCAAACTCCAAACCTTTTGGATGCCACCGCTTATTTCCGCCATCGGTTTGCTCGCCAGCACCCTCGTAAAATGGAATTACTTTTGGGGCTTTCTCACGAGCCCTTCGGCCATCAACCCCATCGAGATCCTTCTGCTTTTCCTTTCGATGGCTTTTCTCTCGACCGTCCTCGATGAGGCCGGGTTCTTCGCAAACCTCGCTTCCAAGGCGGTCCATAAGGCCGGCGGCAGCCAACTCAAGGTCTTCATTTTCCTCTACGCTCTCACGAGCTTCCTCACGATTTTCACCTCCAACGACATCATCATTCTGACCTTTACACCATTCCTGATCTATTTCTCCAAGCGGGCCAAGGTTAACCCCATTCCTTATCTTGTCGGGGAGTTCGTGGCGGCTAACAGCTGGAGCATGCTCTTCCTGATCGGCAACCCGACTAACATCTACCTTGGGCAATCATTCGGCATCGACTTTGGGACCTACTTCCTCGCGATGTGGCCAAGTGCCCTCGCGGGAGGCATCGTGTCCTTCCTCATCATGATCGCCCTCTTTTACAAGAAGCTCAAAGTCCCGTTTGAGGGTGCCTCCAGCGTGACGATCGAGCCCATCAAGGACCGCCCGCTCATGATCGCGAGTCTCCTCTCCCTTTTCATCTGCCTAAGCATGATGATGGTAGCCAACTTCTTTGCCATACCGTTATGGCTCATCAGTACCGTGGCCGCCATCGCCCTGCTCCTCTTTTGCCTCATCTATTGCTTCGTCAAAAAAGAACGCTTCCCGATGCTCACCAACGCCGTCAAGCGTTTACCTTATTCCGTGATTCCTTTCGTCCTTTCGATGTTCGTCCTCGTGCTGGGCCTTAAAGAAAGCGGGGTCACCGCCTCGCTAGGAGCCACCCTCAACTCGCTCGACCCCATCTGGTCATACGGCCTTTCGAGTTTCTTCGCCGCCAACCTCGTCAACAATATCCCGATGTCGGTCCTCTTCACGGAAGTCATCCGCGATGGTGCCGGTTCGCTCCGGGCCATGTACGCTTCGGTCATCTCTAGCAACATCGGGGCTTTCCTAACCCCCGTAGGAGCGCTCGCGGGAGTCATGTGGATGAGCATCCTCAAATCGCATGACATCAAGTACACCTTCTTCGATTTCATGAAATACGGCCTCCTGATCGCCGTCCCCACTCTGCTAGTTTCCCTCGGCACCTTGTATCTCATCTGACGTCTCTTTGTTTTCTCATCCTTTGTTCTTTGGCGACTAAAAAGTCCTGGTTTCTACCAGGGCTTTGTTGGTGTCGAGAGGTTATTTTTTCTTCCGGAAACGAAAGTAAAGGCCAAGACCGAAACAGGCCACGGTTAGGAAACAAAAGAGAATGGCAAAGGGCTTCGTAAGATCATAAGAAACAAGAAATGGGGTTACGCTCTCCGAGCCTTCTCCGAAGGTGTCGATGGCATGAAGGTATTCCATCCGTTTCCAGCTCACGAGGATCAAAGAAATAACCGCGCCGATGGAACTGAGAAGAAAGCCGGCGAGAAACCAGTTCTCAAGGGAAAAGGAAGCCCGGATGGGGTGAACGTAGGGGTCAACTGGCTTTATTTCGTTTTCGTTCATGGGAATCTCTAGTTAGTAGTATGCCACAAGGAGGGGCTCGCGGAAGGGCCTTTCACGCGCTCTTCTTGCGTGAACGGGCTTTTTTGGGGGCGGTTAGAGCGTAGCTCTCATCAATCAGGCGTTTGAGTAACGGAAGGTCGGCCCCTTCGTCGAGCAGGCACGAAAGCCAATGTTTTCGGTTCATGTGATAGGCCGGATGGACCCTCTCATCGAAGAGGAGCGGAAGGCGTCTCGGGTCGTTCTTGAGGTTCAGGAGATACAGTTCGCCGGGCTTTTCGGGGAAGAATTTCTCTCGCCTCACGAGAAGCAAAAGGGCGAACCATTTTCTGTTGTCAAGGTGGCGAAAAGCCATATCGTCGAAATCGTCCGGGAAGGGGCAGTCCCCGCTCACCCCATACTTCTTTTTGATATACTCCTCAACGGCTTTCACGAGAGGAATGTCATCGCGTTTCATCGCAAACCGAACGCCTTGATGAGGCGGCTCCCTAGCACAACCTCGGCCACGTAGGATTGAAGGAATTCGAAGGTGATGGGACGGAACACGGAAAGGGTGAAAGGGATTCCGCAGTCATCGAGATAAAGCGTCAACTTCTGGTCGTGAAAGTAAGCCGCGAGATGCCCTTGGTAATCGGCCTCGAGATCCATGAGAGTAGTCAAAAGCACGGGAGTGAGGAACGCACGAGCCTTTTCTTCATCAGCGGCCGTCACGGCGTGCGTGTCCTCAAAGAGGGTGCTGTCAGTTTTGATGACGAGAGGCAACCTCACGGACGCAAAGAGTTGGGCATTGAGCTTGTTTTTGATCAAAATGTCGGTTCCGAGAGAAGCGTTCAGCGAAAAGCTATAAAGGCGGCCCACCACTTCCTTGGCGCCTTTTTTCACCTTCTCTTTCGCATGGTAGACGAACGTCCAGAAGGACACGTCGCGGTATTTGCCCTCGAAGTACGAGGCGGCTCTCGGAAGGAGTTTCTTTTCGAGCCCACCGCCCACCTCGGCCCGCAAGGGGTCGAAGTCTTTCGTGGTGTCAGTGCGGAAAGACTGGTAAAGGCCACTCGAGCATAAGGGCGTGACCTCGGAAACGAAGAAGGCTTTGTAACGGGCTTGGGCGGAGATGGCGCTTAGGATGAATAAGGGGGTCAAAACGAGTAAGCCCAATAGACCGATAAAGAGCGGGACGTCCTCTCCCAAAAAACCGCCGATGAGGGTGAGACACAAGGAAGCGAGACCCACGACTCCCTCGCCGATATAGCCGAAAAGGGCATGGCGGCGATAATGAAACCGCCGGGCTTCAAGGTGGGGGATGACCCCTTCAAGCGAACGCTCGAGAAATTCTTCGGCTTTGCTCATGGCTGTATTATATCTTCACCAGTCGTTTTATTCGGCGTTTTTTTCTTTTTTTCGGAAAAGTGGGCGTCGAGAGCGACCACACCCTCGCCGAGGAGCATTAGAACGATGGAGACATAGAGCGTCCAAGCGGGCGCCTTCGGGAAAAAGATGAGGGAAAGGGCCGCCCCGATGAAGGGGTTCATGGCGTACACCGCGGTCCCAAGGCTCGCGGAGAGTTTGCGGAAGCCGATCAAGAGTAGGGTCACGGAAAGGCCATAGGCCACGAAACCGTCGAGGAGGGAGAGCCCAGCGAAAGCCCAGGTCGTCCCGACTTGGCCAAAAGCGGCCGCGATGATGAAAATGACGATTCCGGGAATAAGGCATTTCATGAAGGCGAACTCGAAGGGATCTTTGCTGGAGACGTTCTTCATGAAGTTGTTGTCGAAGCCCCAGCAAATGGTGGAGCCGACGATGAGCAAACAGGCGGGCTGAAATTCGTATCCCTTCATCGGATCGAAGGAAAGGAGGACGGAAGCCCCAAGGATCACGACGATGCCGGTGAGCAAACGCCAACTGGGCTTTTCTTTGAAGAGGAAATAGGCCACGACCGCCGTCGTCACGGTCTCGAAGGATTGGAGCAGCGAAGCGGTCTCCCCGCTCAGGAGCTTGATGCCGTAGAAGAGCATTATGTTGGCCGCTGTGTCGAGGACGTTGATGCAAAGGACGGAAAGCCAATCGCGCCCGGAGAGGAACTTGACGTTCTTGCGGTCGCGAAGCACCCGAATGAGGAAAATGCTCCCTGTCCCGAGGCTGGCGCCGAGGAAGGTAAGGGAACCCATGAGGAGGGCCGGCACCTTGCCAAGAAGATACTGGCTTGCCGGGACGTTAAGAGCCGCGAGGCAAGCCGAGAGCAAGACGATTAACAGAGCCTTAATCATGTCGGCTAATTATAAAAGGGCGCTTCTAAAGAAGCGAGACAATTCCTTAAAGATACGATGAGCCGAGGATTTCGTGGCAGCGGTCCGACAAAGCGACCGCCGTTATGCCCTCATAGTCCTCTTTCCGGAGGACGGCCAGGACCGTCAGAGTCACCTTCGTTCTCCGGAACGGAAAGTTCTTCTTGATGAGGGAGGTTCCTTCGACTCGGACCACGACGAGGGGGCAGCCGGTCCGCGTGGCGATTTTGAAGGAGCCTTCATGAAAGGGCAGGAGCGTTCCGTTTTTGCTTCTCGTGCCTTCGGGTGAAACGGCCACGCTGGCCTCGCCCCGGCTTATGAAGCCGATGGCTTGCTGGATGGTCGCTAGGCCGGCAAAGGCGTTCTTCCGATCGAGCGGCAGGAATCCGGCTTTATGCATCCATTTGCCGGCGATGAAGATATGCTCGTTCTCTTTCTTGGAGATGGAAAGGATTAACGAGGGGATCTTGGCGACGAGGCAAAGGTGGTCGAAGCCGCTGATGTGGTTGCAAATGAGAAGGAATTTTTCCTCGGCAGGGATTTTCTCAAGGCCCACGAATGTGACCTTCGCCCCCATGAAAGGCAAGAGGTTTTGACAGGTCTCTTTGATGGCCCAATAGGCAAAACAGTCAGGCTTTTTGGGAGTTTTTCGCAACGAGATGAACCAAGAACCAACGAAGAAAAAGAGGAGCCACAGGACATAGCAAGCGACGAAGAAGCCTAGGGCGAAAACGAAAGGCATCCACCAAGAAAAAGGGAGGAGGTAAAGGCCCGAAAAGAAATAGGTACAGCCGCTTCCGAGAAGGGATAAAAGGACGAATGAGATGAAAAGTTGCATAGGGACATTATCCGCTTTTGGACGCCGAGGCCATAGAAACAAGACCCGAAGGGATGCTTTCTTAGCCTGACTCCGAAGGATTTTTCGAAAAACCTGTCTACCAAAGATACTTTTGCGATAGAATAAATTAGTTAAGGTTTACTAAAACATGCCACACCGCAATGCCCTACAAACTAAACAAGAGATCAAGCTTCAACTCATAAAACTAACCGCCAAGCGCGGAATCGAAGGAGCCTCCACCAAAGAAGTGGCGGCCAAAATCGGGATCAGTGAGCCGGCTATCTACGTTCATTTCGCGACGAAAGCCAACCTCTTCAACGAAACGTTCATTTTCTGTTGCCACGAGTTCGAAGAAACACCTGCCCTCCCCCTCGACTACTCAAAAGAAAACCGCCTCGAAGCCTTTAAGGCCTATCAGAAGAAGATCAGTAAGGCTATCGCCAAACCCGCCTTCATCAAATATATCTACGATTATCTCCAAAGCGACCATTTCGACCCCAAGACGGCCGGAGCCTGCGAGGACCTTTTCCTCAAGTCCACGAAGGATTTCCTCCGCCTTCATAACAGCGTCCTCACCGACGCCGAGATCCGTTACCTGGCCTACCAATGCGTCAACGCCGATCTCCGCTACGCCATGAACCTTGTCCGCGGACAGGTCATACGAAGCGACCGGACCGATTATCTCGCCTTCTGCGTGAGCAGCTATGGCATGGTAAGCTTCTTCGAAGACAAGAACGTCCATCCCGGCCTCGAAGCCGATGACTTCAGCAAGAACTCCTACACCGGCGAATAGTTAGTTATTTTTAGAGAAGTCCTTTGGGGCTTCTTTTTATGTGGCAAAGAAAAAGCCTCCGCGAAGGAGGCGCTAATCGTAGCTTGGTCGGGATGACCAGATTCGAACTGGTGATCTTCTGCTCCCAAAGCAGACGCGTTAACCAAGCTGCGCTACATCCCGAGATTGGCGCGCCAGACAGGATTCGAACCCGTGACCCGCAGATTCGTAGTCTGCTACTCTATCCAGCTGAGCTACTGGCGCACTTTTTCGTAAAGCTATCCGGGAAAGATAGCCCAACAACTATAGTCCACTACCCAAAGGGTAGCAACTAAAACTTTGGAGCTTCCGGGCGGGATCGGACCGCCGGTTAAGGATTTGCAGTCCTCTGCCTTACCGCTTGGCTACGGAAGCAGCGAGGGGATTATAACATTGCGCCTTTTGCCTCGCAATTACTTGAGCCACAAAAAGAAGAAAAGGAGATCGAATTGCCCCTAGAAGAGTCGAGGAATCCATTAGAAGTCTTCGAAAAATGGGCGCTCAGATTCGTTAACGAAGAATAAGGCAACCCCGGAGGATTGCCTTAAGTAATATCCTTGCAGAAGCCGCTTATTTGGTCGCGGGCTTAAGGTCTTCGTTCCGTTCTTCGCGGCGGTGTTTACGAAGCGTCTTTGCTCCGTAACTCTTGAGGAAGAAGTAGAGACCGGCACCGAGGGCGGCGGCCGCCTCGACGGAGAAGAGGACGATGATCCAAGGTTGGAGGGTTCCCCCGGCCTTGACGTTCTCCCACATGTTGAGGATGTAGTCGTTGATGTCGCTACTATAGTTCTCCATGACCGCAAGGCCCGGGATCTGGCAGCGGACGGTGCCTTTATAGGCTTCGTCCTGCGTGGGGTATTGGGCGAGGAAAGTCCTGCCGACGACGACGGTTTCGTCCTGACCGGCGAGGTTTTTGCCCGTCACTTCTTCGAGTTCGTTCGTGTAGAAAACCATGTCCGAAGGGAGGTACTCGTCTTCCGTTCCGTTAAAGAAATAGGAGAGATCGACGGTCGACCAAGGGTTCTCCTCGGGTCCGACGAAATCACTTGAAGCGGCGTAATCGTCCCACGAAGCAATCTCGGGATGGCCGGCGATGAGGGGCGTCTCATAAGTCGAGCCCGTCATGTCGAAAGAGCCGTAATCGTCACCCGTCTCCGAATGGACGCCCGTGCCATCCTTGAGGATGTAGGCGCCTTCTTCATCGGTTAGATAGGCGGAATTGTCGGGGTCTTCGGTATCGTCATGGTAGACGTACATCGCCGCGGTGCGCGGGTCATAAAGCTCCCGTACGAGGTCGATGATGCTGTCACCTCCGATGAAGGAGGTGTAGCCGTTATAGGCCATGTTGGGGTTGGCGTTGACTGGATCGGAGATGAAGTCGATGAACTTCTGGGCGTACTCCTGTTCCAGACGATCGCTCTTGATGAGGACCCAGGCATCGAACCAGATGTTGCCGCCGGTCTTGGGGATCGAATAGTAGAGATTCACGTCATTGCTGACCTCGGCTTGGCTCATCGAAAGGATGGCATCGCCGCTCCAAGCGGTATCGACGCCCGACTTGGTGCCGGTCTGAATGTCGGTTTTGCCAGAGTCGACTTCGAAGCCAAAGCTCTTTTCTTTGAGCTCGGAGAGGGCGGCTTGGAGTTCATCGACGATCGAGGCCTCATCGACATCCACCGCTGAGGGGTTAATGCGATGGACAAGATCGTTAAACTCTGAGATGTGATTAACGTTGTTGAAAATAGTGCTCACGTCGGCATTGTATTGCTCCGTCGAATAAGGACCGACGGTGAGATCGGGCAGCGTGCCAACGCCGCTCGTGTACCAACGTAAGAGAGTCTGGAAGTAGCCATCAAAGACGTGCATGAGGGCGATCGAGCAAGCATCCCGCATGGAATCCTTGATCTGAAAAGTCTTCTCGTACTGGGAGGCCCATAAGGCATTCCAATCGGACATCTGAACCTTCACGTCAGACTCGGAAAGGCCCTTTTCGGCATAGCCGGAGAAAGTCGGGTTGTAGGTGAAACCCATCGTGCCCCACATATAGCCGCGGGCGTAATCGGCGAGGTCGCCGACATTGGCGGGGTCACCCCCGATGTTGGCTCTGATTTCCGACAGACGGCCCTTCAGGAAGGGCGAGGCGTAGCGGTCGTAAGTGTCGGTTTCCCAACCGGCGAGTCCACCGCCCGCGCTATACATCTCGTCGCGCTCGGCCCCGGTTTTGAAAGGGACGACCATGTTGTTAACCATGAGGCGCTGGATGATGTAGTCGCTCACGCAGACGAGGTCGGCGTAATGGGCGCCGTCGCTGAGGATCGAGAGTTCGTCCTCCATGGTCGAGAAGGTCTGATAGGCCACCTGGACGTTCACATTGTCGTGGAGGGCGCAGTAGTCGATGAAGTCACCGACGAGGTTCTCGCCGGGCTCCCGGGGAGACTCGATGTTGTTCGGATCCCCGGCGATATAGTCTTCCGAGTTATGGATGACGAGGTTGACGGTCGAGCCGGCCCGAGCGTTCAGGGCTTTGGCTTTGGTGACGACGTTAAGATAGCCCACGGAAGAAGTGGCTTTCGGCGAAAGGCCAAAAGGAAGGACGGCGAACATGGAAGCGACGACGAGCAGTGAGTTTTTCATTCTAGTATTGCCTCCCTTTCCGGCGCTTGCCTTTTCCGGCTTTGACGTTTTGGACGACGGCGAAAGTGACGACGAGAAGCAGCACGCCAAGGAAGATAAAGGTCGTAAGGGCCCGTAAGTTCGTCGGTAGCGGATGCTTCTTGATGATGCCTTCGACATAAGTCGAGATGGTTTGGATGTTGGAAGGGCCGCTGAGGAGTCCCGGGCCGCGGGTGAAAGCGGTGACGATGAAGTCATCAAGCGACAGGGTGACGGCCATCAAGAACCCGGCTAAGATGCCAGGGAGAATTTCCGGGAACGTGACCCTCCAGAGGGCCTGCCGCGGCGTGCATCCTAGATCGAGGGCCGCTTCGTAAAGGGCCGGATCCATCTGCATGAGCTTCGGGCGGACGGAAAGGTAGACGAAGGGAATCGTGAGGACGAGGTGGCCCGAAAGAAGGGTCCAGAAGTTGAGCTCGAGACGCCCGATGATCCCACCGACGAAGACGAACATGACGATGAGGGAAAGGGCGATGACGATTTCCGGATTGACGACCGGGACCTGAGTGGTGAATTCCAAAGTCTTCTTGAACCACGGCCGGGACTCATAGACGCCGATGGCGCCTAAGGTTCCGATGATGGTGGAGATCACCGCCGTCACGAAAGCGAGGATGAAGGTATTGCCCACCGCCACCTGAATCTCATGGGATAAAAAGAGGTCGGCGTAGTTCTTCCACGAAAAGACAATGGGTTCGCCGAGGGCGGACGTCGTGAAGGAGTAGATGATGAGGATCAGGACCGGCATATACATGACGAGTAAAAGGATCCAGATGTAGGATTGGGCGAGAAGCCGTTTCCATAAAGCCGCTTTGTTCACCATATGTCACCTCCGCGAGACCCGGTGGGATCTTTCTCGATTTTGCGAGTGGCCAGCATCGTGAGGCCAATGAGGATCAACATGATGAGGGCCATGAAGGATCCCTCATTCCATAGCGAGTTGGAGAAGGCGAGATAGATGTAGTTGCCGAAGAGGGTGATCTTGCCTTCCGACAAGGTGTCGGAGATGACATAGGAGCTCATGACCGGCATGAAGACCATTTCGCAAGCCGAGACGATGCCCGGCAGCGTCTGGGGGATAATGTTCTTCCAGAAGACGTTCCAAGGGTTGGCGCCTAAGTCGGCGGCCGCCTCCACCTGAGAGTGGTCAAGTTTGAGAATCGTCGTGTAGAGCGGCAGGATCGTGAACGGCAAGTAGTTGTAGACCATGCCGATGATGGTGGCTTCCCACGGATGGGTGGAGCCAGACAGGCCCATCCAGTCGAGCAAATCGCGCGTGGCGCCGGTCCGAATGACGAAGTTGATCCACATTGGCATGATGAATAAGACCACCAGGACCTTATTGGAGTTGAACTTCTTCTCGGCGAGGAAATAGGCCGCGGGATAAGCGAGGAGCAAACAGATGATGGTCGTCTGCACCCCGACGAAGAGGGAGACGAAGAGGACGGACCATTTGCTCGGGCTCGTGAAGAAAGACGCAGCCGCCTGGAAGGAGAAAGTCGTGACCTTCTCGCCGGCGACGATATCGGTTTCCGTGAAAGCGTAGCCGATGATGAGCAGGAGCGGAATGACGACGAAGAGCAAGAGGAAAAGGGCGTAGGGGAAAGCGAGGTAACGGCGCTTCAGAGTGAAGAACCTTTGGCCGCGGGATTCCTTTTTCGGCCGACCCGGCAGGGCCTCACTTGTCGATGGCATAGGTCTCAAGGCCCTTCTTCAGGCGGAGATGGATGGCGTCGGCGGGGATGTCGATCGAAACCGTCTCCCCTTCGTGCCATTGGTAAGGCGTATTGCAGATATAGTCTTCTTCCTCATCGGTGCGAACGAGGAACTGGTAGTGGTCGCCGAGCCAGACGGAAGAGATGATCTTCCCTTGGGCATGCCCTTCCTCGAGGTTATCGCTAAGGACCGGGGCGTCAAGCTCGCAGGTCGCCACCACATCGGCTTCCTTGAGGTTGTAGGCTTTCTTGGTTTTTGGATTATAGAGGAAGCCACCATCGTCGATGACGCTGCCTTTGAGGAGCTGGGTGACGTCCACTGGGAACACGTCGTCGGAAATCACCAACTGGTTGGCGTCGTTGATCCAGGCGTCGGTCCAGGTGTTCTTCGTGAGATCCTTATGCATGATCTGTAGGTTCTCTTTGACCACGTGCACGGAGACTTGACTCCCGACGGTGCGGGCCTTGGTGTCGCGGCACAGCACTTCGTTCTTGCCGACGAGGATGACGTAGGAGTAATCCTCGCCCTTGAAGACGCGGGAAGCGATGACGCCGTCGACGATGCCTTTGCCCGGCGTGCCGAGTTCGACGTCTTCCGGACGGATCACCACGTCGACCTTCTCGTTAAGTGGGAAATCGTCGATGCAGTTCCAGGCGGCGCCGAGGAAGCGAACTTGCTCCTTGCCGCACATGGTTCCGTTATAGATGTTGCTCTCGCCGATGAAGTCGGCCACATAGGCGTTGACCGGCTCGTTATAGATGGATTCGGGGGTGCCGACTTGCTGGATGGCCCCATCTTTCATGACGATGATGGTATCCGACATCGAAAGGGCTTCTTCCTGGTCATGCGTGACGTAAATAAAGGTGATGCCCAGTTTCCGATGCATTTCCTTAAGTTCGAGCTGCATGTCCGTACGCATTTTGTGATCGAGGGCGCTGAGCGGTTCATCGAGCAAAAGAACCTGAGGTTCGTTGACGATGGCTCGGGCGATGGCGACCCGCTGCTGCTGGCCACCCGAAAGGTTGGAGATATCGCGGTCCTCCATCTCTTCCATGTCCACGATCTCGAGGGCGTGGGCGACCTTCTTGTCGATCTCCTCCGCCGAGAGGTGTTTGAGCACGGTTTTCTTCTCCCCGTTCCGGTCGGTGACGACCGTCGGGATCTTCTTCAGTTTGAGACCAAAAGCGATGTTGTCGTAGACATCGAGATTGGGGAAGAGGGCGTAGTGTTGGAAAACGGTGTTGACCGGCCGCTTATAGGGCGGGAGATCAGTGATATCCTGACCATTGAGGTAAATCTTGCCTTTGGTCGGGATCTCAAAACCGGCGATCATGCGGAGGGTCGTTGTCTTGCCGCAGCCCGAGGGGCCGAGCAAAGTGACGAACTCGCCTTTTCTGATGTCGAGGGTAAAGTCATCGACCGCGACAAAAGACTTGTCGAAGATCTTGCTAATGCCCTTAATCGAAATAATTGTGTTATCAGCGTCCATCGCCATACCTCCAGGGGGAACCAGAAACACGGGAACGAATGCCAAATTCCGATTTTATGTACGGAAGTTTTGACGCGAAAAAATATGCATTAAACGAAACGTAAATGCAACATAATTCGATACGAAAAAAACACCAACTAAACAACTGGGTCTTTACGTACAAAACAAAAGCTGACATTTCTTCGGCATAATGAGCTACAGAAGGGCTGCGAAAACTAAAAATAAAAAAGTGATTTTTACCCCCGTTTTTTACCGTTGATTTTCCGCGCAGACGCGCTCGCGATTGCCAGTGATTGGTTTTTGCTTTAAACTGCCCTCATGAGAAAAAAACCGCTCCTTTTGGCCCTCCTATCCTCGGCCTTCATCCTTCCCCTGCTTTCCTCGTGCGGGGAGACAGTAACCCCGATCGCCCAAACTTTTGGGGCCCTCTACGATTCCACCCTTTCCGACACCGACCACTTCAAGCCTTTGGCTTTCCATAGCGATCTTCAAGCCCAAGTTAACAAGGGTTCGCCCTTCGTCCTCGTGGTGCTTCCGAAAGACCTCGGCTGCACCTGCTGGTCCAATTTTTGCGCGACGATCAACCGTTACCAAAAGAACAAGAATCTCCTGATTTACAGCATCGGGGCCGGCCAGTTCGACAACGTGGATAATGCCAAATTCGGTCTTACTATCGACGCTGATCTCGCAACCATCGCCATCTATGACGGCAGTGCCTTCAAATACCAGCAAACCGCCGATGGGGTCTCCGATAGTTTCGCCAAAGATTACACAGTCTTTGCCGAATGGATGAGCGCTCGCCTCAGCTTTTCCTCCATGCTCTACGTCAGCAAAAGCCAACTCGAAACCCTCTACGCGGGAACCACGCCCTTCACCATCGGCTTTTCCCGCTCCACTTGTCCCGATTGCTCCTACGTCGACGGAAACTTCTTACGGGAATACAACAAAATCGAGCACAACCTGAGCTACGTGGTGGATTGCGACGTCGAAGGCATCCGTTATTTTAATGGGAAAGCCCCCTCGAACAAAGAGACGGCCACGGACGACGAGAAGCAAGCCTACACGCAATGGGCCGCCTTTAAGGATGACTATGGCTTATCGGAGACCTTCACCGCCACTTTCGGCTTTGACACCGGGTACGTGCCGACGTGGCTGCATTGCAACCCCGCCGCCAACGAAGAGAGCAAACCTTGGGGCGCCATTGACGACGCCGATGTCTACGTCAATGACTCGGTAGCCCTCGTCGAGGGTTCCTACAAAGTCACTTCGTCCTTTTTCGACGGGAACCGCGAACTTCCGTTCCTCAGCGATTCCGCAGCTTTAACCAAAGGCGGTTGCACCGTGACCACCTTGGTGGGTCTTTCCCTCGCGGAGAGCGATGTGAACGTCATAAACTATGGCGGAGTCGATTACTACTCCTGGAAGCATGAAGCCGCCGCCAAATACCACGATCCGCTTCTCAAGAGCTTCCTTGAGAAATACGTGGCGATGAAATAAGTTCAAAAACATAAAAGAAAAACCGCCTGATGTTAGGTCAAGGCGGTTTTTATTTGGTTTAAAGAGGCAGATCGGCCAGTTTGGCTTTGAGGGCTTTGCCGGAAGCCAAGATGGCTTCTTTTTCCTTCGCCGAGTAAGGCGGACGAAGGATTTTCTCGACTCCCACAGAGGAGACGACGGAGGGCAAAGACATGTAGAGATCCTGCAGGGCGCCGTCGAATTCATTGACCAAGAGGGCGGACACCGTGAGGACGGAATGCTCGTCGTTAAGGACCGCTGAGACGATGCGGCTGACCGCGAGGGCCACGGCATAGTTCGTCGCGCCTTTTTTGGCGATGATGGTGTAGGCGGCGTTTTTGACTTTATCATGGAGGGCGTTCAGGCGAGCCATGTTCTTGTCTTGGCATTTCCCGCATTTGGCGCAGTACTCGGTAAGGGAAAGGCCTCCGACTGATGTGGCGCTCCAGACGGCCACCTCGCTATCGCCGTGCTCGCCCACGATCATCGTGTGGATGCTGCGCGGGTCGATATGGGTATCCTCGCTGATGGCGGTTTTTAGGCGCGACGTATCGAGAACGGTTCCGCTCCCGAAAACGCGGGACGAGGAAACGCCCAGTTTCCGATAGGCGAAGTAGGTCAAGATATCCACCGGGTTGCTGACGATGAGGACGATCGCGTCCTCGTCAAGATTCGGCTTCACGTTATCGAGGATGCTGCCCATGATGGAGGCATTCTTCTTTAAGAGATCAAGTCTCGTCTCGCCAGGCTTTTGGGCCGCCCCGGCCGTAATGATGACCATGCGGGCGCCTTTGATGGCGGAGTAGTCGCCCGCGCGGATGATCTTCGGCACGGAGATAAAAGACATGCCATCCGACATATCGAGGGCGTCGCCCTCCGCTTTGTCGACGTTGACGTCGATGATGACGATCTCATTCACCACGTGGCCGAGCATGAGGGTGTAAGCGATGCTGCTCCCAACCGCTCCATCGCCGATAATCGCGACTTTCCTTGTATCCATATTTTGACCTTTCTAGGAACTAAAAGGGGCCCTTGGAGGCCCCCTCGTTCACCTATTGTTCGATGTCGTTGCCGTTCTCGTCGACTGGGACGAGCATTTCCGCGGGAGCCCCGCAGACTGGGCATGAGCCATCCGGATTGGGGATGACGATCGAGCCACAAATCTTGCAGCGATACCGTTGGACTTTCTTCTTTTCTGCCATAGTGATTGGCCTCCTGTTACTTAGTATAGAGGAGGCTTTGGCAAACCGCCATAGAGACGCTTGAATCTCTTGGCTGTAATTAAATAGTTCTCGAAGCATCCCAATTCCCAAAAAGGAAAAGAGGAATACAATGAACACGAGGAAGAAAATATGATCAAGGAACTGGTCGAGGCGCAGCGGGCGTATTTTGTGTCGGGCAAAACCTGGGATCTTGCGGAAAGAATCGCCAACCTTAAAGAAATCAAAAGGCTCATTCTTAAATACCGAAAGAGATTCGATGAAGCGTTTTTGGCTGACTTTAACAAAGGGGAATTTGACGTTCTCTCGACCGAGATGTACCTAGTCCTCGATGAGTGCGATTACCAAATCAAGCATCTCCGTAAGAACAGCAAACCCAAGCGAGTGGCCACTTCGATCCTCAATTTCCCTTCGGCGGGTTACCTCATGCAGGAACCCTATGGCGTTTGCCTCATCATCGCCCCGTGGAATTACCCGTTTCAGCTGGCTTTAGCGCCTTTGATGGGCTGTCTCGCCGCCGGCAACACCGCCCTCATCAAACCGGCTTCCGCCGCCGAGAACGTCTCGCGGGTTCTCTCGGAAATGTTCATCGAATTCAATAAACCCGAACTCGTCACGGTCATCCTCGGCTCCCATCAGGAGAACGCGGATTTGCTCGACCAGAAATACGACTACATCTTCTTCACCGGCGGAGCGGCGACTGGCCGCGAAATCCTTGCAAAGGCCGCTCCGAACCTCACGCCCGTCTCCCTTGAGCTCGGAGGCAAATCCCCCTGCATCATCGACGAAAACGCGGACGTGGACCTCGCCGCCAAACGAGCGGTGTGGGGCAAATACCTCAACGCCGGCCAAACCTGTGTGGCGCCTGATTACTTCTACGTTCACGAGAAGATCCACGACGCCTTCATCGATGGCGTCAAAAAATACATCAAGCAATTCTTCTACGATGAGCAGGGTCGCCTGACCACGAGTTTCCCACACCTAATCAGTGACCGCCACGTCGCCAAGGTCACGGCCTTCCTCGATCCCGCCAAGATAATCATCGGCGGACGCCTCGAGGGTCGTTTGCTCGAGCCGACGGTCATGGACCACATCACTTGGGGTGACAAAGCCATGTCCGACGAGATCTTCGGGCCGATTATGCCGATTATCACTTTCTCCGACCTCTCGCAGGCTCTTGCTACTATCAACTCGAAAGAGAAGCCCTTGGCCTTCTACTACTTCAGCCGCGACAAAATGAAAGCCAAACGCGTCATGGCCCTCTCGCCTTTTGGCGGGGGCTGCATCAACGACACCATCATGCACGTCACGAGCGAGAAACTGCCCTTTGGCGGCGTGGGCCGTTCAGGGATGGGACGATATCATGGAAAAAAGACCTTCGAGACCTTCTCCCACGAGAAGAGCGTTCTCGTGAAAGGACGGCCCGAGATCAACGTCAAGTACCCGCCCTATAACGAAAGAAAGCTTAAACTCCTGAAATTCCTCGCAAAGGTTAAAGATTAGAAGAGAAATGGCCGCGCAATCAAATGATCGACGACGTCATGGGAATAACGGGTCGTTAGACATCCGGTGCACCGTTAATCAATTTGCAAAAGACTTGTCGGTCTAATCTAGTGGAAAACAATTCCATTCTCGTCGCACATAGAGGCTTAAGCATCTGAACCAGGCCTATATAATCAAAAGGTTCTTAGGGCCTTATTTCGAAGCAGTGTCCTCACGGATTCTTCGTCCCGACCTTCATAATAGGCGACGAGATCCTTCTTGAATGCGGGAACGTCACTATCTTTGACTGCCAGGATCCCGAGACCATGGGCAATCAAGTAATGGTTGGCCAAAATGACGGAGGCCCGCTTGTTCCCATCGTGGAAAATCTGCGTTTTCATGCAATAAAGACAAAGATCAATAGCGATGCCAACACCATCTTTCTTCGAGACAAGGATCGTCTGGATTTTGTCTTTGACTTCACACTCCATCGGCACCGGGGGAATGTAGGTTGACCCCCCAATAGTCACAGGGACCGAACGGATCCGCCCTCCGTCGTATATGAAACCATCATTGACAAGTTTGGCAATGTAGGAGATGAGGCTGTAATCGCTCGGGGCGGAAAGGACTCCTTCGTCCAAAATGAACTCCCAGGCGTGCTTCAGGTTAATGACCTTCTGAATGTCGCTGACCGTCATCCCGCTGACTTTTCCGCCTTCGATAATGTCTTCTGTGAGGGCAAAAGTAGTGGCGATGCCCTCCAATATAGCTTGGTCGTAAATTAGGGATTTAACGTTCGCGCGGGCAAAATCGATGTTGAGTTTCACGCGCGAAGAAAGCTCGGATTCGCTATAGCCAAGTTCGGCAAGCTTTTTGTCAATAAGACGAAGTTGCTTGTTGATGGATCGTCGCTCGGCGTTATTCCTAACTAGCATCTGAAAAAGCTCATCAGAATAAAGGCCAACATAAAGAGAAGTGTTGTGGCCAAATTCTCGTTTCCGGACGTAGAGATAACGCTTCCCGCCTAATTCCTTTATTTCTGGCGATCCATCATACGGGAGCAGGCGGAGACGGGCTTCGTTTGAAGCCCTCTCTTGAAGCAGCCCTCTGACTTCCTCTGGTTTGTCCATTAGGGTACATCTCCTTAAGAAAAAATCATTATAAGCACCCTAATTATGGGTATTCACCTCAAAATATTCAATAGAAAATAGGGTACTTTTTGATGTTTGACAATACTGTTTTGTACCCTATTTGGAAATGACCAAAAAAAGGTTAACACTCTCGAATGTCTCGTTTTGTCCACTGAAAATTTCTTTACTGCCTAGTCGGCTAAGGTTCCCATCGGATCCCACGGATGGAGGTGGATTGGATCGCCGGCAGCGGCCTTCTTTTCATCCGGGCTCAGGAACTTCGTATTGATGACGGCTTGATAGACGAAGGTGTCAAACCAGGATGGACTCATGACGTAATAGCCTTGGGTGCCGTTCTCGGGTCCCCAGGAATTCTCGATCTTCCATTTGGTGGGTTTGCCATCCACAAGATTAACGCCGGCGACGAGCATGGCGTGGTTCATGGCGCTGTGGCCGTAGTCGAGCATGTCGGCTTTGTCGAAGTGGAGCGGAAAACCAAACTCGGATTCGTAATCGAGAGCCTTGTCATTCCAGGAGAAGGACTCCCGGTCGCGGAAGAAGCCAACGTCGCTGCCAAACCATACGGGCAGGCCGCCTTGGAGTTGGGCGATGATGAGTTCTTTGATGCGACTCATCGGCAGGTTGAGGTGGTTGATGGTCTTTCCTTCCACCACATTGCCGAGATAATCGATAGTGTAGTTTTTGTTAAAAGGCTTGTCGGCGGTCGGGGAGTTGATGAGCGATTGGTATTCGTCGATTTCGTCCCCAATGTATTTCTTAAAGAAAGATAAGGGGGTCAACCCGGCTTCCACCACGTACTTTTCCTTCGCTTCCTCGTACTCGAAGTCGAAGGTCTCGGGTGGGACGCCAAAGGCGTTCAGAAACATCGCGTAAATCTTGCCCATCGTTTCCTCTTTGAGGGGGCGGATCTCGCTCTGGAGCCCGGCTTTATAGAGGTGGGCGGCCTTGGCGGCGAAACCCCTGATCGCGGCGTTGACGAGGTTATCCGTCTCTTTGGTGTTGTTGCTAGAAAAGGTTTCCGGAAAGGCGCTTTGGGGCATGATGCCATATTTCTTCACGAGGTTCACGAACATATCCCACTGGCCGCCATCGCCCACCGGATCGTGGAGGATGAAGGCAAATTCGCGGTCGTCGTGGTCACGGCCGGTGAAGGAGATAATCGTCTCAAGGGTGAAGTTGGCCTTCTCGATTTTGTCGTAGAGGGAGATGTAGTTCTGCGAGAGCTCAAAGCTTTTGATGTGGGCCTTCTTGCCGATGATTTCGCGAAGGAAGTTGAGTCCGGCGAAAATCCAGCAGCGGCCGCTGGCCTTCTGGTTGGCGACCGGCATGGTCTTGAGGTCGAGCGAGAACTTCGGGTTCACGTCACGTAAGGACGAGGAATCGAAAATGACGTTGGTGATCGGGGTCCGCGACAAGGCATGTCTGATCACGTTATTTTTGGGATCTTTCTGATACGAGAGGAGAATCTCCTGACTCCGTTTGGCGTCAAGCGCTCCGAGAATGCTTTTTTTGGCCATGAGATGACTCCTTTAAGCTGTTAATTCCTTACTATTCTAAGGTAATTGCGACAGGATTCAACTTCGGTAACTCGCAGGAATGAAAAGAAGTTGTCTTGAAAGCCGATTTATTGAACAAGAAAAGACTGTAATAGGGACAATGCTTAGAAGGCCCGTTAAGGCTTTTCGTTATTAGGCGAGATAAGGGGCCAAGTAGGCTTTCTTCGCGTCCATGTAGGTTTTGACCGACGTCCATTCGTCTTGGCACGGCGCCCCGGCGATGAATGAGGTGTAAGAGGAAGAATCTAGGTATCCGTTGGAGATGGCGTCTCTCATATTCTGGAGATAAGTCGCGCGGAAACCGTCTAGAGAGTAATCCCCATTTTTGCTGCCCGGGATAATCGTGTCCCAATAAACGTTGGCGACATCGTTCTTGTTGTCGAGACCTTTGCTGTAAAACGGATCGAGGTGCACCATGTCATGGCTAAGGGAATTGCCAAGTGACCAATCCCAATCGTAGGGCAGATAAATGGCTTTCCCATCGCTCGGACGGAAATAGAGATAGAAGTTGTTCCAGTTCATTCGTTGATCGTCGTAATTTCCGAACAAAAAGGAAATGGCCTCAAATTTGAGGAACTCGTCGATGTCGAGGACTTTACTGAGTAGTTCGATCGGTCCCTTCTCATAACGGCAGGAATGGGCGGCGTTGATGAGGTTCGCCATTTTGGAAAAATCGCTGCTTTCGCCATCGTCATTGGTCTTGAGTTGGTAACTGGGGTGGTAGTAATTGTAATTGTCTTCGACCCCGATGCGGCCATTGGCTACGCGAGCCCCATTGCAAAAGCCAGTGACGCTGTCATAGCTGATTTCCACGGCCCCGGAGCGGTTGAAGTCCGCCCTCGAGGAGGAATAGACGCATTTATAAAGGTCCCCTTGGGCTTCGGCTTTGCCGAGGCGGTTTTTGAGGAAGGCTTTGTCAATGTCCTCGACTAGCTCGTAATAGCTGGAACGGGAGGCGGAGGAGCTGCTGAGGTAAACGGAAGCCCACGAAGTGTGCGGGGCCAAAATACCGGCATCATTGAAACGCTGATAGCAATACATTTCCTGCGAATAGGTGGCCCCCAGGGCCAGGTAAGTATTTCGTGGCAAAACCTTCAAATTGAACTTCTCAATCCCGGCGAACGCGCGGTCTTTGCGGAGTTTCCGTCCCGCCGAATCGCTCGACCAGTCGTGCTTAAAGGCATTGAAATAATCGAGATCATAGATCGGATCGTCAAAGGTGGCCTTCAGGGACACCTTGAAGTGAGCATAGGCACCAGGAATAAACGAACCATCCTGATTGAGGAATTCGACGCGGGAGGTGTTGCCCTTCATCCTGACGCCCACCTCATAAGCGACTGAGGTGACCCCTCCGACGGTGAGGGATAGGTCGGCGGGGAAATAAACGTCGCCCCACCTCTGGTCATCGATTTTTCCGAAATGGCTTAAGGCGTAGAGTGAGGCGGTCGAGAAGTTGAGGCTGATCGAGATGACTTCCTTGTGCGACCAAAAGGCGTTGTAGTCAGTCGGAAGAGTGGTTTCGGGAGGCATGGAGGACGAAGAAAAAGACGAGGAAACGGCACTGGAAGCGGCAGAGGAACTGGACGAAGAAGACGAATTTGAGGATGAACTCCAGGATGAGGCCGCGGATGAACTGGACGAAGTAGCGGACGAACTCCCGCTCGAAGAGGGGGCGGAAGACGAGACTCCGAAGAGCGAGCAAGAGGAAAGGATGATTCCTACGAAAGGGACGAAGAGAAACGATGACAGGCGCTTTCTCATTTGTCCCATTCTACAACATTCCGCTTTTTCGGCCCACCCTTTTATGGAAGGGTCGGGCATTTCGCTATACAATGACCTCGGCAAAAGAAAGGCTCTCTATGACCAAAGAATTATCCCGTTTCTTCAAATACGTCCAAATCGACACCCAGAGCGATGAAAACTCTTCTTCGACTCCCTCGGCGAGCAAAGAATTAGACCTCTCACGCGAACTCGTGAAGGAGCTTGCGGAACTAGGTATCAAAGCCACGATCGACGAATTTGGTCGCATTTACGCCAAACTCGAAGGCGAGAAGGGCTTGCCCGCGATCGGCCTCAATAGCCACGTCGACACCGCCTCGGAAATCTCGGGTGCCCACGTCAAGCCGCGCCTCATTGAGCGTTATGACGGCGGTTTAATCAAACTGAACGATGAATTCTCAATGGGGCCGGAGGACTTCCCGCGGCTCCAAAAATACGTTGGCCAAGGATTGGTCGTCACCGACGGTACCACCCTCTTAGGGGGCGATGACAAAGCGGGTCTCGCCATCATCATGGCCACGCTCGAACATTACGTCAGCCATCCTGTGGAAAAGCATCACACCATCTGTATTCTCTTTACGCCCGATGAGGAGATCGGCCGCGGACCCGATCATTTCGACGCGAAGAAATTCGGAGCCGATTTCGCTTACACGCTCGACGGGGCCGAACCGGAACTCATCGAAGACGAGACCTTTAACGCCGCCCACGCCGTGATCGAAATTCGCGGAGTCGCCATCCATCCGGGCGAGGCCAAGGGCAAGCTCATCAACGCGCTGCGTTTAGCGGCCGAATTCGATAACCTCCTCAATCCCGCCGAACGCCCCGAATTAACTGAGGGACACGAAGGCTTTAACCACCAGCTCTTCCTTGAAGGCACTGCCGAACATGCGACCCTCCGTTACATCATCCGCAACCACGACCGCTCGCTTCTGGAGAAGCAAAAAGCCGAATTTGTGGAAGCCGAGAGGAAACTTAACGCCAAATACCCGAAAGCCTCCATCAAAGTGGCCCTAGCCGACGATTACCGCAACATGAAGGAAATCCTCGACAAGGATCCCCGCGCCATGCTCCACGCCGACCAAGTCTACAAGAAGATCGGGATAACTTCCCGCCACGAACCGATTCGGGGTGGAACCGATGGGGCCACTTTCAGTTTCCTTGGCTGCCCCACTCCTAACCTCGGGACGGGAAGCTATAACCACCACGGCCGCTTTGAGTATTTGTCCGTGAACGATTTTGAGACGATGATCAAAATCACCATCGAACTTCTAAGGGCCTAAGGGCTCAACGCAATATTCGCCTCTCTTGGTTGTTATTGTTTTACCTTTTTTGCGGGAAAAAACCGCACAAAAAAAGCCTTCCCTGGCAGGAAGGCAATTCTCTTCAAAGTGGCTGGGGTGACTGGGATCGGACCAGTGCATACGGGATTCAGAGTCCCGTGCCTTACCACTTGGCTACACCCCAACAGCAATGCTAATTCTACTCACCTAAGCGCATCGTGCAAGAAAGAATAGCAACTTTGTTGCTCCCCACCCTACCCATTAGGCTAGAATAAACGCATGGCAATCATCATCGCTCTTGGCGGGGGCTCCGGCTCCGGAAAAACTTTCCTCGCCAACCATTTGGCCACCACGTTTGGGGCCGAGGCTTCCCTCCTCAGCAACGATAGCTATTACCTGGACCAATCGCGCTTATCCGTCGGGGAGAGAAAACTCGTCAATTACGACGATCCTTCTTCAATCGACGAAGCGTTATTCTGCCAGCATTTAAAGGATTTTTCGGAGGGCCGCTCCATTGAGGTTCCTCTCTTTGACTTTGCTACCCATACCCGTAAAAAGGGAACTCATACGCTTTCGCCGACTCCCCTCCTTTTCGTCGAAGGGATCATGGTGTTGTCCCTACCGGAGCTTCAGAAGTTTTTTGACCTCACCGTCTACGTCGACGCCGAGGATGACCTCCGGCTCGCGAGGCGGATTAGTCGCGACATCACGGAACGGGGACGGGAAACCGCGGACATCATCCGCCAGTACCTCACCTTCGTCCGCCCGGCCTTTAAGCGCTTTATCGCCCCGACGAAGACGAAAGCCGATATGGTTTTCGTCAATAACGACAATAATGGCTTTGATGAGACGGAATACCGCCGCCTCGTCGAAAAGATCAGGAGCCTAAAATGATCATCGACGCCCATGCCCATATCGGCAGTTGGCCCAGCCTCCGCGCCAGCGAGAAGGCCGTCCTGGATAGCGACAAACTTTTCGGGGTTTCCTTTTCTCTCGTCTCCGATTGCGATTGCTGGGAATATCCTTCGCTCCATAAGTTCCCGGTCCATCAGGTGACCCAAGTCTTTGGTCTCAAGAAGACTTTGCAGTTCGTCAAAAGCGACCCCAAGCACCTCGGGGCGGCCTGCTGGGTCAATCCTCATAACGAAACCGTGACTCAGGACCTTAAAGACCTCATCAAGGAAAACCGCCGTTACATCTACGCCCTCAAGATCCACCCCTTTGAGAGTCACATTCGTATGACAAGTCCCAAGGTAAAACCATACCTGGAACTGGCGCGGGAATTCGGCTTACCCATCCTCGTCCACACGGCGAAAGACCGCTACAGCGACGTGCGCTTTTTGGCTTTAGTCGCTCGCGCTAACCCCGATCTCGTTTTCGTGGCCGCTCACCTGCAACTATGCAGCGACAACCTTTCCGCCATCGAAGAAATGAAGGTCACACCCAATCTCTACGCGGACACCGCCTGGGTGGACATAAAGAAAGCCAAAAAGGTTCTCACCGAAATCGGGGAGAACCGCATAATGTTCGGAACCGATAACCCCATCGACGGGGTCGATACTTTGAAGAACCCGATGTACCAAGCCTACTTCCGCAACAAGGTCAAACTGCCGGGGCACCTTTATTCGAACCTGATGTATCGGAATGCGGCGCTTCTCTACAAACTGCCCGTTCCGACCAAATAAGAAACTAATCTTTCTTGTCGTGGACTTCGACTTCGACGATCTCTTGCTTTTTGTCTTTTTTCGCTGTTTTGCCCGAGGGTTTGGTAAAGTCTTTTTCGTTGGACTCGGTTTTAACGGGCTGATGCGGAGTGCCTAAGCCGCTATAGGGCTGATAGCGGCCGGGATTCTGCTTGATCCACGAAAGCTTCCAGATGGAGTAAAGCGTGGAAAGGCCGCTCACGATGGTGCCAAGGACCGCGTAGACATATAAGAAACCGCTCCAACCCGTCTCGCCAGTGGAGACCAGGTTGAGATGAAGAAAGAAGCAACCCATGATCACGAGGCCGATGATGCGAAGGATCATCCGAATGATTAAAGCCGCTTTGATCCGTCCCGGAGCATTTCTTTCTTCGTCGTCGCCGGCGAAGTAGAGGGCGGAGAGCACTGCCACGAGGACGAGGGAGAAGATGGCCGCGCCAAAGGCGACCCAGAGATAGACGAGGTTGAGGCCGGCTTCGTGGGCGATGAGGAGCGAGACGCCACCGATCAGGAGATCGAACAAGACGAAAGACACTTGGCAGATGTAAGAATAAAGGTTGATCCGGGAGCGGAATTCCGCAAACGGATTACGTGGGGTTTCGGGGTTTTCCATGGTTTTATCTTACTATCTTTCTTTCCTTTTTGTTTAAACAAAAACTCGACCCGGAGTTTCTGACCTCCCTGCGTAAGTTTGACGAGGCCGGTCCCGAGGGAGTTTTCTCCACTCCTTCCAACAAAAAGAAAAAGGCTAAGAGCCGCTAAGCGGCGTCGTAATTGTCGCGATAGGAAACGGAACCGCGATCATCGTTAGATTGGGGGTCGCTGTCCTTTTCGCGCAGCATATCGATATCCTCGCCTGTGCGATGCGGGCGTTTTTCGCGAGGTTGTTTGTCTTTGTCAGGTGTTGGCATGGGTTGGTCCTCCACTAAAACTTAACCCATAAGAAAGCGTAACCCAGGGCCACGGCGATGACGATCATGGCCCCCATGATGGCAAAGGCTTCCTTAAGCTTCCCTTTCCGGAAGAGATAAAGCGGGCCTAAGCCGGCGTTGACGACGAGGCCAGCCAGCAGCGCCCCAAAGGGCAGGCCGCCTTGGATAAAGAGCTCGGATATCATGACCGAACTGACGCAGTTGGGGATGAGGCCCACGAGAACCGCGAAGAGGGGCGAGAGGTAATAATTGCTCTGGAGGAACGTGGAGAAAGCCCCCTCACCGCCGAGCGAGAGGACGATCCAGCCGAAGAAGAAGCTCACCAAAAAGGCGAAAACGAAGATTTTGAAGGAATGCCAAAGAGGATGGAGGAGATGCTCATGCCAAGCGGATTCGTGTTCCTCTTCGATTTCGTGGCCGCAGCAGCCATAATGGCAGGCGCTTTCGCCTTCGCAATGCTCAATGTGCTCCGCGACTTCCCGTTTGCCTTTGGTGGGCAAGGCGTCCACGAGGAGTCCAATGGAAAGGCCCGCGATGGTTTTGATGGCCAAAAGGGGGAATGCCACATACCATTTTCCCGTGACGTCGCCAAGCAGCACCGGCAAAGCCTCGTCGCTGCAGGCGATGAAGATGGCCAAAAGGGTGCCGACACTCAGGTGCCTTTTGAGGTAAAGATCACTGCCAACGACAGAAATTCCGCATTGGGGGATAGTGCCGCAAAGAGCTCCGAAAACCGGGGCAAAACGGCCTTTTCTTTCAAGAAGCCGAGCCACTCTTCCTTCGAAAAAGGAGAGCAGGACGTATATGACGAAAGCAAACCCGAAAACCTTCAGGCTGTCGAAGAGAGAATCTAGGGCCATTTCTGCCATGAAGTTACTATACTCCACGTGTCAAGAGACGTTATCTATGACAACGCTTAAACTCTAGTTTATAATGCCAAAGATAGGAGAGTTTATGGCCGAAGAAAATTGCACTCATGACTGTTCATCTTGCGGCGAGGAAGGCTGCAAGAGTCGCGAAATCGAAAAGCTGAAGCCCCATCCCCAAACCACCATCCGGAAAACGATTGCCATCGTGAGCGGAAAAGGCGGAGTGGGCAAGACTTTGGTCACTTCTTTGCTCGGAGCCGAGTTGACGAAACAAGGCCACAAAGTGGCCGTGATGGACGCTGACGTGACGGGTCCTTCGATCCCCCAGGCTTTTGGTGTCAAAGGCCAAGCGAGCGGAGACGATAACGGAATCTATGCGATGAGAACCAAGCACGATGTCCGTTTGATGTCGGTCAACTGCTTGCTCGATAACGCCTCCGATCCGGTGATCTGGAGAGGCCCCATGATCGCGAACCTGGTCGGCCAGCTCTATTCGAACGTCATCTACGGCGAAGTCGAATACCTCCTCATTGATATGCCGCCAGGAACCGGCGACGTCCCTCTAACGGTCTTCCAACAGATCCCCGTCGATGGCGTCGTGATCGTCGCGAGCCCCCAAGAGCTCGTGTCCCTCATCGTCGAAAAAGCCGTCAACATGTGCAAGATGATGAAAATCCCCTTGCTCGGTCTCGTTGAGAACATGGCCTACGTGGAATGCCCCCACTGCGGCGAGAAAATCAAGATCTACGGCGAGGACAAGAGCGCGGAGATCGCTGCGCGTTATGGCATCCCCCTGCTTGACGGGTTGCCCTTTGACGCCGTGCTAGCCAAAGCCACTGACGAAGGCGCAATCGAGGATATCGACAAGATTTACCTTCCGAAAACCTCGGCCCTCATCGCTAAGCTCTAAAAGAAAAGAGGATGGGTGACCATCCTCTCCGTAAAGGTTGCGATTACTTGTCCCTAACCAAGGAACTGACGACCGATTGGCGGCGGACGATGCCGATGAAGACATTCTGATCATCCACCACCGGAACATAGTTCTGCTGGGAAATGAGAGGATAGAGGTCCTCGAGTTGGCACTCCACACCCACGCTCAACATGTCACGGGAAGATGGAATTTCGGAGAGAGGCAAACGTCCGAGCTCCTCAAAAGTGAAACCTTTGTCCTTCCAGTACCACAAAAAGTCGCCCTCGCTAAGAGAATAAAGATAACGTCCGGTGTTTCTTTCGATGACCGGCACGGTCCCGAAACGATGGAAATCCATCTTCTCGAGGGCCTGGCGGACAGAAAAATCCGCATAAAGGTATTCAACATCTTTCTTCGGAGTCAAAAGAGGCAAGATATTCATCTTGATTAGTGTATCATGTTTAGTTTGATTGTGTCATTTTGAATGTTTTGTTTAATTGTGACTAAATTAGTTGTTAAATTTAATTAGAGAAAGGATGGTATAAACCATATGGCAAGAAGAACACTACGCAACCTTGACGAACGAATCCTCAAATGGACAATCCATTACGGAGCCATTGACGGAATCAGCAACGTCTCCACCAAGCGGATCGCCAAAGATCTGCGGATCACGGAACCAACCATTTACGTCCACTTCAAGACCAAAGGCAACCTTCTCTACGAGGCCTACAAGCGCATCGTGGAAACCGTCTACGATTTCCAAGAGGTGCCACACGAAGACCCCAAACAGTTCACCGATGAGCTGGAGCGCGAGCTCCTGCGTCTCCTCGAGAAAGCTTCCCTCAAACGCGAGGAAGTCGTCTTTGCCTTCAACTACCGCAACAGCCCCAACTACCGGACCTTTACCACTCCGGGAAGCGAACTATACTTGCAGCATTTCTCCGAAGTGCTCATATCCGCGATTCACGACCCGACGATGACAGAGACCATTAAGAAAACTCTGATTCCGGTGGCTTTAGAGATTTTCAACCTCTTCACCTTCAAGGTCGCCAAAGGGGAAATGGACGCCACGCCACTCCGTGCGAAGATTCTGGTCGCCCTCGTCATGGGTGGCCTCATGAACGCCCACGAAGTCTTCTATTCGCAACTGACGCCAGAAGAGATAGCAACTCTCAAATAGGCATTAAAGGTTCCTGAGCATGACAAAGGAACCTTTTTTCATGGGTGGTACACTATCTAAGGAGGAACGCATAATGGAAACGAAAATCAAAGTCAAAGGCATGATGTGCCAACACTGCGTCATGCACGTCAGCGAGGCTCTTAAAGGCTTAAAGGGCGTGAAGAAGGTCACAGTCGACCTAGGAAAGGGCGAAGTCCTCATCGAAAGCAAGACCGCCCTGCTTGAACCCGATCTCAAGAAGGCTATCGAAGAGGCCGGTTACGACTTCGACGGAATAATCTAACAGATAACGAAAAAACCTTCAGGCGAACCTGAAGGTTTTCTTTTGTTTCTGGGGCGGAATACGGGAATCGAACCCGTGCATGGCCGGTTCACAGCCGGTTGTGTTAAACCTCTTCACCAATTCCGCCAGCGCGTATTAGTTTAGGCATTCAAAGGCGCTTAGGCAAGAAATTCCGCTCATTTTTCCTTCGTTACACGAAGAGCGGCTTCCCAGACAGGCACCTCCCGTTGTTTGACGAGACCGGAAACCCCCGTCGATGGCATCTTTTCGTAGAGATCCAGGACCTCACTGATGGGTAACCACAAGGTCTTCGCGATGATGAGATCGCCTTCGCTTACGTAATCCACCCCGAGATACTCACCTTCCCGTTCGCACAGGAAAAAATGGTTTCGATTCTTGCGTTTGATGAGGTTATAGAAATCGTCCACCTCGCCAAGAGGAACGACGATCTTCACCTGGTAGCCAAGTTCTTCCCGGCATTCGCGGACTACCGCCTCTTCTGGCGTCTCGCCCGCATCGATGCCTCCGCCCGGGGTTTCGTAATAGTCGCTCTTCCCGAAGAGGTCGTCCCGCCTAAGAAAATGGACGGCGTAATGGCCGTGGCCATCCCCCACGATGGCCCGGGAGATTTCCCGTGTGTGGTCGGTTCCGAGGTAGGGATACTGACTATCCGTAAAGGAAGCGATGATTTTCATAACCCCGTAATGATATAGCATTGAAATTCCTACGGAAAGGTAGAAAATATCGCGGTATGGTAATACGCAATCGCTTGGCCTCTCTCCTCTACCGCGCTTTGGAGGTCGCCCTCGCCATTTACACCCTCGTCGCGACCTTCGCGAGTCCCTTAAGGGATGTGCGCCCGATCGCTTATTTTTCGACGGAAGCTGACCTTTTCGTCTGCATCATCGTCATCTTGGCCTTCGTCTTCAACCTCATCGACCTCATCCGCCACGGCATCCATGGCATCGCCGCTTACGTCTACATGCCCTTAACTTTCGCCGGAGTCGTCTATCTCGTTTCCGAGGCCATCGGATACTGGACCCTTTACCCTCTCGTCCATGGGGTTCCGTGGGCTGATGGGATGGCCTTGGCCACCCTTTTGTCGCACCTCGCCTTACCGCTCGTGATCTTCCTTGGCTGGCTCCTTTTCGACGAAAAAGGCACCGTCAGATGGCGCCACACTCTCTATTACCTCGTCTTCCCGCTCTTTTACATCGTCTATAGCGAATTGGCCCACTCGATTTTCCAGGACAACTTCTTCCCTTATGAGATCATGAAGCCCAGTTTCTACACCGGGTTCACTTCGTTCCTGAGCGGCAACGGGGGCTGGAACGGCTCTATCACTGTGATGTCTTGTGTTCTTCTCGCCTTCTTGCTGATCTCTTCCGCTTTAACGCTTTTAAGCAACGTTCTGGCTGGCAAATACCGTCGGAATCATTAATTGACTCTTTTGATGGGACTTTCTTGATCGATCTTTTGGCAAACGCTCTCGGTGAGGTTGCTGAGATTCCGCAACGAGAGTTTTTCCGCTTCTTCGATTTTCATGACCACTTGGCAAAAACGACCGGCCCGCAGGTATTCCTTGATGAGATAGAGACGTTTGCTTCCCGCGCAATACGAAGCGTAATCCGGGGTGGCGATGATCCGCCCCATTTCTTCGACCCGGCCTAAATACGTGGTCGGCCACTTGGCCGCCATTTCGTCAAGCGTGGCATTGCTTAGGTACACAGCCACATCGGGGCCAAATTCATGAGCGATGGCTTTTTCGATCTTGCGATTAATCCGACCGATTTTGAGAGCAACTTCTTCCATAGGGCCTCCACTATCGATAGGAAGAAATTTACGAATCGTACCGTTGAGTTATAATCTTGCCATGAACAAATACGATAAAAACGACACCATCAGTTACTGCTACGGGACGACGCTATGCTTCGAGCTTCTTTTGCGAGCTCCCGAAGAGGCCCTCAACCTCTATATCTCAAGCAAGCAAAAACGCGATGAGACCTATGACAAACTCCTGGCTCTCGCCCGGGTCAACAACGTTCCGGTCATCGAGAATAACGAAAAGATTTTCCGTCTGGCCGACAAAGACAACGTCATGTGCATTGGCGAGTTCAAGAAATTCAACAAGCCCTTGGACCCGACGAAGAACCATGTAGTGCTGGTTAATCCCTCAAACATGGGCAACCTCGGAACCATCCTTCGTTCCTGCGCGGCCTTCTCGGTCGGTGGCCTGGCCGTCATCAAACCGGCCGCGGATGTCTTTGATCCCAAATGCGTCCGCAGCTCCATGGGCGCCATCTTCTCCGTCCCCTTCCATTACTACGCCTCCTTTGACGAATACCAAAAGAGCAACCTGACGCGCTCCATTTACCCTTTCATGCTTAAAGCCAAGGCCTCGCTCAAAGAGGCCAAGAAAAAAGAGCCCTACAGCCTCGTGTTTGGTAACGAAGCCACCGGACTCGACGATTCATTTTTAGAGGTCGGCACACCGCTTATCATCCCGCAGTCGAGCAAGGTCGATTCGCTCAACCTCGACAATGCGGTTTCGATCGCTCTGTACGGTTTTCTCGATTAACGGCGTTTCGCCATCTTCTCGTTGAGACGATGGTTGAGAACCGCTAAGGAAGAAGCCAGGTTGACGTTTTCGATGACCACGGAATCCAGCACATTGATATGGGTCGGGGCGAAGTTCCAGATGCCAAGCGCTCCGCTGCCAATGGCGAAGTCAGCAACCTCTTGGGCCACCGCCACCGGCACGGCGAGAATCACGATGCGGCAATGACGGCGGGCCATTTCGGCGGGAAGGTCCTTCATGGAAAGAACGGGCTTGCCCCCGATGGACTTGCCGATTTTGTCGGGGTCGACGTCAAAGCCTTCGGTGATGGAGAAACCCATCTCCTGGAAATTCGGATAATTCATGAGGGCGGCGCCGAGGTGGCCCGTCCCAAGAAGGAAGGCTTCGGCTTCTCCGCGATAGCCAAGGAAACTCTCGATGTTCTCGATCAACTTTTCGACGCTGCGGCCTTTCTTCGGCCTTCCGGCGTCGTCGCTCACGGCTTGGAGGTCCTTGCGGATCTGCTCTTCGCTGTAACCTAAAGCCCGGGCGATTTTGGGCGAGGAAATGTCGCTTAACCCGTCCGCTTGCAGCTCTTTGAAATACTTCAAATATATCGGATAACGTTGCAATTGGTTTTTGCTGAAGGTTCTCATAATCAATAAACTACCCTCAAATATCAACTTTTTCAAAGTGTTTCGAGGCTAATTTGGCGGCAAAGAAGGTCAGTAAACCCCCGACTAAGAGACCTCCGACAAGAAGTCCGAGTTGGATTCCTAAGCCGGCAGGGGTTTTAAGACCTTCGTAACTAAAGACGGAAAAGGCGGAGGAAATGATCATGAAGACAATACTGATGGCCATCGTGATGATCGTGGAGACGAGCTGAGGGGCGTTGATCTTGGAGGGGTTCTTGTAGAACCACGGGAAGAAGATGATGTTATAGATGCCAAAGACCAGGAAGGCAAAGCCGAAGGTAGATAAAGACGGCTCTAAGGCCAACATCGATTCCATCTCCTCAACCGGGGCCCCGCCCATGACCATGATGGCGGGATCGAGCACCAAGACACGGAGAAGCGCAAACGGCACTGTGAAGAGCACCGTCCCGAGTTCGAGGGCGATAAACAGGAGCAGCTTCGAAACCACCACATCGTGCTTCGGAATCGGCAGCATGGAGGTGTATTCAAGGTCTTTGTCGGCCGCAGCGCGCGGCATGATGGAGCAGAGGCCTCCGAGAATGTAGAAGAAACCGACGAATGCCGGATAGGACGGAATCATGATCGTGATGCCGAGCAGGCCCATGATGATGACGTTAGGATTGAGCGAAAGGAGGAATTCCTTCTTGAGCAGCTTCCACATACTATTTGCCCTCCCCTCTCTCGAGGAACACCATGATCTCTTCGAGCGTAGCCTGACGTTTCGTCGCCCCTTCGATGGCGATCTTTTCCTTTACGGGGACCACGAACTCGAACTTGCCACCATGCGTCCTGATATAACCTAGCTTGGATAAATCCTGACCCTTCAGCATTTCTTCGTCGCCGAGGATCATTTCGTACTTCTTCTCGAAGGAGGAGATCTTCTCGTTGGCGATGACCTTTCCGCCTTTGATGTAGACGATATCGTCCGCGCTCTTTTCGAGATCGCTGATGACGTGGGTCGAGAAGAGAATGGCGTGTTCACCGTCGGCGACGATGCTAAGGAAGATGTCCATCAGCTCATCGCGGGAGACGGGGTCAAGGCCGCTCGTCGGCTCGTCGAGAAGAAGAGCTTTCGCCCCGTGCGACAAAGCGAGGGCCAGGCCATATTTGACCTTCATGCCGTTGGAGAGCTCTTTGATTTTCTTGCTTTCGTCGAGGCCGAAATCCTTCACGTACTTCTCGTAAAGCTTTTGGTCCCACTTGGGATAAAAGGACGAAGTGATCTTCGTCATCTTGCCCAGTCTCTTATTGGGATAATACTCGATGCCGCCGAAAAGCAAGCCGATTTCGCTCTTGGCGAAGGCTTCCGTTTCGCGGATTTCCTTATCGAGATACTTGATGGAGCCGCCATCGGGGCTCACGAGGTTATAGATGCATTTGAGCGTTGTGGTTTTGCCGGCGCCGTTACGGCCGATAAAGCCCACGATCCGGCCCGCTTCCAAAGAAAAGGAAACGTCATGAAGGTCGAAGGCGGGGTAGTGTTTGCTGACGTTTTCTAGAGTGAGTATTTTCATGCTTGTGGTCTCCTGGCCCTCGAGAGGACATTTTTCCCTCTTGGCCGCGATGAGTAGAGTCTCTTGGCTAATATCTTGACCAAAGAGGACGCTGCTCTCCGTTTTGTTCGAAAGGCTCTCCGACTCTGCTGGTTGGGGAGAAGGGGTAATTTCTTCAATTTCCCCCGACCGCACCTAAGAAAAGTCTTGTTTATCTTCGAACTTTTCAATTATACATTTAAAGCTTCGAGAAAAAAATAGCGGTTGAGGGTATTTATGTGGAAACTCCCACGCCTGACCCGATGGCCCAAAAAGACGGACTTCGTTTCCGCTTGCTCAGGTAAGAGGGAGAACGGGGTTTATTTTCTGAGAGATTGCTAGAGAATTGCGTCGAAGAAAGTGCAGGAGGATATTGCTGATTCGTCGATCTCAATGGCAATGAGCCAACCAGCCATGTCGGTAGTAGTGCCCGCGGCAGTCTGGGTGACGGTGGCAAGGAAAATCCCATTGTCCACTGCTATATTCTCGATGGCATAACGGTTGCCTCCGCTAATCGCCTCCAGGTAAACCACCATCAGATCATGATGGTCGAAAAACGGAGAGCGGTATTTGCTCACGGCTTGGGAAAAAGATGGTTCATTCGAGTAAGAGGCATTCAAACCAGCCATTTCCGAGTACTTATCTATGAAGGCGGAGAGCTCCGTTTCTTTGTCTATTTTGAAAAGAGGCAAATGCTGAGCGCTGCTGATTACCATCATGCTAACGTTGTCGCATTCGGAGTAAAAGGAAGGGCAAAGGCTGACCCGACTGAAGGATACGGGGGATTCAGGAAGGGTTCCCGATCCGCTTCCGACATAGTCCGTCGCCTGAACGCAGCTTGTCAACGAAGCAAGAGAAAGAAGCGTGCCAAGAAGGATAATCCTCTTTTTCATGACTAACCCTTTTTGCGGCCAAGAACCGGTCGCCTTTCTTTTTGGATTGTAGCGCCGGCTAGAACAATGTCAATCTCTGTATATTTAATCGCTTTGGCAAACAACGAAATCGATTTGCGATTGTTGCCTAAGGCTTTTCGACATCTCCAAATCCTTCTTTCGTCAAGAGGAGCCGGCGGGAGGCGAGAGCCCGCACGAACCTTTCGTCATGGCTCACGAGAAGGATAGGGCCCTTGAAGGCCGCGAAGAAGTGGATGAGTTCTCCTTGGCTAAGGGGAGAGAAGTTCCTTGTGGGTTCATCGAGGAGCAAGACATTGGCCCCTTCGGCCACGAGGCGGGCCAAAAGGATCTTCCCTTTTTCTCCTTCGGAAAGCTTGCCGACTGGATAAAGCATTTCATCCGAAGTAAAGAGGAGGGAGCCGAGCAAAAGACGGAAACGCGTGATCGTTTCCTTGTCCACGTTCTCCGAAAGGTTCTCGAGCGGCGTCTTCAGATAATCCAAGGCCTCGGAATAATCCTGCGGGAAGTAGGCAACCTTCAAGCCTTCTTGCTTTTCGAGGAAGACCTTCGCGTTACGAAGGAAGGTTGTCTTTCCGACCCCGTTTCTCCCCAGAATGGCGATTCTTTCGGCTCCTTTGATTCGTAAGTTGAGGTTAGTGGCGAGAAGGCGTTCCCCTACTTTAAGTTCTGGTATGGCAAAGTTGATGACCTTTTGGGGATTGTAGTCCCTTTGGGCGTGGAAGAAGACATTGATGGCCTCGTCGATCTCCGGGATCTCCGTGAGGGCTTCCCTTTCCCGGTCGAGTCTCTTCCCTTGGCTCTTGAGCGAATGGATGTGTTTCTTGAGAAGTCGGCCCACTTCGGGCTGGTTGCCTTTCGTGGCTAAGAGTTGGTTCTCAACGTTTTGGTAAATGCGATGGAACCGCTCCTCCTTCTGCTCCAAACGCTCCCGTTCTTTCGTGGCCAAAGCGGTTTGGCGTTCCCTAGAGGAAGACCTCTCTTCCTTGTAACGTTCGTAAGGAAGCGGCGAGAAGGTGGAGAGGGCTTCCTTCTTCCGTTTGGACCTTTCCAGATGGATGACTCCGGTCGAGACGGCAGAGAGAAGCGACTCATCGTGCGAGACGAAGATAAGACCCTTCGGAGTACCTTTCATGAAAGAGGCCAGGAAGGCCACGCTTGAGGAATCCAAATCGTTGCTGGGCTCGTCAAAAAGATAGACGTCAGGATCCCGTAGCAGCATTTTGACCAAAGATAGTTTGATGGCTTCGCCTCCAGAATAAGCCGCGAACTTCTTGTCGAACGAAAAGGCCTCTTTCGGGAAGTCCACCCGGCTAAGGAGCTTATCCACCTGCCCTAGCAGGGCAAAATCTTCGGGGTCAACCTCGTCTTCCGGGTTTTTCTTAAGGAGAAAGGAAACGGTGTCTTCCTCGCCGTAGCGGCGTTTGGGGTCTTGTTCCATATAGGCAAGGAGGCCCTCCGCCGCCACGCTTCCGGTGACTCGTAGATAGCCCATATCAAAACCGGCGAGAAACCGTAGCAGCGTCGATTTGCCATTCCCCTCTTCGCCAATGAGGGCGATCTTGTCGCCTGGTTTGACGATGAAAGACAAATCGGCAATCAAAGTCCTCTCTTCTTGTTCGTTATAAATCGTGATGGCACTGGCCTTAAGCATCTTTATCCTCCCTAAACAAAAGAAAACCGGAAAAGACAAAGAGAACGGTTTCTTTCTCATTTGTCTATTTCGATCTTAGATGCGCATGGCTAAACCATCATAACATAAGGAAAGACTCTATGTGCCAAAGCCAAGGATTCAATGCGATAAAATCAAGTGAACAATATAACCATTCCATCAAGATATGATAATGAACGTTTGTCCATTCGTTCGCCTTACTGGTTTTTTGGGGCCAGAAAGGAAGCGAAATAGAAAGGAATGATCTCGATGATTTTTTCCCTCGAATAATCCTTTTGGGAAAGAATAACGGGACCCTCCGTCATTGAGGAATACTTGTTCACAAAATCATCAAGAGATTCATGGGGTGAAACCCGCGAGCTTTTGACTTCGATCGGAAGAAGCTTTCCTTGTGGTTTGGGGAGCAGGAAGTCTATTTCAAATGAATGGGTCGTCCCGTCTTTAGGCCAAGTCCGATACCTTAAATCAATTCCCTGACTGGCCAGGGATTGGGCCACGAAATTTTCGAAAAGCATCCCAAGATCGGTCGGAAGCTTATCCGAGATGAGTTTGGCGTACAGAGCATTATCGGCATAAGTTTGTGTCTTAAGCAAAAGCGAAACAAAGAGACCGGTGTCAGCCAAATAAACCTTGTAGGTCGAGATATCCTTTCCCTGAGCAAGTCCTGCTCGGGGATTGGCACAATCGTAGCAGGGTAAAACAGTCCTTGAGTTCACCAGTTCTTGAAAAAGTTCCTCATCCCTTCCTTGGGTCTTTTTTTTCAAAGCGAAGTGGATGGTGAAGCGTTTTGACTTCCGAGCCAACTGAGCCGGAATCGATTCATAAAGGAGGGAAACTCTTCCAGAGGGATCGATTTTGTAGAAATCCTCTTCGTACAAGTCGATGATGGTCCTCTTAATTCGATCGATCTCCTGAAAATTCTTCTTTTCGAGAAAGGCTTCCACCGCCTGAGGCATCCCCCCAACCGCGATATAGAGACGAAGTTCCCTCATGAGCGAACGATGAACGGCCTCCCCAAACGGTTTTTTTAGGTCAAAGGCCTTCTGAAGAATTCCGAAAGTGTTTTTCCCGGCGGCTTCAAGGAACTCCTCATAATCCATAGGATATACGGGTATTTTCCACTCCTCGGAAGGAATGACGATTCCCTTCACATTCTTTTTGATAGACAGGAGCGAACCGGTTTCGATGTAGTCGAAACGATGATCATGAACGAGATATTTGATGGCTTGCCGAACCTTTGGCTGTAGCTGAATCTCATCAAAAATAAGGACCGATTCACGAGGAAAAAGCGTGACTCCGGTGACGGCTTGAAGTCGAAGGAAAAACTCATCTAAGTTTGAGAGTGATTCAAAACAAGAAAGGATGGCTGGTGAGGTGTTGGCAAAATCGACCTTCATGTAGGACCGGTAATTCTCTTTGGCGAATTCTTCGGCAATGGTGGATTTGCCGACACGTCGAGCCCCTTCCAAAAGGGCCGCATAAGAGCCGTTACAACGTTTTTTCCAGTCGGCCAAAGCTACATAAGCCTTTCGCTTAAATAACATACTTATCCATTCCTTCAAGATAATAATATACGATATTATCCTATCCTTCAATGTTTTAGACACGGGGGCTTGATTGAATGCCTTTCAATACCGCCCCTGGTCTTTTGCATAACGGGCAAAAACCCCACCGCTTTTTTGATGTCGTCACCACTGAGGCTTCTCTAGGCATCAGCAAACAAGTTTCTTTTCTGGTCTTATACAATGTCAACATGGGGGAAATTGTATGGAGAGAAAGATAACTAAACAGGTAACCGGCCGGCACACAACCGCTGGCGCGGGCGTTAAACTGGTTCGTGTCCTTTCGAATGAAACGGTTAATGATTTCGATCCCGTTTTGATGCTCGATTCTTTCGACAGCGTGAACCCCCGCGACTACTAAACCGGCTTCCCGCCGCATCCCCACCGCGGCATCGAGACGATCTCCTATGTCTATCATGGCCAAATGATCCATAAAGATAGTCTCGGAAACGAAGACAAAATCAACGATGGCGAAGTGAAATGGATGACGGCCGGATCCGGGATCATGCACGAAGAAAGGCTACCCTCATCGAAAAGATTGCTCGGGGTTCAGCCATGGCTCAACCTCGCAGCCAAAGACAAGATGGCCGCCCCTTCTTACGTCAGCCTTAAAGCCGACCAAATCAAGGAGGTCGCTTTACCGGGTGGCCTGCTCCGAGTCCTGGCCGGTTCTTACGAAGGAGAAAATGGCTATCAGGGCAAATACCAGCCTTTGGATTATTACGACATTCATCTAGATCCTCATAGCTCATTGACCTTGAAGAGCGATCCACTTCGTTCGATTATGCTCTTCGCTCTCCTTGGCTCCATTGCTGTCGAAAACGTCCTATTGAAAGAGAAAACTTCCGTGAAGCTAAGCGAAGGCGACTCACTAACGATCCAAACCAAAGATGAGAAAACCCAGATTCTTTTCGTGAGTTCCATCGCCTTAAAAGAAACGGTCGCTTGGGGCGAGCCCATTGTCATGAATACGAGAGAAGAACTCTATAAGGCCTTCCAAGAACTCGATGAAGGCACCTTCATAAGGCAGAGAATCAAATTCTAAGGAAGTTTACTCGCCTTCGTAGTAAGGAACATCATCGTCGATTCTGTATACTTTGTGGACGCCTTTACTGAAAACACCGATCTTATTGGACTTGGGATAGAGGGCCACATCGACATAATCTTTCGTGTCGAAGTCGATATAGACCAAATCTTCAGTAGCGGAGACGTTCGTTAGTTTGTGAGCGCCGTTTTCTCCCGAAGGGAAGAACATGAAGTCGCCTTTTTTGACAGGTTTTGGGCCTCCAGGAGTATCGAGCATCCCCTGGCCGCTCATGACGAAAAAGGTTTCTTCGCTCGTCAGATGGTAATGGTAGGGGTAATTGGATTTCTTCGGAGCGAGGGTGTACACCGCAACAACACACTTTTGTCGATCGTTGGTCTTGATAAAGGATTTCTTCCGATATTGAAAGCGTTCGTTATCCTTCTTTTCGGCTTCGGGAATATCCGCGATGTTCTCAATCAAAATGTTGTCCATACATTGCCTCCTGACAACTTTAGATTAAGGAATGTCGGGAGGACAGTCCATAGCCAATCGCTCTGTAAAGCGACCTTAAAAGCAAAAAAGACGGAGGAGAAATGCTCATGATGATCGCCTAGACAAAGCCCGAAGAAAGAACGGTTTATCTCGATACATTCCATCAAAAAGGGCTTTTTGAGGCCCTTCCTTGGACAAAAACTCAAGGAATCGAAGCAAGCCAAATCAATGGTGGGTTGTTTGATTGACGAAGATGAGGGAGTAAGCAATTGTTGAGACGCTTTGTTGGCTTTCTATGGCAATCAGAAAATAGTAATCGACTGAACATCGAAGCATTTTTAGTATTTACTATGTTTCAACATCTCTATGAAATAGCCTTCCTTGTGCTATGATTTCCTCGAGGTTTTGACGATGAAACATATCAGAGAGAAGCTGAAATATCATTTCGATAGATTTTTGTCGAAGGGCTCAATTGCCTTAATCATTTCGCTCTTTATCATCCTCTTCGTGATTGTGCTTTTGATATCCCTTATCCTGTACCTCGTTAATCCGGACATCGCCTTCGGTTCCTTGATCTGGAAAAGCCTCATGATGACCCTCGACGCCGGAAATTTGGACGGCACAAGTGGCTCAACTTTCTACATGATCATGATGACTCTTGCCACCATCGTCGGAATTTTCATCACCAGCGTCTTTATCGGTCTCATCCTGAACGGCTTCCAAACGAAACTCGAAAGCCTAAGCAAAGGCCGGTCCAAGGTCATAGAAAACAACCACACCCTGATTTTGGGCTATAACGGCAGCATTTTCGTGATCATCAAGGAACTGATCGAAGCCAACCGCAGCCTCCGGAGGGCGGCCATTGTGATCTTATGTGAGAAAGACCCCGTCGAAATGAACCAGGAAATTAAGGACAACGTGCGCAACTTCTATAACACGAGGGTCATCTGCCGCACCGGATCCATCTACAACCAGAACGACCTTAACATGTGCAGCATCGATAAAGCCCGCTCGGTCATCTTGCTAGAAAATGACATGAACTCCATCAAAGCGTTGTTGACCATTTCCGACACGGAGTTCATGAAAAAAGAGGCCGGGCATGTCTCATTGCTCATGAATGACGTCGACAATATCTCGGTAGCCAAGAGCATTGGCAAAAACAAAGTCGAGGTCATCAACCTCGATTCGGCCATCACTAGGATTATCGCCCAATCGTCCCTCCAACATGGCTTGTCGCAAGTCTACAACGACCTTCTCGATTTCGAGGGGGACGAGATCTATTTCTATAAGAATAAGAGCTTGGTGAACAAGAAGTTCTCGGAATCCTTTACTAAATTCCCGAAGTCCACCGTCATCGGCTTAGTGAAGAAGGGCCAACCGATGGTGAAACCTCCCTTTGACACAATCATCGAGGAAAACGACGAACTCATCGTCCTCGCGGCAGACGAAAACAGAATTGATTATGACGAAAAGGCCGTCGAGATTAATTCCGAGATTATCAGGAAAACCAATCATGTCTCAAACGCGGAAAGAGAGGATATTTCTATCATCGGGTTCAACCAGAAAACCGCTGATTCTATCAAGGAGTACGACAACTACCTCGAGAAAGGTTCCAAGATTAGGATTCTCGTGAACTCCGAAGGTTACCTCGAGAAGATTGGTCAACTGAATAGCGTCCTCAAAAACATCGAGATCGAAGCCTTCGTAGGGGCAACTTATCTACGACCCTCCCTCGAGAAGTTTCTCGAGGCCAAATGCCGGAAGGTTATTATCTTCGCCAACGACAACGTCCCTCACGAGGACAAGGATTCCCAAACGCTGCTTACGCTGCTGCACCTCCGCGAGATGGAGGAGAAGCGCGGCACGAGTTTAGACATCATCTCCGAGATCGCCGACGTAAGTAACGTCGAGGTCATCGACCTCGCGAAGTCAGACGACTTCATCATCAGCGAGTTGCTCGCGAGCAAGATGCTGACCCAGATCTCCGAGAACCGGCACCTCGTTCCGGTGTTCGAGGACCTGATGGACGCGGATGGCTCCGAGATCTATATCAAGAGCGCCAAGAACTACCTGAAAACTCCGGGGACGGTCAACTTCTACACCATCTGCCAGGCCGCCGCGGAGAAGAACGAGCTCGCCATCGGCTACATCCGCTGCCGCGGGGATCATTGCCAAGATGTCGTGCTCAACCCCCTTAAGCCGGACATGGTTGATTTCACATTCGAGGACAAGGTTATAGTTGTCGCGGAGAACTAACGCCGAAGTTAAAGAAGAACCGCTACAATTACTGGTCCGATGAAAGGCAAGCCGTTGGAGGCTATTTGAGTTGCACGTTTTTAGTGCGAATTGCGCACACGAGATTGTACACAAACAAAACAAAAACGCCGGAAACTAGGCATCCGATGACTGCGAGAACCGAATAAAGGTAAGAAAAGAAGTTGAAAAGATCGTTGAGTGGAAATCGATAACCAGCCATCGGGGTGGTGAAAACTTTGCAGAAAAAAACCGTTGTTACAAACACAAAGAATGCGACATTCGCGATGATCCTAATTGGCTTTTTGATCTTTTTCTTAAAAACCCAAGATATGAGGAAATAGAAAGAAAAGAAAGTAAAAAATGTTTCGAAAACAAACAAAACGAACTTCCCGATCTCAAAAGAAAACTTGAAGAAGAAATAACATGCTTCAGTGGCATCGGGTTCAAAGGCATACAACGACATTACATCGAGGCCAAACGTAAAGAAAACATATATCGAAAAACAAATCAAAGCCGAAATGATGAGTATCAAAACGATCCAACGTTTCTTCATGTAAGTAACCATAAAAAGTGGTTGTTTGTTCTGCCTTTCATCAGTATACGTTAAATTAACTTCCTCCCCACTTAATGGCCAAAGGCCTTTATTCAACTCAGGCTTTTTGAGTTTCCGCCTTTCCTGGTTAGATCGGTATTATCTTTTTCAAAATTTATGACTTGAAGGTTTCCACAAATCTTGTAACTGACACATTCTATGGCGAACGGCCGAACAGAAGAACGAACTCGTCATCGGGCACATCCGCTGCCACGGGAATCATTACCAAGAAATAATGCCGAACCCCTCAAACAAAGCATGGTTGATTTTGCCTTCGAGGACAAGACCATCATGGCAGGGGAAAACTAATCCTTCTTTTGGCTTCAAATATATGGGGTGCGTCTTTGATACTGACCTGGAATATGTTCGGAGGGGAAAACGATCCTGTCATTTCGTTTTTTCACTCTACAAATGATGAGAAATAGAAAGATAACGGTGAAGGTGGCAACACAATTAACCATCGGTCTTCAAAAATCTTCGACAAAACAACTACGATAAACGAAAGAATGAAAAGAAGGTTTCAATGTTAAAATTGTGTCCAATCCATGTTTGGCAATCAAGGCAAATTAGCAACGGAAGACACCTCAAGAATGGCTAGAAAATCAGAAGATGCCCTTGGCCTTTCGCTTGTTTCTTAGAACGAAGAACCCCATCACCGAAATGGCCACCAAGGAAACGACGGCTATCATGGTGCTGGTGTTTTCGTCCAGCCAAGCATCCCTAACGTAAATTTTGCTGCTTGGGTTATCAAAACGCTCGGTGATGATCGACCATAAAGAGGCAGCGTCGAGGCCCCCTTGATTGCTTAGGATATTCGTGGATAGAAAACTGCTAGCCCCCGTGGAAACGAGGTAATCGTAGGTGGGAAGAAAGTCGGTGTATGTCTCCTCGAGGCAACTGTTGCAGGCATTAAGCATGTCGGCAAAAGCTTCGGCTTGCGCGTGGGGCGAGTAAGGGGAACCCGCGTAGGCAAAGAGGCGAATCTCAATCGGAGTGGGAGTCGCATTGTTCATGATCACGAATTCCGCTTTGCCGATGACGACATATGGTAAGTAGAAGAGGTAAGTGTGCGAGGCTCCGTCCGCTTTCGTCGGAGCGCTGCTGGCGGTCACGATGGCCTCACCATCGATTTGATATCTCTCCGGGGATACACCGGCCACGGTGGCGCTGACGGAGCCAACCGATGTGGTCGTCAAGTCGATGCGTAGAATTGAAATGGCCATGTGCGCGACCCCATTGAGGGTGGCTCTCGCCACCTCGGTGGTGGCGATGGTGACGGTTTGAGGCCCTTTGCCATTCGAGCCGAGAAGGAGACCGTAGGTGGCAAGACTATAGTCGGCCTCGTTGCCGCCTGGCACGTTGGTGGAGGTGGTCAATGTGTGGCTGACATTTGATCCAAGCGCCACCGCATTGGTCAAGGTTGTCGTGTTGGACAGAAGGCCGTTTTGAACGCTCGTCGTGGCTCCGAAAACCAAATCGCCGGAGGAGAAAAAGTATTCGAAGAAAGTCGACATTCCGTAATTCACTGAATAACTGTAAGAGGCGGGGTTTTCAGCGCCAAAAGCATAATAGGAAATCGTGTTCGTATACGGTCCTTTTTCACTTAAGGAGGTTCCAACGGCCAGTGCCGTTGTGTAGTAGCCATCTTTTTGCATCGAGCTATAAGGGATGACGGCATCGGGTCCCACATTCCAATGCGAGGTGACCACCAACCCGCCGAGCGAGAAGGGGTCATTGACCGAGAACTCATCCTGATAACCAGTCAAATCAAGGCTGGTTAAGGTTCGGTTGGCCACCGTATAGGAAATCGAATTAGAGGTGAAGGATTTGCCAGGTTCGAAAACATAGTTCCATGTAGCGTTAAAGGCGTTTTTTAACGGAGACGCCGCATTCACTGAACAAGTGTAGAGTTCGTCTTGAAGCGGCAAGACCCCTACGCTCGGTGTCGTCTCGCCATCGAAAAGCGGATAGACGTTCACCGTAGGAGCAAAGAACTGATATTGATAGTAGGCATGGCTGGCGGAATCCGCCGCATAGATGCCCGTCAACGTTTTGTCGACTGCCACGATCGTGAACGTGAGCGTACTGTTTTTCGTCCCAAAACCGCTTGGGTCCTGATAAGTTACCTTGAAGCTGTAGGTTCCGGGCGAAGAATAGCTAAAGGGGTCAGAATAATTCACCAAATCACCGACGTTGCGAATGGTGGTTCCGCTCGCACCTCCATTTAAATCAACCGCATTGCCGCCAACGCGATAAGAATAGTTGGCGGTAAAGAGTACTTCGGAATGGTAGATGGATTCGCCGACGACGTGATTGCCAATATGGGTGAATGATAAATTGGAAAGACTGTCGAGGGTTGTCCTTAAACTGCCGGCGACCCCAAAGGTGAAGTTCTTGAGGGCGCTGACCCCCGAGGTCGACCCTATCACAATCGCGAAACGCCAACTGCCGCCCATTAAGACAGTGTTAGTCGTATCAGTAAAACTCAAGGTGCCCGCCGTGCTCAAAGCAACGTTCACTTTGACGTTGCCCATCACCGACCAGGATTCGGAATCCCCTCCGCTGGATTTGGCTAGAAAGGCCGAAAAGGTTTTATTGGAGCCACCGGCGGCCCAGCCAAAGTTCACGGTGATGTCTTTGTAATATGTCAAATCGATGTCTTGCCTTGTGCGAATGGCATACAGGAACCTGTTGGCTGTCAAATTCGTTGTCGTGGTCAAAGACTGGATAGTTGGGCTGCCATAAACGAATTGGCCATTCGCGGTCCCCGTCAAAGTCAGATACTTGCTTCCGCCAAGCATCGACACATCCGGGGAGCCATCGGTAAAAGAGCTTGCGTTCAAAGTAAAGGACTGAGTGGAGGCGTTATCCTCGTAAACGAGGTTCGTTGTCAGGCTCTTCGAGGCGTTAAACTCATTTTGCGTGACCGATGAATATTGATAGATGGGACTCGTGGCAGCGTGGACGCTTTGAGGGTTCGAACCATACAAAACCCCAACGGCGAGGAGAACCGCCCCAAAGAACAATGGAATTGTGATTTTGCGGAATCGGCTGTTTAGCATAATGACCCACTCCCTTCCTGACTATCGCAGATTGAATAAGTCAATTTTTGATGGGTTTATTTTGACTATCATTTTCAGCAAGTCAAGAAAGGTGCTTAGGAACGATTTACGAGAAATGGAACGGAATTTTTAGTCCCGTTTTACAGCTTCTATCAATCGCTTCGAAGCGATATAACGGCGTATTTAATGTTTTTCAAAAAGGATAGCTAGCGCAATTATCGCCGCAATGGCTTCTTCTTGAGCCAGGAATATAATCGATTTTCTGTTGACGTTCTAGATTAACAAAGCAATCCTCGTGAATTTGTGTAATTAATATAGGTGGAGGACTTTTCCTCCACTCCATCTATGATGGAGAGGCTTACTGCCGCAAAAAAGCGACTAGGCAAGGAAAGGAACGTCTCAATATGAAATCATGGGCCCACATTTCCAAATTCCTCTTCGGTAGCGCTCTTTTGTTCGTGGCCAGTGCCTGCGGAGCTCCGAGCGGGGATGGCGCCGTCCTTGGAACCAAAATCAACTCGGTGGGCACGAAAGAAAAATTCGACTCTCTGATTGCCAATACCTTCGACAACTACTATGGAGGGTTATTCACTCAAGAAACCACCGGAACCCTCACGCCAAGCGTAGATAGTGGCAAGAACGTTGACTATGTGGGAACGAATGTTCAAGTCGAAGGGGTCGATGAAGGGGACATTGTCAAGACCGATGGCTACCAGATTTATTACACCCCTCGTTACGTTAACCGTATCCACGTGTTTAAAGTGGAGGAAAACCACGACATCACCTATCAATCGCTGATTGATTTAGGCAAGGTTTATACCGATGCGTTGTACCTGACGGAAGATTATTTGGTCGTAGTTGGCTACACTTATGAAACCTATAGTGGGCCTTATGTCACCGGCGATGGGGCCAAGGTCGGGGCTGACGATTATTCATGGTGCTGGTGGAGTCCGACCGGGACGGTCATCGTCATCGACCGAGAGACCCTAGCAACTGTTTATCAATTAGAAACCGATAACCTTTTCCTTGACCATCGCCTCATCGACAACAGTTTGTTCCTCGTCGGGCACCATTACGTTTCCTTGGGCCAAGAGGATCCTCGTCCGAGCTTCGAAGTCGATGGCGAAAAAGATTATATCGACTACGATGATATCTTTTATTTCGACGACACCCCCGCCAACGGCATGACAGTCTTAACTGGAATCCACTTGGGCTCGACAATCACAAACAATTCCAGTGCCTTCTTAGGGGCCAACTACAGCTATAAGCAAATCTATGCCTCGTTAACCGACCTCTACGTGGCCGATACCAACTATATCTATGAGACTAACCGTTGCCACAATACGATGACAATCAGCCAATTCGCGCTCGATAGCACCTCCGCCACCATGACTTACGTTGGGTGCACGCTGGTGGAGGGCGGGATGCTCAATCAATTCTCCATGGATACCTACGATGGTTATTTACGGGTGGCCACCACTAACAACATCTCGACCTGGACGACTGATGGGAGCTATGGGTGGTCCGATTACAAAAGAACGGTCGAAAACCACCTCTATGTCCTGAAACTAAATCCAGAAGATGCCGCTTTTCGGCTCATCGATCACCTCAGCGAAGGCTTGGGTCAGCCCGGCGAAAGCATTCAATCCGTCCGCTTTGACGGGACGAAGGCCTATGTTGTGACCTTTTTACGAACCGATCCGATCTATGTCATTGACCTCAGCGATCCGACCGACATCAAGGTCTCCGATGAGGTCAAATTGCCTGGATACGATACCTACCAACATCCCTGGGGCGAAAATCGCTTGTTAGGTTTAGGCTATCAGGCCGATAACGAGGGACGGGTTTCCGGAATGAAGATGTCGGCATATGACACGACGCTTGGCAGCAGCCATGAAATCCAAACTTATGAACTGGCCGTCGAAGAGGCGGGAGCATTGAATTCTTGGAGCTACAGCTATAGCGAAGCGCTCTGGAACCACAAGGCCCTTCTGGTCTCGGTCGAGGACGGGCTCTTCGGCTTCCCGGTCCAAGGCTATGAATACGGCTATGACAGCGATGCCAGCCCCGAAGGTGAGCAATGGTATTATTTATACCATAGTTACTACTACTTGTTCCGAATCGATTTCACGAAGGAGAACCCGATCCCCGAACCGGTGGTGATCGAGCATCCCAGCTCGGACAACTATTACGTGAATGTCGACCGGGCCGTCATGGTCGAAGGTTATGTCTACACCCTTTCCGACAAAGAGGTGATCGCGTATGATTTGGCCGCCAACGCCATCGTCGAGTCCCCGCTCATCATCCCCCAAGCCGCATAGTCAAACGCGGCTATTCTAGTTTTCTGACTTAGACAGGAGTGTTGTCATTCTAGAATTTGGATTTCAGATATCGCGAGGCTTTTGTTATCCTTCTTTTTGACTTCGAGGGTAACAACGTCTGCCATGTGAACAAGACCATCGTCGTTCCGGAAAACTTACTTCATATGGTTTGCTTTGTCGATGTTAGGCACAACTCAAAAACTGACCGGTGTATGTTCTGAAGTAAGAAATGGCCCGATTATTTCGACTTTTTGTGTTCCCTCTTTAAAATGATTTGAACTAGAAAGATGACGGTGAAGGTCGCTCCTCCGCACACAAGAAGCGATAACACCACGACGCACCCAATCGCGTCACCTAACCTCATGAAAGAATTCATGTTTGAAAAGGTGGCTACATAATTAATCATTGGGATCAATAAAACCGTCGACAAAACAACGACGATTAACGAAACGACGAGGAAGATAATTTTCTTTTTCATACTAATGTCCGCTTGATTACTTAATTCTATTTACAATCAAGGCGAAGAAAAAGATAAACCATGTAAGTATTGGAACTATCAGTTCTTCTCGGCCCCAAAAAGCGTTTGGCAAATAAGCTCGGCGGCTTTCTCCAAACCCTTCTCTTCTTGGATTTTCTTGGATAATTCTTTGACCCGACTCAACCGTTCTTCATAATGCGTATCCATATCAACGATAGCCGCGATCACATCGTTCTCAGTGAACTTATTCCCGTTAATCACTTCGCCGGAGACGCCAAGGCTCACGAGCGTATTGGCGAATCCTTGCTGATCCAGGACATGAGGCACGGGAATAGAGGGAACGCCGTAGATCAGCGTGGCTGAGGCCGTACCAAAGCCGCAGTGATGGATCACCATCTGGCATTTAGGGAAGAGATAGCTATGTGGCATGGAACCGATGGCCATCATCGTCTTCGGCAAAGGATAGTCTTGTAACGTCTTATGAAATCCTTGAATAAGGGCCCGGTGGCCGGTCTTCTCGAAGGCGTGCACGAATTTATCAAGTTTCGCTTTCTCGGATTCGGATTCAAAGGACATGGCGCCGAGGGCTAAGAGGATGGGCTTTTCTCCGTCATTCAAGAAACCTTCGATTTTCTCGTCTGGAATATCGTGTTGGTCTTCCTGATACCAAAAGCCGGTCAGAACGTGCTGCTTCTCCCAGTAAGGGTTTCTTTCTTTCACGTAAGCGCTGATGGGGATGAGATCGAGCTTAGGAGACATCACCGCGCCAAGGTCGTTGACGGGCTTAAGATGGTATTTCTTCCGGATCTTGTTGTAGGGTTTGGCGATTTGTTTGGCAATCATCCCTCCAAAGAGCCGATCAAAGAAGGATTGGGGCTTGAGCTTCTGCGGGATCATCTCGGTCTGCAAAGTCACATTGATAGTGGGGATCCCGAGCACGCTGGCTTCCGTGGCCCCCATCTGGGCATGGGAGACGATGATTAGGTCCATCCCCTGGCAAGCCATATAGACATCGTCCGTAGAATCGACGATGATGCGGAAGATGAAGTTCATCGTCTTCAGCATGCTGAAAATCGGGTTCTTGTTTTTGCCGCGGATGATGGCCGCTTCTTTTTCGATATCGATGTCTTGACCCACCGGGACGAAATGAACGCCGCTGTCTTCAATCAACTTCCTCCAACAAGGATGGGAACCGAGGGTGACGTCCACCCCATTCTTGGTAAGCTCTTGAGCTAGGAAAATATAGGGTTGCACGTCGCCTCTCGTGCCCATCGTGAACATGGCTACTTTTTTCATATGGTCTTACCTCCGGACTTGCACCACTTGTTTGGTCGTTTTGAACTTCGGCCATTATAGCACGGAATGCTTGTTTGCCCGATGGGACCACGATAGCCAAAACAACCATCGAAAAACATTGAAAGGAGAAAAGGAATGTAGCCGAACGTCTCATTAAGGGAACGGGTTTAAATCAAGACGAAAAGATAACCGAGAAAAGGCCCCAGGAAGATCGCCAAATAGATGAGGAAAAGCCAAGGTTGATAATCAACGTAAAACTGTTTGAAGGACAAGGACCAAGGATGCTTGATAAGTACCCATCCAATGAGATCAAAGACAATGCAGATGGAAACCCAAATAGCGCCGGTGTAGAGGGCTTCGGCCATTGAAGGGTTAGACAATCCCTTCATGTAAATGAAACCGAACAAAGAAAATAAGACGATGTTGTAGAGAGGATGCCAGGGTTTGGTCTTCTCATAGGCCTCACCCATTCCATGTTCATCCATCGGTTTCATGTGAAGAACCTTGATATTGAAAATGGTGTGAAGGATTCCGACGATGGTCACAACAATATAGCAAACCCAGAACCATAACATGGAAAGGCCAAAATTCTGCATGAGTGATTCTCCTCCTCTTACCCCTGTAATGATAACGCTAGGCTAGGATGAGAGTCTCTTGAATCAGGCATTGGTTCTCATCCATTTGTGGCAACCGAAGCGGGGATCATCATCAAAGGGCTTTCCAAGTCTTAATCCTTCATGACAAGCCGTAAAGAAAGAAAAAGAAGTTCGAAAAAAGAAAAAACGTAAGTTCTATCTCGGGTCGAAAGTGTAGACAGCTCGAGCGAAAACCAAAGAGGTTCCGAGAGACGAATCCGCGACATTTTCATCTTCGTCAAAAACCACCCAGGCGTCATTGGGATCCGTGAGATCCCGGCATGGAATATAACTGCCATCTTGGTTCACGGCAAATTGGATAGAATACCTAACAGTGTTGATGAGAATACGATCGTCAATTTCCGAGTAAAAATCGAAAGCCCCCTCCGGAGAGCCGGGAGCACGCATCTGGACGACTTGGGCGACACTTCCCTTGTCGACGAGCGAGAACTTGGAATTGCCTCCCTCAGAAAAGATTTCGATTTTATCACCCGAGAGAAACGAAGTAACCCGACTGGCGTTTTCCTTGTCGTACACGTTATCGCCTAAATCAATCGAGTTAAGGCTGACGCCCTGCATAGACGAACCGCCCTCGCCCACGAAGACCAGCGTTGCCTTGTTTGGTTCGATGGTTCCATAGTCAAAACTGATGACACCATTTAAGCGTTCAAGGCCCTCAGTGGAAGGAAGGGAGCTCATGGTCACGCAGGAAGATAAGCCAAGAGGCACCAACAAAGAAAAGAAAACCAGAATGTTCTTTTTCATCATTCCATCTATAACACACCTTATTTAGAAAATCATGACTTGATTAAAATGCAAATGCCGACGGAAATTACAAAATAGCGCCATCGTCGAGAAAACAAAACGACCTGGATTTCACTTAATGCCAGATAGACAAGCAAAAGGGTGATTAAAAGAGCTAGGATTTCGCAAGAGCGTATTATTTTGAACGCAAAAAATAATGTTCTCTTTCAAGTACTTGACCTTCACGGAAGTGGAGTTTATCTAATGCCTTTCGTCGTTCAATTGCTTGGGGGATGGCTTTGGTGGCCATGGTTTCAACCTCAAACAGATCAAAGAAGTTCTCAGTGCAAACGCTGAAGATTTCGGTCAGGTATCGTTCCCTTTCGTATTCTGAAGAAACATCGACTCGGAGGATTCCCGTTTTGTTCTTATATTTGCCGACATAACCGAACATTTCTACTGTCCCAATCGCTTTCGAAAGCGACTTATCAACAATGGAAAAACGTATGAATTCTTGCTCGGAATAAGCCCAGAGCCACGCTTTGATGCAGGATAGCATGTCCTCGATTCGATAAATACAGAAATCCCCACTGCATTTATCGCAGTTTAAGAATAGCTGGGCCTTTGGATCAGAATAACAATGAAGAAGCCCTTCAGCGTCTTCATTGGAAACGAGTCGGAGAACAAACGATTTTGTCTCAAATGAAGGACATAGTTTGTATGGATTTGGCATAAGACCTCTCCTCATCTTCGGTTTGATTATAACTTTTGTGTAAGGCCAACGATATAAGATGGACAGATAGTTCTCACATGGGCTTTACGTAGCGAGCAAAACACTTCATAAAAGAATAGTAGCAAAAGGTCGAAAAAGAAAAAAACACAGGTAGAAAAATGAAGAGATAAAAAACGGGATTTAAGTCAACGATAAAATAACCATTGGGATTGTTGGTAAATGTCGTGGTGAAAATTGGCACAATGCAAAAGACTAAGGTAAGCAAGATGAAAGGAGAAACGAAGATGAAAGGGAGGCATTTTTTCTTGAAGACACCGTATTGATGGCATATCGAAACAAACTTATAAGAGAAAAACACGAGCAAGAACAGCATCAACGCCTCCCAACATAACATGCATACCGCAAAAACGTTTTCGAAATTATACCCGACAAAAGTTGGAAGTGTCCCAGCAACCCCAGAAAACACCATCAAGGAGAAAAAATTGACCCAAAACTTGCGTGATTCTGTGTAATCTTTTATCTCAGCGATCTTGCTTTCATCGATGAATTTTTCATAAAAGTAACGAGTCTTCATAAGTTTATTTCTCCACAAAACTTTTGCCTGGGAAAAACCTTCCGGGCCGGAAGTTTATAACAACAAAGTGAGACAAGCATCAATATTAAATTTGATCCCTTTGAATTTAGTATATTACATAAAGACCGCGATTGTTCACATCAGCGTCTTCTTTATTACTAAGCGTTTATTTAGTGCATATTTAATTATTTGCAATCGCGCATTCTTTTCTTGATAATGTAGATAAGAGGAAGCAATTAAGGCATTTTGAGGATCAAGAAAAAGGAGGGTGACCAGAAATGGTTGGCGGATTACTCAGGAAAATCGCCGCAATCACCTTATTCGGTGCGCTCGCTACCAAAATCTCGTTTTCCGTTCTAAAGACCACAACGCCTTCTTATTTGGGTTCCGAAACCATCTACGATTATTCATCGGTGCTCGACAACGAGTTTCTACTTCGCAAGCCCTAACGTCGAACCTCGTTTATCAAGACATCAATTCGGATCAAGCTTTCACGCTTAACGCCAGCACCTTTACCAATGGTACCCCAGACGTGTCTTGGCTCGGTGGAAGCCAATATTTGACCCTAACCGGGACCGCTCCTGGCCAATTCGTCACTTGTACGAACAGTATTCAAGCCCTTGCCACCACTGCAAACCTTACCTCCATCAAATATCTCTATGGAATTCGCACGCACTTTGACATCGACTTAACCAACTATAAAGATGTAATTGTCACTTTCGGCTGGACTTCAGGAGGCAGCGCAAATGCCTTCACCGGTTTCTTGGCCAAATCGACAGGCGGCGACACCGAGTCTTGGTCGACGATGGGTTCGGTCAAAGTATCGCTCAACCTCGGCACCGCCGGGACGATAGCGTTTACCGACACAAGTAATGCTGTGCTAAAGGGCACCAGCGCTCGCTTTGCTTTTGTCATGGGTTCTACCACAAAGACACAGGCTTTAAAAAACTTCACCTTCAAAGTCGAAGGGACTTTGGCGACGACGCTCGATAGCCTATCCAACCCGCATTTTGATCACGTCGGGAATTATCTCGTCGGTGATTTGATCCCTCACTCCGCAATTCACTTCACTGCCAATTACAGCCTCCGCGCGGGCGGAAACACCGTTGACTTAACCGGCGCCTCCAGCGGGGCAATTATCAGCAACGAAGGCGATCTGGTTGATTTCGCCGATCCGTTTTCCTATTCGACGGCGGGGGCTTATACCCTTAAGATCACCTACACCGATCCCAGTGGCTTTGGGGTCCAAAGCATCACTCCGCCGTTTACGATCGAGGAAGAAATCCAAACCCTCACCGGCATTTACGCTATCGATTCGAAGAGCCACTCTTACTACCAATACGAGTTTTTCGACCCGGAGGTGATGGTTTATCCCCTCTATAACGACGAGGTCATGCCAAGCGAAGGAGCCATGCCTTTTCCGGAAGAACTATTCACTTGCACGGTCAGCGCGACCGAGCCCCTCAAAACGGCTTTTGACGCCACCTGGAGATACGAATACGAGGCTGGCCTCTTCTTTACCTCCAATATCATTTCGTACACGGTGAGCGAAAGAACTGTGCAAAGCCTTGGCTTGGCTGGTTACGGAGCCACGTTCTTCATCGGCGATTTGTTCTCCCTCGGCAGTTTGGTCGTCACTTCACATTGGGATGTGGGGCCCGATACGATCATCCCTTACAGCTCAACGCAAAAAGATGGCTATTTCACTTCGAGCAAGGCGGTCGGGACTAACTTAAATGACAAAGGCACTTTCGACAACACGATTTCGTATTACGCTTTTAGCACCGAGACAACCGCCTCTTATCAATATTCCGTCGAGTATGAACTGGCGAGCCTTTTCCAATATTACTTTTCCAGCGATGTTCCCGTGCTCGGGGTGACCTCCAGCGTTCAAACGGGGGCCATCTCCGCGACCGAAACGCTTGATAACGTCGTCGCTCTGGGGTCCGATGTCAGCCATACTTTGACGACGGCCACCTCTAACCCAACCGGGAACGAAGCCGATTATTACCTCACGACCGACCACCTAATGCTCGGCACGAACAGCAAAGGGCCTCAGAAGGTTTCGATATCGACTCCCGAAGTGGCTAACGCCAGCATTGACGGCGTTTCGTATATGGCCATCTCCAAACTCCGTATTGACCTTCAAACGACCTCGGTCGGTTCGGTGACCGTTTCCGTGGGCGGCGTCCTCCCCACTTCCTATCAGATCGATGGCGACGGAATCATCAGTGCGAGCTCGGGCCCGACACAAGCAGACGGAAATACTCACGACTATATCTTCTATTTGCCTTATACCGTCATCGGAAAGGTCAATTTCGAGATAACTAACAACGCGACTCCGACGCCGATCGGCATCAGCTTCTTCGCCTACGCTGGCTTTTCTTACTCCCCCATTGATCAGGCCGAAGCCTTTGGAGAAATGCTGAATAACGGAGACAGCTGCGCGAAAAGCACTTATGACAATTTCTTGCCAACCTACATTTATCTCGTCACAACCGGTGCCGATACTTATCTATCGGACTATACGATGACGAATCACGGAAACATCACCGCCGCCCTTCTTTGGAGTATCATCGATGCTCGGTTTGAGGAGCCGGCCGGCGAAATCGACCATCAAATCTATGCCGATCTCGCGGATCTCCCACTCTCGATCGTGATTATCTCGTTTGTGTCTCTATCGCTAATCGGCCTCTACCTCGCCACCGCCAAGAAAGCCAAAAACGCTTTATAGACTCCGCGTCAAAGGACCAAGGGACCCAAAAGATTATTTCGTGGCAGCCATGAGCCTTTTCCCCACTTCAATTGGGATCTGGGCCAAGCTATCCAATCACTCGTTTGTTTGTCAGGCAATCGGTTCAAATTCGACCGCGATAAACCCTCGGTAGGAAGTTTCATTCGAAACCTTCGCTAAAAATGAATTTGTGGTGTTCCCCTGGACGATCTCGCTATTGAAAAGCCACTGTTTGACTTGATATCCTTCATCGGGCTCAGCGACGAAAGTGAACTCAAATGAAGCATTTTTCCCATGCATCATCGAGAATACATGAGAACCTTCGGGACAATTAAACTCGCCATGATCGACGTTGCTGCACAGCTGAATGTCTAAATCTTCTATATCGAGTCCTGGGTGAGAAACAGAAATGATTCCGTTTCCGTTAATCACCGCAAAATGAAAATTGTAACCATAGTCAGTACAGGAAGTCAGGGCGATGGAAGCAAAAGCCAGCCCGATAATCGAAGAAACGCTCTTAACGAACTTGTTTATAAAAGATTACTCCCTTTTTTTGAGACCCGAACTCAACCCATAAACTCCATCATTACCAATGCGCATATTTCCCTAAAAATCCGATCCTGCAAAGCCAATTCGCCCCGAATTGACTTAACCAAATAGAAACCAAGAAATACCCACAAAGATCAGATTATTTCTTTTCTTAGTAGTTCATTCTAGCATATCTAGTTCTCAGACAAATCGGCTTTCCTCTCGAAGATGATCCAATCGGGATTTGGCAGGGATATCTCAAAAGAAGAGTCGAAAATTGAGTCAAATCGCATCAAAAGAACATCACATAACTTGTAAGAGATTGGGTTGTCTCTTTCAAACGACTAGAAAAACCGAGGTCTCAAGTTATCGGTACTTTCAGTTATATTTGGTGACGTTATTGAAGGCGCTTCACTTATGGTCATTTTTGTTTTTTCTACCCATTTTGAGCAAGAAAAAAGCCTTGATATTTTCTATCAAAGCTTTAAGAACAAAATGGCTGTGATGAACATCTTCGATATGAAGGAAAATGGCTAAACTTCGAAACAATGCGGAATGGAGTCTATCGGGTAACGAAGCAACACCCTTTTTCGCAGTTTGCTTTCTATTGAATCGAGGAAAAAAGGTTCAGGGCACATCATCAATATCAAATCCGCCTACTTCAATAAAGCTTCGAATCAGTTTATCAAGCTCAATATTGGTTTTTGGAATTGAAAAAGGTTTTCCGAATTTTTTCTGGAGTTTTTCTCTGAGGATTTGTTTATCCACCAAGCTCTTTAACAGAGTCAAGCGGCCGAACGAATCGAGATCGCTTTTTTCGGCTTCATCAACAAACTTCCGCAAATTATCCTCACTGATGCCCAAGAAATCGGACATCTTTTTTATGTTAGTATTGCGGATCTTGGCAAGGTATTCTCCGAGATAATCTTTAATCGTTTTGCTGGGGTCAACTACCAAAATGCCAGTATAGATGTCTTGAATGATGATACTCGCCTGCTTCTGTTCATCTTGCGTCAGCGTAGAAAAGCTTTTATGAAGCTCATCGAGCGCGGCGTCCTGGTCGGCTTTGTTCGCTTGATGGATCGCCACCAGGAACTTCATGAATTTGGATTCCATGAAGGCGGCATCGATCAAACCGGTGGGGATCTCCGTAATAGAGGTATCGATGTCATAAGGCGGATCTTCCGGACCGGGGGTAGCCCCGCTCTTAAGCTCTTTGTATCTTTGCAAGAGGGCCAGGTGCTCCTCTTTGCCAAAAGAGAGAGCCACTGAAGTTTCGGCGGCGCCTTCGTGTTTGAAAGAGTAGGTCTTCTTGTCCCAGTCAAGGCCTTGGATCTTGGCCGTGGCAACGAGACAGTTGAAGATCCGGAACTTCTTGGAGAACATGGCTTTGTCGGCCGCGCTTTCGGGCAGGCGATCGAAGTCTTTGATGCCGTTGGAATCGAAGATCTCTTTGATCTCGGAGAAAAGGTCGTAGAGTTTGCCGAGGTTCTTCTCAAGCTTGTCCACGAACACCCCATAGGGCTTGTCCCAGGAATAGATGCTCAGAGCCCGGTTCATCCATAGTTCCATCGTGTGGGGTCTCCGGAACATCTTGATGATGCCGTGAGGCTTCTCTTGCTTATTGAAAAGCCTGTTGGTGCGAGAGAAAGCTTGAATGATGTATTCGTCGCGGAGCATTTTGTCCAGATAAAGGCTGTTGACCCACTTGCTGTCAAAACCCGTCAGAAGCTGATCGACGACGATGACGAGGTCGAGCCTTTGCTCTGAGGAGCCATCAATCCCTTCGTACGGCCTCTTGTGGGCGAGCCTCAGGCAAACGTCCCGTTTGAAGATGTCAGCGGTTGGAATGGTATAATGCTTCAGGTACTTGCCGTTGTAATCATTCAAGATCTCGACCAGACCGTCCTCTTTGTAAGTCGCACCGCCGTTGTTATCGATGTTCGGGTCGAAAACCGCGGTGACGTTGAGAGAAGGACGCCCCTCTTTGCCCATCATCGCCTTGAAAAGCTGGTAGTATTCGATGGCCTCGTTGATCGAAGAGGTGGCCAAAATCGCGTGGAATCTGTCGAGGGAAAGAGTCTCCCAGTCCTCGAGGATGCTTTGGACCACCGCTTTCTTGTGCTTTTGGGTCGGCTCGGTGTATTGGCTATCGGGGATTTCGTCCTCGATTCCGTCAGGGATGTATTTGTCGCCATCGAAATGACCCGTCATCTTCACCTCGTTCATGAAATGGAGATAGACAGCCTTCTTTGCGGGATCCCCCAGCGCTTCGGCGACCGTAGCGGCCTTCGCCTTGGCTAAGGCGACCGCGGATTGGACGTTATGATCCGAAAAGGTGTAAACCCCGGCGGGATCGAATCCAAGAACGTTGCCATCGCGGATGCCGTCTGCGATCGTGTAGCGATGCAATTCGTCGCCGAAGACCTCGCTCGTCGTCGTCCCCTTGTGCTTGTTCTCGTTTTGGATCGGGGTCCCCGAGAAGCCGAAGAAGAGAGCCCCGGAGAAGGATTTCTTGATGTCGGTCATCATGTCGCCGAAGGTTGACCGATGGCACTCATCGACGACGATGACGACCCGCTTCTTCGCGATTTTGTCGAGGTCTCGCGGTCCAATGAAGCCGGACTGCGAAATGATCGCCAGTTTCTGAATCGAGGTGACGATCAGGGTGTCATCGGGACTGGTGCTCAAGAGTTTCCCGAGGAGAACGAAAGAAGACTCCGTCCCGGTAACGGTCTCGTTGTCATCGGCGAAATTCTTGTAATCGTCTAGCGATTGCGTCCCAAGTTCGATCCGGTCCATAAGGAAGACGACTTTGTCGGCGTCATTGCTGGCAGCGATCAGTTGGGCGGCTTTGAAGGAGGTCAAAGTCTTCCCTGACCCCGTGGTGTGCCAAATGTAGCCACCTTTGTTGTCGTGGGAGTCCCAGACAGTCGAAGCCACCTTCTTGGCGATCTCCTTTACGGCGTCTATTTGATAGCTTCTGAGAACCTTGAGCTTCCCGTCAGTCCCGTCAGCGACCGAATAGAAGCCAATCATCTGATGAGCCATCGGGATTGAGAGGAGCTGCTCGCAGATGTCCTCCCAGTCGTTCACCTGCTCATTGTTGAAATCGGCCCAATGGAACATGAATTCGTGCAAAAATTGCCCATCATAGCCGGGATTGGCAAAATAGATGGTTTCATCCGGGGTCATCACCACGAAGATCTGCACCAGAGAATAGACGCCGGTGAAAACCCGTTCGTGGGTGTATTTCTCAATTTGATTGATGCCTTGCGAAAGAAAGTCTTTGTCTTTCTTGATCTCGACATGGATCACGGGCATCCCGTTGATGAGGAGCGTGAAGTCGCCCCTTCTTTCATTGAGAAGCGGGTGATGCTTCGCAAAAACGGGCTGCTCGGAGATCTGATAGGTCGATTGCCCCCCGGCAATCTCGCTCCGGTTGTAGATCTTCAGAGAGATTTCTTTGCCGAAATGAAGGGTATCTTTGGGGTTATCACGGGTTATTTGAATTGATTTCCCGTTGATGAATCCATGAATCTTGTCCGGGGTTTTCAAGCGGGAAAGCTGACCCAAAATATTGTCCATCTCGCCCTTGGTGAGGGGTTGCCCATTAAGAGAGTCCCGACCTTTGTTGTTCTGGAACAAGATATTCGCCCAGTTTTCGAGAATCTGCTGCTCAGTTTGGTATTTCAAAAGATCGGGTGACCACCCTTTGTGCGGAGCGAGCCTGTTAACCACGGCGTGCTCGAAGTTCAATTCATTCACGAAAGCCGACATAGATTTCCTCCTAAGTGTTAGCAAAACATCTTTTGAAGAAGAGCCTTCTTCATGTTCTTTAGCATTTCAAGTTCCCGTTGATGAAGGGCGACATGGCCATCGAGTTTCATGAAGAATTCTCCGATTTTTCTTTGTTCTGCTAGTTTGGGCATGGCAACAGGAAAATCAACCAGTATGGTTTGATTCAGGTGTTTGATAGTCCCACCGGTCGCTTTTTGAGCAACATAGTCCATTAGAAATGGGGATTTTAGATATTGAAATAAGTACTTTTCATCAACGTCATTATTGGAGATCACAACGTTAAACACGCCCGCATTAAGAGTTGCCGGTTTGTCTAAACCTTCGACGTAAGCAACCTTTCCTAGCGTACCGTCTTTCGTAATCAGAATTGATTTGTTCTTGACTTGAATGTTACGGTCTTGATCATAGCGTTCCTTAGCTACATAGTGGCAAGAATCCAATAGTATTTTTCCGTCACTGAAATCTGTGCCTGTGATCAGGTAATAATCTCCACTGTCGAGAAACTCAGACGTACGTAAATTTTGCCACCCGATTCTGGCGTGCATAGAACAAATTGAAGAAAGTTTACGTTGTTCCCAAGCGTCGGTGAAACCGGCAAAACGAATCAAAGGGCGATTCTTGCCTTGAGTGGGGAACATTTTTTGAAGCGTAGACTTTTTGAGTTTCTTTAAGGCGTCCAGTTCCCGTTGATGAAGGTCGATAGACTGATCAATCTCAGTGAAGAATGAACTTACCTTTAGTTGTTCATGGTCGTTTGGAACTTTCAAAAGCGCATCGTAGATATCGATGGAATTTATCGAGTCAAAAGTAGATCCGGAAGATAGCTTTTTCCAGAATCCGGTCTGGTTCATTCTAATGAGGTTTTGATATATGAAATCATTGGCCCGTATGCCGGACACACCACGCCCTAAAACAACAGCGTAATCGGTCTTACCGACTTCTCCAACGGGTGCCCTAACGCTTAGGATTATGTCGCCAGGCTTTGCCGTTTTTGTGGCTTGAGTCGTCCATACCCTTGGACAAACGCGATGGTCTTCCATGTCGGCGTTCCCTTGGACCAAAATATAGTCTTCCGGATTATCGGTGTAGTTCTTCCCATCGGGGGATTGACCCATGGTGATGGAAGCCACCTCACCAAATGTACGCTGTTCCCAAGCGTCGGTGAAACCGGTAAACCTAAGTTTTGGTTCTTTCATCGACTCAGTCATGGTTTCCGCCTTTAAGGAGTTTCTTGAATTCCTTCAGTCCTTCTTCGTCAAATGGATCGCCTTTTAATTCATCGAGCATGCTCGAAAGAGACGCCTCGGAATCAACGATATCCTTGCTGAGTTGGACTAATGTCGTCGAATATTTGTCAGCTAGTGTTGCAACGTTTTTGGTCAGCTCAGTAAGCAACGTTTCCGGTAGCGAGAGGATTCCATCCATAATCGGGCAGAACAATTTCTTTTCGAGAAGCGAGAGGCCGAAGGCTTTGTCGAGGCCTTCAATAAGGGATTTGGTTTCCGCTCCCAGCTTCGACTGTTTGTCCTTCAGGGATTTCTTAAGCCCTTTTTCCTTTTCGATAAGGTCGTCGACGGACAAAAGGATCCTCTCCAGCGAATCCGATTCGTATTTTTCTTCGCTCTTCCGAAGAGGCTTGGCGAATTCCTTAACTTCTTTGGGGACGAAAGAGTCGCCGTCCTCGGAAATAAAGGGCCGGTCTTTGTCCTCCTCAGAAAGATTCCCAAGGAGTTCTTCGTACTGCGAGGAAATGTCCGAAAGTTCTTCTTCGAGATCGGCAATCGCCTTTAATTCTTCGCCCTGGCATTCCTTTTGGACAAGATCAAAGGGAAGAATGTGGCCAAGCCACCCCTCCTGAACTTCGACCTCTTTGCCGTCCTTCTTCTTGATGACCATCTTGGGATCCACGACATTAAGCGCGGTAATCCCTTCGGTTTGGATGATTTCAAGATCCTGAGCGATGATCTTGTAGCAATCGTCAAGGATCTGATACGCCTTATATTTGTCGACGATCGGAAAAGCGGACAGGCGATTGAAGATGCCTTCGGCAATAGCGTCCTCGGCTTTGTAGATTTGGATGTTTCCGATCCCGTCGATAAGATTGGATCTTAAGAAATCCGGAAAATCCGAAAAGGCCTTTTTAAAGGATTCGAGGAAACTGGCGCATTCGGCGTTGTTTCTTATGGTCTCAGCAACGTCTTTCGAGATGAGTTCCGAATAGGGCTTATCGGCATCGGGCTTGAAAAGCTGAGCCTTCAGACTCGGGAATAAGGCGAGGCAAGAGCCGAGGTTCTGGATCTCGCTATTGGGGATCCCGCCGAACATCATCGCATAGATGTCGTAGGGCTCCTCGCGCTCGCTGGAGTCAACGTATCTCGGGATGTTGAGGTTGTAGCCGTTGGCCCGAATTTCTTCCTTGCTGACGAGCCGGGAGAAACCCTCGAATTTGGGGTCGTTCTTCCGCTCGATGACGGCGTCCATGATCCGATGGATATCCGAAGCCTGGAGCTTATTGTTTTTGCCTTCTTTCAGGAAGTGCTTGGAGGCATCGATGAAGAGGACATCGCTGGCATCGCGTTTCTGCTTCAGGACCATGATGATCGTCGGGATGCCGGTGCCAAAGAAAATATTGGCTGGCAAACCGATGATGGTTTCGATATGGTCGTTTTCGATGAGACGGGTCCGGATTTTCTCTTCCTCGCCGCCGCGGAACAAGACGCCGTGGGGAAGAACGATGTTCATGATGCCGTTGGGTTTGACGTGATAAAGATCATGGAGCAAGAAGGCATAATCAGCCTTGGATTTCGGCGCATAGCCGTAATTGTCGAACCGGACGTCGCCTTTGTGGGAATCTGGATCCCAGTTCTGAGAATAGGGCGGGTTGGACACCACCGCGTCCACATACAAGGGAGCGTAGGCGTTGTTCTCGTCAAAGAACGGCCAATCCTTGTCCAAAGTATCTCCGCAGCGGGTAATGATGTTGCTCGGCAGGATACCGCGCATGACCAGGTTCATGCGGGTGAGGTTGTAGGTCGCCTCTTTCAATTCTTGGGCGTAGTACTTGATGTGATCCGAATTGTCCATCCTTTGACCGGCGGCTCTGCCGATGTTGATCAAGAGGGAACCCGAACCAGAGGTTGGGTCGTAAATCTCGATCTCGCTCCGATCTCGCAAATGCCAGGAGACGATCTGGCTCATCAGAGTGGAAACTTCGTGCGGGGTGTAGAACTCTCCGGCCTTTTTTCCAGCGTTTGCGGCGAAGTTTGAAATCAGGTACTCGTATATGAAACCCAGGACGTCGTAATCTTGCTTGCCGTCCATCGGGATGTCTTTGATCAGGTCGATCAATCCGCGGATTGCCTTGGTCCTCGCGCCGCTGTTCTCGCCGAGCTTGTCCAACCCCGTCTGCAAGGTTTTGAAAACGTCCTTGAAGACTTTTTGATAGGCGGGCGCGATCAAGGCGTCGAAAGCCGAAAGAGCAGTCGTGACGTCCGACACGTCAAAAGCGCTTTTCCTCGCGAGCCAAGTCGAAAAGAGATTGTCGAAAGAGATGAAATAGCCAATATTGTTCTGAACGTATTTGACGGTGTCGGAGTCGTTTTCGCTTAAATCTTTTAGATCGTTTTCGGTCCATTCGTCAGCAAGAAGATAGGACACCTCTTTTTCGCTCAAAAATTTGTAGAAAATAAAACCAAGAATGTAATCCTTGTATTCGCTTGCCTCGATTTTGCTGCGCATCTTGTTCGCGCTTGCCCAAATACGGCTGGCCAATTGCTGTTTGTTCATGCTCTACCCCCAAGGTTCAGTTAGATCCAATTGTTAAATAAGACGATTATTCCGCATTTGTCACGGGGAATCGGCCTCATTTCCTTTTTGCGAAGAGTCCTTGATTTCTTTGTTTAGATTGTATAACTAATGAGGCTAAATTTCTCTTATTTTTGTTTTTGTTTTCCAACCAAATCAAAACAATTGATCATCGTAGAAACGGGCGAAATCGGTTGGCGTGAATGCCATTAAATTCCAGAATCAGGAAAGGAAACCGTGTGCGAATGCAACACCCGTTTCCAGGGATGGCGGAATTCCGATAGGTTTGAGAGGACAAAAATAGATTGTCTATTGTACTGGTTAGATGCGAAGGAACGCGCGGCCTTGAAACAAACGATTCAAAAGCCAGAATATCATCGACAAGAAAAAGAAAAATGGTCCAAAGCCTCTAATCGGTATCGGACCATTGCAAGACAACTGGCGGGGGCGGAAGGAATCGAACCCTCGTCAAAGGTCTTGGAGACCTCGTTTCAGCCGTTGACCAACGCCCCTAGAGGCGTGGAAATAAAGTCTCGAACATTTTGCTGATAAGGACATGTCAACCTGAACGTCGGAGTTCCTTGAAATGTTTAATTACGACTGATGCGGCTTTGTTAGCGAAATCTTTGAGAAAACATCCAGATGATTTTCTCTAGGCAGGGGTCTTTCCAAAAGCCACCGTCTTTATGAGATTTTCACTGAAACATCCGATATCCGGTGTTGAACAAAGCCGATTTTTCCATTGTTTTGAAATTCCCAAACCTGCCGCCAAAGACGAGACGACACAATCCTTGTTTGAAGTTTCTTTCCCGATTTATGCGATGACCCTAAACGGTTCGCAAGAAAACTTTTTTTCTATGGGGGAGGGATGGTAGCATTGAACCATGGCGGAAAATAATTCCAATGAGGCTTTCGTCCTTTTGGATACTTGTACCATCTCCAACATTCTAAACGGAAAAATAGGTACAACCGAAACATCGGCAATCACGACATGCAACTCCTTGAGGACTTGCATGGCCATTTCGGATCTTTCAATTGCTGAACTTGTTCAAGGAACCCGCACAATCGGGGAATACGAGTTGTTAAAGGAAAAGCTCGAAAGACTCGACTTCGTTTCTTGCGGATTGGTTGAGTCCCTAAGAACTCTGGTTTCCGTCGAAACGATGAACGGAGTGACAAATCAAAATGATTTGGAAAAATATCATTGCGCCCTCGCCAAAGAAACCATCAACGTAACTATGGGTTTTTTTAAAACGATTGTCATTTCTTATTGCCTGCTCTTTTATTTCCTGATTGACAGTTTGGATCCAAAAGGAGGGTTCGGCGCAGCCAATGCATTCCTTTGCATCATCCAAAGAAACAAAGAGAAACTCGACATGTTGATTGAATGCTATTTCCCCAAAAAAGCCGAAACAGACAAAGATATCCCGTACGAATTCGCAATGCTGTTAGCCAATCTCGCCTTTCCGATAACAATCCGAGACTTTGAAAAGAGCGCTTTTTTCCATGAAGCATGTCGAGCATCCGTCCCAAGAACGCTCTCAAAGATGACAAGTCTCTATATTTCCTCCCTTAATTCTTCGGGAAAAATGGACGATTATGAAAAAAAGGCTGTGTTGAAGGGAAATGAGGCTTTTCTTATGCTTTGGCTAAGAAGGAATAACCCTATGAAATCAACGAATGTTGAAATTGCGTTTGATGCCGCTCTTTTTGGGGTCATCAACTGCGGATTCACTTGTGGAAAATTCCACAGAAATGACCTTGTAGACATATACAACATCGGCCTTCTTGGCCAAACAAAAACAGATTTTCAGTATTTTACCAATGATAAGAAATGGCGAAGGTTCTTGGAAACGGAAAGAAAAGTAAACAACTCTTTTTTCTTTCGACACTCTTTCATGTTTAAAACAAATTAGTGCGATATTCCTCGTTTTTTTATGTTTGAAACGGAACTTATTGATGCTGTCCCGAATTATTCGGACCGTATTATCATCCTTTAACTCATCCCCCTTAAGGCCAAGCAGGATCCTGGACTAAGAAAAAACGACAGAACGTTTTCCGAATCAAGGTCAATGACGGATTCATTAACCACAATCGATGCAGCGTTTTTATTGAGTGAGTCTTCTTTTCTTATGAGACGAAACTAAAGTGTAAAAGACGCAAGAGAACGGAATAACCGCTCTTCTATGAATAAGGATTTTATCCATCATGGAAACCTTTCCTACACCATCGTTTCCAATAGGAATGAAAGGTTTACAACGAAATAGGATGAAGTTTTTCTTTGATTGCTTTATCAACCGTTTCAACGCCTTTCTCAGAGAAGCTCCGGGAAAAAGCGGATAAAGCCAATGAGCTCGGACCAAGTTTTGGAACATCCTCGGATTCATTGTTTTTTTGGGGAAAAAGGATGCTCTATTGTGTATTCAAATGGGTTATCTTCTCTTCTTTCTTACGAATGGCTTCCCACACTTTGTCTTCGTTAGATAAGCGCGTTTTGTATTCATCACTTTCGAGGTAGGATTCATCCAATTTTATCTTGCACTTCGGGGCAAAATACTCTCCGTATCCCTTTAGCCATGGCGTGTAGTCGGATGTGCCGGCGCAATAAATGTAGTTATGGGCGCCTCCGCGTTTTCTTCCGAATCTCAGTCTTAGTTCCCTCAAAGCAAGTTTTTTAAAGCCACTTTCCAAGAAAATAAAGTTTTCGCCGCCGGGAAACGCCTTTGAATCGTACGCGATGGCATCAAATCTTTCTTGAAATATATCAGTCATTAAAGATGACTCGTGATTGTCTAAATGCTCGCCTTTATCTATTTTTTCTATTACTTCCTGAATGCCACATTTTCTTCCATCCACGATAATGAGGTACTCGTCATTTCCTAAGCACGGAATAAAACTTGAAGCGTCGTCGTATGCCCAAAAAGTCAAAATATCACACCCCGACCCATGTTTCTTGATCTCCGCTCTAGCGGTTGCCGGGCTATCTGCCCAATACGTTATTTTTTGATTAGGGAACAAGCACGAGTACCTTCCGGTGCATAACCTTAGATTCCCGTTGAATAGTTTGCTGGCGGTCTTCCCGTAAAAATCGTCTTTAAACCCAACGCATCGAAAGAAATCAAATTCTTTCGTGATGTAGATAGGAAGCTTTTTGTGTTTAAAAGTTGGCTGGTCATAATCTTGCGCTTGAAACACTTTTGACCAAGCCATTTTTATTCAGCCTTCCATCCATTCTCAATAACAAAATTCTCATAAGTCATCTTAAAAGCTTTAAAACAACTGTCCAATGGCAGTTTGCTGAATTCACCCTCGCTTATTACTTTGCAATAGGAGCAGCACAAGAAGTCATAAAGTTTGAAGCAAGTCAATGAAGCCCTTCTGCCATATCCTCTCATTAATTCCCAGCCGTCTTTGCTCATTTGGAAAACGGAAATGCTTCCATGCGAAAAGGCATTAAGTGTTTCCTCTATGTCGACCAGAAACTCGTCCAATCTAGCGATTTCGAGCAGTTGTTTACGGCCGTATTTCTGGCCCTTCGTGAAGGAAGAGATCCAGCCATAGTCAAAATAGTCGTTCTTTCCGTTTCTCGGTACTCCCCTATTACTAAGAAAGTCTCTTTTGAGAGCGTCGTCTTTTATATTGACGTATTCCGTCTTTTCCTTAATCAGATCCAAATACTTGTCAGCGGCGCCATCAACAGTGGACAAGACGAAAACGGCAGCAACCTGTTCAAGGCCTACTCTCAACAGGGCGAACGCTTGTGACCAAGCATTTTTTCTCATCAGCAAACAATAGGAAAAAAGAGTCAAAAACGAATCGGCAACGAGGTTAAAAATAGGTTTGTGGTCGAGGCCTATTTTGTGACCAACGTAGTATTGAAAAACATAATTCGGCATCTGATGAGAGGACTCGGTGATTATGTCCATCATCTCGTTGATTTGGAGAAGTGTTTTGTTTTGCTTGTTCATCTTACCAAGGCATAGGATTCTCAAAGCATCCCATGGCTTTCTTAACTAAAGTGGCCTTTTCAGCAGTATCTGGTGAGTTATTGATAAAATCAAAATACGCGAATTCAGGGAGAAAGAATCCACATTTTTCAACGCAAATTTCTTCATAAGATCTTTCGGCTCTGGTTCCTTTTTTGAATGAAACTCTGCATCACTTCCTTTCTTGTGTTGTTTAAAAAGGATGTTGGCGTATCTCAAAAAGATAAGACCTAAAATAGGCTGGCCGTATTTATTAGCAGCAATATGCGCAGCACTTCTAAGTATGTCTGCGGAGTGCCACAAATCGTCTTTTAGTTTTTTAAGTTCTTTGTCGATCATACTAATCCACATCGATATTGTTCTTCTTGCAGAAATCTCTAATCATTCGTTTTGATTTGAAAGTTGGCTCATGATGTCCTTTTTCCCATCTGTTAATCGTGGCAAAAGAAACGCCCATCTTCTCGGCGAGGTCAACCTGCGAAAGCAAAAGCTCCTCACGAATCCTTTTGATCAAGTGGGAATATTCATTCATATCCACAGAAAATTATAACAAGACACTAACTTTCTTTCTAGGAAAGTTGGCTTAATTTCGGGAAAAGTTTTAAAGATAGGGGAAAAATTAAAAAGAACGACGAAAAAATTGAACCTGCATTTTCGATATAAAGTCAAAAATGTCGAAAAACTCCAAAAATGATTAAAAAATGGCCATTTTCATACGAAAAAAGGTCCGACACATGGATCGAACCTTATTCTGTTACTTGGCAGGGGCGGAAGGAATCGAACCCTCGTCAAAGGTTTTGGAGACCTCTGTTCTGCCGTTGAACCACGCCCCTAGAGGCGTGGTAATTATAGACCTCTCGCTATCTTGCTGACAAGGGACATATCCACCTGTCCGTCATAGTGCTCTTTGAAGTGCTTCATCACGACGGGCATGGCCTTGTCGGCGAGGCCGGCGTAAATGGTCCGGATCTCCGCTTCGGAGAGCATCTTCGGCAGGAAGCTTTCGAGAGCCTTTTTCTGGAGGGCAATCGCGGAAGCTTGCTCAGGTCGTCCCGCGGCGAGATAGCTATCGCGTTCCTCGTCGATTTCCTTGAGCATTTTCTGGACGATTTTGACGATATCAACATCCGTGACTTCCTTGCCGCTACCGTTCACCTTGAGTTCCTGGTAACGGGAAATGACTTGGCTCAGGCTCGAGCGTGACGCCTCGTCATGGGCTTTCATGGCCACGATGTTGGCCTTTTTGATTTCATCAATAAGCATATTTATGCCTCCTTAAGGGCCTTCTTGCGGCCTTTTCTAACGTTTTCGATCGAATCGACTGTCACCCTCTCGAGGGCGAAATGGATGGGCAGGATCTCCAAACGGCCGAGGAACATGCCCGCGTCCAGAATGAGTAGCAGCCACGGATAAGCCGTGGGTTCAAGTACTTTGTAACCGGTGAGTCCCACCGCGTCTAAGCCGGTGCCGCTCAGAGCGGACACGAACTCGTAAAGGGATTCCGTGAGGCCGATCTGCGGCATAAAGGCCACAAGCATGGAGCCTGCAAGGAAGACGAGGATATAAAGCAAAGCGTAGTTATGGGCTTCGTCGGAAGTCGCCGGGTCTTCTTCCTTTCGTTCGCCGAGACGATAAACCGGGTTGGGGTTGAGGGCCCGCGAGGAGGAAAAACGGTAACGAATGGAGTGAACGAAGTCCTTGAGAAGCAGCCCCACGCGGTACTGTTTGATGCCACCAGCCGTGGAACCGACGCCTCCGCCGATGGTCATCATGAGAATGCCGGCAAACATGGCGACCTCGCCAAGAGCTCCGACGGAAGGAGCGTTGCCAAAACCAGTCGTGGTCAAGGAAGAGACGATGTTAAAAACGGAATAGCGAAGCGAGGTAGGAAAATCGAGTTCAGCGACATTCCCATAATGATAGAGGTAAAGGGATGATACGGTCGTGATAAGAGTAAAGGAAACAATGAGGATCAGGGCCAAGCGAATTTCGATGTCCTTGAAAAAAGCCTTCCATCTGCCGCGGAATAAGAACGTGTGGAGAACGAAGTTGGTGGCGCCTAGAAGCATGAGGATCATCATGATAATCTCAAGAGCCATTGAATTGACCGAAGTCCAGCCGTTGATCATTGAGCCATTAAGGGCCTGATAAAAAAGCAAACTGGTGCTCCGTGGGGAGAAACCCCCGGTCGCCAGGGCGGCCATGCTGTGGCAGGCGGCATCGAAGAAATCCATGCCCGCGATCCATAAGGATATCGAACCCAGAAGGACATAGCCAAAGTAAATTCCGAAGATGAGCTTGGCGGAGCGGCCAAGGTTCGGCATGAGTTTGTCGTTATGGCCTTCGGCGAAGTAAAGCTTGAGGTTGTAGCGGTCGCTGATGGCGCCGGCCACGATAAGGACCAAGCCAATGCCACCGACGAATTCGGTGAGCGCTCGGTAGAACAGGAAGACGTGGGAGCAATACTGAACTGGGCTATCGAGAAAGCTCGTGAAGACGGTGAGTCCCGTGGCGGAATAGCCACTAACGGATTCGAAAAGGCACTCCATGTAACTGAGGCCGAAACGCCCAACGCCGCCGTTAAGGGCGGGCACGTTCGCAAGAGAAAACGGGAGTGAGCCGATCACGAAGGCACAAAGCCATAAGAGAACGAGCAGAAGCGAATCGTCGTTTTTGCCAAAATGGGCTTTTTCGTGCCCGGCGATGAGGCAAAGCCAGAGGGTCACTCCGACGAGGATGGCCGAGACGCCCGGAATGAAGAAATCCAGCCAGCAAACGGCCTCGCCCGGGTAAAAGCACATAAAGAGGGGCAACAAGGTCACGAGCCCCTCGAACGCGATGAAAATGCCTAAATACCCAAAAACTAGACGGTAACCGCTGACTTCTTTCTTCATAAAGCCCTAGTTTTTCCCCTTTTTCGGAGCTTCGGCGGGTTTTTCGCCGACGCGAAGAAGCGAGGTTTTGACTTCGCCAGAGGTGGCATCGGCCCGTTTCACGTAGTCGAGAATCCGGTTTTGATCGATGGGGTCGCATACGATGAGAAGCGTGTCCTTCGGGTAAATGACGACTTGGCCTGAAGGGATGATCATCTGATAGTTGCGGTAAATGGCGGCGATGGAGGCATACTTCGGGAAATTGATGTCCATGATCCTTTTATTGGCGATTGCGTAATTCGTGAGAACCGGGGTCTCCATGACCATGATTTTGTTGTTTTCGAGAGACAGAGTCTTGATGAGGCTTTCGACCGAGGATTCGCTCTTGATGGATTGGGCCAAAAGGTAGGTGCTGCTCACGACCGAATCGATGCCAAGCTTCTTGTAGAGTTCGACGTTGTTTGGGTTGCTGACTACGCAGATGCACTTTTTTACGTTGAACATCCGCTTGGCCAAAATGCAGCAAGCGTAGTTGTCGGTGTCCTTTTCGGCCAAGGCGATGAAAACGTCAGCGCCGTAGACGTCGGCCTCTTCGAGGATGAAGCTCCGCCAGGGCGAGCCCACGATGACGGAGACGTGCTCCTTGTTCGTGATTTCCTTAGCCAGTTGACGCGACGAATTGATGACGATGATCTTGTTCTCGCGGGACTTGAACATCTCAAGGATGAATTCGGCTTGTTGGGTGCCGTTGGCGATGACGATTTTCATTTGTTGTCGCCTCCGTTCTCAAGGGCGATGAATTTGTTGAGACTGAGTTCAAAGGGATAGATGGCACGAACGTTCATGCCAGCGATGAGCAAACTCTTCTCGGGGTCGCTGAAGCGGACGTAGACCTCGGGGACTTGGTAGATTGTCGCGGCGAGGTGGGCGAGAAAAAGATTAACGTTGTCGTTGCCCGTCGTGATGATGATCTCGCTCGCGGTTTTGATATAGGCCGACTCGAGAATCGTCAGGTCGGTAGCGTCACCGGTGATTTTGAAACCGCTAAAGGAATCGTCAAGGCGATCGAAAGAGCTTTCGTCCTCGTCGATGACGATGACGTTCTCGCCCATTTCGTTTTCATGGTTGGCGATGGAAGCGCCTAAGCGTCCGCAGCCAACGATCAATATTTTGTTCTTCATAAAAAATAGACCTACTGAATTATACCTTACACCTCGGTGACGGGCAAATCCCCGCTTAAACGCAAAGATTCACAGACTTCGATTTCGGGATATTGTGACGAAATCTCATCGTATTTGGCTTTCGTTAAGCGCTTCTTTAACCCCACCCAACCCACTTTGGCGTAGGTCTCGAGACACCAATCGACGAAGGCAATCGAACCTTTGTTCATGTAGAAATGGGAATTCTTGCTTCGGAAGTATTCGAGGGTGGTCTCGGGTTTGAAGCTTTTGCCACCGTAGATTTTGCTGGCCGAGAGCATGTCGCAGACGTATTCGACGGCCCAGACATAGGGCATCCGCTTCATGAGGATCCTTCCGCCGAAGAAGTCCGTCCAGTATTCCCAGTGATGGGGGTTCCGGCGAGTGTGATGCTGGCAAACCGTCGAGAAGTAGTGGTTGTCGAGACGCTCCATGTAGACGGGCGAGCAGGTCCCGGCGTAATACTTCGCGCTCGTCCAGAACTCGGTGGGGCTTAGTTTGGACCAGTCGTGCCGGAGGGCATGAAAGAAAATGCCCATGTGGGCGGCGTTCCGGAGAACCTGGCGTTTGTGTTTTTCGATGGTGAGGAAATGTTTGAAGGGATGGCTCATGGCATGATCTCCGTTAAGACGGTACCGACATCGTCGTGAATGACGTAATCGAAGAAGGCGTCGCGAGGGGTCATCTCGCGGTTGATGAGAATCGAGGTGCGACCAGCGAAATAATCGATTAGACCTGCGGCCGGATAGACTTTGAGCGAAGTGCCTCCGACGATCAGCACCTCGGCTTCCCGGAGGGCTTCCACCGCGTGAAGGAGGGTATCCTCGTTTAGCGACTCTTCGTAGAGGACGACGTCAGGCTTGATGAGACCGCCGCATTCGCAATGGGGCACGCCCCGCGGATAGAGATCCTTTAAGTCGTAAGCCCGACCGCAACTGAGGCACGAGTATTTTCGCACGCTTCCGTGGAGTTCATAGACCTTTTCGCTCCCGGCGGCGCTATGAAGGCCATCGATGTTTTGAGTAAGGATCGTGATGGGATGGCCCTCTAGTTCGTAACGGGCCAACGCGAGGTGGGCTTTGTTCGGCTTGGCGTCCAGTTTCACCATGCTCTTCCAGTAGAAGTCATAGAAGGTCCCGGGACGGCTGAGAAAATAGGAATGGGAGAGCAAAATCTCATAAGGAATGCCGTACTTGGTATCAAGCTGAGCCAGGCCTTGAGCGGACCGGAAATCGGGAATTCCGGAGGCGGTCGAAACGCCAGCCCCTCCGAGGAAGACCACCCGAGGATAGGCTTTCAGGATTTCTTTGATGCGCTGCAGGGCTACGGTTTCGTCCACGCTCTTTATTATATAGTTTTTCTTCGCTAAGCGAAGGAAGGAAACCTCTCTTTAGCTTTGGGTGGAACCAAAAATAATGTAGTCCCGGGTTTTTCTTACCTCGCCCATCAGCGTTTTGCATTCGCCTTCTTGGACGAAGGTAAACCCGCATTTTTCGATGACCCGACGGGAACGGATGTTCTCAACCCAATGGGAGCAGGTGAAGAAGTCATAATGAAGGGTCATAAAGCCATAGGCGATGACGGCTTTCACCGCCTCGCTCATGAGACCCTGACCCCAGAAGTCCTTCGCTAGAACGTAACCAATCTCGCGACCTTGGGCCTCAGGAGGAAAACTCAGGGTATCCATGTTCTTCCGGTAGTTCTCGAGTCCCAACGAACCGAGGACCTGACCCGTGGCCTTGCTAACAAGCGCCAAGGTCTTCTTGCCCTCGATAAAGCAGAGAAGGATCCTCCGGCTTTCCTCGAGGCTTTCGTGATGCGACCATCCCGCCCATTCCCCGACTCCCGGGACGCGGGCATAGGCGTTGAAGTCATTGAGATCCTCCATCTTGAAAGGGCGGATGATGAGACGTTCCGTCTCGAGATAGACGCCGGCGATATCGACTGGGGCGTTAATCATGGCTGGGTGCTCCCGGGATTACTTGCTTTCGCCAAAGAGCGTCTTTTCCAACTGGTCCACGAGACTCGTCATGCGCTTCACGACCGCCAAGAATGGTTCCTTCTTCGAGAGGTCGACGCCGGCTTTCTTCACTTCCTCGATCGGGAAGTCGCTGCCGCCCATCTTGAGGAGATTGACGTAGTCAGCGAAGGCGCCGGGGACTCCGTCCTTGACCTTCTCATAGAGAAGCATCGAGGCGGTGAAACTCGTCGCGTATTGGTAGACATAGAACGGAGTGTAGAACAAATGGGGGATATAGGCCCAGACGAACGGCTTGACCTTTTCTTCCGTGATGTCGATGCCGTAGTAGGTCTTGTAGAGTTTGGTCATTTCCTCGCAAAGGACCTGGAAGTTGATGGGCTGCCCTTGTTCGGCCAGCTTCGATATCTCGTATTCGTAATGGGCGAAGAGGGTTTGGCGGTAGAAGGTCCCGACGATCTCGTCGATGGCTTTTTGCAGAAGCGCAATCTTGGTTTGCTTATCGAGCGTGCCCGAGGAGAGCATGTAGTCCAAGAGGTTGTGCTCGTTGAAGGTCGAGGCGATTTCCGCCACGAAGATCGTATACTCCTGTTTCATGAGGGGCTGAGAAGAGATGGAATACAGGGTGTGGATGCTATGCCCCGATTCATGGGCGAGGGTGAAACAGTCGTCAAGCCGCCCCTCAAAGTTGAAGAGGATTACCGGATGGATTTTTTCCTGGCCATCCTGGAAGCCTCCGTTTGAGTAAGCACCGGTCCGTTTGCCAAGTCCGGGATAGACATCGACGTAGCCTTCGCGAAGGACGTCGTGGGCCTTCTCCTGGAAGTCGGCGGGGAATTGCTTAATGGAGGCGTAGAAAAGGTTTTGGGCCTCTTCGTAGGTGTAGCGTTTGTCGCTATGGGCGAGCTCGAGGAAACGGTCGTAGGAACGGTGTTTGGTTAGGCCTAAATACTTAGCCCGGATCTGCAAATAGCGATGGAGCGGCTCAGCGTTTTCGCTGGCCGTCTCAATGAGGTTAAGAAACACCGATGATGGGATCTTGTTCTTCGAAAGATGCTCTTCGAGAATCGAGGGGTAATGACGGGCCTTCATCTCCGCGAGTTCGCCCTGGAGGACGTTATTGTAGATCTCGCCATAGACGTTTTTGTGCTCATCGTAATAGGCGTAAAGGGTTTCGAAGATTTTGGCCCGATCCTCGGGCGACTTCGAGTCGGCGATGAGACTGGTCCAATTGCTTTGGCTGACCGTGACTTCCTTCCCGTCGGAAAGGGTGATTTTCTTCGGAACGTAGTCCCCGACCGACAGCATGGAATAGAGCTGCGAACCTTCGCCTAGAAGCGGCGAGTAGGCGGACGCCAACTGCTCCTTCTCGGCCGAAAGGATGTGGCTCGATTCAAGGAAGAGTTGGGCAAAAGAGTGATCGAATTCGGAGAACTCCGGATGCTCCTTGATAAAGGTGGCTAGACCCTTTTCACCAATCGCGAGGATTTCGGGGTTTTCAAAGGCCGTGGCCTCCGAAAGGTCATCAAGGGCGAGGCGGACTTTGGCGAGGCGTTCGTTGTTTTTTACCACTCGCTTATCAAGGTCGCTCGCGCACTCGGCGTATACATAGAGTTTGGAGACGAGTTTCTCGAGGCGGCGTTCCACCAAAAGAAAGGCCTTCAAATCTTCCGGATGAGCGAGCTTTCCCTTATAGCTACCCAAAGAAGGAATGACCTCTTCTTTAAGTTGTTTTAAGTCCGCGGCGAAATCTTCTTCGGTCGGATAAATCTTCGTCAAATCCCATTGATTGGCCATAAGAGCCTCCGTTAATGTCTCATAGATTATACAAAGAAAGTCTCGGGCACGGCGGAGAAAATGGATTTCTTTCCGCCAAAAAGAGAAAAGAGGGAGTTTTTTGTTCTATCATTAACGCATCGAACAAAGGGACCACCATGACCTTCGATCTACTTCTGAAAAAGAAAACAATATGAAAATCATCTCCTTCAACGTTAACGGCATCCGCGCCATCCTCGGCAAAGACTTCGAACGGGATTTTGCAACGCTCAACCCCGACATCCTCGTCCTCGAAGAAACGAAGTTCTCCGAAGACCTCCATCTCGATTTTCCCTTTGCCCCCGCCGGCTACCAAAGCTATTGGACCGTAAGCAAATTCACCAAAGGCTATTCCGGAGTGGCCATTTTTAGCCGTCTCCAGCCCCTGAGCGTCAACTACGGCCTTCAAAACGAAAAGTACAATGACGAAGGACGCGTCATCACCTTGGAGTTCCCTTCGTTTTATCTCGTCGGCGCCTACGTCCCCAATTCCGGCGAAGGCCTTAAAAGGCTGTCCTTCCGCCTGGGCTTCGAAGAAGATTTGCGGGCCTATATGAAAGAACTCGACACGAAAAAGCCGGTTATCCTGACCGGCGACCTTAATGTCGCCCACGAGGAGATCGATTTAAAGAACCCTTCGAGCAATACCCAAACCGCCGGCTTCACGCCGGAGGAACGGGCCGCGTTCACGCGGCTTCTCGCTTGTGGCTTCGTGGACACCTTTCGGACTCTCTATCCAGCAAAAAACCAATATTCTTGGTGGAGCTACCGTTTTAAAGCTCGGGAGAAGAACGCCGGTTGGCGAATTGATTATTTCGTGGTCAGCCAACGCCTCTTGCCTCTCGTGAAGGATTCGACGATTCATAACGAAATAGGGGGCAGTGATCACTGCCCCGTCGAATTGGATATTGCTGTATAAGAAAGACGACTTAATCTTAGTTTAGAGAACCACCGCAATGGCGGCAATGTTTGGCGTCGGCGTTGTTGTTCTCCCCGCAGTAAGGGCACTTCTTCGATAGAGCGGTTCCACAATGATCGCAAAAAGCCGCGCCCTTTTCGTTAGGAGCCCCGCACTTAGGGCAAACCACACCTTCTCCCCCGGTTGAGGGACGTCCCACCGAGTCGAGGATGGTTTTCACGGTTTTGCCCGTTTCTTCGCGCGTCCCGTCGATGAGGTAATTCGTCGCATCGCGTTTGACTGGCATTAGTTCACTCGCCTGGTAACGGGCGAACGCCCCGATATAACCAAGGGCCAGAAAAACGAAACCCGCAATAGTAAAAGCCCCGCCGATGATGAAGAAAATAAAGCCAGTCGAAGCGTCGCTCACGAAGCCACCAAAATCCCATACGCTTGGGAAGGTAGCAAAGTTCTCGAGGAAACGGATTATGCCGTAAACGAAGCTGCCCACCCCAATAGGGAGCAGAATCCAACCGATGATCCGAAACTTCTTCCTTCTGGCTTTTTGGTCTTCCAGATACTGAAAGTTACCATGTTTGTCCTGATTGGCCGAATTGATAGCTTTACCCCCGATGAGATAATCTGACGTCACGCCAAAGATCTCGGAAAGGCGGTTGATGTTCTCTAAGGTCGGCTGGGATTCCCCGGTCTCCCATTTCGAAACGGCCTTCGTCGATATGCCGAGTTTTCCCGCCAAATCGCCCTGACTCAGCCCGTTCTTTTTTCTTTCTTCGTAAATTCGTTCGCCCAAAGAAGTCATGATTATTTCCTCCTGACGCCAACATCTTGCTTTCTAAGGTTAGCATCTTCAAGGGACTTCTCGTTACAAGTTTGTGAACCATCAGTTCAATCGCTTCTCTACCATGGACCAAGGAAATGCTTTTGTTAAAAAGCGGCCAGTATAAACGAACCAATTAAATGTAAATAGTCTTCACAAAATATCCACTGGCCTTCGGCCTCCTAAAGCCTTTAAACGTAAAAAGCAATAAAAGTGGTCCCTTTGCATACAAGAGGAATATTGTGTAAAATACAGGGTATCGAAAAGAGCAGAACCGGAGCAATCCGGCGACGCAAAACTACAGGGTCTCACTTTATGAGATAGCCAGTTGCCGACGAAGGCATTTTCATGGCGGGACCAAAAACTAGGGGATTTTTCGGCAAAACACGCCTTTTTTTAAACGGCATCTTTTTAGTTTTTTCCATCCTCACGATGGCCGTAGCCACCTTTGCCTGGTTTTCCACCAACCGGATCACGACCGACAAGATCACACTAAAGACCGACGATAACGCTCTTTCCGTCGATGCCTACGCCTATCACCAAGGCTATACGGTCGATAGCGAGGGTGATCCAGTCCCCGCAGCTTATAGCAAAAGCCAAGGGAACAGCCTTCTGAACGCCACGAAGAGCAATTCGGACAACGAAGGAAACTATCAGATCAACTTCTCCAGCACGGCCCTCCAAGCCTTCGCCTATGGGGATCTCTATAGCGGCGAACTCTCGATGAACGAGAGTAATTTCCCCCACCTCTACGTCGAGCTCCGCTACCTAAAACCGGCCCTGAACGGCTTCCTGCAGGCCACCGTGGGCGACCTCACCTATGCCCCGAATCTTTCGGGTTTCACCAATATTACTCAAGAACTGAATTACCAGTACCGTTTCACGACCGTCCAAAACACCCCATCCGCCAAGCACGTCAATGGCTTACGAGCCGCCAGCGAGAGCGAGGCTTATCGCTCGAGCGCGTGGACCGCGTTAGGCACCACCCCGTCCCCCGTCACCCTCTTTAACAGCACCACCGACATCTCAGGTTATAACTACGATCCGAGTTACACTCCGCTCCGCCAATGTTTTGTCCCGGGTTTCTCCTCCAAACACGGATCCGACTATTACTACTCCAAGGCCACCATCCTCGAGTTCCGGGTCGATCCCCTCGCCTGGGTGAGGTACTTCAACTCCCATCCGGGATTAAGCGCCACGAGCCTTAACTTCGGCCTTTCGTTCAACATCTCGCTTACCTTCTCCTCCAACGCCTTCTTCTCGAACGCCAAGACCCCGAAACTTTTGGTCTCGAAAAACTCCGTCAACCTCGACACTGTTGGCACGACATCCGCTACGGTGGCCGCCTACAATTTCACGAATACTCCGACCATCACCCCGGCTTTCTCGGTTGCGGGTGTCGCCAGCGCGGCCCTAACAGGAACGAATGTCACCATCGCGGCTCTTGGTGAGGGCAATACCGTTCTAACCTTGACCGCCACGTCCGGTTCTGAGACGGCTTATGCCACCATTGCCATCGGCGTTTATGCCGGACCGACTCTCGTTTTGTCTCCTTCCTCCCTTGCCCTCGCCCCGGGAGAAACCGGCTATGTCGCGGTCGAGGCCGTCCTTTTCACCAGTCTTCCTGCCCTTACGTCCGAAAGTTCCAACACTAACGTCGCCACCGTCACAGCCTCCTCGACTTCTGTCGTGGTTGTGGCCGTGTCCCCGGGAACGGCGACGATTTCCATCAGCGGCCGCAACGGCAATTACACTGTTTACACTTCCCAATGTTCGGTCACCGTCGCCAATGGGACCCGAACCCTGAACTCCATCTCCGTAAGTAGTCTTCCGACCAAGACTTCCTATGTCGTCGGTGAGGCCTTTAACACCGTGGGGCTCAAGATCTCCGGACTCTATAGCGACGGAGTCTCCCAAGAGCTCTCCGGCTATCGACTCAACCCCAACGCCGGAACGATTTTCTCGGTGGCGGAAACCAAAGTCATCACCGTGTCATACTCCACCAAAACCACCACCTTCTCGGTTACTGTCTCCGCGAATGACGGCTTCCGCCTCGTCACGACCGCGGGTTGTCTTCTCCCTGGCGAGCGTTATCTCATAGCTACGAGCGCCACGCTCTCCGGAGGCACAACCGTCTTAGGAGCCACGCAAGGAAGCGATTACCGCTCTGCCTATTCCACCACCATCTCTTCATCCACGCCCCCGACCATCACCTATAACAGCGCCATAGAGTCATTGACCCTGAACGGAAGCGCCAACCATTGGACTTTCAATGCCGAAACATCCTCTGGGTATCTGAACTATGGCGGAACCGGCTCGGCCCTTCTGACCACTCAAGACGAAGGCGCGACCGGTAACGCGTGGTCGATCGCTTTCAACAGCACAACCGGAGAAGCCTACATCCAAAGCGCCACCTCGGCGGGGACATATCTCCAATACGAGACGGCTTCAGGTCATTTCAACTGCGGAACAACCCAGACCGCCCTTTATCTCTTCACGAATTCCCTCTCGGTGGCGAACACCTCCATTACCCTGGTTCCCGCCAGCTTGACGTTAGCGAAAGGCGACACGGCGGACATCACCGCTCTCTTAGGATCCGGCACCGTCCTCGTCTCGGCCTCGGTGAGCGACCAAAGCATCGCCAACTGCTCGGTTACCGAAAACTCCATTAGCATCAGCGCCAAAAAAGTCGGCAGTGCCACCATCACCGTCGTCGCCAAAGGCAACACAGGAACAATCACGGTCGCCTGCCCGCTGACGGTGACGGCCGCCTCCTCATCCTCTTCCTCCTCCGCCTAACAGACCCTTGGGACCTAACACGAAAGAACAACATGACCAAAGACCCGACAAAAAAACTTAACCATACGCTAGGAACCATCCTCGCGATTGCCCTCGCTTGTTTTCTTTCGTTAAACGCCGTAAGCGCCCTTGCGGCCTACCTCTCCATCAAATCGAATTTCTTCGCCACCAATTACCAGACCGACCAAATCGGCACGACCTATTTCAACGGCGGTTCCGGCACCAGCGCGAGCCCATACCTCATCCATAATTCGACGCATCTCCGGAACCTGCAGAAACTCACTACGCTTGGGCTTTTCTCCTCGGCCAGTTGCTTTAAGCTCGACGCCTCCTTTACCTGGGACGACGCGAATAATCCTCTGTTACCTATTGGCAGCGACGACCAGCCTTTCGACGGAACCTTCGATGGCCAGGGCTACACCATTACGAACCTTGTGGTGAGCGGCAAAAACACCTGGGATATCGGCATGTTCGGCTACGTGGGCATGAGCGGAACCGTCAAGAATTTCTTCCTTAGCGCCCCCATCATCAACGTCGGGGGCAACGATGGAGGCGGTTCGGCCGACACGACCAATCCCTTAAGCACCTATCTTCGGAGTGCGGCCCAAGCCATGCCCGAACCCCAGCCGAAGGGTTCGACGACGGGCTTACGGTGGACGAACGGCACCGCCACCTCGACCATCGCGGGATTGCCCGCCAGTATCACCGCCAGCATCGCTGGGGCCTCGACGACCCTCCAGATTGATTGGGCCTCCAGCAACACCGCCCTTTTAAGCAAGAACACCGATGGCACTTGGACAACCCACGCCACGAGTGGTAGCACGAACCCCGATTCTGATCTCTATCAAGTCATGCTCACCGGGCGGGTCTACGGCCGCGTGAACGGCCAAGTCATGCCTTACACTTTAGAGCGTTACGAAGTCGTCGTCTTAGGCAACGGCCTTATCACCGACGACAGCGTGAGTCTATCCACCGGAACCACGGTCGAAACTACCGTGACCCGCGGCCTGTTTAAAACCATTTGGCCCCTCGACGGCAATAACGCGAGCACCCTCTTCCATTCCATCTACGTCGGCTTCTTCGTGGGTCATCTCGACGGGATGGCCAATTACCTCGGACTCGTGGGCGGAACCTCTGCCTCGAATACCGCCAATGGCAAGATCGTGGTCTCCGGACGCATCGCCGAATCGCGAACCGTCCTCATCGGCCGTTGCCGCGGTGACGACGTCCGAGACGGCACGGGGGCCAGCCAATTCGGCCATACCTACGATTTCACGAAAAACACCGATGCTTGGACTTCTGTGGACGCCCCCACGCAAGGCGTTTATACAGTCGCGCAGTTTACCACCCAAAACAACTCGGCGAAGAGCCTGAACTCGAAGTATGGCGTCGAGGCCGCGAGCGATACTTTCAAATACCTCCGCCTCTACCCGAGCGCCAACCACGGCAACATCACCTACACTTTCACGGGGAGCGATGGGGCGACCCACACGGCCAGCAATGTGCGGACTTTGACGTTTAACAAGGCCCTGCAAGCGAACACCTATACCGCCTACCACACGACGAATTTCACTTGGCCGACCGTTGACCTCAACGGCGACGGAAGCAAGAATCAGAAAGACATCGCCGAAGACGCGGTAGAAAACCGGTCCGACGTCACCAGGTTGCTCAACGGTTCCAGCATGAGCAACAACATGAATTTCGCGAAGGATTTCGTCCTCAACAACGGGATTTGGGTCAGCACCAAGGGCTCCAACACCGAAGTCATGAACACCTTGATGGGTGAAAACACCTTCACACTCAATTTCCGCATGACATACGTGGCCACAACGAGCAACACCAACAAAACGGCCAACTCCTGGCAGATTCTCTATAACAACTACAACCCCCATATCGCTCGACTCCAAGTTACCAACTTTTGGGGTTATTTTTGGCCATCGAGCAGCTATTGTTTCATCTACCAGGATGCCCTTTTGCAAAACCTTTTGTGGTATGACCTGCACCACCCGATGGAGACAACTGGGGACAACGCTTTCTCGCCCGTCCAAGAAAACGGGGTCAACGCGTCCTATTACACTCCGGTCCCGATCAACGCCAACGGGACGCTCCAAGAGGCCAACGTCAGCGTCACTGTCGACCGAAACTCTGGCTTTTGGGGCGCGTTTTTCAGCAGCTGGCTCAGCAACGATACTTGGTATCCCTGCTTCGGGATCGGGGTCGGCAAGAACGACTCACTCACCCATAGCAACACCACCTTCAACTACTGGGGCGAAACCTCGGCCCAACGGGGCGTCAAAAACCAAAACAATCAGTTTTTCCACGACCAGTTCACGCTGAACGGGGACCTGAACATGAACATCCTCTCCTTCCAGTGCATTTTCACAAACGCCAACGGCAACGTCTCCGATCTCATGACTGGTGTCGATTACATCTACGATCCGACCGATTGCACCTTCAACGCGACCGAGGATACCTTTTCGGCCTGGAACCGCTCGAGTGGTGTCAAGGTGAGCTTCGACGTTTCGACGGCCCTCGTGAGCGGAAACTCCACGTACTATTTCTACCGCGATGCGGGCAGTTACGGCGTCAACTCGATTGTGCATGCCCGCTACACCAACACGAATTTCATTCCCCAGAACGACGAGAACTACAAACCGGCGACAATCGAGGTGACCACATGAGACGCCATCTCAAAAGGAAACTCATAGTCCCTATCGTTTTTTGCGCCCTGACGATCGCTTCTCTTTCGGTCAGCACCTTCGCTTGGTTTTCGACCCAACACACCGCTACCATCGGCGTCTGGAAAATGCACGTCCAAAAAGGCCTCACCAACCAAGTGAAGTACTTTTCCCGGAACTTCGATACCCCAAGCTCTTCCTTCGCCGGCTACCCGGATATCCGTCAAAACGGCAGCGACCCCTCTAGAGCCGTGACCGTGTCTTCGTACGCCTCGGATTTCATCACCGTTCCCGGTGGCAAATTCTCCTCTCAAGGCCCTCTCGACATTTCCCATCTGACCCCGGGATATTGCCACACCTTCTCTTTTGAAATCGCGAGCAACGCCGGAAGGGATATCGCTCTCGAGATCAGCGCGTCTTTCCTCTCGCCAGAAAGCACGACCAAACGAATCTACGATGGCGGGACGACCACGAGCGGCATCACTCTCGGGAGCGCCATCGACATATACACAAAAGGTTACGTTTTAAGCGAGGACGACGTGGCCAACACGGCCTACGCCAACAACTTCGTCAAAGACTACATGAAAGGCCTGCCCGAGGACCACTTCACCTATAACGATGTCCGCGATACCGCGGTTCCGAGTTGTCTCTTGTTCCATGGGACCATCCCCGCGAATTCATCCTTCTTACTTTTTCTAACCCTCGAATTCACCGATTTGCCTGAAACCTATTACGCTTACCAAAGCACGAGTGGCGGTTATTCCTATTACGCCCGCTCAACCGGAGGCAGTAGCGACTGCTATCAGGGACTGATTTTTTCGCTCACCGACATCTTCATTACGAACCCGGATCAGTAGGCCAAGCAAACGGCGTTTTTTATTCCTGTTTCTTGAAATAACGAGCGTTTTTGAACGTGCCTAATTTCTCAATTTTCCGGTCTTTTAACATTTTCGAAAGGACGGCTTCGATCGTCGTGACCGAGACGTCCGGAAGCAAATCCTGGAGTTCGGATTTTGAGACAGGGATAAAGGAGGCCAAAACGGTTTTCTCAATCCGTTCATGCTTCTTCATCTTCTCGCCATGAAGAACCAAAAAGCGTTTATCTAGTTCCTGGTAGCACCGCGCTAAGGTGAGGAGAAAATGCTCGATGAAGGGGAGATAATCGTTTTTGTTTTCGTGCCAACCGAGCGAAGATTTTTCCAGTGCCTCGTAATAGGAGCCTTTATCTTTGTTGATTTCTTCTTCGAAAGAAACATAGCGCGTGATGTCAAAATCGGCCTTGTTCAGTAGGAGAAGGGAGAGAAGCCGGGAAAGTCTCCCGTTGCCATCGTCGAAAGGGTGGATGCAGAGAAAATCGAGAACCACGCACGGCATTAGCAAAAGTCGGTTAATCCGATTGTCGCCGATGGCGGAACGGTAGGCGGTCACCAAATCGCTGATGGCTTGGGGGGTATCAGAGGCGGAAGTGGGCTCCCACCGTACTCTAACGGACCCGTCTTTATGAACTTCCTGAATGACGTTATTTTCCTTTTTCCATTCGCCACGATGAAAGATTTGGGCTCTTTCTCCCATGATCCTGTGCAAGGAAAGAATCAGTTTCTCATTGAATTGGAGGGTGAGGCTATTTTGATGAACGAGAGACAAGGCGTCCTGATAGCCTTTGATCTCCTGTTCGTTATGATTGAGAGGCGATCTATTTTCGAGGACAAGTTCCTTGATCCTCTTGTCCGTAGCCACGATACCCTCGATGGCGTTCGAACCTTTAACCGATTGGACGATGGCCTTTTGTTTTAGGCTGTCGTAAATCGAAGGGTAGTCTTTCCTCGCGGACAGTTCTTTTCCCTTCATCGTAAAAATGAGATTGGACAGTGACAGCAAAGAGGGCTGGATGTCGACCGTTTTCAAAAAAGAGAAAGTAAAGATGTGCATAGGTTTACTGCATATATTTTACCATTTTATATGTAGTATTCAACATTGCTTGCATGTTTTACTGCATATTAACATATGTTTTATATGCAGTATTTTCTTAATTATGTATAAAAAAATCCGAACTTTTGCAAATTCGGATGCTCAATCGCTGGTGACCCGGACGGGATTCGAACCCATGAATGTATGCGTGAAAGGCATATGAGTTAAGCCGCTTCTCCACCGGGCCATAAAAATGGCGCTCACTATAGGGCTCGAACCTACAACCGATCGGTTAACAGCCGATTGCTCTGCCATTGAGCTAAGTGAGCGTGTCAAACTTGCGCCGTAAAAGCGCAAGCACAATTCTAATGAGCCTTACGGCTCTTTGCAAGCGCCAACGGAGTTATTTCGCCTTAAGTTTCGACTCGATGGCGTGAAGAAGATCGCCCACCGTCTTGAAACCCGCTAATTCGGCCGTTTCGAATTGGATGCCGTACTTGTCTTCGAGATCGAGACAAAGCTCCACGACATCGAGGCTATCGAGGCCGAGTTCCTTGAGTGATTTGGTTTCGTCGATCTTCTCTTGGTGGACTTTGGCGGCGAATTGCTTTTTGATTTCTTCCATCTGTTCAACTGACATATGACATTACCTCACCTGCAAATTATAGTTATTTTCCCCTCAAGGCGCAACGAGGGCAAAAAAAGCCCCATTTCGTGAGGCTTTCCTTCGGTAAAACGTCAAGCTACGACGGAAGAGGTAGTAATTGTCGTCTCGACGTTTTCCATCTGGGTAGAAATGTTGTCCGCCGTTTTCTTAAACGCGCCATAGAGAACGCTTCCGATGGCGGCAAAAATCGCGAGCACCATCAACATGCCCAAAAGCTGGCCTTTGAGTTCTGACATCCTGTTGACCTCCTTTCATTGCTGATATCCAAGAATGGCCTCCCGGGTGACCGAGATGACCATCGGTTGGCTTTTGACAATCATGGGGCTGTAGCTCTTTGAAACAACGAAGCGATATTCCGCCCCAAAGTAAGCTTCTGTGGAGAGGGCTCGGATAGAGGCACCCGCCGACTCGAAGACGTATTGTTCGATCTCCGGGGTTAGTCCGTTGGAACGGGAGATCTGATAACCGGCCTGGAGCGCCACCGCATCGAGCGAGGCGTGGATGACTTGAAGACAATACATGTCCCCGGAGTAGGCCAGCACCTGGACAAGAAAGAAAAGCGAGAGAAGGAAGCCGAGTTTAGAAGCCATAGCCGTTCACTCCTCCGATGACCGCCATGATCCCGATCGTGATGAGAGCCGAAGTAAGCCCGCTCGCAAGAAGCGGCAAGAAGGCCAGATTGCCCAAGGCCTGCAGATGCCGCTCTTTCCGGAGTTTCCGTTTCTCCGCGGAGAGGGCGTCGAAAATGGCCGAATACTGCCGCATGAAGGGACCGTTGCCACCTTCCTCCACCATTTTGAAAGCGGCGATCATGACTTCCTTAATCGCGAGGTTTTTGAAGAGTGAGGCGAAGGCGATAAAAGGCGTAACCGTCTTGTCCTTGTCGATGCCGCGGATGAGGATGGTCAAACGGCGATCCATCTCCGGACTCGAGAACTTGAGTAGTTCCTGAAGGGCCCCGTAGACTGTGAGGCCATCCTCGAGATAGATGGAGAAATACGTAAACAAACCCACGAACTCTTCCTCCAAATCCTCATCTTTCTTCTCCTTTTTTCGTTTGCTTTCGAGAGATAGGAACACGGCAAAGCAGATGGAGGAGGCAAGGAAAACGAAAGCGAGGGTGATTTCATGAAAACCATAGTAGATAGCTACCGCTCCCGCTATGCCAACCAAGAGACACAACAAGGATTTATAAACGCCCTTACCAAGGGGTTTTGGTGTTTCGTTAGTCTTCTTTCTTTGCCAAGGTTTCCACATGTGGGGCCCTCCTTAAGGTCGGCTTCATCTCCGTGAAGGCCATCGTGAAAAGAAGATAGGAGACGACGGCCAAGACGAAATAGAGCGAGGCGCACACGAGGTAGAGCGGATTCTCGACGAGGGAGGGGGCAAACGAACGGAGACAAACGCGGACGAACAGGATGATGAGGCCGCTGATAAACCACAAGGAAAAGAATTCCACGAGTTTGGAGAGACCATCTTTTCTTTTGTCGTCGTCGCTCTTCTCGCTCCTGGTGGCTTCTTCAAGAAGCGATTGCCCTAACGTTAACGGATCCCCGCCTTGCTCTTCGTAGAGGGCGAATAAACTGACTAAGAGGAGATAGTATGGTTCGAGGAAATAGCTCTTGAGGTACTCGAGGCGGTCTCCCACGGAATAGTCGTTTACCGATTGGGTGATAGCGAGCATTTCGGTCCCACCACCGATAAGTCCGCTTTGAAAGGCTTCGTCTGGCGATTTGCTTACCGAAAGGGTGATGAGGAAACCATTCACGAAACGATAAGCCTCGTGCCGTTTCCGTTCTTTTTCTAGATACCGGACGATGAGTTGAACGATGAGGCCAAGGCCAACGAAAAGAAACAGCGCCCCGACGGCCAGCCCGATATAGAGGTTCCACGTCACGACAAAGGCTAAGGCCCCGTTAAGGAACGAAGTGGCGATGACGATGATGGACAGTTTGATTTTCATGTGCCCTTCCTTTCGTAAAGAATCTCCATCTCCCCGCTCGGAGGGTTAGGCCTTCCAATCGAGGAAACGAAACGCTCGATCTTTCCTTCCTCTGACAAACGCTTTTCGAGAAAGACGAAGCAACGGAAGCACCGCCGAATATCCGATAACAGTTCCTTTTCTTCGAGTCGCTGGTCCCCCAGCATCGCTAGGCGCGCCATCCGCTCGGGCATCTGGAGCAAACTCTCACCATGGACGGTCGTGATGATGGGGTGGCCACTTAAGGCCGACAGGATGCCATCCAACATCTCGGCGCCCCGCGCTTCCGAGACGATGATGTAATCAGGATTGTTCCGTAGGGCGTTGCGGATGAGGGCCCCGAAGGTGGCCTCCGGCAGGTCAGGGTTCACGAGCCAGGTTGTGAGGTCGATCGCGGGGTTGCTCATCATGTCGAGCTCTTCGACGCTATCGATGACTATGACCCGCTTGTTGTCCGCTAGGTGGGTGAGGCACCACTTCTCTAATTCCGTCTTGCCCGAGGAGGTTTGACCCCCGATGACCAGACTTTCGTTATGTCGCAAGGCCTCGAGAAGGATCTTCTCGGACCCACCGAAGAAAGCCTTGTCACCTTCGAGAAGCGAACTCTCACTCGCGAGACGAAGGGAGAACGAATAGGTCTTTTCGTTCCGACTCCGGGTTAGCGAGGTAAAGACGGCATTCAGGCGGTAACGGGAGAAGGAGACGTCGAGAATGGGGCTCTGATAGGAGAATTGCCGTTCCGTAAGGTTGGCGATTTGGCGCAGGAAGGCCCCGACTTCCGGCCGACTCACCGCGAGGGAGGAACGTTTCCTTCCCCCATCGTTCAGGGCGTAGAAGATCGCGTCGCCGTTATAAGAGACATCGGTGAGGCCTTTTTCGGCCAAGAGGGGTCCTAAAAACGATTTTTCGAGGTACTCCCCCGCCGCCTCATTCATACGAGATCCCTTCTCTGATCCAAAAGCTCACCTTATTCCGATAAGTGGACAAAGACAGGACATCCGCCACGATGGCCACCCTTAAGCCAGTGCAATAGGCCGGTTTCGTCTCGAACTCCTTTCCGCTTTCTTCGTCATAAAAGGCATAAGACACCTCATAGTGGCTTGCAGCCACATAAGGAGCGAGGTTGAAGGATAGATACGCTTCGGCGTTATGGAGAAAGACTGCGGTATTGAAAGAGGGGCCGCCCGAGGAACTTTCGTGAAGAGGATCCACCGCGGCTTCGGCCGAACCTTTGTTGAGCCCGCGAAAAGTCCGATCGATCCCGCCATAGACGTAACCAAACTGGCACACCGTGGTGCTGAGGACGAAAAACAAGGACCAGAAAAGCATGAAAGACATCAGTCGCCAACCTCGACGCAATAGGATCCTTCGGCGCAGCCGGAGGCCATCAAGGGACTGGCCGTGACCGTAAAGGGATATTCCAGAGTGGTTTGCCCAGTAATCCCCATATTTTGGAAGGTCAGCGAGAAGGAATACGTTTTGATTCCAGCCTCTTCCTTAGGGCAAGGGGGCAAATAGAAACTATGGGTCAGAAACTCCAACCCCCGTGGAGCGGAGTCCTCCCTCATCTTCCCGTCTCCCGGATTATAGAGGTAAGCGTCCTTGAGACACGGGCTAAACGAGGAAACGCCCTTGGTCATCTCCATCTCCCAAACGCGACAATCGTCCTCAATCTTCCCCGTCGAGAAATCCGATAGGTAATTCTTCAAGCGAAGAATTCCTGTGCCCCAACTTAGAAGGTTCAGGTCAACGGGAGAAGCCTCGAGGGTTATTTTCATGTCCGAGAAAGGCAACAGGCCGTTCTTCGGGTGGTCGTAGTGGCCAAGAAAACCTTGGTCACGATAGAGGACCCCGACCGTGCTGAGGCCGGACGATGTGATGGTCCAAGAATTCTTCTCGCGAAACCAGCCACCAGTAAGGGGCAATTGATAAGTCTTGGTCCCTTCGTCGGTGAGGCTCACCGCCGTGGACCAGGTCTTCGTCCCATCCTTAACATTCACAAAGACATTGCACGATTTGTTCGCGAGTATGTAACGGGAAGGAACGGTGAAGAGAGGCATGTCGAAATCCCCGAGGTGGTCGAATCGGGTTGCTCGATTTAGGAATTGGGCATAGTTGCCATTAGGAAGCGAAGCGGTCAGGCTCGAGACGAAGTAATAACTGATCTCATAATCGCCGATCACGTTAACCCGGGCACGAAGATAGCAGTCCAACTGTTGGTTGGCCTTCATGGGTCCGAAATGGCCATAAACCTGAACCGGAACCTCACTAGGGACGGAAATGGACGCCGAAGTCGTCGAAACCCGCGTGGAGAGGGTCGGCACGCTTAAGGACACATTCGTGGAACTCGTCGGCTCAAAACTATGATTGGAGCCGATAAAATCCGAAGGTACGACCGCGAGAGTTACGACCGCGGGCATTCCGAAAAGAAGGGAGAGACCCGCGAGTAAAGAATGATGCATGAGTTAGAAACTCGATGAGGTTTTATGGCAGACGGAATGCAGGGCGCGGCTATAGCGCTTTTGGTCGCACATCGAAAGCCACCAAAAAGGATAATGACGGCCATGCTCTAAGCATTCGCAGAGGAACACGCGGCGTTCCAGATCGCCGAGGGAGTAATAGAAGTCATAGACCCTTTGGACGAACTGGCCGGCTGGGTGATCCTGTTTATGCACAAGGAAACTCTTCTCGAGGTCATACACATGATAATCGGGACTGTGTCCGACCTCGACAAGAGCTTGGCGGTAGACCGCGCCAACGATCCACGTTTTCGCGCGGTCGCTTAGCTTCGGGAACCGGATTTCCACCTCTTCTTCCGTAACTCGAGTCCTCCTTTCACCTCTAATATAGTGCGCTTTGGGCTCCGAGTACCAAGCATTTTTCACTCTCGGGGAAAAAGACCCGATGGGACGGATAAAAAGTTATCCTTGATACTACTACCGCCTCAGTTCCTAAGGTATAATTAACCCTAATGATTCTCTTAACGGGCGCCTCCGCCAGCGGAAAAACCGAGATTGCCAAGATTCTGGCCAAGAAATATGGGATCGTCAAAGCCGTGACCCATACCTCGAGGACTCCGCGGGTCGGAGAGAAGGATGGCATCGACTATTTCTTCGTGACCAAGGCTGAATTCCTTTCCCTCAAAGAAAAGGGCAACTTCGTCGAAACGACCCTCTACAATGGCAACTACTACGGGACCAGCAAAGCGCAGGTCACCGACCTCAAATGCGTCGTGGTCGATCCGAATGGCTTAAAGTCTTTCATCGCTTTGCATGATCCCTCCGTGGTGACGTTTTATTTGCTGGCCACCGAAGAGACCCGCATCGCGAGGATGCGTTCACGCGGCGACTTGCCAGAAAACATCGAGCGCCGAATCCAGGGCGACCGCGTGGATTTCCGTCCCGCCAACATACCATCCACCGATTTCTCCGTCGTCACCGACGACAAAACACTCGAGGAGTTGGCCGACAAAATCTATATCAAATACCGCCTCACGCTCAAAGAGCGGGGCTTAAACGCCGTAGGTCTGGTGTAGTAAGTCGATCAGTTCTTGAGCGCCCTTGGCGCTTTTTTTATGTGGGGGCGGATAAAGGTGCGGGAAGCCGTCGATGCGGAGCCAATCGTCGGGGGCTGCGTAAGCCCCGCGCGGGCCTTCGCCGCTTGCGAGGTAGGTGATGCCTAACGCCCCTTTCCAGGCCGGATGAAAGAAGACGGACATGAAACCGGCGGCCAAGCGTTGGAACCATTTCTGGTAGCCCCGGATGATTTCGGTTCGGGCGATGCCCGGGCTCATGATGGTCACGTCGAGGGCGGTTTTCTCAAAAGCGTTTTCGTAGATGGCCATGATGGCCCGCTTGCTGACGCCGTAGCGAAGGAAAGTGCCACGGGGGCTCTTTCCGATAAAAGCTGAATAGTCGCCCTTACGCGGATAACGGGAGGCGAGGGAGGAGACAAAGACGAAACGGCTTCCGGCATGGCTTTTCGACAGCCCCTTAAAGAGCAGATAGGTCCCTACCGCGTTCGTCATGAAAACCATCGAGGTGCCATCGGGGCAAACCGAGTAGGCTTTCGGGGGATTGAAAAGGCCGGCGTTAAGGACAATCGAGAAAAACTCCTGACCCTCCAACTCCTTCACGACGTTAACGATGGATTCGGGGCTGGATTGGTCATAGAAGACGAACGAGACCTCGGCGTTAGAAAATTCTTTTAAGAGATTCTCCCGGCACCGGGCGGCTTTGGTTTCGCTTCGGCAAGCAATGGTTAAGAGGGCCCCTTTGTAGAGGAGTTGCCGGGCCGCCTGAAAGCCGAGGCCACTGGTGCCGCCGGTCAGCAAAACCCGTTTCCCTTTGAGGGAAGGAACGTGGCAGTCGAGCCATTTCTTGCCTTCGATCATTTCTTCTTTCTCCTCGGATGATAGACCACTTCGACTTCCTTCACGGTGTAATCCGTGGCGACGGTGACTCTTAGATCAATGGGACCTTCTTTGAAATGGTCCCCTTGTTTAGCGAAGCCGCCGAGCCGGTCGTTGATCCAACCGGAAACCGTCGTATAGTCTTCGTCAATCCGATCCTCGTTAAGTTTGAACTTTTCGTAGAATTCATCAATACCCATCGAGCCGCGGACGAGGAAAACGTTTTTCTTTTCCGTCTCGACGACGTCGGCCTTGATGGTATCGGTTTCGTCCCACATCTCCCCGACAAGCTCCTCAAGGATATCCTCAAGAGTCAAAATTCCTTCGACCCCGCCGAATTCGTCCCGAACGACCGCAATATGGCGATGGGACTCCTTCAAAAGCACCATGGCGGAAGAGATTTCCATCGTGTGGGGGACGTTCACGATCGGCATGATGAGCTCCTCGAGCGAGGGCTTTTTGCCTTGGACGAGGATACGGAGCAGGGTTTTCACGGGGATATAACCGAGCACATGGTCAAAGGATCCCTTATAGACGGGGATGCGACTATGGCGGAAAGCTTCGGGTTTTGCCAAGAAGGCTTCAAAAGGGGTCTCGATGTCGTAGCCGTGAACCTTGTTCCGCGGGGTCATGATTTCGTAGCAAGTGGTCTCCTTAAAGCGGATTGATCGATGAATGAGCTCGCTCTGATCCTCATCGATGACGCCTTCTTTTTCGATGTCATCCACCATGGCTTCGAGCTCGTCGTCGCTCGCCAATATAGATTCTTGGGGGGTCTTTTCGATGAGAGGCGCGGCCAAACGTTCGGCTAGAGCATTCGCCGGTCTCACGAAAGGATAAAAGACGATCGAGAAGAACTTCACAAAACCCGTCAGGTTCCGAGCGAGGGAAAAGGAGTGGGCTTTGCCAAGCGCCTTCGGGGCGATCTCGCCGAAAATCAAGAGGACAAAGAGGAGCAAAAGGGACGCCAAGGTAGCCGCGCCCTCTTCGCCGAGCGAGGCTTTCCATAAGTCGGCCCCGAGAAGCGCCATGAGGGAGGAGGCCAAGATGTTCGTGAAATCGTTGCCGAAGAGAACCGTCGAGATGGTCTTGTCGAAATCGTTCGCGAGGCGGAAAGCCTCCGCGCTCCGGCGATCGCCTTTGAGGGCCAATTTCTCGAGGCGCAGTTTGTTGACGGAAGAATACGCCATGTCCGCGGCGCTATAGAGGGCGCTGAGAACGATGAGGACCACAAGGAGACAAAGATAAAGGATGTCCTGCGGTTTCATGGCATGACCTTCTTTTCGGGGGCGATGCGTTCCCCAATCGGGCCGACGAGCTCTTCGAGGACGTCTTCCATCGTGACCATCCCGAGCAAAGAGGTTCCTTTGCGCACGAGGGCGATTTGGGTGTGATGGGCCCGGAAACCGTCAACGAGGTCATCCATCCGGACGGAGGGAGTGACGAAATAGGGCTTTTGGATGTAATCCTTGAGTGGGACGTTGGGGTTGCGAAGGAAGGCGGAAAGGAAGTTTTTGACGATAAGGACGCCGACGATTTTGTCGCGGTCGCCATAATAGACCGGAATCCGGGAATACTTGATCTCGCAGAGGCGAGTGGCCAGTTGCTGGTTGGTAAGGCCTTTGAGGTCCATCACGTACATGCGGCTAAGCGGGGTCAGCACCTCTTTCACCGAGGTGTCGGCGAAATCAAAGGAAGCCTGGATGATGTCGGTTTCGGCCCCATCGAGCAAGCCGTGGCGTTCATTTTTCTCGAGCACGAGGTTAAAGTCTTCTTCGGTCAGCTCTGGGGTTTTGAAGGAATGGAAGATCAACTTGGATAGCCAGGCGAAGAAGCGGAACACCAGCGCGAGGGGATACAGGACGATGATGAAGAAAAAGAGGGGGTAGGCCACGAAGGAGGCCATGCGGTTAGGGATCTTCCGGGCGATTTGTTTCGGGATCGTCTCGGAGAAAAGATAAACGAGAAGCGTGATTACAATGGAGGAAATGAGCGAGGCTAAGGTGCCATCGAATCCCACTGGCAACAGGGCGATGAAAAAGCGGGTGGAGAGAACCGACATGGCGACGGAGAGAGCGTTGATGATGATCAGAATCGTCACGAGAGTGGTGTCGAACATCGAGTGAATACGCAAAACGAGGGCGGCGGTTTTGCTGCCGTCGTCCTTAAGGACTTGGAAACGATATTTGTTTAGCGAGGCAAAGGCAGTCTCGGCTGCGCTAAAAAACCCAGCGATGAAGATGAACAGTAACGACAGGCCTAGATACAGCCATATAAGCGGATCCGTGATGGCATCAACTCCTTCAGTCGGGGGTGATCCGATGGACTAGATTGTACCATAATGACCCAGAAAAACAAAAGCGCCTTTCCTGGAAGGAAGGGCGCTAATGGTAAGCGAACTTAATTCTCGTCGTCATCCTCGTCGTCATCGTCGTCTCCGCCTTGGGGTTTGTAGTCTTTGAGCTCCGCGGCGTAGTTACGGACATCGACTTGGTCTTGCGGGAGTTTATCTTTCCCGCAGGCGTCAGCGATGAGCTGTTTGGCTCTCTTGAGGGAGAGGTCGCTCTTCACCTTGAAGCAGCCCGGGATTTCCTTATAGATGTTCTTGCTGGAGACGTCCTTCATCGGAATCGGGCCGTTGGCGTAGTCTTTCGGGTCGAGGGCGTAATAGATCTTGAGGCCTTTGCCGGCGATCGAGATCTTGAGGTAGGTCTTGGTGTGGAGGCGGAAGGTGTCGCCTGAATTGGAGACGCGGCTCTTGAGGCCATAGGAGAGGGCCTCGGCCTTCAGCTCGTTATAGTGACCCTTGAGTTCTTTGTCCCCGTCCACCATGCGAGTCGGGAAGGGAATGCGGATGATCTTCGGTTTTTCGGGCAAAGGGGCGAGCGGCGCGGGAGCTGGAGTCGGAGCGGGTGCGACCACGACGGGGGCAGGCGCGGCGACAGGGGCCACGGCCACTGGGGTCGGAATCGGGGTCGGAGTCGGAGCGGGCGCGGGGGCTGGTGCGGCCACCGGAGCGACTGGAAGCGGAGTAATAGTCACTGGAAGCGGAGCCACCGGGGCAGGAACGACAGGGGCGACCGAGGCCACCGCAACCGGGGTCTGGAAGAGACCGGCGACTTGGGCCACGACGGCTCCGTTAGGGAATTTGCGATCGAGTTCTTGCGAGATAATGGTGCGGAATTCCTCGTAGCGGAGGGAGGAGCCTTTGACGGCGGCGAGTTCCGCGTTGGTGGCCCGAATCTGGGCCATGAGGGCTTGGAGCTGATTGTCGCGGGCGGTTTCAAGGGCTTGCCGTTTACTTTCGCGTTCTTCTTCGACTTGGGCCACGGCTTCGCGTTCGGCGAGCAGGGCTTTGGCGACCTCCTCGGCGATGAGCTGACGGATCTCGCTGGCTTTCATGCCATCTTGGATCGAGTCCCCCGAAAGAGGATTCTTGATACCAATCTCCTCGCGGAAAATCTGCCGCAGATCATCGCTGGTGAGCATGCCATTGGAGGCGCTCTCTTCGGGTTTGGCGTCGTCTTTGCTAAGATAGGCGCTTAACTCCTCGTGGATGATTTTCCCGAGTTCGTCTTTTGTGATGTAGTTTCCGTTGTCCATTGGCTTTCCTCCTTTTCCGCCACCGTAATTGATGTATTGAATGATGCTTGGCTGCGGACCTTGGTAGGTCTGCGGTGTCACGGTCGTGTGGCTCTCGACCGGATTCCCGGCCAACTCTTCGTTCAGGGTTTGTCGGTATTGCTCGTCATCGACTGGTTTCGTTTTGGCGGATGGGGCGGGATTGGATTCCGCCACCGGAGCCGTCATTGGCGGAACCAGGGAGGCTTTCTTTTTTATCGCGGGATTCTTCCTCATGTCTAGGAAGGACAGGACGAGAGCGATCGGAAGCAAAACGAGGGCAAAGGCCCCGAGGACGTAAGGGATGTGCGGCAAGACAACCGCGAGCCCGGAGAGGTTTAAAGACAGCAGGACAGTCATGTAGTTAGCGTATTCGGGTCCGTAAGAGCCAGTTTCGAACATGGCCGCGAAGCCAATGCTCGAGACACTCTTGGTGGCCCACATTCCCGGCAGGAAGCCATAGACGAAAAGGTCCACCGCGAGGAAACCGGCGAGTAACCAAACGAGGTTGACGAAGAGTTCCTTCCGGCGGCGGCTCTTCATGATGGCAATCAAATGGGCAACCCAAAAACCAAGGACCGCGAGAACTCCCAAAAGGAAGACCCACATGATGGGATGGCTGCCATAGGTTTCCGCGAAATCAAAGAACTTGAGGAACTCCAAACGAGAAGGCGCCCAATAGCCCAAACCACTAGGGGCGAAACCATAGGGCATATAGGGACCCACAGCGGGAATAAAGAAGAGGGCAAAAGCGATGACTAACAGGAGTGAGGCGATGGCGGAAAGAATAAGCGATGCTTTTCTCATCAAAGCGGGACTCCCTTCTGGGCTTTTCGGCCTTATCAATATCATACAGGCGCGCGTAAAGAAAGAAAAGAGAGGATTTTTGCAAGGATATTGCGATTTTTGAAGGAGGGGTTAACCCTAATTTACTTATTTACTCGAATAGACTTTTAGCCTTCCGGGCAGCACTGAAATCTGGACGTGTCCGCTAGGTCCTTTTTCTCCATCGAGGCACCAGGGAAGAGAGTCGAGCGGATGGATGTCAACGGACGTCACCTGAATCACTTCGCTCCGGGGTTTAAAAAGGGTCTGAAGCAAACCGTTGAAAGGGGAACGTTTGGGCAAAAATAGCTCCATAAGGCCATCGCGGGTCGAACCGATTTTGTTGACGCGGAAACCCCCGATGTCGCTGCCATTCATCACCATGATAAAGGGGACGAGGCGGGTCACGGTTTTTCCATTGGCGACATAACGGATGGCGTACTGAGCGGGACGAAAGGCCTCTCGGGCCGCCAAACCGTAATAAGTGGCTTTGCCCCACCGTTTCTTAAGACCGCGACTGGCCCGATAGGCGATGTCGCTATAGCAGCCGAAGGCGGCTACATAGGCAAAATAGGAGTCCTCAATCTGCCCGACGTCGAAGCTCTGGATATGACCGGCCTTGATAATTGCGAGGGCTTTCCGAAGCGACCTAGTTACCCCAAAGTTTTTACCAATGTCGCCCAAAGTTCCGAAGTTGATGTAACCCAACACGGGCGTCTTCTCCATGGGGGAGAGAACGTTGACGATGGTATTGAAAGTCCCGTCACCGCCAACGACGATAAAAACGTCATAATGGGGCGCTTGTTCCTTCGATACGGAGACGAGATCTCCCGCTTTATCGCAAGCAATAAAATCCAGGGTGGAAAAGCATCCAGCCAACGTCTTTTTGACGAGAGGTATTTTAGAAGAAAAGTCTTTTCGGCCGCAAAAACCGTTATAAAGAACCAAGGCTTTCATGGCTATAAATATAGCACAGATGGCTTATCGATCGCGCCGCGAGATGGCGGCTTCCACGAATCCTTTGAAGAGCGGATTGACCCGTAAGGGCCGCGAAGTGAATTCGGGATGAAACTGGCAAGCGAGGAAGAACGGATGGTCCGGCAATTCGATGATTTCGCATAGTCCCGTCTGGGGGTTGATCCCGGAGAAGACCAAACCCGCTTGCTCGAACTTTTCCTTATAGGCGTTATTGAACTCGTAGCGATGGCGATGCCGTTCCTCGATTTTGCTAAGGCCATAGCACTTTTCGGCCAGGGTCCCTTCTTTGAGGACGCAGTCATAAGAACCAAGCCGCATGGTCCCTCCGAGGTTGATGCCTTGATATTGGTTGTGGAGGATGTCCACCACTGGATCGGGTGTCTTCGGATTGAATTCCGTCGTGTTGGCGTCATGAAGACCCAAGACGTTTTGGGCAAATTCGACGACGGCGAGTTGGAGGCCAAAGCAAATCCCGAGGAACGGTATCTTCTTTTCGCGGGCGTACTTGATGGCCACCTTTTTTCCTTCTGAACCCCGTTCCCCAAAGCCTCCAGGAACGAGGATCCCGTCGTAGTCTTTTAACGTTTCCTCAACGTTAGAGGGGTTGACGTCCATACTTTGGATCCAGCCGATCTCCACTTTGTTCTCATAGAAATAGCCCGCGTGCTTGAGGGCTTGGGCGACCGACAAATAGGCATCTTTCAGTTCGACGTATTTGCCCACGAGGGCAATCCGCACCGTCTTTTGGGAGGCGTGGACCTTCTTAACGAAAGCGGACCATTGCTCAAGGGAAGCGGAGGGCGTCTCGACCCCGAAGTGCTCCAAAACATAATCGTCGAGGCCCTGCTCGTGAAGCTTCTGGGGCAGGTCATAGACGATTTTGCAATCTTCCGCCTCGAAGACGCCGGGGACCGGCACGTTGCAGAAGAGGCTGATTTTCTCTTTGCTGCCTTTGGGAAGCGGCACCTCAGTCCGTAAGACGATGGCGTCGGGCTGAATGCCGACACCAAGCAGTTCTTTGACCGAATGCTGGGTTGGCTTGGTTTTGCTTTCCTCGCTCACCTTCAGATACGGAACTAAGGTGTTATGGATGAACATGGTGTTGGAGTAGCCATATTCAAGACGAGCTTGCCGGATGGCTTCGAGGAAAGGCAGGGATTCGATGTCGCCCACCGTCCCGCCGATCTCGACGATCACGACGTTGGCCTTCGAGGCTTCCGCGGCCGCGCTTAAACGGCTCTTGATCTCGTTGGTGACGTGAGGGATGACCTGCACGCAGGCCCCGAGGTAGTCGCCCCGCCGCTCCTTCTCGATGACCGAGGAGTAGATCTGACCCGAGGAAACGGAGCTTTCCTTGCTTAAATTGATATCGAGCCACCGCTCATAGTGGCCGATGTCGAGGTCGGTCTCCCCGCCATCGCCCGTCACGTAAACCTCGCCATGCTGATATGGCGACATGGTGCCCGGGTCGACGTTAAGATAAGGATCGAACTTCAGCATGAAAACTTTTAGGCCCCGACTCTTGAGAAGCAACCCGAGAGAAGAGGCGAAAATGCCTTTTCCTAACGAGGAAACGACGCCGCCTGTCACAAAGACGAATTTGGTCGCCATGGCAAAATCCTCCACCTGGATTCCTAATAACGAAAACAACGTTCTTTATTTTGACCCGTTTTGAGCCTTAAGACAATGGGAACGGGAGTTAACCTTTGCTAACAGAAACCCGGGCGGACCGCAACGCTTTGAGCCGCTGCTTTTGCTCGGGAGTGATCCGGAAGGAGTCGCAGCATTTGGAAACGGTTTTTCTAAGCAATTCGAGGGAAACATCCTCTTTTTCGAGATAGGCGTAGACCTCCTCGAAGTGGGTGATGGCGAAAATGGCCAGCATCCACGCTTCGGCCATGTAGACGTAAAACTCCGGACTGTTTTTGACCCCCGCAATGAAAGGGGAAACATCCTCGTCCCGGTAATAGCCAATGGCAAACACATAGGCAAATCGACGGACAAAGGGATGGGGCGAGGCAATGAAGGTCTTGTAATAAGGAAGGAAGACTTTAGCTTCGGGCTTCTTGATGAATTGGGGGCAAGAGTCGGTGACGCCCCAGGAATCGACGAAAGGCAGGTTCGCGGAGAGGAAGGCCATTTTGGCTGCGAAATCCTTCGCCCTAAGAAGTCCGATGATGAAGTAGCAGACCGTCAGTTCCACCGCTTCGTCGAGAACAAAAGACGATAGGTCAAGCGAGGGGTCGGCCGCGTATTTTTTCGAGATGGCTTTGATATGGTCGCCCGAGACCCCGTGAGAGGGTAAGGCCGAGGCGTAAATGTTGATGTCTCTTTTTAGGAAACCCGTCTTCATGAATGCGGGATCGAAGAGCTCTTTCTTCAGTTGTTCGTAGGTGTTGTTCATGGTGGTCATTATGGCATAGGTAGATCAAAAGAAGAAGCCGGGCCCATAAAATAGAAAACCCGGTCTGGTTTCTTTTCCGAAAGATAATGACTCGTTTTGAAAAGACGAAATGAGCGGATCCCGAGCGCTAGGTCCTTATCCGATCTCCGTCATAAACAGAATTAATTTGACGAATGAAAAAACGATAATGGCAGAAAGCAAAACAATATAGCCATAATTTATCACGCTGATTGGTGTGCTATATGATTTCCTGTTTCTTATCGAGAACGGAAGCGAGAAAGCTGAATTCAGGAGGCATAGGAATGCCGGAATATAGGCTGATTGAACAATCGCTTGGATTACCGGCATCGCAAAAACAGCTGTGAAAGCCCCCACTACTAGGCCACTCTCTCCGCCGTTTGGATGAGGAAGCGAATTGAGATATGTTTCCATTGTTTCAGTTAAATTGAATGGAATCAGCCAAACGACAAACAAAATACTGATTAAAAGAAAGACTCCAATAATAATAGTGGAATTGAGGTATTTCCCCTGCATTTTTCCGATGCCTTTCCGATAACCAGTTTCGGTTGTTTCGATGAGGGTTATTATTTTATTAACTCTGCTTATGTTACCTTTTTTAACGGATTTTTCACTGATTTGTTTAATTGTCCTCATTTCCCGGTGGGAACAATCTTGGTGAAAAACCAATAAAAAAATCGTGACATCTTGTATCACGATTGTTTTATCAGCTTGGTGACCCTGCCCAGATTCGAACTGGGGAACCCGCCTTGAGAGGGCGGTGTCTTGACCGCTTGACGACAGGGCCAGCGCGTACTATTAAACCATCGCGCGCCCGTAGTTGCAAGGAAGACTAGCGATTACTCTCCGAAGGAGGCGGCTAAGGATAGAAGCCGGCGCTTCACCTCTTCCATCCCCAAGATCTCAATGACCTCGTGGAGGTTGGGCGACTGCTTGACACCGGTGAGGGCGATACGAAGAACTTCGGCGGCATCGCTGACGGAACCTTTGAAGGCGGAGGGGTTCTCTTTGAACTCCTTGTTGCCAAGGGCGAAACCATTGACGGCAGCAACGGCTTTCACGCCGTTCCACCAGGCATTCTCGTCGGCGCCGTAAGGCATCTTTTCGGCAAACTCATTGAGGAGTTTGGCCAAGAAGGCTTTGGAATAATTGGGGTTGAAGGACAAACCGTCAGCGACCATCTTCTCGTAGTCGGGCTTATAGAAGAAACGGGACAACGGTTCGATGTCGCTATACTTGGCGTAGTCTTTGCGGGGGTTGGGGCGTTCCTTCTCAATGTTCAGAATTTTGCCGAAATAACCTTCATTCTTCGCAATCTTCTCCGAGAGGGCCGCGTCATGGATGAGGGCCCACTGCTTCACTTTCGGAAGCAATTCGACGGCCGGTTCCTTGGCAATAATCTCTTTCGAGAAATAGTTCAGTTTGTCGATGTCGAAAAGCGCTCCGTCAAGAGACATTTTCTTGAGCGAGAAGGGGAACTTCTTGAGGTCATAGGTCTTGTTGGCGCTCGACCACTCCTCGAAGTTGCTGTTGGCGATGCTCATGAGATAAACGAGCAAAGCCTCAGGAGGATATCCCATTTCGAGGAAATAGCTGACGGCCGCTTCGGGGTCTTTGCGTTTAGAGAGCTTCCGCTTGTTGCCGTGATCGAGTTTCATGATGACAGGCAAATGGGCGTACTTCGGGGCTTTCCAACCGAGGGCCCGGAACATGTCGAGGTGAATCGGGGTCGAAGGGATCCATTCCTCGCCGCGGGTGATGAGGGTGGTCCGCATGAAATGGTCGTCCACCACGTGGGCGAAGTGATAGGTCGGGAGGCCGTCGCTCTTGAGGATGACCACATCGACGTCGTTATCCTGGAGTTCGATCTCGCCACGGATGGCATCGACGAACTTGACCTTCTTGTCGTGGTCGCCGGCGCTGCGGTAACGGATGACCCGTGGAGTGCCTTCTTTTATACGGGCGATTTGCTCATCGACCGAAAGGTTCCGGTCGCGGGCGTAGATGCCATAGTAACCCGGCAGGACCTTGTTGGTTTCTTGGGCGGCCCGGATCTTGTCGAGATCCTCGGTTGAGCAGAAGTCCGGATAGGCCCTTCCGCGCTTGATAAGTTCTTTGATGACGATGCGATAGATGTCTTTGCGAAGGGATTGCTGGTAGGGGCCATAGGAGCCTTTGTCGCCCTCGGGCCAATAGCCTTCATCGGCCACGAGGCCGAAGATGGCCAACTGATCGATTAAATCTTTGCCACTGCCTTCGATGGTGCGCTTGGTGTCGGTGTCTTCGAGACGGAAGAAGAAAACGCCTTTGGATTGCTTGGCGATGGTGTAACCAATCAAGGAAGTGAAGAGCGAGCCAGTATGCAAAAAACCGGTAGGAGACGGGGCGAAGCGGGTCACTTGGGCGCCTTCGGGAAGAACCCGAGGCGGATATTCCTTTTCGAGATCGTCGATCGTTTTCGTCACATCGGGGAACAACAGTTCCGCCAAATCGTTTACATCTGCCATGATTTTCTTTCCTTTGGAGACCGAGGGAATTATAAGGCAACGAAGTTGCTTCTTCCACTTGAATAGAGTTTTCTCATTCCCTATAATAGTCAACGCGCCTACAGCGTGATGCAGGTGTAGTTCAATGGTAGAACATTACCTTGCCAAGGTAAATACGCGGGTCCGATTCCCGTCACTTGCTCCAGTACGAAAAACAACCCCGAGCTGCTCGGGGTTTTCTTTTCCTTTCATACCAGCCTTCAATGAATAATTCGGCCTTGGTCGCCTGACCCCTTCATTGTCGTTTCGCCGGGTTCAGGAAAACTAGAAACAACTTTAAGAAAAGCCGCGGCCACGATGGGGTCAAAATGCGTCCCGGATTCCGAGATGATCTCTGCCAGTGCTTTCTCGATTGACCACGCTGCCTTGTAAGGCCGTTCTGAAACGAGAGCATCATAAACGTCAGCTACCGCCATGATTCGCCCACTTAGAGGAATATCATTACCACGGAGCCCGCGGGGATAACCCGTTCCATCCCATCTTTCGTGATGAGTCCAGGCAATCTCCGCCGCAAGGGAAAGAAGGGGGGCGCCCCCTGCCTCTTTCGAAATCCTTTCCAGGATGGCTTTCCCTTCCGTTGTGTGGCTCTTCATAATCTCGAACTCCCGGGGATTCAGTCTTCCGGGTTTGTTTAGAATAACATCTGGAATTACTATTTTCCCAACGTCATGAAGAGGAGCGGCAATAACAAGGTTTCTCACCAAATATGGAGTCAAAGACGTTGAATAAAACCCTTCGGAATTCAGCTCCTCAACGGTCTTTTCTACGAGTTCAGCTGAGCGTCTTGCGTGCCCAGGAGTTAGTTTGTCACGGGATTCGGATATCTCCGCGAACGCTATGGCTATCTCCTCGTGCAAACGAAACATCCTAGCACTCCATTCGTTCGAGTCCTCAACGACCACGGTTAAATCTTCTGGTCGAATCTGAGGTTTCTTCTGAGCCAGCCATCTTATGGCTCTTTTTTGGAATACTTTGAGATCCGTTAGTGGCATTTTTTCCCCACAATATGCAAACTTTACGGCCTCGTTTTCAGGTAAGAATCCGTCGGTTTTCAAATGCATATGAGAGAAGATCTTGAAGAACCCGTCGTCCCTATTCGACTTGTTTTCTTTTCCGCTTTTTGATGAACAGCGCTCCCCAAATTGCCATTGCCGACACAAATACGAAAGTAAGTAGACCGATGGACCGTTCATCGTTCAAATCTTGAGTTCTTATAGCTTGGTAACTTGAATTGTGTAAAGAGGCAATAGCTGCCCATTTGTTAGCCGTTGTTGTCGGCACTGATTTAGATAAGCCCGAATAGTCCAAACCACTCTCAGGAGACACGCTAGGATAGTCATTACTGGATATATTGGCCAGATTGGCAACCTGTGTGGGTGTGAGAGCCGCATAGTCTGACGACAGGGCAGTGTAAGCTTCATTGTATTCGCTGCAAGTTTTGTAGCAGAAAAGGTTGGCGGAAAAAATGTAATCAGGAGAAATCAAGGCAGCAGTTGGCGTATAACGATCGATAAGCGTACCGTCGCCGAGTTGCCCGGCTTGGTTGCCTCCACAAGCGTAGACGTAACCAGCCGAGGTAAGCGCTAGGGTGTCGTAATGACCTGACGATATGGCGACGACGGAATCACCCGAGTCCAGCCCACTAAATGAGACCCTTTTTGGCGACATATTGTTATTCGTGGTCCCATCGCCCAGTTGACCGTTATTGTTTCGTCCCCAAGCGTAGACGTTCCCGTAAGAGGTGAAGATCGCGGTGTGTGAATTTCCAGGCGAAATAGAGACAATAAGCTCACCCGAGTCGAGCCCGCCAAGCGAAATTTTCTTCGGGATGAGAACATTTGACTGCTGTTTGTCTCCCAATTGATCATTACAATCGGCGCCCCAGGCATACATTCTTCCAGAGGATGTGATGGCAAAAGATTGGCATTCTTCGGCAGCGATAGCGACGACGGACTCGCCCGAATCTAGGTCCCCAATCAAGGCGCCTTTCGGTGTGCTGTTTTCATTTTCTGTTCCATCGCCCAACTGACCAAAGTTATTGTAGCCCCAGGAATAGACGTGACTGGAGGACGTCAGGGCGAGCGCGTGGACGCCGCCAGCCGAGATAGCAATAACGGACTCACCGGAGGCAAGCCCGACAAACGAGATTCTTTTTGGCGTGCTGGGTATGGCTTCGAAAGTGTTCGTCCCATTGCCCAATTGGCCGTAACCATTGAAGCCCCAGGAATAGACGTTACCGGTTGAGGTGAGAGCGAACGAGTCGTTCATCCCCGCCGAAAGGGCGATAACGGATTCACCGGAGGCAAGCCCGTCAAACGAGATTCTTTTTGGCGTTTGACTGCTCGTCAAAGTTCCATCACCCAATTGACCATTATCATTTAGCCCCCAAGCGTAGACGTTCCCGTAAGAGGTGAGCGCCAGGGTGTGATAATGACCTGCCGACAAGGAGAGGACGGACTCACCGGAGGCAAGACCGTCAAATTCGATCCTCTTCGGAGCTTTATTGTCTGCCAAAGTTCCGTCGCCAAGCTGACCTTTGTTATTGTAGCCCCAAGCATAGACACGACTGGAGGACGTGAGTGCAAAAGAAGAGTTGCTCCCTCCGAATATTTTTGTCACGTGTTCGCCCAAAGAAGATGTCGCTTTCGCTTCCAGCGGTTCATTCGCAAAAAAACCGGCGAAGCCCAAACCAATCATCACCACAACGGCAACACAGCTACTCATAACATTCCCTTTTCGTTTCATTTTTTGGTTCCTTTCTTAATGGAAGTATCCAGTAAATAATGAACTGCTCCGAAAATGTACACTTTTCCGAAGGCGAGGACGATGCTTTCTAGACCATTTCAAAAAGATATACTTCCTTTTGGTTGGTGATGAACAGTATGGAATATGGTTATGTTCGGGTTAGCTCCCGGGATCAAAACATTGCAAGGCAAATGGACGGCATGCGGCGTTTTGGAATACAAGACAAAAGTGTTTTCATTGACTACCAATCCGGAAAGGATTTTGAACGGAAAAACTATCGACGGTTGATTCGAACCCTACGAAAAGGCGATCTCCTCGTCATCAAATCAATTGATCGGCTCGGCCGTGATTATCAAGCTATCATTGATGAATGGCGGAAGATCACTAAAGAAATAGGAGCCGACATCGTAGTTCTCGACATGCCTCTACTTGACACCCGAAAAAACGGATTGCATGGTCTGGTCGGCCATTTTATCGGGGACGTCGTTCTTCAGATTCTTTCTTTCGTAGCGGAAAATGAGCGGGCCAACATCCGGGAACGACAAACCGAGGGAATCAGACTTGCCAAAGAGCGAGGGGTTCGTTTTGGGAGGCCGAGGAAGCCATTGCCAAACGGAGCCGGTAACATCTTGGCCGATTACAAAGCCCACCGCATGAATTGCACCGAAGCTTCCGAAAAATTGGGAATTTCTCAAACAACATTCTTCAAAATTCTCTCCGAAGCAAAAGCTCGAGAAGAAAAACAAACAGGGACTTCAAAGGCAGTAACTGATTGTCATTGCACGGAAGAATCCTTCATACATAAACTAAATTAAACGTTATTGAAGCCAAACGCGTTTATAAAAAATTCGCCGTCGCCACGGCATAAACGGGAGAACTCCGGTCGATTCATTTAACCAAGCCCTCACGAACGCAAAACCTTCCGGAAAAGTTGAAGTATTTCATTCGTAGTCGTTGTCATCATCGTCATCATCATCGGCCGAAGGCTTGCCGTTTTTGGCGTCGTCAATCATCTTTTGAATCTCTTTGGCTTCCTCTTCGCTGAGTTTCTTTGTTTCCTCAAGTTGATGGAGCGTCTGCTCGGCGAAGGAAACGGAATACTTGGCGAAGACGACGTCGTAATGGGAGGCAAGCATCTCGACAACAATAAGGAAAAATGGAAGGTAAAAAATCGTGAAGAGGAACGAACCGATAACACCGGAAGCGATGATGCGGTCCGTAATATCAGTCCATAATGTGCCCACCGCGGCTCCGGAAGCAAAACCAGCGACAAGAAGTGCTAAGCCCAGCCAAAGGGCCTTAAAGGACTCTTTCCGGATGTTTGGAAGCGCAGAGCGGTAACCGCCGAGGAAAAGGCCGTTTGCGATCCGAGGGCTCGGGGAAACCCGTTTCATAACGGAACGGATGTAGGGGTTGAGGCACCAGACGGAAAGCTTGTAGAGAGAAAGCAAGAACCAAGCCCCGTTTTCGACCACGGAGGAAACAAAGAAATAGAGGTTAACGGAGTAGTTACTCTCGATGATTGAGTTCATCCCCTCAAGGTCCGCTTTCTGGTAAGCGGTCATAATGCTCTCAAAGCCAGCAACGAAGAGGGGGTCGACCGCAGAGGCAACGCTGACGTAAATGCCACTGAAGAGAAAGCTAACCAGAAACGAGAAGAGGAAAGCCCAAAGAAGGTTGCCAATCACACGATAGACGCCAAAATACGGCATCCGGAAATACATGGCGAAGAAAGTGAAGAAACCCTTATTGGTAAAGGGGTGGCCTTGCCTCGCGTCGCTTAAGGTGATTTGGAGGGCAAAAAAGAGAGGTAGACCAATGAACGGCAGCGTCACATAGAGCGTCCACGGCTGCCAAAGGCCGACCGCCAAAAGGCAGATGAAAAGCATGGCGAAAATGAAGGTTGGGACGAAGGATGAAGTGAATTCCGCCTTGTAGGCTTTCCAAGCGGCTTTCCTAAGGGTTTCGCCCTCGACGAGGGCTTCCTTTTCCTGGAGGGGGTTAGCCGGCTCTTCTTTCTTCGGTTCGTTATTCGGCTGGGGTTGTTCTTCCATGGTTTCTCCCGTTTAGTTCGTGCAGATCGACGAAAATCCGCCGCAGTTCCTCTTGGACGAGGGGAGCCACGTTCTGATTCTCGTAGAACTCGATGGTTTTCGTAAGTTTGGAAAGGGGCACCAACTGGCTATAGCCCCGCTCGTTTTGGTAGGGGGCCACGAAACAGTCATCGTTCACGAGAACGATCCCGATCATGAGGGTGGCGTTCACGCCAGAGATAATGCCAAGGCGCTCCAGGGCCGCGCGATTAGCTAAGAGCGGGTTAGAGATCATTTCCTTCCGTTCCCGCACCGTGAAAAAGGTCCAGGCCGGTCCGTAGGCGCTCGGGACGACGGCCCCTTCGTAGTAGCAGTCGGTGATGACGTAGATGTATTTTAGGCCGCCAAGGATGTGATCGATGTGAAAGTAATCCTCGGAGCCGACCTTCAGAAGTAGGTCGTTAAGCAAGAAAAAGTCATTGTCGAGGTTGATGCGGTTCACCTTGTTGTAATACATCCGCGTGACGTTTTTGCGCCAAATGTAGCGGCGGATGGGTTTATAGAAGAAAAGCAGGAAGAAAAGCCCGGCCGTCAAGAGAACGGCGACGATGAAGATGGCAAGCCGGACGGTCTGTGGCATTAAGCGAATTTTTCAGCGACCGCTAGAGCCGTAACGATCATGTTGGTAAGGCCCATGCGACGCTCCTCGGGGGTCAACTTGTCACTCGAGCAGAACGAATCGCTGACGGAGCAAATGGCGAGGGCCTTCTTGTGAAGCACCGCGGCGGTCGTGTAGAGGGCATATCCCTCCATTTCGACGCCAAGGCAGCCAAGGTCCGCCCACTTCTTCCAGGAATCGTCCTTGTAATCGTAGAAAATATCGCTCGAGAGCAGGTTGCCGACGTTATAGTGGAAACCGTTCTCTTTCGCCGCTTCGACGGCCGCGGAGAGAAGGCCGTAATCGGCGATGGCGCTGAAGGTGCCGCCGTTAAGGGCGAACTGGCCCGGCCAGTTGCTATCGGTGCAGCAGCCCTGGGCGATAATGAGATCCTTGAGTTTGACACCCGGAACGTAAGCTCCGGCAGTGCCGATGCGGATGATGGCCTCGACGCCATAGGCGGCGTAGAGTTCGTGCGAGTAGATGCCAATCGAAGGCATACCCATGCCACTGGCCATGACGCTAACGCGTTTGCCGTTTTTGGTGAGGCCGGTGAAGCCGAGAATTCCGCGGACTTCGGTCACGAGTTTGACGTCATGAAGAAAGGTGTCGGCGATCCACTGGGCGCGCTTCGGATCCCCCGGCATCAGAACGACTTTGGCGAAATCGCCATTTTGAGCAGAAATGTGCGGTGTTGGCATAAGTGCCTCCTAAAGATTAAAACCGAATGTTAGTATAACCCATCTTTCAGGCGCCCGCGAGGAAGAAAAAGAAGCGGAGACCCGCTTCTTCCACTGCTTATAAAGCTATTCGACGGTGACGGATTTAGCGAGGTTACGGGGTTTGTCGATCGGAAGTTTCTTCTCGAGAGCCACGTAGTAAGAGAGATACTGCCCGAACATGACCTCCGGAAGAACCGCGAGGTAAGACGGGACATCAGGATAAGCAAAGGTATCTTCCGGTTGGGCCAGAGCCTTGCTCGCGACGATGAGGATCGTGGCGCCCCGGCTCGAAAGTTCGGTCAGGTTGTTACGTAAGGCCATCGCGGAGATGGGGTCGGAAACAAAGCCGATGACCGGTGTCTCTTTTTCAATGAGGGCGATGGGACCATGCTTCAGTTCGCCGCCGGGATAGGCCTCGGCGTGGATATAGGAGATTTCCTTGAGCTTAAGCGAGCATTCGAGGGAGGCGGCGAAGTCATAGCCACGCCCGACGTAGAAAGCGTCGCGGGCTTTGACAATCTGTTTGGCGATGGTGTGAATCTCTTCTCGACGGGAGATGACGTCCTTAAGGGAAGCGATCAAGAGATCGGCATCCGCGATGGTGCCGTTGCGGTTTTCGATGGCGTTAGCAAGAAGGGCCAACAAGCCGACCTGAGCCATGTAGCTCTTGGTGGCGGCCACGGCGACCTCGAGACCGGCGTAGAGGAGCAGACTGAACGTGGCTTTCCGCTCAATGGTCGAGCCTTTGGTGTTGGTCACCGCGATGTTCGGGAGGCCTTTGTCGTTAAGGAATTTCTGGCAGAGGATGAGGTCCGCCGTCTCCCCGGATTGGCTCACGAGGACATAGACGGCTTTCTTCTGGGCGATCGAGGGGTAATAGGCCCACTCGCTGCCGACATAGGCCTCGCTCCGCTTGCCGAGTTTGCGCATAAACTCGACGCCCATGAGGGAGGCGTAATAGGACGTCCCGCAGGCGAGGAAGACGATCTCTTCGGCCCCGCGGAAAAGTTTCATCAGTTTGTCGTCGAAGAGGTAGTCGGTCCCGTCGAAATAGTTGTCGGCCAGACAATGGATGACGTCGGGGGACTCCTCAATTTCCTTCAGCATGAAATGGGGGTAACCATCGAGGTCGTAATCGTAACGGGAGGCATCGCGGCTCGAGATAACCGGGGTCACGGCTTTCCCGCCGATATAGATTGAGACTTTGCTTGGAGTGAGAACGCCGTACTCCCCGTCGTCGAGGTCGATGAATTTATTGGTATAGCCCACCATGGGAAGAGCATCGGAAGCGAGGAAATTGGCCTCTTCTCCTAAGCCAATAAGTAAGGGCGAAGCCTTCTTCATGAAATAGAGATTGGGCTCGTTTTTGCATAAAATAGCGCACGCATAAGAACCCTGCAGAAGGTGCATCGTTTCCGAAATGGCCGACAAAACGTCGCGTTTCTTGAGATAGCTCACTTCGAGCAAATCCGCGATGATTTCCGTATCGGTTTCCGTGTGGAAAGAGTAGCCTTCGGACTTCAGGAGATTTTTAAGGGAACGGAAGTTTTCGATGACCCCGTTATGGACGATGTAGAAGAACTTGTTCATCGAGAAATGGGGATGGGCGTTGTCCTTATTCGGTTCGCCATGGGTGGCCCATCTCGTGTGGGCGATGCCCGCTTCGGCGTTAGAGAATTCCGGAACGATCTTCGCGAGGTCCTCGACGCGTCCGGCGACCTTGAATAAGGAGATTTCCTTCTCCTTTACGAAGGCCATACCGGCGGAATCGTATCCGCGATAGTCCATTTTCTTGAGTCCCGTCAGCAGAAACTTCCGGTAATCGAGCTTCCCGACCCCGCCGATGATTCCGCACATAATTACTGGTTCTCCTTGATAAACGAGAGGGTGTCTTCAACGACTCGCTCGCATTCTTGCGCGCTCAGGGCTTCGGCCATCACGCGGAGAAGCGGCTCGGTGCCGCTCGGCCGGACAAGCAGACGCCCATGGCCGTGGAGGGAACGCTCTTCCTCTCTCACGAAGGCGGTAAGTTTCGGGTTGCCGCTGGCTTTCTCGAGGGCTTCCTTATTCTCAAAGCGAACGTTCTTGAGAATCTGGGGGTAAACAATGAATTCGTCGATCTTCTGATAGATATCCTGCTCATGGGCGAAGATGTCGAGGAGTTTCAAGGAGCTGAGCAAGCCATCGCCGGTGTTGAGGTCATCGAGGAAAATGACGTGACCCGATTGCTCCCCACCTAAAGATAGACGTTCTTTCTTGAGCTCTTGTTGGACGTTCTTGTCGCCAACCGAAACGGTCTTATAAAGGAGTTTCTCTTCTTCGAGGGCTTTCCGAAGGCCGAAGTTGCTCATGATGGTGATGACGACGGAGTTCTTTTTGAGGAAGCCTTTTTCCCGATAGGAAAGGGCTCCTAAGAAAATCAGGGCGTCACCATCGATCAGGCGGCCTTTGGAGCCGTAGGCCATGAAACGGTCGCCGTCCCCGTCAAAGGCGAAGGCGAGATCGTAATCGCCAGCTAAGAACTTCTCGCGGAGGCCCGATAGATGGGTCGAGCCGCAGTGATCGTTAATGTTTTTGCCATTGGGATCGCAATGGATGAAAGTCGCGTCGAGTCCGAGTTTGGAATAAAGAAGCGGGGCCAAGACGCTGGCCGATCCGTTCGCGCAATCGACGAGGACCCGGAGGTTCCCGTAATGACCTAGGGCCTTGCTAGAAAGCCAACCGAGGTATTCCTCTTTGAGGGGCTCGCCCGACAGGAGTTGGCCAGAAGATATTGGCAAATCGTCGGCTTCTTGATCCATGTAGGCTTCGATGATCTCTTCGTTCTCGTCTTCGAGCTTTTCGCCCTCGCCGTTAAAAACCTTGATGCCGTTATCCTCATAAGGGTTGTGGGAGGCGCTGATCATGACCCCATAGGCAAAGCCTTTGAGGCGGACGAGATAGGAGACGCTCGGGGTGGTCGACACCGCCGCATCGTAAACGATCGCACCGCTCTTGAGCAAACCATTTAGCAAGGAGGCTTTGAGAGTCTCGCTGGATAGGCGGGTGTCTTCGCAAACCAAGACGGGTTTGCCCTGCTCAGCCGCCATATGGCCGACACTCCGGCCAATCCGATAGGCCATGGTCTCGGTCAGACTGACCAAGGCTACTCCACGAACTCCATCCGTGCCAAAGTGTTTGAGCATATTTATGTTTTCCCGCCTTACTGCTTTTTCTCTTCGGAAGCGGCGCTCGAAGCAGGAGTTTCGGTGGCCATGTCGTCTTCGAAGACGCGAAGAAAATTATCCGGGGTGACGGGGGTGAGTTCGCCTTGGAACCCAATGGAGATGCGACCGGTTTCCTCGCTCACGACGATGGTGACCGAATCGGTCGCTTCGCTAATGCCGTAAGCGGCTCTATGGCGCGATCCGAATTTGCCGGTCAAAGGACGGTTGGTCGGGGTGAAATAGACGGAAGCCGCAGCGATTTTGTCGTTGCGGATGATGACGGCCCCGTCATGCAGGCGGGTGCCGGGATAGAAGATTGTCTGAAGGAGCTCGCTCGAGACCGGGGCGTTAAGGAACGTACCGTTCTTCATAACTTCGGTGAGATCGTCTTTGCGCTCAAAAGTAATGAGGGCGCCGACTTTTTGGCGGGACAGCGTGAGAACGGCGGCTTCGACTTTTTGATACATTTCTTCGCGGTCAAAGACCACTTCGGGTTTGACTTTGGAAGTCCGTTTGAAGAGTTCGATGATGCTTTTGCCCTTCATGGCGTTCGAGACCCAGGGGCGGTAATCGCTGATGTTGGTGAGCAAGAAGGCGGAGACGCCGCAGACGAAGGCGGCGACGAGGGCCGTAGAAAAGTAATGCATCTGGAAAAGGAAGGCGATGATGAAGAGCACCTCAATGGCGGAAACATATACGACGACGAATAACCTTTTCAGGATGAAAAAGATGAAGGTATCACCCACCAGGATCAGAACAAGAATCATCACAAAGTCGAGCAGGTTGGCTGTCTGGCTCAAATCCACGATTGGCATATTACTTTTCCCCCTTGCTGCCCCGGTGAGCGAAGCGGCTCGCGGCGGCTGCGGCAATGGCCCCCACGATGTCATCGATGAACGTATTGCACCGCGCCGAATCCTTGCCTTCGCGGTTCAGTTTGTCGATTATTCCGTACTTCTTTTTGTCGATAAAACCGAAATTCGTCAAGGCGATGGAACCGTAAAGGTTACAAATCCCGTAGGCCAAAACTTCGTCGACCCCGTATAGGGCCTCATCGCGACGCAAGCAGCCTTCGAGCTCCTTGTCGTTCATTTTGCCCTCTTCGGCCAGTTTATCAAGTTCTACCGCCGTCATGATGGCGTTTTGGACTTCGCGCTTCGACAAAACGGCGCGGACCGAGGCCATCAGCTCTTCGGCCGTCAGGCTCGTATGGTAATCGGCTTGCAAAAACCTCGCACAATCGGCGATGTCTTCCAGCGTCACTCCCCTTTCGGCGAGCAAAGCTACGCAATGTTGATCCATGTCTTCCATATATAAAAATAGCCCGGAATGTTTCCTACGGAAATATCATAGCAAAGGCGGAATGATTATAAAAGCGCACGCTTCCCCTAGAAAAAGAAAACCACCAAGGGTCGAGGGATTTTTTCGAACAACTAAATATGAGTAGTTCTCCGGGCAACCTTTACATCTTTGAAACAAAACGCCGTTTCCGGTGACGAAAACGTCAATGAAAGAGGATTGGCGGCCCTTCTAAAGGTGTGAAGAGGAAGAATTGGCGAGGATGAAGGAAGCCGCAACCGTAACGTTTTGGGCCGGCATGACGAAGGAATAAGTCTCTCCGGGGACCACCGCCGTCAGAGGGGTTTGTTCGGACGAGATGCTCTCAAGAAGGTATCCGGGTTCCGCCGTGACCGTGATGGTGATGGACAATCCCGTCTCCGCCTGCTTTTTGGAAGTGGACAGGTGGCCATGTCCCGTCGGAACGGAAGTCGTGATGGCGTAGATTCCGCTATCGGGATAGGAAGTGAGTGACACAGCGGAATTCGAAGAAGAGACAGAATTCGATGAGGTCCAAGAGCAACCTAAAAGGGACAAGGAGGCAAGGAGGGTTACGGCCAAAACGAGTTTCTTCATGGTTTCTCTTAATTAGGATAATACGAAGAAGCGAGAAAGGGTCACACGAAGTTTCCATCAAGGGCTTTTTCCGAAAAGAAAACCCCTCCGAGTGGAGGGGCAAATGGCGATGGAGCACCTGGCGGGAATCGAACCCGTGTAACCAGCTTGGGAAGCTGGTGTTCTACCATTGAACTACAGATGCGTGAGCAAGGCGCCTCACCATTATAAAGGTCAGGGCCTAAAAATCTAGAGGCTTCTTACATGGAGTCAGGCGAGAAAGTGGAGGTCTACAAACGAGCGCCACCACCGCAAAGAAGCCTCAGGTCTTCAATCCAATCAACAGAGAAAAAAGAAAACAGGAAAGATAGGATGGACCTAAGAAAAAAGGCAACTCGCGTTGCCTCGTTTTCTCGAAGTGGTGGGTGCTAGAGGGATCGAACCTCTGACCTTCTGTACGTCAAACAGATGCTCTCCCAGCTGAGCTAAGCACCCTCATCTGGACGGCCAAATTGGTCGCTTCGATATTATAGTGACGGGCCCTGCTTCAAGCAAGAGGGAAATAACGGAAAGAGAGGAGGGAAGCCGATAAGGGCTCTTAGGCCCCGGCCGAGGAGTAGCGTTTTAAGGAGTGAAGGAAGAAAAGGTAGGCGATCACGGTCTGCGCAAGGGCGACCCCGATGATGAGACCCATGATGAGGTAGTTGTTCGCGGGGATGGAAAACCATAGAAGCGGAATCCGCTCGCCGGGGAACATCTGGGCCGAAAGGGGCAAATAGCCGACGAGGCCGAAGGGCAAAACGAAGAGGAGGAGGTTGTAGATGATACCTCCGACGGCCGATCCGTTATGGTAGATCGAAACCGGGTACTTGCCGAACTCCTTCATGTTGTAAACGCCGCTCATGAGGGCCAGGGAACGGCCGTTATAGAAAGCGATCGACATCATGAAGAGCTTGATGGAGAAATAAATGAGGGGGCTAAAGAGGGCTCCGATGGCAATCGGGAATACGACGTTAAAGGACATATCGAGATGGATGAAAGGACCGCTTACGCACATGAAGATGACGCCGAGAAGCATCTCGCCGACGCCGCCTTCTTGGAAGAATTCGGCGCACATCTGAAAGAGGGGGTTAAGCGGCTTCATGAGGATGCGGTCGAGTTCGCCTTCGTTGATGAGCCCGCCGGCATAGTTCCAAAGGCGATCCGTGAGGGCGTGGTCCAACCCCATTGGAAGGAGAAGGAAACCATAGAGGAACATGATGTTGAAGAACTCCCAATTCCCCAGTCTTTGGACGGGAAGCGTGGCAAGATAGAGGGTCAGGAAAGTCGCCGCGTTGCTGCAAACAAGGCCCAGCAAACCGATGAGGGAATCGGCCCGGTACATGAGCTTGCTCTTAAGGGCCATTTTGAAGTATTTCGGATAAAGCTTAAGGTAATTCATGTCCTTATCCCCCCACGCTTTCCACGTGCTTGATCATGAGATTATTGGTGAGGAGCGACAGCGAATAGAGAACGACGGCCCAACCGGCCGAAACGGCCAGCCATTGGAGCGATTCAAGAGGGGAAAAGCGTCCTAAGAAGATGTTAAGCGGGGTGGAAGAAAGACCACCAAAGGGCAGATAGGGTAGGAAAAGCTGAGCCCACGAAGGGAAAAAGCTGAAGGGGATGGCGGCCCCGGAAAGGAAGGAGAAGAGAGCTAACTTCATGATGAAGATCCCAAAGAGAGAGTTCGTCTTGAAACCTAGTTGGGCGATGATGAAGTCAAAGGAATCGATAATCGTCATGCCAAGGAGACCAGCGAGCAGGTAGAAAATGACGTTGTACCATAGCGGCCAAGCGAGCCCGAGGGCATAGACGAAAACGAATTGGCAAATGACGAAGAGGGGAACGAAGAAAAGGAAGAAGTTCGCCAGGAGGCTCCCGAACGAGGCGGCGTAGTAGCGGCCGCGATAGGACAGGGGCCGCGTTAGACTCGTCGCGATGTCGCCCCGAGTGATGTCCCTGGAGACGCCGGAAAAGGTGTCGCTGTTGCCAATCCATTGGTTCGTGAGGGAAGCCATGATGAGATAGGAAATCATTTGGGGGTAAGTGAAGGAATTGATCGAGGCATCGCCGTTTTGCTGGTAGATGGCAAACCACAGGAAAACCAAAATCACCACGTTGAGGACGTCTTGAAGAATCCAGGCCAGGATTTCGATCCGGAAAGCCAAAACGCTCAAAAAGGAGCCTTTGATAAACCCGAGGTATTTTTTAAACGGATTTCGCCTCATAAATTTTTCTCACGATGGAAGAAAGGGTCGTCTCGTCGACTTTCAGGTCTTTGACATTAAGCTTGGCTAACAAGAATTTGTAGATGGGATCGGCTCCGATTTCGTCGGCATTGTAGGAAGCCTCGAGATACCCGTCGTCGAGCATCACAAAGCTCACGCGACCACCAAAGGCTTTGGTGGCCTCCTCGAGGTCCAGGCGGTCGCTCGAAAGCACGAAGATGTGGCGGATGTCGCCAAAGCGTTTCTTGATATCTGCGAGGGTGCCGTCGTAGAGCAAATGGCCTTCATCGATGATAATGAGGCGCTTACAGAGGTTTTGGATGTCCTTCATGTCGTGGGTGGTGAGGATGATGGTCGTATGCCCGTCGCGGTTAATCTGGCGGATGGCCTCGGTGATCTTCTCCTTGACCAAGACGTCGAGGCCAATCGTCGGCTCATCGAGGAAGAGGATTTTGGGGTTGTGAATGAGGGAGGCGGCCAAATCGGCGCGCATCCTTTGCCCGAGCGAGAGGGTTTTCACCTGCGAGAGCATAAGAGGTTTAAGGCCGAGCAAGCGGTCGAGATAATCGAGCCGCTGCTCATATTCGGCTTGAGACATCCCGTAGATGTCGCGATAGAGGTCGAAGGAATCGCGTAAGGGCAAATCCCACCATAGTTGGGTCCTTTGGCCAAAGACGACTCCGATGTCTTGGAGGATGGTCTTGCGTTCCCGGTGGTCATAGGGGCGCTTGCCCTCGATGAGAATCTCGCCGGAAGTGGGAGTTAAGATGCCCGTCATCATTTTGATGGTGGTCGACTTGCCAGCCCCGTTGGAGCCGATGTAGCCGACGATCTCGCCTTCCCCGACCGTAAAAGAAATATCGTCCACCGCTTTGGTGATGATTTTCTTCTTGGTGAAAAGGGTCCGAAAAGCCCCGGCTAAGCCCGGTTCCCGATACGGCTTCGAAAAGGTTTTGGAGACGTGTTTGACTTCAATCATGGCTGTGCGCTCCCTAGGATGATTTCAACCACGTAATTATAAAGGAAGAAAAGCCGGACTTGAACAGGCTCCTTCTAAAAGTATTTGCTATCTAGCAAAAGAGAAAGTTTAGCAGCCGGCTGGCAGCTCCACGAGGGAAGAAAAGGGAATGTCGAGGGTTTGGGCTCCGTTAAGCTCTTTAAGGGCGATGACGCAGACAGCTCCGACCGGGTTAGCCCCGGCCAAGCGAACGAGTTTGGCCATGGCGTTGAGGCTACCGCCGGTGGCGATGAGGTCGTCAACGAGCAACACCCGTTGCCCGTTTTTGAGGGCGTTGTCGCGGATTTCTAGGCTTGCCTCACCGTATTCGAGGGCGTAGGAGACCTTGAGGTTATGACCGGGGAGTTTGCCTTCTTTGCGGGCCATCACGAACCCGAGATTCATCTTGAAAGCCAAAGCGGAGCCGAAGATGAAGCCTCGGCTTTCGGCACCCATGATGACATCGGGGTGAAACTTAATGGCCAGTTCGGCCAAATCGTTGATGCAAAAATGGAAGGCCACTGGATCCTCTAACAAGGTAGAGATGTCCTTAAAGGAAATGCCCTTCTTCGGAAAGTCGGGAAAGACGGCGATGTGTTTGCGGTAATCCATGGTAGATCCTCCATGATTGGGACTGCTCAGGCGTCGGCAGATCCCTCAAAATGAAACCATCTCAAATTTAACAACATCCGACCCCTTAACGCACGCTGAAAGCGATTTTTCCCCGGAAGAGAGAAAAAAAGGTAGGATAAAAAAGGAAGGAAGGTACAATGACGAATGGAAACGAGGTGCGCCCTATGAACCTCCGTCAATACCCCAGCGTGGTTGTGCTCGACCACCCGCTCCTAAAGCACAAGCTCACCATCATCCGGGACAAAACAACCGGGACCACCCTCTTTCGCCAACTGGTCAAAGAGATCGCCGTCTTGATGGGCTACGAGGTCCTTCGGGGTCTGCCCCTCGAGGAACGGGAGATCGAAACCCCGCTCGAGAAAACGCTCGAGCCTTCCATTTCTGGCAAGAAACTTTGCTTCGTCCCCATTCTTCGAGCCGGTCTCGGGATGGTCGAGGGTTTCCTTGAACTGGTTCCGACAGCCAAAGTGGGCCATATCGGCCTCTATCGCAACGAGGTGACTCGTCAGCCGGTCGAATACTTCTGCAAACTTCCGTCCTCCCTTGCCGAGAGAACGGTTTATCTTCTCGATCCGATGCTCGCCACCGGTGGCTCCGCCATCGAGGCGGTCAAGCTTCTAAGGAAGCACGGGGCCAAACAAATCGTTTTCGTCTGCCTTATCGCCGCTCCAGAAGGCGTGAAGGCCTTCGCGGAAGCCTATCCTGACATTCCTCTATATATCGCCGCTCTCGATCGTTGCCTCAACGACGATTCTTACATCTGCCCCGGGCTCGGCGATGCCGGTGACCGCATTTTCGGAACCGACCAAGGAAAAGAAGCGCCTCTAGAATCCGAGAAGCCAAAGAAAGCGCGATAAGGAAGACTAGCGAAAGCCGTCGGCCTTATACTGAGGAGGGAAAAATCCATGGAAAACCAAAGACAAAAACCGTTGCTCTTCACTTTGGGCTCCAACCCAAATCTCGCCGAGCAGACTTCCGCGCTTACTGGTTTGCCCTTAATCAATGTCCCAGTCGGCCATTTTGCCGATGGCGAAACGATTGTCAAAGCCCCCTATGACGTCTCGGGGCGGGATTGCTACGTCCTGCATTCGACCTGTCCTCCCGTCAATGAGCGGCTCATGGAACTCCTCGTGTTTACGGACGCCTTGAAACGGAACGGCGCCCGTTCGATCATCTCCTTAATGCCTTATTTTGGCTATGCCAGACAAGACCGCATCCTCAACCCCGGCGATCCCATCACGGGCCTACTCGTGAGCGAACTTCTCCAAACCGCCGGCGTCACGAAAATCGTCATGGTCGATTTCCATTCTTCCAGGCTTCTTTCCGCCTTCCCCTTCCCGCACGTGAACCTCTCGGCGGAGGAACTCTTCGCCCAGCGTTTTCAAGATGCCGTTAGGGAGAAGGGCTTGACCAACACCGATCTTTCGATTGTTTCGACCGACCGGGGCGCCATCGAGCGAACGGCCGTCTTCGCCCGCCATTTCCCAGGGGCCAGCACCGCTCACGCGGAAAAGATCCGGCCGGCCGCAAACGTCGCCCTCGTCCAAGACATCAAAGGCGAAGTGCAAGGCAAGACCTGTCTCATCTATGACGACATCATCGACACGGCCGGAACCCTCCGTGCCGCCATCGAGGCCCTATATAAGAAAGGCGCCAAAGACGTCTGGGTGGCCGCCACCCACGGCCTCTTCTCCGACGACGCCTTAAAGAATCTTTCCGGCCTCAAAATCAGCGAGCTGCTCATCTCCGATTCCATTGAGCGAACTTCTCCCATCGGCGAAACCGTCTCTTTGGCTCCGCTTTTAGCGGACTTCATCCTTAACGATTAACGCCTAATGGTATAGATTTTGGTATACCAGAAAAACAAAAACGTCCGATGAACTCGGACGTTTTTTTTACGCTGGTGCCGACTAGGGGAATCGAACCTCCAACCTACTGATTACGATTCAGTTGCTCTGCCAATTGAGCTAAGTCGGCGCGAAGATAAATATAGACCAAGCGATAAGCGTAAACAAGCGGAGACTACGAAAGGGGTTGGGCCTTCGCGGCCATCTCTTCTTTATTCTTCTTTCGCCCCAGATAGAGGCCATAAGCCCCAAAGGCTCCTAAGCCAAGGATGGAAAGGCCAAAGGCCACGCAGCCGACCCGATAGGTCACTGGGCCCGGGAAGGTGACGCTCACGGTGTAAATGCCTTCTGGGGCCGCGAAAGAGACAAGGCCATCGACATCCACCGGGGTGGCATAAGTCACCTGCGAAGAGGAAACGTTGGTGAGAGCAACCTGATAGCCATCGTAATAGAACTGCGGGAGCTGAACCAAAGAGGCGGCACTGGAAACAGTGAGATCAAAGGAAACCTCCGGAGAATTCAGGGCGGTGACCGTCGCTGACCCGTTTCCTTCAAGGAAGGCCGGGGAGAAATAGTTGTCGATTCCGTTCGGCAAGGCCTTCTGGTGGACGATGTACCAACGGATGGTGTTGTAATAGGAACTGGAATATTGCGAGACGTGGTTCGATCCCGAGTTGTATTCTTGCGGCAGATACTCGTTTTGCCAGCCGAGCCGGACCATTTTGGCGAGGTCCTCCACCGTCGCGTCCTCCCATAGTTCCTGATTGCTGTAGGTTAAGGAAAGCCGTTTGTCGATCGGTCCGTGACAGAGGGTGAAAAGAAGACAAGAGACGATGCCCACGCCTTGGAGCACAAGGGGTTTGCCCCGCCAGATCTTCAGCACCAAAATGACGAGGAAGACGGCGAAGAAACCGAAGAGCCCCCAAAGGCGATAGGGGAACTGGATGTTATAGAAGGCGTTCGGGACGATTTTCCAGGCATCGGGCACATAAATGAGGATCGCGAGCCACACGAGGGAGAGAAGGAGGAAATAGAATTCATTCGATTCCACGAGATCCTTGCCCGAAAACCTTCGGAGGGTCGGATCGATATCCTCTTTGGCGTAGAGATCGGTGAGAAAGAGGAGAAACAAGAAGGCGATGAGGGCCATCCAGGCCTCCAGTCGCACCTGAACCACCGCGGCGGGCACGAAGAGGATTCCGGCCTCGACGAGATACCGCCAAAACTTCATTTTGGGTAGAGTCTTTAAGTAATTGTTTAGCAGCATCGCTAGAAGGCATAAGAGGACGACGAGGCCGACCGAGAAGGCCGTGCGGGCCACGCCCTCGCTCGCGGGGATCGTGCCGTTTTTCACGAGATTGTCGAGCCAATCCCAGGCGAGGAAGCCCGTGAACTGGTTGCTGTAATTCTCGATGGCGTATTTGAGGTCCGCCCATCGCATCCACATCAAAGCGGCGTTGCTGACGTTGTAGCGGCCGCTCCCCTCGTTAATGAGGGCGGTAAAGACGTAAGGGGAAACCAGCCCGACGGTAAAGAGCACCATGAGGCCACAACTAAGCCACCACCGCCATTCGGATTTCTTGAACCGGATGCGTAAACGCTGGTAGGAAAAGGCTGCGTAGAAGAGGCAGGCCGTGGCCGTCACGAGGGCGGTAAGGGGGTGCGACATGACGAGGCAGGCGGCGGAAACGGTGAGGATGATAAAAGGCGAGACTTTTAGTTCCTTGTCGTTAAGGATCCGATAAAGGGCGTAGAAGATGATGGGAATGAAGCATAAGGCCATCGCCTCGCTTACGGCGCTCCGATAGAGGACGCAATACATCTTGTAGGGCAGGAAGTTATACATCGTCGCGGCGACGAGGCCGATGGTTTTCGAACGGCCGACTTTGCAGCCAAGAAGGTAAACGGCGACATTGGAGAGAAAACAGAGGGATACGATGGACGTCTTGAGGGCGCCGGTCATGCTGGCCCCGGCCCAATGCCACATCTCATAAATTATAACGGTGAAATAATGGGGGAACGGCCCATAGAAGCCATAGATGTCGACACCGGTGAAACCTAAGATGTTGTGGCCCGTCGAAAGGCCGAAGAAGCCGTGCTCAAAACCATAGGCCAAGTCGGCGAGCTCCAAGCGATGCCAGACGCTGTCATCGCCGGAGACCATGCCGTTGCCATAGAAGAAAACGTAGTACGGCATGAAGGCCAAAATGAAAAGAACGAGATAAGGGAGGCAGGCTCGGAGGAGAGAAAAAAGCCTCTCTTTACTTAATTTCATAACTAAGTAATTTTAGAGAGGCTAAGTAACTTTGTCTAGGTTAACTAGCGGGCTCGACGCGAGATCTTATCCCGCAGCCAAGAAGCCGAGACCACGAGTTCGTGGGCCACTAGAGGCGTGAGGGCCAAGAGGAAGACCCACAGATACTCGATGGGATCGTCGCTAAGCGTGAAGACGCGGAAGAAGGTGTTAAGCCCCGGCGTCTCGATGACGAGGAACTGGAGGCCCATGCCGACGAAGAAGGAGACCCATAAGAGCAAATTCTTGTCCTTGAAGACGCGGACGAAGCTGTGCTTCACGTCGGTCATCCCGAGCATGTGGAAGAGCTCGGAGAAGCTGAGGACGCAGAAAGCCATCGATTGGGATTCCGAGAGGTTGGCGGGGTCAGCGAAGAAAGTGTTAATCTCGGCGAGCGAAATGAAGCCAGCCGACCACGGTTTGATGAGGAAGGCGATGAGGGTCGCGAAGCCGATGATGATGCCATAGCCGAAGGTAATGGCGTAGCCACCGTGGCTGAAGAGCGATTCCTTGGGGTTGCGCGGAGAGTCGGACATAATGTCGTCCGGCTTCTTGTCAGCACCTAGAGCAATCGCCGGCAGCGAGTCGGTGATGAGGTTGACCCAGAGCAAGTGGATGGCGATGAGCGGAGCGGGCAAACCGAGGGCGACGGCCACGAACATGCAGATGACCTCGCCGATGTTGCTCGAGATAAGGAAGAGGATGGTCTTGCGGATGTTGGCGTAGATGCCGCGACCCTCCTCGACCGCCTTTTCGATGGAGGCGAAGTTGTCGTCGGTGAGCACCATGTCGGCGGCGCCTTTGGCGACGTCGGTTCCGGTGATGCCCATGGCAATGCCGATGTCGGCCGATTTAAGAGAGGGGGCGTCGTTAACGCCGTCGCCCGTCATGGCGGCGATATGGCCGTTGGCCTTGATGGACTTGACGATTTGGACTTTATTCTCCGGCGAAACGCGGGCGAAAACCCGGATTAATTTTACTTTTTCCTGAAGTTCGGCGGGCGTGCAGGCGTCGATTTGCTCACCGGACATGCACTGGTCAGCGGTCTCAGCGATCCCGAGTTCTTTGGCGATCGCGAAAGCGGTGTCTTTGTGGTCGCCCGTGATCATGATGGTGGTGATGCCAGCGCCCTTGAGAGTTTCGACAGCCGGCTTGGCGGCCGGACGCGGAGGATCGACCATGCCAACGAGGCCGACGAAGACGAGGTCGTCCTCGACGATGTCATCGGCTTCTTTATAAGCGAGGGCTAAAACGCGTAAGGCTTTCTCGGCCATGGCGCCGGCGGCCCCGACAATGTCGCTCTTGTCCTTAGGGGTAAAAGGCTTCACCTCTCCATCGAGGAGAATGCCTTGGCAGTGCTTGAGGATCTGGTCCATGGCGCCTTTGGTGTAGACGACGGTCTTACCGCCTTTCTTATGCTGGGTGGACATCATCTTGCGCACGGAGTCAAAAGGCAACTCGTCGATGCGCGGAGTGGCTTTCTCTAGGGCGGATTTGCTCATGCCGAAATTGGAAGCGAACTGCACGAGAGCCACCTCGGTCGGGTCGCCGTAGACACCGTTTTCGATGCTGGCGTCCGAGCACAGGCACATCCCTTCGGCGAGTAAGCCAAGTTCGTCCTTCTTGAAGTCTTTCTTTTCGTAGAGCTTTTTGTTCGTGTAGGCTCCGACGACGGTCATCTTGTTTTGGGTGAGAGTGCCGGTTTTATCGCTGCAGATGACGGAAACGGCGCCTAAGGTCTCGACAGAGGCGAGACGGCGCACAATGGTGTTGACCTTAATCATCTTCTGCATGCCAAGGGCCAGCACAATGGTGACGACGGCGGGCAAACCTTCCGGAATGGCGGCGACGGCGAGGCCGACGGCCCCAAGGAGATCAGCGGTCCACTCGGTGGCCAAAGTGCCATACACGAGGTCATAAATGATGGAGACGATGAGCATCAAAACGACGATGCCGATGGTGAGGTAACCCAAGAATTTGGACAGCTGGGCTAGTTTCTTTTGTAGCGGCGTGTCCTCTTCGCCCTGATCGGAGAGCAACGAGGCGATCTTGCCGATTTCCGTCTTCATGCCGGTGGCGATGACGACGCCTTCGCCGCGGCCATAGACGATCGGGGTAGACATGTAGGCTTCGTTGACGCGGTCACCGACGCCGACTTCCCCCGTGAGGACGAGGTCAGGATCCTTTTCGACGGGCAAAGACTCACCCGTGAGGGAACTTTCGTCAGCCTTCATCGAGAAGGCTTTAAGGAGACGAAGATCGGCCGGAACGGTCCGGCCTTCATCCAAAACGACGAGATCACCGGGGACAAGTTCCTCGGCCTTGACTTCGACAAGTTTGCCATCCCGGCGCACGGTGGCGGTCGGGGAGGAGAGTTTCTTTAGGGCTTCGAGGGCCTTCTCGGCTTTGGTTTCCTGAATGGTGCCGATGGTGGCGTTAAGGACGATGACGCCGAAGATGATGATGACGTCGGCGAAATCGCCGAAATTCATGCTACGGCCTTCTTTAGTCGCATCGAAAATGCTCACGATGATGGAGATAAGGGCCGCCGCGAAGAGAATGAGGGTCATAGGGTCACGGAATTGGTCAATGAAAACGAAAAAGGGACTCTTCTTCTTTTTCTCCGATAGCTTGTTAGGCCCGAACTTGTTCTGCCGTAAGGTGACCTCACTTAAGGAGAGGCCGCTTTCTGGGTTGGTCCCGAGCGCATTCAAAGTGTCGGCAATCGTTTGGTTCTCGTACATAGAGAGTTGCTCCGAAGCCGCGGTGATACCGCTGCAAAGGTCTCGCGAAGCCTTTGGCCCACCCTTCCCGGCCGGAGTAGAAATCCGGCGTCTTGACGGGAAAAGGTGTAACCGCTACTCCCCTTCACAGGGGAAATCATATCACAAACCGGTTAGGGAAAAACGATTAATACGAACGAAGCCTCAAGACGGTGAAATAGATGGCGAGGCAAATGAAGATTTCGCTTAAGGGCGAAAGGAAAGCCATGAGAACGGAGAGACCCGAGGTACCCGTGAGAACTGCCAGGACTGGGACGAAGCCGGTCGAGAGAATCTGAAAAATGACAAAAGCCAGGGTCCAGTTACGGACTCTTTCGTAGTACACGAAGGAACTTCGGAGGTATTGGCTGAGACGGATGTAGGAAAAGATTCCTGCAATGAGCCCAAAGACGTTAAAGAGCAGTTCGGCTAAGGTTAAGGCGATGAATAAAGGATTGCCCGTTAAGAAATTGTTCAAAGTCGGAAGGCCACTGACTAGCAAGGTGATGGCCGCGGAAAAAGCCGAGGCGAAAATGTAAATCAGGACCCCCCGATAGGCGCTGTTGCTGCTATTGACGTTGCCCACCAAAATCACGATGTAAGCCACGAGGAAGAGGGCGATGTTAAAGACGTCAAAGGGGGTAGAAACCGATAAGGGGATATTAAAGAAAACATAGTCAATGAGGGTGGTAATCGCGAAAGCGAGCATCAGGGCGATGGCGATCGAAGAAAAAATGATCGCCAAAAACTTTTTGTAGTTATTGCGAAATCGTTCTTTAAAAGCGTACCAGTTCATCAGGCTAGATTTTAGCACCGGTTAACCCTCACGCGCACGAAAACCTTTTCTAGTATTACAATAGACCCATGATTGAGGAAAAATTCCAGGTTGGTTTGTTCGCAGATGCCCAGTCTCTCCGGCAGCATATCTTCGTCGAAGAACAAGGCTACGAGCACGAATTCGACGAGGAGGACGCAAGGGCGATTCACCTCGTACTTTATCTGGATAAGAAGCCCATCGGCGTGGCCCGCCTCCTCGAAATCGACCCCGAGACCTATCGGCTCGGACGAGTCGCCGTCGCTAAAGAATTCCGCCACCAGAAAGTCGGCACTTACCTCGTGAAGTACATGGAGGTCAAGGTCAAGACACTTGGGGGCAGAAAAATCATCCTCGGGGCCCAAGCGGACAAGGTCGGTTTTTATGCCAAGCTTGGGTACAAACCGGATCCCAATGACGAAGTATACCTAGACGAAGGACATCCCCACGTCATGATGGAAAAGATCTTGAAGTTCAAAAAGCGCACCGGCCCTTTCCGTCCTTATTAGACGTTGCCGATAAAGACGTTAGTCAGGTATTTCCTCGCCACCGCCGCCAGTTTCTCTAAAACAGCGACCTCCGTCGGAGGCGCTTTTTCTTTGTAGCACGGGAAATACCGCGTGATATGTAGTGGCATCGAGGGGTCAAGTAAGGCAATCCAGGCGGCTTCCTCCTCCATCATCGCAGGCGTGTCGTTATGGCCCGGAATAATGAGGGTCGTGAGCTCGACGTGGCATTTCTTCGCGGCGGCGGCGATGAAGTCCTTAACCATTTCAAAATCCCCGCCGACATAATCGTAGAACTCGGAGGAGAAACCCTTGAGGTCGATGTTAATCGCGTCCATGTAGGGCAGGATTTCGTTAAGGATTTCCAGGGTGGCCGTCCCGTTGGTGACGAGGACGTTAAGTAAGCCGTTTTCGTGCACGAGTTTCCCGCAGTCGCGCACGAATTCATAGGAGACAAGAGGTTCGTTGTAGGTGTAGGCTACCCCAATGTTCCCCTGAGGCAGCAGTTCTTTCGCGTAAGCGACGACCATCTCCGGAGTCAAGATGTCGGATTCGGCGGAAAGGTCACGCTGCGAAATCTCGTAGTTTTGGCAAAACGGGCAGCGGAGGTTGCAGCCATAGGAGCCGAGCGAAAGGATTCGTGAGCCCGGGTGAAAGAGCTTGAGAGGCTTTTTCTCGATGGGATCAAGGGCGAGCGAGGTCACGGCCCCGTAATTACGCGGAACGATCTTTCCGCGCTGATTCATGCGAGCCCGACAAAAACCGATCTGGCCCGCGGCCAAGTCGCAATGGCGGAAGCACACAGGGCATTTCATCAGTGATGGCGGACGACGGTGAAACGGTAGAGTTTGACGGGCTCGTCCGGGGCGATGCCAGCCTTTTTCTTGCAGATAGCTACTTGATCATCGGCGGTTTCGACACTTGGGAGATCGGGTAAAAGAAGTCCCCTTCTTCCATTGTTCTCGACGATGAGGCCATATTTCTTCGGGTTCAGTTCGGCCAAAGAGGTGATCGGTTCAGAGGGCGAAAGAACGTCGACGGAGATATCTAGGTAAGGCAGTTCTTTGAGTTCGATGCGCGAAAAACGCGGATCTTCCGTCGAGGCGGCGATGGCATTGTTGATGATCTCTTTGCCGACGTTGGCTTGGGTCGGTTGGGTGGTCCCGATGCAACCCCGCAGCTGATCGAATTCATGGATTGAGACAAAGACGCCGGAGCGTTGAGTCGTGAGGGCAAGAGGCACGTCGCGGAGGGTCAGCTCCGTGGCGGTTTTGATATAGGTCTCGATGGCTTCGTAGGCTAGCCGGACATAGGGATCGGCGGCGGCCCGTTGGTTTCTCACTCCCAGGGCTTGGTGCGAAAAGTAAGCTTCGGCAAAGGAACGGGAATCGTCGGGTCCGAGCGGGAAATAGGCACAAACTCCGTAACCGACTCCGCAGGGGGCCTCATGGGAAAGGCGTTTGGCGCGCACAGCGGTTCGGTCGAGCGTGCCCGCCATGATGGCGAAGCTCCGATGGCCGCATTCCTCGGCTTTTTCGAGGAAGGTCGAAGAGAAATCGAAGAGTTCGCCGAAGGCGCCTCTTTGCATCACGTCCATGATTTTCTTGTCGTACTCGGGTCCTTCAGGGGAGAAGCCGTAGGGGCCGTCTTCCTTTTGGCAATGGGACAAATCGCCGCTCGCGATGAAGACGATGCGTTTGCCGCTTTCGTCGCAGGCCTTTTTGACCAATTCGCCAAAACGATAGTGCTGGATGAGGGGCAAACCGCTGAGGCCCACTCGGACCAAGCGGTAGGAGGTGTAATGCTTGTTGACGAAAAAGAGCGGAACCATGGTGCCGTGGTCGAGGAAACGTTCTTCGTTACCTTCGGTCCCGGCCGGGAACTGCTGGATCTTGGCCATGAGAGAAATCCGTTCAACGAGCTCGTAGTCATATTGGCAACGGAAGGTGATGTTCGGAACCCCAAATTGGGCAAAGGATCCGGTGACTACTTCTCCGTCGCTGATCTCAAAATAATCGGCATAAGCCTCCGCGTGGGGACTGCTGAGGATAATGGTGTCCGGCTTCAGTTTGGCAATTTCCTGACCGACTTTTTCCAAAGCGGACAAAGTATCGTTGGCTTTTCCGATGTCGGCGCGGTCAACGCCCGGGATAAGCATCGGCGGGTGCGGAACCATGAATGTGGCAATGATGGGCATGTGCTATTTATAGCACGAAACGGCCTTCTTGAGGCGAAAAGACGAAAAAAAGTCAGGAATTCGTAGGAAGTATTTTTATGAATGAAAAGCAGAAAATCGAATCCGTTGGGGCCAAGTAAGGTTTTTGCTATAATGGAGCCACTCATATAATTCCGCTACCACGGCGCGGAAGTTTCTACGAGGTCACCGCATGACTCACTATGGGTTTTGATAGGAAACGCCTATCGACCCCTTTTCTTTCGGAAGGAAAAAACACATGAAACTGCTTAAAGGAAACATCATCCAATCGCTCGGTCTCAAGAGCCTCGAAACGATCGAACAAGGCTATATCCTCCTTGATGGGGACGGAACCATCCGCTCCGTAAGCAAGGAAAAACCTCAAGGCGATTACGAGCTTATCGATTATGGCGACCGCCTAATAATGCAGTCCTTCGCCGACATGCACTTGCACGCTCCACAATACCCGATGATGGGCATGGGGATGGATCTGCCGCTACTTGAATGGCTGAACACCTACACTTTCAAGACCGAGGCACGCTTTGCAGATCCCTCGTACGCCCGAGAGGTCTACCACCGCTTTGCCAATGAACTCATAAGAAACGGAACCACTAGGGTCGCGATGTTTTCCTCCCTCCACCTTGAGGCCACTCTCATCCTCATGGAGGAACTCGAGAAAGCCGGGGTCACCGGCTATGTCGGCAAGGTCAACATGGACCGCAACTCCGGTGAAATCCTTAAAGAGACCACGGAAGAGAGCAAAGAAAACACTCTTAAGTGGCTGGAAGCCTCTAAACGTTTCAAGTACGTTAAACCCATTCTCACGCCTCGTTTCACCCCAAGTTGCACGAATGAACTGATGGCTTGGCTCGGAGAATTGGCGAATGACAAAAATCTACTCGTTCAGTCGCACTTAAGCGAGAACCTCTCGGAGATGGAATGGGTCAAAGCCCTTCATCCTGACACAGACTATTACTACGAGTCATACGAGAAATACGGCTTATGGAAAGAAAAGACCCTCATGGCCCACTGCATCCATAGCGACGCCATAGAGAGAAAGGCCATGAAAGATCATGGCGTCTATGTCGTCCATTGCGCCGACAGCAACGTGAACCTCACCTCTGGCGTTTGCCCAGTCAGAACGTATCTTAACGAAGGGGTCAACGTGGTCCTTGGCAGCGACATCGCCGCCGGTGCTCTTCTCCCGATGTACCAGAACGTCCAAGAGACCATCAAAGTCAGCAAAATCCAAAGCATCATTACGAAAAACAAAGATGCTTTCCTTTCTGTCGATGAGGCCTATTACCTCGCGACCACCGCCGCTCAGCTCTACTTCGACGGAGGCAAGGGATTCGAAGTTGGTCACAAACTACATGCGATTGTGGTCGATGACGCTTCCTTCTGCCCCGCCACCCGCGTTTTGGCTCTCAAAGAACGTTTTGAAAGAGCCATCTACATGATGGACAAAAAGAACATTATCGCCGTCTATAGCGAAGGACGGAAAGCCATTTGATTTTTATTGTTAACACCAGAGAAGGCTTCTCTGCTTCTGGTTGAGCCTCACCCCCAAACCATTTTCATTTTTTCCAAGCGGGCAAAGGTGGAAAAAAAGCATTCAGAGCCTCATTGAACTGAACGAAGCATTTTTTCGATGCATTTCCTCTTTTGATCCTTGTTTGGGTGAACATAAAGATTGAGAGTGGTTGTGATGTTGGAATGGCCAAGAATCGAACTAACGGTTTTGTAGTCCCCATTCGATTCAATGCACCTTGTCGCAAAAGTGTGCCTCAAACCATGGAATTTGATTTTCGGAATTCCAAGCTTTTCCACGATTGATTCAAAATACTTCCGATAAACTCTCGGTTCAATCGGTTTCAAATCGTTCGAGAGAACATAAAAAGAGGGTGTTGAAGAGCGCAGGAGGGGTTTGATGGTTGTGAGAAGAGACGAACATAGAGGAATTCTTCTTTGAGAGCAAACCGTCTTTGGGACGTCAATGAGTAAACGTGTCTTTTCGTTTGGTTCATTCAAGTAGACCCTTTGGATCGTTTTGTTAACGACGATTTCACCGTTGTTCGAATCGATGTCTGACCAGCAAAGGGCGCATATTTCACCAATTCGCATGCCTGTAACTAGGCAAATCAGAATTCCGAGATTCCGAAAACTGAAATTCTGATGCAAATAATCCGCCAATTTTCTTTCGTCTCTTTTTGAAAGAATACAAATTCTATCCTTTTTCTCCCTCGTTGGAAAAACTATGTCCATCATTTCAACGTTCATTAGTTTTTTCTTTGTAGCAAAACGACAAATCATTTTTACCACAACCAAAGCGTCTTTGACTGTCTTCGTTGATAGATTTGCTTTCAATAGTTTAAAGACAAAGTCCTGAACACTTCTTTCCGTAATACCATTCATCTTCCCAAAAAAAGGCAAAACGTGAGTCCTTAAGATTGCCTTGTAGGCACAGATAGTAGATAGTTTCACGTACTGTTTCTTGTCTTGAACCCAATAATCGGAAATTGTTTCGAACTTTTTGGCCATTTTTTACATCCTCCTTGGTCAAGGGAGATTATATGACCGAGCCTTAATGTCCCACCTTTGAGATTTACTGGTTTTGGAGGCGAATGGAGCAAAACATTGTTAGGCGATGAGTGTGATGGGTTCCAATACGGTTTGAATTCCCAGGCCGTGGAGTTCGATGGTGTGCATGGTTATTTGCGAATTACCGATATAGACAACGAAAGCTCACAATTCCTAAACAGCGGGCTTACCTCACCGGCAAGTTTTGATGAGAAACATTTGGTTTTGGAGGGCGATATTCTTTTTGCGCGAACCGGCGCCAGTGTCGGGAAAAGTTATTTGTATTCAAAACAAGACGGAAAACTGTACTTCGCCGGATTTTTGATAAGAGCGCATATCAACAAAGGAACAAATAGCTTTTTTGTTTACTATCAAACAAAAACCAAACGTTTCAAGGAATGGGTGAAACAGATGTCCGCAAGATCCGGACAACCGGGGATAAATTCCAAAGAATTTGCATCTTTTTCCTTTTTCAAACCAAAAAGAGAAGAACAGGAAAAAATAGCCTCATTGTTATACGCAATCGATCATCGAACATTAGTACAAAGGAAAATCATTGAGGATTTGGAACTTCTAAGCAAAGCAATTACTGATTCAGTTTTTTCAGAAAGCATTTGTTCAACAGATTTGGGGAAGTACATAGTTCAGAGGACTGAAAGAGCCGGTGAAAAAAGATTTCCCGTTTTTTCTATATCCAATGAAATTGGCTTTCTTCCACAGAAAACACAGTTTAGCGGAAGAGAACTTGCGAGTGAAAATGTTTCTCGCTACAAAGTAGTCCAAAAAGGGGACTTTGCTTTTAACCCGGCAAGGATCAACGTTGGCTCAATTTCACAATATATGGGCGTTGCTCCTGTCATCATCAGTCCTATGTACATCGTTTTTGTGCCTAAGAAACAAGGTTACTCCGACCTTCTGAACAGTTACTTTAAATCTTCGTTTTTTTCAAATTCAATGAAGAGAAAACTAGAGGGAAGCGTACGGAAGTGCTTGTCTTTAAAATCTCTTTGTTCTCTGGGAATCCCGGATGACAATGAACAAAAACGAAGTGCCCTCTTGGCCATTGACAATCTTATCCGGAAACAACTTTCGTTTGAGGAAACAATCTTCCAAAAAGAAATATTGCTGAAAGGTTATTTTTTGAACTCACTATTCATTTGATCGAAACAAAACGAAAAAAACTTCAATTGGACCCAACAAATATGCTTGTCCCAACCGGCCTAATGGGAGAAATTCTTTTTCGTTTTCTTGAATGCAACTGGTTTCAAATCAATTTGAGAAAGGTAAAGGCTTGTTTTCTGTATTCGAAAATCGAACGAAGGGTGAATATCGTCATTAAGCTAAATGAACATTTCATGTAAACAATATTGCTTTACCTCAAGGATTTCTTGGATGGTCTTTTCTTCGATGTGCAAAGCTTTATCTATTATCTTTTCACTCCTAACAAAAAGGCTCTCATTGTTTTTCGAAAACCGAGGTATAGGAATGTTGTTTACTTCATCAGCATTTATATTGCTCTGCGTTCCCGTTTCCAGCAAAGCGCGTAATCCATGTTCTCGAAAAAAGAGGAGGGCTTGATACAGGTATTCAATTTCTGATGGATCCTGAAGTATTGCCGAATACATGGCCTGGCTGGTTGCCAGCGCAATATCGTTTATAGCCGGAAGTCCAACGGAGGCATACATAGAAAGAATCAACGATCCCGGCGGGACTAGCCAAGCCGCAGATTCGTCTAATCCTTTCTGGGTTATTTTTTTCGATGTTTTGCGGATATGCTTTCCTTGTTGGGTTATGTCGGAAATCCCCAAGAAAGGGATGGCGCCTCCATAATAATCAGGGTCATTTGTTTTTGGCGTCCCGCCAGCTTTCCCCGTTTGGATATAATCTTTATAAACACAAATTCTTGTTGGCCTTTGTGAAAAATGCCTATCCCTTATAGCCTTACTTAGTAGTTTGATATCCTCAATGATTTTCTTTTGAGTCTCGATCCGCTGATCGACAATCGACATGAATTTTGCAATTTTTTCTTGTTCTTTTGTTTTTGGAATATTCAAGGTAACTGAGTTCAATTCAGCTTGACCAATGTTGTAATGTTGGGCCCCGGCGCCAAGCCGAATGATTTGCCTTCTGTAGGTTGGCGAATCCAAAAGAAACTTTAGAAACAAAGGATGATATCCCGATATCTTCTTTCCTCTGATCACAAAGCCTCCGAATGTTGCGGTTTTGGAGTCAAGATAAACATTTGAATGCCCAATATCCTCTACTGTTTCCGATGATCGTTGAAAAATGATATCCCCGTTGGTAACGGAGAAGCGTTTTAAAGTTTCTAGATCAATATCTATGGATCCTACAACACAACTGTAATTTACGATGCTGTTGCTCAAAATGTCTGATACAGAAATGCATTTGACTCCTTTCCCGAATTTTGAAGAATCGGCATTGATTCCGTTTTGAAGAAGCAACAAATCCGATAGTTTGGTTGGAAGCCAATTTCCAATGAATTCACGAAATCTCAAAGGTGGGACATTAAGGATTTCCTTTTCTTTACTTGTTGTTGCCATAATCAAGTCCTAATTCCTTAAGAAAACCTGATATCTCTTTGTCGAGTTCTTCTCTTTGCTTTTCAAGATCATTAAGTTCGGATAAAACGGCCTTCACATCAATTGGTTTCTCTTTCTCAAAAGAATCTACATATCTTGGAATGTTAAGGTTATATCCATTTGCTTCGACTTCTTTCAACTCAGCAATGTGCATGAATTTTTCAACTTCTTTTCGGCTTTTATATGCGTCTAAAATACGCCGGATATCTCCTTCCCTAAGAAAATTTTGATTCTTGCCATTTTCGAAATAGGTAGACGAATCGATGAAAACAATGTTCTCGGGATTTGCCCTGCATTTTTTTAAAACCAAAACGCACGTCGGGATCGTTGTTCCAAAGAAAAGGTTGGCGGGTAGGCCGATAACCGCATCCAAATAGTTGTAATCTTTAATTATTTTCGTCCGGATAACTTCTTCGGATCCGCCGCGGAACAATACACCGTGAGGAAGAACAACAGCCAATGCACCACTCCCGTTGAGGTTGTAGATCATGTGTTCCAGAAAGGCATAGTCAGCTTTCGAAGCGGGGGCATATTTGCCATCGTAACAATTGAAACGCGAGTCTTCTCCCTTTCCAGATGGTTCCCACTTTGCGGAATAGGGGGGATTAGCGACCACGGCATCGAAACCTCCGTGTTCGGTTATTTCTTTGTGGACTGGTGAAGGGTTTTCTATGGTGTCTCCGTTGTAGATATTGAACTTTTCATAATCGACACCATGAAGAAGCATGTTCATTCGGGCCAGGTTGTAGGTCGTCGATACCATTTCCTGGCCATATATCATCAACGATTTTGGGTTAGCAACATTGTTTCTTACTCGTAGCAAAAGAGAGCCAGACCCGCATGTTGGGTCATAAACGCTTCGTGGGTTTTTGTTCTCCATCGTGACTATTCTTGCCAATAGTTCAGAAACTTGAGCCGGTGTGTAGAATTCTCCAGCTTTCTTCCCGGCGCTAGCGGCGAATTTGCCAATCAAGTATTCATATGCGTGTCCGAGTATGTCAAAATTTGTGTCCGAAATATCAAGTTTTAGGTCGTTGATTTTGGAAATGATTTTTCCAATCAATTTACTGCGTTCGGCTTCGCCTTTTCCTAGTTTATTCGAATCAAGGTCCATGTCTTCAAAAAGGTCGGAAAAATCCTCCTGTGATTTTTGGCCGACAGTGGAGACAATAATTGCTTTGATGCCCTCTTTTAAATCCTCCACACTAAAGGTGTTTACGGTAACTTTTTCAACAAGAGAATCAAAGAGGTATTTTGGATCAAGAAAGTATCCATTGGTGGCAACGGACAATTCAATTATGTCTTTTCGGTATGTCGGATCATTCCAAGCCTCATGGAAAGAAATTCCGTCATCATGCAAATCGTCATTAACGGTTTTGGTGATTTTGTCAGATAAGAATTTGTAGAAAATGAGGCCAAGAATGTAGTTTTTAAATTCACTAGCATCCATCGACCCACGAAGCTCATCGGCCATTGCCCAAAGCTTCGAATCCACTTCGCTTTGTTGTTTTTGCAGTAAAGAATCCTTGTTGAGATCTGACATACCTTCCCCCTAGTTGTGAATTGAGAATTTGTTTGACACAAAAACTACGAAGTTTTTAATTTCTTCAAGTAAGGCGTTGGTGGCGGCTATGTTGCTTGATAAGTCATGTTTTTTTCGATATTTCTCTTTGGCTTTCTTTGAAAGTACCGCTTTGATATCACTATAATCAATATTCAAGAAATAATCATACTTATTGACCAGTTTCACAAAATCATCGTAGGAAATCTCGTACATTGAAGAGGCTTTCAATAATTCGTCTTTTCGTTTCTCATCAATGAACTTTGCCAATTCGTCATCGATGGAGACCCCATCACCCAAAGTCGGAAATACATTGGTAATGAATTCCTCGAGTAGTTCGCGTTTACTAATTAAAACCGGGTCAGTAGATTTACGAAGAATTCCGACTATCGAATCGATTGTGATTTGTAAAGACCCCGCCTTCGCATCACCAATCTTACGGAGAAGCGACAAAATGTAATCAACGTCAATTCGGTCGGTTTGAACCAATTCGATATCGAAAGAAACCTCATTGATTACTGATGTTTTTTGTGGCCTTCCTTTCATCTCGTTGTACATATCGATATAACGAGATTTAAAGGAATTGTACTCGTCTGGGGAAATGTCGTCTTTTAACGTGGTTGGAAAAGAAAATTCACAAAAGTTTTGCAAACAAAGCAAACACTTCGCAAGTTTCTTAAACTTATTGATAAATTCAATTTTGCTGACATCGCCTTGGAGGGCATCAACGTCTTCTGGCGTCATAGTGTATGATCTAAGATCCGCCAGGGCCTCTTTGAAACTAAGCAAGTACTCTTCATAAGGCTTCATCAAAACGACATCATGGTCTTCTTGGGAATATAAAGCCACGGCGTTCTTGACATCCTTTGCCGTTGTTCTGTAGCAGACGATGTTGCCGAACGGCTTAAGCGAGGACTCGAGACGATTCGTCCTAGAAAAGGCTTGAATCAACGAATGGTACTTCAGAGATTTATCGAGAAAAAGCGTATTGGTAATTTTTGAATCAAAACCAGTCAACATCATATTGACGACAAGGACGAGATTGATCTTTCCGTCTCGGAAGTCCTGCCTCACGTCCTCAAAATACTCACTGCAATTCGAAGTACTGTATTTTTTCCCAACACGAATCGAATAATCATCCATTACTTCTTGGAGACTCTCCTGAGCGATTTTTTCGTTTTCTCCCACCTCTTCGGTATCGATGCTATTGGGCGCGTACGTGAAAATGGCAGCGATCTTAAGCCTTTCGGGCTCGGGGGTTTCAGTAATCTGTTTCTTGAACCCTGCGTAATATTCGTTAAGCAAGTGAATGCTCGAGAGTGCAAAGATGGCATTGTATCTTTTATGAACGGTTAATTTGTCAAAGTTGCCAATAATGTGTGAGGTAATGCTGGCAATTCTCGATGGGGCGTTAATGAGTTCCTCGTTGTCGATGGCTTCTACTTCTTCGTCTTTTTCCACGCTTTCGACGATGTTGATTGTTTTGAAGTACTGAACGTTAAAGCCAAGAACCATTTTTGCGTTGATGGCATCCTTTATTTTGTAGGTGTGTACTGGCTTACCGCCGAAAATCGTTTCTGTTGTAAGACCAGAGGCATTCATATTCTCAGCAAAAATAGGAGTTCCGGTGAAGCCAAGCATTTGAGCATTTGGAAATGCGCGGAGTATGTGCTTTCTCATTTCACCAAAATTGCTCCGGTGACATTCGTCGATGATGAATATGACTGAGTTGCGATTCGCCTCAACCGCGCGCGCAAGCCTTTCGTTGGTACAAAGATTCGACATTTTTTGAATTGTAGTTGTGATCATTTTTACCGAAGAGTCGCCAAAATATTGAAACAACTTCGTCGAATCATCGACCGAGACCACAACTCCTTTTTCAAACGAATTGAAATTGGTTACCGTTTGTCTGTCGAGATCCCTTCTATCAACCAAAAAAATGACTTTGGTATATTTCCCGGTGTCCCGGAGGCATTGAGCAAGTTTAAAACTAGTCAAGGTCTTACCGCTACCTGTAGTGTGCCATACAAAACCATTGTTTTTGGTGTTCAAAGCACGATTCATCAATCCTTCAACTGCCCAAACCTGGTAAGGACGGAGAATCATCAAGTCCTTTTCCGTTTGGTTAATGACAATGTAGTTAGCGATCGTCTTACAGATGTTGCACTTCGTAAGTCGATCGGCGGCGAAATCGCTCAAACGGTTGACAAACACGTTGTCTGGGTCCGACCAAACGAATTCGTTCTCTTTCCTAAATGGTTTGTCTGAATTGGCGAAATATCTTGTCATGGAACCGTTCGATATAACGAAATATTGAATGTATTTGAACAGACCGTTATAGACCGTCCTTCGGTATCTCTTGATTTGTCCAAACGCTTCATCCAATGTTATTCCGTTTTTCTTTAACTCAATTTGAAGAAGCGGCAATCCGTTTACGAGAACCGTAACATCAAATCGCCCAGGAAACTCTCCAGTTTGATTAATCTGGTGAGCAACCTGAACAATGTTTTGGCACCAATCGTTCTTTTCGAAGATTTTGATGTTTTTCTTCTCTCCGTTATCCATCGTTATCGTCTGCATTTGACGAAGGTTGGTTGCACATTTGTAAACCGTGGTTTTGCTTTCCAATTCATTGAGGAAACGCCTGAATTCGCTATCGGAAAGAGAAAGTTTGTTGAACCTTTCAATTTGCTTGCGAAGATTTGCGATTAGGGAATAATTGTCGTGGACGGGAACAAAAGCATCCTCAATATCGTTGGAATGGAAATACTTTCTCAAATCAAAAAGAAGTTGGTTTTCCAACTCTAATTCGGTTTGTTCACCTTCAATGTTTGGCATATAAGCCCCTCCCTATCGTAGAGTCTCAAGACCTTTACTTGCCCGTGTTATTCGTAATGGATCTGATTAACCGCAAAACCGAGCAACAATACTGTTTCGAGTTCAACATATATTCCCAAATTATTTAATTCATTATAACAAACTTGAACGACTATTGACTGAATTCCCAAAAATCACTTCTTTATTTCACTTGATCGGTCGGATATAAGACCAATTCTTGGGTATCTTCTGTCGTGATGGAATAAGGCCTTTCAAATTGAAGGGCAACATTTAAAAAAGCGTTTCTCTCGGTGCCGAACATGTGTAAAAAAGATGATATTTGGCAAGATGGATTAAAGAAACGCCAATCTCCCAAACCAATTAATTATTTTTTATCCACTCGAGCAAGCTCTTCGCGGCTGCCTGAGGGCCGGTTTGTTCGTGGCCAGGGATGGCGAGCTTTGTGTAGATGATCCCGAGTTTTGATCCATTCGCGCGCAGACTCTTGAAATAGCGAAGGACCAACTGATGGGTCACGTCTTTCATCTGAACGGGGCCGAAAGGATTGGCAAAATAGCTGGAAACCAAACCTTCTTCTCCGGTTGTACCTTTGGCCTTCCGTTTTCCTTCCTCACAAACGGAAACGAGTTGTTTGTAATCGTCGAAGAGAGTCAGGTTAGTGGGTTTGTCCTCGTAGTTGTTGGCATAAAGGAACATATCGACCGGATATTCTCTGATCACCTCTTCATAAGGGGTGCAGGTGTAGACCAAACGTGAATTATTTTCGCCCAGGTTATACATCAAAGCATCGTTAAGATGGCTAAAGGCATAGCCGACGTCAAGGTCGTCGAGACGGACGAAAGCCCCGATTTCCGTGCCGGAGGCGTAGACCTGTCCATCCCGAAAGATAAGGGTGCCCATATCATCGAAGATGACGGTGATGGATTCGAGGTATTCGGAAGCCAGATGCCGGAACGCTTCGATCGATTCGCTTTTGCCAGCCCCGCTGTCGCCCATGATGATAAGTTTGACGGTCTTGCCGCCCTTGAGGGTAATCTTGACCATCGAGCCATGGATCGGCAGACAGCCTTTTTCGATCATGCGGATGTTATGGAGGGTGAGAATCAGCTTCTTCACGTAGCCGAAGTAATCGGCCTCATCGGTGTCACTCACGTAACCGACGAGGAGATCGTTAGCCTTGTCTTCGTAATAGAGGCCAGTCGTACTGCCCTTCTCCCCGCCGAAGAAGATGACGATGTCAGGCTTTTTGACGCAGGCGGACACGTCGGCTTTTTCAAAGAGGTTCAGGATGCCAAGAACGGTATTGGCGTACTTGTAGTTGAAATAGAAATAGACCAGCGAGGTTCCGCACCAAAAGGGCAACGCCAACCATTCGGTGGAATCCGGCTTTAAACCCAAGAGGGGATTGTTCTCCGTTGGGTGATAGACCCCGATCCGTTTGTTGCGTTTGGTTATGGTGCTATAGGGAAGGTTAAGGTCGGCCGCGGATATGAAAGGAATGTCGCGAAGGCTTTCGTAACCGGAGGGATAAGGAATCGAAATGCGCCGAGCCGTGAAGCCGGCGAGGAAGCCGGCCGAATAGTCGGTCTCAAGGGTGACCTCTTTCTCGAAGAGGTGGGTTTTGAGAGCGTTGTATATATGGAAGACTGACTTGCGGAGAAAAAGCATCCGCGGCTTAAGAGACGATAAAGCGGACACCCCTTCGTCATCGAGATAGGCGAAGCGGGCGAGGCCCATCCAATAATGGAA
>Ga0183099_1000053_pt1 | contig 135658 bp, 105 predicted proteins | sample Biomet1_FD_127788 | JGI IMG/M metagenome (GOLD analysis project Ga0183099, IMG submission 127788) | Microbial communities from bioreactor (seeded with anoxic lake sediment) at LBNL, California, USA - Biofuel metagenome 1 | ecosystem: Engineered > Bioreactor > Anaerobic > Unclassified ...
GTACATTTGCAATGTGTTTTTCATAGTATTAGATTTAAGGTTAACAAAGGTTGGAGTCAGGCGTGACTCCTTTTTTTTTGCATATACTCCAAAACACATCTTCAGAGTAATTAATTACCATTTATTCCAATGCAAATTTTCAGCTTTCCATTTATCTTTAGGAGTTGTATCTCCAGCAGGATACCCAACAGGAATAACATTTAAAGGGATAAGATTTGCAGGTAGATTTAGCACCTTTTTTACCGCAGAAACTCTATCTTCAGCAGGATAAACTCCCGTCCAAACAGCACCAAGACCTAGATCTGTAGCAGCCAACAAAATATTCTCAGACGCAGCAGAACAATCTTGTATCCACATCTCTTTACCATGACCATCTAAAACTTTATTCATATCTCCGCAAACAATAATAGCAGCAGTAGACTTCAAAAGCATTTTACCGTAAGGCAACACTGCTCCCAAAGAATTAAGAATCTCCTTATCGTCTATTGCAACAAATAACCATGGCTGTTTATTCATAGCTGTTGGAGCTGCCATACCAGCACGAACAAGAGTTTCCAACTGATCTCTTGTAACTTTTCTCTCGATATAATCTCTTACACTGGTTCGCTTATGAATAATTTCAATTGCCGACTTTCCACTACCAGAGACACTTGCTTCTGTTTTTCCACCCTGCTTCATACCTAAAAATGTTACAATGATTAATATTAATAGCACAACTGCTAAAACTACATTTAATACTTTCAATTTACTCATACCCATATTATTTAAATTAATGTATCAGAAAAACTTATGTAACAAAGATAATATCTTTGTTACCAAAATGAAAGGACTTACAAAAGGTTATGCAATATTTAAATGTATATTATACCTGTTTGCACTATTAAACATTTACGCATAGAAATATTAAATCATGTTATAAAACATACTTTTCAAACAAAACCGCTTGGAGATTATCTCAAAAGCCGTATCTTTGCAATGTGTTTTTCATAGTATTAGATTTAAGGTTAACAAAGGTTGGAGTCAGGCGTGACTCCTTTTTTTTTGCACATACTCCAAATACTCCCAAATACCTTCTATATAGAGAACAATAATATCATAAAAAAAGCCTCCTTTATCAAGTAGACTTTTGATAAAGGAGGCATAACAATTATAATTTTAACGCCGGTTACTTTTTAAATTTCACTTGTATTGGTCCAGAATATGGATTAAAGTCAAACATCACTTTATCTGGAAATATACGGGCTGAAAGCTTTTTCTTACCTTGTTTAACCTCAACACTCTTTATACCCTCTCTTTTTACAATCATAGTCAGGGGTTCTGCAAATAAATCCTTGTCCATTTGCAGTTCTGGAGTAATTTTCAGTTTTTTCTTCCCCTCCAATAACTTTATTTTAATATTGTCTCTCTCTTTTATGTATGAAGCAACTTCAAGGAAAGTTCCTACCCAGATTCTATCTTCCATAGATTTCACTTTTCTGAGATGATTCCAAAAAACTGTTGAATCATTAAATGCATCGTAACCATAAGTAATACCATGTGTCATACCAACTCCCCATTCGCCGGTATTCAACAATTCGTTTACCCATTGATCCAGTTTTTCGGGAGTAGAATGTCCGCCAACAGCGATCTGTTCAGTACGAGTGTTAACTCTGTTTTTAGAGGCTATCTTTAATACTTCTTCATTTCGGGCATTATAAGCATAACAAAAAGTACGTGGCACAAAACCTAAATTAGCTCTAATTATACTATCGTTTTTCTCCATTTCTACTGCAGCTTCTTCTAAAGTTATTTTCGTCAGATTTTTGTGAGACCATCCATGATTAGATATTTCATGTCCTTTTTTACTCATCTCCTTTAAATCTTCCCAGGAAACATTAGATTTATCTATGTCACTATTTGTTTTAACACTTAAACCATTTACCCAAAAAGTTCCTCTAAAGCCCAGATTTTCGAGACCAGGAGAAACAAGTGTATAATGCTCCTTTAATCCATCATCAAAAGTGTAACTTATGGCACAAGCTTTATCATTCTTGTATTTAGCCACATACACTTCATTGTCTGCAGCATGCAGATTATTAAAAATTGCAAGCCATGAAATAAATATTATTAGTTTCTTCATATTTAGTATATTTTATTCTATCGTGTAAACATCTTCAATCATAACATAATTATCTGTACTTCCGTAATCAGCCTTTCTTTTATCGCTCCATGCCGGATGCTCTCCCAAGACCTCAATACTAAGCGTATAATTTCCCGACTTCAATATCGGACTTAAGAATTTCTGCGATGAATATTCGTACTTGCTATAAAAATCAATAATGGAATTTATAATTTCTTTGTTTTTATCGTTCTTAATTGAAATTCTTGCGTAACCACTTGTTTTGCCGGATAGTGCTTTTATACCAATCTGCTTTCCTTTAAAAGAATAACTAATTATTGCACCTTTTTCTTTTGATTTTTCACACCCATTGACAGACTTCCAGGTGCCTTGCTCCTCAATACATTTTTCTTTTATCGACTTTCTTTTAATATCAACCGCACACCAACCGGGTACGGACTTATCTATTTGCCAGCTTTCACGAAATGCAGGAATGGAAATTTCGTCTCCGCATATAGAGATGGGTTGCCAAACATAAGTAGCCGCAGAGCCTTGTTTTGGGAACGACCAGCGATCACCCATAAATAAGTGCAAAGTATCGTTTCCATTAACGATAGGCAGCACAAAGGTAGACTGAGAATTCCACGTTAGTGAACCTTTTGGTGCAAAAACGCCCCTTTTAATCCATGGACCTTTAATTGATTGAGCCGTTAAATAGTAGTTATCATTTCGTTCCCAGCTGGTTTTATCTGAAAAAAGCCAGAAATAGGTTCCGTTCTTTTTAAACATAGCCGGTGCTTCTCCTCCATGAATAGCATCAGATACAACAACTTGATTTACCGATTTATAATCAGAAGCTAATTCATAAATAAATCCTTCGTGAGTAAGCAGGTATCCCTTTCCATCATTATCCTGAAAAGTACCTAAATCCCATTTCTTCAGATATTTGCCATTATGTAATAATTCTCCTTTAAATTCATAGTTGCCGTTGATTGTTTTACAAGTAGCATATCCCACATGAGGATCAATATATTTTAAATTATCCGTATGCATAAACATTACGTATTCTCCCGTAGCTGGACATTTCATTACTTTAACCCGCTCTCCTATCCTATCAGACCCCAGCAAACCATCAGACTGCAATGGCAGAACCATCTTTTCAAATTTCCACTCCGTTAAATTGGAAGATGAGTAACAACTAAAACCAGTGAATGCATTACTGGTATCGGTATGATATTCTCCAAATAAATAATATTTGTTTCCTTCTTTTATAATACAAGCTCCATGAGCATTTACTTCTTTACTATTTTGGTCAAACAAAGGTATACCGCTATAAATAGCTTTATATCTATTTTCGCCATGAAGAGTTACAATTGACATAAAAGAGATGCATAAGCACAAAGTGAGAAGTAGTTTTATTTTCATCGGTTAACAGTTATTTTCTTTTAAATTTTATGTCTACTTGTGAAACAGACATTTATTCAGCTACAAAGAAAAATATTTATTGCGGATATTCCCTATTAATTCCGTTCAAAACACATGTAATGTTGTACATCTGGGCTAATTCTATTAACATTTTAAAATAGATATATTAAATCATGTTATAAAACATACTTTTACAGCCTAAACTTTTGGAGATATCCCAAAACTCCGTACATTTGCAATGTGTTTTTCATAGTATTAGATTTAAGGTTAACAAAGGTTGGAGTCAGGCGTGACTCCTTTTTTTTTGCATATACCCCAAAGCTTCCCCAAAACAAGCCCTATCCTCTTTAAAATCTAAATTCACTGAAAATAGTAGCAGATTAAAGATTCTAGTAGCAGATACAAGTGCTCATAAAAACATCTGCCACTAGTTAAAAAGTCCTGTTTATAATAGTTTCATTAAATTTAGTGGTAGATGTAGCAGATAAAAATATTTTTTCTAATATTTTTTGTAAGAGCTAAACCTTACAGAAAAATATAATTTTTACCGCACTATATTATTCAAAACAATTATCTTTACAGTTTTAACCTTAGGGCTAAATTAAAGATCATCTAAATTACAGAATGAACACTATATATGAAAGAAATATCAGGATGAAAAAGATTATTAATGCCTTAGTAAATAATAGACTTTGGCAAAGATTGATAATAGCCATATTCTGGGCAGTTCAACCTTTAGGCATTATAAGCTCTATATGTCTATTGATTAACAAAAAATCAGTAATGCTTTTTGCTATTGAATTTCAAACCTATCTTAGTGTTTTGTTTCTATTTACTGTAATATTCGAAATTTTATATTGTGGAATATTTAGTAACAGTGATATTATTGTGTCTTTCATTTTAATCTTTATCGGGATAATCAATTTCCTAACAATTTTCATATCACGTAAATTATGGAAGCAAATCTTTTAAAAGAGTAATGCATAAACAATCTATTTATTGAGAAGTTCAAATATCTAAAAGAGACAAAAACAATAAAAGATTGTAATACTAAAGTGAAAAATTAAGAATATGAAAAACAATCTATTAGAACCTGCAAAAACATTTCTGTGTTTTTTAATTGGATTTGTATGCTTCTTCATAAATATTATTTCAGATGGATTTATTGGCGGATTTATAAGAATATTAATCCTTTCCCTATCACAATTAGGAATAAATGAGTATATAGCTTTTATTACAATAGAATATATTGCTGCCAATTTGATGGTACTTGTAGCTTATAAATTATTGAAAGAGCAAAAGATTAACACTTTATTTAAAATTTCTTGGTTAATTGGCTTCATTATTATTACAATTTTGACATATTATTATGAAGAAACAGCTACCAATCTGATCAACCATTCTTTCCTTAGCCCTATATCAAAATTATATAGTAAAACTTTAGCAAAAGGATGGCCTGATTCGTTTTTTACATTATTGCTATTTTACATCTTATGCCAAATAATCACCGTCATAATATATAAATTATCGACTATATATATTCATAATAATTTTATTAAAAAAATGGACTAATAATGAAAGGACTAACAATAAAGAAATCTAATATCAAATTTTCTATAGTAGTAGGATATACATTCATTTCCTTATCTATCATACTACTATTAATAATAAGTTATGCCATAATTAATACATATGTCAGTCTTAAATACGAATCCGACGGAGGTCAGGTAGAAAGTTGGATAGAATGCAATATAGCAACATTAAAGGTATTTGGGGGATATACATTTCTATCAATCATCATTGCGTTCCTTTTTATAACAACAAATAATGAAAAAAAATAATATTAAACCAGCAAAAAACGATTACTTTAAACTAATGCATATAAAAAATTCAACAAAAATTAAGAATCTATTTATTAGTATCATTTTAATAGTTTCGGGCTTATTTTTTATTAGCCATTATTTTTTGAAAGACAAAGTGGATTCTAAATTAGATCTGGTGGAAATAAACGGCAAGCTTTATGATTATTCATTTAAAGAAAATAGAAGTATTAAAAGTCACACTTATGACTATAATATTTTCTTAAGTGAATATAGAACTAGATTCCAGATAAGTGCCGACCTTGTTGATTGTTTTAATAGAACACATTTTGAACAAACAGTAAAAACAGGTGATTCATTACGCATCCTAATCTCCCAAAATGATTATAAAAAAATAAGGAATAAAGAAAATACTATTGTATTTGGGATAGAAAACCATAATGGGATTTATATGGAAGCCGAAAATTCTATAAGAACATACAACAGTAGTTTAACATTGTATGGAGGATTGGTTTTTATAATTGCTGGGATTCTTTTAATTCAAAAAGATAAAATAAAGTCAAAAAAAATAAAAGAGCTTCTTGAATCTTAGAACATTTATTCGGATAACATAGCCACAATGGAAATATTGCATAATCAAGATAAGTAGTATCTTTGCAAAAAAAGATTAGAAATGGAAGAGCCACAATTAAACGAGCATAACAAGACCGAATTTCCACCAATGCATTCTGCAGAACACATTTTAAATCAGACAATGATTAGAATGTTTGGCTGCGAAAGATCAAGAACCAACCATATAGAAAAGAAAAAAAGTAAGTGCGATTATTTTTTAAATGAAGCTCCTACTGCAGAACAAATTGCTGAAATAGAAAAAAGAGTAAATGTAGTTATAAATCAAAATCTGCCAATTACAAGCGCTTTTGTTTCTCGTCAGGAAGTTCCGGAATGTGTAGACCTGAGCAAATTACCCGAAGATGCAAGCGAAACTTTAAGATTAGTATATGTTGGCGATTACGACATTTGTGCATGTATTGGTCTTCACGTAGAAAATACATCTGAAATTGGAACGTTTAAAATAATCAGCACAGATTATTCAGAAGGTAAATTTAGAATCAGATTTAAGCTTGACAGAAAATAATATCATTACCTTTTAAAGAACAAGGATGAAAAACAATACAATCAGTATTTGTAAAGGTATTGGTATAATATTAATGGTAATTGGGCATTCAGCTTGTCCTGCTTTCATGGGGCGGTTTATTTATAGCTTTCACATGCCATTATTCTTTATTGCTTCTGGTTATTTCTTTTCTACAAAGTACACAGATGATAAATTCTTATTTATTAAAAAGAGATTTAAAGGATTGTATATACCATTTGTAAAATGGAGCCTGATATTTCTTTTTCTGCATAATTTATTTTTCAAAGCAAATATTTTGAATGCTAGCTTTGGCCATTCTAAATTGTTTAATTCAGAAGAAATACAGAAGAAAGCATTCAACATAATAACCAGTATGGGTGACTATGAGCCAACATTCTTAGGTACATTTTGGTTCTTACGTTCTCTATTTATTTCAAGCATCTTATTTTGCCTTCTTTTTTATCTTATCAAAAAGCTATTTAATTTGAGACATACAAATACAGCTCTATTGATTTGCTTAATTGCATTTATGTCCGGATTTATAATGTCTTTATGGAGAATCAAACTCCCATATATACCTCAAGGCGGCATCAGAGAGATATATGGTCTATTCTATCTGGGCATAGGTTTTATATTTCGTAATTCCAAAATTAATGAAAATCTGAAATATGATAACGCAATATTAATATCATCATTTGTCCTAGTTTGTATAATCTCATATATAAATCCTACTTCATTAGCGTCTAATCCTAAATTAAAGTTGTACTTAGGAACATTTATTCCTGCAATTTTTGGATGGATTATGACATACAAATTTTCGTCATGGCTTGATAATAAAAGGAGCAATAACATTGCGTATCTAACGATAAAGAAATCTCTTATATATCTGGGAAACAACACAATGCCAATTATTGTACTCAGTATTCTGAGTTATAAAATCGTCAGTTATATAAAAATAGCTTATTATGGTTTAGACCCATTAATGATTGGATGCCATCCGGTAATATTGTGGCGAAATAACATTTTCTGGATCTTTTATTCTATTGCAGGCTTAACAGTTCCTTTACTCCTAAATTACTTATTCTCGCGAACCAGATATTTGAGATTCCTATCTTTTAAATAATAGGTAAAATTGACATTATAAGCCAATCTAAAAAGAAATTTTGTCAGCGCAAAGAGACAAATATGCAGTAAACCATCTTGGCATAAACATTGTTCTTTATTTAGTGAATTTGAGTTCAAAAAACCCAGTTCATAATAAATTTAATGTTTAACTTTTAAAAGATAGGAGATTAAAATTATGATGCCTGTTAGAAGATCTCAAAATTGGTTACCAGACGTATTTAATGATTTATTTGACACCAACTGGATGGTTAAATCAAACGCAACAGCTCCAGCTATCAATGTAATTGAGACTGAGAGCGATTACAAAGTAGAAGTTGCTGCTCCAGGAATGACGAAAGAAGATTTCAACATCAGAATAGATGAAGACAATCAACTGGTTGTCTCCATGGAGAAGAAGCAAGAAAACAAAGAAGAAAACAAGGAAGGCCGTTACCTGAGACGAGAGTTTTCTTACACTAAATTCCAACAAACAATGTATCTTCCTGACAATGTTGTAAAAGATAAAATCGGAGCAGCAATGGATAATGGAGTACTAACGATTAATATACCGAAAAGGACTCCAGAGGAAGAAAGGAAAGCTCAAAGAGTTATTGAAATAAAATAGTCTGATCTGATTGGCTTTAATTTGTAAATGAGAAGAGGTTACTACGATACAAAACAGTAGTAGCCTCTTTTTGTATTTAAATACACTTTAGTTAAACTCAGAATTGCATATAATTGATATTTTTTGTTTCTTTGAAGTTCAATAAAAAAACAATTTATTAAATATGAAACACGAAGAAGACGAAAAATTAACGGGATTGCCCGAAAATGCATTCAGAGAACTTAAATCGGGTGAAGTTTATAACCCGTTGTTGTCTCCTGATAAACAGTATAAAGAAGTAACTCCCTGGTCAGTAATGTGGGGTGTTGCCATGGCTATTCTCTTTTCAGCAGCAGCAGCATATCTTGGGCTTAAAGTAGGACAGGTATTTGAAGCGGCTATTCCAATTGCTATTATTGCTGTAGGAGTTTCAAGCGCCGCAAAAAGGAAAAATGCTTTAGGTGAAAATGTAATTATTCAATCTATCGGAGCAAGCTCCGGAGTTATTGTAGCCGGTGCAATTTTTACTCTGCCTGCATTATATATCCTTCAGGCAAAATATCCTGAAATGTCTGTTAGTTTCCTTCAAGTTTTTTTCAGCTCTCTTTTAGGAGGAGTGCTCGGAATCTTATTCTTAATTCCATTCCGGAAATATTTCGTACAAGAAATGCATGGAAAATATCCTTTTCCGGAAGCTACTGCTACAACTCAGGTTCTTGTTTCCGGAGAGAAAAGTGGTAACCAGGCTAAACCTCTTTTGATTGCCAGTTTGGTAGGTGGATTATACGACTTTATCGTTGCTACTTTTGGATGGTGGAACGAAAACTTCACGACTCGTGTTACAGGTTTTGGTGAAATGATTGCCGATAAGGCCAAATTGGTATTTAAGGTTAATACCGGTGCTGCCGTTCTTGGTTTAGGTTATATAATCGGACTAAAATATGCAGCAATTATTTGTTTTGGTTCGCTTGCAGTTTGGTGGGTAATTATACCTGGTATTTCTTTAATATGGGGAGACAGTGTTCTTAATATTTGGAATCCTGATATTACTACAGCTGTAGGAATGATGAGTCCGGAAGAAATCTTTAAATATTATGCAAAGAGCATTGGTATTGGTGGTATCGCTATGGCTGGAATTATCGGAATAATCAGATCATGGGGAATTATTAAAAGTGCTGTAGGACTTGCTGCTAAAGAAATGGGTGGAAACAGCGATGTAGAAGCAAACATTCCCCGCACACAGCGCGATTTATCAATGAAGGTTATTGCTATTGGTTCTATTCTCACAATTGCTTTAGTCTTTTTATTCTTCTTCTTTGACGTAATGCAAGGAAATATTTACCAATGTATAGTTGCCATTCTTCTTGTTGCAGGAATTACTTTCCTTTTCACAACTGTAGCAGCCAATGCTATTGCTATTGTGGGAACAAATCCAGTTTCGGGAATGACATTGATGACTCTGATCTTAGCCTCTGTAGTTATGGTTGCTGTTGGATTAAAAGGTCCATCAGGTATGGTTGCAGCTTTGGTTATGGGCGGTGTTGTTTGTACAGCGTTATCTATGGCTGGTGGTTTTATTACCGACTTAAAAATCGGATATTGGATAGGAACAACCCCTGCAAAACAACAGACATGGAAGTTTCTGGGAACAATAGTATCTGCTGCAACTGTAGGTGGTGTAATGATTATATTGAATAAAACTTATGGATTCTCAAGCGGACAACTTGCAGCTCCACAAGCAAATGCTATGGCAGCTGTTATTGAACCATTAATGAATGGCGTTGGTGCTCCATGGATACTTTACGGAATTGGAGCTGCTCTTGCTATTGTACTTACACTTTGCGGAATACCTGCACTTGCATTTGCATTAGGTATGTTTATTCCATTAGAATTGAATATTCCACTATTAGTAGGTGGAGCAATCAATTGGTATGTTACTACCCGTTCTAAAGATGACTCAATAAATTCAGAACGTAGAGAAAAGGGAACTCTTCTTGCTTCCGGATTCATTGCCGGTGGTGCATTAATGGGAGTTATCAGCGCAGGTATCCGTTTCTGCGGAGTTAACCTTGTAAACGAAGAATGGCTGGCTAATTCATGGTCGGAAGTTGTTTCTATCATTGCATATATGGTTTTGATCGTTTATTTTGTAAAAGCTACAATGCACAAATCTTCAAATTTAAAATAAACATGAAAAAACTACTATTGACAGTGATGCTAACTGCAACAACAGCTCTCTTTGCTCAAAAACCAATAGAGTTACCACTATGGCCAAATGGTGCACCAAATTCTAATGAGCTAAAAGGAACTGAACAGGAAAATGAGAAAAACCGCATTAGCAATGTGGTCTCTCCTACTATTACTGTTTATAAAGCAAAAGATAGCAATGGCAAAGCCATCATTATGTGTCCTGGAGGTGGTTACGCTCGCTTAGCTATGGATCATGAAGGACATGATATGGCTTCGTGGTTTAATACTCAAGGTATTACATATATAGTTTTAAAGTATCGTATGCCTAACGGTCACAATGAAGTGCCTATCTCGGATGCAAAACAAGCTATTACCATTGTTCGCCAGCATGCAGCAGAATGGGGAATAGATGTTCATAAAGTTGGGATTATGGGAGCTTCTGCCGGTGGACATTTGGCTTCTACTTTAGCAACACACTTCACAACCGAGACTCGTCCGGATTTTCAAATATTGCTTTATCCGGTTATTACAATGGATAAAACATACACTCATGGAGGATCACGTGAAAATCTGATAGGAAAGAATCCAGGCAAAGAGTTGGAAACATTATATTCTAATGAATTGCAAGTAACTCCCGAAACACCAAAAGCTTTTATAGCTCTTTCAAATGATGATGGTGCGGTTCCTCCACAAAATGGAGTAAACTACTATCTTGCACTTTTAAAGAACAAAGTTTCTGCATCAATGCATATTTATCCTATTGGAGGTCATGGATGGGGATTCCGTGATAACTTCAAATACAAACGTCAATGGACTGAAGAATTGGAAAAATGGCTTCGTGAGTTATAAAACAAATAACTAAACGTTTTATTAAATATCACAATCGGTATTTTGCATAATAATCACCAAAAGGATTTATTCTTTTTGGTGATTATTTTTTTCGAACTCTTTGTCATTCAAAACAAAAGAGTTAACTTTGCGCCCGCTAGTACGAGATACTAGCATTAATTCAAATCATTAATTAAAAAACATTATTTAAAATGGCAACAAAGATCAGATTGCAAAGACGCGGTCGCAAGAGCTACGCGTTCTATCAGATTGTTATTGCGGACAGCAGAGCACCACGTGATGGTAAGTTTATTGAAAAAATCGGTTCTTACAACCCTAACACCGATCCTGCAACAATAGATTTGGATTTCGACCGTGCATTATATTGGGTTCTTACAGGAGCTCAACCTACTGACACAGTTCGTAATATTCTTTCTCGTGAAGGAGTTTACATGAAAAAGCACCTACTTGGTGGTGTTGCTAAGGGCGCATTTGGTGAAGCTGAAGCTGACGCTAAATTCGAAGCTTGGAAAGGCAACAAAGAAAACGGTCTTGCTGCATTGAAAGCAAAGAACGATGAAGCTGCTAAAGCTGACGCTAAAGCACGCTTAGATGCTGAAAAGAAAATCAATGAAGCAAAAGCTCAAGTATTAGCAGAAAAGAAAGCTGCAGAACTTGCTGCTGAAGCTGCCGCTGCTGCACCAGCTGCTGAAGAAGCTGCTCCTGCTGTAGAAGAAGCTCCTGCTGCTGAGTAATCAGCCGACTTTATTTATTCGATAAAGCATTAAAAAGATCCCTCAGGAATTTTATTCTTGAGGGATTTTCATTTTCACATATCTTCATCTAACAGTTATTTATCTTCATCCCAACGTTTAGATGAAGCATATTGAACATTGTCAATATGCTAATTAGTTTTTATAATACAGAGCAATCTTTAAACTGTTGGAGAAATATATTTTTCCATATATTCAGAAGGCTGCATTCCAAATTCCTTTTTAAAACAAACCGCAAAATATTTTGGATCATTATAACCTACTGCATAAGCTAAATCGGAAATACGTATATTCTTTTTTTCATCCATAATCCTACAAGCAGCTTTAATACGAATATTTCTGATAAATGCAGTTGTATTGAGCCCTGTAAGAGATTTCAATTTACGGTAAAGAGTAGATTTACTTACATTCATTGCAATTGCAAACTGCTCCTGATCAAAATCGGGATTATCCAGATGCTTATTTACACATTCCACAGCTTCACTCAGGAACTTTTCATCAATATCAGTATAATTCAGTTCTTTCACTTCAAAAACCAATTGCTTTTTAAAATCATAATTTGCACGTTCCTTATCCTTAAGCAAGTTCTTTATTTTTGCATGAAGCACACTCAGAGAGAAAGGTTTGGTTATAAATCCATTAGCGCCCGATTCATAAGCAAGTACACGGTCTTCTTCCCTTGTTTTGGCTGTCAGTATAATAATGGGGATATGTGATGTATTCAAATTAGTTTTCACTGCTTTACAAAACTCAATTCCATCCATTTCGGGCATCATAATATCAGAAACCACTAAATCAATATTCTCTTGCTCAAGCATATTAAGTCCTTCTTTCCCTGACATTGCTGTATATACATTATAGCTAACACTCAACAATTTAACCATAAGGTTCAATAAATCTTCGTCATCTTCAATCAGCAATAAAGAATAATCTCTTGCTTTCTCTTGTACTAGATTTTGATCTTCTTTATCAGCTTCCATTGGTGGAGCTGTATAAATTGTAGTAGAGTCATCAATCTGATTTTCCTTATAAGCATCCCTACAAATCGGAATTGAAACAATAAATTCACAACCTTTACCTTCCTCGCTATTAACAGATATGGTTCCTTCATGTAATTGAACCAAATCTTTAGTGAGTGATAATCCAATACCAGTACCTATGGTATTAAATTTACGATAATCGCCTTCATAAAAGCGTTTAAATAATTGATTTACTTTATCCGGACTTATTCCATCTCCATTATCCTTAACAGATATAACCGCATGTTGAATTTCAGGTTTATAAGTCAATTCAACAAGTACAGTTTTTCCTGGTTGATTATATTTTGCTGCATTAGAAAGAAGATTATAAATTATCTTATCCAATTTATCACAGTCAAAATATCCATTCAGATGCTCTGGAGTACATATTACAGAACAATGAATCTTTTTCTTTTTCATCAGCGGAAAGAAACTATTCACGTTATTGGTAATAAATAGAGCCAGATCTCCTTGCTGAACCTTTAGTTTCAAATTTCCCGATTCTGCTTTTCTAAATTCAAGTATTTGTTGAATCAATCTGATCAACCGGTTTGTATTATTAGTGATAACCTGATAAGTATCCTCTCCTTTTGGCATAGTAAGCTTCAATTCGTCTACAGCAGCAGAAATAACCGTTAATGGTGTAAGTAGTTCATGAGTAATATTAGTAAAGAACTGAAGTTTGGAATGATTTAATTCCTCCATCTTTACTCGTTCCAATTCTTTCAATTCAGCTACATTCTTATCACGAATCCGCTTATTTAATTGAGTGATAATTCGATAAGCAATAAAAGCAGCTATGAGAATATAGAGACAGTAAGCCCACCATGTTTCCCACGGAGCCGGTAATATTTCAATCTCAAGTGTTTTTACTTCTTTATTCCAAATACCATTTGCATTAGTGGATCTGAGTTTAAAATGGTAAGTACCCGAAGGTAAATTATTGTAGTGGGCAAAATTTTGATTTTCAGTATACTGCCATTTAGAATCATATCCTTCTAATTTATAGGAATATTTAAAACTTGGTGAATCAGTGAAACCTAAGGTGGCAAATTCTATACTAAAATCATTTTGTTTATAATTCAATTGAATTTTCTTAGTATAAGATGGAGCTATTGATGAAATACTATAGCGTTCTTTTTCAGGCAAAGAGGCCCATGATACATTCAACAACTTAATATCCTTAATAACAAAAGATGGAAAATATTCTTTCACTGTAATTTGCTCGGGAAAGAAACTATTAAATCCACGATTTCCTCCAAAAAACATTTCACCATTCCTTGCTACAAATGATGCATTTCGATTAAAAAGATTATCCTGCAATCCATCATGTCTGGTATACAATCGATAACTAACGTCATTAAGATTGTCTGGAACAATAAGTTTTATCAATCCCGCATTAGAGCTCATCCATAAATTATGCTTTTTATCCTCTTTTATACTAAAAATAGCATCACCTGGCAAATTAAAAGCATCGTGAACCGGCATAAATACATTTTTATTCTCATCAAATAAGCTCAATCCTCCTCCATCTGTTCCCGCCCAAAGTCTTCGTTTACTATCTTCAAAAAGGCAAAGAATTGAAATATTATTCAAATTCTTTTTCCCAGGTGTATAGTTTACAAAGCGTAACTTAGCTAATTGTTTTAAGCTACCAATAGCTCTTAAAATTCCACCATTACTCGTTCCAAGCCATATTTCGCCGGAACGTCTTTGAATAATTGAAACAATAGCAAATGTATTAAGAGGTATATTATCTATTTTTGTTGAAGCAAATCCAACACTTTTTCCGCTTGGAGTACATATACATAATCCTCCCTTAGTTCCTAGCCAGAAATTATTACTTTTATCTTCCAATATTGAAAAAACACATCCATGTGGAAGGGTACTGAGAGTATTTAGATTATAATTAATAATGCGTTGACCTGAAGGTTTATTAGGATAGTATATTAGTACTCCTCTGCCATGAGTTCCAATCCATATTGAGCCATCTTTTTTTGATTGAACAATTGAATTTACAGTTGGTATTTCGTTCAATGTTTTAAAATCTGGCAACTGACTATTATGTGTATAAACACCCGTATTTCTATTATATTGATAAAAACCAGCACTACCTAACCCCATCCAGATAATACCTTTATTGTCTACAAATAAACAGCGAATGGAAGAAAAACTACTTTTTTCTTTTTCCATCTTATGATAAGCAAAAGGCGAGGCTTGTGTTACTGTTGTATTAATTCCTCCCCCCCAAGTTCCCATCCACATCATTCCTTCACCGTCACAAAGTATTGTACTTATGTCATTATATGATATAGATGTAGCTGTATTATTAGGAGAATAATTCTGAAAATAAAACTTGTTACCCGCCTCATGTATTACGCTCAACCCATTTCTAGTAGCTAACCAAACTTCATGATTATTTCTATCTTCGCCTATGTCATAAATTGAGTTACTGCAAATTGCATCAGGTGCTCCTGTAGCACTAAAATTAATACTTTTAGTTTTTTGAGGATCGTATGGATTCTGTAACAGAAAAAGTCCGTTTCCCCATGAACCAATCCATATACGATGTTTGCTATCCTCAAAAATAGAAAAAGCTGAATTTCGGGCATTTAACTGAGGATATGAAAAGAATCTGTTAGTAGATAGATTTAAACGATAATATCCATTCCCCCAAGTTCCAATCCAAACATTCTTCTTCGAATCTTCCATTAAATCCATAACAGACAATCCATTAGTTAACACATTTCCAGTACGCTGTCTGTTCCTACGAATTAGTTGCTTATTCGAAGGTATATATTCGTACAATCCTTGTTCGGTACCAATTAAATAACGTTTATTGCTTGTTATCAATATACGGGTTACTACAACATTATTAAAATTCTCAAGTTTTAGTTTTTCTATTATACCAGTACGTTTATGCAGAATAGTAATGCCGTCATTTGTTCCTATCCATAATTGCTGCTGATCATCTTCAACAATACATCTTATATAATTATTAATAGCTAATCCTTGATTGTAAAGATTATCTTTTACAACTTTTAACTGTACTCTATCATATTGGCAAAGGCCACTATTTGTTCCTATCCAAATAAAGCCTTGCTTATCTTGATAAATGCAATGCACTTCATTAGTTGGTAGTCCTTGTGTGGTTGATATTTGTGCAAATGATAAAACTGATTTTGATTCCTTCTGTGAAAATACACTTAGAGAAAGAAATAAAAAGATTACCATTAATGAGATACTAAAGTAACTAGATGTTTTCATGCTAAAAGATTCTTTGTAGCAAAGTAAGCATTATACCTTCTTTCAAACAATTATTTTAATGATAAAAAAACAAAGATGAAACCTTTTTATACCAAAATGAGTGCATTTTCTCCTTCCTTTAATAATTATAAGCGCAACTTTGCATCTAATGAAATTTATTAAATTATATGCTATGAATAAATTGTTTAAATTGGTATTGCCGTTCGCCGCGTTACTACTAGTTTCATTTACCAACAAAACTACAGAACAAGAAGAAGTCATTAAAATCATTCACAAAGTAAACCATTACTGGCAAAAACAGAATCCGGAACATGGCCGTGCTTTTTGGGATAATGCAGTTTACCATACCGGAAATATGGAAGCTTACTTTCTTACCGGAACTGCAGAATACAAAAATTATTCAGAAGCCTGGGCTCAGCACAATGAATGGAAAGGTGCTAAGTCTGATAATAAATCAGACTGGAAATTGACTTATGGAGAAAGCAATGACTATGTATTATTTGGCGATTATCAGGTTTGCTTTCAAACATACTGCGATCTTTATACAGCAGACCCCGATCCAAGAAAAATAGCCAGAGCAAGACAAGTCATGGAATATGAAATGAGCACTGCCAGAAAAGATTATTGGTGGTGGGCAGATGGACTTTATATGGTAATGCCGGTTATGACAAAATTATATAGAATAACCAGTAATAAACAATATCTGGATAAGCTATATGAATATACCCTTTATAGCGATTCATTAATGTATGATGAAAAAGAAGGGCTTTACTATCGCGATGCTCGTTATGTATACCCAAAACATAAAAGTGGTAATGATAAAAAAGATTTCTGGGCACGTGGAGATGGCTGGGTTATAGCCGGACTAGCCAAAGTGCTCAAAGATTTACCAAAAGACTATAAACATCGCGATTTCTTCGTAAAGAAATTCCAGAAAATGGCGTCCGCTTTAGCTGCATGCCAACAACCGGAAGGTTACTGGACACGCAGTTTATATGATGCTAGTTTTGCTCCTGGGCCAGAAACCAGCGGAACAGCATTAATGACTTACGGATTGCTATGGGGTATTAATAACGGATATTTAGATAATGATACGTATGGCCCCGTATGCAAAAAGGCCTGGAATTATTTATCAAAAGTTGCTATGCAATCGAATGGGAAGGTTGGATATATTCAACCTATTGGTGACAGAGCTATTCCCGGACAAGTCGTTGATAAAAACTCTACCTCCAACTTCGGAGTCGGAGCATTCTTATTGGCTTCTTGTGAAATGGCAAGGTATTTAGGCGTAAATCACGATCGTGAATATTGGGCTAATACCTTATATAAAATAGCATCGCCAGTATTAAAGGCCATGAGTAATGGAAAGTTAAGTGAAGAGATGCAGGTTGAGGTCAGCCCAACCTGGGATGGCAGAGATAAACGAGTTACTTATATGGAGTGTTTTGGACGACTGATGGCTGGAGTTGCTCCATGGATCTCATTACCAGATGATAATACAACAGAAGGAAAGCAACGTAAGCAATTACGTGAATGGGCTTTGGCTAGTTACAAAAATGCTGTAGATCCTCAAAGTACAGATTATTTGTTATGGAGAAAAGAAGGACAGCCATTAGTTGATGCTGCTTATGTAGCTCTAAGTTTTCTACGCGCCTACGATCAATTATGGCTGCCATTGGATGAAACAACCAAACAACGCTATATTGCAGAATTTCAGCAATTGCGTCGTGTAGATCCACCTTATACCAACTGGCTTTTATTCTCTTCCACTATCGAATGCTTTTTAGCCAAAGCAAATGCTCAACCAGATTATTACCGTATACATTCTGCTCTTAGAAAAATAGAAGAATGGTACGTTGGCGATAGTTGGTATAGTGACGGAACAAGCTTCGCTTTCGATTATTACAATAGTTATGTTATCCAACCTATGTATGTAGATTGTTTAAAAGTAATGCTCGATTTAAAAAAGAATAATATTGCATCGGTTCAGCAATACGAAATTGCACTGAAAAGAATGCAAAAACACAGTCAGATACTTGAAAGATTAATTTCGCCAGAAGGTACTTACCCTGTTTTTGGACGTTCAATACCATATCGCATGGGAGTATTTCAACCATTAGCACAATTGGCATGGAAAGAGCAACTACCGGCAGAACTAAGCAACGGACAAGTTCGTGCTGCTCTAACAGCCGTTATGCATAACATGTTCGATTCCGGAAAGAACTTCAATGAAAAAGGATATCTCCGTATTGGCTTCACACAAAGTCAACCCAATATTGCCGACTTGTATACAAACAATGGAAGTATGTATATTACTTCACTTGCTTTCTTACCTTTAGGCTTACCAGCTTCTCACCCATTCTGGACAGATGCACCTATGGATTGGACCTCAAAGCGTGCATGGAGTGGAAATGATTTTCCAAAAGATCATGCAATAAATTACTAATCCCACGCCTCTAAATGTTAAATTAATTACCATTTAGAGGCAAAAATATTGATTTTGCACGAAAAACAGAGTTGTTTGGCTGAATTGTAGATACAAAAATTAACAGATCAGACTACATTTGCATCAAGTCATCAGACTTTATTAACCATAAATTCAATTTAAAAATGAGAAACATGTATCAAGTTTATCTTAGTAAAGACAGACTTTCAAAGTCTATTCTTGTCTTACTCGTTTTGATGTTGCTAACTCCGCTTAGCCTTATGGCACAGAACCGGACAATCAAAGGAGTAGTAAAAGACAGCAAAACGAATGATCCGCTCATCGGATGTTCTGTTTTAGTAAAAGGCTCCTCCACAGGATCAATAACAGATTTAGATGGTGAATTTTCACTTAGCATTGGTAAAAATGTTACTCTTGTATTTTCTTTTGTAGGGTATAACGGAAAAGAGGTTGTTGTTGGCAATCAAACTGACCTTGTAGTTCTTATGGATGAAAATTCCAGAGAATTAGATGAAGTTGTTGTAGTAGGTTACGGTACTCAGAAAAAGTCGGATGTTACAGGTTCTGTAACTTCAGTAAACAAAGACCGCTTATCAAAACTTCCGGTATCTAATATTATGCAAGCTTTAGAAGGTGCTACAGCCGGTGTAATTGTTAATCAGGGCTCATCTATCCCGGGTGATGGACCTACAACTGTTATCCGTGGTAGAAATTCAATCAATGCTAACACAGATCCTTATGTTATTGTTGATGGTGTGCCTATCACTAAAAGTGGTGGATCTCTATCAGATATCAACCCAAACGATATTGAAAGAATGGAAATATTGAAAGATGCATCGGCTGTAGCAATTTATGGTACTAATGGTGCAAATGGTGTTATCTTGATTACAACCAAACGTGGTAAAACAGGCAAACCTACTATTCGTTATAATGGTTATGCAGGTGTCGAAGATTATGCTCATAAGTTGACTATGCGTACAGGTGAGGAATATGTTCAGAAATATAAAGATTACATGTTCCAGAAAACTGGTACAGTATTGAGCGGAACTCCAGTTCCTAACCAAGCTGAAGTTGCAAATTATAATGCAGGAAAAGAGACCGACTGGCTAGATGAAATTTCACAAACAGGTATTAATCAGGATCACAATGTAAGTTTAAGTGGTGGTACTGACAATATGAAGTATTTCGTATCAGGTGAATACCTGAACCAGAAAGGTATATTGAAAGGTTACCAATACAAACGTTACAGTTTCCGTATGAACTTTGATGTTAATGTAACAGACTACTTAACTATCGGTACAAATGCTTATGTAGCAGCTCATAATAAAGATGGCGGCCGCGTTAACTTCTTGTACGGAATTGCAATGAGTCCTTATGGACAGGAATATAATGAGGATGGTACTTACAATACATTACCAATGTCTCCAGAGGAAATGTACACATCTCCTTTCTGCCAATACAATAAAAAAGCCGTAAGACGTAGTGTTAACATAAACGGAAATGGTTATGCAGAATTAAACTTCGGCAAAATATTCAAACCGCTAAATGGTTTAAAATATCGTTTAAATATTGGTTATAACTACCTTCCAACCAGAACTTCAAGCTATGCAGGTTTGGCATCTTACGATAAAAATGGTACAGCATTTACAACTAATACAGAAACAAATGCTTATACTATTGAAAACATCTTTACTTATTCTAAAGATATCAACAAACATCATTTTGATTTAACAGGTTTATATAGTGCACAAAGTAGAGATTATCTGTCTACAAAAGCACAAGCAGTAGGTTTTGTAAATGATTTACTGGGATATAATTATTTAGATGGAGGAACAACTCAAACAACTTCTTCAAGCGCTGAACATTATGCTGCAACCAGCTACATGGGACGTTTGAACTACTCTTATGACAGTCGCTATTTATTCACATTTACAGTACGTCGTGACGGTTCATCTGTATTTGGAGCTAATACATCTAAATATGGTACATTCCCTTCTGTTGCATTAGGCTGGAATATTGCCAATGAACAATTTATGAAGAAATTTGATTGGCTGGATAATTTGAAACTACGCCTTTCTTATGGTAAGTCTGGTAACGAAGCTATTCCTATATATAGAACAATATCAAAAAATAACGCAACAAGTATAGCAATGGATGGTAAAACATTAACAGCTATATATCCTAACACATTAGGAAATGGTGATTTGGAATGGGAAACCACTAAAAGTGCAAATATAGGCTTGGATTTTGGATTCTTAAAAAGCAGAATTGCTGGTAATCTTGAATTTTATAAGTCAAATACTTCTGGGTTACTCTTAGAGCGCAACTTGCCTAAAGTTACAGGTTATTCAAGCGTATACCAAAATTTAGGTAAAACTCAGAATATTGGTTTAGAAGCAACAGTGACTACACGTAATATTGTAACTAAAGATTTCAATTGGGAAACTTCATTCATCTTTGCAACTAATAAAAACAAGATAATTGACCTTTATGGAGATAAAAAAGATGATATAGGTAATGCTAAGTTTATTGGTCATCCTATTTACGTTTCTTACGACTATAAAATGCTTGGTATCTGGCAAGCAAGTGAGATAAAAGCTGGATTGAATCAAGGCTGGGATAATACTGCTGTTGCAGGTGATATTAAATTTGAAGATACAAATAAAGATGGTAAAATCACTTCAGATGATAAACAGATTTTGGGACAAAGAGATCCAAAGTGGACCGGTGGTTTAACCAATAAGTTTACATATAAAAACTGGTCACTTAGCGTATTTATACAAACAGCTCAAGGTATGATGAAGAGCAATACTGATATCAGAACTTATGATGAAACATGGCGTATTAATACTCCTGCCATATTCGGTTACTGGACGTCAGAAAACATGAATAATGACTATCCTCGTTTGACTTATACTAATACTTACGGTTATGGCTACTCACGCAAAGCTAGTTATACACGTTTAAAAGATATCACATTAAGTTATACATTCAATGAAAGTGCAATCAGCAAGTTTGGTTTGGGATCTTTAACAATTTATGGAAGTGGACGTAACCTTCACACATGGACATCATGGGTAGGCTGGGATCCTGAAGCTAGCTTCTCCAATCGTGGTACTACAAACTGGGAAGATAACTACCCTCTAACTAAGAGTTTTGTAATTGGTATTAACGTGACACTTAAATAAAAAAAAGACTATGAAAAAGAATTATATATCACTAGCATTGGCAGGTTTAACAATGATGGCTGTTACATCATGTAGCAGTGACTATCTGGACGAAACTCCAATGTCAAATTATACAGCTTCAACATTAACTGATTCAAAAGGTATGAATGCCTTGGCACTTGGCATGTACTACGATTTCAGTGTAATCCAGTCATATAGCAACGACCAAGGATTTCCATGCGTATTCCAGGTAGGTACTGATGTTTGCGATCCGGCACAATATCAGGGAATAGAACTACCTATGTACAAATATGAAAAACTAACAGCCGATGCTTCTGCTCCACAAGTATACTGGAGACAATTATATAATATTATTAATGCTACAAATGTAATTATAGATAATGTAGAATCGGGTCTTTCAACTGCAAGCGAGAGCGATAATACGCTCTATAAAGCTGAAGCATGCTTTATGCGTGCTTGGTGTTACGATCAGTTAGCCGTATTCTTTGGAGGTGTTCCATTGTCACTAAAACCTGTGACTACAGCTAAAGTAGATTACACCCGTGCCACTTTAAACGAAGTTAATGCACAGATTGTTGCAGATTTAACTTATGCAACAACAAATTTACCTGAACCTGATGCTGTTAAAAATGGCAGTCGCGTAAATAAATATTCAGCAAATCAATTATTAGCAGAAGTTTATATTCGTACTAAAGAATACCAAAAAGCTGTTGATGCTTGCAATACAATTATAAACTCTGGTAAGTTTGCCTTAAATACATCTCTACGTTCAGGATTAAGTTATAGCGATTTCTATCATGATATGTTTGTTCAGGGATATATGCGCCGTAAACAAGGTAATAAGGAAATCATCTGGAACTATGAAAGTGAGAATAACAATACAGTAACAGGTGGTCAGTCTGGTTCTTTCCAACAACGCCGTTGCTGGGTTGCAGCTTACTACCAATATTCAAGTAAAGGTCTGGTATTATGTGATTCTTTAGGTGGACGTGGTTTGGCTCGTATGCGTTTGAGTAGCCGAATGCTTAATCTTTACCAGACAGGGGATATTCGAAACTCACAAGCAAATATTCATCGCGATTTTTATGTAAACGGTGTTAAGTTCAAAGGAACCGATGCAGTAAACGACTCTATTTTTAAATTACCTCCTTACTGTACTAAGTGGAATTGCTTTGATCCTAATGACACATTTGGTTATACAGGCATACACGACGTTCCTATGATGCGTTTTGGCGAAACATATCTATTATTAGCTGAAGCTTATTTGGGCCTAAATAAAACAACTGAAGCTGCTGCTGCAATCAATGTGCTTCGTACCCGTGCCTTTGGAAGCCCTACTCTGGGACAGGTGTCTGCTTCACAAATAAACATTGACTTTATTCTTGATGAACGTGCACGTGAACTAATTGGAGAAGAAAGCCGTCGTTACACATTAATGCGTACAGGGCAATTACAAAAACGCGCCGCTATGAATAAAGACTTTGTTGCTACTAATAATCCTTTATCTAACGCATCACTGGAAGCTAGTTATGCTATTAGCAACACTGATAAAATTCAAAATCTCTGGCCTATTCCTAAGACAGAAATTGACTTGAATAAAGATGCTAAATTAGATCAGAACCCAGGATATTAATATTAAGATATATTCTTCTGAATAACCTATCAGGTTAATCTAAACAAATTCAGGGAACTGCATTGAAATAATTCAAATGCAGTTCCCTGATCTATTTTTAGCCTATATATCATTATATAATGGTAAGTTATTCATTCATCAATAATTAAAATCCATTGGCCAATGGAAAAGATTTATTGGCCAATAAATATAAAACATTGGTAAATAATTAATGCCAGTGATGGCTTAGGAATAAGAATAATATTATAAATCAGTTCTAGCTTTAAACTCAATCTAGGAAAGGTCATTTCCAAACAATCTACATGTGCAAACTCCCGCCTGCTTTTTTTGAAAGCAGGCGGGAGTTTGTTCAACATCCGGTTACGTTTTTAAAAAAACAGGCGGGATGTTTTTACATTGTACTTTTGCACAATCTTACAGAAAAATAAAATCTTCCATCACTCCATCACTTTTTCTTGTAGTATATTAGAATATAGCACATTAACGAGTGATGGTAGCGTTTTGAACTATCACAAAGCCATCACTTTTGGGGGTCATCCATCACTTTTTTGAACTATTTTATCCAAATAACATTAAAATCCACTTAATATTTATTCAAAACAAATAAAGCCTAAAATCAACCAATTGTGCTCCAAAAAGTGAGGGTTCATGCCTTTTTGTGAGGGTTTGGTGATGGTAGAAATCCATCCATCACTCTGTAATTGATTATTGTTTAGCTTGTTGTATTAAAAAGTGAGGGAGTGAGGGATGAAATTATCTTTGTTGAATGTTACAGAAAAAAAATGCCACCCCTATTTCTAAGGATGGCATTCTGATACGAATTATAGTAAATTCTTATAATGCTTTCAAAGAGTTTGCTACATATTCAAACTTACCAGTTCCTGTTACTTTATATACCATAATATAATTTGGTGCTGAAATTGTTGTTCCAGTATATACTCCGAATTTAATAGTATAAGTTACATCAATTCCGCTCACAGGTTGAGCTGCTGGATATAGAGCTTCTAATGCATGCATCAAAGCTTCTGGTAAACGCTTAACCATTAGCTTAACTAAAGCTTCATCATCAAGAGATGCATAAGCAGTAACACCTTCAATTGACCCTGTTCTTATAAATGAAGGACGGAAGTCGAATTCATTATAGTAAGCTGATGAACCATAATAACACTCTGCATTAGTGAAGTTAGTCTGGTAATATCCTGCACCATATGTTTTACCAACATAATCAGCAATTGCTTGGTAATAAGCTGCTACTGCTGGTTGACCCTTCCCTGGTTTTAGTTCAATAACTACACTTGGATTATACACCCATTTTCCGTTAGTATAAACAAACTGATCTGTAAATTGCTCTACATTGTCATTCTTAACCCAGCTTCCAGCGGTGTAAATATATTCATCAGTACGTAATCCTGTAGCTGATCCTGTATAATACTTATAAACCACAGCCATTGTATTTCCTTCCTGAGCATATGGATATTTCAATTTAAGGAATTGAGGAATATAATTATCAGCAGGCATAGATGAACTAAAGTTATCATATTTGCTTCCCATTGTTGCAAAGTCAGCCTTTGTAAGGAAGTAACCATTGCCGGTATAAGTAACCCATTTAGTTCCATTAAAAGTATACAATGTACCATTAGTAGTATAAGAACCTCCAGCCAATGCTACAGAAACGTTATCAACCTGAACAGTTGTAGTAGCTCCTGTTGAGTTATCACCATTATAACGGAAAGCTATATTTACTTTCTTTCCTACATATTTAGAAAGAAGTAATTCTCCAACCTTACCAAGTGTTCCATAGGTACCTGTTGGAACAGGAATAGTGAAATTAGATGTTACATCATCCCATGTTGCAGCAGCAATTTCGCTAGCAGTAGTACCAGCAAGGTTTGAAGATATAAGAACTGTAAGTGTACCACCTGCAGGTTTATAATTACCCAAACAAGCATCAAAAGAGAAAACCTGACCAGCTGTAACAGTGAATGAAGGAGAAACCATATACATTTCAAGAGCACCAGAAGCATGGTTATACGCAGTTGCCTGAATATATTTGTTACTACTAAAAGTTTTTTCGCTCCAGCTATATGTTCCAACTGTTGTTACATTTGCCCAACCTGCTATTGAAGCAACATTACCTACTGTACCAGCTTCAAAATCTTCACTTAAAGCACTTTGAATAGTAGGTTCACTTGCTGATTCGTTATAATTTACAGCAACAATATCGCCATTAACAGCACTAGGATAAGTAGATGCCAAAATAGCAGGAAGATTTGTTGCTGCAGGTTTTGATGGAGTAAAAAAGTTCACAGATGAATTTGCTCCCCAAATAGTTTTGTAATTAGCTACAGAAACTGCATAGTTTGGAGCAACACTTAATTTTGCTACATAATCAGGAAGATTAACACTTTTCTTATAAGTAACCTTTATTGCAGCACCTTCACTTGCAGAATACCACTTAGTTGCAAGAAATGCAGGAACAAATTTTTGAGCACTTATCACATCCGACAAATACAGATTTGTTTTCACTTTAGATAAAGCAATTGAATCACTTCCGTGAGGAGCCAAAAGCTTATTTGCTGAAAGTGTTGAAATGCTAGTGTAGTCAGCATCAGTCAATGTATAATCTAATGTCAATTTATTAGTAGGCGCAACCAGATCATCCAGTCCATCAAAATATTTATCGTTATAATCACAACTTGATAATAGCGACAATGCACCTACAAAACTTAATATTATATACTTTTTCATAATTAATTATCTCTATAAAGGATTAAAAGTTAAGTTTAAGTCTTATTGAGTATGTACGGCCAAATCCATAAAATACGCGATATGCAGATTTATAGTTGTGATCACCACCATCAAAAGCATCAGCAATATATTCCTGGTTGAATAAGTTCTCAACATTACCATAGAGCACAGCTTTTACATTTCCGACTGGGAATGAATAGCTAGCATTCAAATCAACTAGATTAGCTGCAGGAATACGCCATGGACTACCGAATGATTTTTCGCCATTCATTATAATATCATTTGATGCCAATGCAAAGTCAGCATAATTACGTGCAAACAAAGTATAATCAGTTCCTAAACGAAGATTCTTACTAATTCTGAATTTTGCTCCTAAAGCACCAGTTGTCTGAGCGGAACCACCAATCTTAACACCTTTTTGATAAACAATCATCTTTGCATGATCTGGAGCCTGAATACCTGATGCAATTTTTGGAGTAATACCATCAGCTTCATATTTATCAGTTAATGGCTGACCAGCGGAATTATAGAAATAGCCTGTAGCATTACTGTTCCATCTCCAGTTTCCAAGAGAGAACATACCAGTAATTTCTAGCCAATTGTATGGATGAGCAGCAAGATCAACTTCAATACCTTGATGAAGAGCATCTACTCCGGACATATTTATTTGAGCACGGTCGCCATCCTTCAAAGTCTGAGTTCTGGTTGTAGTTTTATCCATCCAAGATGTACTATATGCATTAATATTTGCAGATAAATACTTTGAACGGAATCCATAACCTAATTCAAAAGATAGAATTTTTTCATTAATAGCATCCGGGTTAGTAGCATTACTTACTGTCGAAGAAAGGAATGCACCACCAGAGAAGAAAGGTGCACGAGAAATATAACCGATATTAGCAAATACGTTATGATTTTCATTCAGGTTATAGTTAGCACCACCTTTAATTGTAAAACCAATAAAATTTAATGTTTCAGATTTTGCATGTTTAGCGTCATAATAGAAATGGTCTTTTCTCCAATAACCCGTGTTTGAAACAGATCCTGCAATAAATGAGCTTAATTTATCTTTGTTATACTCAATTTGTCCAAATACACCTTCTTGCATTACATATCCATCATAGTCACGATAAACGACATCTCCAACTTTCAATTCTTTGTTGATAAAATCATTACCTAATGCAACAGCACTATTATTTGCAGCTTTTACATCCTTGCGGTAACGGTCAATATAAAAATCACCACCATACAGATCGATCAATTCATTTGTATGTTGTCCTTGATAATATCTCAAGTCAAGACCTACATAATAATTAATCTCCTTATTGATTGCAGAAGTAAAGGTAGAAAGTAATCCGTACCAGTTATGATTATTGATAGATTTAGACATTGCCATTTGAGAACCATTCTGACTAGCTTCATTTATAGCATAAATCTGATCATAAGCAAATGTTCCATCAGAATTACGATAAGTTGTATTTAATGCTCCATCAGTTGAACCATACCATGAATTAGCTAAAGTACTAGTATAACCTTGACCACTATAACCGCTACCTCTACCTATAGATGTATAAAGAGTAGTACTTAAGCTAGTCTTTTCATTAACTTGCCACAAATGATTTAAAGAAATCTGAGGTTTATGATATTCATTATGTGCAGAAGTTTTACGTTCACCGTTTAAGCCGTAACCAAATGTAGGATTATATTTATAAGGGCTGTCACCTTTCATATAATTTTTAGCCTCTTGCCACCCTTTAATAGTCAAACCATCGTAGTTACTTCTTTGGTTATGCCATTGAGGAGCACCAAAAGCTGTTAAAGAAATCTGGTGATTATCATTTATTCTCTTAGCGATATTAAGAAAATAGTTATAACCTTCAAATTCGGTACCTTGTATATAGCCATCTCCCCATGTCTTACCACCAAGAAGAGTCATAGCCCATCCATCTTTAGTTAAACCAGAAGAAACATTGAATAATAGTTTGTTATACCCATCATTCCCCATTGCATAAGATACAAATCCACCTTTTTTTGCATCAATTGTACGAGTTATAACATTGATTGAACCACCAACAGATGGAACAGATACTTTTGAAGCGCCAATACCTCTCTGTGACTGAACAGATCTTGCTACATCTGTTAGTCCAGTCCAGTTACTCCAATAAACACCACCCCATTCCATATCATTCATAGGTATACCGTTTACCAGAATAGCAACGTTGGCTGATTGAAATCCACGCATGTTGACTTTAGAATCTCCATAACCACCACCATTTTTTGTTGCATAAATACCTGGAGTAGATTTTAATATCTCAGGAAATTCCTGTGTTCCTAACTTTTCTTCGATAAATACAGGGTCAATAGTAGATACAGCCACCGGAGTCTTACGCTGAATAGCAATAGAAGAAGTAATTGTAACGTCGGCTAAAGCTACAGCATCTGGTTCCATTTTAATTGTACCTAAGTCAACTGTACCTTTTTTTGTAACTTTCATTTTTTGGTCCTTGTAACCAATGTACTTAAAGAATAAAGTACCAGTTCCAGATTTTACTGATAAAGTAAAAGAACCATCCATATCTGTAATAGTACCCTGGGAAGTCCCTTCAACCATTACAGATGCGCCAATTAATCCTTCATTAGTTTCCGCATCTACCAACTTACCCTTAACAACCGTCTGAGCAACAGCTGAGGCTGCACAAAAAGTTGTAAGCAAAGTTACCAATAGAAAATGAACAATTTTTTTTCTCATAATTCTGCTTGTTAATTATATGATTAAAATAAAAATATTTAACTGTATAAATTTCAAGCAACAAATGTAATTAATAAAAATTACATTAATATTACATTCTGTACCATTTTTTTATATTTAGAAAGCAATATTAAATTTATAAGCAAAAGAAAAGCTTCGAAACTAATTTCGAAGCTTTTCATCCTGATTTATAAAAGAATATTAATCTGACATTAATTTACGATATCTTACACGCTTTGGTTCCTCATTCCCTAAACGTTTCATCTTATTTTCTTCGTATTCGGAATATGAACCTTCAAAGAAAAAGACTTCTGAATTTCCTTCAAAAGCAAGAATATGCGTACAAATTCTATCCAAGAACCAACGGTCGTGAGAAATAACAACTGCACATCCGGCAAAATCTTCTAAACCTTCTTCCAGTGCACGAAGTGTATTAACATCAATATCATTGGTTGGTTCATCAAGCAACAGTACATTTCCTTCTTCTTTCAAAGCCATTGCCAAATGAAGTCGGTTACGCTCACCACCGGAAAGCATTCCACATAATTTTTCCTGGTCACCACCGGAAAAGTTAAAGCGAGAAAGATATGCACGTGCATTGATATCACGCCCACCAATGCGCATCAGTTCATTTCCTCCGGAAATTACCTGATAAACACTCTTATTAGAATCAATGCTTTTGTGTTGTTGGTCAACATAAGCTACCTTAACTGTTTCACCCACTTCAAATGAACCTTTATCAACATGTTCCAATCCCATAATCAGACGGAAAAGAGTTGTTTTACCGGCACCGTTAGGACCAATCACCCCTACTATACCATTAGGTGGAAGATTAAACTCAAGGTTATCAAACAACAACTTATCTCCATAAGCTTTTGTAACACCTTTCACTTCTATTACTTTATTACCTAAACGTGGACCATTAGGAATAAAGATCTCTAGTCTTTCTTCTTTTTCCTTTTGATCTTCATTCAATAATTTATCGTATGAGTTCAAACGAGCTTTACCTTTAGCCTGGCGAGCCTTTGGTGCCATACGCACCCAATCCAATTCTCGTTCCAGAGTTTTTCTACGTTTGCTAGCTGTTTTTTCTTCCATCTCCATACGCTTGGTTTTCTGTTCCAACCAGGAAGTATAGTTACCTTTCCATGGAATACCTTCGCCACGGTCGAGTTCCAAAATCCAACCGGCAACATGATCAAGGAAGTAGCGGTCGTGAGTAACCGCAATAACAGTACCCTCATATTGTTGAAGATGTTGCTCCAACCAGTCAATGGATTCTGCATCCAAGTGGTTGGTAGGCTCATCAAGCAACAGAATATCCGGCTTTTGAAGCAATAGTCTACATAAAGCAACGCGTCTGCGTTCACCTCCTGATAGATTTTTGACCGGCTGATCTTCAGGTGGACAACGAAGAGCATCCATTGCTCTTTCTAATTTGCTATCCAAGTTCCACGCATCGGTTGCATCAATTATATCCTGAAGTTCTGCCTGGCGAGCAAATAGAATATCCATTTTATCCTGGTCCTCATAATATTCAGGTTCTCCGAACTTCAGATTTATTTCTTCATATTCAGCTAAAGTGTCGACAATGCTTTGCACACCTTCCATTACAACTTCCTTAACTGTTTTACTATCATCCAAATGAGGTTCCTGTGCCAGGTATCCTACTGAATATCCAGGAGAAAAGACCACCTCTCCCTGATAAGACTTTTCAAGTCCGGCAATAATTTTAAGTAAAGTAGATTTTCCGGATCCGTTAAGACCAATAATACCAATCTTTGCTCCATAAAAGAAAGAAAGATAGATGTTTTTCAATACTTGTTTGTTTGGTTGGAAAGCTTTGCTAACCCCTACCATTGAGAAAATTATCTTTTTATCGTCAGCCATATATATAATGTATAGAGTTGAATTTCGAAGACAAAGATAAGAAAAAGCTTGGAATTGTTTGGTATTTTAGAAAATAGTTATACCTTTGCACTCGCAATTGAGAAACAAACGATTTGATTCGCTAGCTCAGCTGGTAGAGCACAACACTTTTAATGTTGGGGTCTTGGGTTCGAGCCCCAAGCGGATCACTTAAGCGACAAAACAATTCAAGAAAATCCCTGATAATTATTAATTATCGGGGATTCTTTTTTTTCTGGAAACTAGAAATAATGCTTTGGAAGCCTTGAACTCAGATTTGAAAGCAAAACTTAATCTCCATAAAGATATTTCTAAAAAAACAAATTCTATTTGCGAAAATACCCTGTTAATTCCTGTTATTCATACATTCTTTGTGAGCCCAAAGCTATTAGGCTTGGGGCTCTTGAATTTATTAAGAGAGTTATTTTTTATAATCGAAATCGTAATGCCAACTAGTTCTAATTACATTTGCCTCACTGCCATATTCCTGACCTTGAGGTATTATACATGAAACACTTAAATATAGAGGTACCTTATCAACCTCTGCCTTTAAACTCTTTCCCTTCAATTTAACGACTACATCCTTAGGAGCTTCACGATTGTATTTTAATCTATATAACACCCCAACATAATATGAGCTATCTATTTTGTTATAATAATTATAAAGCAACTCTTCTTTTAAATGATTCATATAATTACCTAAGCTATCAAGATCTCTAACAGAGCGAACAGTGCGAGTACCATTTTCAACGCACAAAAAACCCAACGGAACGTTTTTATACCTATCAACACCCTGGAATACTGAGGATATATTCTTATTCTCAAAATCCATAACCTCGATAGATTCCACTTTTTCTGCAATGCCATGTGCAAAAGGTGGAATTACACCCATCCACCTTCGTTCTGGATTGCATTCCTTACATTTAAGGGTTAAAAGATAGGTCTTGCTGCCACAAGCAGAATCATCAAGCACAACTTCTCGCATATCTACACTTTCTATCCTAAAATTGTGATAGTATGTCCAAAAATGGCTATGATACCAGAATCCTATGATTCCACCAATCACAATAATTACAATAAGAACAATTATAATAAGAACTTTTATAATTGACGATATTATTTTTTTCTTATTCATATATTATTATTTTCTTTTCACTATATAAAGAGTACAAATATTTGAATTATTATATAGAGCATTTTGTATCTGATCATAACTTGGAGCATTTATTGTTTCTACGCTATTAATTTATGGTCTAATTATACCTCAAATAACTTTCTCGTATAGTTTGAACCAATCAAGTCCGTAGTTACCCAATCCCAAATCTACGGTATCAATATATTCAAAACCGCATTTCTCATACAACAAAATAGCTGGAATATTTTTTTCATAAACATCCAAACGAATAGATTTCATGCCTGACTTTTGAGCCAGTTCAAACGAAAAATCTATCAAAGTACGACCAATCCCTATTTTCAGGCATGAAGGATGCACTACAAAAGTACGTACCACAAAAATAGAACTGTAATCTACATCTAACTTCCATTTAACACCATGATAGGCTTCTTCAGGCTGATGATCTAAAATAATAGAACCAACAATCTTACCTTTATGCCTAACAACAAAAAGATTATTATTCTGAATACCAGTAACCGCATTTTCTCGAATGGGATAAATACCTTTTATCCATCCGGGATAATTGGTCGTAGCAGACAAATAATCATTCAGATCATCGTATAGCATTTCTAATTCATCAATATCAGCAGAAATGCCAGATTCTATTACTAAATTCATAATTACAACTATTTAATTTACAAAGATATAATTTCCATCTAAATAAAAGATACTTTATTTATGATAGAGTCTAAGTTCTAGCTTTATTCCACATTTACAAATCCAAGAAAAGAATTGATTCTTATGAAAAGATCAAAAAAACTAAAGAGGCGATTTCAATATGAAACCGCCCCTTGCAAAATAAGCTGTAAAACCTAACCTATTGAACTTATTTATACTTTATAGCATCCCAAGCCGGAGGATTAACTCCCATAAGATGTTTTACGAAGAAATCATATCTTTTATGATCACCATAATCACCACCTAATGTATGATTGCTTCCTGGAATAACTACCAATTCAAATTCTTTATTTGCTTTTTCCAGCGCATTTACTACTTGCATGGTAGAAGCCGGATCTACATTATCGTCCATTTCGCCAACAACCAACATAAGAGGAGTTTTTAGCAAATGTGCATTTTCCACGTTAGAACATTCTGCGTATTCCTTTCCAATAGGATAGCCCATCCATTGTTCATTCCACCATATTTTATCCATTCGGTTATCATGGCATCCACAACCAGCATAAGCAGCTTTATAATGTTCTGGATAAAAAAGCGTAGCCATCATTGCTTCCTGTCCACCGGCTGATCCACCGAAAATTCCAAGTTTGTCTATATCCATATATGGATATTTTTTCGCAGCTGCTTTGGTCCAGGCAATACGATCCGGGAATCCAGCATCTTTCAGATTTTTATAAATTATCTCTTCAAATGCTTTCGAGCGGAAAGAAGTTCCCATACCATCCATTTGTATCACAATAAATCCTAGTTCAGCAATAGTTGAATGGAATCTCAGGTATGGATAAAATGATTTAGGAGTATACTGACTACCCGGTCCGGCATAGATATATTCCAAAACGGGATACTTTTTATTCGGATCAAAGTTTGTTGGTCGGATAATTACACCCCAGATGTCAGTTTTTCCATCACGTCCTTTGGCACAGAAAGGTTCAGGAGCAATCCATCCGGCTTTTACCAATTCGGTGATGTCTGCTTTTTCAAGCGGCATAACTTCTTTTCCATCGGTCGTATTTCGGAGTAATGCAATTGGTGCTTTATTTACCATAGAGTAAACATCTACCATATATTTCATATCCTTTGAAAACCAAGCCTGATGCATTCCTTCTTCGGGGGTAAGACAAGTAAGTCCGGAACCATCAAAATTGATACGGTAATAACGAACCAGATACGGATCTTCGTTTGCCACCATTCCATTGGCTGAGAAATAAATAACCCGGTTAGCCTCATCCACATGAACAACATCGCGCACGTACCACTCTCCTTTTGTTATTTGATTCTTAACCTCTCCAGTTTTACGATCATACAGATAAAGGTGATTCCAGTTATCACGCTCGCTCATCCAGATTATTTCATTACCGTTAGCCAGGTCTCTGCGGAAATAACGATTGTAATTCACGAAAGTCTTGCTGGTTTCATTAATTATAGTTCTAACCTTTCCTGTTTCGGCCGATAATTCCAATACACGAAACGCCTGATGTCCTCTTTGATTATACTCAAACAAAACATTCTTGCTGTCGGCACTCCACTCCGGACCTCTAAGTTCAAACTGACTATTGAATAGTTCTGTTGAAGCTATTTTGGATTCTCCCGTAGCTACATCAAAAATACACGGACATCTGAAAGGAAGAGCATCTCCCGGTTTGGCGTATTCCCGTTTATGAAGCTTAGGTTGTAACTGATCGGCCGGTGATGATTCCACAAAATAGATATATCTTTTTTCAGCCGGACGGAATTTCATCACAGCCACTTTCTTTGAATCGGGTGACCAATGGATATAAGCCGAGTAATATTCACCCGGTGATCCATCGAAACTCAACGCTTTTTCTTTACCAAACAGGTTATCTTTTACATATACATTCTGATTTTTAATAAAGGCAGTAAGTTTCCCATCCGGAGAAACCACAGGATCTCCAACGCGTTCATCGTCCCATTCGTTCCAATACTTGTATTCCGGCTTAACCACTTTCCCTTCATTTACCAGGTTATTCTTTTTACTAAAATACATCCATTTATAATTATTGTATAAGAAACGAAGAGTATCCAGCGAAGGGTTAACTTGTAGTTCCTGAAGAGGAAGTTTTGTGGCATCAATAGTCTGACCTGCTGATGAGGCTAGTAACTTAGCTAACTTCTGATGGTCGAACAGTTCTTTTCGTGTTTTCTTTACTGCGTCTGTTACTACGTACACTTTCCCCTGAGGAGTGTTACGCACATACCAAAACTGATTTGTATTTCCAATCCATTGAGGATTTACGTCCGAGTAAAATACCTTGTCCTTGAAATTACTACTCAGAGAAAAAGCACGTTGATAATCATTCAGCGTGCCTTGTGCATAAAGCGCATTACCCGAAAGTAATGCGCCAATTGCTAATAAATAAATTCTTTTCATCATACTATTCTACTTCCCATTCAAAAATACCGGCAGAATTCTTTTCCGGAAGATTAATTTCGAGTTTTAATTCTTTAGTCGCTATCGGTTTAAATATAACTTCATTACTAATTCCTTTCTCAACACCATAAACCGAAGTGTTTTCTACAGGACTCCATTCACCAGCAGAATTCTTATAATATAGTTTCCATGATTTTGGGACACGACATCCTCCCCAGGGAGCATCATCATACCAGAACACAGAAGATCTGGATACAGTTTTTTCTCCTCCGAAATCGTAAGCAATCCATTCTGTAGATCCTTCTTTAGGCCACCAATGATAATAAGGTACAGATTTATCGTTTCCATCTTTCGGAAGAAGTCTGTCGTTGATTGCTGAGATAGATTTTACATTATGTGATGCAGAAACTTTGCTTTCTGAAGCAACAGTTGGAGGCATAGCAGGACGAGTTGCGTTCAGGTCGATAGGCAACCAAACAGCCATATCCCCACTTCCACGGTGTGCCCATGCATAATAAGGAATCAGGTTAAGTTTTACGTCTTTAGCAATAAGTTTTCCTTTATCATCATAATTTAAAGTCTGAGCATCTGTCTGAATCATGTCAATGCCATAAAGCAGATCTGACTTCTTCTCAACAGTGAATACAGGTTTCTTATTCATTATAACACTTTGAATACTAAAATCATTATCAGGCCATTCGGCACAATAAACCAGAGGTCCACGTTCTACAGAAATTTTTCCTCTGTCGGCTTCCACCAACTGATTAGCTTTTACTGTACGCACCTCCATATCGAAATGAATCTCTACTATGTCTCCCTTTTTCCATGTGCGAGGAATAGTGAAGTATCCTTTTTCTATATTGCTATCAACAACTTTACCATTTACTTTTACTTTATAGCCAAGTGTCTTTTTATCTGTATAGCTATAAAGATTTCCCGGTACAACAGAACCTTGAACCCATCCCGGAACACGAATCTTCATTGCAAAATTCTGTTTTCCTTTCGGAGATACTTCCAGTTTGATATCGCCATTCCATGGATAACTGGTGCTTTGTTTCAAAGTTACATTTTTACCGTTCACTTTCAAATCGGAACTATTGGCCATGAAAAGGTTTACATAAACATCGTTGTTATGAACCGCATAGATATATCCGGGTATGGAAGGAATGAAACGGCAGATATTTGACGGACAGCAAGCGCAACCAAACCAAGGCTGACGTTGGTGCTGACCAATAGATTCTAATGGGTTTGGATAGAAGAAACCACCGCCATCTAAAGATACGCCAGAAATTAGGCCATTATAAAGAGTACGTTCAAGTACATCATAGTATTTTGCTTCACCATGTAACAGGAACAAACGATAGTTTAGATAAACATTACCAATAGCTGCACAGGTTTCACAATAGGCAGACATATTAGGCAACTCATAATTTTCACCGAAAGCCTCACCATTACCGGTTGCTCCAATTCCACCCGTGATATATAGTTTCTTGTTTACAATGTTATCCCATATTTTATCGATGGCATCAATATAACCTTTATCTCCTGTAAGAGCTGCAACATCTGCCATACCAGAGTACATGTAAGCCGCACGAACAGCATGACCTACAGCCTCATCCTGTTGCAAAACCGGTTTATGAGCCTGACTGTATTCTTCTTTCTTTTCAGTATATCCGCGTTTATCCAGTAAGAACTTAGCCAGATTAATATATTTTTTTTGTCCCGTTACCACATAAAGTTTAGCAAGCGCCATTTCTGCAATCTGATGTCCCGGCACAACAGTAACCTGTCCCGGTTTGTCGCCAATCGATCTTTCCGCACAATCAGCGTATTTTATGGCAATATCAAGGAAGTTTCTTTTTCCTGTAGCCTGATAGTGAGCAATGGCACCCTCAATCATGTGTCCAAGATTATACAATTCATGACTAAGATCTTCCTCCTTTTCCCAACGTTTGCTACCAGCCCATTCGTGAGGATGCTTAGGATTCGTAGTACGAGAAGTGTAGAGATAGCCATCCGGTTCCTGTGCCGCAGCTACAATAACCAGCACACTATCAATATATTTAGCCAGTTTTTTATTGGGGAAAGTCTGCATGGAGTAACTTGCTCCTTCTATCGTTTTATAAACGTCGGTATCATCGAAAGAGAAACCTTCTACCTTATTAGATTCACTAGGATGAGCAGCCTTTACAAAGTTCTCATAGCGTCCGGTTTCTTCACATTTTTTGAATGCCAAAGGAATAGTTACTTCGCGGCTCGCCTTTAGACGCTGCCCCCAGAAGGAATCCGTTACCTTAACCGATGTAAAAGGCACCGGAGTAATTGGGTATCCGCCACTTTGTTTAACCTGCGCCTGCATTGCTATGCTCAGACTTAATAGTGCTACGGCTAATTGTTTTTTCATGGTTCTTCAGTATTTGTTTATTATCAATCGTTATCTAATGTGTTTTATCTTGTTAGTTAAGTCATTTATTGGTGTTGTTTTTTCATAAAGGTGTACACCTTGTAGTTGTTTAGAGTAGAGTATAATATGAATAGGTGTACACCTATTACAAGAAACAACCTCAATAGAGAATTTAACTGAAAAGTTCTTTTTACTTAATCCAGGTTATAGGGTAAGCTAACTTTGAGCTCCATTTTAACAAGAACTCAAAGCAGCATACTTTTTGTTCACTATCATCATCTTAATCTAATTATTTTCATTCAAAGAGAACACTCTATATCATTATAATCTCTACTTATAACAAGGCATAAAAGTAATCAAATATTTCCGCGTATCAGAATAATATTATTCTAATTATAGTTCATTTTAATCCACTTTAGGCTTATCAGAAGCAAATTCGGTTGTAATATCTGCTTCATTCAAAGTATAGTTATATACCTTGAGCGAATGAAGCCATCCGGCAAACGGCCACTCATGTTCAGCAGTTCGTCCAAGAGTAACATACGGGCTTCGTGGCAATCGCAACACAATATCTTTCTGCTTTGCAAGTTTACCATCAATAAAAATTTTCTCCATGTAACCATCATAAGTAATGGCAATATGTTTCCACTCTCCTGAGCCTTTCAACACTGGAATACCCGAATCTTCGAACCAACCATTGTGACAGATTACTCCGTTACGAGGTTCTGTTCCCCATCCAAAAGCAATTTTTTCCAATTCGCCTTGTGCAGGAATCAGATCGATAATACATTCATTGACTTCCACTTCCGGATTCAGTACCCATGCCGTGATTGAATAAGGTGTATTGTCCGAGAATGATTCAGGTAACTGAAAGTTTGACTGAAATTCTTGCATACCATTAAAAGTAAAAGCCTGACGGTTATTTTTCCGTTCTACGGAAACCGGAGAAGCAAGTGACCTGAATGTCCCCTTGATTCCTTGTCCGTTTTCTATCTGTCGAAGTGAAACTCCGGACATATAATTATCAGCATTTATATCGACAAGTATTTCTTTATTCATTGAAACAGTTTTAACCGGAGCCTCATCCTGCAATGAAGCATCGAACATAATCTCCGGCAAAGCAAGCTGCCAGTTATAAATTCTGAGATCGGAAATAATAACTCCGCTTTCTCCTCCTTCAATCACTAACTTCTGGCATTTCTTACTCGTCTTCGCTGCTTTGCATGAAGAGACAAGTACACTATCCACATAAACTGATTCTTTTTTCCCATCTGAAGTAAGAGATACATAATGCCATGCTGAGGCTTTTGTATCTTTATTCTTGATGAATGCCAGACTCTTTGGTTGTTTAGAATCCCATCGCACAATCTGTGTCAACACTTCTTTCATTGTTCCATAAACACGATAAGATATGGTATATGGTTGTGATGTATAGAAGCTTTGAGGCATGGTAAACGTAGACTCCAACCGTGCATTGGCAGGAATATGAACAGCTCCCCTGCCCTCTTTTTCTATTAATGAAATATCTCCGTTTGCTATAATGCTTCCAGCTAACATTCCGTTGTTATTTTCCCAGCAATTATACTCTTTATTCGTTTTGTCGCAAACCTTCTTTACGAAAGATGAAGGTGTAACCTGTACCAACTTCTGAGGAGGATCGATCTTGCTTCCTTCGAATATCTTAATATTCCAGATGGCTCCTATCATTCCTGTCTTTTCGCTTCCAGTAACAGTTAACCTAACATAACGGGCACGCGCCTTTCCGAAATCAGTCATCGGGCTTCCGGCTAATTTATTATTGCGTTTATCAGCAAACACACTCCATTGCTTTCCATCAACAGACGTTTCAATCATGTATTGATAATAAGAGGTAGGATACTCAAACTGCGTCCATATCCTACGGATATCATATTCTCTTTCCAGATCAATCTCAATCCATTCCTTACCACTGGTACATGGACGCCAAAGAGTTGCATTATTATCATCCAAAGCATATTCGGGTTTGAACAATTCTCCATAATAAGAAGATGCTTTAACCTTTTTGCCTAGAGCTACATTTGGAAAAGGATTGGTTGAAGGTTGCAGATAACCAATGCCATTATGGCCGGCTGCTACTTTTTCTATCTGTCCGTCTTTCGTAAAAATCAGTTTATCGACAGCAATCTGTCTGTGCATACCTCTTGTAGAACAAGGAATATTGTGGCGATGATAAACTATATAATAATTATCGCCTTCCTGAAGAATGCTGTGATGACCCGGTCCATGAATGGTACTATCAGCATTTGTTGCCAGGATTGGATTATTCTTAGCATAAACAAAAGGCCCCATTGGTCCGGTTTTACTTGTTGCATACTGCACTCTGTAAGTATGATCTTCGCAATGTCCGGATGAATAAGTAAAATAATAGACTCCATCTTTTTTAATCATAAACGGAGCTTCAAAAAAGTCCGTAGCCTGAGTATTTGGAATTATCTTTTTCTCCGAAAAACCTTTCAAATCGGGAGTCAGTTTACCAACCCCACATCCAAAATCCTTGTAGATACCCCATGTTCCCCAATAAAGGTAAGTAGAACCATCATCGTCAACAAAAGATTGTCCGTCGAGAGTAATTACGTTTTTTACAAACCGGTCGGGCACAAGAACGGTAGTATCATTACCAAGATAGTTCTTCCACGGTCCGCGCGGCGTTTCAGACACACCGGTATAAACCTTGCACGGCTCGCAATAATACATATAAAACTTGCCATCCTTACCTTTCATTACATCGGGGGCCCAGATATGATAGGTAGTTGGCCAGTTCATCGGCATAATGGTCCAGTTTACAAAATCCTTGGATACCCATACCTGAGAAGGTCCAAGGCCACCGCCATTTCCGTCTGTTGTGGCATAAATATAATAGGTATCGCCAAACTTTCTGACGGTTGGGTCTGCAAAGTATCCCGGTATAATAGGATTCCCGGCTTGTGGAGAGTTCCAGGTAGTTTGCTGATTTTTCGTCTTGGCCTGAATGTTCAGGCAAACCAAAAGAGTCAGTAAAAGAAGGTGCTTTATTCTCATTATCGATGTATTTTATTATTAATCGGTATATTGATTTCGTAGAAATACTGCTTAATCAGATTGTACATTTCGGGATCATAATCCTTCAATTTTGTACGGCGGTTAACATTCCCATGAACTCCGTCGGCTTCTTCGCTCCAGCGATTACAGTTGAAAAAACTCTGAACGCACTCAGCCCAATATTCTGCCACATTTGAAATGACATAAGTATTCTTCCAAAGTCCTTTTTCTTTTGCATGATTGTAAGCCTGGTTCAGCTTATTGGAAAATTCCGGATCAGTACCCCGAAGACCTATAAAATCTATGAGATGCGCAAATTCGTGAATTAGAATGTTTTCGCCGGTATATTTATCACGCGGCAGACAAAGAAGATTCTCTTCTCCACAGCTTGACGAGAATTCATCTTCGGGTGCTCCACCAAATCCGCGGGCACGCCAGTTCCAATACTTGATGCTATCCTCACAATTACAAATATGTTTAAATTCCGGGATATCGCATGTTTCTTCAGTAGCACCGATAACCATTACATGACAACCCTTTTTAATCATATATTCACGTGCTTTGGTGTTTTTAGCAAGCATCAAAGAAACAATTTCACTAGCCTTGGCAAGAGCCTCATCACTTACTTTCTCTGAAGAGATAACGGGAAAACCATTAGCATTCAAGCATTTCTTATAAAACGGATCGAATTTACCTGCGAGTGGAACGGTTGGTTTCATCCGGCAAGCATAGTCGCGCTCCAAAGTCAAGGCAAAACCACCTCCGGAAGCCAGATGTAGATTTAGTACATCTCCTTTTTTAATCATCAAAGTATCTACTTTATAATCGGAGGCATCTTTGTTAGCATTCACACCATCTTTATAAAGAGTGACACGATAAGCTTCTCCCTCTCCCAGGAAAGAGAAATCTACAGTAACATCCCGCTCATCCCAATTGGTCATACCACCAATGTACCAGTTTATATCCTTTTTGCGAGCAGTAACAATGTACTTCCCCATCTCGCCACTCAACACTCGTGTTTCATCTACTTCCGTTGGCAATGAAGAAATATAATCGGTACATGTTTCATCTGCCAGATAACTACTTGGAGAGTCGGCCAGCATTGTAAAAGGCGAATCGTAAACAAGGTACATGGCCAACTGATGGCAGCGTGTTCCCATTGACATCGGGTGATAATATACAGGTTGAAAATCATTTTTAGTTGCATTACGCATTGCTCCCGGCGTAAAGTCTACGTATCCTGCCATCATACGAATATAAGGGAAGGTAACATCGTAAAGCGGCATATTCTTTTCAAGAGTGCTCCACTTAGCTTCTTCCATTCCAAAAACAGCTTCAAAGTTAATCACATTAGGATAAGTCCGGTTCATACCGGTGGGTTTATAAATTCCATGATAGTCGAGTATAAGATGATACTTAGCTGCTGTTTCGGCAATTCGATAAATCATTTGAACGGCAGTCTGATCATCCCGATCAAGGAAGTCAACCTTGAATCCTTTAACCCCCATTTCTGAATACTTCTTGCAAGCTGCTTCCAACTGGTTATCAAGCACATTGAAAACAGTCCAAAGTACAATATTCACATTTTTCTTTTTACCATATTTAATTAACTCAGGCAGGTCAATATCCTTCACGATAGTAAGCATATCTCCACTCTTTGGAGCATACCATCCTTCATCAAGAACTATATATTCCAAACCATGATTAGAAGCAAAATCAATGTAATATTTGTATGTTTCAGTATTAATTCCAGCCTTAAAAGGAACATTTTTCAATCCCCAGTCGTTCCACCAATCCCAAGCCACTTTACCACTCTTTATCCATGAAGTATCACCAATACGATTAGGTGAAGCCAATGCATAAACCAAATTATTGACAGGCATATCTGTGTCATTAGTTGTAATGGCAAATACTCTCCATGGATACATGCGATTACCTTTAGAACGTGCAATATAGTCATAGGTTTCAGTTACATATTCCTGTCTGCGCCATGGATAAAAGTCTGTCTTGGCAGGATAAGGAGCAAACACACCTTTCAGATTAGTCTTTAAAGTATCTGATTTTACAAACATTCCTGGATAATTCTCCAAATCCGATTCCAGTAAAGTTACTTTCAAGCCATTAGCTTCATCAACTGTAACAGGAAGAAAAGCCGGTTTCTGTTTTGCTTTGGATAAAGGTGTAACATCATAGGTGTTTTGGTAAGCCATAGCCAACGGTTTCCTGTCATTTGTTGAATAAGGAAGATAGGCTGTATAATCTTTCGGAAAATGGTAATCGACTCCTTCATTCTTTATAATAATCTCTTCTTTGGAATTTGTATAAAAACGATAAGCTACACCTTCATTATAGGCACGAAAAATAACTCCGCCATTCTGAAGTTTCAGATTTAGTTCATTGCATACAGAAGCAAACTGACTGCAACGATAAAAGGGAGCATTAATCTGTTCCACAATCTTTTTGTACTCCTTGCCTTTAAGGCGGGGAGCTAATCCAATTGAAGATTTTTTGGTATTAGCAAACTCTAGAAAAGCAGTCGATCTGGCCAATACTAAAGCACGATCACGAATAATGCTAAAACTAAGCGTATCACCGAGTTGTATACTTACCTGAATATGTTTATCCGGAGATAAAAGTGATATACTTTCTGCAGCATGTGCAATTGCTGGTGAAATAAATAAGCAGACAGTTAATGTTCCTACCTTTATTCCACTTTTTATAAAAGAGATAATATTGTTCATTGTATTTTTATTTGGTAAGGCCACTCAGCATCAGGTTGAGGAGCTGTTTTTTCGTGTTCATTTTCGCTCATATTAGGTATAGCATCGGGATTCATCCAATGTTCTGTCGGAGCTCCCATCACAACCAACCAAAGGTAGGCTAAAGGTTCTCCTTTAGGTGCATTAAAAGAAATCTTCCCTTTTGTCTGATTACCAGCAGCACCATAAATAGCTGTCCCGTCTTTTTTCACACCAACAAAGCCATAACGCCAGCCGGCTTTATTTATATTAACCTTATTAAAACCTTCTGCTCCGGGAATACCTTTAAAAGAAACAGTTACTTTCTTTCCTGGTGAAGGAATATTCAGACGAATAGCATTAAATCCATAGTTCTGTGGACAGCGTTCTTTATTTATCTGCATCCAACTATTATCTAACGTATCGAGTTTACATGTAAAACGATTAGCATAAGGTTTGGCAACCTCACGTACTCTATCCATATCATAGGTTATCAGGTGTCTGTATGCATCGAACATTTCATCATTGAATTGCAGTTGATTTAGTCCGGTCATTCGCTGATAAGTCATCACGGGATCTTCTCCTTTTTTACCCTGACGAAACATCTCTGCAATAAACGGTAATCCGCGCTTCCCACTCCAATATTCAAGAACATACGGAGAATGATAAATATTGCCGAGACTTAAAAAAGCCAGATGCGTTTGATCCATAAAAGCTTTCCAATGATATTCCTCATCAGTCATCCATAAAGGATTCACTTGCCAAAGCATCCATTGCGAAGTCATTTCAAAAAAGCCACTTCCACCCCAAGCCTCGCCTTGACCGTCAGAAGTAATCTGAGACTGAAAACTATGACCTAATTCATGAGCAATACAATTCAGTTTTTTATCCTGAATGCGATTGGGAGTTACCCACAATGCTCCAATCTGCTGGTCATAATCGCCACCATAAGCCGTACCTTCGAGCGAATAATTAACCATGACCATCATTTTATATTGCTCGGTTTTTGAACCCGATTTTACAAATTTCAGCGTATCACTAAAGAATTTATAAAAACTCTCTGTACGCTGCAGTAAGTTATTTACATCCCATGTCATTGGTTTTCCTTCCAATGTAGGAGCTTCTGCAGGATTAGTTCCAAAAGGTTTCTCCCAAAATATAACTAGATTATCCGTTGAAGCCATACGTGCATAGGCATATTTGCTATCCGGATTATTAAAATCATTATTCACCAGATCTTTTGGTACATAAATATTCTTCTGTGCGTGCAGATGGAAACTTAAACACAACAACATTGAAAATAGAAAATTTTGTTTCATAAATAATAAATTAAGGTATCAGATTAGTAACTCTTACGATAAAATTCTCAAAACTCTAAAAATGATATCTCAATTTATATCTATGAGTTGAATAAGTTTCTTGTGAAAGAAGATAATCCACAGCTTGGTTTTCATAATTTCGATTAGTTTATGGTTTACGTTTTTTGCTTTATTTCTGAATACAAATTAAATTGATATTCCCTTAGAGAAATGGAAATATAATCTATTAGAATAGAATAATAATCCAAAATGATTTTTCGAGAATAAAATACAGAAATGCCTTATATAAAAGCATTTCATTATTTCATTTAGACTATTTTTTCATTTTTGTGGATCATATTATCGTCCAAAACAAAATAATTATAGTAATATTGCACAACTCTTAAATTTTCATTTTTTGGCTATATCCATGAAGAAACGACATATATTAATTTTCGCAATATCAATTTTAATAATCCCGTTCCAACTTAAAGCTAATACTTTTAGTTTTCGTCATTATAAAGTCGAAGATGGATTAACTTTCAATACAGTGAGAAGTATTATTCAGGACCGAAGAGGCTTTATGTGGATTGGTACAGAAGATGGTCTTAACCGCTTCGACGGATATACATTTAAAGAATTCCGGAGTAAAGCAAACAGCAAAAATTCGATTGGCAGTAACTACATCGGTACTCTGCTTGAAGATAGTAATGGAGATATCTGGATAGGAACTGATAATGGAGTTTATATCTATCATACCACAACCGAAAAGTTTATCCGGTTAGAAACCAAAACCAACAATGGTGTTATCAGTTCGTCTTCCATCAATAATATCGTTGAAGACAAGCTAAAAAATATATGGCTGTCGACTTATGGCCAGGGAATTTTCTGTTATAATCTGAATTCCGGGAAATTAGAGCAATATAATGTAATAAATGAAGGTTCAGCAAAAAGCAACTACAATTTCATCAACTATATTTATGTTGATCACAACAATCTTGTATGGGCTGCCCCCAAAACACCTAGCAGCCCTCTAATCTTTTTTAATCGCCCCAAAAAGCAATTTCAGATTGTCCCTTTAAGGTTGAACAGTACGAAAAAGAATACATTTTCCGTCTACAAGATTTTCGAAGACTCACAGCATAACTTTTGGTTAGGAACTTGGGATAAAGGACTATGTAAGCTTGATATAAAAAGCAAGAAAGTCACTAGCTACTTATCTCCACAATCTCCCGGAGGGATCATACACATTCATGAAATAAATGAATATAAACCTAACTTATTGCTTGTAGGCTCTGATGATGGATTAAGCCTTTTCAATACAAAGACTCTACAGCATCAGTTGCTTACCTCAAGCGAGACAGATCCTTCCTCAATTTCTGATAACTTTGTTTATCCCATCTTCAAAGACCGTGAAGGAGGTATCTGGATAGGAACTTACTTTGGTGGAGTGAATTACGTTTCTCCAAACAACGGACTATTTGAACGTTATACTCACTCTAAATATGTAAATTCAGTAAATGGTAATGTCATTAGTCGATTTACGGAAGATAAAAATGGTAATATATGGATTGCTTCTGATGATGGCGGACTGAATGTTCTCAATACTCAAACAGGATATTTCTCTGCATATATGCCTCAAAAGGGTAAAAACAGTATTTCTTACCATAATGTTCATGCTCTATGCTGGGATGATGATAAACTATGGATCGGAACTTATTCGGGAGGACTTAATGTGCTCGATACCAAAACCGGCATTTTTAAATATTATAATTCAGAAGAAGCTAATCCCAAAACACTCGATGGCGGAAGTATTTATGCGATCTATAAAGACAGAGAAAAAAGAATGTGGGTAGCAAGCATGTCTGGAGTAAATCTTTATAACCGTCAAACAGATAATTTTACCCGCATAAAACATTTTAATGCCACTACCATTGACATAACACAAGATCATAAAGGTCTGTTGTGGTTTGCCACTCAGGGAAAAGGATTGTTCAGACTAAATCCCAAGACTAATCAATGGCGTAACTATAGCACCCTAATAGAACAGGGAAAATCTGTACCATGTAGTCAAATGAACTGTTTACGTGTTGATCATAAAGGACAGCTATGGCTTGGAACCTCCTGTGGCCTATGTAAATACGATTATGCTAAAGATACTTTTACCATAATTCCTCTCAACATACCTAGCAATACTATTTGCTGCATAATTGAAGATAATAACAATCTTTGGCTGACAACTTCCAAAGGACTAGTCCGGTATAATACAATTGGCGGAGCATACCAGGTTTTTACTCAAAGCGATGGATTATTAAGTGATCTTTTCATGTTTAATTCAGGCTTTAAAAGTTCAAAAGGTAAAATTTATATTGGAACAGCCAATGGCTTTAATGCTTTTTGTCCAAAGAAGGTTGTAGCTAATAAATGTCTGCCCCCCGTTGCTATTACCAATCTTGAAATATATAACAAAGATGTTGAAATAGAAGAAGACGGACCGTTGACTAAATCAATCAATTCAATGGATCAGATTGATTTATCCTACAAAGATAATGTATTCAGTCTTAGTTATGTGGCATTAAGTTACAGCACTCCTGAAAAGAATATGTATGCCTATAAGTTAGATGGATTCGACAAAGAGTGGAACTATGTAAACAAACAGCACAAAGCAACTTACACAAACTTACCTGCAGGCGAATACATTTTCCGTGTAATAGCTTCCAATAACGATGGGCTCTGGAATAATGAAGGAACGTCTGTAAAAATTGTAATTCATCCTCCATTTTGGCTTACTACCGGCTTCAAAATTCTATATATTATTCTTATAGCCGGAGGTATCGCCTTTTTATTAAGAAGCATTAATCAGCGTAGCGAAAGGAAACACAAAGAGAAGATTAAAGAATTAAATCAGGAAAAAGAAAAGGAACTATATGATGCCAAGATTAGTTTCTTTACAATGATAGCACACGAAATACGTACCCCAGTTTCGCTTATTATCGGACCTCTTGAGAAGATTATGAATGCTGGTTTTAATATTCCTGAAAAGATTTCTAATGACCTGAACATCATAGAGCGTAACAGTCAACGATTGCTGTTATTGGTAAATCAACTGCTCGACTTCCGTAAAGCTGAGCAAGGATCTCTTACCATCTCTTTTACAAAACAGAATGTTCACGATCTGTTGCTTTACACCTTCGATAGGTTTAAACCAATGCTGGAACAAAAAGGTGTTGAATTTATCTTCAATTGTCCTGATAATAAGCTGGAAGCAGATATAGATCAGGAAGCACTGACTAAGATTGTAAGCAATCTGCTTACTAACGCAATGAAATTCACTGAAAGCCGAATTGAACTTTCATGTGTTTCATATCCGGAATCCAATACATTCAGAATAAAGGTTACCGACAATGGACCAGGAATTTCCGATCAAGAGAAGGAGAAAATCTTCCTTCCTTTCTATCAGATATCATACAATACAAAACCAGGAACAGGAATAGGCCTTTCATTGGTAAAGACTCTTGTTGATGCCCATAACGGAACTATTTCTGTTGAAGATGCCGAAGAGAAAGGAGTTTCGTTTGTTGTAGCTTTACCTGTTAAGAACACACTGTCTGGCGAAAATAACAGCAGTTCGGCGAAACCAATTTCCATGCCCGATTTAAAAAGTACCATTAACAGTTCTGAGCAAAACATTGAAATAGCTCCATCTGCCAATAAAGAGAAACCATTACTGCTTATTGTAGAAGATAATGCCGATATGCGCAACTTCCTGCATGAAAGTTTCTCTGCCGATTATCAGATTATAACAGCAGAAGATGGAATTGACGGTCTGGAAAAACTTAAGACCTGTGAAGCAAGTCTTATTATCAGCGACTTAATGATGCCACGTATGGATGGTCTGGAATTCTGTTCTGCTCTACGAAACAATATTCTACTGAGCCATATCCCTGTGGTATTGCTTACAGCAAAAACAGATCTTAGTTCTAAGATCGAAGGTATGAATTGTGGTGCGGATGCATACATAGAAAAGCCTTTCTCTATTCATTTCCTGAAAGCTCAGATTAAAAACCTGATTGAATCCAGAAAGAAACTGCGCCAGAAATTCTCAGAATTGCCATTTGTTCCACTCAAAAGTATTGCCGGGAATAATGCTGACGAAGAATTTCTAACCAGAATGAATACTATTATTGAAAAGAATATATCAAATGTTGATTTTTCAATCGATTCACTTGCCGAACAATTATGTATTAGTCGTTCAGGACTTTTCGCCAAAATAAAAACGTTGGCAGAAATCACTCCTAACGAGCTTATTCAGGTTGTGCGACTAAAAAAAGCAGCAGAATTACTCACTGAAAACAAATACCGGATTAATGAGATTGCCTATATGGTTGGATTCAATAACCCATCCTATTTCTCCAAATGTTTCCAGAAACAATTTGGCATTCGTCCGGGAGATTTCATCAATAGAAAAGAGAACTGACCAATCTCTTTTCTTATTGATAAGTTTATTACCGGGAAAGTCTGAAATTTAAATTGCTATTGTTTACAAGGTAATAATAAACCAAAGCCCAGTCCTGATCATTGGCAAAAGGATCATAGAAGTGCGCTTTTTTACCGTTTACTTTATTGGGATAAATAAAAGCGCATGAAGCCTTTCCATCTTCAAAAAACAAGCACAGATTATTGCGAATAATATTCTCTGCACGTTTCTGATATAACTGATCTCCAGTACATTCAGCATAAAGGCTGTATGCCAAAGCCGACAAAGTGCTCCAGTAATGAGGAAATACATCCCCCCAGAATTCACGTTTACCAAACCAGTAACCATCCCAGTGCCGTATCGCAATATCATTCAAATGATAACTTGGTTGCAATCCGGCAAAAGCTTCCAGTAAAGGAAGCTGTTCTTTGGCTCCATCCAGATATTTCTGTTCTTTAGTCACTTCATACATCCGAAGAAGATGAATTATAGCCGGTGCAACAATGCTCTGCTCATAATTAACCTCACTACGCGGATAAAAGCAACCATTCACCAGATAATTATCAGCAGTTTGTCTGTAATCATTCATCAGACTATCCGCTTCCAAAGTGAACTTATTATTCTTTAGCATTGAATATGCTTTTACTGGAATATCAATTGCATAAAAACCATGACCAAAGTTACGATACATAGCCCGCATCGTTTTATAAGAATCCACAAGAAATTGCTTATCATCGGTTATGTTAAACATTTCCAGATAAAAATTAGCCACCCACGGATAGTTGTATGCACGATTACGTCCCGAATGATCAATACGCGACCAGGTATTTCCGTCCTTATCCTGCAGTTTTCTTACAAAATTGGCATATTTCAGTAGCGATTCCTTTATTTTCAGATCTTTAGTCTGCTGATATTGCAAAGCAAGAAATACCCCCATTCCCAAACGTTCACGTCCTTCATCACGGTCACTGCTACTAACAGAAGGAGTATTATTCAGAAATATCTCATTCTTTTCATTGTCATACACCATATAGGCACCATATCTGGCATCATTCTTATCATTCATCTGCTGATGCGTAATAATAAAATCTGCTCGTTTTTTCAGAAGTTCTTCTTCCGTGGATATAACAAAACAAGAAATCTGTGTTCGTTTTCCTTTATTATAGTTCAGCTCAAAATTCATCTCCCCTTCCTTTATTGAAGGTATCTGTGCAATAATCTTATTACCACTTCGCTGAATTCCCATTTTCTCTCCATTAATGGTAACAAAGGGATGCTGCAAAGCTACCTCACTTTCGAACTCAACTGAAAGAATTTCATATTTCTGATAAACATATTGTTTACTGCTTCCCAATACTGTTCCACGTTTCAAAGCTTGTGCATAGAAATCAGCCTCTCCCTGATGTGAAAAAATTCTCCAAGAAAGCACGTAACTCTTTTTAGGTTTTAAAGTTATTGATTCCGGATTAAGAACAATTACCCCTCTGGTATTCGACATTCCTTTCTCTCGCTGACGTTCTTTTATTTCATAACCAGTTATAGAACCACTGGTCAATACTAATCCCAGATGAGGCGCATGCCCACTCATGTGCATAGCATTTACATAAGCGCCACTTCCACCAGTCCATATATGAGCATTTGTGCGACCATCAAAGCAGGTCTTTGCATCAGGATAATTATCATTAAAAGGAGTATTGATACCAATATCAGTCAATGTAACCTTTTTCTTTCCTGTATTGGTGAAGGTATATTTTTCTAATAAATCACCATTAACCGGTTTACGCTCAACACTGATTCTGATATTTCCAGCCATATAAATAACAACCGAAGCATTACCTTCTTTCTTAATCTCAATTGGTTTTTGCCAAGAAAACAGAGAACTGTTATCAGGTGTTTTTATAGTAAAGCTACCTAATCCCCAACCATACTGTTTGCCAATCCAGGCGTATTGAGAACCATCAGTTGAAAGAATCCAGCTCATATTACGCACATCATTAGCTATAGATAGTTGTTTTACAGCCCCCGTTTCATCATCAACAACAGATTCTATATTCTGTGCCGACGAATATAAAGAGACTGAAGCGATTAATGCAAAAGCAAGCAATTTAAGGTTCATTTGTTTTATTTATTAAAAACAAGATTTATTTTCCAGTTTCCACCACAATCCAGTATCAGTTTCCTTATATTTTTCCATTCCACATTTCTGTAAAACTCTCTGTGATGCATAATTATCTTTTTCTGTTTCTGCTATCACACATTTAATTCCTTTCTGTTCGAAAGCCCATTTACACATAGCTTCCAGAGTTTCGGTCATATATCCCTTTCCTTCGTAATCTTGATTTATACCATAACCTATTTCAACCTCTCCATTATCTCCCGGCAGGTTTTTAAAATCGGCACTCCCTATAGATTTATTCTCCGATTTCAGAATAATCTGCCAGTTGGTTAACCACAAGTACTCTTCCGGATATTTTTGCGCTTCATTATATAGCCACTCCATTGCCTTTTGAGTATGTTCATCAAGTGGTTCATGCGAAGGAGTTAACAGCAATTCTCTCTCTATTTCATCGATCCCCTTAATTAGCAACCTAAATTGGTCGAGAGTCAAAGGCTGAATGCGTAAACGTTTGGTTTCTAAACTTATCATCATTTCTTTTTTTGAACAAAAATAAAAAAAGAAAGTTTATAAAAACCACATTAAACCCAAGTTTGCAATATATTTATCTATGAATAAAGATTTTTTATATCTTCCGAATCAATATATATCTTGCAAATACCCTAATTTTGGGCAAAATTTAAAAAATGAAAGAAAGAAAAAATAATAATTCAAGTTTGTTTGCCTTACTGAAACCCTATGCAAAAATGAACGGCATGATGCTGGCATTTGCATTGTTAAGTAATGTAATCAATCTAATCCTCCCTAAAATCATATCTAAAACAATAGACGGACTATCAAAAGGAGAAATAGATTTCAAGCTGATAGCCATTCTGTTTCTGGGAGCCTCATTCTTAATAAGTGTATTTACATTATTACAAAATGTGGTACAGACATACACGGCAGAAAAGGTTGCCAAGGATACCCGCAGTACATTATCGGACAAGATTTTGCGACAAAGCTTTGCATACATACAGCAAGCCAACCCGTCAAAACTACTAACAAATCTAACTTCAGATATAGATTCTGTGAAGCAGTTTGTTTCACAAGCAGTAGTTTCTATTATCTCATCCATATTTGTAATTATCGGAGTTATCATATTGCTATTCAGCATTAACTGGCAGCTAACTACAGCCATTCTTATAATTATTCCGGCAATTTCGGGCTCATTTTACTTCACCATGCGAAAGGCTAAACCTAAGTTTAAAAAGAGCCGGGAAGCTATTGACAATCTGAATTTGGTTATCAATGAAAGTATTCTTGGATCAATGCTTATACGTATAATGAATGCCCAGCAAAAGGAATACAACAAGTTTATCAATTCTAATATTGAAGCCCGGAATATAGGACTTTCTATTGTGGCACTCTTCTCCACCCTGATTCCGATAATATCATTCATTGCAGATGCATCCATACTTATAACAGTATTGCTTGGAGGACATTTTGTAATAAGCGATAGTATGACTCTGGGAGATTTTGCAGCATTCAACAGTTATCTGTCCATTCTGTTTTTTCCGATTATGGTGATAGGATTTATGAGTAATATTATTTCTCAGGCCAGTGTTTCATATAAAAGAGTTAAGGATGTACTCGAGGCTCCGGAAACTGTAGAAGAGGGTAAAATCACAGGTGAAATAACAGGAAATATTGAAGTAGACAATGTTTCTGTTATCTATAACGGTAAACCAGCGTTGAAAGATATTTCATTTTCTGTTAAAGCAGGTAGTCGCATAGCCGTTATCGGACCTACTGCTGCAGGTAAAAGTCAACTGTTATATGCACTAACTGGACTAATTACACCTAATTTCGGAACAATCCGGTTTGACGGCAATGAAGTAAACCAATACAATGCGGAAACGTTTCACAGTCAGGTAGGATTTGTTTTTCAGGATAGTATCATTTTTAATGTGAGTATTCGTGAAAATATAGCTTTCAGCAATCAGGTTACAGAAGAATCTCTTGAGAAGGCCATTGATACTGCCGAACTGAGAGACTTTGTAAATAAGCTCCCAAACAAACTTGAGACAATGGCCAGCGAACGGGGAACCAGTCTTTCCGGTGGACAAAAACAGCGAATCATGCTGGCTCGTGCATTGGCTCTTAACCCCAAAGTGCTTCTTCTCGATGATTTTACTGCAAGAGTAGACAACAAAACCGAGAAGAAAATATTAAAGAACATTGAAGAAAATTATCCGGGAATTACCCTTATATCTATCTCGCAGAAAGTTTCTTCCATTAAAGATTTCGACCAGATAGTGCTTATCATGGAAGGTGAAATGATAGCAAGAGGCACTCATCAGGAACTAATAAATAATTGCACAGAGTATATTCAGATATATAACTCTCAGAAAAGTACCCAATTTTATGAACTATAAATTATCACATACAGAAGAACAGAAAAGTATTACCAAACTAAACTACAAAAAGTTCTGGGAACTACTGAAAGATGAGAAAAAGAGTCTCATTATCTGTACCATTAATATTCTTATAAATGCTGTACTAAATATGGTAGCTCCTTTCTTGATTGGTATTGCAGTTAATCAATACATGCAAACCAAGCAATACGGTGGTGTTCTGACTATTGCCTGCTACCTGCTTTTAATCTATCTGGGAGTACTGGCAACCGGAGCAATTCAAGGAAAAGTGATGGGTGGTGTAGGACAAAGAATGCTTTTTAAAATCCGCAATCTCCTTTTCTGGAAATTGCAGGAATTGCCTGTAGATTTCTTCTATCAAAACAAATCGGGCGACCTGATTTCGAGGATAAACAATGATACCGATAAACTGAATCTGTTTTTCTCACAATCACTTATTCAGTTTATGAATAGTGTATTCTTTATTGCAGGTGCAGCTACCGCTTTGCTTTGCATTAACTTCAAACTTGGAGCCACAGCTCTGATTCCGGCCATCGTCTTATGGGGATTCACCAAAGCTTCTTCCAGATGGGTGAAAAAGAAGAATGAAAAAAGCATGAAAACAATGGGAGATCTAAGTGCCGAAGTTCAGGAGAACCTGACAAACTTTAAAGTTATCATAGCATTCAACAGACGCGATTATTTCAAACAGAAATTCGACGAAAGTAATGAAATGAATTATCGTGCATCAGTAAAAGCAGGTCTGGCAAATAATGTTTTCCTTCCAATATACAGTTTTTGCTCAAACGTAGGACAGTTTATTGTACTGGCTTTTGGTATTTACCTAATCATGCAAGGAAGCTTCACCGTTGGGTTCTTAATCAGTTTTCTGACCTATATTAATTATTTCTATGATCCATTGAGACGTATAGCCACTTTATGGACAAGCTTCCAGATAGCTCTTGCTGCCTGGGATCGTATTTCTCACATCCTCTCCATGGAAAGCAACCTTCCGGTTATGGAGTGTAAAAAGACTGAAGATCCGTCCAATCTGCTATCATTCAAAGACGTTACATTCAGATATCCCAATGGTAATGAAGTCTTAAAACATATTAGTTTCAATCTTGAAACAGGTAAAACATACGCATTTGTGGGGCCTACCGGTGGAGGAAAAACAACCACAGCTTCGCTTATAGCCCGACTTTACGACCCAACAAAAGGAATTGTTTTCTTTGAAGGAAAAGATATACGTTGCTATAAACCGGAAGAAAGAGCCCGAAATATCGGCTTTATCTTGCAAGACCCATTCCTCTTTTCAGGAACTGTACTCGATAATATTATCTATGGTAATGACGAATTTAGCCAACTATCAGAAAAAGAATCTATTCAGAAAATAGAAAATGCCGGTCTGCACGAATTGATAGATAAGTTTGATAACGGACTACAAACTACTATTAATCTGAACAGCGAGGATATAAGTCTAGGACAAAAGCAACTCATAGCCTTTATGAGAGCTGTGCTTCGTAAACCCAAACTGCTTATTTTAGATGAAGCTACTGCTAACATTGATACTGTAAGCGAACAATTGCTTGAAGATATTCTGCAACGGTTACCAAGTAGCACTACAAAAGTTATCATAGCTCACCGATTGAATACAATCGCAAATGCTGACGAGATTTATTTTGTAAACTCAGGAACTGTAGTCAAAGCCGGTTCACCACAGGATGCTGTTAATCTGTTGCTGCATGGGAAGAGGGAGAGCTAAGAAATCAATTCTTTCATTTCAAAGCAAAGATAAAGGCTTATTTCGATTTTGAAAAGCCTAAATAAACGAACTTTACTCGGTCTTTCATGAATCTACATAAATCTTTAATACAGGCATCAAAAATAAAAAACAAATAAAAATGAGAAAATATAAATTAAGCTTTTATATTTGTGGTCCAAAAATGGAGAACGGAGCAGATGCCGAAATCCTTTTTATGTTATAATATAATAATTTATGAGCTTTAAAAGATTTACTCTTCTTTCTGTTGTACTAACAGCAATGATATTTCTTCTTTCGGCATGTATCAATGACGATGACATCGAGTACTTTATCTATCAGTTCGGAATAACATCAGCAGTTTCTTCAGACAATAATGAAATGGAAACTATAGAATTGGCTTATAATAATGCTTTCAAGAATGCTGGTCTTGTGTTTAATAGTGAATTCTTCCCGGCAGGTACATCAAAGGAGGATATATTAAAGGCATGCACCAATGCCGAAAATGCCATCTCTAAATCGTCTACAAAGTTTGTCGGGTACTATGTGTATGAAATAAGAGTTGTAAAAATACCTCAAGATGAGACTATATATATAAAAGAATACGGTTCCAAATGAAAATCACTTGCACATATATGATTACATAATTTATATTTATCGTTATTTTTTACCTAAAATATTAATCAGACTTAGAATAGCAGGTGAACTTGTCGGAAGCTTGTCGGGTACTTGTTGGGGGTTGTTCTGAAATCCATTCATTGGGAGCATCAATTACCATATAGCGATTCTTTAGCTCATTCATATCACATTTTTGTTCCAAAATATAAGCTTACCCAAGCTGTATTTGTTTCTAAGCATAAGCTTATTCAAAATAAATTCGTTCCATAACATGGAATTTATCTATCGCTTCTTGTTTCAAAATATTGTATATTGATAGAACAAAAGGAGATTACACTTTTCAATAAAAGTGTAAATTACACCATTGCCATATTAATACATTTATATCATTACAAATTTAAATTTCTCTAAGGGAGGATGGAAATAGATGTCGGCAACCTCCTAATCGGGCATCACTTGCTAAAAAAGGCAATTGCTTGAAGATATTTTGCAGATGTTGCAGAGTTAGTTAAAATAGTAATTTGCAACAATCAGACAAGAAAAATAAGTGTCTCTATTTATTATCCATATTATTTCTGTAATTATATAAAATAAATCTTGTATATTTGTAATCGTAATGACTATTACGGTAATAGCCATTACGATAACTAGTATAATGCTTTCATATAAATCAAAAGACTTATGAGGTTCTATAATCGTGAAACAGAGTTATCTACACTCCTTGAAATTCAAAAAAACTCTTTAGAGAATGCACAAATGACAGTGCTAATTGGACGCAGACGAATTGGAAAAACTAAACTTTTGTTTAAAGCAACAGAAGATCAACATACGCTTTACTTCTTTGTTGCCCGCAAAACTGAGAAGCTTTTATGTCAAGATTTTCAGGAAGAAATTGCATCCGTTTTAGGTGTACCCATGCTTGGCGAAGCTGATTCTTTCAGAAAGTTATTTGCTTTTCTTATGGAGCTATCAAAACAAAGATCTTTCAACCTGATTATTGATGAATTCCAGGAATTCTATAATATAAATCCATCTGTTTATAGCGATATGCAGAATATTTGGGACCAAAACAAAGACAAGAGCAAAATCAATCTCTACCTAAGTGGTTCCATATATTCGTTAATGCATAAAATCTTTGAAAGTTACAAAGAACCTCTTTTCGGACGAGCTACTAATAAAATCACCCTTCAACCTTTTAAGGTATCCGTATTGAAACAGATTATGCAGGAAAATAATCCCGGATATTCTGCCGAGGACTTGCTTGCACTTTATACGTTTACCGGAGGGGTAGCTAAATATGTGGAACTATTTGTGGATAACCGTGCTTTGACGTATTCTAAAATGGTGAATCTGATGACGAAAGAAAATTCTTCGTTTCTGATGGAAGGTCGAAACATTTTAATAGAAGAGTTTGGCAAAGATTACGCTACCTATTTCTCTATATTGGCTTATATATCTAGTGGCATAAATTCCAGAGGCGAGATAGAAGGTCACCTGCAACGTGAAATTGGTGGTTATCTGGCACGACTAGAAAACGATTTTAGTATCATTACCAAACTACGCCCCATCTTTGCTAAGCCGGAGACTAAAAATGTACGATATGTGATAGGTGATAACTTCCTTAGTTTCTGGTTCCGTTTCTTCTATAAATACATCCGTTTTATCGAGTCCGAGAACTATGACAAGTTGAATGAAATTATTCGTCGTGATTATCCAACTTATAGCGGATTAATATTGGAACGATATTTCCGTGAAAAGATGAAAGAGAGTAAGCTATTTACAGATATTGGCGGATATTGGGATAGAAAAGGACTTAATGAAATTGACATAATTGCGATAGATGAATTGAGCCACAAAGCAGTAATAGCTGAGGTAAAACGTAATCGGAGTAATATAAGTATGGAAAAGCTGATGACCAAAGCCGAAACATTAACATTGGACTCAAAACAGTTGCGTGATTATGAGATTGAATATAAGGGTTTGTCTATGGAAGATATGTAAGACAGTAAAATATTCAGCCAAATAATAAAATTCTGTTATTCGATTGGTTAATTCAAAATATTATATATAGTAAAATAGAATAGTCGACCAGCTTTCCATAAAACAACAAAAAATACAACTTTACATAACATGAGATAAATAAACTATCAAGAATATTAATTCTGAAAAAATAAGAATAAATAAATTGCCTATAGTTGAAATTATCATAAATTTGTAGCTACTAATAGTTAACTTCGGTTCTAAAATCAGAAAAAAATCAATAAACAGCAGAACTATAAAGTCTTATGATAAAAGATATAATTCAAAGCAACGATAAATTAAGTTCCAATACTTATACATTGGATATATTACACACCCATTTTCCGCAATGTTTTAATAAAGAAGGAAATTTTGATATTGATAAGTTCAAAGACCTTATTAAAGCCGATGCTGATGTAACTCACGAAGGTTACGATCTCAACTTTCTTGGGAAAAATTATGCAAAACTATTGGCTTCAATTGATACAACGACTGTTATCCAACCCGATTTAGAGCATAATGCAAAACCCGAGAATGCGAACAGTCAAAACCTGTATATCAGCGGTGACAACCTCGACGGTTTAAAACATTTGCTTAAATCATACACAGGTGCAGTGAAATGTATCTATATTGATCCTCCTTATAATACAGGCTCAGATGGTTTTGTTTATAACGATAATTTCAATTTCACATCCGAAGAATTAATTGATAAATTAAGCATAAACGAAGAACAGGCACAAAAAATTTTCGATCTTACTACCAAAGGGCGTGCTTCACATTCAGCATGGCTTACTTTTATGTACCCACGATTGTTACTTGCCCGTGATTTACTTTCCCTTGATGGAGTTATCTTCATTTCTATTGATGATAATGAGCAGGCTAATCTAAAATTAATTTGTGATAGTGTGTTTGGGGAGGAAAATATGTTGTCTCAAATTGTCGTCCAATCAAATAAGAGAGGGCAGACTTATAAACAATTAGCTAAAACACATGAATATCTACTCGTTTATACAAAGAGTGAAAGTGCTATAATTAATGAGCTTAAAAAGGAAATAGCTAGTAATCCAAAAATCGATGCTATTGGAGAATTCTCAGAACGAGAACTAAGAAATCGTAATCCTAAATATGGTCGATTTAATCGTCCTAATTTATTTTATCCTATATACATTAATCCTCATGTGATAGATGAAAATGGCTATTGTATGGTCTCTTTAACCAGGACTATTGAATTTAGCGTTGAGATATTTCCATTTAATAGCGAAGGTGGTGAAAGTTGTTGGCGTTGGGGAAAAGCAAAATTAGAGAAGAATAATGCTGAAAATTCAATGATAAGTAATGTGGTTGGGAGAATTAAATCAACTGGCGAATACGGTATCTATGAAAAATATAGAAAAGGTACTTTTAAAGCTAAAACTATTTGGTTTGAAAATCAAGTCGTTACAAATGATGAAGACGAAGATGAAGAAGATGAAATTTGGGATGAAACAGGTGTAATTACTGAACAAGGTTCTACTGAATTACGAAAATATGAAATGGGAGATGTTTTTGATTTTCCAAAGCCTACTTTTTTGATAAAAAAAGTACTAGAGATCGGTTCAGACTTAGACTCTATTTGTCTGGACTTTTTTTCAGGATCTGGAACATTAGCTGAATCAGTTTTGAGTTTAAACTCTATTGCCGGCAATAGAAAATTCATATCAATTCAGATGCCAGAAGATATCGATATTAAACTAAATAATTCTTCTAAAAATGACAAGCCAAAGGTTCAAAAAGTTGTTGACTTTCTAAACAAAAATTCATATCCACATACTTTAGATTACATTGGTATTGAACGTATTAAAAGAGCCGCATCCAAAATCAAAGCTGAAACCAATTCCAATATTGATTATGGCTTTAAGCATTATACCTTAGTAGAACCCTCGGATGATACGATCGATAAACTGGAGGAATTTGATGCAAAAAACATGTTTACCAATAACGATACTTTAAGTCTATTTGGAAAAGAAACTATTCTCGAAACATGGCTGGTAAAAGATGGCTATGGTTTTGGAGCAAAAGTTGAGGAAGTAAAACTAGCAGATTATACAGCTTGGTTATGTGGTAAACACCTCTATTTCATTGAAGCCGGAATGAATGAGAACGACATGGTGGCATTGCTTGATAAATATCAGCAAGAACCGTCCTTCAGTCCAGAAAATATAGTTATTTTTGGTTATAGTTTCAATTTCTCACAAACTGATATGCTACGTAAAAATTTGTTTGTATTGCGTGATAGTCATAAAAACCTGAAAGCTAATTTCGATATTCGTTACTAAAAGACCCAAAAGAAATGGAATTACAAAAAACAGAATATCAGGATTTGCTTTCCAAATTGGTTTCTTTAGTACAAAGCACCAAGCAAAATGTTATTTCGTATGCCAAAAGTTCTGTTACAATGCTGTTTTGGCAAGTTGGTAACCGTATTTTGACGCACACGTTAGCATATAAACGCGCCGATTATGGCAAAGAGATTGTCGTTACACTGTCACGAATATTAAAACTGGGAGAATAACGTATGGAACTAATTTTACAAACAGGACTTACTCATCAGCAAAAAGCTGTTGACTCTATTGCTGATGTATTTAAGAATACAAATATCAGTCAACCAAATCAATATTTCTGTAATCCGGCTATTTTTCCCAATAATACTCTATTTGAGAATATCATAGAAGTTCAAAAAACAAATGAGCTTCACAGCTCACTGTGTTCTATTTCAAAAGAAATAAACCCACTGCACTTAGACGTAAAAATGGAAACGGGTACAGGTAAAACATACGTCTATGCACACACCATTTACGAATTACATCAACGTTATGGTATTAATAAGTTTATAGTAGTTGTTCCATCTTTACCGATAAAAGCTGGAGCAGAACAATTTCTTGGAGATGGCTATGTACAGAAACACTTTAAGAATACCTGTGGCTATGGTGCCCAGATAGAATTATACACACTAAAAGCACAAGCAAAGAAAAAAGGTAAAACCTTTTTTCCGAGTGCCGTTCGGGCATTTGTGGAAGGATCAAGCCAAACTAGCAATCGGATTTATGTATTACTTACCAATATGCAGTTACTTACAAATGGCACTATGCTTTCCCGTTCCGATTACGATTTTGGCGTACATGGTTATTATCGACCATTTGATGCACTTGCAGCAACCAACCCATTTGTGATAATTGACGAGCCTCACCGTTTTCAACGAGACCAAAAAGCGTATAAAAAAATAGCAAATGAATTAACCCCCCAATGTATTATTCGTTTCGGGGCTACATTTCCTGAAATTACTGTTGGAAAAGGGAAAAACAAAACGAAAAAAAGAGACTACTTAAATCTTTTGTACGATCTAAATGCGTGTGATTCTTTCAATCAGAATCTTATAAAAGGAGTTGCAAAGGAACATTTCGAACCACTATCTTCCACAGATGAGAAAATCAAAATAACAGCGATTAACAGCAAAAAATCTGTAACATTCAATCACATTACAATTAATGACAAGCAGTCTTATACGCTACAACCAGGTGATTCCTTATCAGTTATAAGCAAAGAACTTAGAGGGCTTACTGTTACAGGTATTGGAAATAACTTTGTTGAGTTCTCCAATGGACAAGAAAAATATAAAGGTGAAGAATTCACTGTGGACATTTTCTCTAATTCTTATCAGGAACAAATGATTCGCCTGGCTATTCAACGTCATTTTGAAACAGAAAGAACAAACTTCAACCGTCCATGCAAAATAAAAACACTGGCACTCTTCTTTATTGACAACATCGATTCCTATCGCGGTGATAGCAATGGTGATAAATGGTTGCACACAATTTTTGAACAACTATTAAGTGAACAAATTGAGAACGAATTAAATCAACCTTGCTCTGATGATTACAAAGCATATCTTGAAGCAAGTAAAGCTGATATTTCAGCGTGTCATGCCGGATATTTTGCTAAAGACAATACCGATTCCGATGAGAATATTGCAGCAGAAGTTGATGAAATACTTCATAACAAAAAGAAGCTACTTTCTATAGTTAATGAAGATGGTTCGTTGAATACGCGTCGTTTTTTATTTTCAAAATGGACACTAAAAGAAGGATGGGACAACCCAAATGTGTTTACCATTGTTAAACTTCGTTCAAGTGGAAGTGACAATAGTAAAATACAGGAAGTGGGACGTGGTCTACGTTTGCCGGTTGATGTGTTCGGTAATCGTATTTCAAACGAAGAATTCATGCTGAACTATATTGTCGATTTCACTGAGGCTGATTTTGCAAATCGTTTAGTTGCAGAAATTAATGCCGAGCTGCCAGCTGAGCAGGCTACTCATATTTCTAAAGAAGAAATGGAACGGGTTGCCAAACTTCGCGATATAGACGTTAATAAATTCATGATTGAGTTGATGACAAAAAACTATATCGATTTTTCAAGAAAAATCAATGTGGAGAAAACCAACGACTTTTATTTGGATTACCCCGAATTCAATAAACCGCGGCTTGCCGGTAAAAAGGTAATTGATAAAAATAAAAACGAAAAAAACACTGTCAATGTCAGAGAAGCTCGTTTCAATGAATTGAAAGAACTTTGGGCTGCGATTAATAAAAAGTATGTTCTTTTCTTCGATAAAGATGTGGATAAATTAATAGAAACAGGTATTCAAACCATACTGAAAGATGGTGTATTTGGCTTTCAGAAAATAACATCCGACCGCCAGAAAATATATGCGGGTAAAGAGATAGTTGAAGTGGTTAGCAAAGCGGGCGAAACTTATTCTATCGGTGACAGAAAATTGCCGTACAATTTATTCCTGAAACGTATTAATAAAGCAACTTCTATTCCAATAAGTACACTTCATAATGCCATTGTACAGTATACTAAATCCGACGGCAGATTTAATCCTACATATATAAATGAAAGTTCCGCAGCAAGATTTATTTCTAAATTCAACGATTGGAAATACGATAATTTAAAAGGACGCTTCAATTACAAACAGAGTAAATATTCACCGACTTCTACAAAATTGACCAATGTAGATGGCTCTATCAAAACAGAAGTTGATCAGAGCGAAATAGGGACTAAGCTTTTAATAGGCGAACCTTCAGCAAAATATCTTTATGATGTTATTGCTTATGACTCTCCATTGGAATGTAAAAACATTATGGAAAACATTAATGAAGTGGTAGTATATGGAAAAATTCCACGGAGAAGCATTTCTATCCCTACAATTGGTAATGACTCATACAACCCGGACTTTATGTATGTCGTAAAAAAAGCGAATGGACAAAAAGAGCTGAATATTATTATTGAAACAAAACAAGTTGAAAACAAATCTTCTGTACGGGGTGAAGAATCTATGAAAATAAGTTGCGCTGAAGCTTTTTTCAATCAACTTACATTGGACGGATACAAAGTATCTTTTAAAACTCAGTTAAACAATAATGGCGTAAAAACTATTATTGAGGAAATTATTAGATCAGATGTATAGTAACTATTCAAATCAAGAAAAGAGATAATTTCTTGATTTATTATAAAACATTGGGTTAAATTATCACATTTTGTTCCAAAACATAAGCTTGCTAATTCTCTCACAAAAATCAAAAATCACAAAAACAATCTAGCAATCTAGCGCCACCCACATAACCACCTATAAATAAACAAAATAATGCCGCTAGACTTCCAAAAAGAAGTCTAGCGGTAATCTAGCAGTCTAGCACTTGTATTGCTTATTTAATCTCTACTACGCGGTACACTATTCCTCGGTGTGCAATGCGATTCTCGAATTTATTCTTCAATGTTCTACCTAAAGCCATTGCAGCATTACGGGAATATGTAAATTTGGAGTCGCGCTGCTGCATGCGTTTCAGCATCTCTCCGCAAGTCAGTTCCTCGGCTGGTTCATCGCCTACCGGAGAACGGAAATAAATGTCGGCAACTTCTTCTTCGGGCATCACTTGCTGAAAGCGGCGATTGCTTTTGGTGATGTACGCCTCTTCCTCGTGAGTAAACCAGTAACGTTCGTCGTTGCGAAGAGCCTCAACGGCTTGGGCATAGAGTTGTTTGTAGTCAATGGGCGATTTATAATCAACCACTCCCAATATAGCTATGCAGATGTAACGACGGCTTCCGGTTGGGTCGTTCAGCAAGTCGAAGCTATTGCTTGTGGCTATAAATGTGGCATACCTGCGCATTTGTTGGGTGACACTGGTGTGGGGCAAACGGGCCTGAACAACTGCTTTTTGCAGAATATGTTTCACAAATCCCTGATAAGAGGGACTGATAGAATCGTACTCATCCATGTTTATCAACGCAAAGCGGGTTAATGCAAGCTGAACATCACCGCGTTTACTAAAGTCAATGCCATCAGTGTAATATTCCCGCAGTTCGGGTGGCAAAAGATTCATGCAATAAGTTGATTTTCCGGAACCCTGATCGCCCACTAGCAACGGCAATGTGCTGTTTGCATGATTGCGGTCAAGTTGTTGCCAGTGAGCTACCATTGAGAGAAACCAAATGTAGAACAAATCTCTCCATCGAGGGTTATCGCACGGCACACGGTCGGCCAGTTCACGAATACGATCTTTCCCGTCCCACTTTCCTACATTGAGAAGATAATCTTCAATAGGATCATAAGATGGCACACGGTTTGATTCCACATAACGCTTGATATCGACATCCCATGATGGAAGTCCTTCTGCCAGTGCATCGAGACAAATCGTGTTAAGCGCTTGTTTATTTACAGGACGGAAATCAAAGTAGAAAGATTTCTGTTCCCTGTATTCCACCATGCCTTTCACGGTATTTCGTCTGAGCTGATATCGCCGTTTCATAAACTCTTCCATCTGTGCAACCAATGTCATGGAGGAAGAGATGCAAGGCTTACCGCCAAACTTATTTGAGATGGTATAAATGTTGCGGAAGTTTGTCCGCACTTCCAGTTCGTATTTATTCAGGTTATAATACATCAATGTCCACTTTATCGCATCTTCTTCCGGAATACCCGAACGGTAGCAGTTTTCGGCCAGTTTAATAAGAAACGGAAGCACTTCACCACTCTCCCATTCTACCTTGCCAACGGTGTTCAATGCATCCCACATGGAGGTGCTAAACAATGTAGAGATAATGTGACTCCGTTCGTACCCCGGCAACAGGCGTTGCAACGGATCACTCATCTGCTGCCGTTCCTCTTCATAAGTAGGTTCGGCAGGCATACTTACCGGCTGTTCCATACGAATAGGCACGGCATCCGGATTATGATACAATGAAGGGTCGAAACTCATGCGACATCCGTGTTCCAGTATAGGTTCTTTTAATTCTATTTCGCGTTTCAGCTGAGGCTGATACCATTTTACCGCCTCGCGATAAGCCTGTGCATGAAACATCTCGGCCAGTTTCCGGTTTTGGGGCAATGTACTGTCGGGCAATGTAAAAGGAACTACGATCTTCACACTTTTATCGCTGGAGCCGATAAAAGCGAGTAAAGTTTGCGGCAGTTGAGATGCTCTTTCGCGTATTTGTGCCGCCTCGTTTGTATTTGCCAGATTATTCACTTCAATGGTTACACAACCATTGTAGGAAGATAAAACCTGCTGGCTGCCATCCTTACGGAATACTCCTCCAAAAACCAATCGGGGAAGTTTCTTCACCTCCGAAAAATTTTGGCCGGCCATTGCGTACTGAAGTACATGTCTCAGATTAGATACCGGTCTGCTGCTTACTTCGGTTCTCATAGCTTCTACAGCAGTTTCAAATTCAAGGATACGTTGTGTTTGTGTTTTACCGTCGTTACGGTATTGCGTTATTTTCATAAAGTTAGTTAGGGTTATTAATTACTTCTTTGTAGTTTCTCTGTAAGTGCGCTGATACTTTATATGAGGCAGCATACTGCGCATTTCTTTGTCTGCTTTGAAGCAAACACGCTGCGCCGTTACTTTTGATGGTGTGCACTCATCGGGTGTTTCAAAACCTTCGCTACCTGCTGATATGGAAAACAGACCGATATTTTTCAGATGAACCGTATTTCCTTTCATGAGGTATGTTTGCATCACATCTCCCAATGCAATAACTGCTGCATGCACATCCGATTCATGAAGCGAACAACGCCCGCTGATATCCTTTGCCAACTCATCTATATCTATTTGCCCGGAACTAACCGGAACGCCATGATAGCGCACTTTCTCTTCTTCTTTACTCTTATCTACTTTTTGACGAACAACATATAAAGACATACTTATTTGTTTAATTAATTTATAATCAGGTTATTTTCTGCACACCCGGGTGTATCCGCCTCTTACACCCGGGTGTAAAAACAAACTCCACCCGGGTGTACAGGCGATATACACCCGGGTGGAGCGTTATTTTCATCTCTACAAATATAATAAATATTTATGAAAAATCCAAATATTCAGAAGGGTATTTACGAGCTTATAAGGGCTTATTTTGTAATAAAAAGGATAAAAAAAACAGATGTAAAAGCAGGTGCTTGATTGCTAGATCACTGCTAGATCAAATTTGGTTGATCTAGCAGTTCTATACTGTTCATTTATAAGAAGTTAATTGATAAGTGCTAGATCGCTAGATCAATTTTGCATTTTCATTTTTTATGAGAGAGAGAGAGTTTTATATGAATTGGCTATTTATTAGATTTAAGGGAATTTATTCTCCCATATCTTTCAAATGTAACTCCAATGCTTTGACAGAGATATAAATCTCATATATAGATATAGTGAGCGAGATAATCAGCAGTACCAGTGCCAGACCGAAGATGTAGACTGACACAAGTTGTAATTCTATATACACAAAGAACATACTGATAACACAAAGCAGCAAACTCCCGATACCTGTTTCCTGCATGGCACGCGTCAGGTAAAGTCTCTTCTTCAGGTTAGCAATTTGCGCTGCCTTTACCGAGGATGGATTTGCTACATATTGCTCTTTTAAAGTGCGCACTAGTTGGGCATACGATAAAAATCGGTTAGTATAGGCCAGCATTATCAACGATATGGCTGAGAACAGTAAAGCCGGAGTGGTTAAATCTATTTCCATAATTATTCTATTATTTAGTAAAGCGAGTTCGATATAACATCAAATTCAAAGTTACTGTTTTTAAATAATACCTTTACCGTTGGGAAGAGATTATTTTTTTAAGCATATTCCGAATACAGTTTTTTACTCCGGTAGAGAAATATTCCGTTTCGGCATTTTCCAGATAGAGACGAATTTCATTTAGCAGTTCCGGCTCTTTAAGGGCTATTTTATAAGCCAGCTTTATACAAAGTGCCTGAACGGCTATTGCTTCGTCCGGCGAAAGCATTTTCTCCAGACAGAAATTATAGAGTTCTACGGGGAATTCAGTAGGTACAGGAAGATTATACAGAATTGAAAGCAGCAATCGTTTGGTACCGCTATGTTTCATGGAGAGAGTAAGGCAAACTATCTCATTATATTTAGGAATAAACCATTCAGGGCTTAATTCGCTAAGCTTTTCGCAAGCCCACGCTGCCCGCCAGGATAGTTTTGTTTCTTTGCTTGTAACAAGGCTGTAAAGTGATTCAAAATCTTCCGGATAAAATAGAACGGATGCAACAATAGCATCTACAAAGTTTCGGGATAGTGTAGAAGATAATTTCGTCTCAAAATCTGTTATTCTTTCCATATCACTATTAACTCACTCCATTCAGAAGTGTTATTTGTGAAGCAATATTTTCTCACTGATTAATACTGCACTACGAACGTATTCAGCACAATGTGTTCTGAAAATATTCAATTCACGAACTTTAGCATATCCTTCAGGAGTACTCATATCAATTCCATCCAGCAAATCTTTGCAGCAAATAGAACCGTGCTTTTTTCTAAACTCTGAAATAAAATGGCTTGTCAAATCATAGGTAAACGACTTTTGATCGGTCGTTCCATTCTCATCCATGCCATACTTCAAACCAATGGCCATCAATGCTCCGGTTACAGCTCCGCACATTTCCTGGCGAAAAGCAACTCCTGATCCAAAAGGGGTAGCAATTCTAAAACAATCACTTTTGCTAATATTCAGTTCTGTAGAGAAGACTGATAAAACAGACTGTGCGCAATTGAATTTTTTATTAAAGGTTTCTACAGCTTCTGCTGATCTTTCTTTTTCCATAATAATATTTTTCGTAAAAGTAGTAAACTTTTATATTCAAGATTAAAACAGACGTGTAAATAATAAAAAATAAAAGTCAGGAAGAAAATAATTTTCTTCCTGACTTCATAAATTAGCACATTTATAACTTATATATTTTAAGCTATTTGATAATTTTACAATCTTGCCAACTTCAGTAAATAAACATCATTTTCACGAATATCGAGTTCTTTTGAAAATACAGTACCCTGCTTAACAGTTACTTTTTCGGAAGAAACTGGTGAGCCGTCGTTAAGCTTCTTTATCTGTTCAACCTGCGGTTTTGTAAGCTGAGCCGGTTTGCCCATATCCAGATAAGTGGTATAGGTATCGTTTACACGATATCCAACTTTGTATATTTCGAGTGTGTAATCACCATCGGGAACATTGGAAACATTTATCTTCACTTTCCCTTTCGCCTTAGCTGGTAAGTCACGAACATAGTATACCTGATTATTTACAGAATCGCCCGGATGCGTATTAGTGAAGTCCCATAAAAGCACCTGAACATTTCCTTTTGAGTCTTTGCATGCCCAGGAAGATGAATCGTTATTGATTAGCTCTGTGTTTCCTAACTGATTAATGAATTTGAAAGAATAGAAAGCCGGTTTATTGATTCCCTGAGTATTTAAAAGTCCGAATCCGCCATGGAAAGGTGTGAAACGTGGACCGGCTTCTTCAAAGATGTCTGTAAACACCCAGTAAGACATCGAGTTGGCTGCCGCTCCTACCTTCTTGATTTTATCTAGCACATAAGAAGCCTCATGATAACTATCATGTATAGGATCGGAAGGTGTGTAAGATGCACTCCATTCGGTATAATGCAATTCCAGACCGGGCATAACAGAAGCAGATATTTGTTTGCGTGAATTCAACATATCACCGCTAACTGCCATTGGATCCTGACTAAGTACAGTTCCCGAATTGCCAAATTCGTCAAGATATCCTTGATTTACACCATAAGTATGAGTACTGATAAAATCTAGCGGAAGCGAATTCTTATTGCAAAAATCAATCATTTCCGGCACCCATGCAGCGCCTGCTGTAGCCGGACCTCCTACTCTATATTCTTTATTTACAGTTTTAATAGCTTTTGCAGCATATCTGTACAATTTAAAATATTCTTCTTGTGTTCCTGCCCAAAATCCATCGAGGTTTGGTTCATTCCACACTTCGAAATACCATGATTTAACTTCGTCGGCGCCATAGCGCTCTGTAAAATGAAGCGTAAGATTACGAATTAAATCCTCCCATTTATTATAATCCTTAGGAGGAGTAACGTTTCCTCTCCACCAGAAAATAGTTTTAGAGCCACTGGCCAGAGCAGAAGGCATAAAGCCCAGTTCCACGAAAGGTTTTATTTTTATACTCAGTAAATAGTCAAATAAAGCATCAATGTACTGAAAATTATATTCAGGATTTCCTTTTTTATCTTCCCGGTAAACAGCCATATCATCGCTCAGTAAACCATGCATACGGATATATTTAAAATCGCATTCTTTTTTCACATAAGCCAGCTGTTGCTGCCAGTCGGCACGTAGACCTTCATTAGCACGACCTGCTCCAATACATTCTAATGGAGTTTTGCAAAGCGCACATTTTTCTTTTGAAAAATCGACTATAATTTCTCTCGCATTTAATTTGGCTATCTGTTTCTTTTTTGCAGGAGTTGCTGAATATGAGTTTTGTAAAACAGATAAAAAGGGAATCAGTAATAAATACTTTACAATACTTTTCCGTTGTTTTGAGGATACAAATAATTGGGACATAATATCTACGTGTTTAATGTTTTTCATGATGCAAATATACACTAAATCTAACTAACACAGGTACAAAAATGTTTCAAATAAGTGTTCATAATGTATCTGCTTGAAATATTAGCTCTGATTTATAGGAATATTATATTATAATCCGAATAAAATCTTACAATTAGAATATTATTTATATTTTTACATCGAAATAAATATAAATCTAACTTTAGTCATATTTAAGAATAGAATAAAAACTTATATCTGCATTATTTGCAGATAATCATAAACGATAACTATTTAACTAAATAATTAAAATGAAAACAATTAATTTATTCGGGATCTTTATTTTATCTCTTTTTACTGTATGTCTCATTTCGTGCAACAAAGATGACGATGAAGCGGATTCTGTTCCTACCGTTCCTACTTACGAAGCAACATTTAATGTTAGTTTGGGATATAAATACAAGGTAACAGATAGAAACAGTAATCAGGTATTGGTTGATGTTGATTATGGAATAGCAGATATGAATATGCTTGCTTATGTAATTCATAGCAAGAATGATGGACATTTTATAAAAATGGGACGGTTAGACCTCTCTACTCTGAGAAATATAACAACAGATAATATCGCTTCGGTAAAAGAGTTGTTACCGGAAGGCAAATATTATATAACTTTTGTTGCCTTTAAAGATTTGCAGATTGCACAAGGAAGTTCAGATGTTCTGACATTCTTCAAATTTTTCACCAAAAACTATGAAGATGCAATTATGCAAGTGCCAAATGATTATATTCATTATGCAACAGCCGAAATTGAAGTATCTGCAACAGATGGAGCCAATAACCATATACTAATGGTTTTAAAGAAGATGACAACCGACCTGATTTTTGAATTTGACAATGCAGATATAATTCCAACCAATAACAATTATAGTTTAACCGTTGGAGTAGAGAACATACCATCTGCCTTTTTTATTAAAACAGGTAAAACACTCACTGCCAAAGAAACAAAAGAAAAAGGATTGTATCTATACTCAGGTAGTCGGAATATAATGACACTAGCTAGCAAAAACACAAAAGCCCTGGTTACAACTTTCCATACTTTATCAAACGACAGTCTGCCAATATCAGACCGTGGCAAATACTGGTTCGAATTTAAAGAAAGTGCTAATGGAGGAAAACAAATCAAAGCTGCTTCGGAAAACCTTGACGAGTTTTCTCCCAATTATACATCTTCAATGTATATTTATAGTTTGTACAACGAAGGGCAGCTGCAAATTAATAAAACAGAAACTATAAAGCATGAATTATAACATCGAAACATTTTAATATTACATGTGTTTTTTAATTACAGAAAATCAAGCGCGGGCAATTTTATCTAACCAATAACACTAATTTAACCTCTATAAAACAAAAAAAACGATATCCTTGCCCGCGCATAAACTTAAGAAGACTCTAATTTTACAGTTTATTCATTCACAGTCATTATTTTTCCATCCTGCGTATATTCTAATTCGCAAACTTTTAAGCTGCGAAGCCATGTTTTACCATTTGAAGGAACACAGTCATGGTGGAATAAATACCATTTACCTTTGTACTCGGCTATTGCATGGTGAGTGGTCCATCCTACAACCGGTGGCAATATAACGCCTTGATAAACAAATGGTCCGTAAGGGTTATCACCAATTGCATAACACAATAAATGTGTATCGCCTGTAGAATAAGAGAAATAATATTTCCCGTTGTATTTATGCATCCATGAAGCTTCGAAGAATCTTCTGCTACTATCGCCGGCAGTCAGCGGCTTACCGGTTTCATCCAAAATAACAACAGGTTTTGGTTCTTCTGCAAACTCAAGCATATCTTTGCTCAATTTCACTATACGTGAAGGAATAGCAGGTTCGTTATCAGCAGGAAATGTTGCACACTCCAATGCTTTGTTATCACGGTAACGCTGAAGCTGACCACCCCATAAACCACCAAAATACATATAATAATTTCCATCGCCATCATCTAATATGGCAGGATCAATGCTGTAGCTCCCTTTTATTGGATCTGATTGAGGAACAAACGGACCTTCAGGACGATCGCTCACAGCAACACCGATGTGAAAAACATCATTTTTATCTTTTAGCGGAAAGTACATGTAATATTTCCCATCTTTACAGGCTACATCACAGTCCCAAAGCTGACGTCCGGCCCATGGAATATCTTCTACTTTCAGTACTACTCCATGATCTTTAATTTCTCCATTCATCACATCATCAGTAGAAAATACGTGATAATCGCGCATATCAAAATGATCACCATTATCATTTTCCGGAATTCCTGATTCCCAGTCATGAGATGGGTATATATACAATCTATCGTTAAACACATGCACAGCCGGATCTGCCATGTAATCATTCTCAACTAAATATCTTACATTTTTCATAGTTGTTTATTTTGAGCTATTTAAAATCTTATTAATAAATGGTTTAGGGTTATAGTTACGATCGAAATACAAAGGATAATCGGTTCTTCCTCTTACAGGGAAACCATTTTTCCAGGAATCGCCATCAGTAATTCCCCATACAGTAACACGTGATATAACATCGGAATACTTAATAAACAAATTAAAGAATTTCTCCATACGATTGTTCCATTCCAATGAAACAGAATCAGGAAGTCCGTTTGGATAAGGATTCATTTCTTTCTTATAATTAACCATATCCGAAACATTGGCACTCATATTTACAGTAGGCAAAGCACTCATATCCCACTCAGTAATCATAACCTTAGCGCCTGTACTGCTAAAACTTTTAATGCTTTCTTCGAACTCATCAAAAGCAGGATAATCCATACCCATGTGTCCTTGCATACCAATTGCATCAACGCGAAGTCCTTTTCCTTTCAGACTGTTTACCAGTTCTACTACTTTATCACGCTTTCCTTTTGCATTCATGCCAAAATCATTGTAATACAATTCTACATTGGGATCGGCTTCGTGTGCATACTGAAAAGCAAGAGGAATATACTCTTCACCTAAAATCTCATAGAATTTGGTTTTGCGCCATGATCCATCTGATTCAATGGCTTCATTCACTACATCCCAACCTTTAATCTTACCTTTATAACGGCTAACAATGGTGTGTATATGGTTTTTCATACGTTCCTTCAACACTTCAGGAGAAACATTATTTCCCTCTTTATCTACACAGAACCAGGGAGATAACTGTGAATGCCAAATCAGACAGTGACCAATGATTGCCATTTTGTTTTCTTCTCCAAACTTTACCAAAGCATCGGCAGCAGTAAAGTTAAAGGTATCTTCTGTTGGATGAATGACTTCCGATTTCATACAATTTTCGGCAACTATAGAATTGAAGTGCTTTTTAATAAGCTTCGTTGCATTGGGGTCCATGCCGGCAACTTGCCTTACGCTTACAGCTGCTCCTATAAGGAAATGTTTGCCAACTACATCTTTTAAACCAGGACCTGAATTTGAATCAGCCGGCTGATTAATTGCTTTACAGCTCATAGAAAGAACTGCAATTAATAATAAGGGAGTTAAATATTTTAATTTCATAATGACTAAATTACATACTAATTTTCTGATTTACTTCTATACACAAGTAATTCAGCTTGCATTTTCTGATTATACTTCTTTGTGATTGGGTAAAAATAAAGTGCTACGACACCAATAAAGAATGTTACTGCCGGAATAAGACTTGATGAAAGGAGAATACCATTTATGGCTGAATCACTTTGATTAACACCTGCTCCCGATACATAACCAAATCCTGAAAGCAGGAAGCCTAAAATTGCTCCACCAATACCAAGTCCGGCTTTTAAAGCGAAAACAACACCGGCAAAAACCAGTCCGGTAGCCCGGCGGTGATTTACGTATTCAGAATAATCGGCCACATCGGCTATCATAGCCCACAATAAAGGTACGGTTGGTGCATAAGCCAAACTCTTTAAGAAGTTAAGCAAAAACATTGTTTCTACATCTTTCTTTCCCGGGAAATAGAAAAGAGCTGTAAACAAGGTAGTTAAAGTCAGACAAACAATAAAAACCTTTTTCTTCCCGTAACGGTTAGCTAAAAAGCCGGATAAGAAAATAACACCAAAGAACTGCACCAATGCTCCAAGCATATTAAATACACCAAAACCTACTTCATAAGCTTTATCAGGACCACTGACTATAAGTCCGAATGCATTAAGAACTGTATGAAGAACACCATCGGAAGAAGTTGTTGCAACTAGTCCTAGTTTACCGAGAAAAGCATAAAGAGCATTTGCATCAACATAATTTTCAAAATAGTAATTCATCGCACTTCCCCACATAGCCAAAGTTATGAAAATAAACAGAGTTAGAATAAACATTGCACGCCATGGAATACTGGCTACAACATCTTTAAGATCTTGCCTGATATTTGTTTTCTGACTAGGTGGAGGCGTAATACGTTCACGGGCTGAAAGGAATGCTATTATTAAAAAGATGAAACCAATAACTGCAAAAAGACTTACGGTACAGAACCAACCATGCCCTATATCTCCACCCGCAGAGAATTTACGTACAAGTGGAAGTGTTAATCCCTGAACCACAAACTGTGCAATGGTTGCCGCTACAAAACGAATTGATGTTATACTGGTACGTTCTTTAATATCACTACTCATTACTCCTCCCAACGAAGAATAAGGTGTATTATTAAATGAATAGATGGACATCAGCAGTGTATAAGAGATTGTTGCGTAAAGCGCCACTAAACCTTTGTCGTGAATACCCGGATTGGTAAAAGCAAGTATATAAAATACCATAAAAGGCAATGCTGTCCATAATATCCATGGACGGAATTTACCATAACGAGATTTTGTTCTGTCGGACAAGATTCCTACTGTTGGATCAACAAATGCATCGGCGATACGAGCAACCAGCATTACTGTTCCTGCAACAGCACCTTCAAGACCAAAAACATCTGTATAAAATTTGGTCTGGTAAATCATCATCATTTGGAACACCAGATTGGCAGAACAATCTCCCAAACTGTAGCCGACTTTTTCGAGCATCGACACTTTTTGACTTTGTGTATTCATAAAAGCTATTCTATTTAAATTTTTAAATTAAGGCTAATCATTTTTCCTTTGCACAAATATACCTCACAATTTAACTTTGAATAACAAGATTATAAAACACACTCTTTGCTACACATTACATTCTTTGCTTTCAATATAACAAATACTTTTCCCTACGTTACATTTCACATTTTTCTCTCATAAAACCTAAAAAAAGAGCCATTAAAAAGGAATTTTTCATAATAAAAAAAGGAATCAGTTCATTAAACTAATTCCTTTCCATTTTACTATAATTATGTGGTATCTCAGATAAAATCTAGCAAAGAACTTCGCTTTGATAATCACTCGGAGAAACACCAACTTCTCTTTTAAAATATTTTCCAAAGAAACTTTGGTTTGAAAAGTTCAGTATATAGGCTATCTCTTTTACACTGTTTCCTGAGCTCTGAAGAAGATGTTTTGCATCGTGAATAACTGCATCTGTTACCCATTTATTTGCTGGCAATCCGGTTGCATTCTTTATCAGAAAAGAGAGATGCTTTGGAGATACACAAAGTTTATCTGCATAAAACTTCAATTGTCTTTCTTCACGGGAATGCTGTTTTACCAAAACAAAAAAGTCTTTGCATATTTTATTCTTCTTACTCAGACCGTCGGCTTTACATAGTTTTTTTGCAATAGGATTGTTCTGTGCATAAGCGTTTAATACTTCAATATAGAACACAGCAACCAAATTCAGAAGTTTCTCTTTTCTGAAAAGATCATCGCTATTAGACAATCCATCTTTTATAAGTGAAAATATCTGGTCGATTCTGTTTAATGTGTTTTCTATTGGATCTGATTCACTGTTTATCAACAGTTTATCCTTGCTTACAGAGCAAGGTATCTGAAGTAATTCAAAGAAGAGCGAAGAAAAGGTCATCATATAACCATCTATTCCCGAATTTTTCAAATTCAGACTCAGCGTTTTGCCGGGAGGGATACATGCAATTGCTCCTCTTGATAAAGAATGAGGACGGCCATCAATCTTTATAGTAAGATCGCCTTTATAAACAACTATAATGGCAAATGTATCAGACATCTTATAACTTTTGTCAAGAGATACATTTTCCTGTAAATGATAAAGAGCAAACTCATTTATATGCTTCCCTACAACAGGTAACTGAGATGAAAAGTCATCTATAGCCAATGACTCACTTGTTGATTTACTTATCAAATTACGTTTCATGCTTACATTAAAAAATTAAAATCCACTGCTTCTTTACAATTATTCATGCAGAGTGCAGCGACCTGAATATACTATTTAATAAATATGCTTTCCTACTGCAACCTTCATTTTCAGAATACAAACAAGCTGGTCTAACTTTGACTTAAGCAATTGCAGACGGCTTTCTGATACAGCTGTTTCTGAATCGAGCAGATCAAGATTGGTAATAACTCCGGTTTTATAACTCACCTTTGCCAGATCAAAAGCCTGCATGGCATGAGCCAACTGAATATCAAACTGCTCTACTTTCTTCTTTGCTGCAATGATCTGCGACTGAGCCTCAACCACTTCATTAGTTATCTTCCTTTTAGCAATTTCTGTTTCAAACTCAGAGCTGATTAGGTTTGACTTTGATACCTGGAGGTTGTTCTTTGTTCTTTTGGCATCGAAAAGAGGAACCTTCACTCCTACTCCCACTACAAAGTTTCCCTTTAGCTGATTCAGATCAGGAGAGTATCCATTCTTAAATCCGGCTGAACCAAAAGCATTTATAACAGGGTTATTAGCTGACTTTATTACGCTATAATTCAAATGTTCAAGTTCCGTTTTTTCTTTTGCCAGTTTCACCTCTTCTCTGTGTTCGATTGCATAAATTACCGACGATTCTTCTGCTGAAAAAGTTTCTGTGGAAAGTGAAGTGCTTACTCTGTGCAACGTTTCTTCGGGAAGTCCCAATAAAGTATTCAAAACAGCTTGTTGGGTACGGAAAGAAGCTTCAAGATCATACTTCTGACTTTCAATAGTTGAAATCTTTACCTGGGTGGTAAGTATTTCGTATTTTGTAGCAGAACCTGTTTCACTTTTCTTCTGAACAGTTTTTAAATGATTCTGCAAATTAAGCAGTTCTTCATTCTTTATATCAATAGCATTCTGAATGTATACTAATGTGTAATAGTTATTGGTTACAAGCATTGAGAGATTCTGCTTAATCTGATCAATAGATATTTTATTGATCTCTCTTTTCTTATTCTCAACATCGACTGATCTGGATGTTTTCCCAAAATCGTAAATGGTTTGATTTACATTTATTCCCGCATTGTAATTATCATACGGATTCAACTGAAACGTTCCGAATTCAGGAAAAGTAACTTTAGTTACCGGACCGATGCGGGAATATGTAGCATTTAAATCGACAGTTGGCAAGTAAGCTGATTTTGCCAATTCAATTTTGGCCATGGCACCATTAAGCACCTCTTCGGCTTCTTTCACTGAAGGATGGCTCTGAATTACTCTTGCCATAACATCCTGAAATGACAATGAATCCGGCTGTTGCTGGGCAGATGCAGAAAAAGTACATCCTGCAGCAACTCCCAGTATAAATGTAATTTTATATATTTGATTAATCATAATCTGACTTTATTATACGTTGTGATTCTTTCTGCGTAATAAAAATACAGGAGCACTACCCAGAATGGTAATAACGGCTACCAGTAAAAAGTCGTCGTCAACTCCCTGAATATAAGCCTGCTTAGCAATGTTTGACACAAGCAATGTCTGCCCTTGCTGAGCCGCCACTGCAGGAGAACTTCCCACAGTTCGTTGTGCATAGCTCTGAAGTCCGTTCTTAACCTGCACATAAGCAGGAGAATAAGGCTGGACAGCTTCACTATAGAGTTCGTTGTGATAAGTAACTCTGGTAGTTAGCACAGTGGTAAGTATTGCCACTCCAAGACTACCACCAATCTGCCGGATTGTATTTGTTACCCCGGATGCCTGAGCCATTTTCTCACGTGGAATCTGCGACAAGGAAAGCGTACTTAACGGAGTGAATATAATACCCATCGCAAATCCTCTTATATACAATCCCATCATAATATACGGACGTTCGGTCAGGAACGAGAATGAAGAATTCAGATAAAAACTGAACGCAAGCAAAGCGACTCCTGTTATAATCATCCATTTCGAATTTATCTTATTTCCCAGAAAACCGGATATTGGAGACATTGTTCCCTGTATTATACCAACCGGAAGAAAAACAGCTCCAGCCTGCAGGGCTGTATATCCTAGTGAATTCTGAAGATAAAGTGGTAACAGGAACGTACTTCCAAACATTCCGATACTAAACATGAGCATGATAAGCGAACAGATTCCGAAATTACGATCGGACAGCAAGCGCAAATCAAGCAATGGCTCATCAACAGTAAATTCGGCAGTTATGAATACAACCATCATTATAAGTGAGATGGCCAGACATAACAAAATATACGGAGCACCCCACCCATCTGAATTAGTTGCAGCATTACCCTGAGAAAGAGCATAAAGAAGCAAAGGCAGAAATATCACTGCTGAAATGAATCCAACAAGATCGAACTTACGTACCTTCTTACTTTTATATTCACTCTGTATAATCAGTGTTGCGGCCATTCCTATAATACCGATAGGTACATTTACATCAAAAATAAGCTGCCAGCTGAAATTATCTACAAGATATCCTCCGATTAGCGGACCAAATGATACTGATGCAGCTGCGGCAATAGCCCAGAATCCCAGCGCAAGTCCTCTTTGTTTAGGCGGAAACTCTCTGGATATTATTGCCATACCCAAAGGTTGAATTGCTCCGGCACCAAATCCCTGAATTACACGGGAAATAATAAGCATATCTTCATTTCCGGACATTCCGCATAACAAAGATCCTATGGTAAATAATACCAGACCTAAAAAATACATGCGTTTGTATCCAAACTTATCGGCCATCCATCCTGAAGTTGGCAGCATTACTGCCATAGCAAGCATGTAGGCGGTAGATACCCACTCAATCTTATCAATTCCCACACCAAAAGAGGTCATAATTTTGGGCAAAGCAACGTTTACGATGGTAGAGTCGAGTACAGCCATGAATGTACCAATCATAATATTGCCAAGCAACCACCATTTATATTCCTTATGCTGTGGATGAAAAGCTGAGTCCCGATTTCTTACTTTCCTACGAAATCGGTGTGCAAGTGTAATATCTCTCATTGATTAACCTTTGACAATCTTTACAACAACCGACATACCTGCCAAAAGTTTATATTTGCTTAATGAGGTGTTGTCTTCTGTACCATCAATGGAAATTTTTAAAGGAACTCTCTGAGTTACCTTAGTAAAGTTACCTGATGCATTATTGGGGGGGATAAGTGAGAACTGAGATGCTGTATTTGAACTAAGCTGAATGATTCTTCCGGTAAATTTCACATCGGGATAAGCATCAATTTCTAATTTAGCTTTCTGATCCAGATGCAATCCGGCCATCTTTGTTTCTTCAAGATAAACTGTTACCCAAAGTTTCTTAGTATTTGTAACTGTAAGAATATTCTGTCCTGGTTGAGAAACATCACCATCAAGCAACCACTTTTTAGCTACAACACCATCAATGGGAGCATATAAATGAGTGTTATTCAGTTGTGTTGAAATAACTCCAATCTGCGCTCTTGTTGTTTCGATAGCAGCCTTAGAAGATCCGATTTGCGCTCTGGAAACAGATAACTGGGTTTTTGCAGCTTCGAGTTGTGCCTTAGCTGTTTCCCACGCTTTCTTTGAATGATCAAACTGTTCTTTTGTAATTACATCGCCCTTAAACTGTTCTCTTGCACGAGCATAATCTTCCTGTGTCTTTGATAAACCTACCTGAAACACCTTAATATTTTCCTGGTCGTAATTCAACTTTGCTTCAGACTGCAATTGTGCAGCTTCCGATTGAGCCAGATTAGCTATAGCCTGCATCTTCTGAGCATGAAGTTCTGTACTGTCAAGCTCTGCAAGTAAATCACCCTTCTTTACCGTATCGCCTTCTTCGAAATAAATGTGATTGATACGTCCCAGAATTTTTGAACTGATAGCATAGTTATCTGAATCAATATGTGCATCATCTGTAGATACATATTTTGTATACTCACTATACCAATACCATCCACCACACAAAACAATTGCAATCACTACAATTAAAGGAATATACACTTTAATTCCTTTCTCCTTTTTACCTTTCTTCATACCTAAAATAACTACTTTATACCTTTATTTTTTTAATGACTTTATATACATCTCTACAAATAGATTGATCATCCTGAGCAATCTGTCATATTCATGAGCTTCCAGATAGAAAATATCTTTATTTCTAAGTGCCGACATAGACAATCCTTTCATTCCATCAAGGAGTAGCTCAGTATATTCATTTATATTGCAGGCTTCAAATTGTCCTTTTGTAATACCTACATTCAAAATACTGGCTACCATTTCCTCTTCCTGAATTCTGAATTCGGTCCATAATTCATGCATCATTGAATGTAATTCGTGAGCATAGTCATGGCGTAGTCTGGTTAGATTAATTAGTTTACCCCAATATGAAACTCTGATATTCACATATTCACGAATCATATCAGAGGCATCAGTAAGTGTGGCCATTTTTTCACGCACCAATTCAACAAAGAAATCATGTTCTTTCTTAGCAACTGCAAGATATAGATGTTCCTTGTCCGGAAAATAATAGTACAAAGATCCTTTGCACATATTCAGGTCTGAAGCTATTTCGTTCATAGTTGTTTTTTCAAAACCATATTGTCCAAAGCGTTTTTGAGCAACCTTTATAATCTGTACTGTCTTACCCTGACTATCCCCACAACGTTTATTAACTACCATTATTCTTTATATATTTTTTTATCTTTATTCTATTTGACTTTTTTGTTCGATTGGTCAAAATTAGATAGTTTTTAATTTAGATTAGATATTTTTTCTAAAAAAAACTTATGAATACACTCTTTAACAATTCATTAAAAACAGTTAAATGCCCTTATTTAATTGGGAAAGTACAAAGTATACAGAGGAGTATTTATAAAAAAACTCCGATTTGCATTATTAAATAATTTAACAATACAAACCGGAGAAAATATCAAAAACGAACTATAACGACTAATGGTCAATTAAAAAATTAAATCGCAATTTCGTTCAACATCATCAATTGTTGCACCAAGTTTCTTATAAAATTCAATAGCTGGTTTATTCCAACCAGAAACCTGCCATCTTAATTTATGACAATCTTCTTTTCTTGCAAAATTAATCACTGCATTAATCAAAGAGCTACCTATGCCCATTCCACGAAATGCCTCTTTTACATATAGATCATCCATATAGAGTGATTTTCCAAACCACGTATAATATGCAAAGAAATAGACCACGTATCCAACTATTTCTTTTGATTCAGTTTCAGCTACAAAACAGTTTATAAGTTCCTTCTCTTTCTGCATTAACTCAAGCGTGTTTACTAATTTTTCTGAGCAATTCTCAAATGCAGCAAAGTCTCTGATCATAGAAAAAATTACAGGAAAGTCATGTTCTTCAGCTTTTCTAATTTTAAATTCCATTAGCTACAAAGATCTTTTTTAATTAAACTATATACTTCAATATCTGTAAATTTATTATCAACCAGTAACTCGCCATCACGCTCAATACCTTCAAATTTAAATCCTAACCTTTTTGGAATATTTCTACTTGGAGTATTTCCTACTGCGCATTTTATCTGAACACGATTTATATTAAGCTCATCAAAAGCAAAGTGAAGTAAAGCTTTCACAGATTCAGTAATTATACCTTTTTTCTGATAATTTTCAGAGAGCCAATAACCTATCTCAGTTTTCCTATTTAATTTATCTGTATCCTTAAAGCCTATTAATCCGGCAAAAGAATTATTGTAATGTATTACAAACAAAAACTCTCGTTCTTCATTAGGAACATTTATTGCAGATAAAATAAAAGACTGACTATCTTTAAGTTCTTTAGTAAAATCAATAAACGGAAGCCACTTTCTTAAATAGTCTCTCTGACTATTTATTGTATTAAAAATATCAGCAGCATCTTCTATCTCTATTTGCTTAAGAATGAGATTCTCTCCTATTGCTATTTTTTTTATCTTTTCCATAGATTACCAAAACCTTTATTTAACAAAAAAACTTTTTCTATTCTCATTTACATCTTTCTCTTTTAACAAAATAAGCAGTTCTTCAAGAGCAGCCAACAAAGCTATGCATAATAAAGCCGGAAGGAAAGAGCTCTTTTCCGTCAACATAACAGTAGGAACTGCAACAAAAACCAGGAATCCTGTTACCTTATTGGCTATAGTATGCAGAAATACAATTTTCCCAAACTTCATCTTCGAAACAATCATTGAAAGTAACTTAATAGCCAATACAGCAAAAAACAGTGCTACATTTTCTGTAAAAACCCACCGGTACTTAAGAAATATAACGAATAGCAACACAATGTGAAAAAAGATATCGGCTATTGAGTCAATTCGCGCACCCAAAGCAGTAGCCATATTATACTTTCTGGCAATATAACCATCGGCAACATCTGTTAATCCTGCTATAAAAAATAGGATTAAGAACTGGGGTACCGAATTCATTAAAAACAGCAATACTACAGAAAGGATGATTCGGGAGAATGATATGATATTGGGAATATTCATATTATTACAACGCTTTCTTCATACAAATACTGTTTGTGTTTTCTATATACTGACCAAAATTATCAGTTATTTCATACCCTTTCTTTTTATAAAGATTAATTGCTTCATGTTGTTTACTACCTGTTTCGAGTATTGAATAGAGAAAACCTTTCTCCTTTGCCCAGCATTCGAGTTCCTTCAATAACACAGAAGCAATGCCTTTTCCTCTGCAATTACTCCGGACAAAGACTCTTTTCATTTCAACATTCAGATCATCAGCTCTTTTAAAGCAACCGCAACCAACAGGTGTATTCTCTTCATAAGCTACAATAACAGTCTCCAGAAATTCTATTTTATTGTACACATCATACTGTTTTTGCAAATTACCATACCTTTCGTCGAGTTCTGCATCCAGCAACTTTATAAGATTTCGAAAATCAGTATTTGTACTATCACATCTTTGTATTTCTATACTTTGCATAATATCTGTATTTATTACATTTGCAAATGTATATATTAATTCGCCAAAAGATTAGAAAATACTTATAATTATAGCAAAACAAGCAGAAACAAAGGAATAATTGCATGATTATTCCTTTGTTTCTGCTTATAAAATCTGTACTTATAAATAAACGATAAACATTATTCCTATTCTTGCATCTTTATACCTTTTGGAACATTAAACTTTTCAGCCGGTGGAGTTACTGTTTCTATTTTAGTTACCTCCATCTTCGTTTTAATGCCCATTGCTTCGCCATCCATTTTCATCATCAGATTACCATAGGTAAGATAAGTCATATTCATTTTCATCTTATCATTCTTTACTTTCAGCTTCTTGCATTTATAGCCAAGGTAGGTCTCTGTACCCAAATCTTCAATCTTCATTTCTTTCATCACCCCTTTTGTTAAAGTATTAATATCGACTCCAAGTTCATTGATCTTTGCTGTAAGCTTATAATGTCTACCTTTTTTTTCAGTTAAATCAATGTTCCAGTGCTCATCACCCTTAACAATATCGAGACTGTGACTACCGCCTTTTACTCCCATTATCTCCATTTCTACAGAAGTTTCTGTTGCTTGCCAATCACCCCATTTATCGAAGTAAATTACAGGTGTAGTTTTAAAACCGGCTGCACTTATCTTTTGGTGAATTATTCCTTTTTCTATAGGATACTTTTTCTTTGCCAACTGATTTGATTCATTTTTGACTGCAGCTTCTGAAGTTACATCTGCCGATTTTCCTCCTTGTTCCTGAGACTTTTTGCCTCCACAAGAAATTAATAAAAATGCAAAGAGCATTAGCTGAATGATGTTTTTCATGATTTAAAAGATTTAGATTAAAACTGATAATTTATATTATAAAACAGAGATTTGTTATTTACATCTATGTGTATGCAGAATAATCCATTATAGAAAGAACAAAATGAAATAAAAAATGTTCTCTTTTGTTTTCTACCACGCAATTTCACATAAAAAAGATGAGACTGTTCAGTTGGAACAACCCCATCTTTTTTATCTTCTTTCTTCCTGGTCTCGATCTTAGATCTTTATCAAATATTCAATTACCAGAGACTCTATTTTGCTCTTTGAAGAGCCCAATCTTTTTGACCTTATATACAAAATTGAAACATTTCAGAAGCCCGACTCTTTAATCCATTCCATCACATTTGCAGGAGGCCGCTCATTCATTAGCTCTTTCTTCATAAAATCCATATATGGCGCTACATGCTTAAAGAACTTGTGATAACCTTTACATAAATAATTAAGCCCCGGTTCGCCAGTTTCGGTAAAAGTAAAACGATTTTTGGGACATTCACCATTGCAAGCAAACAAGAATTCGCACTCTTTACATTGCTCTGGTAATGTTTTTGATTTTGCTTCACCAAACTTTGTCTGTTTATCGCTATACATCATTTCAACCAGAGTATTTGAATACAAATTACCTAATTTATATTCCGGAAATACAAAATGGTCGCAAGAATAAACATCTCCGTTATATTCCATTACTCCGGCATGACCACAGTTCTTTGCCATTGAACAAACACCAGGCTGTTCGCCAATCCAGTTGGCTAAAGTTGAATCGAAAAGCTGAATATAATAATTGCCTACATCTTCGCGTACCCACTCATCGAATATTGCACAAAGGAAATTACCCCATTGTTCCGGAGACACACTAAAATCGGTCAATTCAGCTTTTTCATTCTGAATAGGTGAAGATAAAGATAGCCCGTCTGCACGTTGTGAAATTCGTTCAACTATAGGAGTGAATTGAATATAATGACAATCAATTTCTTTAAAGAAGTGATAAAAGTCCAACGGGTAATCAGCATTAAAGTCATTAACAACAGCCATTGCATTATATTCCACACCATGCTTCTTTAATAATTCAATGCCTTTCATCACCTTTGCAAATGACGGCTGGCCTTGTCTGTTTTTTCGATATTCATCATGAAACTCCTGAGGCCCGTCAATTGATACTCCGACAAGAAAATTGTTTTCTTTGAAAAACCTGCACCATTCATCAGTGAGCAGTGTTCCATTCGTCTGAATACTGTTATCAATAGCTCTTCCTCTGGCATATTTTTTCTGCAATTCAACAGCTTTTTTATAAAAACTTATCGGCCTCATCAAAGGTTCTCCTCCATGCCATGTAAATAATACCTGTGGCATTGTTTGAGAATTAATATATTCATCAATAAACTTCTCTAAGAGTTCTTCGCTCATTACATGATTCTTAGCCTCTTTATACAGTTTAGATTTTTCAAGGTAATAACAGTAATCACAGGAAAGGTTGCAAACAGATCCTACGGATTTCACCATTACATAAAGAGGCCTCGCAAAAGGCGTTATATTTAAGTTGCTCATAAAAATAGTTTCAGCTGGATAATAAGGCTACAATATTACAAAATATAAGTAGAATATAGGGTTTAGGAACAAAACTTTTATTTAAGATAAACGTTTGTTATTTATAAAATAACCTATATAAAATAATATATGGAACATCTCAATTATGGAACTATTGACAATTGCAGAACAGCAGCATTGGTTTCCGATAGAGGGAGTATTGATTGGTTTTGTATTCTTGAATTTGATTCACAAGAACTTAAGGATACATTTTCTGCGATTGGTGAATGAAATATATTTTGATATACATCAAACGTATATTATGATATACATCTAAATAGTGCTTTGATGTATATCTAAAACAGGCTTTGATATACATCTAAAAAGAAACAAATCAGTTCTACTTAAAAAGAACTATTTATTTGCATAGATGGAACTACTTTCATTATACATTTGGTAAGTAGTCTGGCACAGAGAGTTTCCCATATAAAGCAGGAATAGGACAGCAATAACAGCCATAAAAATACCAACTGTTACAAAATGACAACTCTGTACTGGTATAACCTTTTTCATTTCACATTCAATTTTATGGGGTTTATTTCCTTGCATAAAGGTATACAGATTGTATTTCAACTCCTTTACAATGAAATGAATTCTGATAAACAATTATGTTTCAACGGAGTTTCTTCACCCACTGAGGTATGATGAACACGCCAAGCACCAGATAAAGATAATAAGTAATTATCCGCCAAATAAACGCCACTATTACAGCAACTCCCGAAACCGTGAAGAACTCGAAATAATATTCTTTAAACATATATTCGCCTAATCCACTTCCTCCAGGAGTGGGACTAACAGCCATAAGAATCCACAGAATTAATTGGCGGGCAAAAGCTATTAGATGATTCCCAAATGGGGTAAAAGCCATGAGCAGTGCATTAACAACCAAGTAGCGACAAGTCCACGATAGAGCTGTAACACAAAATGACTTAAGCCAAAAAGAGAACGTTTTTCTACTAAACTGGTATGAACAGCTCTCCAGACTATAAGAAAACCGGACTATCGCATTTCTTTTGGAACGCAAAAGTGACAGGCTAAAAATTTTAAACAGAATTTTCTTTACCCAATAAGGACGTTTAAAAAGAGCTACAAAGAGAATAAATGTCCAAAATGCAATAAGTCCGTTGGCTAAAAAGAATAAAGTCTGTACACTCGTTGTTAGTGTAGTGGATTCACCAAACAATTCCTTTAGTGGAATAAGAAAGAAGAAGATGGTACAGGCAAGTACCAAAAACAATTCATCGAGAAAGAGACAAGAAATCATAATAGCCGCACTTTTTCCTGCACTGAGTCCTTCTTTATTGAGGAACACTACCACCAGGCTACTTCCTCCTACTGCCAGTGGAGTCACTGCAGATGTAAACTCACAAAGTATATTCACATTAAAAGCCTGCTTCCATGTAAGTTCTTTATCTGCCATGAAACGGTAGCGCCACATCAATCCCAGATCACGGCCCATCATTAAAATAAAAGCCAGTGATATAAAAAAAATCATTCGTCCGCTGAAGGTTATAGACGAAAAGGCGGAAATATCCATTTCATCGTAAAACAACCATCCAACTACTGATAATCCGATAATAACCGGAATCAGAATATAACTTGTTTTAAAAAGTTTCAGATTGCTTCCCATAGAAAGGTATTCTGATTATCTGACTTTCTTCTTATCAAACTCATATATCTTTCATACACTTCATCAACAACGTCTTCCCATGAACGGGCTATGCTTTGAGAAGCTTTATCGCCCACCATCCGCATTAAAAGAGGCGATTGAACCAATTCACGAATTTTCTGCGCATAATCGGCAGTTGTATTATAGGATAAAAAGCCATTAACAGAGTCTGTGATTATTTCGGCCGAAGTAGAATCTTTTATCAAAAGAGAAGGTGTATGTAATGCAGCGGCTTCACGAACCACCAATGGAGCATTATCATATAGTGAAGGGAACAAAAACAAGTCGGCCGCCGCATAGTAATTCTTCAATATCTCTCTATCGATAATAGTTCCCAGAAAAAAGACTTTCGAGGATAGATTTAATTTTTCAGATAATTGTTTCAACTCTTCAGCTGCATAACCAGAGCCAATAAAGAACATCTTAAAGGAAATATCCCTTAACTGTGCCAATGATTCCAAAAGAAATACAAGATTCTTTTCATAAATGTGCTGTCCTACGAAAAGAAACATAAACTCCCAACTATTCACTCCAAGTTCTTCCCGGGCATGTTCCCTCAAAATATAGGCAGAATTATTACCTGAATAGTCATTCCCGTTATCTACAACCTCTACCTTACCTTTGTATCCGTACTCACGGAGCGTTTCTTCCACTGAAGCCTGAGGAATCCAAACCTCATCAGCCGACTCATAAAAACGAATAATGTCTTTTATAAGATAATCTACAATCCGCTTATGAGGAATAGCACGTTCAAAGTCGGCTCTATATTTGGAATGGAAAGTAGCTACAATAGGAATGTTCTGCGCCTTAGCTATCCGCATTGCCAACGATCCTGAAGAGAATGGGCAATGTGCATGAACTAATTCAAATGATAAACTATTTATTTTTTCATGAAAAGGCCAGTCAATCCGTGGAAACCCCAGTCGGTAGGGCTTTCGCATAGGTATAGGGAGAGAAGAATAACGATATATAGGGTATTCATCATTATCTTTTACATTAGGTAATTTAGGAGTTACTACGCAAACATCCTTTGTTTTTTTATTAAGCCAATATGCATAATTCTGTATAGTCAGGGAAACTCCATCCATTATAGGAGGAAAACAATCATTAAAAAGACCTATCATTGCCAATCGGTATTATTTTTGTTAATCGATTCGCAAAGTAAGCCTTGAGATATTACAAACCTTTATAGATAGAGTTACAAATCTATGTTCACTATAATTTTACTCCGGAAAACATGCTGAATAATATAACCGACAATACAACCAGAGTAATCACAACATACATTCTGTCTCCCTCTATTGCAAAGGAAAAGAGAGAACAAACTACTCGCAATATTGGTGTCATAATCAAAACTACGGCTCCTAACTGCATTATGCCACGTGCATCCAGTGAAAATACTTTATCCATAATTCCCGCAAAGCTAGTATATGCCGAAGGTTCACCATGGAAGGTGTTATAAACCGGCCTCATCTCCATTCCATGAACCGATAGATAAATTATTCCTCCTATCAGAGCTATTATACTTGCTGTAACCACTCCGAAACGAAGCAATGTTCCAATAATTTTCTGAAGATCACGATCTCCCAATATTTTACCTGATATATCTTTTTTAAACATCTTAGAACCTGTTATTAAAACCGTTATACATCATATTTAGCGCAACAAATGTTATTGCGACACTGAATATAATTCTCAAAACCTTAACATTCATTCTTGGAAGAAGCTTCGCACCGGTAGTTGCTCCGCCTAATACTCCAATAATAACAGGAAAGGCAATGCCCGGATCAATATAACCTCTTTGTAAATAAACAACCGCACTGGCTGCTGCAGTTACTCCAATCATAAAATTACTGGTTGTGGTACTTACCTTAAAAGGAACCCGCATAGCTGCATCCATAGCCAGAACTTTTAAGGCTCCCGAACCAATACCCAACAAACCGGATAGTACTCCGGCAAGAGACATCATTGAAAAGCCTCCGAATACATTGGTCAACTGATAATGAACCTGTCCGTCGGCAGTAGGATAAGAACCATTCAGCTTTAATTTTCTGGCAGCAACACTTCCTATAACATTATTATGATCATGCTTCTTTCTTATTGTCATTACAGCCGAGAATATCAGTACCGTACCAAAGATTATAGCAATTACGTTTGTAGGCATATAAATTGCAATAGTAGCACCAATAACTGCACCAATAGTTGTTGCTATTTCGAGAAACATACCCAGGCGCATATTGGTTATCCCCTCTTTTACGTAAGCACTTGCCGATCCTGAAGAAGTAGCAATAGAGGCAACCAAAGCAGAGCCAATGGCATAACGAATATCTATATTAAAGCCTAATGTTAGTAGCGGAATAATAACCACTCCCCCGCCCAATCCGGTAAGCGAACCAGCCAATCCGGCCAGATATGCTCCAAGAAGAAGAATTAATGTAAATGCAAGAATTGACATAAAACTTAAAATATTTGTATTTTTAAAATACAAAGGTAGTTCTTTTCAGATTGCAGTTCGGCTAATATCCATTATTATTTCCTAATTTTGCAATAAAATTAAAAAAATAAATATTTAATGCAAGGAATAAAACACCTCACGGAAGGACCTATTTTCAAACAGCTTTTCAATCTGGCCATGCCAATTATGGCAACCTCTTTCATACAAATGGCTTATAGTCTGATCAATGCGGCATGGGTAGGAAGAATTGGTAGTGAAGCTGTTGCTGCAATTGGAACTGTAGGTATTCTTGCCTGGATGGCTACATCTATTTCATTATTGAATAAAGTTGGTTCCGAAGTTAGTGTGGGGCAAGCTATTGGTGCTAAAGATGAAAATAAAGCCAAAACTTTTGCATCTCATAATCTTACTATAGCACTTATTATATCCATATTATTGGGAACACTTCTTTTCATATTTGCCCACCCTATCATTGGCGTTTATGAATTAAATAGCAGTATATCGGCAAAGGCAGTTATTTATCTAAGAATTATAGCTTCTGCCATACCGTTTATGTTTTTATCAACGGCTTTTACCGGTATTTACAATGCGGCAGGAAGAAGCAAAGTTCCTTTTTATATAAGTGGCACCGGATTAATAATCAATATAATACTTGACCCCATATTTATTTTTGTATGTGAATGGGGAACCACCGGGGCGGCAATTGCCACTTGGATTTCACAGGCTTCTGTTCTGGGTTTGTTTCTTTATAAGTTAAAAGGGAAAAAAGATATATTAGGCGGCTTCAGGATTATTACGAAACTACAGAAAAGTTATACTTTACGTATTCTCAAACTAGGACTTCCTGCTGCAACACTTAACACTTTGTTCGCCTTTGTAAACATGTACATCTGTAGGTTAGCTTCCGAACAAGGCGGGCACATTGGTTTAATGACAATGACCCTAGGAGGACAAATCGAAGCTATAACCTGGAATACCTCACAAGGATTTTCGAGTGCACTTAGCGCATTTATCTCTCAAAATTATGCGGCAGGGAAACAAGGTCGGGTATTACAGGCATACAAAGCAACTTTATGGATAACATCCGTTCTTGGCTCTTTATGCACATTCTTGTTTATATTTTATGGACAGGAAGTATTCTCATTATTTGTCCCCGAGGAAAAGGCAATTCTGGCAGGTGGAGTTTTTTTATTTATAGACGGGTATTCACAATTGTTTATGATGCTTGAAATTACAACTCAGGGATTATTTTATGGAACAGGCAGAACATTACCTCCGGCTATAATAAGTATTACTTTTAATTGTTTACGTATTCCATTAGCTATTATACTTACAAATCTAGGAATGGGAGTTGAAGGCATTTGGTGGGCAATTAGTTGCACAAGTATCGCAAAAGGCCTTTTTGCCTATCTATGGTTTGCAATAATTAAGAAACGAGTCTTAAATATTCCTTCAATCGTAATTCAATAAATGGTTTTACAAAACTCTAAAAAGCTTGAATTTAAGCAGGTTACATTTAATCTTAAATAAATGTTTATTGTAAGAAAAGCCTCTAATGGGCTTTTTCTTACAATAAATTGAACAATTCTTTCAAAAGAATTTATATCTTTGTAACAACTTTATTAAGACTAAACATTTAATTAGAAAACTATTAATTCATGAACTTATGAAAAAGATTAAGTTATTATCAGTTTTATTGAGCTTCTCTTTGGTATTTGGAGGATGTCAAATGTCTAATACAGCAAAAGGTGGCTTAATTGGTGCTGGTTCTGGTGCAGCTCTAGGTGCTATTATTGGCCAAATTGCAGGACACAGTGGCAAGAGCACAGCAATTGGTGCAGCTATAGGAACTGCTGTTGGTGCTGGTGCTGGTGTTATCATCGGTAAGAAGATGGATAAAGCCGCTGCAGAAGCTGCTGCTATTGAGCAAGCAAAAGTAGAAAAAATAACAGATGCTAATGGTCTTACAGCCGTAAAGGTTACTTTTGACGGAGGTATCTTATTTGCAACTAATTCAAGTGTATTAAATTCTACATCTAAAACAGCTTTAACTAAATTGGCTAAAGTTCTTTCTGAAGATAGAACAATGGACATCGCAGTATATGGCCATACAGACAATACTGGCTCATTAGCAGTAAACCAAAAATTATCTGCCGATCGTGCCGGTTCTGTTGCAACATATTTAAGAAATAACGGAGTTGCTACAACTCAGTTTAAATATGTACTTGGAAAAGACTTTCAAGAACCTATTGCAAGCAATGAAACTGTTGAAGGTAGAGCACAAAACCGCCGTGTAGAGGTTTACATGTATGCAAGTGAACAAATGATTAAAGAAGCAAGTAAATAATTTATTTCAAAATTATTAGTAAATCGTGTAAGCCAGTTTTATAGCTTACACGATTTCTTTTTATAATGATAGTAAAAATCAACATCCATTAAATATGGTAAAAAAGAAAGTCCTTCATATCCTTAGGAATCTTATTATTGCATTCTTTGGATCAACAATTTTAGTTACGTTAATCTACCGCTTTGTTCCGGTATATGTTACCCCGTTAATGATAATCAGGTGTATGGAGCAAATGACAGATGGTGAAGAAATTAAACTAAAGCATACATGGGTTCCATTTGAAAAGATTTCAAAACATCTGCCAATGGCAGTTATCGCATCTGAAGATAACAAGTTTGCCACTCACAACGGATTTGATTTTGAAGCAATTCAACTCGCCATAGAAGAGAGTCAGGAAGGAAAAAGAAACAGAGGAGCAAGTACTATCAGCCAACAAACAGCCAAAAATGTTTTTCTATGGCCAGAATCATCATGGTTAAGAAAAGGTTTTGAAGTTTATTTCACTGTTCTTATTGAAACTTTATGGTCTAAACAGCGTATCATGGAAGTGTACTTAAACTCCATAGAGATGGGAAAAGGTATTTATGGAGCAGAAGCAACTGCCAGATACAAATTCCATACCACAGCAAAAAAACTTAGCAGAGGCCAATGTGCTTTAATAGCAGCAACCTTACCAAACCCTATAAAATTCGATTCAGCTAATCCATCCAGATATATTCTCAGACGTCAGGCCAAAATATTGAGGGTTATGCAATTAATACCTAAATTTCCTCCTGCTAAAAAAGGGAAGTAGAGTCTCTATTTATTATAACCTATGAAAAAACTGCTGATATTATGTGTATTTCTGATTACTGCTTTGTTTGTCAAAGCACAGAGAAATGAAGTTTTCTCGCCTAACATTCAAAGCTTACAGATAAAGGTTAACGATAACTGGCTTGCACCTCCAATCGTTAACCTGAATTCTGATGATGTATTAGAAATATCTTTTGATGAGCTATCACACGAATATCACCGTTTTCAATATGTTATCTCACATCACAATGCAGACTGGTCTCCTTCCGGATTAAGCGAAATTGAATTTTTGGAAGGTTTTAATAATAGCCCTATTGAAGACTATCAGAATTCATTGAATACTACGATGCTATACACGCATTATCGAGTATCTTTCCCTAACGAGCAAGTTAAACTAAAAGTTTCAGGAAACTATATTATTACTATTTTTGACGATAATGACAATTCAAAACCTGTATGCAAAGCTTGTTTCTCTATAATAGAAAAGAAAGTAGTAGTTTCGGCAACTGTAAGCAGCAACACAGATATAGATAATAACAAATCACATCAACAGGTTTCATTCAATGTCAATTTTAACGGATATAATATCCGTAATCCTCAAAGTGAAGTAAAAATTAAAGTTATGCAGAATCTGCGTCAGGATAATTGTGTGACTAATCTAATCCCTTCATATGTCAGTGCAAATGAACTAAAATATGAGCATAACAAGAATCTGATTTTCGATGCAGGGAATGAATACAGACGATTTGAAATGGTTAGCGTAAAATATGCAGCACAAGGTATACAAAGAATTAAGTTTTTTGATCCGTATTATCATATAACTTTAATCCCTGATGAGTTAAGAACAAAAAATTACAGTTATGATCAAGACCAAAACGGGCGTTATCTGGTACGATATGATTGGGCTACAAATAATGATATCGAAGCAGATTATCTATTGGTTCACTTTTCGCTCCCATGGAAAGAAGAATTACCGGAGGGCAACTTCTATTTGCAGGGAGCATTTACTCACGACAACTTAACTGATAATTATTGTTTGAAATACAACCCGGAGTCTAAAGCTTTTGAGACAATTCAGTTACTAAAACAGGGAGCATATAACTATCAGTACCTTTTTGTGCCTACTAATAGCAATAAAACTACAACTGCACTCACGGAAGGAAATTACTATGAGACAGAAAATGAATATATGATATTAGTATATCATCGTCCTTTCGGTGAAAGATATGACAGGTTGATTGGAGTGCAACAGGTATATTTCAAATAAAAACAAAAGAGGCAATAATCACTCTAAAAATAGAAGTGATTACTGCCTTATTCTTTATCACAAAATCTTATTACTAATTTTATGCAAACAACTCTATTCTTTCTATATAAGCAAGAATATCACCCTTGTTTACATGAGCACCTTGTTTTACACAAACTTCAACGATGCGACCTGAGAAATTGGCCGGGATTTTATCATAAGTTCCCCATAAAGTACCAATATAACAAAATGTTTCTTCTGGATAGAATTTCTGACCAATAGCCGGAGGAGTAGATCCTGATTCGAAACTTGCGTCCCAAAATACCTGTCCTTTTTCAAGAGCTGTAATTGGTTCAGCTTTAGCACGCTTTAATTTCTTTATGTCCTCTTCAGTAAATCCATTCTTCTGCATCTCTGCATCTTTCGCTCTTTGTAGTTCATCTTCGAAGCGTTTCTTTGCTATACCGGAACGATAATCACGATATTGACGATCATGCATAGCTAGTTCGAACAATTCTTCGTTATCCGGACCATATTCCCATCCATTATCATCCATTTCTTTCTTATATGTTTCCAGAGCATCTGGGAAATTATCTTGCGGATTCTCATCTGAGAATTCATAGCCTTTTGATTTAGCCAGCTCAATGATTTCCGGAGCAAGTTCACCTGGTAATTTCCCGCTCTTACCCAAAATCATGTCCCAGGTATGAGGATCAATCATTGTCCAACGTTCTTCTCCCTTAACCATTTGCATAACATTCATCAATGCAACATTCTTCACATATTGGCTAAATGGAGTAACCAAAGGAGGATAACCCAATTTTGGCCATACGTAAGCTACTTCATCAAAAAGCATCACCAATAGATCATCAATATTAAGCTCATTTTGGTTCTTGCTTTTTAAATACATATTGATTCCAGATTGAACGCCCTTTAAATCGGCCATCATTGATCCCATCATACCTCCCGGTAGTCCACTGCCAATAAGCAATGAAGAAGTATGTTTATTTGTAGGATCGATAAAATATCCAAGGAAGTCATCAATAAACTCTTGTGTTAAACTACGGGCCTTCATATAAGCCTTCATATTAATTTCAGGAACCTGGAAACCGGCATCTTTCAACATTGCCTGAACAGACAATACGTCTGGATGAACTTTTCCCCAGGACAATGGTTCCATGGCAACATCAATAATATCAGCACCGTTTTCACAAACTTCAAGAATAGAAGCCATAGAAAATCCAGGACCAGAATGTCCATGGTACTGTACAATAACCTCTGGATGTTTATCCTTTATTGCCTTTACTAACTGTCCAAGCATTACAGGACGGCCAATACCTGCCATATCCTTTAAACAAATCTCAGGAGCTCCTGCTGCAATTAGCTGTTCAGCAATATTTGCATAATATTCTACAGTATGTACCGGAGAGAAAGTGATACAAAGCGAAGCCTGAGGAATCATGCCTGCCTCCAAAGCATAAGTAATAGATGGAATAATGTTTCTCACATCATTTAAACCACAAAAAATACGAGTAATATCAACGCCCTGTGCTTTCTTTACTTTATACATTAGTTTACGAACATCAGCAGGGACCGGATACATACGTAGCCCGTTCAATCCACGATCGAGCATATGGGTTTGAATACCAACTTCATTTAATGGCTTCGTGAAAGTTCTCACTGCATTATTAGGGTTCTCACCGTACAATAAGTTTACTTGTTCAAAAGCTCCTCCGTTGGTCTCTACGCGAGCAAAACATCCCATTTCAATAATTAGTGGTGCAATTCTTGCCAATTGATCAGCCCTTGGTTGATACTTTCCAGAAGATTGCCACATATCCCTGTAAAGCAGGCTAAATTTAATTTCTTTTTTCATTGTAAAGCGCTATATAAGATTATAAAAGTTTATTAAAATGCTAATGCAAAGATAATAAATGAATTGACAATATGTCAAGGAAATAAATAAAATCGCCCTTTTCAAAACATGTTTAATATCATATTTATATTTCTAAATAGAAAAAGAAAGGGAGTAATTCAGATTTTATTAGAATTACTCCCCCTAGATTACCAAAAATATGAATTGTTTTATAAGCATCATACAAAATCCTTTAATTGTTGTTGCAACCGTTGTCGCGTAAAGAAGATACGGCTCTTTACTGTTCCGAGAGGTAAATCCAATTTATCAGCAATTTCACGATATTTAAAACCAGAAACATGCATAGAAAAAGGTATCTTATATTCTTTTGGCAAAGAATTAACTACTCTATGAATTTCTTTTATATCATATGCTCCTTCAGTGCTATCGAAACCTGAATCCTGTGATTGATTAAGATGGTACATATTCTCAGTCTGATCAACGAATGTTTGATCTCTCATCACCTTCCGATAATTATTAATGAATATATTACGCATTATAGTATACATCCACCCCTTAAAATTGGTATCGGGTGTAAATTTATCTTCGTTGTCGAGTGCTTTCAAGGATGTTTCCTGCAATAAATCATTTGCTTCTTCCCTGTTTGCTGTTAATTTATACGCAAAGCGAAGTAGTTCGTCCTGTACTCCCAGTAGATCACTTTTAAAATTTAAACTTTTCATAACTTTGCTTATTTGTGTTAATACTGTTTTTACTTGTTACAATATTATATAAAATAAGTGTGTTTGATAGCCCAAATTCTATCAGCAATTAGGGGGTATATTATTAATAACAGTTTTTATGCTGTTAAATAACAGTTCTCAGGTCATTCTCCTTTTAACTTCGGTAAACAGATATTATATTTTACTGCAAGAATTCTTGTAAGAAAAACACTAAAACCACTGATACATTGTATCAACATACTGTCCAGATTCATAAAAGAACATCCCCAGAACACCAATCCTCCCACTATACAAGCCATTGCATAGATTTCTTTTCTAAAAATAAGTGGAATCTCGTTAATAAAGATATCTCGAATCACTCCACCTGCAGCACCTGTAATACTTCCCATTACAATAGCAACCCAAAATGGAAAACCTAAAGCTATAGTTTTTTCTACTCCAACAACGGTAAAAAGAGCAAGACCAATGGAGTCGAAAATAAAGAATGTGTTATGTAAGTGAACTAATTGTTTGCCAAAGACTACTACCCAGAATAAAGCCAGAGCAGAACAAATAAGATAAACCGGATTTGTCATCCAAAAAGGTGTAACATCAAGCAGAACATCACGGATAGTTCCACCACCAATAGCAGTAACCAATCCAACAACATAAGCACCAAACCAGTCGAATTGTTTAGCAGAAGCTAAACGTATGCCACTAATGGCAAAAGCAAAAGTTCCGAAGAATTCTATAATCTGAACAAATGTAGGCATAATCCCATTTTTTTTGCAAAGAAACTAATAAAGAATTAAATTATGAATCAAATAAGAAAAAAGTAAGTTGATTTATAACTTGAATTATGAAAGAAAGTGTACTTTTGCTGCCTAAAAGAACAACATATATTATAGACATGAAAATTACTATTGTTGCAGGGGCACGCCCCAACTTTATGAAGATTGCTCCAATCATGCATGCTATTGATAATGCCAAAGAGCAAGGTAAAGAAATCTCATATAGAGTAATATATACAGGATCAGCTAATGATACAAGCTTGGATCCTTCTCTTTTTGCTGATTTGAATATAAAAAAGCCGACTGCATATTTGGAAATAGGTTTTGAAAACCTTACCGAACGAGCTGGAGGAATTATGCTGGCTTTTGAAAAAGAACTAAAAGAAAATCCAACCAATATAGTATTAGTCGTAGATGACTTAACTTCTACCATGGCTTGCGCTATCGTTGCTAAAAAGCAAAATATAAAAGTTGCTCACCTGGTTGCAGGAACACGATCTTTTGATATGAGCATGCCTAAAGAAGTGAACCGAATGATTACCGATGGACTTTCTGATTACTTGTTTACAGCAGGAATGGGTGCAAACCGTAACCTGAATCAAACGGGAACAGAGAATGAACAGGTTTTTCTTGTAGGAAATATCCTGATGGATTCTCTAAGATACAATCGCCACAGATTTATTAAGCCTGCTACATTTGATGTGCTAGGATTAAAAGAACATAACTATATTCTTTTAACAATCAATCGTCATGCATTAATTGAAAATAAAGAGAATTTCAAAGAGTTGATTGAGCGATTAATATCTGAATCCAAAGGCACTCCTATTGTTGCTCCACTACATGCATACGTGCGTGATGTGATAAGCGAGCTTAATATAAAAGCTCCTAATTTGTATATTCTTCCTCCGCAAAGCTATCTTTCATTTGGTTATTTGACCAGCAAAGCAAAAGCGATAGTTACAGATTCAGGCAATGTAGCTGAAGAAGCAACATTCCTTGGAATACCGTGTATTACATTAAACAACTACGTAGAACACACTGAAACATGCTCTATCGGTACTAACGAATTAGTTGGTGAAAGCCCGGAAGAACTTGGTGCTGCAATTGAAAAAATAATGAAAGGTGAATGGAAACAAGGAAGCCTTCCAGAAAGATGGGATGGAAGAACAGCCGACAGAATTGTTCAGACTTTACTTCAACTGGTATAAATAAAACAAGAGTGCATAAAAAATATGCTGCTATTTGAATAGTTCTTGTAACTTATAATAATTTAAAGGGCCATTTTCTATCTGTCTGACAGATAAAGAATGGCTCTTTTATTGTGAGAACAAGTTAATCAAGCTACAATTCAGAACTTTCAATCATTAAATACAAGATATTAATAATCGGCCCATGCCGTTACACCTGCACAATACTCCTACAAAGCTATTAAACTTCTCTTTTTAGGAATTCTTTTAAATGAAGAGTTTATGATTGGTAGAAAGAGTATTTAACTGCGCGAAAAAAAACACTCTTTTTTTGTATTTATAGGGGGTGGAAATAATTTTCCCGCAGCTTATTATCAATCTGTTAAGCAAAAAAGTAAAACGTATTGTCAGAAAACAACCTTATGTTTTTCTATTTGTAAGTAGTTAATCGAGTTAAAATGTGTTTCATCACTCATTTTCAATAAAATAGACAACCTAAAGACGTTCCTATTTAGATTTAAAGCAAAAAAGCACGACAGTTCTAGTATAACCGCCGTGCCTTTTTTATCTAAAGAAAGAAATGTATCTAGCTATTCTTCATCACAATGTCCAAGGACAGGTTTCAATATTTCGGGTAAAACAAGACCTTTACATTTTATCTGCGACAAAACCTTCTTTCCCTCTTTATTCAGATTAAAGTACATTTGTCGCTTATCATTTTCTCCGAGACTACGTTCTATAAGCGTTTTCTGTTCAACAGATCTTATCACTTTAGAACAGTGAGATGATGTCATCCCAGTCTTTTCTGCAATTTCGGATGCCGACAAACGACCTTCCGAAAGACAACAGAGAGCCATTGCTTCATTTAAACCAACGCCATATTTATCATTCAGCTGCATTTCAAGATCATTCATGGCAATATTAATGTCTCTCAGCTGACAGATTACTTTTATCATTTCTTTCAATTATTATCAAATAAACAGGTTGATATTGGATTTGTCTGCTCGTTCCATATATGTAGCCACTCCTCCAATTGTAACATTATCAAGCAGTTCTTCTTCTTTCACTCCCATTACATCCATTGACATCTGACAAGCAATAAATTCTACTCCACTATCAATAGCTTGCTGGCGTAATGATTCCAAAGAATCGATACCTTTCTTTTTCATGATAAACCGCATTATTTTGCTGCCAATTCCCATCATGTGCATTTTAGAAAGTTTCAGTGCCATAGTATCCGAAGGAAGCATCATTGAGAACATTTTACCAAAAATATCTTTCTGAACTTTTGGTTTATTTGTTTTCTTAATTGCATTCAATCCCCAGAACGTAAAGAAGATAGTTACCTTCTCTCCCGTAGCAGCTGCTCCATTTGCGAGTACAAAAGTAGCCAAAGCTTTGTCTAAATCATCACTAAACATGATAAAAGTTTTCCCTTTATTGTTATTTTCGACTGATACTTCGCTAATTTCATTAGCAACTTTCTTTTTTTCCACTTTTTCAATAACTGATATATACTTGCCTGAATCGGCTGATTGTGAGATCATTTTATGTCCTGTCATATTACACCATGCCTGAGAATCACGACGAAAAGCCGGATCGGTTGAGATAACTTCGAGACGTTCGCCAATATTAATACCTTCTATGCTCTTTTTCAATTTCATTATAGGACCAGGGCATTGCAATCCACAAGCATCTATCTTGATAGTTTCTATCTCCATTTTATTAGCATTGCTATCTCCTAAGCCTAAAGAACAGGCAATTATGTCTTTATCATTAAGAACAACTGGAGTTGTTGCTGCCTGATATAATTTATATCCTCCCGACAGATTAAATACATTGTTAAAACCATGCTGCATGAGCACTCTCGAAGCAAGATAACCTCTCAGTCCTACTGCGCAATAGATATAAATGTTTTTATCCTGAGGAATTTCATTCAAATGATCTCTTATTCCATCCAACTGAATATTTATTGCACCCGGAATTGCTCCCAGTGAGAATTCATCAGGAGTACGCACATCCAGAATTATATCATCCTGAGCTTGTTGCAGTTGTCTCCAAGTAATTATATTCATTCTTTTCAGCAGAATATTCTCTGCCACATATCCGGCAATGGCGATAGGATCTTTTGCTGATGAAAAAGGAGGAGCATACGCATGTTCCAGTTGCATTAAATCGTAAACCGTACCTTGTTGTTTAATCAGCAGAGCTATCTGGTCGAGTCGTTTATCCACGCCATCGTATCCCACGATCTGAGCACCATAAAGTTTTCCGTTCTCCGGACTAAAGGTGATTTTAATACTCATTTGCAAAGCATTAGGATAGTAACCGGCATGAGAACCCGAATGGGTAACTGAAGATATATAAGGGATTTCCTCTTTCTCTAATTGCTTTGCAGCCATACCTGTTGAAGCAACAGTCATATCGAAGACCTTTGCTATTGCAGTTCCTATTGCTCCTTCATATTTTATTTTGTTACCAAGTAACATATTGTCCGCACATATACGTGCTTGTCTGTTAGCCGGACCAGCCAGATAGTTCAGCCATGGTTTTCCGGTTATTGGGTGCTTATATTCTATAGCATCACCAACAGCATAAATATTCTCGTCGGAAGTCTGCAAGTAATCATTTACCGCAATACCTCCCCTTTCTCCAATTTTCAGTCCGGCTTGTTTAGCCAATGTTGTTTCGGGACGTACACCAATGGAAAGAATTACCAAGTCGGCCATTATACATTTGCCGTTTTTAAATACCACCTCGATGGAATTTCCTTTTTTTGTAAAAGCACTTACTGCATGTTTCAGATAGAGATTTACACCTTTATCCTGCAAGTGTTGGTGTACAAGCGAGGCCATAGAATAATCAATTGGTGGCATTACCTGATTGAGCATTTCAATGATGGAAACTTCTGCTCCGGCATGCTGAAGATTTTCGGCCATTTCCAGTCCAATAAATCCGGCTCCAACTACTACAGCTTTTTTCACCGAATGGGTATTCATATAGTTTTTAATGGCATCTGTATCATTTACATTACGTAAAGTAAAAATGCCATCTAAATCAATTCCAGGAAAAGAAGGACGAACGGGTGCAGCTCCTGGAGATAACAAAAGCTTATCGTATTTCTCTTTATATTCTTCTCCGCTTTGAGAACGAACAACAACTTCTTTGCTATTGCGATCGATACTGATTACTTCCGACTGAACTCTTACATCTATATTGAAACGTAAGCCAAACGATTCCGGAGTTTGCAAAAATAACTTTTCACGTTCGCTTATAACTCCACCTATATAATAAGGTAGACCACAATTAGCATAAGAGATATAATCTCCCTTTTCGAACAAGATAATCTCAACATCCTCATTAATACGTCTTATTCTGGCAGCTGTTGTTGCACCTCCAGCTACTCCTCCAATAATAATGTACTTTTCTTTACTCATTTCCTATTATATTTTTTAGATAACCTCTTATATAATTCCAATATTAATATTTTCCAATGGAATTATTTTGCAAAGGTATTACTATTTTCTAATAAAACAAGTTTCCAATAGAAAATGTTTTTTAAATAAAGAAAAGGCTGTTACTTTTAAATAAAGTAACAGCCTTTTCTTTTTCCGATTAAAACGAATAATCAGTGACTATTTTGCTACATTATTAACCGGTTTACCAGCTGAGTATGCTTTAATATTTTCGACAACAATACTCATCAGTCTTACACGAGATGCTTTAGTAGCCCATGCTATATGAGGAGTGATGAAACAGTTCTTAGCAGTAAGTAAAGGATTATCGGCACGTGGAGGTTCAGATGATAATACATCTAATCCGGCAGCATAAATAACACCTTTATTCAAAGCATCGGCCAAGTCTTGTTCATTGATAAGCGAACCACGGCCGGTATTAATCAAAATAGCAGTTGGTTTCATACTGGCCAGGCGTTTTGCATCAACAAGTTCGCGGGTTTCTTCGTTTAGCGGACAATGAAGACTAATAATATCACATTCTGTAAAAATTTCCTCTTTTGTCATCATCTTAATTTCCGGTGGCAATTGAAGCTGTGATTTAGAAGTATATGCACAAACACTCATTCCAAAACCAAATGCAACGCGAGCCGTAGCCATACCGGTACGTCCAAGTCCCACAATACCAAGCTTTAGTCCGCTTAGTTCTGTAAGTGGAGTATCCCAGAAGCAGAAATCCTCACTGTTGGTCCATCGGCCATTTTTTACTTCGTTAGAATGATGTGCCACATTCTGAGTTATATTCAAAATATGTGCAAATGCCATCTGAGCAACTGATATTGTGCTGTAAGCAGGAGTATTGGTAACAACTATTCCACGTTCTTTCGCAGCTGTAACATCTACAACATTATATCCTGTTGCAGTTACGCCAATATATTTCAGCTCTGGAAGAGCAGCAATTACCTCAGCATTAATCTCTACTTTATTAGTCAATATAACGTCTGCATCTTTGGAACGAGCAACAACATCTGCTGCAGAAGTGCGATCGTAAATAGTACAATCACCCAAAGCTTTAAGTTCATCCCACGATAAATCGCCCGGATTCATTCCATAACCGTCTAATACTACAATTTTCATATTCAAATTAAATTTAGAATTTATTCTTTATAACGATCTCCCCAGAGTTGCACCATATGTTCTTTGAGTTTAGCCTCCGCCGGATTTGGTTGCGGATGCCAGATTGATTGGTTTTTCAATTCATCGGGAAGAAATTGTTGTTTTACAAAATGCCCTTCATAATTGTGCGCATATTTATAGTCATTGCCATACCCTAACTGTTTCATCAGCTTTGTTGGAGCATTGCGCAAGTGTAGCGGCACAGGCAGATTTCCTGTATTCCGAACTAATTCCAATGCATCATTAATAGCATTGTAGGCCGAATTACTTTTGGGACTTGTTGCCAGATAAATAGTTGTTTCTGCCAAAGGTATGCGTCCTTCGGGCCATCCTATTTTCATCAGCGTATCAAAGCAGGCATTGGCAAGTAGCAATGCATTTGGATTTGCCAAACCAATATCTTCTGAAGCAGAAATAACCAGCCGGCGGGCAATAAAGGCGGGATCTTCTCCCCCTTCCACCATGCGGGCCAGCCAATAAATTGCTCCGTCGGGATCACTTCCACGAATACTTTTTATAAAAGCGGAAATAATATCATAATGCATTTCTCCGTCTTTATCGTATGCCAGTGGATTTTGTTGAAGCCTCTCTACCACCTTTTCATCGGTAATCTCTATTGGATCTTCAGTATCTGATTCGATAACCAATTCTAATATATTAAGTAGTTTGCGTGCATCTCCACCCGAATAGCGAAGCATGGCATCTGATTCCTTGACTACTATATTTTTACTTTTCAGGATATGATCCTCATTTATAGCACGATCTATAAGCAGAAGCAAATCTTCTTTCTCTAATGATTTAAGCACATAGAGCTGACAACGGGAAAGTAGCGGACGAATAACCTCGAAAGATGGATTTTCGGTTGTTGCACCAATAAGTGTCACTGTTCCCTGCTCTACTGCTCCCAATAAGGAATCTTGCTGTGATTTACTGAAACGGTGAATTTCGTCTATAAACAGAATAGGACTGGCTTGTGAAAAGAAACGGCCGCTTTTTGCTTTTTCAATTACATCGCGCACATCTTTTACGCCCGAACTGACTGCACTTAATGTATAGAAGGGAGTTTCAAGTTTGTTGGCTATAATTTGCGCAAGAGTAGTTTTACCTACTCCGGGAGGCCCCCAAAGAATAAATGACGAAATGCGTCCTGCGTCTATCATCTTACGCAAGATTGCCCCTTCTCCCACTAAATGTTTCTGGCCAATATAGTCATCAAGCGACTTTGGCCGGAGTCTTTCTGCTAATGGTTGTGCCATTTCGTTATTGTTATATGAAAAGCAAATGTACATATTAATATTTAAAATGGATAATTCTCGGCCAAAGATTTTAAAACCAATGGCGGAGAAAGAAAATTCTCCTGTACAAAAGAATGATTTCTTCTGTACAGGAGAATTAATTGTTTTGTACAAAAGAATGCAATCTTTTGTACAAGATATTAAAATGTTATATAGACAGATTCAGAATACTGCCTTAGAAGTTAAGCATTACTGCAAGACGAATACCATCTTTATTTATACCCGGATGATTCAGATAGTTTAAACGACGGGTATATTCAATATGAAGTAATTTAAAGATATTGTAAATACCCACACTAAATTCCATATATGGTTGCTTACCCATTGCATAACTGGTTGGCATTCCATCACGAGTTGGGAACAAGAACAAATCACTACTTAAATCGGGATTATTCTTATCGCTCAAACCGCCGTATAATGCTTTGAATTTAAAGACTTCTCTCCACTTAAGAGACTTAATCAAAGGAATACGATTAAATAATCTACCATTCAAATCATAAGTCAGATCTAATGAAGCAAACTTATCATTCAGGAATTCCATGTTGTTGATTAAGTTAAACGTTTCCCTTTGTGTAATATAAGAAAGGTTGGCTGCCGGCATAATCAATAATGGGAAAGGAACCTTATCCCATTGCTTACCTGCTTTAACATAAGCATCCAGTCTACCCCACGATTTAAGCCAGAATCTTTTATAAATACCTGCTTCCGTAAAATTGAATTTATAATCACCACCAAGCACATCTTTAATACCCATAGTATGAGACAGAGTAAAGATTGGCGCATCAAAATTGATTGGCAATCTGCGTTCTTTGGTATTAATAAATGTTTCTCCGGGCGCAAATCTAAGTTGTAAAGAAGCTTCGGTTGTTGTTATATCGTGCACGCTAGTTTTAGCCTCATCATTCTTTATATAGAAAAGATTACCTGTTGGCTCGTCATTACGGTTCTTTACTGTCATTGCAACAGAGAAGCCGGACATTGTTTCTCGTTCGTATTTAAACTGAGCATCGCGCACGTACGACATTTGGTCTACGGTTGTGGTTTTCAGTCCCACAAACATATTATCTTTATCAGTCTTCAGGAACTTATCCATAGGAGACATTACATCATACATATAAGAGAAAGAGATGGAATGTTTAGGAAACTCTCTTGCCAGGAATTCTTTCTTATCAAATGTATATTCCACCATTCCTTTATATTTGGAACGGTTATCCTTAAATCCGTATGCATAATATCCGCTTAAGAAAAGCTGAGGAAACAGCTTAGCTGTTGTTTGTCCGCTAATTCTCAGACGAAGCCCTTCAATACTGTTACTACCTATAATAGTATTCATTGGACCAAAATCGAATTTACTTGGATGACCTTTACTACCGGTTTCAACATAATTCTCAATTAATGCCTTTAAACCAATAATCATATACTTAAATCCCGGCATTTCTTCGAGATGCTTAAGAAATAAATCCATACCGTTTTCTTTATCTGTAAGCGGAACCGGACGCATTTTATTCCAGAAATCATCGTCCTTCATCATAGCATCCACCTCTTTTACGGTATTCCCCTTCACCTTAAACAGCTTCGGCTGAATTTCATTAAATGCATAATTGCTATATCTGGTGAGTCGCCTGACTTGTAATTTCGACAGATTTTTCACGAATGAGAGTTCAACGATCATATCATCATCTTTGAGCGCCCATCTACCATTAGGCAGTTGCTCGTATGACTGAATAATATCGAGGTTATCTACAAAGTTTACACCCGTTTTCTTTGGAAGATTCATGATGCACTTCTTTACTGCATAAGTAGAATCTTTCAAGATATAAAGGTGACCGGTAAAACCAAAGTCCTGAGAGTTATTAGGCACAAATGTAAGATGAATACATGAATCTCTATCTACTTTCAGCGTATCCATAATATAAAACTTATAGAAAGATATCCCAGAACTTGAAGATATTGGACTAATAAAACGGCTCGACAACAGACGGATATCGTCATCGTAAATATTTACATCCGTAAATACATCTTTAAGGATACTCCCCATCATGTCTCCGGTTGAGAAAAGTTCGTCTACGCCTGATGTATTTAGCCCTTTAACAATCGTTTTCTCATTCTTCGGATCTTTCCGGAAAATAGTCTGAGAAGCAGTTTCCTGAACAGAGAAAGGAATAATCAGTTTATTTGTTTCCAGACAAGGCTCAACCTGATTAACCAGGAATGGCATCTTTTTATAGATACCTTTACCAAAATCATCAGGATTTACATCATTAATAGACGTAGTAATCTTCTGATATTTATCATACTGATAAAAATCATTTTCTTCTAATCGCTGACTGGACTTATGTTCAATCACCTTCTTCATCAACTCTACTGCCGGATTATTCTTACGGGAATATTTTTCTTTCCTAGGTCTTACAACAATCTCAGTAAGCTGTATATCGGTAGATTGTAGCTTAATGCTAAGCTTTGTTGTAACTCCAGGAACAATTTTAACCGTTTTCTTTTTATAGCCTACAGCTGTAAAGGTTACTTCATTCCAACCTTTACGTGTGGTAATACGATAGGCTCCATTAATATCGGAGATACTTCCAACACCTTTACCTTCATAAGACACAGAAGCATAAGGAATTGGCTCATTTGTAACAGAGTCACGCACAACACCTGTTAAATGAGAAGGTGCTACTTCAGAAACTGAACCTACAACTACAGCTGAGTGAACCGAAGCTGTATACGAAACGGTAATAACAAACAATGCGAGAACGAACTTGATATATAGTTGTTTCATACAATATCAATAAAATGAGTTACAAAGGTAAGCTTTTCATTTAATTTACTAAGTGAAATTAAGCTAAATCAGTAATATTTATATTACATTTGCGACAAATAGAACAATAAAAATGCTATCGATTCTTATTCCGACTTATAATTATGAATGTTTAGGTCTTGTAGAAGAGCTTCACCGCCAGGCGCAAACATTATCCTTCCCTGTTGAAATCCTTATTGCAGATGATGCATCAAAGGAAGAAATGAAACGTAACAACCGAAAAATAAACAGGTTAAACAATTGCAAGTTCATTGAACTTAAAGAGAATATCGGACGAGCCAGGATTAGAAATTTCTTATCAGAGAAAGCTCAATATGATCTCTTATTATTCATAGATAGCGATGCCGGTCTCGTCAGCAAGGACTTTCTGCAAAAATATGTTTCAGCAATACATGGCAATGATGTTATCTGCGGAGGATTGTTATATGATCGGCCTATACCTTCAAAACAGTTTAGTTTGCGCTATTATTATGGAATATCATCAGAAGAACATTCTGCAAAAGAACGTAACGTGCACCCTTATGCTAAATTTTCATCGTTCAACTTCCTGATTAGAAAAAGAATCTTCCAGCAAATTCTTTTTGATGAATCGTTTTCCGGATACGGTCATGAGGATACAGCCTTTGGTGTTGAATTGGAAAAACGTAAAATAAAAATTAATCATATTAACAATCCGCTTTTTCACTTAGGGCTCGAAAAGAATGATGTTTTTCTTCACAAAACGGAGATGGGTATTGAAAATCTTTATCGGTATTCAGATAAACTGAACGGAAACGTGCACTTATTAAACACGTTTAATAAAGTAAAAAAGTACAAATCGCAAGTCCTCTTATCCTTTATCTTCAAAAGAACAAGAGAACTCATGAAAAAAGAGTTGCTAAGTAACCATCCCAGCATGAATATTTTCGCTTTTTACAAGCTAGGATATTTGTGTTACATCAGCAATAAATAATTTTAAATAGCACCTCTTGCCATTGCTTCAAGATGAAGCATTGCCTGCAATCTCAATGAAGGAATATACCCTCTTACCGGGTAGAGAGTTTTTATTGTGTACTTTAACAAAGGAGAATAAGTTAAAGTAAGCTTTGCATATGCTTTACGAAAGCAAAACTTTGAGATAAGAAAAGGTTGAATACTACTATGTTCGGTTGCAGAACGTGCTCCAACCGAGACATAACGTTTATTCCCTATTCCTAAATAATGCTCATTCATCTTGTAAAATAAGCCATAAAAGGGGTAATATCCACCGGATAAATATTTTGTTCTTGACTTAAGCATAAAATATTCGCACATATCCTCTTTACAATGATTTTCAGCATAAGCCACTAATGTACCATTTATTTTATCTATTACTCCCCAAAATTCACGACCTTCTTTAAACTTATCTAAATCAGCAATAAATGAGGGACGTGAAGCTACAATATCTGTAGTGTTGGAATATCGGTCAAAAGAATCTTTGTAAACATCATATCCTTGTTCACGCATTAAATCAATTGTAATAGGCCTTATATCAAAGAACTTAAAAGCATGACGAACTTTATTTCGCGTTCTTATTTTTAATTCCTCCATTCCATTAAATTTGTCTTTAATAATAAACCAGAAAGATGTAGGCTCTGAAGAATCAAAATCATATGTATTTCTGATAAACCAAACTTTATTTTTGTTTATTAATTCCAGACGCATCTTCTCTGTTAATTGTTTTTCTTTATGTGGAGCTTTACTATAAATAATGCCTTTTTTATAATACACGTAATCTTCGTTTTTCATTTTCAATTAGTTAGGATAAATTTCATTATTACTTTTAGAACAGAATATTATTAAGTAATATCCTGTGACAAAAAAGGAAGCAAAGATAATTTATTTTAAATAAAATGATTTACTATTCGTTATAATATTTATCTTTGCCAACAAACAAAATAAAAACTACAATATGAATAGAAAAATAATTGGAAGCATATTATTAGCAGCTATGACTATTATATCATGCAAAGAAGCTAAGAAAGCAGACGTTCAGGTAATACCTTTAAAGGATTCTGCTACAGTAATTTCAGATAGTCTTCGCTTTTGTGAAGCAACTTGTTGGAATGGAGAATCTTTATATATAAGCAATTTTGGTGGTGATACTATAAATCCACTTAATACTGCCGGCAAAGGATATATTATGGAATTCAATTCAGGAAAACCATCAGTGTTAATCCCTGCAGATGGAAGATTAAATGCGCCCAAAGGAATGTGTGTGGTAGATAATTATCTGTTCGTAGCAGATGTTAGCTCTATAGTAGTTTTTAATTTGAATGACGTGAGTAAAAGTCAAAAAATAAAGCTCCCTACTAAAGACTCTTATGTAAATGATCTTGCCGTAAATGGAAAGAACCTTTATGCAACAGTAACAAACACGGGGAACATTTATAAACTGGATGTTTCTTCTCCAGAAAATGTCAAAGAACAAACACCTAAGCTATTTGCCAATATTCCCGGAGCAAATGGTATTGTTGCAACTGACAGCACAATATATGTAGCTTCATATCCTGTTGATGGAAACACATCAGCTCCAAACGTTATTTATTCTATCAGAAATTTCGATAATCCAATTACTGAAGTATTCTTGAACCGTATGAGCCAATATGATGGTTTAGCACTATCTGAAGATGGCAAGTACTTATACTTCTCAACGTGGGTAAATGGAAATGTAGGAAAGATTGATATTAAAGATAAGAAAGTGGAAAACCTGATTCTTCCTATACAATTAACCGGACCGGCAGATTTTTCAATACATAATGGAAAACTTTATATTCCGGATTTACCGAACAGTAAAGTACTAGTATACTAATTATAGTCTATTTAAATTAAGCGGGAAACCAGAAAGAATAATTCTTTTTAGTTTCCCGCTTAATTTTTGGTCACATTCTTTATTTAGAATGATTTATCTTAAAATGTAGAAACTGTAAGCAATAATTCGATTATACCAGTTAATGCTCTACAAAACAGATTCAACAAATAAAAATCATAATAAACAATTAATTATCCGATAGAATAGAAATCTTTATATAAATCAAAAAGCGGAACTTTTCACAAAGTTCCGCTTTTCAGTTTTCAATAGGTATTAGTTTTTTTTAAGGTAAAAAGATTGTTTTCAGGATAACGGTTGCAAATATGCAAGATATTTTAATACTAGACAAACAAATTTATATGTCATAAAACATGTTTTTGCATTTTAACTTTTCAGCTACCCAACTAATACCAAAATTCTTTCTACTTATTATTGTTCTGAGGGTAATTTTCATCAGTCTTACCCTGGTGTTTTAGAACTTTTGCATCGATATAAAATACGATTTCTTCAGCCAGATTATTTATGTGATCTCCAGAACGTTCAAGTTTACGGAACACACTTATCAAATTAAGGCATAAAGAGAGACTCTCGGGATTCTTACCAATATAGTCAACTAGTTTTTTAGTAACATCTCCATTGATCTCATCAATCAGATTATCTTTAGCAAAAACCGATGTAGCAATCTCAAGGCTCTCTTCATTCAATGCTTGCTTTGCTGTTTCAAGCATAGAAAGCACTTGAGTAAACATCTCTTCCAAACGAATATTCTTTAAAAGATCCGGATCCAGAGCTGGCTCTTCACATTTCACTACGAAACGAGCAAGACCTTCTGCAAAATCGCCTAAACGTTCCAGGTCTGTGTTTATCTTCAACATTGCAAGAACAAAGCGAAGGTCTACAGCCACCGGATTGTAAAGGGCAATAATATCCTCTACATCACTATCTATTTTAAGCTCAAAAGCGTTAACTCGTTTTTCTCTAACGATAACCTGCTGTGCCATTTCTTTATTAAGAGTAAGCACAGCCTCTGAGGCTCTATCCAACTGATTATAAACTAATGTCCACATTTCGTCCACTTCCTTTTTCAGTTGAACAAGCTCTGATTCTATAAACTTTACCATATCGCTATTCTTTTATAAGATTACAAATATAAAAATAAAAAACACTATCCAAAACGTCCCGTAATATAATTCTGAGTGGATATCTGAGAAGGATTGGTGAATATCTTTTTAGTATTATCAAATTCAATCATTTCACCCAAATAGAAATAAGCAGTTTTATCGCTTACACGAGCAGCTTGCTGCATGTTGTGAGTAACAATAACAATTGTATAGTCTTTCTTTAATTCATGAATAAGTTCTTCAACTTTGGCTGTAGAAATAGGGTCGAGAGCAGAAGCTGGTTCATCCATTAAAAGAACTGAAGGAGATACAGCCATTGCACGAGCAATACAAAGTCTTTGTTGCTGACCTCCAGAGAGAGCAAATGCCGATTCTTTCAGTTTATCTTTTACTTCATCCCAAAGGGCAGCGCCTTTCAATGTTTCTTCTACACGATGACGAATGAATTCATTATCTTTTATACCGTTAACACGGAGTCCGTAAGCTACGTTTTCAAAAATACTTTTCGGGAAAGGGTTAGGACGTTGAAATACCATTCCAACTCGCTTTCTTAATTCGTCAACAGGAACTCCCTTTGCATAAATATCTTCATTATCAATTAATATCTGACCTTCCATGCGAGTATCAGGAATCAAATCATTCATTCGATTAAAAAGGCGAAGAAATGTAGACTTACCACAACCTGATGGTCCGATGAAGGCAACCACAGATTTTTCCTGAATCTGCATGTTAATCCCCTTCAAGGCTTGAAAATTGCCATAGTAGAAGTTTACGTCCTTTACATCAATTTTATTCATTCTATTTTGTTTTAGTTCATTTTTACTTTTTTAGAAAAATACTTTCTCAATGCGTTGGCTAGTAAGTTTACTACCAGGATTATTACGATTAAAACAAGTGCTGTACCATATGCTATTGGAAGTTGAGCTTCCATATCTGTTCCACTTGTAGATATTACATAAAGGTGATAAGGCAAAGCCATACACTGGTCGAATATACTAGATGGAATCTTTGGAAGGAAATATGCCGCACAAGTGAAAAGGATTGGAGCTGTTTCACCTGAGACACGTCCTAAAGCCAGGATTAAGCCTGTGATGATATTAGGTGTGGCGATAGGAAGGATTACCCGACGGATGGTCTGCAACTTTGTTGCTCCAAGCGCACGACTTCCTTCGCGAAAAGTATCTGGTATTGCTTTTAATGCTTCTTCTGTAGTTCTGATAACCAAAGGAACACAAAGCAGACCTAAAGTGAGTGAACCCGCCAGAATACTATCTCCAAAGCCCAGGTAATTTACAAACAGTGTCATACCAAAAAGTCCGAATACAATAGAAGGGATACCACTAAGGTTATTTGTCATTACTCTGATAAACTTAACGACTTTTCCATTCGGAGCATATTCATTCATATATATGCCGCTCATCACTCCAACCGGGAAAGCAAATATAGCACTACCAAACATCAGATAAAATGTACCAACGATAGCCGGCCATATTCCTCCTGCAGTCATACCATCGGTAGGTTCGGTTGTAATGAAATCCCAATTGATAACACCTATACCTTTATATACTATGAAACCAAGGATTGCAAATAGTATGCCTACGATACTATAACTAAATAATGAGAAAATGCCAAAAGCTATTTTCTGGGAGCGGCGTTTGCGCTTATCGTATGATTGTGGGAATTTATTCTTTTCCATTATTTCTGTTTGCTACTAATATATTCTACACTAAAGTTTATTATAAGTGTGATGAAGAACAACACAACGCCTAATAAGAACAGAGCCTGATAATGAGCACCACCTGCTGGCGCTTCACCAAGTTCGGCTGCAATGGTTGCAGGAATTGTTCGAAGTGGTTCAAGTATTGTGTGAGGAATTACAGCTGCATTACCTGTTACCATTAAAACAGCCATTGTCTCTCCTATTGCACGACCAATACCAAGTACAACTCCCGATGTTATTCCTGATATTGAATATGGAATAACTACTTTATATATTGTCTGCCATTTAGATGCTCCGAGCGCCAGACTGGCTTCCCGCATTGAACGAGGACAGTTTCTCATAGCATCTTCACTTACTGTTATAATTGTTGGCAAGGCCATTATTGCAAGAACGATACTACCGGCAAGCCCGGATTCGCCAACCGGAAGATGAAATACTTTCTGTATAAGTGGAACTATAACAATAAGTCCGAAGAAACCGTAAACAACGGATGGAATTCCACTAAGCAATTCAATTATGGGCTTAAGAATATCTCTCACTTTGTGGTTGGAAACCTCACTCATATAGATTGAAACGGATAGTCCGAAAGGAAGAGCAAACAATATAGCAAAGAAGCTTACCCAAAGTGTACCGGTGATTAAAGGAAGTATACCAAAAAGAGGCGCCGGTGTAGCAGTTGGAAACCATTCTGTGCCTGTCAGAACATCTTTCATTGAGATTGTTTTATCCTTAATTAAATGACCTTGAAAGGATTTATCAAGATAAGTATTTGGAATAAATCCAACCATACCGGGATTCTTATTAATTAGCTCAGCAATCTTAGCACCTGCATATGCATATTCCGGTCCTAATTCTTCTTCCGAGTAATAATCAGTAAGATTCTCTAACCGGAAAACTGTTATCGGAGTATTTCCTCCTCCTAACTGCGACCAGTTGGTTATTTCTCCATCAAACACTTTTTTGATTTCAGCCGGAGTTATGTCTGTTACCTTGTTTTGTTTGTTAAGTGCAAGCACATAACCATCTTCTATCGCCTTACTACCAAAGAGTCCGAACGCTTCGCTGAAAAGAAAAACAATAATGAGCAGAATTGTGATACTTGTCACAAATCCGCTGCAAGTAAGTATACCTTCAATAATTCGTTCAAAAAATTTTTTCATATCGTATATTTTTCTGGTGCAAAGAAACGAAACAGATATTAAGAACTTATGACTATGATTTGAAGGAACTGTTTCAATCGTGTTACATTTAGGTTACAAAATTCAAAACAACAATTAAGTAAGAATGTTTAGAATACTAAGGAAGTTATTCATTTATCAATCTAAGAAAGTAGTACAGCTTAAATAAAAATAGTCTAGGTTTAAATATAATAAGGTCTACACCTAAAATAATTATAGTGTAAACCTTAAAATAAACATATCTCGAATAAATCCGTTAATAATAAGATTAGATTACATTGTTACACGCAAGCAATGCAGTTGTAACCTATTTGTAATATCAATTTTATTATTTTGCAATATAATTTAAAAATCAATGAAAGATGAAAAAAGAATTTATACTTTTATTTGCCTCGTTATTGTTTAGCGCTACATCCTTGCATGCTCAGAAAATAAAAGGAAGCGATACCGTACTTCCGGTATCACAATTGGAAGCAGAAAGTTATATGAACAAAAAGCCCGGAAGCAAAATAACTGTAACCGGTGGTGGAAGTGGCGTTGGATTCTCAGCATTAATTGATGGTACCTGTGACATTGCAATGGCATCTCGTCCAATTAAATTTGGTGAAAAGATAAAACTCAAAGCAAAGAAGCAAAATATTACAGAAGTAACCGTTGCCTATGATGCTTTAGCAGTCATTATAAACCCATCTAACCCTGTAAGCAAACTTACACGCGAACAACTGGAAGGTATATTTACCGGCAAAATTACTAATTGGAAACAAGTTGGCGGACAAGATCTTAAGATTGTAGTATACTCTCGGGAAACCTCCTCAGGAACATATGAGTTTTTCAAAGAGCATGTACTCAAAAACAAGAATTACATGAAGAGTGTCCTTTCTATGCCTGCCACTGGAGCAATAATGCAATCGGTAAGCCAAACAAAAGGTGCTATTGGTTATGTAGGACTTGCGTATGTAAGTAAAAAAGTAAAAGCTGTAGCTATATCATACGACGGAAAGAATTATGTAGCTCCTAATATGGCAAATGCAGCTAAAAAGACTTATCCTGTAATAAGACCGCTATTCTATTATTATAATAACAAAGATAAAAACAAGGTTTCTCCATTTATCCAGTACGTTTTATCTCCGGAAGGTCAAAATCTCATAAAAAAGAGTGGATATATTCCCGTTAGATTAATGTAAAATAAAAAAGAATGACTATTTTTGCAACCTTAACTGTGTAACAACGTATCACTATGACAGATATTAGAACGGAAGAAGGAGGCGAAAAGAAAAGTTTGAACTTTATAGAAGTCGCCGTAGAAAACGATTTAAAGGAAGGTAAAAACGGAGGAAGAATACAAACACGTTTCCCGCCAGAACCTAATGGCTACCTGCACATTGGTCATGCAAAAGCAATTTGCATGGACTTTGGTATTGCCCAAAAGTATAATGGCGTTTGTAATCTTCGATTCGATGATACCAATCCCGTAAAAGAGGATGTGGAATATGTAGATGCCATCAAAGAAGATATTGAATGGTTAGGCTACAAGTGGGGAAATATATATTATGCCTCTGATTACTTCCAGCAGTTATGGGATTTTGCCGTAAAGCTTATCAAAGAAGGAAAAGCTTATATTGATGAACAATCAGCTGAAGATATAGCCAAACAAAAAGGAACTCCGACTCAGGCAGGAACAAACAGTCCTTATCGCGATCGTCCTATTGAGGAAAACCTGGAACTTTTCCAGAAAATGAATACCGGAGAAGTGCCCGAAGGTGCAATGGTTCTTCGTGCTAAGATTGATATGGCAAATTCAAACATGCATTTCCGTGATCCGATAATGTATCGTATAATACATCATCCTCATCATCGTACAGGAACAGCTTGGAAAGCATATCCAATGTACGATTTTGCTCATGGACAATCAGATTTCTTTGAAGGAGTAACTCATTCACTCTGTACGCTGGAGTTTGAAGTTCATCGTCCTCTATACAACTATTACATCGATTTATTGAAGAAAGATGATAATTACAGTCCACGACAGATGGAGTTCAACCGTTTGAATCTTACTTATACCGTAATGAGCAAACGTAAACTTCTAACCTTGGTAAAAGAAGGATTGGTTACAGGATGGGACGATCCACGAATGCCAACCATCTGTGGTTATCGCCGTCGTGGCTATTCACCTGAATCGATTCATAAATTTATCGACAAGATTGGATATACAAAATATGATGGAATAATTGATGTTTCACTTCTTGAGTCGGCGGTAAGAGAAGATCTTAACGCACGTTCTACACGTGTGGCTGCTGTAATCAATCCTGTAAAGTGTATTATCACCAACTATCCTGAAGGACAAGTGGAAGAAATGGAAGCAATCAATAATCCGGAAGATCCAAATTCAGATTCTCACATTATTGAATTCAGCCGCGAGCTCTATATTGAGCGCGAAGACTTCATGGAAGATGCACCTAAAAAGTATTTCCGTATGACCCCTGGTCAGGAAGTTCGTCTAAAGAATGCATACATCGTAAAATGTACAGGTTGCAAGAAAAATGCAGAAGGTGAAATAGAAGAAGTATATTGCGAATATGACATGAACACTAAGAGTGGAATGCCAGATAGTAACCGTAAAGTTAAAGGTACTCTTCACTGGGTAAGTGCAGCTCACAGTATTCCTGCAGAAGTTCGTCTTTACGACCGCTTATTTAATGTAGAGAATCCTGCATTAGAAGAGAAAGACGGCGACTTCCGTGATCTTCTTAATCCAGATTCACTTAAAGTTTTAACAAACTGCCGCGTAGAAAAATTCTTGGCAAAAATGAAACCTTTAGACTATTTGCAATTCCAACGCATCGGCTATTTCAATGTAGATAAAGATTCTACTCCGGATAAGTTGATATTTAACCGCACAGTTGGTTTAAAAGATACTTGGAGTAAAATTAATAAATAAAAAAAGAGCTGTAAGTATTCTCTTTTTCAGAGAATACTTACTGTTTATATACCCCAAACACATATAATTTATGAGGACTTTTTTCTCCGATTTTGAAGAAAGCGAAGAATTTAAGCAAGCAATTGCCGAATATGAAGAAATGAAAGCAGGTAATAGAACCTGCTATTTTGATGCAGACCAATTAGCCGATTTTGCTGAATACTATGGAACATATGAGAAGCATGACAAAGCTTTTGAGGTTATAGACTATGCTCTTTCCATCCACCCTGGAAACACAGAAGTACTTGTTATCAAAGCACATATACTTATCGAGCAGGAAAAAATAGAAGAAGCTAAAGAGATAGCATTTTCCATACCCGAAAATTATGTTCGGGATGTAAAAATGCTCAAGATAGAACTTTTTATACTGGAAAATAACATAAATGAAGCCAATGCCCTTATCCAGGAAGTGGTTAGTCAAGAAGAAAATAACGACGAAGACAACTGGCTCGACATAGCATATATGTTTACCGATTCTGATTTTCATGAAGAGGCATTGCCCTGGTATGAGAAAATATACAATTCAGACCCGGAAAACTACACATATAGATTCAACTTAGCCGATTGTTATGCTCAATGTAACCAAGCAGAAAAAGGAGTAGCTTTATTTAATCAGATGATAGATAAAGACCCCTACTCTATTATGGGATGGTTTGAGTTGGGTCGATTCTACTATTCTATTGAAGAATTTAACAAATCACTGGAAGCGTATGAGTTTGCTCTTACTATTGACTCAAATCATCCAGGTTCGTTATTAATGACAGCTCATGGTTATTATCAATTGAAAAACTACGAAAAATCACGTGAGTATTATGAAAAATATGATCAATTAGAACCTTCATTGGGAATGACCATCTTTTTCATAGCCCTATGTAACTATAATCTAAAGGAATATGAAAAGGCTATTATTGATTTTAATAACGTACTAAATATAGAGAAGGGATTTACACCACCTAAATCAGATATATACTCTCATATTTCATTGTGCTATAATGGGCTTAAGCAACTTGATAAAGCTATTGAATACTCAGATTTAGCAATAGAAAAATCTCCATCATTCATTGATCCATACCTAACTAAAGGACGAATTTATTTAATTAACGAAGAAATTGATAAAGCTCAGGAATGTTTTGATGAAGCAATCAAGCTTGATCCTCATGATCCCACAACTTTTTCGGAAATAGGACTTATCTACTTTGAGACTAAGATGTATGATTTAGCTTTGAAATGTTTCCAAAAAGTTGAGTTCTTCTCTCCGGAAGACGGAAACAACTATTTAAATTTGGCTTATGCTTATGGGGTTTTGGGTAACATTGATAAATTTAATAAATATTTCACCAAAGCAGTAGAACAAGATTCGTATAGTGTTCTTGATAAGGTTCCAAGCGAATTGGCTGAAGATAACCCGGGATTGAAACAATTAATCATTGATGTAAAAAAGGTAATTGAAGGAGATCAGCCGAATATATCTAATTCAGATTTAAATTAAAGAGAAGTTATTTGCATAAAAAGAGGCTATTATCTAAATAGAATTTCAAAATTAAAAAATCTAATCGATTAATGCTTCTTAAAAGAGAATTCCCCTTATATTAGTCTCGTTCATTAATAGAATAAGCTAATATAAGGGGAGTTTTTTATGGTTAAAATTGAATTGCTGTGAGACTTTCCAATTTTTCTATTTTAAAGCAGGCCTTATGATTTAAAGAAGCTTACTTTAGTAATTCAATTACAGCATTATAATTAGGTTCTGTAGCTATTTCAGTTACTATTTCTGTGTAAATAACCTTACCATCGGGATTGATAACAACAACAGCTCTTGCCAACAGCCCTCTTAGCGGACCATCTTCAATTAGCAAACCATATTCTGTAGCAAATTCAGGCGAACGAAAATCTGATAATGCAATTACATTATCAATTCCTTCCGTTGTACAAAAGCGTCCCTGAGCAAATGGCAAATCTTTAGAGATGGCAAGCACAACTGTATTTGGCAATTGAGCAGCAATCTTATTAAAGTGTCTTACCGATGTAGCACAAACGCTTGTATCCAGGCTAGGAAATATATTTAAAACAACATTTTTTCCTTTAGCGTAATCAAGATAATAATCACTTAAATCATTTCTTACCAAGTGAAAATTCGGAGCATAATCATTAATCTGAATTAGCTCCCCAAACAATCTGATAGGTTGCCCTTTAAATGTTACTTTTGCCATATTTACATCTCCTTTTTAATATCATAATAAAACAAACCAAATACAAATGAGTTCAATATTAATCAAAATAAAATTATTTCATTCAAAAAAAGAGTAGAATTATTTATCGAGAAAGAAAATTTCTAAACCATTGATACATTTGCATTAAAAGAATATCTAAAAGCTAAAACCAGATATCTATGTTTAGAAAAGTAAAATGAAGTGTATAAAAGAAAGAAGCTTCACTGAATAAGTAAAGCTTCTTATATAATTAAACCGTATATTTAACAATGAGCCGCAACCCGGACTTGAACCGAGGACCTTTTCATTACGAGTGAAACGCTCTACCAACTGAGCTATGGCGGCATTTTTCGGCTTATGACGTGCAAACTTACACCATTATTCCAATATAAAAAAGATTTTTTTAGTATTTTTTTCTAAAAATCAAAGTCGGGCATCAACATCTTCCAAAGGATAAATACCTTTTACATCGTATATAACGCCGTTTGCTTTAACTAACGATCGAATATTCAAGGAGATAAATTCCTTGTGAGCCACAGCAGATATAACAGCATCATATTTTTCTGAGGGAAGAGCAGACTTTATATCTATTCCGTATTCTTGTTTAACATCGGCAGGAGAAGCTATCGGATCGTAAACTGATACGTTTATATCATAATTCTGAAGTTCATGAATTACATCGATTACTTTTGTATTGCGTACATCGGGACAGTTCTCTTTAAAAGTAATTCCAAGAATAAGTATATTGCTGTTTTTAATAAGTATTTCTTTCTTTATCATACAACGAACTACTTCCTGAGCAACATATTCTCCCATCCCGTCATTCATTCGTCTTCCCGAAAGAATTATTTCCGGACGAAAGCCATATTCTTTTGCCCGTTGTGCCAGATAATATGGATCAACACCAATGCAATGACCTCCTACCAATCCCGGATAAAACGGCAGGAAATTCCATTTCGTTGCCGCCGCCTGAAGCACACTGCGAGTATCTATGCCCATCCTGTTAAATATCTTTGCCAGCTCGTTAATGAAGGCGATATTAATATCCCTTTGGGTATTTTCTATAACTTTTGCCGCTTCGGCTACCCTGATTGATGGAGCCAGATAAGTGCCGGCAGTAATAACTGAGCGATAAAGCTCATCAACTCGTTGAGCTGTCTCGGGAGTTGAGCCGGATGTAATCTTCAATATGGTTTCCACCGTGTGTAGTTTATCACCCGGATTGATTCGCTCGGGAGAATATCCGGCAAAGAAATCTTTGTTTAAGGTAAGCCCCGATAACTTTTCTACAATGGGAATGCAAACATCTTCAGTAATTCCCGGCGATACAGTAGATTCGTAGATTACAATGTCGTTTTTTGATATAAACTTACCCACTGTTTGGCTTGCAGCAAGCAGCGGATCGAGATTTGGACGATTGGTTTTGTCAACCGGTGTAGGAACTGTTACTATATAATAGGTACAATCGGCAAGAAATTGTTCATCGGCAGTACAAAACAATCCGGTTTCAGAGAGAGGACTACTTGTTAAAACCGATTTCAAGAGCTCATCTGTTACTTCGAGCGTAGAGTCTTTTCCATTATTAAGTTCTTTAATGCGATCTGTATTTATATCGAATCCGATAACCGGATATTTTGCTGCAAAAAGACGGGCCAGAGGCAAACCAACATACCCAAGTCCGATAACTGCTATTCGTGCATTTTCCATAAAACAAATGTAAGCATTTAAAATGATAAAAACATTGAATAGATAACGCAAAAGAAAAAAACTTAGTATGTTTGCAGTCGCTAAAAGAATAAAAAATCAACATGCCAAAAAGAAAGAAAAAGAACAGACAAAACAACAGACTAAGACTTATATTTTTAGCTATCGCAATATCCTTAGTCTCTGTATTTATTTACGAGCATTTCCGTAGTCCGATATTACATGCAGCAAATAATGTAAAATACCAGACGGAAGAAATTATGCTGCCCGAGAAGGAAGAAACTTTCGGCGACCTTGAGATTCCTGAATCAACAACTAAGCGCCCCGAACAAGTAATCATTCACGCAGGATATACCGTGTCATATAATCCGGAATGGCATATTCCCAACTGGGTTTCTTATGAATTAACACGCGATGAAACGGAAGGAAAGCTGGATCGTTCGGATGATTTCGAAGTAGACCCTAAGGTAAAAGGAGTTTGTCCGTCGAACGAAGATTATAAACGTTCGGGATACGATCGTGGGCACATGGCTCCGGCGGCAGATATGAAATGGAACTCAACTGTAATGAAGGAATGTTTTTATTATAGTAACATGTGTCCGCAAAAACACTCTCTGAATGCCGGACGCTGGAAAACTCTGGAAGAGAAAGTTCGCGACTGGGCGCAGGAAGACAGTGCCATTGTAATTGTTTGCGGACCAATTGTAGATAAGGGATACAACACTATTGGCAATGCACGAGTTGCCGTACCACAACGATTTTTCAAGGTTATTCTGGTGCCATTTCTCAAGAAGCCGAGAGCTATTGGCTTTATTATGAAAAATGAAAAGGAAGAATTGCCGCTTAGCAGTTATGTGGTTTCTGTTGACCGGGTTGAAAAAATTACTGGCCTGAATTTCTTTTCTGCATTGCCAGATGATGTTGAGAATAGTATAGAGAGTTCTAACTCTACTTACGGTTGGAGCTTATAGATTTATTCAAGAAATATTTTTCAAAAGGTCTACACTAAAAATAAATATAGTGTAGACATTATTTATAAAATGTGTACACCTTTCTAATAAAAAGCTTACTACTATATATAAACTAAAATAATTAGATATGCTTAGGTATAACGTAAAAGATTAATAACTATCTTTGCGGCGAAATTAAACAATTAAGCATTCACACCCAACTATGGACTTTAAAAAACAGAATAAATGGGTCATCGCTGCAATCAGTGTTGGCGCCATAGCTTTACTTGCTGCATTATTCGTTTACTTTACTTTTTTTGCAGCAGAATTCCAAACAGAAAAAAAAGCATACGTGTATATTGACCGTGACGACACCGCCGATTCAATCATGGTTAAAGTAGAGCAGGCAGGTATGCCTAGCAGCATGAAAACATTCCGATGGTTGATGAATAACCTTGATGATGGCAAAAGTATTCATACGGGACGATATGCAATTAAACCGGGAGACGGTAATTATCCGGTATTTCGCCGGCTAACAAGAGGTCAGCAAGCTCCTTTAGAGTTTTCAATCAATGATATTCGTACAAGCGGACAGCTGGCAAAAAAAATAGGAAACCAACTAATGATAGACTCTGCAGAAGTAGCTATCCGGTTAAACGACTCTACTTTTTGTTCTAAATTAGGCTTTAAGAAGGAAACTATTGTTTGCCTTTTCATGCCAAATACTTACGAGCTTTACTGGAACATATCTACTGCCGATCTTTTCAAAAGAATGAAAAAAGAGTATAACTTGTTCTGGACAAGCGACCGTCTTGCTAAAGCTAAATCAATTGGATATACTCCGGCCGAAGTTACCACCATTGCTTCTATCGTAGAAGAAGAAACTAACAATAACGAAGAAAAGCCAATGGTTGCCGGTCTTTACATCAACCGCCTTCATAAAGGGATGAAACTTCAGGCAGATCCAACGGTTAAGTTTGCCGTGCAAGATTTTACTATTAAAAGAGTAACAGGCACACACCTTCGCTCAAATTCTCCTTATAACACTTATAAGTTCGAAGGACTACCTCCGGGCCCTATCCGTATCCCTTCTATTAAGGGGATTGATGCGGTGCTAAATTATACAAGACATAACTTTGTATATATGTGCGCAAAGGAAGATTTTTCGGGAACTCACAACTTTGCAGCAACCTGGGAAGAACATCAGGCTAACGCTAAGAAATATCAGGAAGAGCTGAATAAACGGAAGATTTTCTAAACATTTACTATTGATTTAGCGCTTTATTGCATATCTTTGTGTTTAGTTATTAACTAACGCTAAAAACACATTTAAGATACAAAGATATGAGCAAACAACTCTTATTGGGCGATGAAGCCATTGCGCAAGCAGCTATTGACGCCGGACTTTCCGGCGTTTATGCCTATCCGGGCACCCCTTCTACAGAAATAACAGAATACATTCAGCAATCGCCATTGGCGAAAGAAAGAAATATCCATAGTCGTTGGAGTACAAACGAAAAAACGGCTATGGAAACTGCTTTGGGAATGTCCTTTTCCGGCAAACGTGCGTTGGTATGCATGAAACACGTTGGTATGAACGTAGCAGCAGATTGCTTTATCAATTCTGCCATGACGGGAGTTAACGGAGGATTACTGGTTGTTGCTGCCGACGATCCCAGCATGCACTCTTCACAAAATGAACAAGACAGCCGTTTCTATGGCGACTTTTCATTAATCCCTATGCTAGAGCCTTCCAATCAGCAGGAAACTTATGACATGGTTTACAGCGGATTCGAGTTTTCTGAAAAGATAGGCGAACCAATTCTATTGAGAATGGTTACCCGCTTGGCTCACTCTCGCTCGGGAGTTGAAACTAAAGTTTTAAAGCAACAAAATGAAATGTCTTTCAGTGATGATCCGAAACAATTCATTCTCCTTCCGGGAAACGCTCGCCGCCGCTACAAAGGATTAATTGCCAAGCAAGAAAACTTTGTTAAAGCATCCGAAGAATCTCCTTATAACAAGTATATTGACGGTCCTAACAAAAAGTTAGGTATCATAGCATGTGGTATCGGATTCAATTACCTGATGGAAAACTATCCTGATGGATGCGAATATCCTGTATTGAAAATTGGTCAATATCCACTTCCTAAAAAGCAATTAACCCAACTGATTTCCGAATGTGATGAAATTCTTGTATTGGAAGACGGACAGCCATTTGTTGAAAGACTGATTGGCGGTTACCTTGGAAATGCAGTTAAAGTTAAAGGACGCTTAGACGGAACTCTTTCACGCGACGGAGAATTAAATCCTGATAGCGTAGCCAAAGCTGTTGGCAAAGAAAACAAATCTACATTCGTTACTCCAAACGTGGTTGAAATGCGTCCGCCAGCTCTTTGCGAAGGTTGCGGCCACCGCGACATGTATACAATTTTAACAGCAGTATTAAAAGCAGATTACCCGGCACATAAGGTGTTCAGTGATATTGGTTGCTATACTTTAGGCGCCGGTGCACCATTCAACGCCATTCACTCCTGCGTAGATATGGGAGCTTCCATCACCATGGCTAAAGGTGCTTCAGATGCAGGACTATTCCCTTCGGTAGCTGTTATTGGTGACTCTACATTTACTCACTCGGGAATGACAGGCTTACTTGATTGCGTAAACGAAAATGCAAATGTAACTATCATAATCTCCGATAATGAAACAACAGCCATGACTGGTGGACAAGATTCAGCCGGTACCGGAAAGATCGAAGCTATCTGTCTAGGACTTGGAGTTGATCCTGCACATCTTCGTGTAGTTGTTCCTTTAAAGAAGAATTATGAGGAAATGGAACAAATTATCCGCGAAGAAATTGAATATCGTGGTGTATCTGTTATTATTCCTCGCAGAGAGTGTGTACAAACATTATCAAGAAAGAAAAGAAGTATCAAAAAATGAAAAAAGATATAATATTGTCAGGTGTAGGTGGTCAGGGAATTCTTTCCATTGCTACCGTAATTGGAGAGGCAGCCTTAAAAGAAGGACTTTACATGAAGCAGGCAGAAGTTCACGGAATGAGCCAAAGAGGAGGCGATGTGCAATCTAATCTTCGCATCAGCGATAAGCCAATAGCTTCAGATTTAATACCAACAGGCAAGTGCGACTTGATTATCTCGCTCGAGCCAATGGAAAGCTTGCGTTACCTGCCCTACCTCAGCAATGATGGCTGGTTGGTAACTAATGAAGTTCCGTTTATCAATATTCCAAATTATCCGGCAGAAGCTGATATAATGAATGAGATTAATAAACTGCCTCACAAGATAATCCTAGATGTAGATAAGGTAGCAAAAGAGCTAGGTTCTCCCCGCGTATCAAACATTGTATTGCTTGGTGCTACAATTCCTTTCCTGGGAATTGACTATAGTAAAATTCAAGAAAGTATCCGCGATATTTTCCAAAGAAAAGGAGAAGCTATCGTAGAAATGAATCTTAAAGCTTTAGCTGCCGGAAAAGAGATTGCAGAAAAAATGATGTAAAACCACAAAAAGACAGAACGCCTTACTAATTTATTCAAACCATGAATCAATATTGGGAAGAAGAGATAGAAACGATGAGTAGAGAGAAGTTGAACGAACTTCAGCTTCAAAGACTAAAAAAAACAATAAATATCGCTTCAAACTCACCTTACTACAAAAAAGTTTTCACTCAACACGGCATAAACGCAGATTCTATACAGTCACTGGAAGATATCAAAAAGATTCCTTTCACTACAAAAGCAGATATGCGCAAAAACTATCCTTTCGGATTAGTAGCCGGAGATATGAAAGATGCAGTAAGAATCCATTCTTCCAGTGGTACAACGGGTAATCCTACCGTAATTGTACACTCACAACACGATCTTGATTCATGGGCAAACCTGGTTGCCCGCTGTTTATACATGGTTGGACTGAGAAAGACTGATGTTTTTCAGAATAGCTCTGGCTACGGAATGTTTACCGGAGGACTAGGTTTTCAGTATGGCGCAGAAAAACTTGGTGCGCTTACTGTTCCTGCAGCGGCAGGAAACAGTAAGCGACAAATCAAATTTATAAAAGATTTTGGAACAACAGCTCTTCATGCTATTCCAAGTTATGCAATCCGCCTGGCTGAAGTATTCCAGGAAGAAGGCATTGATCCCCAAAGTACAAAACTTAAAACGCTGGTTATTGGTGCCGAACCACATACTAACGAGCAGCGAAGAAAGATAGAAAGACTTCTGAACGTTAAAGCATACAACAGTTTTGGCATGACAGAGATGAATGGCCCCGGTGTGGCATTCGAATGTAAGGAACAAAACGGAATGCACTTTTGGGAAGATTGTTATTTAGTTGAAATTATAGATCCGGAAACTGGCGAGCATGTTCCAGACGGAGAAATAGGCGAACTCGTTCTCAGCACACTTGATCGTGAACAGATGCCTCTTATCCGCTACCGTACGCGCGACTTAACACGTATATTACCTGGAAAATGTCCATGTGGCCGCACTCATATCCGAATCGACAGAATTAAAGGCAGAAGTGATGATATGTTCATCATTAAAGGGGTGAATATATTCCCTATGCAGATTGAAAAAATTCTGGTTCAGTTTCCACAGCTAGGCAGTAATTATCTGATTACATTAGAAACAAAGAACAATCAGGACGAGATGATTGTTGAAGTAGAACTAAGCGATCTTTCAACCGACAACTATATTGAGCTGCAAAGCCTGGCAAAGGAAATAACGCATCACTTAAAAGATGAAATATTGCTTACTCCAAAACTAAAATTAGTAAATAAAGGATCACTACCTCAAAGTGAAGGCAAAGCAGTACGAGTTAAAGATCTGAGGGATAACCGATAACTTAAAATAGGATATTATTATGAAACTATTGAAAGAAAGGATACTTCAAGATGGAAAATGCTTCGAAGGCGGAATCTTGAAAGTTGATAGTTTTATTAATCACCAAATGGACCCAACGCTGATGAAAGCTATTGGGATTGAGTTTTTACGCCGCTTTGCAAATACTAAGGTAAATAAGATTATAACTATCGAGGCCAGCGGCATTGCTCCAGCTATTATGACTGGGTACTTTATGGATTTACCTGTTATATTTGCTAAGAAGAAAAGGCCTAACACGATGAAGAACTATCTATCCACAATAGTACATTCTTTCACTAAAGATCGTGACTACGAAATAGCTATAAGTACTGAATTTATAGGCCCGGACGACAACATACTTTTCATTGACGACTTTTTAGCTTATGGAAATGCTGCTTCTGGCATTCTTGACTTAGTTGAGCAAGCAGGAGCCAATATGGTTGGTATGGGATTTATCATCGAAAAAGAATTTCAGAATGGCCGTTTATTGCTCGAATCCAAAGGAGTAAAAGTTGAATCCCTCGCCATTATTGAAAGTTTATCCAATAGACATATTAAAATTAAAGAATAACTAAATTGAATTTAGCATTCTTCAATACATTCCTTTCTTCTTATTCAGATTATCCAAACTTTATGGACTTAGCCAATTTATGCGTAGCCCCACTAAATATCCGGTGAGCCATAACATTTTATCTTATTCCCCCCACTAATTATCGGGTGAGCGCTCGTTTTGAGCCAATACATTCGTGCTGGACGAACAAACAAAAACGTCGATAATCAATTGATTATCGACGTTTTCTTATATAAAGCCACATCAGTGATGTGATGAAACTCCGTATGACATGATTTGAGTGCCCGCCCTCTTTGTAATCCACCGGCATAAATGCTACCCGAAGGTTGTGGCCCGCCATTGAGAATCGAAGCCTGTCTCGGTTTTCAGATTAATTTGATGAGTTTCCCAGTCAAACTAATGTGGCTAAAACTGTCTTCTTTTCTATCACAAATATAAGCTTTTTCTATATATGTAACAAACAAAAATGAAAAATTGTTTTAATAAAAAACAAATAGTTTGCAGGCATAAAAAACAAAAGCGCTAATACTCAGCAAAACTGAATATTAGCGCTTAGAAAATCTCTAAATTTAATTAAGCAGCTTTTGCTTTAGCAACCACAGCTTTGAAAGCTTCTGGATGATTAACAGCTAAATCTGCTAATACCTTACGGTTTATTTCGATACCAGCTTTATGTAAGCCGCCCATTAGTTTAGAATAAGACATTCCTTCTAAACGAGCTGCAGCATTAATACGCTGGATCCAAAGAGCACGGAAGTTTCTTTTCTTGTTTCTACGGTCACGGAATGCGTAAGTCAAACCTTTTTCCCAGGTATTCTTAGCAACGGTCCAAACATTTTTTCTTGCACCAAAATAACCTTTGGTAAGGTTCAAAATTTTCTTTCTTCTTGCTTTTGAAGCAACATGATTTACTGATCTTGGCATAGTTTTAATCTTTTTGAATGTTAGCGTCGCAACTTCATGTAGCGAACTTAAAGCTAATGCATTCGGTTAATACTTAATAATTCGATAGTACGCTTTGATTACTTCATTGCTAAAAGAGACTTAACCTGGCTTACATTAGTTGCATCAACTGTTGTAGAGTAACACAAGTTTCTTTTTCTCTTTTTGCTCTTTTTAGTCAAAATATGACTGTGAAAAGCGTGCTTTCTTTTGATTTTACCTGTTCCGGTAAGGGTAAACCTTTTTTTAGAACCGGAGTTAGTCTTCATCTTTGGCATCTTGATTATTTTTTAATTATTAATATATGGTAACGCACTATACCTGCGCGTTATACATTTCTTATTTTCTTAAATAATTATTCCGCTTCACTAGTTGTATCCTCAGGTTTATCAACCTTAACTTTAACAACTTTCACGTCTTTTGGTGCTACAGGCTTCTTTACTTCCTTCTTTTTAGGAGATAAGAAAATAATCATCTTCTTACCTTCAAGCATAGGCATCTGTTCTACTTTCGCAAAATCTTCAAGATCATTAGCAAAACGAAGTAACAGAACTTCACCTTGTTCTTTGAAAAGAATAGAACGTCCTTTAAAGAAAACATAAGCTTTTACTTTGTCACCATCTTCAAGGAATCCTTTTGCATGCTTCAACTTAAAGTTATAGTCATGATCATCAGTCTGAGGTCCGAAACGTATTTCTTTTACATTAACCTTTACCTGCTTAGCTTTCTGCTCCTTTTGACGTTTCTTCAACTGATAAAGGAACTTTGAATAATCAATGATCCTACAAACAGGAGGAACTGCATTGGGAGATATCTCAACTAGGTCTAAATCTTTTTCCTCAGCCATTTTTAAAGCCTGAAAGATAGAAATAACCTTTGACTCTTCATTTTCGTCCCCTACTAAGCGTACTTCCTTGGCACGAATCTGCTCATTTATTCGGTGTTGCTCTTTTAAAACCTCTTTCTTCATTCAATAACTATTAGTTCCTTTTCGTTTTTTCTTTTATATTCAGTTAGCGGATGCAAAGTTACCACTTATTTATCATATTTTGAACTTCTTGAGTCAAAATATTTGCAAATTCTTCAAATTTCATTGTTCCTTTATCACCTTCTCCCTGTTTGCGAACTGCAACTTCTCCATTTTCAGCTTCTTTTTCACCCACAACTAACATATAAGGGATACGTTTCATCTCATTATCGCGGATTTTACGACCAATTTTTTCGTTTCTATCATCTACAACAGCACGAATATCATTCATATCAAGGTATTGTTTTACCTTTTCTGCATAGTCATTAAATTTCTCACTGATTGGAAGAATTGCAACCTGGTCCGGAGTAAGCCATAATGGGAATTTACCACCGGTATGTTCAATTAATACGGCAACAAAGCGTTCCATAGAACCAAATGGTGCACGGTGTATCATTACAGGACGATGTTTCTGGTTATCAGCTCCTGTATATTCAAGATTAAATCTCTCAGGCAAGTTATAATCAACCTGAATAGTTCCAAGCTGCCATTTACGACCAATAGCATCACGAACCATAAAATCGAGTTTTGGACCATAGAAAGCGGCTTCACCAAGTTCTATTTTCGCTTTCAAGCCTTTTTCTTCACAAGCTTCAATAATTGCTTTTTCTGAACGTTCCCAGTTGTCATCGCTTCCGATATATTTTTCACGATTATTCGGATCACGAAGTGAAATCTGTGCCTCAAAGTTCTCAAAGTTTAAAGACTTAAATATAATGAAGATAATATCCATTACCTTTAAGAACTCATCCTTAACCTGATCTGGTCTACAGAAAATATGAGCATCATCTTGTGTAAAGCTACGTACACGTGTTAATCCGTGAAGCTCTCCACTTTGCTCGTAACGATATACTGTACCAAACTCTGCAAATCTTAATGGAAGATCTTTATATGATCGAGGCTGCCATTTATATATTTCACAGTGGTGAGGACAGTTCATTGGTTTCAATAAGTATTCTTCTCCTTCTTCTGGTGTATTAATTGGTTGGAATGAATCTTTTCCATATTTAGCATAGTGGCCAGAAGTAACATACAGTTGTTTATTACCAATGTGAGGAGTCATAACCTGCTGATAACCAAAACGGCGTTGAATTTTCTTTAAGAAATCTTCGAGACGAAGACGAAGCGCTGTTCCTTTTGGTAGCCACATTGGAAGTCCTTTTCCTACCATTTCAGAGAACATGAACAATTCCATTTCCTTACCAATCTTACGGTGGTCACGTTTCTTTGCTTCTTCTAGTATAACTAAATATTCATCAAGCAATTTCTTTTTTGGAAAAGTGATACCATAGATACGAGTAAGCATTTTCTGATCTTCTCTACCTCTCCAATAAGCACCTGCAACAGATGTTAACTTGATAGCTTTAATCTTTTCAGTATTCATTAAGTGAGGACCACGGCAAAGATCAGTAAAAGCACCCTGAGTATATGTAGTGATGGTTCCATCTTCTAGTTCTGAGATTAATTCACATTTGTAAGTTTCACCTCTTTCACCGAACATTTTCAACGCATCAGCTTTATTAATTTCATTTCTTACAACAGCTTCTTTTTTTGCTGCAAGTTCTGCCATCTTTGCCTCAATAGCAGCAAGATCACTTTCTTTGATAACTGCCTCTCCCGGATCTACATCGTAATAGAAACCGTTTTCAATTGCGGGACCAATTCCAAACTGCATGCCTGGATATAATTCCTGTAAGGCTTCAGCCAGCAAGTGTGCACTAGTGTGCCAAAATGCATGTTTTCCTTCTGCATCATCCCACTTATATAGAACAACCGATGCATCAGAATTTATAGGACGAGCTAAATCATATGTTTCACCGTTTACACCACAAGCTACAACATCCTGTGCCAATCGGCTACTAATACTTTCTGCAATCTGCAGACCATTGACTCCTTCATTATATTCACGAACAGAGCCATCTGGAAATGTAATCTTTATCATAATGGTTTAATTATTTTTTCATTTAGGCTTACAAAAGTAGCTAATTCTTTTAAATTACACTTATTTTCAAATAAAAATGTTAGTGTTTTTGTTCTGTAAAACGCTTAATGACATTATAGGCAGATACAATACCCAATTCACCTGCCTTACTTAGGTCTGAAATACCTTTTTTATTATTCCCGGAGAATATTAGTGTTAATCCTCTATTAAAATATGCTTCTGCAAAATTTGGATCAAGCGATATGGCTTTATCGTAATCGACTAGTGCCGAACGATAATCTTTCAACATACAAAGCACATTTCCACGATTATAATATGCATAAACAAAATCAGGAGCTAACTGAATAACTTTATCCAAATCTGATTTAACTATATTATATTCCGGAGTCCGCACGTCAACTTTCTTCAGGCCAGTCTGTACTTCTGCTGTCTCCGAACTCTGATCTTCGGACTTTTCAAACTCTAACTGTTTCCAACGTATCAATGAACGGTTAAAATAAGCCGGGAAGAATGAATTATCACAAATAGTTGCCTGAGTTAAATCTTCAATTGCATTTGCAAAATCCTGAACCAAGTAAAAATCAATTGAACGAGCAAAACGCTTTGCTGCATTTTTTGGATGTTTCACAATATCCGTTGTCCGTTCATCAATAGAAGCGAAATGATTTTTAATTTGCTTCTCTGTAAGAGGTGTCTCCATATTGGTAATCAAAAGTCGTTTAGGAACAGCTCCCGAATTACTTAGGTCATCAATAAATTTGTTATATTTTAAATTTCGTGTTATCTCACTTGCTTTTTCATAATAAGTTAAAGCAAACATTGGTTCCAGCTTTATTTCAACATTCTTATCCTGAACCTTTCCACGATACTCACTCTTATATTTCTGTTCAGTTTCTGAATCATCGGATACAACTATCTTTCCGTAATTTTCCATATCCTTATCGGATTTCTTACGTGTTTTATCAGACTTCGTCGCTTTCTTTCCCTTATCAAGGCCATATCTTTTATCGAGTTGGGCTTTCATAACTTTGAACTCATCCAAATCAGCTCCTTTATAGTCACCTATTTTCCTTTTGGCTTCTGCTCTATTATAATATCCGGCCAAAAAATTAGGATATTCTTTAATAACAGCTGAATAATCTCTTATAGCTCCACGATAATCTCCTGTCTGAGCACGAAGAATACCACGGTTAAAAATAGCCATCATATTATTAGGCTCCATCTTTATAACAAAATTAAAATCTTCTATAGCTCTGTTATCATCCCCTACCCGAGCACGTAATAGTCCGCGATTATAGTGTCCTATAAAATTAGTTGGATCTATATCTAATGCAATATCATAATCTTCCATCGCCCCTTGTAGCTTATTCTGATGGAATCGAGCCAATGCCCTATTTATATAATTCCCAGAATTTTTAGTATTCAAATATGTAGCCTGATCATAATCAGCTTCTGCATCTTTATATTTTCCTTGTTGAAGCTTTATTGCTGCACACGAAGACCAAACATCTGCATCATATTTATCAATAGACAAAGCCAAATCATAATCACTCATTGCTTTAATTGTATCTTTTTGCTTTAATGATACTTCAGCACGCATCAAGTAAGCTTTAGTATACTGAGGAGAAAGAGATATCAACTTAGACAAATCAGCTTCAGCTCCATTAAAATCTTCTTTAGATATTTTACAAAGAGCAAGATTATGCCAAAGGCCTACATTCTCAGGATCATAACTTAACGCTTTTGTATAATCCACTATGGCGCCATCATATTTCTGCTGCTTTATGCGGGATAAGCCTCTGATTTGATATGCATTAACCACAAATGGATTTCTTTCTATAGCAGATGAGCAATCTGATTCCGCTCCTTGAAAATCATCCAGATTTATTTTTGCGAGAGCACGAAAAAAGTATGGCTCATACAAATATGGTTTTGCACTCACTACTTGATTAAAGTATTGAATAGAAAGAACATAGTCTTCAAAATATAATGCATTGCGGCCAATTGCCATTACACGTTCCGTGTTTATTTGGGCAGAAACTACAGCAGGAAATAATAGTAGGTATATTAAAATTCTCTTTATCATTTATTTTTTCATCTAAGGGCGAAACAAAATTAATGATTTCGATTGAAGTAACAACGTTTAGCATTTTTTTTTCAAGCTAGAAAGGCTTTTTTCACTTATTAAAACAGATAATAATTATAACATTCATGATTTTTAAGTCATAAAGGACTTTTTATCAATCTAAAAAAACGATTTAAAAGATAAAAAGACGCATCTTTATAAATTAAAAGATACGTCTTTTTAAGAAGATTATTTTTAAAGTTAAATAGCTACTTGATAGTTTTAACCTTGTATGAGCATCTAGCTTTACCATTAATCATAGCATTCAATTTACCTTTAATCATTTGTTTACGCAAAGGAGATAAATTATCAATAAACAAACCACCTTCCAAATGCTCAAATTCATGCTGCATTACACGTGCCAAATAGCCTTCTACATATTCATCATGTTCCACAAAATTCTCATCCATATATTTCACATGAATTTTGTTTGCTCTATTCACAGTCTCATGAATTCCAGGCAAACTGAGACATCCTTCTTCCATAGACACCATTTCGCCCTCAGTCTCAAGAATATGGGCATTAATATAAGCTTTATTAAAATCTTTATACTCAGGATATTCATCAGAAAGAACATCAAGACTGATCACCACTACACGGATAGAGAGTCCAATCTGCGGAGCAGCAAGACCTACACCATCAGCCCTATGCATTGTATCAAACATATTTCCTATCAGCTCTTTTAAGTTCGGATAGTCAGGAGTTATATCTTCTGCAACTTTTCTTAAAACTGGTTGGCCATATACGTAAATAGGTAAAATCATTATTATTCTGTATTATATTAACAAATTGTATTCTCTAATGCTATCTTCTGCTTTCAAGATACGACTGCAAAATAATCGTTGCACTCACCTCGTCAACAAGCTCTTTACTTTGTCTGTCTTTCTTTTTCAATCCGGCTTCAAGCATTGTACGATGTGCCAAAACTGAAGTAAAACGTTCATCTACAAATTCCACAGGAATATTAGGAAGAATTTTCTTTAACCGTTGAACAAACGGTTTAATATAATTCATACTTTCGGATAAATCATTATTAAGCTGTTTTGGAAGTCCTATTAATATTAGGTCAACCGGTTCTTTAGCTGTATATTGCACTAAAAAATCGGGCAGCGTATGGCTAGGCACGGTTGTCATACCATTTGCAATAATTTGCAAAATATCAGTTACAGCGATACCAGTTCGCTTTCTTCCATAATCAAGTGCTAATATTCTTCCCATAATTTTATAGATGCAAAAATACAACAAATTATTTATATAAGCATCTGCAGAACAAAAAAGTACAATATTATGTCTAAAACTTCATTAAAATTGGGGTTTAGTTATATGTCATCACACATTCTTTCAATGACTTCATTATTTTATTATTATCAGTTCTAAATTAGAATCCCAGCTAGGTCAGTTGATTATATCATACATCCTGCGTAAGCACACTTAACCAAAATTTATATTTTCAGGAAAGAAAGGAAAACGATTAGATATTCATCAGGGGTAAGATAAATCCGAATTTTATTATTCTCTTCTAATCTTCAGACAACTTCTTAACGCCCGCCACCAAGAAGACCTGCAGCCAAACATAAATTAGCTTTAAATTTTTTGTTCAATAGATAACAAATAAAGTTTTGTAATAAAAGAAGCCCGATAATATTGGAACCGTTGGGATACAAAATAGACGAAAACATTTACTCAAACAAGTGGCAAGAGCATATACACATTAAGATTGCTAAGTCTCTGTATTCAGTGTAATCAGAAAGGTATATGTTATAAGGAGAGATGAGATACATTAACAGATAGATGTATAATAAAAGAAAACTGGAAATATTGAAACAGATGAAATGAAAATAGCTAAGATATACTAAATGAAAAGAAACTTTTTTTTGTGAAAGTATTGAATAAGATGAGATGTAAATTAAGAAGTAAAGATATTACATTATCTGGGCAGAAGAACATATATACCAAAAAAAAGAGTCCCATTCATTATTCAATGAACAGGACTCTTTGATAAAACGGCAGCTACCTACTCTCCCACTGTTACGCAGTACCA
>Ga0183099_1000054_pt1 | contig 134235 bp, 77 predicted proteins | sample Biomet1_FD_127788 | JGI IMG/M metagenome (GOLD analysis project Ga0183099, IMG submission 127788) | Microbial communities from bioreactor (seeded with anoxic lake sediment) at LBNL, California, USA - Biofuel metagenome 1 | ecosystem: Engineered > Bioreactor > Anaerobic > Unclassified ...
GGAGCCTGGCAGTGTCCTACTCTCACATGGCGAATGCCACACTACCATCGGCGCTACAACGTTTCACTTCTGTGTTCGGCATGGGTACAGGTGGTTCCATCGCGCTATTGCCGCCAGGCATATTCGGTTCCCTTATCGCTGTTATTGGCTATCTTCAGCAATAAGTCTTGGAAAGCTGTTTTGATTATCTCTAATCAATCTTTAATTCGTTCATCAATCAAACAAGCGCTTCAAAACTACTTGGGTGTTGTATGGTTAAGCCTCTCGGGTCATTAGTATGAGTTAGCTCAATGTATCACTACACTTACACACCTCACCTATCAACGTCGTAGTCTTCAACGGCCCTTCAGAGGACTTATAGTCCTAGGGATGACTCATCTCGTGGCAAGTTTCCCGCTTAGATGCTTTCAGCGGTTATCTTTTCCGAACTTAGCTACCGGGCAGTGCCATTGGCATGACAACCCGAACACCAGCGGTTCGTTCACTCCGGTCCTCTCGTACTAGGAGCAACCCCACTCAATCATCCAACGCCCACGGCAGATAGGGACCGAACTGTCTCACGACGTTCTGAACCCAGCTCGCGTACCACTTTAAATGGCGAACAGCCATACCCTTGGGACCAACTTCAGCCCCAGGATGTGATGAGCCGACATCGAGGTGCCAAACACCGCCGTCGATATGAACTCTTGGGCGGTATCAGCCTGTTATCCCCGGAGTACCTTTTATCCGTTGAGCGATGGCCCTTCCATTCAGAACCACCGGATCACTATGACCTGCTTTCGCACCTGCTCGACCTGTCCGTCTCGCAGTTAAGCGGGCTTATGCCATTGCACTAACCTCACGATGTCCGACCGTGATTAGCCCACCTTCGTGCTCCTCCGTTACTCTTTGGGAGGAGACCGCCCCAGTCAAACTACCCACCAGACACTGTCCCTGACCCAGATAATGGGCTGAGGTTAGAACATCAAACATACCAGGGTGGTATTTCAAGGACGGCTCCATGACAACTAGCGTCATCACTTCAAAGCCTCCCACCTATCCTACACAGGTAGGTTCAATGTTCAGTGTCAAGCTATAGTAAAGGTTCACGGGGTCTTTCCGTCTAGCCGCGGGTACACCGCATCTTCACGGCGAATTCGATTTCACTGAGTCTCGGGTGGAGACAGCGTGGCCATGGTTACACCATTCGTGCAGGTCGGAACTTACCCGACAAGGAATTTCGCTACCTTAGGACCGTTATAGTTACGGCCGCCGTTTACCGGGGCTTCAATTCAATGCTGCATCCTTACGGAATGACATCTCCTCTTAACCTTCCGGCACCGGGCAGGTGTCAGACTGTATACTTCATCTTTCGAGTTAGCACAGCCCTGTGTTTTTGTTAAACAGTTGCCTGGACCTATTCTCTGCGCCTCTCCCGGAGGAGAGGACCCCTTATCCCGAAGTTACGGGGTTAATTTGCCTAGTTCCTTAACCATGAATCTCTCAACGCCTTAGTATGTTCTACCCGTCTACCTGTGTCGGATTGCGGTACGGGTACCACAGGGATTAAGTTTAGCGGATTTTCTCGGGAGTATGTTTACCAGCGCTATCAGCTTCCCCCGAGGGGGAGGCCGTACTATCAGGTTCGACTCGGAAGGTGGATTTGCCTGCCTTCCTCAACATCTACACCCTTTAACGGGGACTTCCGTCACCCCGCGGCTGTGTCACTGCTCCGTCTCCACGTCACTCCCTATGGTAGTAACGGAATATTAACCGTTTCTGCCATCGCCATCGCCCTTCGGCTGAGACTTAGGACCCGACTTACCCCAGGCTGATTAACATTGCCTGGGAAACCTTAGACTTTTGGCGGAGGGGGATCTTACCCCTCTAATCGTTACTTATACCTACATTTGCTTTTCCATACGCTCCAGGATCAGTTATCTTCTCCATTCGACGCATATGGAATGCTCCCCTACCGATACTTTTATTATTACTATCCCGCGTCTTCGGTATCTGCCTTATACCCGATTATTATCCATGCCCGGACCCTCGACTAGTGAGCTGTTACGCACTCTTTGAATGAATGGCTGCTTCCAAGCCAACATCCTAGCTGTCACTGGGACCAGACTTCGTTAGACTAACTTAGACAGAATTTGGGGACCTTAGACGGCGGTCTGGATTCTTCTCCTCTCGGGGACGGACCTTAGCACCCGCCCCCTTACTGCATATCTGCTGCTCATGAGCATTCGGAGTTCGTCAGGTCTCGATAGGCGGTGAAGCCCTCTTGACCTATCGGTCGCTCTACCTCTCATGAGGATCAATACACGCGGCACCTAAATGCCTTTCGGGGAGTACGAGCTATCTCCAAGTTTGATTGGCCTTTCACTCCTACACTCAACTCATCCAGAAGCTTTTCAACGCTTATTGGTTCGGACCTCCATTCCGTGTTACCGGAACTTCATCCTGGTCAAGTGTAGATCACTTGGTTTCGCGTCTACCCCCTCTGACTGAACGCCCTGTTCAGGCTCGCTTTCACTGCGGTTGCGGGGCTTAACCCCTTAACCTTGCCAGAGATGGTAACTCGTAGGTTCATTATGCAAAAGGCACGCCGTCACTGATTGCTCAGCTCCGACCGCTTGTAAGCGTATGGTTTCAGGAACTATTTCACTCTTCTTATCGAAGTTCTTTTCACCTTTCCCTCACGGTACTGGTACACTATCGGTCTCACAGGAGTATTTAGCCTTACCGGATGGTCCCGGCAGATTCGCGCAGAATTCCTCGTGCTCCGCGTTACTCAGGATACCACTATGTCGGTTTCAACTTCACATAAGGGGCTATCACCCGCTATGGCTGAACTTTCCAGTTCATTCTGTTCATTGTTGCCGTACAACAGCGTGGTCCTACAACCCCGGCGGTGCGTTGCCACATCACCGGTTTGGGCTGTTCCCCGTTCGCTCGCCACTACTAGGGGAATCATTATTTATTTTCTCTTCCTCCGGGTACTAAGATGTTTCAGTTCCCCGGGTTAACCCTCACGACTAGCGTGAGTGACTGTCCTTCAGACAGACGGGTTGTCCCATTCGGAAATCCTCGGATTAACGGCTATTTGCACCTACCCGAAGCTTATCGCAGCTTATCACGTCCTTCATCGTCTCTGTGAGCCTAGGCATCCACCATACGCCCTTTCTTACTTTCTTTCGCCAACATGACAGTTAATGTCATGAGGTTTACTCATACTTTCAGCTGTTAAGTGAAATCATTAATCTTGCGATTTGTTGATTTCAAAGTTTGAACTTTGTTACTTTACAGTTTTGCTTGTGTCAATATGTCAAAGATCTATGTGGAATACAGATACTTAATTAAAAGTATGTTCCTTGTGTGGAGAATAACGGATTCGAACCGTTGACCCCCTGCTTGCAAAGCAGGTGCTCTAGCCAGCTGAGCTAATCCCCCGTGGGATTGTAAGGAGTAGTCCCAGGCAGACTTGAACTGCCGACCTCCACATTATCAGTGTGGCGCTCTAACCAACTGAGCTATAGGACTATATTCCAGCTGGTTTATTCAAGCTACGTGGGCTTATGTGCCCAGCTTCCTTATTTCTCTTTATAATAATAGACAGTTCAGTGAGTACAAGAAGGAAAAAGAACCAAACGCTTTAGTTCTATCCTTATATATAATCCTTATGTTGGAAAATCGTCTCCAGAAAGGAGGTGTTCCAGCCGCACCTTCCGGTACGGCTACCTTGTTACGACTTAGCCCCAATTACCAGTTTTGCCCTAGGCCGTTCCTTGCGGTCACGGACTTCAGGCACCCCCGGCTTTCATGGCTTGACGGGCGGTGTGTACAAGGCCCGGGAACGTATTCACCGCGCCATGGCTGATGCGCGATTACTAGCGAATCCAGCTTCGTGAGGTCGGGTTGCAGACCTCAGTCCGAACTGGGACCGGCTTTAAGGATTGGATTACTTTTGCAAGCAACCGTCTCTCTGTACCGGCCATTGTAACACGTGTGTAGCCCCGGACGTAAGGGCCGTGCTGATTTGACGTCATCCCCACCTTCCTCACACCTTACGGTGGCAGTATCTCCAGAGTGCCCAGCATTACCTGATGGCAACTAAAGAAAGGGGTTGCGCTCGTTATGGCACTTAAGCCGACACCTCACGGCACGAGCTGACGACAACCATGCAGCACCTTCACAGAGGCCCCGAAGGGCATCACCATCTCTGGATCTTTCCTCTGCAATTCAAGCCCGGGTAAGGTTCCTCGCGTATCATCGAATTAAACCACATGTTCCTCCGCTTGTGCGGGCCCCCGTCAATTCCTTTGAGTTTCACCGTTGCCGGCGTACTCCCCAGGTGGGATGCTTAATGCTTTCGCTTGGCCGCTGGCCCAGGTGGGTCAACAGCGGGCATCCATCGTTTACCGTGCGGACTACCAGGGTATCTAATCCTGTTCGATACCCGCACTTTCGAGCTTCAGCGTCAGTTGTGCTCCCGTAAGCTGCCTTCGCAATTGGAGTTCTTCGTGATATCTAAGCATTTCACCGCTACACCACGAATTCCGCCTACGTTGCGCACACTCAAGTCTGCCAGTTCGCGCTGCAATTCAGATGTTGAGCATCTACATTTCACAACACGCTTAACAGACGGCCTACGCTCCCTTTAAACCCAATAAATCCGGATAACGCCTGGACCTTCCGTATTACCGCGGCTGCTGGCACGGAATTAGCCGGTCCTTATTCATACGGTACCTGCAAATAGTCACACGTGACTAACTTTATCCCCGTATAAAAGCAGTTTACAACCCATAGGGCCGTCATCCTGCACGCTACTTGGCTGGTTCAGGCTTGCGCCCATTGACCAATATTCCTCACTGCTGCCTCCCGTAGGAGTTTGGACCGTGTCTCAGTTCCAATGTGGGGGACCTTCCTCTCAGAACCCCTACTGATCGTTGCCTTGGTGGGCCGTTACCCCGCCAACAAGCTAATCAGACGCATCCCCATCCACAACCGATAAATCTTTATTCCTCGTCAGATGACATCTGAGGAAATTATAAGGCATTAGTCTTACTTTCGCAAGGTTATTCCTTAGTTGGGGGCAGGTTGGATACGCGTTACTCACCCGTGCGCCGGTCGTCGACAAGAAAAGCAAGCTTTCCTCTCGTTACCCCTCGACTTGCATGTGTTAAGCCTGTAGCTAGCGTTCATCCTGAGCCAGGATCAAACTCTCCATTGTAAAATATTATATATTCTATTGCTAGAATGTCTGTGATCTGTTCAGAACGAATCTCCTAAATTATTGTAGTCTAAAACCTAGTTTTTTCGAAACCGAACCTAAGTCCGGTGACGGTTTGTTTCTTTTTACCCAAGTACCGAAATAAATCTCAGTACTCGTTTCTTGTACTACTTTTCTGTCTATGTAAATCTTTTCAAAGAACTCTTTCTTCTTTCGAAGAACACCGGCTGCACTCAGCATGTGAAAATAAATTTCATTCTGTTTTCGTTTGCACGATGTTTCTTTTGCTGTATTAAAAACCGTTGTTCTTAAAAGCGAGTGCAAAAGTATAGGTTTTTATTCAAACCTCCAAATCTTTTTGATAAAAAGTTTCATTTATATTTCATCTTTTCCGTTTTGTTGACAGAATGATGTGTTTCAAAATATATACACATTATTATATATACAAAGAAATTTAAAATGGAAAATTAAGGACTGTTGCATATGTAAACACAAGGGGCCACACTCCTGCGAATTAAGTTATTTTAGCTACGCAGCTACGTTGGCACACTAAACCTTTGTGATTAAGCCACTTACGCATTTATCTGATAAAATACAGCTGCGGAAGGCAACGCAAAGAGATTCTGTTTTAACGATGAAACGCAGAACAAGGAAACAATTCAGCTGACTTTATTATGACACAAATAAGCATTTTTCCATAGAAGAAGGTGTGTTTCCACGTAGAAGTGGAAACTTTATATCGATACAACGCAAACTTTATATCGATATAACGCAGACGTTTGATCGTAGGATTGGAAACGTTTCTATATGGAAATGCAAATAGCATGTCGTGAAATCGTTTTTTTGGACTGCAGACATGATGTTATTTTAAGAGAGGAAGTGCTGCTTTTTAAGATAATCCCCTACATGGAGTTTTAAAAATAAAAGGCGTCGAAGAGTCTTACCGCTGGTTATCAGACACTTAGAACGTTTTTCATGTAAAAGTAAATGTCAAGGAAATGACGGAAATTCATGCGTTGCTATATAGAAACGCAAAATCGCACGAATTCTGAGGTGATTTTATACTTCAAAAAAAGCGGCATTTTCATGTAAAAATTCGGGGTTCATGAAAAATACGACTTTTTTTTGTTCCTCGATGATTGGCGGAAGCTTGAACGACACTTTGATTTCAAGAAAAGACATCCTAAATATCTGAATGTCAATGATTAGACACTCAGACGCTTGGATTTTTCAAAAAAGACAAGTGCGCGCATACATGCGTACATATTATATATAGAATAGTATATCACGTATATTATGATATAAGACTGCCAAGAATGTTTATATTACGATTAAGGTAATAAACCCTACTATTCATTTTCGTTCTCTGTTAATTGGAATAGATTGTACTGATATAGATAAAATGGGTACAAAATATCTTAGCTGTGAGGCTGTTGGTGTTTCCCCAGAATTGTGCGCTGAGGATACTAGCCCAAAAGCATTTGCAGACTTCGAATATTTTGATTATAAAGAAGACATGTAATTATATTTTTTATTATCTTTGTCTCGTCGAATAACATTTGCGGCAATAGTCATAAATATCACTAATAATTTAATAACAATGAAAAATAGGTTTCTTCTTTTTTTATTTATCTATTTATCAATCTTTACAAATAAGATACAAGCACAGTACCATTTCGATAAACCTCTCTATGGAGCAGCTTATTATAGTGAATATTCACCTTCAGACCGTCTTGATACTGATATAAAGATGATGAAAGAAAGTGGCACTACAGTTGTACGTATAGGTGAATCATCATGGGGACTGTTTGAACCTAGTGAAGGTCAGTTTGAATTTGCATGGATGGACCGCATAATAGAAAAGTTACAGAAAGCTGGGATAAAGATAATATTAGGTACGCCTACATATAGCATTCCGGTATGGATGGCTCAAAAATATCCTGAGGTACTTGCTGAAAAAGTAAATGGACAGAAAAGTTATTATGGGATACGTCAGAATATGGACTTCTACAATGCTAAGTATCGTTTTTTTTGCGACAGGATAATACGTAAATTGATGGAACGTTATGCAAAAAATCCTGCCATAATAGGATTTCAGGTTGACAATGAACTTGAAGCTAGAGGTGTTAATAATGATGATTACTTTAATGGATTCAAATCTTATCTTCGCACTAAATGGCATGATGACTTACCTGCTCTTAACAGAGCATGGGGGCTAAACTATTGGGGCATGAATGTCTATAACTGGGATGAACTTTACAAACGAGATGGGGTTACATGTCCATCATATAAGAACGAATGGGAACGTTGGAATAGGAAGGCTACAGCAGATTTTCTAAATTGGCAGGTGGACATCGTTAATGAATATAAGCGTAAAGATCAGTTTGTTACACATTGCTTTATGCCTTATTTTAATAATATCGACCAAGTTGAAGCTTTTAGACAAATGCAGTATCCAGCCATTAATATTTATCATAGTGTTCAGGATAAGCAAGATGGTGAGTGGATAGCCTATTCTGGCGATTATATGCGCACTGTAAGCAAGGGCAATTATATTGTTACAGAAACTAATGCCCAAGCTACAGGATGGGATAGCAAGGGCCAATATCCTCCATACGATGGTCAACTGCGTCAGAATGTTTATTCACATTTTGCCAGTGGTTCTAATATGGTTGAATATTGGCATTGGGGAACTCTTGATTATGGTCAGGAAACTTATTGGGGTGGACTTCTTGGGCATGATATGGAACCAAACAGAGTGTATAATGAATATGCAACTACTGCTCACGAAATTGATAATATAGGTAAGGAAATTGTCAACCTTAAAAAAAGAATCAGGTAGCAATACTATATAGTCATGATTCATATTTCGGTCTGCAATTTATGCCATATACTAATGGTGAAAACTATCCTGTAGTTCAACTGCATAGTCTTCTATACCGTAACAATATAGAAACAGATATTGTTCCATGTGATAAGATGACCGATTTCAGTCAATACAAAATGTTGGTGATACCGCCTTTGTATGTAGCCTCAGACATTCTTCTTGAAAAAATATCCGACTTTGTAAAGAATGGAGGCGAAGTAGTAATGATGTATAAGAGCGGATATTGCAACGAGAATTCGGCCGTACGTCCAATGAAAGCTCCGGGACCTTTGCGTAAGGCTTGTGGCTTTTATTATCAGGAGCATTCTTCTATAGCACAGATGAATCTCAAAGATAATCAGTTTGGCGTAAAAGAAAATGCCGTAGGTACATGGACCGAATTCATTATTCCTGAGACAGCCAAACCATTGGCGTATATTGATCATCCGTTCTTCGGTAAATGGCCTTGTATTACAGAGAATAATTACGGAAAGGGACATTTAGTTTATATAGCAACTGTACCATCTGACCAATTGCTGACCAAAATCATCATTAGTTCAGCCAAGAGAGCTGCTGTTTTGCCATTTGATGGCAAGTATCAATTCCCAATAATTATCCGCAACGGAATTAATGACAAAGGTAATAATATACATTATATTTTTAATTACAGTGCAGGACTAAAGACTGTTGTTAACCCATTCGGTAAGTCTTATGATATAATAAATAAGAAAGTTATAAACAAGGATGAGTCAATTGAAATACCTGCATGGGGCGTTATTATAGCAAAAGAGTAATATGTTTATGAATAAGGTAAATGTTTAATGTATTACCTTCTGAGTATAAAAACAATAAATTAATATGAAACGAACATTTGTGTTATTATTTTCGGTATTTATGTTTGTATTTGCTTCGGCACAGACAGCACCCGAACCTTGTGGACCAACTCCGAGTGATAATCAATTGAAATGGCAGGAGATGGAGCGATATGCCTTTGTACATTTTTCAGTAAACACATATACTGATCAGTGGTGGGGCAATGGCGATGAAGATCCTCGTATATTCAATCCTACCAAATTAGATTGCCGCCAATGGGCCAGAGTATGCAAAGAGTCGGGTATGAAAGGCATCATCATTACCGCCAAACATCATAGCGGCTTCTGTCTATGGCCATCAAAGTATACTAATTATTCTATTAAAAACTGTCCCTGGAAAAACGGCAAGGGTGATATTGTACGAGAATTGTCGGATGCCTGCAAGGAGTATGGCCTGAAATTAGGCATATATCTTTCTCCGTGGGATAGAAATAGCCCTGGTTACGGTAAACCTGAGTATATTAAATATTTCAGAAATCAGCTTACAGAACTTCTTACCAACTATGGCGATATTTTCGAGATATGGTTTGATGGTGCCAATGGAGGTACCGGATATTATGGAGGTGCTAGGGAAGAACGCAAGATAGATCCAAAGACATATTATGATTGGCAGAATACATATAAGTTGATAAGGAGTTTGCAACCTAATATAATCATCTGGAATGATGGAGGCGACCGTGCAGATGTACGTTGGGTAGGTACCGAAGCCGGTAATGTAGGCGAAACCAACTGGAGCACAATGAATGCTAAAGGCGATACACCTTATGCGATGTTGCACTATGGTGTGGAGAATGGAGACTCGTGGGTACCGGCGGAGGTCAACACCTCTATCCGCCCAGAATGGTTCTACCATCCAAGCGAAGACACCAAAGTAAAATCATTATCCCAACTTATGGATACCTACTATACTTCGGTAGGTCGTAATGGCACGTTGCTGCTCAATTTTCCAATCGATACACAAGGCCTTATACATCCAAGCGACGCCAAAGCCGGCAAAGAGTTTGCTCAAGCTGTCAGCGAGACCTTCAGATATAATCTTGCTATCGGCAAGAAAGCTACTGCCTCAAACACACGCGCCAATAGCAAAAAGTTCGCTGCAGCTAATGTCATCGATAATAATAAAGACACATATTGGGCAACAGACGATAGTGTAACTAGAGCATCACTCACGATAGACTTAGGTATGCCCGCGACCTTCAATCGTTTTATGATACAGGAGTACATCCGCCTTGGTCAGCGTGTAAAGTCGTTCACCATAGACGCTTTCGAACAAGGCCGATGGCATAAAATAGCCGATGCCACAACAATAGGATATAAGAGAATACTATGTTTCCCGTCTGTAAAGGCATCGAAAGTACGTATCACAATAACCGACTCAAAGAGTTGTCCTGTCATCTCTAACATAGGTATATACGATGCACCTCAGATACTTACCCAGCCGTCAATAATCCGAGCCAAAGACGGAAAAGTTATAATCATTCCCGCCGATAAGGAATCGGATATCTATTATACCACAGACGGCACATTGCCAACCGTAAGATCACATAAGTATACTATGCCGTTCAATACATCAGGCAAGATAGAGGTCAAGACCATAGCTTGCGATGTCAAATCAGGTAAGAGCAGTCCCGTATGTACCGAAAAGTTTGATTTACCACGCACCGATTGGAAGATAATAAGTACTACCGATGCCAAAGCTATAAATATACTAGACGGCGATCCTTCATCATCATGGCATCAGCCCAAGGGCACAAAACTTCCAGCCGATATAGTAATAGATTTAGGGGCGAACCTAAATGTAAGTGGTTTCAGATATCTTCCAGATCCAACCCTATGGGGCCCGGGAATAATCAATGCCTATCGTTTTTATGTTTCAACGGATAACATTAATTGGAAATTAGTTAGCCAAGGAGAGTTCTCTAATATCAAGAACAATCCACTTAGACAAACTAAAACATTTGCGGCAATCAATGCACGTTATGTTAAGTTTCAAGCTGTAAAGAATATTGAGAATAACGATAATATCGGTTATGCTGAGTTTGATTTGATTACTCAATAGCATAATAATTCATAATCGGTTTAAACAAATACATCAAAAAGACATTAACAAAAAGCCTTAACTCCGATATAACAATATCAAGGAGTTAAGGCTTCTTTATAATAGACTGGTCTGAACTAAAATTCAATAATCATAGACTGACGAGGCTGTAATTTTATATCTTTGGATATATCAACGCTATTTCCAGTCACTACATCCTTTGCAGAACTGTTACTGCCAATAACTTCAGCATAACGAGATATAGGCATTAAAGCCTCATTCGTTGTACCATTAAGAATTGTAAGAACTGTCTTACCTCCATACTGACGTGCTATGACATAAACTCCCTTGAAAGGAACAAACTGAATCTGCTTTCCTTTGGTGATTACTTCATTGTTCTGACGCCAATGCAGCAGTTTACTTACCCAATTAAACATTGCATTTTCATCCTCACTCCTACCCTCTGCTGTAAAGGCATTATGAGAATCTCCTGCAAAACCTCCAGGGAAATCCTTTCTTACATTACCATCTGTCTTTTCCTTAGTTCCGTTCATCAGCACTTCTGTTCCATAATATAATTGGGGAGTACGGTTCACAGTAAGTAATATTGATAGCGCCTGCTTAAGAGCAAGCGTGTCTTTACCATTACCAAGGAATCTATCAGTATCGTGATTTTCAATGAATGCCATAACATTTGAAGGATTCTGATAAAGGTAATCATAACAGAAACTATTATAAACTCGGTTAAGACCTTTCCACCAATCATCAGTCTCTTCATTTTTAGCGCTATTAATCTTATCGTAGAAACTAAAGTCCATAACAGTCTTCAAATAACTGTTGACATCAGATAACTTTGAATCTTTCTGCCATGCAGCTGTATAAGCTGGTTCAGTTACCCAAGTTTCACCAACAGAGTTGAAATTTGGATATTCATTATCAATAGTCTTCATCCACAAAGACATAGCTTTTCTGTCGGCATAAGGATATGTATCCATGCGGATTCCATCAATCCCAACAGTCTCTATCCACCATTCACTGTTTTGAATTAGGTATTTGATTACATGCGGATTGTGCTGATTGAGGTCTGGCATACTTGGGACAAACCAGCCATCTACAGTCTCATGCAAATCAATTTTGCTTGCATAAGGATCTAATACCGGAGTTAGCTTATAGCTTGTCTGAAAATATTTTGACTTACCGTCCTTTGCACCAAAACCAGTCATCGGATTTCGACCGTCAAGTTTTTTCTCCTTTAGCCATTCAGAAGTATTGAACCAGTCGGCAGAAGGGATGTCGGCTATCCAAGGATGCTCAAATCCACAGTGATTGAAAATCATATCCATTACAACTTTCAATCCATGCTTGTGGGCATCATCAATAAGAACTTTGTACTCGTCGTTTGTTCCAAATCGTGGATCTACACGATAATAATCAGTTGTGGCATAACCGTGATAAGTGCTGAAAACATAATTATCCGGAGAATTATTTTCCAACACAGGAGTAAACCACAACGCCGTAACACCAAGTTGATTGAAATAATCAAGATGCTGACGTATTCCTACTATATCTCCTCCGTGGCGAAGACTAGGCATAGCTCGGTCTACAACATATTTATTCATCCCCGTCAAAGGCTTCGTTATATTTTTACCAGAAGCAAAACGGTCTGGCATGAGCATATAAAGTACATCGGAATTAGAGAAGCCATAACGCTTGTCACCTTCCATTGCCCTATTCTTCAACTGATACTTAATCGTGACAGAAGACTTACCAGTGATAAACTTCAAAGGCATTTCACCAGCCTTAGCCTCACCAACATTAAGATAAACTAAGAGATAGTTTGGTGAATCAAGACGCACCACACTGTCTACACGCACTCCAGCATAGTCAATCTTTACATCGGCATTTTTAATATCCTTTCCATAAACCATTAACTGAAGGGAAGGATTCTTCATCCCGACAAACCAGTTTGCAGGTTCGACCTTACTAACCTTTACTGCACCATTCATTGTCATTGCAGACAATAATAAACTGATACTGAATATAAATTGCTTCATTGGTATTTATTTATTATACATTATCAAGGCAGACTGTGCATCTACGGTAACTTTACCGCCAGCAAGCTGTCCTAATCCATTTTCATTAATCACTCCGTCACAACCGATAACGGTATACTCGCCCTGAGGGACCTCAACATCACAGGGAGAATTGTTACCATTGAGTAGTACGATGATATTCTTCCATTTATCACCACCAGCATTGTCCTTTAGAATAAAACCTACCATACATGGCTGAACAGGAAGGAAATGAAGTTTGGCTCTCACCAAATCAGCATCACCGAGACGAAAAGCAGGATGATTCTTCCTAAGCTGTATCAAGTTCTTATAATATTCAAACACCTGTGGATACTTATCCATATTATTCCAGTCAATACGATTTATACTGTCAGGTGAACTGAATGAATTATGTACTCCTTTCTTGTCGCGCAACATTTCTTCACCACTAAGCATGAAAGGGACACCTTGAGAGAGGAACACCGCTGTCTGAGCTAACTCGTCAAGACGTATAACCTGATCGGCATCAACATTCGGAACCGAAGTCTTTATACGATCCACTAGACACATATCATCATGACAACTCACATAACTAATCTGCTGGGTTGGCTGCAAAGCCCAAGGTTTCTTGTCATAGTTTACCTTCTGCATATCTACCTCAGGATGCATGATACCACCAACGATACCAAACTTCAGACTTTCTTCCTCGCCGGCATTGCCCGCAAGAAACGCACCTTTATGATCGTCATTGAAAGGACCACGAAGAGCATCGCGCATATCATCACTGAAAGCAGCTATTCCAGGCATTTGAGATATGTTTGCCTTTACAGCAAGTTTTTCAACCGGATATGCACAACTACCAGCGCTCCAACCCTCACCATATATAAATATTGTAGGATCTATGCTATTTACCTCTGCACGTATCTCGTTCATCGTTTCAATGTCATGTACCCCCATGAGATCGAAACGGAAACCATCAATATGATATTCATTAATCCAATATTTCACACTCTCAAGCATGAAGCTGCGCATGAGATGCTTTTCTGAAGCCGTCTCATTTCCACATCCGGAACCGTTAGACGGTGTTCCGTCAGCATTATAGCGATAGTAATATCCAGGATATGTCTTCTCGAAGTTGCTGTTTTTGAGATCGAACGTGTGATTATACACAACATCAAGAATAACTCTTATCCCTGCATTATGCAAAGCCTGCACCATGCGCTTAAACTCATAGATACGCTTTACCGGAGAATAAGGATCTGTGGAATATCCACCATCGGGCACATTATAGTTTATAGGATCATACCCCCAGTTATACTGTGCGCTGTCAAGGTGTGTCTCGTCAACAGATGCATAATCGAAAGAAGGCAAAATATGAACGGCATTAATACCCAATTGTTTAAGATGTTCAATCGCCTTCGGTTCGGTTAAAGAAAGAAACTTACCTTTATTGATTATCCCAGAAGAAGCATCAACAGAATAATCACGCCAATGCATTTCATAAATAACCAAGTCGGCAGGCGATTTTATCAATGGTCGCACATCGGCAGCCCAGTTATCAGGATTGCTATCAAGCATATTAAGGATTGCTCCACGTCTGCCATTAACCCCAACTGCCTTTGCAAAAACGCCAGGAGTCTCTCCTTTGCCTATATCAAACGTATAGAACTTTCCCTTGAGATTGCCTTTAACAATTGCTTTCCACTTATCAGCACCGTCGCTCTTCATCCTTATGGTCTTGAGCAACTTGCCTGAAATACCACTATCGTATATGCGAACAACACCCTTGTCAGGTGAGTTCAGACTAAAAACAGTCTGCTCAGGACTGTAAGACATCTCATTAAAGACATCCTGTGCTTGAGCAAACTGAAATAGCAGAGCTGACAATGCTGCCATATATAAGGATTTTATATTCATAATATAAACATTAAAGCTTAATAACGCTAACCGCAAATCCGCCACCACGTGCCTCATCAATCTTCAGGATGTCACCTTTCTTAACCGTTTTCTTTGTGATGACATAAACTTTTGGATTCTTCTCATAGTCGGCATTCGTTGCATCTGCATACACAGTGCAAGCATACTTCTTTCCCTTTTCAAGGAAATCAAGTTTGATGTTACTCTTATGACCATTCTCATCACACTTGCCACCGATAAACCAATTATCTTTTCCCTTAGCCTTACGCGCTACAGTGATGTAATCACCAGGTTCAGCCTCAAGATACTTACTTTCAGACCAATCTGCCGCTACATCACGTATAAACTGGAAAGCATCATCATACTTCTCATAATGTTCAGGAAGGTCGGCAGCCATCTGCAACGGACTGTACATTACAAGATATAGAGCTAGCTGACCGCACAATGTGGTATGTACATAAGAAGTATTTTTTGACCAAGTCTTCAACTGAGTTTCGAAGATACCAGGAGTATAATCCATTGGGCCACCCTGCAAACGAGTAAACGGCAACACCACTGTATGATCAGGATTGCTTCCACCAAAAGCCTCGTACTCTGTACCTCTTGCACTCTCGTTACCAACAAGGTTAGGATATGTGCGGCAAAGTCCGGTAGGACGTGTAGCCTCGTGGGCATTAACCATGATATGATGCTTTGCAGCCATCTTTACATTATAAAGATAATGATTGTTCATGAACTGTCCGTAATGGTGTTCACCACGTGGGATAATATCTCCTACGTAACCCGTCTTGACTGCGTCGTATCCATATTTATTCATCAACTTAAAAGCATCTTCCATGTGGCGCTCATAATTGATAGCCGATGAAGAAGTTTCGTGGTGCATAAGTAGTTTCACGCCCTTCGAGTGAGCATAGTCATTAAGCATCTTGATATCGAAATCTGGATAAGGAGTGACAAAGTCGAAAACATCAAACTTAGAGTTTCCAACCCAGTCTTCCCAACCTTCGTTCCAACCTTCTACAAGAACCTCATCAAGTCCATTCTTTGCTGCGAAATCAATATATTTCTTAACTTCGGCATTATTAGCTCCATGAGTTCCATTTGGTTTACATTTAGAGTAATCTGTTACTCCAAGACGTACAGAAGGCAAATCATTCGTATAATTCCATGAGTTTCTACCAACAATCATCTCCCACCATACACCGCAATACTTTACTGGATGAATCCAAGACACATCAGAAAGAGCACATGGTTCGTTAAGATTAAGTGTGAGTTTGCAAGAAAGCATGTCACGGGCATCATCACTCACCATTACTGTTCTCCAAGGAGATTTACAAGGTGTCTGCATATATCCTTTCATGCCTTCAGCATCAGGAGTAAGCCAAGACTCAAACACCATATTCTTGTCGTCTAGGTTCAGGCTCATTGTAGAATAGTCAACACATGCAGCCTCGTGTATATTGATATAGAGTCCGTCATCGGTCTTCATCTGCAAAGCAGTCTGAACTCCAGTTGGTGAGAATGTAGTCTGAGAAGAGTTCTCTGTAACAGCAGACTTCATTAGTCCTCGAATTTGAGAAAGCTTAGAAGTAACTGTCTCATATTCCTGTGTATCATAGTCACCCGGTAACCACCAAGCCTTATGATCCCCAGCCATTGCGAACTGGGTATGTTCGTCCTTAATTATAAAATAATTCAAATCTTTCTGCTGTGGGAATTCATAGCGAAGTCCCATACCATAATCATAAACACGGAAGCGAATTATGATGTTACGGTTGCTTGATTCCTGATTAAGACTTACAGCCAATTCGTTGTAATTATTGCGAATGGTTGAGGTTTCACCCCATACAGGTTTCCAAGTTTCGTCAAATGTTGAAGTTTTTGTATTGGCAACTATAAAGCCATCCATTAGATCTGTCTCCTTAAAGCCTTTAGAGGCATGCTTGCTTTTAGCTAGTTCAAGTCCTAAGTGACTTGGTTTGACTACAGCTCTGTTCTTGTATGTCATTGAATATGTAGGCACACCATTGCCGGTAAGTGAAAATGTCAAACTCACTTTGCCGTCAGGAGACTTTATTGTCTGTGCGGCAGCGAGCATCGGCAACATCAAAGCGATAAAGAATAGTTGTATTTTTTTCATTTTAAAGGTAAATTTATTAAGCATATCCTTACCAAACAAATGGTATAGAGATGCAATAATTGTTTATTTTCTTCCTGATTGATTTATTAATTCTGTAATATTTTCCTTGAAATCTATGTTATTTATCAAGTCTTCTATTTTCACATGCATGCGATAACGCCAGTAATGTTTTGGATTAGCTGGAATATTTATGCGCTCAGCATTCTGGTCTGCAAGACGAAGTTTCTCGTCAATTGACAACCAGTCCTGAATAGACAAGATGCAAAGCATACTAGGTGAAATGAGATGACGACTTATAATGTCGCGAGCCAACCAACCTGGAAGTGGATGCGGAGCCGCACCACCACGATAGAGCATCGAATTATAATAAGCCTGTGTACGCTCGTTATCTTCATCCCACCACTGGCGAAGCGTTGGCATGTCGTGGCTTGAGATTGTGCAGACAGAGCGGTAAGGGTTACGGCTGAGATGTCCGAACCTCACATGCGAGTCCTTAGGCATACTTTGTAGTTCAAGGCTCAATATTTTCAATTCGTTCATCACCCAAGGCACACAGTCTGGAACCATGCCTAAATCTTCTGCACATACAAGCATACGTGTAGCCTGAACGAGTTTAGGAAGTTTCTTTATTGCCTCACGATACCAAAACTGATTGTTACGGCGATAAAAATAATCATTATATATACGGTTGAAAATCTCCTTATCGCCATCATATAGTGCCTCATAAGTGAAATCAAACTGAGCACTGATTCTAGGATGGAATTTATTATAATCCTTGTGATCACGGACAAACAACACATTACTTATCAATGAATAAAGTCCATCTCTAACCCATGCATCCGTATCAGATGTTTTACCTTCAAAAGCAGCCTCAACTTTACGCTGAGTATCATATTCAGGTTTCATTACCCAGATATCATCATGAGAATAGTTAAGGTATTTATCCTTTACTTCACCAGCATGTTCCTTGAAAACACGACCAAGAATCCAATCGCTGATAAATGGTTTCGTAAAATGTTCCTCATTAAAATGCAGTCCATAAGCCTCAATTTCCTCGCGAGTCAAACCCAAAGCTGGAGAGAACTGTCCGAGCAATCCATGAACAGCGTCTACAGGAATTTCCCATATACGGAAAAATCCAAGTACGTGGTCTATGCGATAGGCATCGAAGAACTTATTCATGTTTTGGAATCTATGTACCCACCATGCACAATCGTCCTTAATCATCTCATCCCAATTATAGGTAGGGAATCCCCAATTCTGACCGTTTACGGAGAAATCATCAGGAGGAGCTCCAGCCTGTCCATTAAGATTGAAGTATTTTGGTTCCATCCAAACGTCACATCCATTGCGGTTTACACCTATTGGAATGTCACCCTTAAGGATTACACCCTTAGAACGTGCATATTCGTGAACAGCCTCCATCTGTGAGTTGAGTATGTATTGAACGAAATAGAAGAACTCAACATCCTTGTATTCTTTGCTTCCAGGAGTAGACAAAGCCTTACGGTCGCTCTCATTCCATGAAGCATGCCCGTTCCATTTTGAGAAGTCGGCTGTGCCATTGGTATCTCTCAGACAGCAATACTGTGCATAAGGGACAAGCCATGATTCGGCTTCAGCAAAGAATTTCTTGAATTCAGCACTATTGAATATGTTTTTACCTTCTTGAAGATATATCTCCTGAAGATATTTTAGCTTGGCATTGTTTACCTTCTCATAGTCTATCTGTACAAGTGCATTGAGCTGAATACGTAAAGATTCAAATTCAGAATACTTTTTCGCATCCTTTATTTTAGGGAGCAAAGTGAGGTCTACGTATTGCGGATGAAGAGCAAAAATACTTATACAGCTATATGGATATGAATCTGTCCAAGTATGAGTGATCGTAGTATCGTTAATAGGCAGCACCTGAAGCACACGTTGATTTGTAGCGGCTACCAAATCAATAGCTTTCTTCAAATCTCCGAAATCACCTATACCGAAACTGGCATCAGAACGCAACGAGAATACAGGAACTAAGGTTCCAGCTAACTTAAGATCTGAAATCTCAAAGAAAGCCTGATCAAGATAATGCACAGCAACATCGCCATCAGCAATATCAACCAAGTCTATTTCACGATTTAGCCCTGTTTCCCAAAGAGTATTCTTGTCATCATTGTTGTCAATGGCAGCAAATTTAAATTCAATTTTATTATACTTCAATGTCGAAGCATCTATATCTACAATCCATTCATTATAATTATGTTCGCACATAGGAACAGCCTTAAAGACATCCCATGAACCAAGAGAATCATCCTTTCCGACAATGGCTAGACTTTTATTATCACGCAACTGCGGAGCTCTCACGATAAGACGCAGAGTTTTTGAATATATCGAATGTGAAGGAGCTGAAAGTTTACGCTTGTTTACACACTCAGTAAAGGCAGAACTGTATAAATAAGAATCCTCTGGGATATCAATCCAATGATCGAAAACCTTATAACACTTGACGTTATCAGCACTTATCTCAAGGCGATGAGGTTGCGTAAGCCATTCATGACGCTTTTCATTTCCATCACAATCAACACTATAGAAATAGTCGATGACTGAATTTTGTGAGGAAGCAGACTTGTTTAAGTCGTACCACCAATGCTTACCATGAACATTGTTCATTCTGAATTGAGAAAGTTTATCTTTCACATTTTTGACTCTTTCGACAACATTCAGCAAAATCTCTTCGCCAAAGACAGTCTCATAGTCTATATTAAAACTTATTTTCATACGGCGTGTAGTAATTTTTTGTAAAGATAACAATTAAAAGCTAACTCGGTTTAATGGATTTGCACAAATTCGCCATTTAACAGTGCAATCGTTTGCACGCATGGAAAGAGGAAATCTCCCAATCTATATTAAGATTGGGAGATTTAAATTATGATATGATTAATCTTTATCCTTGATTGCAAACACACAAAGTGCTCCGACAACAAGACAAGCTCCAGCAAAAATCATCATATTACTTTGATTAGAACCTAAGAGCGAAAGAATTGTCCCACCCAAAAGAGCTGCTATTATCTGAGGTACGCATATCGTTCCGTTGAAAAGTCCAAGGTATGCCCCCATGTGACCATAGCCCTGCAAGGCATTTGTAACAAAAGTAAACGGCATGGCAAGCATTGCTGCCCACGCACAACCAATAAGAATAAATGCGACAAACTGTACATAATGATTAGGAATAAAAGGAATGAGCGCAAAACCAATACCGCCAAGAACAAGACTTATGGAATAGCCCAACTTGCGATTTTTAAACTGAGGTAACAACATCGCCCAGACAACACTGCCTAAAGCCTGAACAGCATATAACACGCCAACCCAGTTACCTGCTATCTGATAAGCTTCAGTAGACGTGGCATGAGGATCAAGCATATTCACATTCCAACAGGTGTCAGCAATAGCACCATTAGTATAAGTCCACATATACATGAAAGCAGCCCAGCAGAAAAACTGAACTAAACCTACTCTCCAAAATGTATCAGGTGCATTAGTCAAAAGAGTTATCCAGTTGCCACTGGAATGCGAAGAGGTTTCCTCTGTAGCTTCATTATATTCGGCATATTTCTTAGGATTCCACTCCTTAACTTTCACCGTGGTGTATATTACACAAAGGATAAGTACGGCAGCACCTAGGTAGAAAGACCAGATCACTGAATCTGGAACAACTCCAGGACTAGCAGTATTCGCTATACCCAAAGCTGTGAAGAAGAATGGAAACACAAAACCAACAACACTACCAGCATTGCACAAAAAGCTCTGTATGCTATAAGCTAAAGCCTTCTGCTTCTCGTTAACCATATCACCAACAAGCATCTTGAACGGCTGCATCGCCATATTGATATTAGTATCAAGAAACATCAACGAGATAAGCCCGAATATCATTCCCGCACCTACTGACAATCCAAGCGAACCAGCATTAGGTAACAGACACATCACCAATACAGCAACTGTTGCACCAATAAATAAGTAAGGTATGCGACGACCATATCTACACCATGTCTTATCACTTAAAGTTCCCACAACGGGCTGGACCAAGATACCCATCAACGGAGGGAGAATCCAGAAATAACTAAGGTTATGAGGATCAGCACCAAGAGTGGCGAAGATTCTAGAAATATTAGCACTCTGAAGAGCATAGGCAATCTGTACACCAAAGAATCCAAAGCTTAAATTCCAAAGCCCCATGATTCCCATATTAGGTTTTTGTTTCATAGTTTAAATCTTATATTCTCTAACTGAGATGTTTTTATTTATTTGTTACATTATCTTGTTGTTCCACGTATAATAAGACTAGTTCTCACGATTCTCTTCTCTACTTTGTCAGAGGGTATCAAGCCTTCAACCTGTCCTATTAATATATTGGCAGCTTCCTCACCTACAACAACGCCACGCTGTTCTACCGTGGTTAGCATCGGGTCACAGGCTATTGCACGCTGCCCATTTGTAAAACCACATATACTAATATCATCAGGAATATGAAAACCCATACGCTTGGCTGTATAAAGAACTCCAATAGCAGTATCGTCATTAACAGCAAAGAAAGCATCAGGGTGATCTTCAAGACTTAATATATCGGGAGTAATAGCTTCGGCATCAGCCCTATTATCACAATACTTCACGAAGCGTGAATCAAGTTGCAATCCGTTGTTGAGCAATGCATCACGATAACCATTATATCTATTCTTGGTAATTTCGAGCCTCATTGAAAATCCGTAGAATGCAATTCTCTTGCAACCTGTATCAATAAGATGATTAACAGCTGTGTAAGCTCCCATATAATCATCAACAACCACACGACTGCAATCTACGCCCGTACATATTCTATCATAAAAGACCAAAGGGACACCATGATCTATCAGACTCTGAAAATGATCATACTTAGCCGTATCTTTAGCTTGCGAAACTATCACACCACACACTTTGTTCTCAAAGAATGACTTACATATATCTACCTCACGCTCATATTTTTCATTGCTTTGCGCAACCATGATGCGATATCCACGTGCAGAAGCCTCTTCCTCAATACCACTTAGAATAGAAGAAAAATAAAAGTGAGTAAACTGTGGTACTATTACTCCAATAATTTTCACAGGCTTTACACGACTATTACGCAAAGTTTCGGCAATAAAGTTGGGATAGAAATTATGCTCACGAGCATAATTGTTTATCAATTCTCGTCTCTTTTCACTTATTCTCGGACTATCTTTAAGGGCACGGGAAACTGTAGCCACGGAAACGCCAAGTTCCCTGGCTATATCTTTCATTGTTATAGGTGTAGATTCTTTCATGGTTCTAACTTAAATTTTATGATGCAATCCTTTAGGGGATGCAACAATTTATTATCAAACGTTATGCAAAGACACTGCAATTCAGAGCAGAATCATCAATTTTGTTTGAAGGTTTTGTCAAGTGCAGCTGCATCTTATGCAAAGATATGCAAATCATTCAAAAGCTGTTTTTTTACACTATATTTAATTATCAAAAGTTTGCGCAAACGTTTGCACAATATAAATAACGTTTTTAACTCAAAAAAAGTACAAAGTATCGTTAAGAAAATTACTTTTGCATCGTGAGCCATGACATAACTATGCCATTTCACCATGAAACGACAACCTAATAACTTGATAACTTGTTATATTAACGGTATCGCCTAAAAGCAAAAAACAATAAATAACATATTAACGTTAACTTAAAAATCAAAGTAAATGATGAAGCAGGTAAAATTCAAATTGCCTTTAAGGAATCTAGCAATCGCCGCTAGTTTATTCCTTTCCGCAACCGCCTTTGCACAGTCTGGAGCTGTTAAGGGGCAGGTAAAAGATGCTACCGGAGAACCTATCATCGGTGCAACTATTACTGCAAACGGTAAAGCCGTAGGTGTAACAGATTTCGATGGTAACTACTCTATCAATGTTCCTAAAGGTACAGAGATTACTATTACTTATGTAGGAATGTCACCTAAGAAAGTGACTGCATCTGATAATCTAGTAATTACTCTTAAAGACGATAACAAAACTTTAAATGAAGTAGTTGTTATCGGTTACGGTACAGCTAAGAAAAATGACCTTACTGGTTCGGTAACAGCTTTTAAACCAGATCAATTATCTAAAGGTATTACTAATAATGCGACAGATATGATGGTCGGTAAAATCGCTGGTGTGGATGTTGTAACATCAGGTGGAACACCGGGAGCTGGCGCACAAATCCGTGTTCGTGGTGGTTCTTCACTTAATGCTTCTAACGACCCATTGCTTGTTATAGATGGTTTAACCATTGACAATAATACAGCAAAGGGTATGAGTAATGTTCTAGCAATGATTAACCCAAATGATATTGAGAGTGTCACTGTATTGAAGGATGCGTCTGCAACGGCAATCTATGGTTCTCGTGCATCTAACGGTGTCATCATTATTACTACAAAAAAAGGAAGAAATGGTCAAAAACCATCAGTCAGCTATAATGGTGATGTAACAGTATCAACAATTGCGAAGAAGTATAATCCTTTGAATGCTACCGATTATAGATCTCTTTGTGAGCGTCTTGGACTAGACACTAGCCAATTGGGTAATGCTAATACAGATTGGCAAGACCAGATTTTCCGCACTGCGGTATCTACTAATCATTCGGTAAGTGTACAGGGAGGACTTAAACATATGCCTTACCGTGTCAGTGTTGGTTACAATGTTTCCAATGGTACCGTAAAAACGAGTTGGATGAACCGTTTTAATACATCATTCAATGTTGCCCCTAGTTTCTTGGACGATCATTTGAACTTCAATATTACAGGTAAATATATGATGGAAAAGGATCGCTACGCAGATGCAAGCGGAGCTATAGGTTCTGCTTTATCCATAGACCCAACACGTCCTGTTTATGTAGACAGCTCAGATCCTACTTATAGTTCATTTGGTGGTTATTATCAACCTTCACAAAGTGCTCCATCATCTTTCAATTCAGAATGGAAATACACAAATAATCCTAATGCTCCTCAAAATCCATTAGCCTTATTGGAATTGCAACATACGATAGCACACGCTAACGACGTCAGTGGTAACGCTGAAGTTGACTATAAAATTCATGGTTTTGAAGACTTGCATATTCATGGAAGCCTTGGAGCACAATATACCGATACTCAACAAACTGACAATATTGATAACCATTCTTATTCTAATAATTACTATGGTTGGTATGGTGTTACTCGCTATTGGAAATACAATGTTGTAGGTAATGTCTATGCTCAATACCAACACAAGTTTGGAATGAACAACATTGATGTAATGGGAGGTGCAGAACAAAGTCATTACCATCGCAATGGTTATAATCAAGGACAGGGAACCGACCCATACACTGGAGTTGCTTATAACCCTGCTATACGGTCAGAAACATCATGGGCTACCCATAACTCACTTGTATCATACTTCGGTCGTCTGAATTATACGCTTATGGATCGTTACATGTTAACAGCGACATTCCGTGCCGATGGTTCTTCACGTTTCGCTGATAATAACAAATGGGGATATTTCCCTTCTGCTGCGTTTGCTTGGAGAATAAATCATGAGAAGTTTCTTAAAGACGTCAATTGGTTAAACGAATTGAAACTTCGTTTAGGTTGGGGTATTACAGGTCAGCAAGATATTACAGGTGATTTCCTATATACACCTCTATACACACAAGGTAATTCGTATGCAATGGTACAATTTGGTCAAGGTGCTAATTCGTTTATATATACAACTCGCCCATCTTCATACAATCCTAACCTAAAATGGGAACAAACAACTACATTGAATGCCGGAATTGACTTCAGTGCATTAAACGGACGATTAACTTGGAGTCTTGATGGTTACTATCGTAAGACCAAAGACTTGATTAATTCCGTTGTCATTCCTGTTGGCACTAATTTCGGTGATGTGATGACTGAGAATATTGGTTCGTTGAAGAATTACGGTCTTGAATTTGCTATTAATGCAAAGCCTATTGTTACTAAAGATTTCACTTGGGACGTAAGCTACAATATATCTTGGAACCACAATGAAATCACAAGCCTTACTGGTAGTAAATCTGGTGACAACAATTACTATGTTACAACTGGAGAAACAATATCTAGAGGTAGTGGAACAACTATAATGGCAAACCGTGTTGGAGAAGCTGCAAGTTCTTTCTTCGTTTATCAACAGGTATACGATAAAGATGGAAAACCAATTGAAGGTATGTATGTAGATCGTAATGGTGATGGTAAGATTAATGCCAGTGACAGATATTTCTATAAGAAACCTGCACCAGACGTAATTATGGGCTTTACAACTAAGTTCCTTTATAAGAACTGGGATTTGAGCGCAGCTTTTCACGCTTCACTAGGAAACTATGTTTATTATAACTATTTGTCTGACAATGGTAGTATCAGCGCATCTGGTATATATTCTAACAGTGCATTCCGCAACACATTCCCAGAAGCTGTAAAACTTGGTTTTACTGGTCTTGGAACAGAATATTGGTTGTCTGATTATTTTGTACGTAATGCATCTTATTTGAAATGCTCTAATATTACTTTGGGATACACATTCCCTGCATTGCTTAAGTTTGCAGGAAAAGAATTAATGTCTGGACGTATATTCTTTACGGTACAGAATCCATTCATCATCACAAAATATAAAGGTTTGGATCCTGAAGTCTCATCTGGTGTAGACAAAAATCCGTATCCACGCCCAAGAAGCTTCCAGATTGGTTTAAGTCTTAATTTCTAATTTAAAATAAGCATATCAATTATGAAAAATATATTATTAAAGACTGCCGTCGCAGGTCTGCTCACTCTGGGGTTTGCCTCATGTGCAGATGAACTAAATATAAAATCCATAGATCCGCAGACATCGCCGACCTATGATGCAAACGCCTTGTTTGCAAAAATGTACGGAACTCTTTCATTGACTGGTCAGAAAGGTCCTACTGGTTCTGGCGACGTTTCTATGACAGAGGATAAATCTGGTTTCTATCGTGCAACTTTTAATCTAGAGGAACTACCTACTGACGAAGTTAACTGGGCTTGGCAAACAGACCCTGGTATTCCGCAGATTACAGGTATTTCATGGAATTCCACAACGGAAATGAACCAATGGGCTTACAACCGCCTTGGATGGAATATCAACTTATATAATTTCTATTTAAAAGAAACAGCAGGAACAGAAGATGCCGACATTAAAGTAAGGAGAGCAGAAGTACGTTTTCTTCGTGTTTTAAATTATTACTATTATCTAGATCTATATCACAAGGCTCCATTTAAAGATGAATCTGTAAGTATGGAATCTCTACCTGTTGAAAAAATAGGGAAAGACCTATATAACTGGTTGGATACAGAACTTACTAGCCTTGAAGCAGATCTTGACCCTATAGGTCAAAATAGCACAACAAAAGCTTCAACAAATTACGGACGCGCTGACAAGGGAGCAGCATATATGCTACACGCTCGCTTAGCAATCAACTCTACAGTATATACAGATGGTGCCATAGAAGACTACGAAAAAGCTCAAAGCTATTGCGACAAGGTTATAGCTGGTCCTTATAAACTGAATGAAACCGTTAAGACAAATTCTGTGAATGGTCTAAAATACAGTGGTTACGCTCAACTTTTCATGGCTGACAATGACGAAAACTCAGATGCTATGCAAGAGATTATCCTACCAATCCGACAAGACGGTCTTCATACTAAGAGCAATACTGGTTCAAACATGTTAGTCAATTCTATGAGAAAAGCAGGAATGCCATATGTAGGAGTATCAAACTGTTGGAGTTGTATCTATTCACGTCCAGAACTAGTAGAGAAATTCTTCCCAAAAGACGACATCCCTATGTCTACAGTTGCTGCTGATGACAAGGCTACAGAAGCCGAGGTAATTGCACTTGACGCCCAAGATGGTTCAGACACAAAGAGCATTATTAAAGTTGCTAATGATGACAGAGCATTATTCTATGCTGGTCGTGGTGGAGGTGTACGTAAATTACGTGCAGACAAACTTAATAACTTCCTTGACGGTATATCTATTGTCAAATGGCAAAATATTAGAACCGATGGTGCAATCACACACGATAAAGAATTCCCTGACACAGATATCCCTTTGTTCCGTCTTGCAGAAGCCTATTTGACACGTGCAGAAGCAAAATGGCGTCTTGGAAAAGATGGATTGAGCGATATCAATGCCATACGTAAGCGTTCTGGTGCAGATCCTATATCAGAACTTACGAAACAAGCTCTTGTTGATGAATGGTCACGTGAATTCTATACAGAAGGCAGACGCCGTAGCGACTTAATTCGTTTCGGTATGTTCACTGGCAATGCATATAATTGGTCATGGAAGGGTGGCATAGCCAAGGGACAGTCTGTTGACAGCCATTACAATTACTATCCTATTCCAGAAGATGATATCAATAACAATCCGAATATGCATCAGAATAAGGACTATTAATCAATAGTAAACATTCAAAAGAAAATAATTATGAAAAAGTCAATAAAAAATATGCTGTTTCCTGCATTAGCCATTATAGCACTTCCGCTTTTGGCATCATGCAGTAAAGATCTTGACAGCAACCCTACATTAGAGGAGCCTACGACTTTCCATTTGAATACACCAGCCTTAGCTTTGGGTGGAAATACATATGATTTGGAAAAAGGCAAGACTATAAACTTAACTACATCACAGCCTGACTATGGTTTTCCTTTAGCTACGACTTATCAGGTGCAAGTATCTTTAAGCAAAGATTTTCCAACGGAAGACTCATATACGACTTTAGAAAGCAGCTATCCAACTGCTAATATGAATGTAGATGCAACTGAAATGAACAATGCCATTGTTGATATGTACCAAAATCAAAACAGCGGTAAAGACCCTTCAGGTATTGTTATGCCTATATATGTCCGTCTTAGAGCTCATATAAGTAATTCTGAACGTGGTTATATAAACTCAAACATCGTTGAGATTCCTAAGGTTGTTGTTGGGTATGTTGCAACAATGCCAAAAGCGTTCTATTTGGCAGGACCTTCTATTCGCAAGGGTGAAAATGCAAAAGCTCTTGCTCCTGTATATGGAAGTACTGGAGAATTCTACGGAATTGCTTACATTGGTTCTGACGGAAAGATAAACTGGGGAACAAACACAAAGCCTTCAAAGGGTTTTGACGATGCAACGATTGTCAACAAAGCTGATGGCGTAGAAGTTACAAAAGCCTCTGACGGAAGTATTCATATAAACAAATCAGGATGGTATGCTTTCCATAGTGTGGTTGTTGTCAATAAAAAACTTAACAAAGTCGAGACAACATTAAACATTCATAATGCTTCAGCATATATTATCGGCTCATGTGCTGGAGGTGCATGGAATGACGGAGATGCAAACTGGGCACTGAAAGCCCCTGACAACGCATCTGCAAACTGGGAATCACCAGCATTTGTTGGAGGTGGTGAACTACGTGCTTACATAAAGATTCCAGGTGTTGAATGGTGGAAAACTGAATTTACCTTATATAAGGGAAGCTTATATTGGCGCAATATAAACATCGTTGACAACTGGGCTAAGAATGTTGGAGCAGATTACTCTGTAGCGGGAAGCGCAGGTCAGAAGCTATATGTAGACTTCGACTACGACAACGGTAGTGTAAAGTAATAAATATAATCTTTTAAACTAGAAGATATGAAAATGAAAAAGCAATTATACATATTAGGGCTATGCACAATGGTTATTGGTCTTAGTGCCTGCAAAGGCGACTATGACGATTGGACCAATCCACAAAACAACCCTCAGGAAAATGCAATTACTATTCCTGGCTATACAGCAACCGCTGCAGATAACGTTAACCTTAACAATGCAGGAGATAGCGTTAAGCTATTTTCTCTATCAAACGCAAATCTTCCACAAGGATATAAAGTTGAGAATAACAGAGTTGTTCTAACTCCCCAAGGAGATGGCATTAAGGACGAACTTCCTGCTAAAATCAATGCAGGATTAAACTGCAAGGTTGATAGCGCAGAACTGCAAAGTCTTGTTGCAAATGCATTTGGAAAACGTCCAACAGCACGTTCTTTTAAAGTTCACGTATATTCTGACGTAAACGTCAATGGAGATGATGTCTGGGTTGATGCTGGAGAAATCACTGCAACAATAGCGCCTGCAGCTCCTGTATTATCAACAAAAGGCTACTATCTTGTAGGAAACTTCCAAGATTGGAATGCAAATGATACTAAGTATAGCTATGAATTTGGATCAGTAGACCCTTACGAGAATCCAACAATAACATTCAAGATTCCAAGACCAGCTGATAGCAGTAAAGATCTAAATTTCAAAATTTTGGATTTGAACGCAATTGGTTCATGGAATGCATCAACAGTATTGACAGCTAGTGTTGATAAAGTAATAGCCAACGACGGAACTGAAAAAGGTAGTCTTGTAGACAATGCAAACGGTTCAGGAAATAATATAACCATTAAGGCTACAAATGATAAATATTATGAGATTACCATTAATCTGATTGACCAGACCATTTCTGCAAAGACTATAAATGATCCAGAGTTATTTCTAACAGGAAGTAATTATAATTGGGGAGGTACCACAAATGACTGGCTTTCTATGACTCCGATTCATACTACTGACGCAGATTCTGTCATCCATCAGTTCTGGAAAATTATCTATCTGCACGAAGGCGAACAAATTAAATTCGCACCACAAGCTGGTTGGGGTGGAGACTTTGGAGGTGATAACATTAATGATGAAGCAGGCTCTGGCGCAGCTATATCTGGAGGGAATCTAAAGATTACCACAGCAGGCTGGTACATTGTACTTGTAGACAGAAGTACTAAAGCCATTTCTATTATGAAACCAAATCTTTATCTTGTTGGTGATGCATCTAATGGAGGTTGGAATATTGGTACAGAAGCCGATAAGTTTACAGTTCCTACAACAGAGAATGGCGAGTTCATATCTACTGCATTTGCTCAAAGTAAGTCCATTCGTATGTGTGCCCTCATTACTGGTTTTAATTGGTGGAGAAGTGAATTTATCGTTGATGCTGGAACAATAGTATATCGTGGCAATGGAGGCGATCCAAAAACTATTACTGCTGTGGAAGGACAGAAAGTGTACTTAAACTTCAATACAAACAAGGGAGAATACAAATAACATGTGTTATTAACTAAAAATTCAACCAAGTTAACAATACAGCAACGGCTACCATTTTTAGTGGTAGCCGTTGTCTTATATTTATGATTCTTATAACTGCATAATAAACATACTATTTATAAATATTATAATGAAGGATACATGTTCTCTGCTGTTATTTGCTATATCACTTCATTTTTTTTGTTTTCGTCACACTAGCATCCACTTAAAATGATTAACATTTAATGTCGCATATTATTAATTAACTGTTTGAGCTTAGATTTCTCTGTGACGATTTGATTTTTGTATATTTTAAGGTGTCTTCCCTGCATTCTATGTGTTTTAGCTACGAAGCTACGGCACCTCTCGCAAAGCCTTTAAACATTGGAGGTAACGAAGCGTAGCTTGCAGGATTTAGCTACGGTAAGCTACGTTCTAGCTACGTCAACTTATGGAGTTTTAAGGATTGAATGTATTGTATGAGTGAATTTGTCAAAGAACTGTTGGCTGTATCTGAGGAACTGAGGATGTGATAGATTCAGTTAACAAGAGTAGAAATTTCAAGCTTGTTTAAATGTTCTGCTGAATTCTCGGCAAAGATACTACAAGATATTTATTCATGCAATGAAATCAAGTTTGAGCTGTTAGCCAAAGTTTCAATTACTAATGCTACACAATATAATACACGCACACACGCTCTGGACTTTTCAGAAAAACAAGTACCGAAGTGTCTATCCGTTGAGCATCAACTTGTTATGCTTATCTTTGGGCAAAATTAAGTATCGGTTATTCGTCGGTAAAATATGGGTAAATATTTTCATCATATTGCATTGCCCTTCACGAAGTGTTTCGATGCGTTTTACGATGTTTTGCAGTGCGTTTTACGTTATATTGCACTGCGTTTTACGAAGTAATAGGAGGTAAAACATCGTAGAAAAGTTTGCGTTTCTATATAGAAACGCATGCAAAATTTGAAATTTAACAGTCAGTTCACCGTTACTTTATTTAGTCAAATTCGTCAATAAAATACTGATATTCATTAAGTTGACACTTCGACACTTATATTTTTAAAACTCCTAAGTGCGCGCGAGCATACACGTACATTATAAATACAGAAATAATAACGTAGCTAAAACGTAGCTCATCGAAGCTAAATTGACCTAGCTACGTATCGTCAATTCCTCTGTTTATAGGCTTTGCGAGAGATGCCGTAGCTACGTAGCTAAAAAACACATAGAATACAGGGAAGACATTCCAAATATACAAAAAATCAAATCGTTACAGAGAAATCTGGGCTCAAACAGTTAATTAATAATACGCGACATTAAATGCTAATCATTTTAAGTGGACACTCCTGTTCTCGTCATATTTACAACAAATTGATAATAAAATGTCAGACAACATATTATTTGGTATATACATACTTTATATGAGTATCACTAATAATGTAGTATAAACCTTTTATTTAAAGTATATCAATATGATGAATATTGAAATCATGAGACTAAAATGTAAAGAATTATAATATCTTCGGTTCCTATATTGCAGATGTTACGCCGTTAAAAAAGTTTATAAGATTCAAGGCGTTTTATCGAATAACGGAAAAACTAATTAACTTTATACTCACGTATGGAAATGAAACAAAGAATGCAGAGTCTCATTAATGAGATGAACAAGAATATATATGAGAAGGACTCCGAGATAAGTCTATCTCTACTCGCTGCAATAGCCGGTGAGAGTATCATCCTTCTCGGTCCTCCGGGCGTGGCAAAGAGTATGGTGGCACGCAGGCTAAAAAGTGCGTTCAGAAATGCACGTTCATTTGAATATCTTATGTCAAGATTTTCAACTCCTGACGAGATATTCGGTCCTGTATCTATTTCGCAACTAAAGAACAATGATATATATGAACGTTCTACAGATGGATATCTGCCAAGTTCCGACGTGGTGTTTCTTGATGAAATATGGAAAGCGGGACCAGCTATCCAAAACTCATTGCTTACAGTTATCAACGAGAAACTTTTCCGTAATGGAAGAAACGAGATTGAACTACCACTAAAACTTCTTGTAGCTGCTAGCAACGAATTGCCTGCACGTGGCGAGGGGTTGGATGCTCTGTGGGATAGATTTATCATTAGAATTGAAAGTTGTGCTATAAGAGAAGAAGCAAACTTTACTTTAATGATGATGGGAGGTGATGATAACGAAGACTTTGCTGACGATGAAATAAAAATTTCTAATGAGGAATATGCTCAATGGTCAAAGAATATCGAACAAGTTGATATAAACGCCCAAGCCATGGACTGCATAAAGGACATTAGAAAAGCACTAAGAACCGTTGAAGTGGACGGAGCTGAAGAACGTCGCGACATATATATCAGCGACAGAAGATGGAAGAAGATAGCACGACTTGTGCGCACATCTGCTTTCATGCACGACAGAAAATCAGTTGTGACTTGCGACCTACTACCGATGTATCATTGTCTGTGGCAGGAACCTGACGAGCGTGACGCTGTGAGAAGAATCGTCATCAGGGCTATATTCGCACCATGCGCATTAAGATTTGCCAAACTAAAACAAGATTTGGAGGATGAGATAAGAAACAGCAGTTTGCAGCAAAGAGCTGGAAGAAGTACTGCGAGACAGAGACAAAGAGACGCAGACAAGAAAACTTACAGCGACTATTACTACAGACTTGCCAAACATGAAACAGGACATTCGTTTATCGTAATGGCTGACTTCAGGCAATTACCCGAAGTTGGTGAGGACGGAGAGGAAGGATTGATGTTCCAAGATCCAAGAAACGAAAAGATTACAGTAATAAAGATATATGATGGTAGTAAAGTTCCATTGGGTAGTCGACCTGTAAGCTTAGCACGTGATAATGACAACGTGTATATAGACGGTTTGAGGTTTGAAATTGAAAAGACCGATGTGAACGACGAGAAAACAGCTCCAATAGCTGAAGATACAAAAGAATACAGGGACTATTCGAAAGAAATAGATTCGCTTGCAGACAATCTTAACAACATACAAAAGGAACTTGAAAATAACATGTTTATCAATGATAAAGACAGACGCGAAATAAAATTGTATCTTGCCGATTTCTACAAAGAAATAGCTTTTACACGACAGGATATAGAGAAAATAACGTATTAAAAGATGAGCTCCCTATATCTGAAACTTCTTAATGATTTCTGTCATTCTGGAAATGTACCTTCTGTACCATCTGATGCAATTGAGGGCAAGCCATGGGTTATAAAGAAAGATCCGTTAATGGACTTTCTATTGAAACTCATGGGCGAAGCTAAATATAAAACGAGGATTCAGGCGAGCAGACTAAGTGCAAAGATATTTTATTCTGCGGTAGGGAAATTCATTGCCGAATGTACTCATTACGAAGATTTTCAAAACCAGCGAGCATGGACTGAGCGCAATAACATGATAAAAGTGCTGAAATGGTCTGGAGCTAAAAGAAACGACGAAAAAGCACTGCGAAACCTTATCGATGATATTTCGGCAAGACATCCAGGATTCGGATTCGACAATGATTTTATGCTTCGTATACTTTCAGGCGACGGATGCAAAGAAAACGCGAACTGGGAAAAGTTGGTTAACGAATGGCAGCTTACACTTGACAGACATATTGAAAACGAAAGCAAAGAGCATATCGTAAAACGGAAAGACGATTTCAAAAAAGGATTGGATATTGTTATGAGGCAGGTTGGAAACTACATGCAATCTCACAATATAATTGAACAGCAGGCTATACAGGCTTGGGATATGATGGACGGACAATGGACAGAAACGGAATTTGAAAGACGACTTAACGTAGTGAAGATTCAGGACAAATACCCTGAAATAAAGGAAATCGCAGCCTGCATGGGACGTACTGCAGACTCAAACGGTCGTGACAGACTGACGATATCATCAGGAACAGCTATGAAAATGGAGCATTCAAGCGGAAGCGATATTGAAGGGATAACTGTAGGTAATGACCTAAACTCACTATTGCCTCTTGAACTTGCGCAATATTGTGACGACGCAATGGGTGACATGTTCATCTACAAATTTCTTACCAAACGATTACAGACATTCAGATACAAGAGCGAAATGAGCAAGCCTTCACGTAAACTTGGTTTTACTCATGCAAGCAGACGCGGCCCCATGATAATATGTCTCGATACTTCGGCAAGTATGTATGGAACTCCACAACGTATCACAGCATCGCTGTTGGCATTGCTTGAAGATACTGCAGAAGAATTACAAAGAGATTGTTTTCTTATTGATTTCAGTGTTTCTATAAGACCAATTGATCTTATGGCACGAAGACAGCGCAAACGAATGATGAACCTTGGATTTAAGGATGCTGACGAAGAAAATTTTGCCAAAGGTCATGTACCTTTTATCGGTGGAGGAACAAGTGCCAAGAAATTGCTTGACGCTACATTCAATCTACTTGATGATGAACAAAACCATTATGTTAACGCAGATATTCTACTGGTCAGTGATTTTCTTATCCCAATGGTAGGAAAGGATTACATAGCGAAACTGAAGAATTATCGCAACACTGGTACTAAGCTATACGGACTGAGCATAAAATCTGCTGATGACAAGGAACTGAACCTATGGGAACGGATGTTTGATAAGATATATGAAATAAGATATCGACAATTAAGGAAATACTAATAAAAACGGGATGTAATCTCACGATCACATCCCGCAGCAAACTTAAACAACCAATAAAGAAATAGATTGGTGTTTTATCTGATGAAGAGTAGTTCCCTATATTTTGGAAGAGTCCAAAGTTCATCGGCAACTACAAGCTCCAACTTATCTATTTCGTAACGAATTTCTTCCATCTTTGGTTCCACTGTGTCGTGATAAGCGATGGCTTTATCGTACTCGCTCTCAATTTTATTGGCAACCTTTCTTGCATTTACCAATTCCTCGACACCAGCCTCAATCTTTTTCGTACGAATAGCAATATCCTCTATAATCGTTATGTTACGTGAAGATAGAGATGTAGCCTTTTCCTTACCAAAAATATCAATCATGTTTTCTACATTCTTTGCAAGCTGGCTCTGATAATGAGTAGCCACAGGAATAATATGGTTCATGCTAAGGTCGCCCATTACGCGAGCCTCAATCTGAATTTTCTTAGTATAGGTTTCCCATTTAACCTCATTGCGGGCTATCAATTCATTCTCCTGCATCACGTTCATATCCTCAAACATCTTGATGCTGTCTTTGTCAAGATAGCGCTCGAAGATTACTGGACAAGACTTTTCGCAATCCAATCCACGCTTTGTAGCTTCTACTACCCACTCGTCACTATATCCGTTTCCATCGAAATGGATAGGCTTTGAAGCAACGATGTCTTCACGAACGATGTCGATGATGGCAGCAATTTTGTCTTCGCCCTTAGCGATAAGTACATCTACACGCTTCTTGAAATCTGTCAAAGCTTCGGCAACGGCAGTGTTAAGCACGATCATTGCGCTGGCACAGTTTGCCTCACTACCAACTGCACGGAACTCAAAACGGTTACCTGTGAATGCAAATGGTGATGTACGGTTACGGTCGGTATTATCAATAATAATCTCTGGAATCTCTGGAATATCAAGCTTAACACCCTTCTTACCAGCAACATCAAACAAATCTTTCTTATCAGATTTCTCAATATGCTCAAGCAAATCGCTAAGCTGCTTGCCCAAGAAACTAGAGATAATAGCAGGAGGAGCTTCGTTGGCACCAAGACGATGAGCATTTGTAGCACTCATGATGCTTGCCTTGAGAAGTCCGTTGTGACGATAAACACCCACCAAAGTCTCAACAATGAATACCACAAATCTCAAATTGTCGATAGGAGTTTTACCAGGGCCATGAAGAAGTACACCTGTGTCTGTGCTAAGGCTCCAGTTATTGTGCTTACCACTACCGTTAATGCCTGCAAAAGGTTTTTCGTGGAGCAACACACGGAATCCGTGCTTGTGAGCTATTTTCTTCATTAAGCTCATCAACAACATGTTATGGTCTACTGCTAGGTTAGTTTCTTCGAAGATTGGAGCGAGTTCAAACTGATTTGGAGCAACTTCATTATGACGTGTTTTGCAAGGAATACCCAGTTCCAAAGCCTGTATTTCAAGGTCTTTCATGAAATTCTGTACACGCTCAGGAATGGTTCCGAAATAATGGTCGTCCATCTGCTGGTTCTTTGCAGAATCATGTCCCATAAGGGTTCTGCCAGTCAACATAAGATCAGGACGAGCTGCGTATAGGTTCTCGTCTACAAGGAAATATTCCTGTTCCCATCCAAGGTTACTTGTAACCTTCTTTACTTCAGGATCGAAATAGTGACAAACCTCTGATGCCGCAGTACTTACAGCACGTAAAGCACGGAGCAAAGGAGCCTTATAATCAAGAGCCTCACCTGTATATGATATAAATATAGTAGGTATACAAAGTGTGTCGTCAATAATAAACACTGGTGATGTAGGATCCCATGCACTATAACCACGAGCTTCGAAAGTATTTCTGATACCGCCAGAAGGGAAAGAAGAAGCATCAGGTTCCTGCTGAGCAAGAAGTTTTCCAGAGAACTCTTCTATCATTCCACCTTTTCCGTCATGCTCAATAAAAGCATCATGCTTTTCGGCAGTACCCTCTGTAAGAGGCTGGAACCAGTGAGTGTAGTGAGTTACTCCATTTTCGTCAGCCCACTGCTTCATGCCCTTTGCTACTTCATTGGCAATAGAACGATCAAGTGGTGCGCTGTTGTCGATAACATCTACAAGCTTGGCATAAATGTCAGCAGGTAGATATTTATACATTTTCTGACGATTGAAAACCTTCTTTCCGAAAAACTCAGATGGTCGTTCGGCAGGTGTTGCCACTTCTAGTGGCTTCTTACGTGAAGCTTCAGCTACGGCTTCGAATCTTAGATTTGTCATACGTGTATATATAAATTCAGTGTTTGTGTGATTATATATTTCTTTATTTTAAAGTCCATTCAGCTATACGCTTCATGGCTTCCCTGCAGTCTTCACGATCACCGAATGCCGTGAGACGGATGTAACCTTCCCCGCTTGGTCCAAAACCAACACCAGGAGTACAGACTACGCTTGCTCCATAAAGTAACTGCTCAAAGAATTTCCAACTATCTATTCCGTCAGGAGTCTTTATCCAAAGATAAGGAGCATTTATGCCTCCAAATACTTTGTATCCCAATCGTGTGAGACTGTCGCGCATAATGTCGGCATTCTCCATATAATAGTTTATTACCTCTTTCACTTGTTTGCGACCATCAGGAGTATAGATAGCCTCAGCAGCTCGCTGACTGATATAACTTGTACCATTGAACTTAGTGCACTGGCGACGGTCCCAAATTTGGTTAAGACTAACACGCCCCGTTCCATCAAGAGTAGAAGCGGTAAGTTCTTTAGGTACGATGGTGTATCCACATCTTATTCCTGTGAATCCAGCAGTCTTTGAATAACTATGGAATTCCACAGCTACTTTTCTCGCTCCCCGTATCTCATAAATAGAGTGAGGAATAGACTCATCACGAATGTAAGCCTGATATGCGGCATCGTAAAGGATTATAGAATCATTGTGTATTGCATAGTTTACCCATTTACGAAGTTCTTCTTTAGTTAAAACAGTTCCCGTAGGATTGTTAGGATAGCACAGATATATCATATCTACGCGGTGATCGGGAATTTTTGGTATGAAACTATTATCAGCAGTACAAGGTATATATGTTACATTACTCCATGAACCATTTTCGAAAACTCCTGCACGTCCAATCATCACATTTGAATCTATGTAGACTGGGTAAACAGGATCCGTGACTCCGATATTATTGTCCCAACGCAATATTTCCTGAAAGTTTCCTGTATCACTCTTGGCGCCATCGTTTACAAATATCTCGTTCATATCAAGATGTATTCCACGAGGGAGAAAATCATTCTTGATAATTGCCTCACGCAAGAAATCGTATCCTCTTTCAGGTCCGTATCCTCTGAAACTAGCCTTCTTAGCCATTTCGTCTGTGGCCTTGTGCATAGCTTCAATCACAGCCGGGCAAAGAGGCTGGGTGACATCACCAATACCTAAGCTGATAACCTTTTGTTTGGGATGTGACACCTTGTAGGCATTTACCTTCTTTGCAATGTCTGCAAACAGATAATTGCCAGGCAATTTTAAAAAATGTTCGTTTATTAATGCCATAATTTTATTGTGTTGTTAAGTTTGTTATCTTTATTATGGAATTTGAATTTCACCTTCGAAAACAAATTCTGCCGGACCTGTCATATATATATGTCCGTCATCCTTGTTCCATTCTATATTCAAATTTCCTCCATCCATTATAATTTCGACTTTACGGTCTGTCAATCCAGAAATAACCGCCGCCGTAGCTGTTGCACAAGCACCAGTTCCACAAGCCATTGTGATACCGCTTCCACGTTCCCAAACCCTGGTTCTTAGTTTATCCTTGCCCACCAGTTGTGCAAATTCAATATTGCACCTCTGGGGGAAGGCATCATCTCTCTCTAGAATCTTGCCATATTCAGCTATATCAATATCTTTGATATCATCAACAAATATCACGTAATGTGGATTTCCCATAGAAACGAAAACACCTTCTTTTGCGCCTGGTATTGACGAAAGAGAAGGGTGCTTACCTGTAAACTGCTCTGTCATTGTCATCATAGGCTCAAGCATGTCTACAGTTACACTCCCAACCTTATTTTCATCATTCAGATGCAGGTTAAGAACTTTCACGCCTGAAAGTGTTTCTAATTTAATTCTCGTATTTTTGGTAAAACCTTTTTCATATAGATACTTCCCTATACATCTGCTAGCGTTGCCACACATCATGGCTTCAGAGCCATCTGCATTATAAATGTGCATTGAAAAGTCAGCAACACTATCTTCGGATGGTCTTCCTATAAGGACCAAGCCATCGCTGCCTATTCCAAAATGAGGCTTACTCCACTCTATTGAAGCCTTAGCAGGATCAGGTATCATATCAATAAGAGTATTGACATATATATAATCGTTTCCTGCTCCGTGCATTTTGGTGAAATGGATAGTATTTGCCATTTTGTTACTTTCTTATTTATAAAACTTACGTTTTGTCTTGTTACGTTTGCAAATTTAATACGTTTTGACAAAATAAACAATAGTTTGGTATCAAAATAATGTTGTTTTTTAATATAAGTTATAATTCGAAAGCATTTATATTCATTTTTCTTTCGAATTGTAATCATACGCATACCATTTTGTTAAAAATGCGATTATTAGTAATTTTTAATTTCACTTTGCAACCATTTTCGATGTTTTAAGTTACATTTTGCATTAATTTTGCAGATATAGTTTACAGGATGACAAATCAAAGCGTTGATACTTATATATATACATTAATTAAATTTGAGGGTTATGAAGAAGATTGAAGCGATTATCCGCAAGACAAAGTTTGAAGACGTCAAAGAAGCTCTGCTTGCAGCCGACATAGAATGGTTTTCTTATTATGATGTAAGGGGTGAAGGAAAAATGAGGAAAGAACATATTCATCAAGGCATAGTGTATGAGACCAAGAACATTGAACGCGTATTGCTGAATATCGTTGTCAGAGAGAGAAAAGTAGAGCGCACTATTGAAGCTGTGAGAAAAGCAGCATGGACTGGAAAGATTGGAGATGGGCGAATATTCATTATTCCTGTTGACGACACCGTGAGAATACGAACAGGAGAACGTGGAGACCTAGCCTTATATAATGCGGAAAAAGAAAAGTAATAGAGAAGACACAACACACAAGCACAAAATTTCAAGTTATGACTATACAATATTTAGCTATATATCAGTAGACACCATGTTGATGTTGTTTTTATCCGTTAATCACGCATTTACAAGCATGAATTTGGATTTCTAAATGCACAGGCATTCAGCATTATCAGCATAGAATCATTGACCATAATAGTGGAGTTCATTTTGTTCTATGTAAAAACAACACTTATGGTCTTCATATTTTTCACACAACAAAAAAAAAGATGACTTAGTATCTATTAGTATTAATAAATTAGTTACAACTAAAAAAGATTATTTATGGTAAATAAAGTATTATCAGCAATGGTTATCGGAATGATTGCCTTCGCTACACCAGCAAACGCTCAGGATAACGTTAGCGGAACTGTAAGTGCAGATGTTGTTAACCAGTATATCTGGCGTGGACAGGATTTGGGAGATGTTTCTTTGCAACCAACATTGGGCTTAAACTACAAAGGTTTGTCGCTTACAGGATGGGGCAATGTTGGATTAAGTGACAAAGACGACACTAAAGAGTTTGATATAACGGCAGCCTATGCAATTGGGAAATTCCACGCTGGAATAACCGACTACTGGTTTAATACTCCTTTAGATAAGTATTTCAGTTATTCTGCTCACAACACATCACACGTTTTTGAGGGAAATGTAGGTTATGATTTCGGAAAGTTTTCACTAAACTGGTATACTAATTTTGCGGGAAACGATGGACTAAATAAAGATGGAAAACGAGCATACTCATCTTATGCTGAAGCTAACATTCCATTTGCTCTGGGTGGTCTTAACTGGAATGCCACAATAGGTGCAGTACCTTATGCAACTAGTTTCTATGCTAAAGCAAATGGCTTTGCAGTCACCAATGTATCTTTAAAAGCAACAAAAGACATTCGCGTGAGCGACAGTTTCACTATTCCTATTTTTGCTGGAATAACAGCTAATCCAAGTACACAGAAAGCTTATTTACTTTTTGGATTTACATTAAAACCTTAGATTATCAACATATGTGCAAATCCCTTGTCCTTTTTTGTTAGAGTGCAAGGGATTTTTTATGGTTCATCGTTTAGGGGAGGTATTTCCCATAAATAGCCCTAGAGACAACATTCTGTAATACCGTAACAAACATGCAGTGCCATGAGGAGAATTCCCTCTCTATAAAGAAATATTGTAAACTATCAAAAATACCTAAAAAACAAAAGTGATTCAACCGAGTTGTCGGATGAATCACCTTTTATGTATGTCAATAATATAAATTAAATATTATTTCTTTTCATCAAGCTTATTTAATTTCAGAAGTCTATTGTATTCTTGCTTGGTTATACGCATGAAACTTCCGTGCTGTGGTCCAGTTACACCATTTATATCAACAGGATCATGGAAATTACGCATATTCTTATCAGCCTTGCAAATACGATAACGATGTGGACGACTACTGTATTCAACATAAGCCACACGCCACTCATCGCTTCCTATTGGTTGGAATGCACTGCTACCTTCTGTCTTTTTGTTACCTTCAAAGTTTACATAATCATCTTCGATAGGTTCACTCCAGCCTGAAGTCAACTTACTAGAAGTAGCGGTATATATACCAGGCTTTCCACCTTCTTTTTTAATCAGCATATGAAAATTTCCGTCCGAAGGCAAATAGTTGATATCAGCATCAATAGTTGCATATCCCCAATCAAAAAGTAGTTTAGGAGTAGTAAGCTTGGTGAAAGTTTTATCAGCATAGCTGTAATACATTCTGTCATATCCCTCTTCTGGTCTATTCAGCATTGAGTAATAAATCATGTATCCGCCTTTTTCGCCATTATCCCATGTATAATTTGGATCCCAGAATATCTGAGGAGCCCATACACGGTTTATAGTAGACCAATCTTTATAAGTGCTTTTTGCTGTTGCTGAGTCACAAAAAATTTGTTGTCCCTTTCTGTAATCAAATGTAATACTAGTCCAGTGAATAAGATCATTGCTCTTTAAGAGGTCTATTCCATAATTATCCCATTTATGACTGTTTGCCACACACATATCAGTAGTCACCATGATATATGATTTTCCGTCAGACGTACGTGTAACAAAAGCATCACGTGTACCTCCCTCGATACGTGCAAGTTGCTTTGAGTCGAAAATAGGTTTACCGCCAATTATGTCCTGATAGTTTACGCCATCACGGCTTACAGCAAATGCGGTCCATTCTCCCAAATCACTCATGTGACAATACAGATAACCATAATCACCTTTCACTTTGTTTTGTGCTGTTACCATCGTAGCACTTCCTAGAAGCAGAAATGATAGCAGTAGATTTTTAAAATTCATAGATTTTGTTGTTTTTATTTATTGATAGATTTTTATCATGAAACCTTTTTATTTTCATTTTTTCTTGATAACCATATTTCAACACTATTGATAACATTCTGCCACAAAATATAACAGCCTGGACCTACAGACGACAAGGGATTGAGAAATGCAGTCGCAACCCAAATAGCAAAAGGCGTATTTTTTTGTCCTAAAGCCTGCCCTGCCTCAACTGTTTTATCAAAATAATGACCTATAAAACGTCCTGTAGCAAACTGAATAATACAAAGCATCAGCGACATAAGTGCAATTGAAAGTAAAAACCATAATGAAGTATGTTTCCATGCTTCAACTATGTTCATCGAGGTTGTTCCTGATAATACGACAAGTGAACCACCCCACATATAATAACTTAAGTCTTTTATACTTACAATAACTCGATGTAATGGTTTTATACCATGTTTCACAATATATGCTAATACCATAGGAAGTAGCAATACGACACTCACTTTATATAGTATTGTAAAAAATGTAGGTAAGAAATCAAAACTTGCTGATGATGTATTAATAAGTGGAAAACAGACAGGTATCATCAATGCTGAAATAAAGTTGGATATAAAAGTATAAGTCGTCATTTCTTCAAGACTACCACCTAATTTTGCTGTTATCACCGCAGTAGCTGCCGCACAGGGTCCAATAATACAAACAAGTATAGCTTCTAACATGATAAGAGCTTCATTATGAAGTTTAAATGCAACTATAACACCAACAAGGGAAGATACAAATAATATCTGCTGTAAACATATCCAGAAGTGCCATTTAACAGGAAGAAGTTTCCTAAAATCAACCTTACAAAAGATGACAAATAATATTAGGAACATGAAATCTGGTAGTACATTTCCATTATATGGAGCATACCATTCAGCTATTGGAGACAAAAAAGGAACTAAATGAAATATAAAATATAGTATTATTCCTACAACAATCGCTATCGGCAAAGTCCAATTCTTTAAAAATTTAATTACAACCATAATTATTAATTTTCTCGAGAGGCATAATATTTTTTATGCCGAATACTGTTATATTATAATGCAAAGATACTTTATTTCCTGATACCGACAAACGGTTGTGCTACCTTTTTTGTTATTAAATACTAAATATGTAAATAACAAACACGATTACTTACCATAATGATAAACAAAGACAAAGGTGCGATATCAAAATGACGTCGCACCTTTTGTCGGTTATAGTTATGGCATACTACATTATTACATTCCTACACCTTGACCTACTCCACCCATTCCTGAGCCAGCACCCTTCTTATCCTTTTCATCAAAATCATTACTTATGTTACTCTTGTGTTGGCCATACTGCTTATTGCTGTTACCAAACTTCCAAGCTGCAGTGAAAGAAATCATGTGAAGAGGAATTGAATACTGAGTTCTATTGATGAAGTCAGCACCTGCACTGTATGAAGTGATCTTAAGTTTACTACTCATTGGATTAACATATTGTACACTTAGTGAAAGTCTGTCTTTGAACAACTGTTTTGTAAACGAAGTGTTTAGGAACTGCATTCCACCACTATAACCTTGAATATTATAGTCACGTGTCTTAGCAAATAAACCTAAACTCCATTTGATATTAAGTGGCAACACTTGCTCAAGACTAGCATAAATGTTTCCCTGCCATCCATTGTTGCTACAATTTAGTTCCTTTGAGCGCATATCTCCATAATCTACCGAACCATTCATCATCAGACTTGAAGTTTTGCTTATTGTCCAACGGGCAAACATATTAAAGTTTGTCCATCTGTTCTTTGTATTGTTTCTACGAGTAGTGTTAAGCACATTGTCTTTTACAAAAGAATATTCGGCAATCTGATTGTTGCAGAAATTCTGTCCAAGAGTCATGTTCATCATGAATTTGGCACTATACATGTTGTAAACCAAACTTAAATAATGTGATTTTTCAACATCAAGTTTTGGATTACCATATGATATAAACGTAGGGTCTGAACGGTCAACATATGGGTTAAGATAAGAAATACCAGGACGGAGTATGTGCATTGAATAGTTTACACCAAGATTACTCATTGGAGTCATCGCATAACTTAATGTAAATGAAGGCACAAGACATCCATAGTCTTTCTTAAAGTTTTTCCCTGTTTGTTCTGGATATTTAATATTTTCCCAAGTATGTTCGTATCTCAGTCCAGCTTTTGTACTGAATTTATTCATTGTAGCTACATATTCTGCATATCCAGCAAGAATAGACTGATCGTTATTGTATTTCACACTGTTATCAGCATTTAACACTTGCTCGTCACCCTTATAGTCATAATATTTTGAATCAGACTTGTTATGCCTATAGATATATTTTACACCAGTATTGAGAGTTGTATTCTTTGATAAGGCATTCACGAGGTCCACCTGCAGAGTATGTGTGCGTCCGTTGGTTTCCATATCTGAATACATGTCGCCAGTTACTTGTTTTGGTTCGTATTGGTTACGTGAACTTTTCTCCTTTGAAGGAGTGTTACTGAATAGATAACTTAAAGTGATAGAAGATTTATGCTCACTGTCGAAGAATCGCTGATAGTCAATGTTTCCATTAAATCCTACGCTAGATTCTTTTGTACTCATTTTGTTGCTATAAGAATGTCCACTTCCATATATTCCACCTTCCATTGTAGTGAAAGGAGTTCCATTAATTTTGGATTCAAAAGATGTAAGTCCAATTCCGGCATTAATCGTGCTTAGGGAATCTATTTCATATCCTAAGTTAAGATTTCCCATTTCAAAAGGCACTTTCTGGTCGGATTTCTGATTGTATTTCATAACTGAATTCTGACCGTTGACAATCTTTGTTTGTTCTAAGTTGACATCTATATCTTTCATATTCTGATAACCCACGGTTGCGTTTGCACTATATGTGAGTTTACCTTGCTGACCACCAATGTAGGCAGACATACGATCACTCTTGTTACCAACAGTTGCACTCAAATTACCACTGTATCCATCCATATTTTGCTTTTGACCAGAATCATGATTAAACTTGATATTTAATATACCTGCGGTACCTTCTGCATCATATTTTGCACCTGGATTTGTAACAACCTCAATATTTTTTACCATTGAAGCTGGTATAGACTTAAAAATTTGCGATGCATTTGCTTGAAACATAGGATTTTCCTTACCGTCTACAAGGATCTTGAATGACTTTGAACCATTCACAGTTATATTATCCTGACCATCTACTGTAACCATAGGAACCTTACGCATCATATCTAGCAGTGTCATGCTTTTTGAGTCGACATCTTCCTGTACATTATAAGTCATCTTGTCAGTTTCCATTTTAACGACAGGCTTCTGGGCTACAATTTCGACACCTTTCAATGCTTTTGAATCGTCAAAAGTATATACATTACCCAAATCCACAGTTGGTTCACCATTTATTGCAAACTCGCGTCTTACAAGTTTTTTACCAACAGAGTTAAATGTAACAACAAATGTTCCCTTACCATCTATAACCTGCTTAATTTTTCCGTCGCCATCAGTCAACGACATTGCTATAGGCTTCTGTAAGTTTCCTGTCTTATACACCCTAATCGTAGCATAAGGTTCTGTGGCATTCTGAATTGAATCTTTCAATGTACCACTGATAGTAGTCTTTTGTGCCATCATACTTCCGCTAAAGAGCAGGGTAATCATGGCTAGTAAAAATAACTTTTTCATCTCTATTTTATTAGTTTCTTTTGTTTAGACGCAATAACTAAAAAAAAGTTGCAAGGAAATTAGAATATTCTTATTTTTATTTTGTTCTTACCTCTACTTATCTTATCTTTGCATGAATAATTTTTATGAATAATAGTCACATGCGATGAGAGTACTTATTGTAAATACAAGCGAAAGTACAGGCGGAGCAGCAGTTGCGGCAAACCGCCTTATGAACGCACTGAATAATAACGGCGTCAAGGCAAAAATGCTTGTTATGAACAAGCAGACAGAATCAATATGTGTAGCTACAGCAGGTACTCATTTTAGAAATAAGTTCAATTTTCTTTATGAAAGATTTGTTATCTGGACAAAAAATCTTTTTCAGCGAAAAAATCTTTTTACGGTTTCCATTGCCAACACTGGTCTTGACATTACAAATACAATAGAGTTTAAGGAGGCTGACATAATTCATTTGCAATGGATTAATCAAGGTTTTATATCATTAAATGGTTTACGCAAAATTGTTAAAAGTGGCAAACATATTGTGTGGACGATGCACGACATGTGGGAATGCACAGGAATTTGCCATTATGCTTTTGGATGTGAAAACTATAAGAGCGGGTGTGGCAATTGTCAATTTCTTCGCTTTCCAGGCAATAAAGATGTATCTAGATCTGTGTTCGACAAAAAACAGAATATACTAAAAGGTACTAATATAAATTTTGTAGCTGTAAGCACATGGTTAGCTAATATAGCCAGTGAAAGTCCTCTGATGTTTGGGCATCCTATCAGTGTAATCCCTAATTCTATATCTTTATCAAAATTTGTGCTTAAGGATCGTAACAGCTCACGTGAGAAATTATCATTACCGGATAAATATATAATTGCTTTTGGAGCTGCACGATTAGACACTCCTATAAAAGGATTAAACTATTTGTGTGATGCTATTTCATACATCATCAAAAATGGGATTATAAAACATGAGGAACTGCATCTTGTCTTGTTCGGGGGATTGAAAGATTTTGATGTGCTTAAGGCATTGCCTATTGAATACACTTATTTGGGAACTATAAAGGATGAAGATGGGCTATCTACTGTATACTCTGCGGCTAATATAGCAGTTTCTTCTTCATTATACGAGACTTTTGGGCAGACACTCATAGAAGCTCAGGCTTGTGGGTGTATACCTGTTTCTTTCAATAACAGTGGACAAACAGATATTATACAACACAAAGTTAATGGGTTCCTTGCCGATTACCTATCCGTAGAGAGTCTGGCAAATGGCATTGTATGGGCTACAAAAGCGGACGTGGACCGATTACAACTCAGGGAGCATGTGATAAGAATGTATTCAGAAAATGTAGTGGCTGCAAAATATATAGACTTATATTGTAAATTTTTAGGTATTAAAGCATGAACAAAATAAAGATAACTGTCATCACTATTACTTATAATGCAGAGAATGCCATTGAGCGAACATTAGATAGTGTATTGAAACAGACTTTTCCAGATATTGAACATCTTATTATTGACGGTGCTTCTAATGATAGGACAGTTTCTATAGCAACAGAGTATAAACTTCGTTCTTGCTCAGCAAATAACGGACATGAGATTATAATAACTTCTGAACCCGATAATGGTTTGTATGATGCAATGAACAAGGGAATAAATAAAGCATCGGGGAATTATTTAGTGTTTCTGAATGCCGGAGACGTATATCCGTCTTCATCCACATTAGAAACGATTGCCTGTATGGTAGGCGAAGGCGAGGAATCACCAGGAGTACTTTATGGTAATACAGATATTGTGGATGACAACGGAACATTTTTGCGCCATCGCCGACTCTCACCACCCTCACATCTCAGTTGGCGTTCATTCTTGCATGGCATGTTAGTATGTCATCAAGCATTCTATGCGCGCACTGATATTGCAAAGCGCAATAATTATGACCTACGTTACAAGTTATCGGCTGATATAGACTGGTGCATTAGAGTTATGAAGGATGCAAAACGTAACCATCTACCTTTAAGGTACGTAGATACCGTCGTGGTAAACTATCTTGATGGAGGTATGAGCATTCAGAATCATAAGGCATCACTTAAGGAACGTTATCATATCATGTGTAGACATTATGGATTTATCACTACAACGCTCATGCACTTGTGGTTTGTCATTCGTGGGGTATTACAAAAATAAAGTGAAAAATGTTATAATCAGATAAAATATTTCTTTTTATGACAAGATAACACTATATTTGCGATATAAATTTTATATAACTAAAATTATTGAATTATGAAGAAAATCGTTTTAAGTGCAGTCCTTATGGTAGCTGCTATTAGTTTCGCTAATGCTCAAAATGTTAAGCAGGCAGAAAAGAAATGCAATAAAGTAGAACAGTGCGCAAAGGCTAACAAGGCTGATGCTGATAAAACTTGCAAAGCAGGAAAGGCTTGTTGCAAGAATGCAGCTGACGCAAAAAAGTGTTGCAAGAAGGATGCTAAGGGTTGCAAAGATGCAGCCAAGACTTGTAGCAAACCTGCTGCAAAGAAAATGGTTAAATAGTAACTTACTTAGCAAATATCATCACCCGCTTATCTATGTGATTTTTTCAACATTGATAAGCGGGTGATTTTTTTAACGGAACATTCATATATTATAAATGCAAACACATTTTTAATTGTCTATAAACTTCTTTGCTGCTCTGAGTTGATGTCTCATTGCACTCATGAATTCCTGAGTTTCCTGAAGCAAATTAAGATAGACCATATTTATTTGCATTTCACTGTCGTCTTCGCTACATTGTATTCTGTCTATATGAATTTTACGAAGCGCCGATAACTGATTTTTCAATGTATCAGCCTCAGAAAGAATATCGCGATAGTTGTCGTATCTGCATGTGGAAATCTGAGCTTCTGCCTGTTTCATCAAGTCGTTTACCTTACGACTTATCGGTCTGTATTCAGTAATGTATTCTTCAGGAAGCGGATTGAAGTTATTGTCTACATGTTCCTTTATCGGTTCGAGCATACGACGGAGGCTGTAAATAAACTGTTGGTCAGAATTAGCGCCAAGGTGAAACCACGTATTGCGTTCTATGGCAATATCGAAAGGTAATTTCTTTAATGCAAGCATTTCCTGTCGCCTGTATTTCTTTAATGTTTGCTGCTCTGTTTTTAGCTGTTTAGTACATTTACCCAATTCACGTACGTTCTCTTCAGCGAGTCCCTCAACAATTTTATTGTATTGGCTTAATGCAAATCTGTTTACATAGCTCTGAGTACGACTAACATGGTTGCGAAGTAAATCCCATACTATTTCCGGATCATTTGAACGCATCATCAGACGGAAAGCGTTATCCTCATTTTCAGTCTCCTTTGACTTTCGTGAGAAATTGCGATTGGAACGAATAAGGGTTATGACAACGGCAGCCATAAAAATTACCTTAGCAATTATTCCACCATAATACATCAACAGACATACTAATGCACATGCAATAAATGCCAAACCTGCGGTAATAAACCATCCACCAATTACACTTATAACACCAGTTACTCGGAATACTGCACTTTCTCTGCTCCAAGCCCTGTCGGCAAGACTTGAACCCATTGCTACCATAAACGTAACATAGGTAGTTGAAAGCGGCAACTTATAATTTGTTCCTATTGTAATGAGCATTGATGCAAGTACAAGATTAACTGCCGCCCTCACAATGTCAAAGGCTGCATTTTCATTTTCAAGAATCATGTCTCGCTTATTGAAACGACTATCTATCCATTTAGTAACACATACTGGTAAAGCCTTTGTTATAAAATTATTTGAATTTTGCGAAAATCGAACTATTGACCTTGCGGTTTTAGAACTTCCAAACATCTCGTCGCCCTCGTCTTGTCGACTCAAATCTACAGAAGTCTTTATCACATTGTGTGCCTTCTTTGATTTTGCCATTGCAATAATCATTATCACTCCTGCTGCAAGCAAATATAGTGGAGGTGTATGTGCGCTTGCCATAAGCGAGTTCATGTGGAAAGAAGCTGGCGACGCTCCATTGGCATTTGCTATAAAATCATTGAACGAATCAAGTCCGGCAAGAGGTACACCTATAAAATTTACAAGGTCGTTACCGGCAAAAGCCATAGCAAGGGCAAACGTACCCATTAGCACAACAAACTTAAATATATTACCTCCTAACCAATGCATTATCTGCATAATAGCTATTGAAATAAAGAATGTATATACTATCAATATTCCTGTGTGAGCACTAATATAATTACTTACGGTAGAACTAATATAGGGACTTTTTCCAAATCCTTTAAGAAATATAAAATATGAAAGAGTAGTAAAAGCTATTCCACCAAATATTACGGTCAAAAATTGCGAACTGCGTTTGTAGTTGAATGTAAATATTAGTCTTGAAAGCCACATTACGATCACACCAAAGATAAATGCGATTGCAACAGATACAAAAATTGCTACGATCACACTCAATGCTTTGTCTGTATTGAGAAGCATTCCATAGTCTAGATTCCCGTCAGAAATCATCTTTATCGTGGCGATTACAAATGTTCCTCCAAGAAGTTCAAACACTAGTGAAACTGTTGTGGATGTAGGCATTCCGAGTGTATTGAAAACATCAAGTATGATCACGTCAGTAACCATTACGGCAAGGAATATCGTCATTACTTCCTCGAATGAATATTGACTCGGCATAATAATTCCATGGCGAGCAACATCCATCATTCCCGAAGACATAATGGCTCCTACCACAACGCCAAGCGACGCAATGATAAGTACTGTTCTGAATTTGGCAACTTTAGCTCCTATAGCTGACTGGAGGAAGTTTACAGCGTCATTGCTCACTCCAACGAAGAGGTCGAATACTGCCAAACATAGCAGAAATACGACAATACAAAAATATATTGTTTCCACCTTTGCAACAAATAAATTTAATTTGGTACAAAGGTAGAAGCAATATATTACAACCGCTTTAAACAAATGTTACATTAGTGTGACAACTTGCGGTCTATTTCTTCTGCAATATCTCTACCACTGGCAAGAGCTCTTACAACAAGACTTGCACCACTGGCAGCATCTCCAACAACGAAAACATTGTCTTGGAACTGCGGATGCTGTGGCTTTAGGAATCCCATTGCCAACAATACCATGTCAGCCTTTATTACTTCTGGTTTTCCAACAGGCTTCATGATTGGGCGTCCTCCTTCTGGATTAGGTTCCCATGTTATTTCCTGTACTTTTACTCCAGTAAGTTTTCCATCTTTACCTAGGAATTCTAATGAGTTGATATTCCAACGACGTGTACATCCTTCCTCATGACTTGATGTTGTCTTCATTGTGCGAGGCCAATTAGGCCATGGACTATTTGGATCTTCAGGTCCAACAGGAGGCTTAGGCATAATCTCTATCTGAGTTACACTCTTAGCACCTTGTCTGTTAGCTGTTCCAATACAGTCACTACCAGTATCACCACCACCAATCACAAGAACATCTTTACCCTTTGCATTTACTAGTTCATTGTTTTTGAACTGCATTCCTGCAAGGACTCTGTTTTGTTGTGAAAGCATTTCAAGGGCTAAGTAAACACCATTGAGTTCGCGTCCAGGAATAGTTAGGTCACGAGCTGTTGGTGTACCTGAAGCAATTACATAAGCATCATAACCCTTAGGTAATTTTGTTGAATCTATATTCTGATTGTACTTAAACTCAATACCTTCAGCTTCAAGAAGAGCAATTCTACGATCTATGATAGCTTTGTTCAGCTTAAAGTTAGGAATACCATATCTAAGCAATCCACCAGCACTCTCACAAGCTTCAAGAACTGTTACCTTGTAACCAAGCTGATTCAGTCGTGTTGAAGCAGCAAGTCCAGCAGGACCTCCACCAATCACAGCCACCGTCTTTCCGTTGCGACTTGGGATACGTGGCTGTACGTAGTCTTCTGAGAACGCATGCTCAATAATTGCACACTCATCTTCGCGGTTTGTCGTAGGATTGTGGTCCATAAGATTCAACACGCAGGCTTTCTCGCACAATGCAGGACAAATACGTCCTGTAAACTCAGGAAAGTCATTATCTGTGGTCAACAATTCATACGCAAGCTGCCAATCGCCTTTAAACAAGGCATCATTCCACTCTGGTGGTTTGTTACCTAATGGACAAGCCCAATGACAGAATGGGACACCGCAGTCCATACAGCGTGAAGCTTGTGTACGGCGGTCATTACTGTTAAGTGTCTGTTCCACTTCACCAAAGTCGTGGATTCTATCGTGGATTGGTCTATATCCTGCCTCTTTACGTGGCACGGATAGAAATGCTTTTGGATTTCCCATATCTTAATTTTCTTACTTTCTTACCGTTAATAGTCTCTTTGCATATCTGCAATTTTCTGTTGAAGTTTCTTAACTTGCTCTTCCTGCAAGACTCGCTTGTATTCAATAGGAACGACCTGAATAAAGTCTTCTACGTATTTACTCCAGTCATCAAGCATTGTTCTTGCTAACTTAGATCCTGTATAGAGGTAATGCTGACGGATGAGTTCATGAAGTTCCTTGCGGTAACTGCTTTCCTCAACAAGATTAATCTCAACCATATCCATATTACAGAAGTAATCGAAGTTGTGATTTTTATCCCAAACATAAGCGACACCACCACTCATTCCGGCTGCGAAGTTGCGACCTGTCTCACCAAGCACTACAATACGTCCACCTGTCATATATTCACAGCAGTGGTCACCGGCACCTTCGATTACAGATATCGCACCAGAGTTTCTTACTCCGAAGCGTTCACCCACTTTACCGTTGATGTAAAGTTCTCCACTTGTTGCTCCATAAAGTCCAGTATTACCAGCAATGATATTATCCTCTGCATTAAAGTTTGAACGAATAGGAGGAAGGATAGAAATACGACCTCCACTCAAACCCTTAGCGAAGTAGTCATTGGTTTCACCCTCTAGTTTGAAATCAACTCCATTAACAAGGAATGCTCCAAAGCTCTGACCGGCTGCACCTTTAAACTTGACGTTGATAGTTGGTTCTACAACCTTGTTGTTACCTTTCTCACGTAGGTCTGACTTATATTTTTCTATGTATCCGCTGAGCATTGTACCAACGGCACGATCCGTATTCTTTATTGCGAAGTCTAGGTCTACCTCACCATTAGTCTCAATAGCTTTCTTAGAACCGCTTATAATTTGCTTGTCAAGTATTCCTTCAAGATCATGCTCCTGGCTCTTTGTGCAATACATGCTGCTATCGCCAGTTTCTTTATGCAATAAGCGTGTAAAGTCTAGGGATGCCAGCTTTGCATTGTCTGTAGCAAGAGGCACGAGAAGTTCAGTATGACCAACAATATCATTAAGACTTGTGTAGCCCATTTCTGCAAGATATTCCCTTATTTCCTGAGCTAAGAATGTGAAGTAGTTTACTACATACTTATAACTTCCACGGAAGTGTGCACGAAGTTTTGGATCCTGAGTTGCAACACCCATAGGACAAGTATTCTTATTACACTTACGCATCATCACACAACCAAGAGTGATAAGGACTGATGTTCCGAAGCTGAACTCCTCTGCACCGAGAAGAGCCATCATGATAACATCTCTACCAGTTTTTAACTGACCGTCTACCTGCAAGCGTACAAGTGAACGCAAACCATTCTTTACAAGAGTCTGCTGAGTTTCTGAAAGTCCTATTTCTGGAGATATTCCCGCAAAGCGCATACTTGATGCAGGACTTGCTCCTGTTCCACCCTCTGCACCAGAGATTACAACCAAATCAGCTTTTGCCTTAACAACGCCGGCTGCAATAGTTCCAACTCCGCTCTCTGCAACTAACTTAACACTTATTGCTGCATGTGGATTAACATTCTTCAAGTCGAAGATAAGTTGTTTCAAATCCTCAATACTGTAAATATCATGATGAGGAGGAGGAGAGATTAGACTGATACCTGGAATAGAATGGCGAGTCTTTGCTATAATTTCATCTACCTTAAAGCCTGGAAGCTGACCACCTTCACCTGGTTTAGCACCCTGTGCAACCTTTATCTGTATTTCCTCTGCATTCGTAAGATATTCTGTTGTTACACCGAAACGTCCGCTGGCAACCTGCTTAGTCTTACTGTTAAGACTTATTCCGTCAAACGTTGAGTGGAAACGATCTTCGTCTTCACCACCTTCTCCGGTGTTGCTTCGTGCACCGAGCTTATTCATTGCCAATGCAAGTGCCTCATGAGCCTCTTTAGACAAAGCTCCGAAACTCATTGCTCCTGTTACGAAATGCTTTACAATCTTCTCAACAGGTTCAACTTTCTCTATTGGAATAGGACGACGCTTGAAATCAAAGAAATCGCGTATAAAAATAGGCTTTTCCTTCTTATCGGCAAAGGCTGTATATTTTTTGAATGTATCATAGTTTCCTGTTCTGGTAGCCAACTGCAAAGTGGCAATAGTCTCAGGATTCCATGCGTGCTGTATTCCGTCCTTGCGCCAATGGAACTGTCCAAGAGTAGGAAGAGGAGTTTCTGTCTTTTTCTCGCGAGCCTCAATACTGTCATTGTGCATTGCGATAGCATCTTTTGCTATAGTTTCAAGTCCGATACCTCCAATTGTACTTGTCTCTGTTCCGAAATATGTATTGAGCAGGCACTCTGAAAGTCCAATGCTCTCGAAAATCTTTGCACCACGATAACTGCGAATTGTACTGATTCCCATCTTCGCCATTATCTTGAATAGACCTTTCTTTACAGCCTTTATATAGTTTGCTTCTGCAGTATTATAATTTTCCTGTATCTTTCCATTCTTTACAATGTCATCAAGTATTGCGTAAGTCATATAAGGGCACAGCGCAGAAGCTCCATAGCCAAGAAGCAATGCAGCATGCATTACCTCGCGTATATCACCACTCTCAACAATAAGGGCTGTCTGCACACGCTTTCCAACACTTATAAGATAATGGTGTACTGCACTCACAGCAAGCAATGAAGGCATTGCTACATTATTATCATCTGAATCACGATCGGTGAGTATGATGTAGTTGTAACCATCGTCAACACTCTTTTCGGCACGACTGCACAATTCATCAAGTGCTTCATGCAATCCATCTCCACCCCTTGATCCATCAAAAGTTATTGGAAGTTTTATTGTGTTGAATCCCTTGTATCTGATGTTACAAAGAATATCCAACTGTGTATTTGTCAAGATTGGATGAGAAAGTCTCACCATCTTACAGTTTGTCTCGTCTGGATTAAGTATTCCTGTGCCTACCCTACCTATGTATTCAGTAAGGCTCATCACAAGATTCTCACGAATAGAATCTATTGCAGGGTTGGTTACCTGAGCAAACTGCTGACGGAAATAATTAAAGAACAACTGTGGCTTGTCTGACAATACCGCCAATGGAGTATCATTACCCATTGATGCAGTAGGTTCCTGTCCACTTGTTGCCATTGGGATAATTGTGTCGTTGATGTCTTCCTCACCAAATCCGAATTCAATTTCCTTTATTTTAAGATCATCTATTTTATTAGAAATCTTTCTTCCGCTATGTATTTTTTCAAGTTCAATGCGGTTTGTGTTTAACCATTGACGATAAGGATGCTGCGCTGCAAGGCGTTCCTTAATCTCACCATCATAATATATTTTACCATCGAGAGTATCAATAAGCAATATCTTACCAGGTTGCAGACGTCCCTTTTCGGCAATCTCGCTAGGATCAAAGTCCATAACTCCAACTTCACTGGCAACAACCATGGTGTCGTTCTTCGTAATCGTGTAACGTGCAGGACGCAAACCGTTACGGTCTAGCATTCCACCAGCATATCGACCATCACTGAACAGCAAAGCAGCAGGACCGTCCCAAGGCTCCATCAATATAGAATGGTATTCATAGAATGCCTTCAGGTCTTCACTGATAGGATTCTTGTCGTTGAAACTCTCAGGCACCATTACAGCCATTGCATGAGGCAATGACAAACCACTCATCACGAAGAATTCAAATACGTTGTCAAGACTGGCAGAGTCGCTCATGTCTGGCTGGATTATAGGCGAAATGTCGCTTACACTTCCCAGTCGTTTTGAAGACAATACAGATTCACGTGCCTGCATCCATCCACGGTTTCCGCGGATAGTATTTATTTCACCATTGTGCGCAAGCATTCTGAATGGCTGTGCAAGACTCCATGTTGGGAATGTATTGGTACTGAAACGGCTGTGTACAAGTGCGATTCCACTAGTGAAGTAATTGTTTGTAAGGTCAGGATAGTATTGACGAAGCTGCAAACTAGACAGCATACCCTTATATACAATGCTCTTATTAGATAATGAGCATATATAGAAGTCTTCATCAGCTACACGTTTTTCAATCTTCTTTCTTATAATATATAAGGTACGTTCAAAGCTATCCACTTTATCATCAGTAACACCAGTTACGAAAATCTGCTTGATATCAGGCTCCGTAGAAATAGCAGCCTCACCCAAGCATTCTGGGTTAGTAGGAACATTTCTCAAATGCATCAGAGACAAACCCTCGCGCTCAATTTCCTCAATCATTATTGAGAGAATCTCCTGCTGGCGTTTCTTTTCTTTAGGCAAAAACACCAGACCTGTTCCATATTTTCCTTTCTCAGGAACCGGAATACCTTGTAACAATATAAACTCGTGAGGAATTTGTAGCAATATTCCTGCACCATCTCCAGTCTTTCCGTCTGCGCCTTCCGCTCCACGGTGACGTAGGTTTTCTAGAACTTTAAGAGCACTGTCAACTATTTCATGACTCTTATTGCCATGAATATTAACTATCATGCCAACACCACACGCATCGTGTTCGTTGCTGGCATTATACAATCCGTTGGTTGTTTCTTGCTGCATTTATTTAGTAATTTTCTTGTTTGCCTTTCAATCTGATTGCAAAATTACTAAATAAGTTTCAAAATGACATTTAAGTATGTCTAAACGTTTACTGTAATTTATTTAATTACTGAACTTGATAACAAAATGTTATCATCAAGCACCAAAAACAAAACAAACTGTAAGCATTCTGATTCAGAAAGCTTACAGTTTGACACTTTGTTTAAAAAATAAGATTTTTTCTAATGCATATAGCCTAGCCAACGCAGAATATCGTTGAGATTGGCGACCACCATTAATAATATCAATATTGATATTCCGATGTATTCTGCTCTAATCATAAACTTTTCACCTAACTTTCGTCCTGTGACAATTTCATATATAAGGAACAAAACGTGTCCACCATCGAGTGCAGGAATTGGGAGAATATTCATGAAAGCAAGAATGATGCTTAAGAAAGCTGTCATCTTCCAGAATACGTACCAATCCCATGTAGATGGGAACATACTGCCTATAGCTCCAAAACCTCCAAGACTCTTAGCTCCGTCTGCAGAGAATACATATTTCATATCACTCACGTAACCATGAAGAATATCCCAACCATATTTGATTCCAGCAGGAATACTCTCTAAGAAACCATAGCTTTTATGAAAAGGAGTGTAAAGGGTATTAATTGCAGGGAAACCTATAGCAAGTTTCAAGTCTGGTGTAAGCAACATCTTTTTTGCGACAGCAGAATCTGCACCATTTGCAATAACGCCTACAGTTACCGTGCGCACCTTAACACTGTCTGCATGACTCTTTGCAGCAGCAAGAACATCGCCAAGTATTGATAATTCGTTGGTAAACTGATTAGAAGAAGTAACCTTCTTGCCATTAAGTGCAACAATCTTGTCACCCTTCTTTATTCCAGCCTTAGCGGCAGGACCTCCAGCCATTACCGAGTCCACATTTGCAGGAACATAAGGAAGACAGAACGCAGGCGTTGTCTTTATCATATCCAGCAGATTCAGTTCACCTGTGAGGTTTATACTAACCTTCTTACCGTCACGCATAACATCTACACGCTTGGCTTTAGATATTTCACGATACATTTTAGCACCGAAATCTTTGAAAGTTCCATTCTCTGTTCCAAGCAGAACATCATGATCCTTGAATCCGTAGCTCTTTGCCTCCTCATTAAACACGAAGCCTTGCTTCATGTCTTTTGTCTGAACGTAAGTTTCTCCCCATGAGAACATCAACATTACATAAATGAAAAGTGCTAGGATAAAGTTTACAGAAACTCCACCAATCATAACAAGCAATCTCTGCCAAGCTGGTTTTGAGCGGAATTCCCAAGCCTCGGCAGGTTTAGACATTTGCTCTGTGTCAAAACTTTCGTCTATCATTCCTGATATTTTGCAGTAGCCACCTAGTGGTAACCAACCCATACCATATTCAGTGTCACTCTTCTTTGGTTTGAAACGGAATAGACTTCCACCCCACTTACCAATTCCGAGATCCATAAATATATAGAACTTCTCTACTCTTATTCCAAACAGTTTTGCGAAGAACAGGTGTCCTCCCTCATGAAGCAGAACCAAAAGTGATATTGACAACAGAAACTGTAATAATCTTACTAAAAATACTTCCATTATTGATTATATTCGTTATTCATTAATATTTTTGATGATTTCGCTTGCTATTGCTCGCGCCTCCTTGTCTGTCTGCAAATAGACATCAAGATTAGGATTCTTGTCAAATGTGGCTTTAGCCATTGTCTGCTCTATGATCGTTGCCATTCCTTTGAAAGAGCATTGCCCTTTTCTGAATGCTGAATTTGCTATTTCGTTGGCTGCGTTCAGAATACAAGGCATGTTTCCGCCCTTGTTAATTGCATCATAAGCCAGAGCAAGACATTTAAACTTCTTTATATCCGGTTCAAAGAATTCCAGCTTCTGCTGTTTGAACAGGTCAAGACGTTCACCGTTTAGAGGTAGTCTATTCGGGAATGAGAATGCGTATTGTATTGGTAGTCTCATGTCTGGAACTCCCAACTGAGCTTTCACCGCACCATCAACAAACTGCACAGCACTGTGAACAACGCTCTGCGGATGAATCAGTACTTGGATTCTCTCTGCTGGAACACCAAACAGCCATTTAGCCTCCATCACCTCAAAGCCTTTGTTCATAAGTGAAGCTGAGTCTATGGTGATTTTTGCTCCCATATTCCAAGTAGGATGCTTCAATGCGTCAGCTGCAGTCACATTATTCAGCTGTTCATCAGAAAATAATCTGAACGGACCTCCTGAGCAAGTAAGCAATATCTTTTCAATTTCATTGTCAGCGTCACCAACAATACTCTGGAATATTGCACTATGTTCACTGTCTACTGGCAATATTGAAACATGGTTTTCCTTTGCTAGATTACATATAAGTTCTCCTGCTACAACAAGAGTTTCCTTGTTAGCAAGACAAATCTTCTTATGCGCCTTGATTGCATTTATTGTTGGAAGAAATCCCGAAAACCCTACCATTGCAGCAAGAACCATATCTATTGGTTCAGCTTCAACAATCTGTTCAAGCGCCGACTTTCCTGCATAAATTTTGATGTCAGGTTCATCAGCAAGCAGGTCTTGCAATTCCTTATATTTCTCCTCGTTAGCAATTACCACTGCAGCAGGCTTGAATTGATGAGCCTGTTCGGAAAGTTTTTCAACACTGTTGTTGGCAGTGAGACAATACACTTCGTACAGGTCTCCATGCTGCGAGATTACATCAAGCGCTTGTGTTCCTATACTTCCAGTAGAACCGAGGATACATATTTGTTGTTTCTTCATTAATATATAATAATGTGAATGTTACAGGTCGAGCAGACCTTCCGGAATAAACATCTTTATTCGGCGATTTTCCATATCGGCTTCATGAATTAGATCCTCATTGGCAGGAACAAGAACATCCTTGCCATCATTGGTCTCTACTTCAAAAAGCGTATTAATGGTTGAGTCGTCTACTGACTTTATTATACCTATTGTCTTGTTGGTGTTTTTATCAACAACCTCAAAACCGAATATCTCTGCCCAGGAAACATTTTCATCACCGCCGTCAGAAAGACTTCGTGGAAAATAGATTTCGTCACCAGTAAGGTCACGAGCTTTATCCTGAGTATCAATATCCTCAAATTTCATAAGTGCACTCTCGTCGCTGCGGAAACGGTATTCTTCTATGAAGAAAGGAACCAATATTCCGTCAACGTCCAAGATAAGATAATCTGCGTCTACACGGTCAAAGACGTCATCGTCAAACATGAACGATATTTCGCCTTTCACTCCGTGAGGTTTTCCCAGCTTACCTATTTTATATACTTCTTCACGTCTAATCATCTACTCGTTTGATGCAGGCACCAAGTTTATTAAGTCTATTTTCAATATTTTCGTAACCACGGTCTATCTGTGCGATGTTGGCAATGCAACTTGTTCCTTCAGCACTCATTGCTGCAATAAGAAGTGCAATACCTGCACGGATATCAGGACTTGTCATTCGTCCTGCACGCAACACCAACTTGTGGTCGTGACCTACGACAACAGCACGGTGTGGGTCACAAAGTATGATCTGTGCTCCCATGTCTATCAATTTGTCTACAAAGAACAGACGGCTTTCAAACATTTTCTGATGAATGAGCACCGAACCACAAGCCTGTGTAGCCACAACAAGAAGCACAGAGATTAGGTCTGGTGTCAAACCAGGCCAAGGAGCATCAGCAAGAGTCATTATCGTTCCGTCAATAAAAGAATCGACAACATAATGCGGTTGATGTGGAATGATAAGATCGTCACCTTCAGTTTCTATCTTCACTCCTAGTCGTCTGAACGAATCAGGGATAACACCGAGGTCTTTCAGTGATACATTCTTTATCCTCACTCCGTCGCCTACCATTGCAGCCATTCCGATAAAAGATCCAACTTCTATCATGTCTGGCAATATAGTGTGGTCGGCACCGTGTAATTTGTCTACACCTACAATTGTAATGAGATTACTTGCTATTCCGCTGACATTTGCACCCATTGCGTTAAGCAAGTGGCACAATTGCTGAATATAAGGTTCACATGCGGCATTATATATTGTCGTTGTGCCCTTCGCCATCACAGCTGCCATTATGATGTTTGCCGTTCCGGTAACCGAAGCCTCATCGAGCAGCATGTAGCAGCCTTTAAGTCTTTTGCTTTCAATCTTGAAAACATCACGTTCTGGGTCTTTTACGAATTTTGCTCCAAGATGCTTGAATCCTAGAAAGTGAGTATCAAGTCGTCTACGTCCTATCTTGTCACCGCCTGGTTTGGCGATGGTAGCCTTTCCGAATCTACCGAGCAATGGACCAATCATAAGCACACTGCCTCGCAAAGAAGAACATTTGCTCACGAACTCCTGGCTTTCAAGATAGTCAAGGTTCAGTTCGTCTGCTTGAAAAGTGTAATCATTTTCAGCATTATGCGTTATCTTTACGCCAATATCTTTCAGCAGTCTAATGAGATTTTTAACATCCAGTATTTCTGGAATATTCTTTATTCTCACAGGATCTGAAGTTAGCAATATTGCGCAAATAACTTCCAAAGCCTCGTTTTTAGCTCCCTGTGGAGTGATGGTTCCTTTAAGTCGGTGTCCACCTTCTATGATGAATGATTCCATTGGCTTTTATCTTCTTCTGCGCTTATTGTTGTTAGCGTTACCGTTATTGCTATTGCTATTACTATTGCTATTGTTGCCATTACGGTTATTGTTATTACGGTTGCTAACTGGCTCGTTCTCCATAATCTTGTTGAAAACGAATGTATTCAAGTCAAGCAGAATTTTTCCGTCAGTATATTTTGCCATGTCAGAAGCTACCTTCTCGTCGTCACACGAACCGTGACTCCACATCATCAGGCTCAACTTCATCTGGTTAGCAGCTAGTTTTGTAAGTGCGTCACGCTCCTCACCAGGCTCCATAGTCTTCAATCTTTCAAACATCTCAGTCATTATATGACCGTAGTGTCTCACCGAAATCTTTGTCATGGGATACGCCATAGGCTGCGGCTTTGCTGCAATCTTGTTTGCTTGACTGATGTCATAAGGCCAGTCGATGTCCAACTTGAAATCACTCATGATTGCAAGATGGTCCCACAACTTCTGCTTATAGTTCAGGTCCTCGTGATTTTGGGGAAACATTCGTTCCATGATGGTTACAATGGCCTCCGCACACGATTGACGCATGGCTTTCGTATCAAGTCCGCCACAAATGTCAACCATATTCTGCACCTCACGCCCGTATTCAGGCATGACAAGCTGTTCACGCTGTGTGTTGTAGTCTAATCCTTGGATGTTCATAATAATTTTTTAGGCAATTTTGCAACGAAGTCTTTCAGATAGAACGGCACGAAATATGCAACGTCTTCAAACTTCTCTTGCGCTATGCGTTTCTCTGCCAGTGGAAACATATATTTAGCTAGTGGCACAACATCTTTTATCAAGTGTGCGTTTGGATTATTTATCTCTTCCATACACTTTGCCGCTCCGTTTCCGAAGAAATACACAGGACCTTTTTCAAGATACTCTTTGTATGTATCCACGGTCACTACGTCAGCCTGTATTGGTCTCACTTCATCAAGCGAGCGGTTGAATACCTCTGCATATACTTCCATGCGGCGTGCGTCGAGCATTGGCACAAGTAATGCATTTTCTTCCTCAGCCTGCTCTTTCAATAGCACAGGTACTGCAAGAAGTTCCAAAGTCGGTATGGCAATAAGCTTCACATCACGACCATAGCAAATTCCTTTTGCCATAGAAGTACCTATTCGCAGTCCAGTATAAGAACCAGGACCACAACTTACAGCCACAGCGTCTAATTTTAGTGAGTGACTGTCTATAAAAGAAAGAGCTTCATCAACGTATCGTCCAAGCTGTTCATTGTGATGTGGCCCGCTGTAATCTTCTTTGTTAAAGATGCATTCGGCGTCATTACTAACTGCTACAGAGCACACGTTTGTGCTCGTTTCAATGTTCAATATACACGACATAATAATAAATATATTCTAAATAAAGTGCAAATTTACGCTTTTTTCCCGCAAAATTATTACTTTTGCAGAAATTTAACGTGAAACAAGTATGATACAATCAATGACCGGTTACGGAAAATCTATCGTGACCTACAATCAAAAAAAGATTAATGTTGAAATTAAGTCATTAAATAGCAAGACACTTGATCTTTCTACAAGAATCGCTCCGCTCTATAGAGAGAAGGAGATGGAAATACGTCAGATTGTTGCTAAACAATTGGAACGTGGTAAAATAGACTTCTCTATTTGGATAGAGAAGGATGATGCTGTTGACGCCGCACCAATTAATGCCACACTTGTTGAAAATTATTACAACCAAATAAAAGCCATTTCCGAAAAGACTGGAATTCCAGTTCCACAGGATTGGTTTAATACTCTTCTTCGCATGCCAGACGTCACGATGAAGAATGATGTTGAAAAACTTTCCAATGAGGAATGGGCTGCCGCAAGCAGTGCTATACACGAGGCTATTGCCAACTTACTTACTTTCAGAAAGCAGGAAGGTGCAGCGCTCCAAAAGAAGTTTACAGAGAAACTTGATAATATAGAAGATCTGTTGCTCAGCATCGAGCCTTTCGAGAAAAGCCGTGTTGAGAAAATTCGTCAGAGCATTGTCAAGGGACTTGAGCAGATTCCTAGCGTTGACTATGATAAGAACCGACTTGAGCAGGAACTTATTTATTACATAGAGAAACTTGACATCAGCGAGGAAAAGCAAAGACTAACCAACCATCTTAAATATTTCCGTGAGACTATGAACGAGGACGGAGCTATAGGAAAGAAACTCGGATTCATCGCTCAGGAAATGGGACGTGAAATCAACACTACTGGAAGCAAGAGCAATCAGGCTGAAATGCAGAATGTTGTAGTGAAGATGAAAGACGAACTAGAACAGATTAAGGAGCAAGTCTTAAACGCGTTCTAAAGTATGAAGAACGGACTGCTTATTTTCTCAGCTCCTTCTGGAAGCGGAAAGAGTACGATTGTGCAGTGGCTGATGAAGGAACATCCAGAATTCAAACTGCATTTCTCTATTTCATGCACAAGCCGCCCACCACGTGGAACGGAAAAGAATGGTGTAGAATATTTCTTCCTCACTCCAGATGAATTCCGCGCCAAAATTGATAAAGGTGAGTTTCTTGAATACGAGGAAGTTTATCAAGACAGATTCTACGGCACATTGAAATCACAGGTTGAAAACCAACTTAATGATGGTCAGAGTGTTGTCTTCGACGTTGACGTAAAGGGTGGATGCAACATAAAGGATTTTTATGGTAAACGTGCCATGAGCCTTTTCATCCAACCTCCTTCTATTGAGGAACTGCGCAAAAGACTCAACGGTCGTGGCACAGATACACCAGAAGTTATCCAGCAACGTCTTGACAAAGCTGAATACGAATTAACATTCGCTTCGAAATTCGACCATGTTGTCGTAAACGATAATCTTGAGGAAGCCGAAAAAGAGACATTGGCTCTTGTAAGGAATTTCCTAGAGGAATAAAAACGCTGTTGTTGATTTCTTAAACATTCGCAAAAATGATACGAACGGGAATATACGGAGGGTCGTTCAATCCCATTCATACAGGGCACATTGCCATTGCTAGCCAGTTATTGCAAATGGCTTCGCTAGATGAGATATGGTTTGTCGTTTCTCCACTCAACCCGTTTAAGAAATCATCAACATCACTTTTAGACGATGCCCATAGGTTGGAACTTGCCCAAGCTGCATTGTCAGGAGAAAAATCACTTAAAGCCAGCGACTTTGAGTTCAACCTCTCCAAACCTTCATACATGTGGAACACACTGCAAAGACTAACCCAAGAGTTTCCCGATCGTGAGTTCACACTCATTATTGGAGCCGACAACTGGTTAGCTTTTGACCGTTGGAAAAACTATCGTGACATCATCGCCAACTACCGCATAGTGGTTTATCCAAGGAAAAATTCACCGATAGACAAAACCACTCTACCCGCAAACGTAACACTTGCTGATACACCTCTTTATAATGTCAGCAGCACAGATATAAGGCGCAGAGTTTCAGAATGCAAGTCACTCCACGACCTTGTTCCCGACAACATTATTCCACTTGTAGAAAAATACTACAAATAAAGGATTTGTATCTCGTTTTCCATTGATATTTTTCTTACATGATCAATTATTAGAAAACAAAAACATTCCAAAAGTTTGAAAATCGGTAAATATCCTCCACGCCTATGGTAAGCGACTGATAGATAAAGGATTATCGGTGGAGGATAACCTCCACTATCATCCACTAACCTCCACGTTTTTGTAAACTATTAAGATTTTCACAACTAGCACTAAGCACAAAAGCAATATATCTAAAAAGATATCATTTTAAATATATTTACACTTCAAACTAATTATCTTTATTTCTTAGCCAAAAGCATTACCATTAATTAGAATATTTGTGTCCCTAAGTAAAAGCTTTATTTTTACAAAAGTAGCAATCATCCAATTGAAGTTTTCATTGTAACGATATAATGAAAACGTTTGATCGACATAATAGAAACGTTTGATCATAGAAACACAAACATTTGATCGATACAATGGAAACGTTTGATCGTAGAAACGCAAACGTTTGATCGACATAATGGAAAATCGGTAACGACACTTTATTTTTACGGCATAGCATTTTAGTTTTGATTGGTTTAGCGCAAGGAGAAATGTAAATATATATTGATTTTAATTACCTTCAATAATTCAGTTTATCACCTAGCATCTGCTATATATTACTTAATTGTTTACAAAAACGTGGAAGTTAGTGGATGATAGTGGAGGTTATCCTCCACCGACAATTCTTTATCTATCAGCCCCTTATCCTATGCGTGGAGGATATTTGTCAATTTTCAAACTTTTGGGATAATTTATTTTTTACAGATAAAAATATTTCAATAAAAAAGTTCATACCATTTGGAATGATCAAGAAGAAAAATGGTATTTTTCGATAGTTGATGTGGCATCTAGCGTTATAGATAGTTCTAATCCACACAAGTATTGGAATGTATTGAAAACATGTATTTAAAAAGAAGGAAGTGAGTTGACTACAAATTGTAGTCAACTGAAAATAAAATCGGCTGATGGAAGTTACAATTCTTTATAAATTATTGCAATAAAATACTAATTAATCTGTTTTGTTCGGAATAAATAATTAATTTTGTACGCTGGGGATCGTTTTCTATAGTCGTGTCCCAATACAAACAAAGACTAACGATTGACAGAAATGAGAGAGAAAGAGAGAGACAAGGAAAAAGCATTTAAGGAATTGTTTGAAGCAAACTATTCCAAGATGTATTATGCCGCTCTCTTCGTTGTTTCTAATACTGATATAGCCCGTGACATGGTGAATGACGTGCTGGCCAAACTTTGGGAAAACTTTGATTCCTGTTCAAATGAATATACACCGTCATATCTGTTCAAGATAACAAGAAACAGATGCTTTGATTATTTACGTCATTTAAACGTAGAAAATCAGTATGCCAAGTTGTATATGGACTTATACAAATCAGGGATTATTGATGACGAAAGCCATGATGAGCGCATGGATATTATATATCGGGTAATGGATGAAATGCCAACCCGCACGCGTTTTGTTGTCGACCAATGCTATTTCGAGGGTAAAAAGTATGCTGAAGTGGCAGAGATATTGGGAATAAGCAAGGATGGAGTGAGGAAACACATTATCAAAGCACTCACATTGTTAAGAAGTGCTTTTTCTGTTAATTATAAAAAAGGTCAAGTACCTAAAAATGGTTACTAGTCGTTATAAATAATAGATTATGGCAATATGAATATTGATGAAAAACTTACGCAAACAGATGAGCATACTGACATGGCAATAAATGCCATGCAGCGGCTTGATTCCATGACAGACACGGAGATTGAAGCTCTTGTTGCTGACGTGGATACTGCCGAGTGTTGCAGCATGTTGCTAGGATACCGAGAGGCCAAAATGACGCAGGACTCGCCTAAGCCAGACATTAAACGGGCATGGGAACAATTTCACAAGAATAATATACAGCCTGTCAGAGAGCGTCGCCGCAACCAGAGGGTCAGACTATACTCGGTGTCAGCTGCTGCCGCTATCATACTGGCAGTCGTAATTCTGTATTTCGGAAACAACAGCTTTCATTATTCAGACAAACATATTATGGCTTTCACTGCTAATGGTGAGCCGCAAGAGATAATGATGGGGACTGGCAGAAGCAATCTGGTACCGATCAAAGGGCAAAGTGGCGAAGATGGTGTAGTGGTGAATGGCAGCGTGGCTGATTTCTCCAGTGTCACTGCATCTTCACAATCCATGAGGACTATCTGCACACCGCGTGGAAGAGATTTCAAGGTGGTGCTTTCTGATGGAACTGTGGTGGTGCTCAATGCGGATAGCCGACTCATATTCCCAACACGCTTCAACAAAAAGGAACGTGATGTAAAACTGGTGGGCGAAGCCTATTTTAAAGTGAGTCATGATGCCGCTCATCCTTTCATCGTGAGGGCAGGAGGAGTATGCACGCGTGTGCTAGGCACGGAATTTAACCTCAAGGCTTATCCTGGCTCTGACACTCATGTAACACTCATCAAGGGCTCTGTGATTATAGGCAACAATGCTAAAGGAAAAATCGTGAAACTGATTCCTGGTCAGGATGCCGCACTAAAGAGTAATAATGATTTTGACGTGACCACTGTTGACACAGAGTATTATGTGCAATGGAAAGAAGGATACTTCTATTTTGATAATATGCCATTGATCGATATAGTCAGAGAGCTTGGGAGATGGTATAATGTTGATGTGGAAATATGTAACAATTCGCTGATGAGTTATCGCCTGCATTTCATTGCTGATCGGAGCTCAAATATAAGTGAAGTTATTGAAAATTTAAATGAATTTAGTTATCTTTCGGTGGTTCAGCAGGGGCAAAAGATAATTATTTCTAAAAAAAAATGAATTAAGTGGTGACTAATTTGTTCGCTTAATCGTTCTTTCATAAGTGATTTATCAACAAAAAGTAATCATTTATGAAAAAAAAGTATCAAAATCAGCCAAAAAGACTGCATTTTCCTTACAAGATGTTACTCTTACTGCTATTTTTCTGCGGTAGTATTGTTGCCAATGCCCAATCGTCTAAGACGACGATTTCGATGGAATGTAACAATGAGTCTATTGCCAGTGTTCTTAAAAAGGTAGAGAAAATCTCAGGTCTTAAAATTTTGTTTACCTATGATGAGGTACAAAACTACAAAGTCACTGCATCCATTAAAAACAAACCAGTAAGTTCTGCACTTAAGTCTTTGCTAGCAGGTACCCCCTTTAAATATAAGATAAAGGGAAAGTTTGTTAATGTCACCAAGAATGGGCGAGACTCCAAATCATCAGGCGACATGCGTGCCAACTTAGTACTTTCAGATAATGGATTTGACGCTCCTTCACCTCTTGGCGCAGGTAGCAGAATTATTCGAGGCAAGGTGTTTGATGCTGATGGAAATACTCTGCCAGGTGTCACCATTGCACTTAAAGGCACCAAAGCCATCACTGTAACGGGTAGTAATGGGCGTTATGCACTCTCGATACCAAGAGACGGTATACTAGAATTCTCATTCATAGGAATGCAAACCAAGTCTATAAAGACCCATGGCAGAAATGAAGTAGATGTAGCACTGACTGATGACAGTCATGCCATCGGAGAAGTTGTTGTTACAGGATTGATGGACCGAGACGCCAAGACTTTTACGGGTAACGCAACAGTATATAAGGGCGAAAATCTGCAAGCAGTGGGTCATCAGAACCTTATAAAGAGTCTAGCACTATTGGATCCATCAATATCACTAACAGAAAATTTGGAAATGGGATCAAACCCAAATACGATGCCTACAATACGTTTGAGAGGTGAAAGTTCGTTTCAGGGGTTTGAGAATGTAGATAAATCCGGATTGTCCAGCGACCCTAACCAACCTCTATTCATTCTCGACGGATATGAGACTACGGTGAGCCGTGTGGTAGATTTGGATATGAACAGGATTGAGTCGGTAACAATATTGAAAGATGCTGCTGCTGGCGCAATATATGGTGCGCGTGCAGCTAATGGCGTGATTGTAATAAAGACCAAACGTCCCAAAGAAGGAGAGCTTAAAGTGAGCTACAATATGGATCTTGACATAAATCTGCCCGACCTTTCCAGTTATAAGCTGTTGGATGCAAAGCAAAATATGGAACTCATCAATAAATTGGGGCTCTATCACTTTAATGACGGGACCCTGCGCCCTGAATATAATCAAATAGCGAAATGGGTGACTCAAGGAGTTAACACAGACTGGCTGTCTCAACCTGTGCGTAACTCGGTAGGAACTAAGCACTCTATGAATCTTCAGGGTGGTGACAACCGCATGAGATATGGCGTAGATCTTAATTATGCTAATGCTCCTGGTGTAATGAAAGCTTCAGAGAGAAACAACTATGGTATTGGAGTTGACCTGTCATACAATTTCAACGACAAGGTGTTATTTTCCAATTATTTGAACGTGTACCAGACAAAATCAACCGAATCACCTTACGGAAGTTTCGCGGATTACACCAAAATCAACTCATTCTATCCTATATACGATGAAAACGGGAAACTATACAAATACTATTACTACACAGATGAGTATGGAAAGGAAAATAATCTGTGGGGTAATGTGAACAATATGCCCGTGAATCCATTATATGAAGCAAATGTCGGCAACAAGAACGAGACAAAATCGACAAATATCAACGAAAACTTTTCTTTCGATTGGCGCATTCTCTCAACATTACGGTTAAACGGACGTATCAGCTATACCAAGAGTGCCACCAAAAACAATGTTTTTCTCTCACCAAATTCTGCCACATACAAGGATTATGGCAGTGGGTTGAGCGATGTTACCACTGATGACCAATTGTTGCGTGGAGAATACACATTCACTCAGACAGATTATGAATCATTGGAGGGAAACTCTTTTCTTACTTGGGCACAGGGCTTTAAAAAGCATTTTATAACAGCATCTGCTGGTGTATCACTCTCTGACAGCAAGAGCACCATATACGGGTTTACCGCACAAGGATTCGGTGATGGAGACTCTGCTGAGCCAGCTTACGCACAAGGATATAAGAAAGGGGGCACGCCAAACAATTCTGAAGGACACGCACGACTGGCCAGTTTCTTCGCTTCAGCAAACTATGCATACAACAACCGCTATCTTGTGGATGTTTCCTATCGTTTGGATGGATCGTCAGAATTTGGTTCGGCCAAGAAAACCGCACCTTTCTTTAGTACGGGTATAGGCTGGAACATGCATAACGAAAAATTTATCAAAGACCTCGACTTTATTAACATGCTCAAACTAAGAGCTACCTACGGAGAAGTGGGTTCCGTAAATTTCTCCCCGTATCAGGCTAAGGATATTTACGCGATGACTAGCAATAACCGCTATGATGGAAACATTGGCGTAATATTGAAGGGCTTAGGAAATGAAGACCTGCGCTGGCAAAATACAAAATCATTGGATTTAGGAATCAATGTAGGGGTGTTCAATATTATTGACATCACTGCCGACTATTATCGCAAGACCACTTATGATATGGTGCTACCCGTGACTACCCCTCCATCCGTGGGATTCGACAGCTTCACCGATAACTTGGGGCGTATGCGCAATCAGGGTTATGAACTTACTTTGCGTGCCTATATCATCAAAAAGCCACAATTAAATCTCTCTATCTTTGGAAATGCCAGTCATAATGAGAACAAGATTCTTGCAATATCATCATATCTGGAATCATACAATAAATCAGTTGACTCTTCCGATGGCATGTCTGAAAATGAATATAAACAGGCATCACATAAGTTCTTGACTAAATACGAGGAGAACCAATCACAGTCAGCAATATATGCGGTAAGATCATTAGGCATAGACCCAATGACAGGCGAGGAAATATTTCTGACTCGTGACGGTAAGCCTACAAAGACATGGAGCGCCAGCGACAAAGTGGTTGTAGGAAACGCAGAGCCAACAATGAGGGGTACTTTTGGCGCCAATCTTGGATGGAAAGGCATTTATCTCAATATGACATTTTCTTACCAATACGGTGGACAAGTATATAACCAAACGCTTGTAGACAAAGTGGAAAACTCCAACAAATATCAAAATGTGGATGAACGTGTGCTTACCGAAACATGGCAAAAACCCGGCGATGTGGTGAGATACAAGGCAAATGTGACCGACCGTCTTACTCAATATTATACGTATGCTAGTTCGAGATTTGTACAAGATTTGGATATTCTGCAGCTATCATCACTATCTTTGCAATATGAATTGCCTAAACGTTGGATTGCTCCACTGTGTATAGAGAGTATGCGTTTATCTTTCAATACATCTGACTTACTCTATCTCTCAACGGTAAAACGGGAACGTGGCACATCATATCCATACGCCCGTGCATTCACCATCGGCCTCCGTGCTAATTTTTAATACAGCTTTACGATTATGAAATTAAATATATTATTATTATCAGTAGTGCTATTGATGTCATCGTGCAATGATTGGCTCGACGTGCAACCCACAACAGAAAAGGACCGCGAAGACCTCGTAACCAGTTCTGACGGCTATAAACAGATGTTATATGGCACATATATTAATCTGGTAAGTACCGATCTATACGGTCGTAACCTGTCATACGGGATATTGGAAGGGGTAGCTCGTAACTATTGCAAAAATCCTGTTCCTAATTATAATTACCTAGACAACAGCGTGCGCCCCACTGTAGATGCTATATGGGAAAAGATGTATAATAACATCGCAAATGTGAACAGCATATTGAAAGATATCGAGGAACATAAAAGTGAATTCGCGAAAGGAGAAGAGGAATTGCTTGAAGGCGAGGCTCTGGCGCAACGTGCATATATGCATTTCGATTTAATGCGACTGTTCGCTCCTGCATACAAGGGTAATGAGGACAAAATAGCAATTCCTTATGTGGAAAGTTACGAACGTGTGAGATATCCGCATATTGCAGAGAAACTTGTTATTGGTAAGGTGCTGCGTGATTTGGACCGCGCTGACAGTCTGCTCAGCGCAGGTGGAGACCCTCTAATTAATGGCGCGCAAATTGTGACATATTCTGGTAAAGGAATTTTCACCGCCAACCGCCAATACCGATTCAATTATTGGGCGGTACAAGCTTTGCGTGCCCGCGTATATATGTATATAGGTGATACAGCAAACGCATTGAAATATGCGACATTAACAATCGAGAAAGGACCATTCCTGTGGGTCACAGAGACTGACGTTTCGGCTGGAGACCGCATCTTTATGCCTGAAATGATTTGTGGTCTTGATGTACCAGACCTCCCCAACTATTACGAGAGCTATTTCACATCCGAGAGCTATTCCTTGTCTGATGGCTGGGGAACATACGGGCTTAATGTGTTCGAGGATGCAAATGACTACCGTTATCTATATCTGTTTACAAACGACAAAGCAAACAACAAGGTTATTTCGTGTAAATACAAACAGACAATAGGTAGTAGCAAGGTAATGAAAAAACAAACAGTGCCCCTGATACGTCTAGGTGAAATGTATCTCATTGCCGCAGAATGTAATATGGAAAAAAATCCAGCAATGAGCATAAGTCTGTTGCGCACACTGAAACTGCGCCGCGGTTATCTATCAGAAGATCAAGGTATCACGGATGGTTCAACAACAAGTCAGCTAAGAGACTACATTACCAAGGAAATGCGGAAAGAAACCTATGCAGAAGGGCAGATGTGGTTCTATTACAAACGGCTTGATTCACCTACAACACCTGACTTCAGCCCATGGTGGTCAGGAGCCACAACCACAATGAAAACATCATATTATACATTCCCACTACCTGAAAGTGAGAAAGAATATGGTAATTTACCATCTTCAAATTAAAAAGAAAGGATATGAAAATGATGAGAAATAATATTATAGCGTTGGTATTGTCGGTCTCTGCACTTACATCCTGCACAGTTGACCAAATAGAAACTTTTGACAGTCATAACTATTTGTCTTTCAAGTCAAGCACGATGTCATATACTTTTGCATTCAATACCGACGATGTGAAAAGTTTTGACTTTGACATACCTGTCACTTATGCGGGCAGATATAGTGATAAAGATGTTGAATTTGCAGTGTCTTCCGTACCAGACAAGAGCACGGCTGTAGAAGGTGTACAGTACAGGATGAAAAGCGGGGACCAGCAGATTGTTAAAGCAGGAGCCAATGATGGTGTGGTGAAGATCACACTATTGCGTACAGACTCCATGAAGACAAAGACGTATACGTTAAGACTTGCCATTATGGAAAATGCAGGTTTCAAACCCGGACCTACAGATTCCATCACAGTAAATATCACAGATAGACTTATCAAGCCCGACTGGTGGGGTGCTTCTCCATACAACTATTATCTGGGCACTTATACAGCCACAAAACTTCGCTTGTGGTTGGAATTTATGGGTGTAACAGACGGCAGTGATCCGTTTGACAAAGCTCCATATATACAATGGCTGGACTATGGATCTGGCAATTTCATTTACAAGAATTACAAAGATTCAGAAGTAAAGCCTAAAGTAATGGAATTCAGACAGTGGCTTATCGTCACTAAGGGAAATCCTATAGACGAACAAAATAAGCCTGTGGCTGAAACGCTCGGTAATTTCTAATGATTCTATAAAAAATAGTTTATGAAAAGAAATATATTTATTTTTGCATTAGTGATAATCACGTTTTCATCATGCTTGAAAGATGAGGGAAACTATGACTATACACCATTAAAGAATGTCACGATAAGCGGGCTTGACAATTCTTATCGCTTTATCCTACAAGTGCCTCAGACATTAAAACCTGTAATAAAGACGGATATTGCGGAAGACAATATGACGTACTGCTGGAGAATAGGTGCCGACACACTGACTAAAACACGTGATTTTAATTATACATTCACACATGTGCCAGCAACTGCGAACCCTCTCACATTGGATATATATGACAAGACAACGAATGTGCGTTACACGAAGGCAATGACACTTAATGTGGTTTCACCATTCTATACGGGATGGCTCATTCTTGCAAACAACAACGGACAGGGCGAACTGAATTTTCAATCGTATGAGACTGACAGTACTCTATATCAAAATATTTACGAAGAGGTGAACAAAGAAAAACTAACCGGTACACCTATCATGGTAAAGCAGATAAACTATCAAGACGGATTATCAGGTGCATACGCTGACCGAGTTACTGTGGTATGTAAAGACGGTAAGTCGCCAGACCTAGACGGGACCTCTTTATTGAAATATAAATACATTGAAGATGATTTCAAGACAGAAAACAAACCATCACTTATCGATGTCACAGCAGAATATTACAGTAACGACAGAGCGCTTAACGTGGTTACCACAGACGGAAAGTTGTATGGCAAGGCTGTAGGCTCAATGAGTCCCCCTGAGGATGGATATTTCCAGTACCCTTTCCAGAGTGACGGTCTAGACTATCGAGTGGCTCCTTATCTTGTAAGGCCACTCTACAATAGCTATTATTACGCTCTGGATGAACTCAACCATCGATTTGTGTATTACACATCAAATTCGCTTTCATCTAAAGTTAGCCATCTGCAATGGGACATTACCAACAGTATCAAGACAGCTAGTCATGACACTATTCCCGGTGTAGCCGCATGGATGGGCGGAATACTGTATGATGATGACGTATACACTGTTACAAATAATAATGGGGAGTATAGGCTGTATCGCTTCTCTGTGATTTGGGATGGAACAGCTACTCTTCTAGCTTGTGTAAAATTGCCAGAAGGAGTGGTAAGCAAAGACAGCCATTTCGCGCTGCATCCCACTAGCCCGTACCTGTTTGTAAGTAATGGCAATAAACTACAAGCTATAAATTTGGAAAACCTGACAAATATAAACTCTGCTATCAATGATCTTGCCACTTATGAAGGTGATATTACGGACATACAGTTTGCCTATGATGCAAATAAGCAAGTGAAAGAACTAGGCATTGCGATCCAAACATCTGCTGACAAGTCATCACTACTCATTATTAATTCACAACTCACTTCCCATGGTGCCATTATCAAGCATTTTGACGGGATTAAGGGTAAAGTGGTCAGTATTTGCAGAAAAATAATGTAAATTAAAAATATGAAAAAAATATTTTCCTTTCTATTAACATTCGTGGTCTGCATGACTGCCAATGCCGCTTCTGATGATGGTTTCAATATCTTGGGTAAAGTCACAAATATTCCTGATGGCACGATGCTTTATCTGCAATTGGTTGGTCCGCCAAACAAAAAAATAGACAGTACAGCCATTCATGACGGAGCGTTCGTCTTTAAGGGTGCTGCCGTCAAGGCTCCTGTTTGGTCTCTGATTACAATAAAAGGACAATTCGTAGCAGTGTGTGATTTCTATTTGGAGAATGGGAATATCACAATCAGTGGTGACCGTTATGGTGCTGTGGCACGTGGCAGCGAGACCAACGAACAGTACCTCATCTACAATACTGATGTAAACAGAATGTTCAATGATGTATACGGGTTAAATTTAGCCGTATCATCAGCTAGAGAAAAAATTGCCGCCGATAGTGCGAAAGCCGCACTGCAGGCATGTCAGCAGGAATTACTCTCAAAGGAAATTGCTTTTGTAAAGAAATACCCGTCATCTCCAATATCGCTACGCATAGTTGATTATATCTGCCGTAATGCGAAGTCTGATGATATCATCCGATACATATCTTATCTTTCACCGGAGATGCAAAAGACAGATACGATGACAAAACTAAAAGAACAGTCTACCCGTCAACGAATTACTGAGGATGGTGCCATCGCACCGGCATTCACATTGCTTTCGAAAGAAAAGAAAAGTGTATCATTGGCGGATTATAAAGGCAAATACGTTTTACTTGATTTTTGGGCCTCATGGTGTGCTCCATGCCGTGCCAGTTTTCCTGGTGTGGCAAGTATATATGCCAAATACAAAACAAAGAATTTTACAGTCTTAGGTATATCGCTTGACCGTAAGGAAGGTGCTTGGCTCAAGGCTCTAAATGAAGAGAAATGTTCATGGACACAAGTAGTGGATCTGAAAGGTGATGTAGCTTATAAGTATGCAGTTGTCACTATCCCGCTCATGGTTCTTGTGGGGCCAGACGGTAAGATAATAGGTAAATTTGACAAATCACAAATAGCTGACAAACTGGAAACTCTGTTTGATAACAAATAAGATATCAATAATGGTAAAAAAAAGGGGATGCATGTTGCTAAGCAACATGCATCCCCTTTTTTGGGGTTTTATAATATCTCAGAAATATATGTGCCATAGTAGACTATTTCAAGAAGATGCGAAAGCGGGATGAACAACTTGCGTTGTTTCTAGGGACAAATTGTCCCCAGATAACAATGGTAACAGAAAGCGGAAAGAAAGTAAGATGCAAAATTAGGATGCTCTAAAGAGCATTGGCTATTTCTTGATATATAATACAAACACGTCCAATGGGATTTATTACTATGAAATAGAACAATAGCCCTAATATAAATATGATAGAATTGATTGCTATTGACTTCTTGTCTTTCTTCTTTATTGAACTAAGAATATTCACAAAGAGCTTTACTATGCAATAAGCAAGATATATGAGTATTGTGATCTCACATATTTTAAATAGTATTTCCATATATATTTAATTTAGAATAAGTGTTTTTTAGTGTATACATACAAAGTCAATTTGACTATGTACAAATATAGATTTTTATTTTGAATGCAAAAAACGTTTATTGGAAATTACGCAAACTATTATTGTTTTTTTACATAATAGCTTGGGAATAGCAATAAAATCTTTACCGTGAGGTGCGAAATTGTTGGCTTTAAAAAGGTTGGTAACTAGATACTAGAACTTTACCATAGTTATTACAACCTTTAGAATTTTGAGTGCTTCGCTTTTGTATAAAGGAACTCTTTCCTAAAAATACACCTGATGTTGTTGATGATGGTCAATTGATTCTTAATTTTATTTAGTGGACACTAGTGATAATTAATAAGGAAAAAGCAGATAGTAAGTTTATCACGTACCTCCAGAAAGTTTACTTTTAAACATACTTTACCAGAACGTAAACATCTCATTATCAACAATATAAGTTTAACAAGATACTTACTTTACTGTATTACTCATTGTTTCATTCAAAAGAAAATATATTTAACTTTGCAGCAGAAAATCTAATAAAATCTTACCAAAATGTTTAAGACTTTGATAATCTCTTTTCTGGCCATACCTACATTAGTATGTGCACAGCAACCTCAATTGGGCAAAGACCCTATTGAGAAAGTAATAAACGCGATGACGCTAGACGAGAAACTCGACCTATTAATAGGTTCTGGTGGAAACGCGAAGACAGAGGCATCTGCAACTATCGGAAACTCTTCTGTATTAGTTCTTGGTGCTGCCGGTCAACTCAATGCCATCCCTCGTCTTGGGATTCCTAACACAGTGCTTGCTGACGGTCCTGCCGGACTACGAATACAGCCAAAGCGCGATGGTACAACAAAGACATTCTATTGTACACATTTTCCTATAGAGACTGTGATGAGTTCTACATGGAACTCTAATCTTGTAAAGGCTGTAGGTGCTGCCATTGGTGATGAAGTAAAACACTACGGAGTAGATGTGCTTCTTGCCCCGGCAACTAATATTCAGCGTAACCCTCTCAACGGCCGTAACTTCGAATACTATAGTGAAGACCCTTTTCTTGCCGGGAAGATAACTGCAGCAATGATAGCCGGCGTTCAGAGCAATGATGTAGGAACATCTCTTAAACATTTTGCCCTCAACAATCAAGAGACCAACCGTACTAATAATAATGTAATAGGTAATCCACGTACATTTCGAGAGATCTATCTAAAACCATTCGAGATAGCTATTAAAGAAAGTCATCCTTGGACTGTGATGACGTCTTATAATAAGATAAATGGTACATATACAAGCGAACGTGCCGATCTTCTAACAGAAATATTAAGGCATGAATGGGGATTTAATGGTATGGTTATGACCGACTGGTATGGCGGACAGCACGCTACCATGCAGATGGAGGCAGGCAACGACCTGCTTATGCCCGGTAAACTGAGCCAGCGTGAAGAATTGCGTAAAGCAATACTTAACGGCAACCTCTCTATGGAAATAATAGACCGTAACATTAAGAATATTCTTGAATATATAATCAAGACACCACGTTTTAATGGATATGTGGCAGACAACAATCCTGATCTTAAGGCTCATGCACAAGTTACACGTAATGCAGCTATCGAAGGTATGGTACTGCTAAAGAATAACAGAAATGCTCTTCCTTTTACTAAAAATACAAAGAAACTAGCTGCATTTGGTTTCACATCTTACGACTTTATAGCAGGTGGTACTGGTTCCGGAGATGTAAATCATGCATACGTAGTGTCACTTATTGACGGACTTAAAAATGGTGGATTCTCAATAGATGAATCTATAAAGAAATCATACGAGGAGTATATACCTGAAGCCAAGGCTAAAATGCCAAAACCAACAGGTCAGTTTGCAGCATTCCTCCCCAAAAAGCTTATCCCTGAAATGGAACTTTCAGATGTTGATATTCTAAATGCTGCAAAGAATGATGATGCAGCAGTGATAACTATAGGAAAGACATCTGGTGAGTTTGGTGACCGTAGCATAAAGACAAACTTTAATATTACCGATCCTGAAAAGAAGATGATAAGTGATGTTACAAGAATATTCCATAAAGTAGGAAAGAAAGTTGTAGTTATCCTTAATGTCTGCGGAGTGATTGAGACTCAGAGCTGGATCAGTCAGCCAGATGCAGTGCTTATATCATGGCTACCCGGTCAGGAAGGTGGAAATTCTGTAGCCGATATAATTTCAGGTAAAGAGAGTCCTTCAGGCCGTCTGCCTATGACATGGCCTTTAAGCTATAACGATGTACCTTCTAAGAATGATTTCCCAAACCCGGATGAGATAAGCGATGACGAATTAATGAATTCTCTTAAAGGTTTTACAGAACTACGCATCGAAGGGTCCAGAAAGAATTTCGACATTACTACTTACAACGATGGCATATATGTAGGTTACCGTTACTATACAACAAAAAATATTCCGGTATCATTCCCATTTGGTTATGGTATGAGCTACACATCTTTCGAATATGGCAAACCTAATGTTGAGAAAGACGGCAATGGTAATATCAAAGTATCCGTTAATGTCAGGAACAATGGTAAAATGGCGGGTAAAGAAGTAGTTCAAGTATATGTTTCGGCACCCGGAAAAGATATGGACAAACCTGCAAGAGAACTTAAAGGTTTTGCCAAGACAAAGAGACTGGCTGTTGGTGAAAGTGAGACAGTAACAATAAATATTCCTTTTGAAAGTCTTGCTTCGTTCAACGACCAATCTAACTGCTGGCAGGTTGAGAGTGGAGCATATAAAGTGATGGTAACCAAGAATGCAGCAGACCTAAAACCTATGACAACAACTGTTTATGAAGAAGGCAAAATAACCGAAAATGTAAGACCATGCCTTATCACAGAACAAAAATAATATCTAATAACACATTACAATCTTATCATTACCTATTATGAAACGTACAAAATTGATTTCATTACTGATGTTGTCGGCGATAGTTATTCCAGCCACAACAGAAGCTCAGACTAAAGTTGCAAAAGACTCTTTATCTGAGACGAAAGAAGTAAAAAACCGCAATGTGATGCTTAATGCGTCAGCAGACAACCAACCTAGACAGATTTCTATCGGCCTGCCATCCAGTCTTTCGGCTTCTATTTATGAAGATGGTCTGCCTGTATCGTACAATATATGGCCTTGTCTACCCTATCTTTATTGGACGGGTACTGCCGAGCATGGTCGTATGGGCTTACTATCTCTTGGCGAAAGTGCTATAACCAACGGTGCTGTAAACTATGCAGTACTATCTTATACACGTGAGGGTAGCGACAAGTTTGAAGGTCATATCAACTACACCACAAACATATTCAATCTGCAACGTTTTGATCTGTCAGTTGCCGGACCTATAAAGAACGGATGGAGCTATTCATTCGGTGTATACACCAATCTTGATCCGGGCTCTAACAAGTTGGCCGATGTACAATATTCTACCGACATGAAGATAATCAAGGCTGCTCTTACCAAGACTTTCGCCAATAACAGGGGTAAGATGAGCCTATTCTACAAATATGCCTATACCAAGAGCATGGGCGACAACTACGGACCCTTTATATATAATGGTGACGGTAGTGTAAGCGAGTACAACGGATTCCGTCTAGGGCATGATGGATTTTTACCTGCCAACGGCAATATAACATACAAAGATGTTGTTACAGGCGAGACAAAAACTTATGACCGCAAAGACGGTATACATGCACTAAACAATAGTCTTATATTCAATCTCAACTATAACTTAAATAGTAACATGAACCTTGACGTACGTTCTAAGTATAACTACGCCAACTCATACTATTCTACATTGGCATTAGCTGGTACAGGTGTAGCTACAGCCACATCAGGATATACATATGCTTACGACAACGGGAATCATAATGCAGGCGATGTTTTCACAGGCAAATTCAACAACCGTTACCTGCTTAGAGATATTGGTTGGGAACGCGACTGGATGACAACTGCCGAACTAAAAGGCATTAATAAGAATAGTGCACACAAGTGGCGCTTGGGCATGAACTTCTGGTGGAACCGCCAAAGCATATCTGCCAGCACTGGTGTATATGCTCACACAGTAGAAGCTAATCCGGTATGGCTAGATTTCAATGGCAGTCAAGGCTTTGCCCTAAATACCGGTGGCGAATATTATAACTCACACGAGGTAAAGGCCGCTCTTTATGCATCAGACGACTGGCAGGTAAACAACCGCCTATGGCTATCTGCAGGAGTACGCGGAGAATACTTCGGATTGGGCGGAACAGATGCTCTTGCCTATCTCAATGCTACAGACAAAACAGCTACTTATCCAAATAATATCCGTACTATAGGTTATAGCATCAACAATGGTACACTGACACATTTCAGCAACAACTGGATTAACCCTGCTGCTACAATCCAGGGACGTTATACTATCTCTAATGGTTTCGGGCTACTGGCAGAATATGTTTATGCCATGCAGCATCCTAACTCACAGGATTATGCCGGTCCATACATGCCAATACTTGATCCGGTCAACATCCATCTGGGCCGTGCCGGTATATTCTGGAACAAATCATGGATGAAACTCGTATCTCAGGTTTCTATCATCTCACAGAGCAACTATAAGAGCCGTTCACAATTCACTAACCCTAACAAGGCTTCTGATGTAGTAACGATCCCTATCACAAATAATGTACAGACTATGGGTTGGACAACCGATGTTGTATTAACACCGTTCAAGGGATTCACCTTCCACGGACTACTAACATTACAGAATCCAAAATATAAGAATTTCAATATCACAGCTAATTTCAGCGACGGTACTTCTAAGTCTTACGATTTCAGCAATAAGATCACCACAGGTGTAAGCAAGACCATCATAGAGTTAGACCCTAGTTATATGTTTGGTAAGTTCCGCGTATGGGCTAGTTTCAGATACCAGAGCAAACAATACATCAACAAGACTAACACATTGTATTTCAATGGTCGCTGGGAGACATTCGGTGGTCTGGACTACAGCGTAAACAAGTTCCTGAGTCTGTCATGCAATGTTATCAATTTCTTCAATCAGAAAGGTGCCAGCGGAAGTATCGGTTCAGCCGACTTAATAGAAGATGTATCTGCATACAAGAATTATCTGATGGCCGGTACATACATACGTCCGTTCACTGTTGAGTTCGCAGCACACATTAATTTCTAAACCAACAAAATATCCTCACCCTCAATACGTTATATAATCGTGTTCGGGTGAGGTTTTATAAAATATTATTATGAAAAAACAATTCTTTATCACATTAGCCGCTTTATTCCTTACTATAGGGGCAAGCGCACAAGATGCACCTCAGGCTCAGACCGAGAGTGGCATTCTTGAAGGTATCAACGAATCAGGCATCAAGGTATTCAAGGGTGTACCCTTTGCAGCACCTCCGGTTGGCAACCTCAGATGGGCAGCTCCACAACCTGTACAGAAATGGGATGGCATACGCAAGGCTGATGAGTTCGGACCTAATCCTATGCAAGAAAATGTGTTTGGCGATATGATGTTCGGCACTAAGAAAATGAGTGAAGACTGTCTCTATCTAAATATATGGACTCCGGCCAAGACTATGGACGAGAAATTACCAGTATTCATATACTTCAATGGTGGCGGACTAATGGCCGGTAGTGGCAGTGAACCAAGATATGCAGGTCTGTCAATGGCCCGTAGAGGTATTGTGGCTATCACGGCTAACTATCGTGAAGGCATATTCGGTTTCTTCGCTCATCCACAGTTGAGTAAGGAAACGTCATACAAAGGTTCGGGTAACTACGGGTTCCTGGATCAGGCAGTAGCGATCAAATGGGTAAAAGATAATATTTCAGCATTCGGAGGCGATCCTGACAGGATTACTATTATGGGCGAATCAGCCGGTTCTATGTCTGTAAGTGCGCTTATGGCATCGCCACTTACACGTAACCTTATCAGTCAGGCAATGGCTTCAAGCGGTTCGGTACTTGGTTCCAGACCTGTTTTATCTCTCAAAGAGGCCGAAGAGGCCGGTGTGGAGACAACCAAAAGATTAGGATGTAAGTCAATTAAAGACCTTCGTGCTCTCTCGGCAGACGAACTTATGAAGTGTGCCGCCGTAAAGAGTGTGCCTTCATATAATATAGACAATTACTTCTTTACTGAACAACCAGCCGAAACTTATGCCAAAGGCGAACAGGCTCAAGTACCATGCCTAATAGGCAATAACTCGTCAGAGATGGTTCCAGCATATATACTGCAAGGTAAACCGGCAACTATAGAGAACTTAAAACCAATAGTAGAGAAGGCATTTAATGTATCTGCTGACAAACTTCTGCCTATGTATGGCATTAATACCGATGCAGACATCATGAAACTTCCTGGGTATCAACTAGCTGGTGATATATTTATTGCTTATGCTACCTGGAAATGGATGGATGTACAACAGCAGACTTGCAGCAAACCTGTATACAGATATGTATTCTGCCGTCCACGTCCCGACATGGTTATAAAGAATAAAGAAGCCGGTCTGGCTGGAGGAGTACAAGATAAGAAATCGGATGCACCAGCAGCACCAAAGATTCCGGGAGCGATCCACTCAGCAGACATAGAATACGAAATGGGCAATCTGTCTACAAACAATGTATTTGCATGGAACGCAGACGACTATGCTGTATCTGATATCTTCCAAAGTTATTATGCGAACTTCATTAAGACAGGCAATCCTAACGGTCTTGGCCTTCCTGAATGGACACCAATCAACGGTCAGGCTGTTGCTCCTGTAATGCAGATAGATGTTAACACATATCTTAAAGCAGACCCTCAGATGGAAAATAGGTATAAATTAATTGATAGTGGCAAAAGTGCTATGAACACAGTAAAAAAATAAAGTAACATTTTTGCTTATTCAGGAAGACAGAAGGGCGACTGTATCAATACAGTCGCCCTTTATTTATTTCAGTAATACATTTTCTCTATGGTATCGGCAAACTCCTTCTCATCTATACAAGAACCGTGCCTTACTTTCAACCTATAATTGTATATCGTCTGCGGCGAATAATGAAGGAAATCTGCAATGTTAACACTCTCGGTAATGCCAAGGCTTACCAGCGCATAGATACGAAGTTCGGGCGTTAGCACTTCAGCAGAAGGTACAATAATCTTCTTATCCGGCTTCATCAGTTCGTTAAAGCGATCTATAAAGTCTGGATGCAACTGCATGAATGCTTTGTCAAACTGTTTGTAGAAATCTTGCAGATATTCATCCACAGCCGTAGACGAATTAAGCGACTTCTTGGCATTGTCTACTTTTCCTGCAATAAGCATATTATATATGCCACGTTTATATTTCTGAACATCGCTTATATATCTGGATACCAAGAGGTATACATTCATAAAGTTATTGTTGCGCAGCTTCAGTTCATCTTGCAGACGTATGTTATTGTCTTTGAGCTGCTCTCTCATGATATCTCCCTCTTTTACAAGCTCATTAAGTTTGATATTCATATTCTCTACCCTCTGCATCATCTCTGTCTGATGGCTGCGTTTCTTTATTATAAGTCTGAGCTCTATAAAAATAACGACAAGTGATAGCACAAGTAATGCTATGATTATACCCATGTATGTAGCCCTTCTTTCGAGTGCAGACTCAAAAGCCTTGGATATAATAGAGTAAGCCTTTACAATATCAAGACTTCGTCCCATATCCTTATATGCCTTGGCATTATCAGTACAAACCATAGCATAATCAAAGGCACGCTTGCTGTCTTTATCAACATATGGCGACTCAATAAGATATATCAGAGACTGTGCTTCACAGTTAGCCATGCTTATATCGTTTATAGCCGAATGTATCAGATAATAATAATACATCGTCTGATTACCATCCTTATGATAAGACTTTGCCAAGGCCACCTCTATCATTGCAGCCATTATAGAAGGTTGTGGAACTGTCTTAAGGCTTAATCGCATTCTTTCGGGCGCATGGTTACCCAAAACCATAACATTGTAATAGTCGTAACTCCATGAGTCTTTTGGCACATACTTGCCATATTTTGACCAACAAAGTTTAATATTTATACTATATGGATCTGTTTTATCGCCCAAACTGAATTTCTGAAGCCGCATATAATATTCTAAAGTAGCGATTGCATATTTGGCCTGCATATTAGGAGCTATCTTCTCTATAGGTCCGCAATCTCTCAACTGCACTTTTGCCAAGGCATACTGCCCCCTATAGATAGAAATCAGCAGTTCATCTATTTCTGCCTGTATAAAGAGATCTGATTGTTTCATATCCGATGCAAGTTCCTTACATCTATGGGCATAATAGAGAGCCGAATCGGCATCAAACTTCTGATATTCATCATATAGTCTTTTACATATCACATACTTGTCATTATCAAAAGTTGTTGTTTTGAGTGTTTTCTTCAACTGGTCTATTTCATCCTGATGGTTCTGCATATAGACATCACGCTTTGCCACGACATCATCTAGGCGCTTCATGGCGGTCTCAAGATCCACCTTCTGTGCCGAACATAATGATGAAACGAAAAAAGAGAATAATAACAGTTTTATTCTTTGAGCTTTCATAATATAAATTATGGTCCCAAAGATACACATTTCTGACGAATATAAGATATTTTGTACTAAAAAATAACAATACGAGCTATCGACACTCTTTAGTAAGAGTTCGATGGCTCGCTATAGAAATAATATTAAAGTTTATTCGTTAGCCGATGTAGCATAAAGGCCTATACCATGCACCGATAAACTCTCCTGAATGATTATAAAACACTAGCAAAGGGCAGATTAACCAAAAAAATGCGCTGTGTGCGAACACAATATATTGATTTACATCAAGAAAAGGTGTATTTATGCATTAAATGTACCTTAAAGTATTGCGCGCAACTGAAAATAACCCTATCTTTGCATCATCAAAAGGTTAATAGATTGTTTAGGTTAGTAGTAATAAATTTTAGGTTTAGTTATTAGGTTTTAAGGTAAAGTTAATAGATTGTACAGGTAATAACTTGGAGACCGTGAGGTTACCAATTATTAAGGAAATATTTTAAAAATAATAATAGGCGTTGAAACTCGTGATTTGAGCTTCAACGTTTTTTTTGTGTGGTTACGCAGATGCCCTAAAGGCTCTGCACAAACATTTTAGGAGTGATCTTCATCTTACGCTTAAACATCTCTCGGAAATTCTTAACGTCTTTGAATCCACAACTCTCACAGACGGTCTCAATATTGGTTGCTCCATGCTTAAACATCTGCACAGCCTTATAAATCTTGTAATCGTTTATAAACTCGATGAGCGACATTCCTGTCATCTGCTTTACTTTCTTGTAAAGAGAAGAATGACTCATGGCTAGCTTGTCTGCAAGGAAATCAATGCTGAAATCATCATTATTCAGATTGTCGTCTATGATCTCCCTACACCTTAACAGGAATATCTGTTCCTCCTTGGTGTAGTTGTTAGTCTTATTGGTTATGGAACTTGTCAACACAGCATTGTCTGTCTGCTCAATAAGGCGGTCAATTCTTTTTCTGAGGACCTTGAGTGAAATTGGCTTGGTCACATAGGCGTCAGCACCATTATCAAAAGCGGTGAGCATGTCTTCCTCGGAAGTCTTAGCTGTGAATATCAACACTTTTATGCTTGACAGCTTTCTGTCGGCTTTCAGTTTTCCAAGGAATTCCAATCCATTCATCTTCGGCATCATTATGTCGCAGATAATTACATCAGGTAGGTTCTTGACAGCTTGCTCTAAGCCCTCTACTCCATCACAAGCCGTGAATACCTTGAAGTCGGAAACAAGATTGCGCTCTAGTAACTGTATGGTCTGAGGTTCATCATCTATGATAAGCACAGAATGAGTGGCTGTGGGATTGCCTGCCAACTTGGCTACATCAAATGATTCAGGTTCAAGACTGTGGTCTGCATCTAAAGCGCATTGACTGCTATCAATTAAATCATCATCAGAATGTTTACGTTTTGGCATTGTGAAAATAAATTCAGAACCTTTTCCCGCCTCACTTTCCAAAGTGATTCTGCCACCATGAAGTTCTACGAAATTCTTCACGACCGACAAACCTATGCCGTCGCCCTCACTTTGTTTCTCGCCACGCTCTGTACGGAAGAAGCTTTCGAATATATTGTCGCGCATTTTTTCGATGATACCGATTCCATTATCCTTTACAGAAAACTGCACATCATCATCTTTATCTTCTATTGAGAAGACTACATTGCCGCCCTTTTTGGTATATTTAAACGCATTAGACACTAAATTCGAAATAATCATCTCTAGTTTTTCAGCATCAAATGTAAGCTGAATATCCGTCTTGTCACACTGAAAGGTAAACGAAATGTCTTTCTGTTCGCACAGGTTCACATAGTCCTCTGTAAGATTTTGACAGAAAGCCACTACGTTCATGCGTTGCAGAGCGAGTTTGAGTTTATCAGAATCCATCTTTCTGAAATCAATAATGCGGCTGATGAGTTTATTCAGTTTCACCGAACTACGATACATTGCATTGAGATAGGAATAAGGAACGTTGACGATTGACGTTTTAACATCCATCAATTCCTCAATCTGAGCTGCAATAAGGAATACAGGCGTGCGCAGTTCGTGAATGATGTTAGTATAGAATGTCATTTTAGCATCATTGAGTTTTTTCATCGTGTCTTTCTCTATCTCGCTTATACGCATATTATGCTTGATATCGAGTTCATAAAGATAGAACTTTAAAGCTGAGACAAACAGGAGAACGAAAAGAAATATCCAAAGTCCAATAGCCCACGTTGTCTTATACCACGGTGGTGTCACAACGATATTGAGCACAGCAGACTTTACCCAATGTCCGTTACTGTCAATACACCTCACAAAAAAATCATAAGTTCCAGGCGGAACATTCGTATAAGAGACCTCTCGCGAACCAGACAATTCACGCCAAGATGTTTCCAATCCTTTAAGGCGACATGAGAAATGAACACGATTTGGCGATTCAAGTTCGGGTACGGAAAAATGTATGGTGAAGAAGTTCTGATCATGAGAAAGGGTTATATTCTTTATGCTGTCACCATAAAGATTAAAGACCTTGTTATCATTGTTCAACAGATTTAGAGATGTGAGACTGACCTTATCATAAAGTTGCCTATAATGAATCAAGGCAGGATTGAACATGACTAATCCCTTTGTACTTCCAAAAAACATCGTGTGTCCGCTGAAAAGACTAGAATTATAGGTGAAAGTAGATGAAATATTTTCGTCGACATCGAATCTTGCAAAGGTCTGAGTTCTGGAATCAAACCTGAACAAACCGTTTTCTGTTCCCATCCATAACTGTCCCTTATGATCTTCCTCTATGGCTACAACATTATTATCTGTAAGTCCTTGATTATAATCATATTTACGTATTGTTTGATGCTTTTCATCTATGCAGTATAAGCCATAATATGAAATTGCAATCCACAGTCTTGCACGCGAATCTACATAAATATATTTTATGTCATTGGCTGGCAACCTCATCATCGCCGAGCTTGCAGAATAATGCTTCAATATTTTATAGCTGCGTCTGTCGACCTTGTAAACTCCAAGATGACTTGCACCAATCCAAACATAATCGCCATCACGCTGAATAGACGAACAGTTGACGCCAATAAGAGACTTGATGAGTTTTACCTTTCCGGTTTTCTTATTAAACACACTGATATTTGGTCCTCCCACCCAGATGTTTCCTAAGCCGTCATCGCACATTGTCCACACATTATTCTCATCATTCAGCTTGACAGAAGGCATACTGAACAATTCGAAATGTGAAGTGGCAATAGAATATTTTACTAATCCCTTTGTGTAGATAGCCATCCACACATTATCATTATCCTTCAACAACGAAACCACATTATTACCTGCAATATTGCTGTTTGAAGTGTTAATCACACGCGTCTGCTTCGTAGTCTTATCATAGATATTCAGTCCGCCGCCGTCAAGTCCTATGTAGATTTTGTTGCGGTCGTCAAGTACGGCTGTCACAATATCATAGGTAATGCCATGATTTGCCCTACTTAGCATCATGAATTTAGACTGCTTATCTGAATAGAGATTAACTCCAGCACGATAAGAGCCCGCCCATAAGTCATCGTTTTTATCTTTGAATAAAGAATAAATAGCATCACCACTAATATTACTGTTCTGCGGTGTACATTTCCTCAGCGTTCCATTCTTAGCAAACACTAATCCAGATCCGTCTACGGCAAAGACAGTACTACTTTTATAATCAACAACATCCATAAGATTATCAGGGACGGCAATGGGAGCCTCATAAAATTTATCTCCCACAACTTTTAACGCAAGGCTTTTACGTCCAATTCCATTACCAACAAATACAGCATTAGAATTTTTACTGTAATAGATGTTTATATTATAAGTGATGTTTATTTTCTTGTTTATCCTATAAAGGATGTGACTTGCATCAGCCGACAACACATAAAGTCCGGCAGAACCAACAGCAAGCAACTTACCATTTTTGAACTTGTTTATCGCATATATTTTGCACCCATGAGTAAGTTTACGAAATTTACAGTCGGCAGAGGCTGCACTTTTTATATAATAATCGCCGTTTTCATCAGCTGCGATAATATTTCCATGATTTATAAGTAAAGAGTTCATTCTTGACTTTAACATATAAGAACGTCGCTTATTAACAACATAAAATTTATGAAAAAGTCCATCACTGAAAGAATAAAAGTCCACGCCCTTATTAATGGCAATAACGAGTCCGTCGCTTACAGGCAATATCTTTCGCACATTATTGTCTGACAAAGAAAAGGCATCGTTAACATCGTGTCTGAATGTAGTAAACAGCATCCCATCGTAACGGCAAATTCCATTGACGGTTCCCATCCAAATAAATCCATGAGAATCCTGATTCACACAATTCACCGTGTTGTCTGGTAAACCGAATGTATTGTCTATAACTTTAAACTGCTCAGAGGCACTCAATCGGAAAAAAGACAAGATAAAGAATAGCGTTAAGCAAGATAGGCGATAATTATTTTTCATGAAAATATACATTCATTAATGATTTGTGCAAAAATACAAAATTAAAAGCTACATCACAAGAAATAAGACTAAATAAAAAAGGTCGACTCTTAATAAAAATCAAGAATCGACCAAACATTAAATCTATATAGTCCTATTGGGATTTTTATTGATAAACACGTACATAATCAATGTAGTATTTCATAGGGAAAGCACTATAGTCAATGCTTCCGCCATTGTCTCCGCCTAATGCAAGATTCAACCAGATAAGATCGCCAAAGTCTGTAACTGTATTGCTAAAAGGATTCATGCCACCACCACTAGGAGCACCACCACCATTACCATTAACTGTCTTTGATGTGCTTATTTCATTTATTAGTTCATCATCAATATAGATCTTCAAACTATCACTAGACCAATCCAAACGCCAGATGTGATATTTTGACGCCCAGTCCTTATCCTTGCTTATATAATTATCCATAGGCACAACCTTAGACTGCCAGTTTCCGCTCCATCGCTTGTCAGAGCCCCAGCAATAGTTAGCATGAATAGCAGGAACGCCACCAGAAGGATAAGACTCAAGAATGTCTATTTCACCACCAAGAGGCCATTCCCAAGTGTTTCCAACCTGCCAGATAGCAGGCCAAGAGCCACTTGCTGTAGGAATCTTTGCACGTACAAGCACAGTACCATATTTGTAGATGTACTTGCTTTGCATAGAAGCACTTGTGTATTCAGCATATTGTCTGTTTTGCTTCCAATCAGAACTTCCTGACTGATAATTTGGATTGTTTACTCTTTCCTTTCTGCCCTCAATCAGACAAGCACCCTTGCCATCAAGATAAGCATTGTCTGCCTGATACCACTGATCTTCGTGATTGCGCTGAAAACCATTTTCAAAAGACCATTTACTAGCATCTGGTTTTCCAGTTCCGTTGAACTCATCATTCCAAACAAGAGTCTTCCCGTTAAGTTGAAGCTTAGGGCTTGTTTCGTCAGGCTTTGTTGGGTCTTGGGTAGGCAATGTGACATAAAGCATCATTGTACTAACCTTGTCGTTGATTTTATAATCAGAAGAGTTTTTCAACGAAATAGGTAGTACAAAAAATGCATCGGTATTCTCGTTTCTTACAGGATTAGCCAACAATGTGCCACGATGAATAGTTATCGTCACATCATCAGACTTTTTCTGTCCAGCTTTCAGCGTAATATCTTTTGATGATAGGCTGTAAGCTTCCGTAGGCATTAACACTGCATTAGCATATTTTGCATAAACACCGCCAGTTGAAGCTAAAGCAATAGACTTATTTAAAGAATCACTGTTGATAACAATATCAGCCTTGCAGTCATTATCAGCTTTCTGATTCTGATACAAAGAAGTGTTGATTGTTATCGTGGTGTCTGTTTTGTCACCCTCCTTCAATCCCATTGAAGAATTACACTCACTTCCATTCCAGACTTCACGAGCCTGATTCAAAGCCAGCCATTTATAAGAACCGCTGTCAACATTGGCACGGTCTTCAAACTCCTTGCATGCAGATAATGAGCTTGCTGCCCAAAAAGCAGCAAACATCACCATCATACTTTTAATATTAATCTTGTTCATTGTGTTTTTATTTTGATTCAGGGTCATTAATTATTATTTGAGCATCATAGAAAGCAAACTCAGAAAGATTAAAATACTTGACATCACCAAAAGTCTTGGTTACGACAAATCTGAAATGAGTAAAATCATTCTTTGCAGAAAATACGTCAGAAGTGTATTCTGCTTGACTTCCTGAAGGGAGATTTGTATTTACAGTTCCTACCGTCTCCCAATTTGCGCCATCGCTACTTACCTGAAGGTCAAAAGCTTGAGGAGCAACTTGTGAGCCACTACGGTTTTTATACCAAATGACAAAATTCTTATGACTCTCATTCAAATCAATCTGAATATATTGAGGCAAAGGCTTCTGAGGGCTACTCCATCTTGCATGGAAGAATGTATTAACATCACCATCAATAAGGTTCTTGATAGGGCCTTCTGTTGGTTCCTGATTATCTGTGCTCAACTGGCTTGCAGTCAATGCGACCTTGGTTTTGTTCACCGCCACAATAGCTTTTGCCCTACCCGACATTGCATTGAAATCAGTGACACCGCCCTTATCGTTTTGAGCGTTGTAGGCTTGGAAGTGGAAAGAATAGGTTCCGTATTTCCTCAGCGTATTGCTGATAACAAGAGAATCGGTATATTTTGAAACTACAGTAGTAACCAACTTATTGTCAGAAGGATTTACATAAGAAATCTTCATATACTCATAAGCAGGAGATGCCTGTTTCCATTTAAGTTTTATACTTCCAGGCAATGAATCATACGAAATAGCCGAAGCATCCAGAGTCACTGGTTTTTCTGTATATCCAGAGAATTCAATGTTTGTGAAGTTGTCGTTACAAGAAGAGACAACACCGCAAAACGCAAAGACCAATATAATATATTTGATTTTTTTCATTGTTGTATAATTTATATTATTTATCCCAACCTGGATTCTGTGTAAAATTAGAATTATTATGCTTTAATATTTCAGACTGAGGTATCGGGAACAAATACATTTTATCATCCCAATTACGCTTCACAACTTCACGATTATAAGAGAAAGACCCATCTTGATTTTTCACAATGTGCATCTCTGTTATTGAAGATAACTTGCTGCCTTCTTTCCAACGGCGCAAATCCCAAAAACGGTGTCCTTCAAAAGCAAGCTCTACCATACGCTCATTCTCGTATTTATTCCAAAAAGCGTCATTTGAAAGTCCTGCAGGAAATGCTGGCATCTTCACATCACTTCTGTTACGTATCAGATTTACAGCTTCACTTGCAGACATTGTTAACTCAACATTTTTTGCATCTGCATTACCAAGGTATTTGAATACTGCCTCAGCATAGTCAAGATAGAACTCGCCCAACCTATAAGTTATCCATGAATGGCGCTTACTGTTAGAATTGGTTGCAGAAACGTTTACAGATGCATCAAGATACTTTTTGAGGTAATATCCTGTTGGAGTAGCTCCAGCGATTGGTTCACCATTCACACCACCATAATAAGTTTGTAATGGAGTGGAATTATACGTAGGCCAAGACTTGTCACCATTCAAAGCAACTGTCATTCCCAAACGAGGATCACGATTATCGTAAGGCTTATCTGGATTATACCCACTACCATTCTCATTCCAACGCATGCCCGTGGTCTTCATCTCATAGGCATCAACAAGGGTTTGAGTAGGACAATTACCAGAATTTCCACCTTCAACACCAATAGGGAAATTATTACGTTCAAGGCTGTTAAGATCTCCGATTCTCCTAACATAAATCATTTCAGAGGCTTTCCAGTTATCAGCCCCCCACAAGTCACTGTATTTACCGAGTTTCACATTATATTTTCCACATGAATCAATGACAGCTTTACTTGCCAAAGCAGCCTTATGCCACCTTTCTATATCATTTTTTTCATTGAACAATGGACTTGCCTGATAAAGCAAAGTTCTTGCTTTGAGTGCCAACACTGCAAGTTTGCTAGCCCTTCCTGTTTCGTTTGCAGCAGCATCATTGCCTAGTTTTGAATAGTCAGCAGGTAAACTGTCACAAATTGCGTCACATTCTCCAACGATAAACTTAAAGATATCATCGGCAGAAGTTCTTCCAAGACCATTTGCTTGTTTATCCGTAAGAACTTCTGTAGTGAATGGAACGGCACCATACTGTCTGGCAAGATTGAAATAATAATATGCACGAAGGAAACGTACTTCAAACTTCAATCTTTTGAAACGACTCATCTGAGCAATGTAATCCTGATTGAATTTATACTGTGAGAAATCACATTTATCACAAGTTGCAAGATAATAGTTAGCTTCACGTATCGCAGAATAGCTACCATCCCAAATACCAGACTTTGCATTAGATGGACTCCAAGCTCCATTAGTAAAGTCGTTTACACTACCTGAGCGCCAAGCATATTCCGACTCATCGCTGGCAGAAGCCAACATTCCATTACCATAAGAGCCGAAATCATAATCTAGCTTACCATATATATTTGTAACAAAGCCAACTGTGTTGGAAAATTCAGTGAACACATAATCCTTATCGTAATTATTGAATTCAGTGTAATCAAGTTCATCGTTACATGCTGCAAGCATCAATAAGCAGATTGAACCGCCGATTATTGTTTTTATTTTCATTGTTGTATAGATTAAAATTAGAAACCAAGAGCAACTCCCACTACAACAGAGCGAGTTAATGGATAATTATTTCCATATTGTTCAGGGTCTGACTGTTTAACATGATCAAAGCACAGCAGATCAACGCCTCTTACATAAACCTTTGCGGTCTTTATGTATTTTGTCTTAGCTAGTAAAGAATTAGCAAACTTGTAATACAATTCTATATTTCTCAACTTCAAGAACGAACGGTCTTCCAACCAAACAGAATTTGTTCGGAAGTTATTTTCATTACTCTCTGATGTAAGACGTGGGAATTTGGCATCGGTGTTTTCTGGAGTCCAACGATTCTCATAATAATAGTTACTAATATTGGTATTGTTTATCAAAGGCCAATACATTGACTTTGTATTCAATACGGCAGTATAGTTGCCTACGCCTTGGAACATCGCGTTAAAACCAAATCCCTTGTATTCCATTCCTATATGGAAAGAATAATAGATTTCTGGGCAAACGTAATTGTAACCTAACTTAACCTCATCATTTTCATTAATGAGTCCATCGCCATTCTGATCCTTATACTTGATGTCTCCAGGTTTAACCTGAGAAAATTGTTGTGCAGGACTGTTATCAATATCTGCTTGATCCTTGAAGAAACCAATTGCCTGCAAACCATAGATCTGCTCAACAGAATTGTTAGTACGTCTCAAATAATTGTATGCACGTGGTTCCTCACGCTCGTCAACGATTTTATTCTTTGACAACGTAAAATTAAGACCACCATTAACCAACAAGTCACTTGTGATATTCTTTGTATAGTCTGTTCCTAATTCCAATCCCCAGTTATCTACAATTCCACCATTTGTATATGGGCTCTGAGTACCAAGTACTGAAGAATTACGACCGCCAGCAGATACCCAAATATCACTTCGGCGTTGATAGAATCCATCTAAAGTAACATTTAATCCTTTAAACAAAGAAGCATCCATACCAAGATTATACTTATAGCTCTTCTCATGAGTAAAACTTGTTGAAGCCAAACGGCCTTCCTGCCAACCACTACTCCAATCATAGTTTCCACCTAGATTATATCCGTCACCGCCAGTGAAAGCCTGTTCCCAATATCCTTCAGTAGGAATATTGTCAACATTGATTACACCCCATGATGCACGTAATTTCAAGAAATCAACAAAAGAGATATTCTTCATAAAGTTTTCCTTTGACAGCACCCAAGCAGCAGAAACTGTAGGAGAGAATGCCCAACGATGACCAGGGGCCAACTTGTTTGAGGCAGCCATTGTCAAAGACAAATCTGCATAATACTTTCCCTTATAACCATAATGATTATACAAAGAAGCACTGTTACGATACCAAGTATTATTTTGTCCGTTGCTATTTCGGTACTCATAATTCCACATAAGTACAGAAGATATTGAATGGTCACCAAATGTTCTGTCATAATTGGTACCTATTCCGAAATTAAAATTCTTATTCTGCCAATCAAGCTTACTGTCTGAACTCATTGTTCCATCCTTACCACCAGTGTAATGAGAATATGCAGAAGGCTCGCCATTTGTCCATTCAGACACAGCATCACTGCCAAACTTATACTCTCTTGTATGGTTTTCCCAATATGCAGAGATATTATCGTAAGCTAATCTTGTCCATGCACTAAGTCCCTTTGTAACTGCTGACAAATCCTGATTTAACGTCAAGTCAGCAAACAAAGCTCTAGTGTGTGCTTTGCTATAAGCACGACCTTCTGTAAGTGCAACAGGATTAGAATATCCGTCCCATGTGGCATTACCACCCCATAATCCACTTTCAGTTTTAATTGGGAAAGATGCAGCTGGTACTGTATAAATTTTATCCCACAAGTTATCGCTTGACAGTCCTGGTCGAAGAGTTTCCAATAAAGTTCCATCAATATTAACAAGAACCTTAGTTGTATTTGTCAAGTCGATATCAAGGTTCGTTCTGAAATTGGCTTTAGAATATTTATTCTGTGTTGAATACCCATCATTCATATTAGGATTAGCAACAAATCCTTGATTGTCCTGAAGATTAATCAATGTGTAATAACGCATTCGCGTGCCACCTCCACGGAAACTAAGATTAAAGATGTTACTTGCACCTACATCTTTGAAACATTCTTTTATCCAATCCACATTAGGATAAAGGTATGGATATTTGCCTGACTGGAAAGCATTAAGTTCCAAAGCTGAATATTTAGGAGACTTACCGTCATTAACGAAAGCCTCATTCATTGCATTGGCATAAGTATATGCATCAGCAAATTCAGGTCTGCGCTCTTCCCAATTAAATGCATGGTCGTAAGAAAAATTTATCTCATTGCTTTTGTATTTACCACGCTTTGTTATAATATTAATTGCACCGTTTGCACCTTTGTATCCATATAAAGCTACTGCAGGAGCATCCTTTAATACAATTACATTTTCTACCTCTTCTGGAGTAATATAAGAAATATTTCTCTCAATACCATCAACCATCACCAATGGATTCTTGCCAGCAAGAGTCTGCAATCCTCTTACATAGAAAGTTGGCTCATAAGAAGAGTAATCACCTGTACCTTGCAATGTTGTTAAACCAAGAACATTACCAAATAGAGAATTACCTATATTCTTTGCAGAGCGATTATTGAAATCTGAATTTGCTGCAGAGGCAACAGACATTGTCGACTCACCAACAGTTTGCTTTATACCAAAGCCAATGTTAACGGGTTGAGAAGCATGGTCCATAACTATCTTTATATGTTTATTGCCATTCACAACAACTTGCTTCTTTGACTGGTCAGGAGCATCTACAATCAATTTATCATTCTGCGATGCACTAATTTCAAACTGTCCATGACTGTCGGAATATACTTTTATTTCAGGAGCACTAAGCACACCAATCATAGCACCCGATACAGGATTACCAGATTTATCTACAATTTCACCTACAATATTGTCGGCAAGGCCCTGTGCGAAAGAGTTTATGCCAAGCATTAATGTTGCAGCTAATAATATATGTCGTTTCATATAATAATATTATTTGTATTCTTTCATTAAAAAATTACCAACCAGGATTTTGTGTCAATCCATACCCCTTATTTATTTCTGTTGGTGGGAATGCTGACAAATACCACTTAGTATCAAAATTTGTCCACCATACTCGGGCAACATTTCCTAATGGGAATTTTTCATATCTGAAATGTGTCGGTTGCGATGCGTCCCAACCTTCACTGCCTTGTTTTTTATCTGAATAAGAGAAATTATAATCCTTGCCATCCTTCTGTCTGAATATTCTAAGTCCGTGAAGTGTTCTCTCGAAAAGATCAGCTCTTCTGTAACGAATCATGTCAAAAAATCTGGTATCTTCAAATCCTAGTTCACAGGCACGTTCATTAAGAATAGTATTTATTAAGTTAGTCTTATCATTGAAATCTGTTCCAGGCTGACTTTCTTTTAACCCTTGCAAACCGACACGTGAACGCACAACATCAACTTGCTTTATCGCATCATCAAAACTATTGTTCTGTGCTAATGCCTCGGCATAAATCAAATACATTTCAGATAGTCGCAGATAAGGCCAACATGTAACCCTACCCTTTTCATCATCCTTATTCATATAGAATTTATTATTGGCTAGACCTGTTGCATATTGTCCAGATTCAGATGAAGGACCACTGCTAGCTTCTCGTCCATTAATCCACAACTCTCCACGGCGACCGCTCATATTACCATTATCGTTAAGACTCCATTGTACATTATTCACAATCATTGTCTCATATAAACGAGGATCACGAGTAAGATCAAAGTTTTTATCCTTATTAACAAACATCGTGTCAAGACTGTTGTTTTTGCTCTCCTTATTAAAATCAAACGGTCTACCGTCTTTCCAAGAGAACATTTCCATATAGTCTTCCGTCGGAGTGTATCCACCAAATCCATTCCATTCTGTTACAAATTTAGAATCCCAGTCACTCCAGTCACCAGCATAACCTTTATACTTTACGCGAGTAGAGATAAGCATTTCAGTTGTTCCACGACTAGAATATGCATTGCGGAACGCTGCACGATATTGTCCTGGAGTAGTTCCAGCTGCTTGAACTAACTGATAATATCCATTGGCCTGAACAGCATCAAAGAAATCCTTGCAAGCCTGCAAACATGCTGTCCACAGTTCTGATTTGTATCCACCATACCAAGACTGATGTTTATCATTAGCCTCTTGGTTTCCTGTTGTGCAATAAGGGGTTGCAGAATTGAATAATGGAGATGCAGCAAAAACTAATATCTTACATTTCAATCCCATTGCGGCAGCCTTAGTAAAACGTCCGTCCCAGTTAGATCTATCTGCTTCATCAAGAACCCATGGTAATTGAGGAGCAGCTTCGTCCAACAACTTAACCATAAAATTAACAGTTTCTTCTACAGTCGCACGAGGCAAATCATAAACACCTTCTGTACCGTCAAAAGACTGTTTTGCAATAGGCAGTCCGCCATAATGACGGAACATATCAAAATAGCGTGAAGCTATAATACATTTTGCCTCAGCTTTAAGCCGTGTTTTTTCAGCGTCATCTATACCAGGAGTTTTATCTACATTCTCCAAGAATATATATGCCGCCCTAACAGCTGACCAGACATTCTCGCCACTATAATTAAATTTACCGGCATTACCAGGAAGGTAAGTACCTGAATAAAACTGGCGGTTTACTTCGTCCCAAGAATTGTGACTATGCCAACTATCAGAAAGAGCCTCAAATACTCCAGTATTCATTTTAACACCTACACCACCGTCCCAATAATATGGAAGACCATAATATAGTTTACTGTATGTATTCCAAAGGAAATCTCTTGTATATTCTGCATTATTAAAGATAGTATCTTTAGTTACATCACCACCAGGAGCTTTTTCCAAAAAGCTGTTGCCGAATTTGACTTCATCCACACAACCTGAGGTCACACTTAACGCCAAGAGCGCAATAGCTCCTAAAAATATATGTTTTAATTTCATATTGTTTATTCCTTTATTTTTTAGAATCCTAATTTAAGTGTCAAAGCAAACGACCTTGTCAATGGGTATGAAGGACGATCACTTGTTCTTGATTCAGGATCTCCCCACTTGAAACTGGTAAATGTTAGCAAATTGTATCCACTGAGAGCTAGGCTGCACTGATTCATACCAATTTGGTGCATAAATGGAAAATCAAAATTATAAGCGATCTGCATACTCTTAAGACGCAAGTAGCTTGAATTGACTTCATATAATGTAGAACCAGCATAGTTATTTGATGCATGGGCCATTGTTGCACGTGGGTATTTTGAATCCGGATCAGGATTTTCTGGTGTCCACGTATTGTCAAACTGATACTTTAGCAAGCCCTTGTTTCCTGTATCTCCCAATGGCTGACGGAAAGTTTCATCAAGCATACGACTAACGTTCCAAGCTCCAGTCCATTGAGTTGACACCTCAATATTTTTCCATGAAAAGCCTAAGTTTAGACCTAATATATATTCAGGATCGTCTGTATGTCCTAAACTATATGAAGCATCATTGGCATCAATAACACCATCACCGTTCAAGTCTACATACACACAATCGCCAGGTAATAAACCACCAGAATGATCAGCTATGTGTCTACCATATTGTGAATAATAGCGCACATCTGCGGTCTCATCATAAAGTCCCCAGAATTGACGTATATCTCTAGAACCGATACGATGTCCTTTTTGGTACATGTAATCATAGTTTTGAGGAGCCTCATACATTTCTTTTATCTCATTTTGATTATAAGAGAGATTGCCTTCTATCCAATAGCGGAATTTGTCTGTGATGTTATCACCCCATTTCAATGTTAGTTCATATCCCCAACTGTCGACCTTTCCAAGGTTTGCGTATGGAAGAGTGAATCCTAACACTGTAGGAGCAGTCATATTCTGCAGAAGAATATCCTTTCTCTTTTCGTAATAATAATCAAATGTTGCTTTAAGGCGATTGCCTAAGAAATTCATATCTACACCATAGTCCTGCTTGAATGAAGTTTCCCAAGTTACATTCTTATTGTGTTTCTGTCCTTCATAAGCTCCAGGCTTATTACTTGAAACATTAGTTCCAAAATTGTATCCTCCTCCAATTCCATAAGGATCAGAAGTATACATAAAACGGTCACCACCTACTTTATCATTACCAACAAGTCCCCATGAACCTCTTATCTTGAAATAAGACACAACATTCTTCAAATTCTTAAAGAATGGTTCTTCACTTGCTATCCAACCAACAGAACCTGCAGGAAAGAAACCATAACGCTTATCTGGGTCAAAGTTCTCAGAGCCATTGTAACCTGCATTAAACTCTGCCATATATCTATTGTTCCAATCGTATGTGACACGTCCAACAAGACCTACATAACCTGTTGGGATATCAGAATACTGTGATGGATAATATCTCTTTGACTGATTATAAAGTAGCAAACCACCAACATGATGAAGTCCGAAAGAATGACCATAATCAAGACTCGCCTCCATATACCAGTTGCGCCCCTTACCGAAAGCTTCACCATAACCTAACTGAGAGTTCGCACCATTCTTTCGATATTCAATAGAGCCATCAGGTTGCAATACTGGATTATAGGTAGCAGCACTACTACTACGTTGTTTCGTAACCGTATAGTCACTATTATATGAACCTTTTATTTTCAAGGAAAGACCTTCTGTTATAAAGTCTAATTTTTGGTTTAAGATAACATCGGCATTAAGAGTATTAGTACTTGATGCCATATAGCCCAAACCATAATATGATCCAAGGCCACTCGCACCAACAAAAGGCAACTGATAGTCATCATAGTTGGTGGCAGACATCACATACTTTCCATCTACAATACCAGGACTAGAGAATGGTGTTGCCCAATACAAATGGCGGAACAACTGGTTATTATCTTCGCCTGAATATGGAGTGTTTTTATTGTCAACTCTGCCACCTATATTAACAGACAATGTTGTTGCCTTTGTTAATTCAAAGTCTAAGTTTGCACGATAATTAAATCGGCGATACTTAAAGTTAAAGTCATAAGGCAAAGACTGCTGTTTAAATAGTCCGTCCTGGGTATAAGCACCCATTGACACGAAATATTTCACTTTCTCTGTACCTCCAGAAATATTAACATTATGCTGTGTTTGCAAAGCCGCGTTTTTAAAGCAATAGTCTATCCAGTCTGTATCTGGGAACCTGAGTGGGTCAGAATGGTCCTTAAACTTTTGCATAATCTCATTTGAGAAAGGTGTTTTTGTATCAGCTGCATCATTCTTAAGCATTTGATTATAATAGCTGCCATATTCATAAGAATTAGCCAACTTCAACATATTCGTAGGAATGATAACACTTGCAGATGTAGATACAGAAATATGCGCTTTTCCTTCCTTACCTCTTTTAGTAGTAACAAGGATTACACCATTAGCACCTCTGACACCGAAAACAGCCGTAGCAGAAGCATCTTTCAACACAGTTATGCTCTCAACTTCATTCGGGTCTATTTCATTGAAATCTCTTTCAACTCCATCAACTTGTATCAAAGGAGAGGAATCTGCCCATGTTGCTTTACCACGTACAAGGACTGTGGCTGCATCAGCTCCTGGCTCGCCCGAATACTGGATAGAAGACAAACCAGAAACTGCACCTGAAAGCATATTAGTGATTGAGCCTACTGGAGTCTTCAACAATTCAGACCCTTTTATTCCAGAAATAGCACCAGTGACAGTAACTTTCTTCTGTGTTCCATAAGCAACAACCTGTACGTCTTTCAACGTAGTTGAATTGTCCACCATTGTAATACGTAAAGGGCTCGAAGAAGCTTTAGCTTTCTGTGGTTCATAGCCAATCGAAGAGATTTGAAGCACGGCACCAGCAGGTGCGTCAATTCTGAACTTTCCCTCCATATCAGTAATAGTGGCTTGTTTTTCCCCTATTATTCGTACTGTGGCGCCAATAACACTTTCGCCATTACTGTCTAAAACAGTACCTGTTACATGTAATGTCTGATGCTGTTCCACTGCATTGATATTAGGAGAAACAACAGCCTTAGCTTTTATTGAGAAAGGCGAAATCAGACTAATCGCGACAAACATGAATGAACAAGTTGCGCGATTTCTAAAATCATAATTCATATTAATTATTGACATTAAATTATTAATAATTCACATTGGATTAACTGATAGTTATTAATCTTTCTATAAACATTTAAAATTTTCATCGGTATTGGTTTTCGTCATTAGATTTTCCAAAAACAGGAAGATCGTCAAGGTGATAGGTTTACATTATACATAATCATTTCATTAAGAGTTTTGAGTACATTATTAGTTATTATTATGCAAAATTACAAAAAAGCACCCCTTATCTTAGACTTATTTTCGTAAAAGCAGGGGTGTTTTTCGTAATTCGTTATTATTTATTAAAATCTGACAGACTCCAACTATCACGCCACTCTATTATAGGCTTGTCATTTTTGAACTCAATTGGCAACCAAACATACCTTGCGTCACTTGGATGTTCTGGTCTCCAGATATCAGCCATAAAGATGAACTTTCCATTCACATTCAATACATAGGTACTCTGACCGCCGAATGTTAAGTCAGCACCCTTACCAACACATGGATTTGGCAACTGCTTCCATGGTCCCATAATGTTGTTTGCAGTAAACAATCTAGCTTTGTTTGGTGCCCATCCTGTACATCCACTTGTAATCATCCAATATACACCATTTCTCTTGAATACAGCAGGAGCTTCATTCATTTCAGAAATAGCCATTCTAGCATATTTACCAGTATGAGCAGTGTAGTCATCGGTGAGCTCAGCTATCTGTAAAGTCAAATTATCTTCAGATGAATAGATATGATAAGCCTTTCCATCTTCATCAACAAAAACAGTCTGATCACGTGCCATTTGTCCGCTTGCAAGATCTCTTTTTACAAACAAGCCCTTCTTTACAGCATCATACCATTCAGGAGTCCACCACTTCAATGCTATCATGTCGGTGTAATGAGAATTTACATCAACAGTATCCTTACCTACTATATTAATAGGATAGACATTTGGATTTACTCGTCCAGAATGAATGTACTTATACGGTCCGGCAACATTGTCACTTACAGCCACACCATAGCGAGCAGCAGAATACCCATTACCCTTTAGTTCGAGATGAAACAACATAACAAACTTTTGGGTTTTCTTGTTGTAAACTACCTTTGGGCGTTCCAATATGCACCCCTTGGCAATGTCACTGTTTTCATCGTTAGATACAGCAAGCGCTACTCCACGATTTATCCAATCAACAAGGTTTTTTGACGAATAACAAGTTACTCCAACCATCGCCGAGCTGGTTGTATCAGACTTGTGTTCACCAAACCAATAGTAAGTTCCATTGTAATTTATCACACCTCCACCATGAGCATTGATGTGGACACCGTTGTTGTCCTTCCAAATTTCACCAGGATAAAACTTCTTAGATGCGCTCCTTCCGACAATCTGTGTCGGCGATAACGCTAATAACAAAAATAGACTGATTATTAGTTTTGTTTTCATAATTAAAAATATAATGACTGCAAAATTAAACAAAATTAAACAACAGAACGGTGTAATTTTCGTATCATAAGAGGTGAAATTCGTATTTTGCCAACGTAAGCTTAAATTGCAAAAAAACATTTTTTTATTTTGTGATTTCAGCAACTTTTATTTACCTTTGTCAATAATACAGGAAAAGACTCATTTACCTATTTCCTTTATAAAGCTACAAACAATATGAAGATTTTTGCTATTGGAATGAACTATGCCGAGCACAATAAAGAACTACACGGCACGTTAAATAAACCAGAAGAACCCGTGATTTTCACAAAGGCTGATACTGCTTTACTGAAAGACGGAAAACCTTTTTTCATTCCCGACGACATGGGAAGGATTGAATATGAAACAGAATTAGTGGTGAGAATATGCAAACTGGGTAAAACCATTCCAGAGCGTTTCGCCCACCGATATTACGACGCAGTGACTGTTGGAATTGACTTTACTGCACGTGAACTGCAAAAGAAGTTGAAAGATGCAGGAAAGCCTTGGGAAATAAGCAAGGGATTTGATGGTTCGGCTGCGATTGGTGACTGGATGGAGAAAGACAAACTTAAAGATATTCAGTCTTTGCAATTTCATCTTGACATCAACGGCAATACTGTACAGGAAGGTTTTGCTGGTAACATGCTTTACAAAGTTGACGAAATCATTTCTTACATCAGTCGCTATTTCACAATAAAGACTGGCGACCTACTTTATACCGGTTGCCCTACAGGTTGCGGTCCGGTACATATCGACGACCACTTGGAGGGTTACCTAGAAGACTACAAACTTTTAGATTTTAATTGCAAATAGATCGCTGACTAAATATTTTCAAATAATGCTTGTCTTTTGAGATGTTTCGCTAAATATATATTGGCAACAGTGATGTTGGCTGTTTGCTTCACGCTCTCAGCCTCACAGAGATTCTTTAACTTGACTTACGATCAGGTAAAGATAGATTCTGCACTGCCTCATGTCACGTATTCACTTCCACTTGGACTTGATTATCAAGACTCGATATATAAAGTAAGCATTCTCTATCCCGACTTTGTTGAATTGCCACAAGCTGACGTTGAGCAATACAATAAGATATCCGGTGCCCCTTTATCTGAATTGCCTGTAATAAATCAGTTTATTGCTGTAAATAGCAAACAGCCATGCCTTGTTGTATCATTCTGCCCCATCGTCTTTCGAGATGGGCATTACCGCATATTGGCAAGTTACATGCTAAAAGTTGAGTCATCAGCAATCAACAAAACTAAAGCCAAATCATCAGCAGCAATTTCAAGATCAACAGTTTTATCATCAAGATACGCAACATCTTCAGTGCTTTCATCGGGACGTTGGGCAAAGATAAAGATTGCATCATCAGGCGTATTTGAACTTACAGATGCGCTTATAAGAAAGGCGGGATTCTCTGATATTTCCAAGGTACACGTATATGGTTATGGTGGAAATCTTCAAAACGAAATACTTAATGAGGATGAACTTGTTGCCAACGATGATTTGAAAGAAGTGGCTTTATGCAATAGTAACGGAAAGAGATTATTTTATGGTCAAGGTCCTATTTCATGGAGTAGCAACGATGCAAGCAGACGCACCCGCAATCCTTATTCTGATTACGGATATTATTTCATCACACAAAACGATATAGAACCGCAGACTACTGATTCAGCAACCTTCATAAATTCATTCTACCCTTCAGCAAATGACTATCATTCTCTTTATGAGGTAGACGGATATTCATGGTATCATGGAGGACGAAACCTGTTTGACAAGGACGAGATTACAACTGGAAACAGTAAGAATATAATCCTCAATAATACTGCCAATGCCAAAAGCGGAAAACTATCGGTTAACGTTAGCGCAGGTAGTAACTCAATGGTGCAGGTAATGCTTAACGACTCGATACTTGGCACGCTTGATATTTCGTTAGGAAGTTACGACAATGGTAACGAGGCAGGCAACACGTATTACATAAATAACTTAAAGGATAAGGAAAACGTTTCTATAAAGGCATTATCTGGCGGTCCTATTCGTCTGGATTATGTATCAATGGCATGGGACACTCCTATTGCAGCTCCAGATATTATGAAGGGTGCATTTCCTATTCCTGAATACGTAAGTAACATTTCAAATCAAAACCACCATGCTGACAAACAAGCTGACATGGTGATAATAATTCCTACATCGGGAAAGTTACTTGAGCAAGCCGAAAGACTAAAAAAGTTTCATGAGACTCATGACTCATTAAGCGTGAACATCGTGAAGGCTGACGAACTGTATAATGAGTTTTCAAGCGGAACACCCGATGCTAACGCCTATCGAAAATATCTTAAGATGCTCTACGACCGAGCTTCAACAACAGCAGGGGCGCCAAAATATCTGCTATTATTTGGCGATGGTGTATGGGACAACAGAATGCTCACTGCAGACACCAAGACATACGACAAGGATAATTATCTATTGTGCTATGAAAGCGAAAATTCGTTTAATTCAATCACATGCTACGTTGATGATGGTTTCTACGCACTTCTTGACGACGGTGAAGGGGGCGACCCACAAAGAAAAGATACACCAGACATCTCGGTTGGAAGATTTCCTGTAACATCGGCTGCCGAGGCAAAGATTATGGTTGACAAGACCATTAACTACGTGAACAACGAAAATGCAGGAGCTTGGCAAAACACAATGATGTTTATGGGTGACGACGGCAACCAGAACCTACACATGGACGATGCCAACACTGCAGCCGACATGATGGCAGAGAAGTATCCAAACTATCTAATAAAAAAGGTGATTTGGGACGCCTATAAGAGAGAGACATCTACTACAGGAAACACTTACCCTGACGTAACGAAAATCATCAAACAGCAGCAAGCCACTGGAGCCCTTATAATGGACTACGCTGGACATGGCTCTGAAATAAAAATTTCACACGAGTCGGTACTTGGACTTAACGACTTCGCTACATTCAAGAATAAGGCTTTGCCTTTGTGGATCACAGCCTCATGCGACATCATGCCTTTTGACGGTACTACAGCAACAATTGGAGAAGCTGCCGTACTGAACGAGAACGGTGGCGCTGTGGCTTTCTTCGGAACAACACGAACTGTATATGCTCAATACAATAAGGTGCTAAACATGGCTTACCTGAATTATGTGCTTGACTACACTGGCGGGAAAGCGAATACAATAGGTGACGCACAAAGGTTGGCAAAAACAGAAATGATAACTACCGGCAAAGATCTTACAACCAACAAACTACAATATTCACTGCTTGGAGACCCTGCAATATCACTCATCAAACCAAGCCAAAACATTGTAGTCGACTCGATCAACGGGGTTTCTACATTATCTTCAACATTCCCTATATTCAAAGGTGGAAGCATTGCCAGAATATCAGGACACGTAGAAAATACAAATTCCCTAACCGGAATTATTACGGCTACGGTAAGAGACTCAAGAGAACTAATAACATGCCGACTAAATGATCCTACCGAAGCAGACAGTGCATTTCAATATTACGACCGCACAAAAATGTTGTATAATGGATCAGACAGCGTAAAAGCAGGCAAGTTCGCTTTTTCTTTCGCTGTACCAAAAGACATAAATTATAGCGATGGTACTGGACTTATAAACCTATATGCCGTAAACAGCGATAGGTCAATAACAGCAAACGGACATTCTGATCACTTCAAGGTAGGAGGATCTGATGTAGCTGCGAACGATTCAATAGGTCCCGCAATATATTGCTATCTTAATTCTCCTTCATTTGAAAATGGTGGAAATGTGAATGCCACCCCATATTTCGTGGCACAAATAAAAGACGAGAACGGAATAAACGTCACAGGAAGCGGAATTGGTCACAATTTGGAACTTATCATAGACGGTAAAGCCACAATGACGTATAATCTGAACGACAATTTTAGTTATGATTTCGGAACTTATAAGAGTGGAACAACATACTATAACATTCCAGAACTGACTGAGGGTAGGCACAAACTGCAGTTCAGATCTTGGGACATTCTCAATAATTCATCAACGGCACAACTTGACTTCAATGTAGTTAACAGACTTGAGCCAAATCTTTTCGGAGTGTCTTTGTCAAATAATCCTGCAACGACAACTACCACGTTTATTGTCAACCACGATCGTACAGGTTCTGACATGGACGTGCAGATAGAAGTTTTCGACATGAGTGGCAGAATACTGTGGAAACATTCAGAAACTGCCATACCAACTTCCAGCGTCTACACTGTGACTTGGGACTTATGTACAGACGGAGGAAATAGACTTCACACTGGTGTTTATCTATACCGTGTTAAGATTGCATCTGAAGGAAGTTCAAAAGTAAGCAAGTCGCATAAACTGATTGTGATTGACAATAATTAGCCATCAAAGACGTTTAAACTAAAAGACTTTATATGAAGAAATACATTATAATATTGTCGCTGATTTTAACGGCAATGAATGCATCAGCACAGAAGACGGATATTTTCAATCCTGTGCGTACAGCCGTAACGTCTCAGACGATTGCCCCAGATGCTCGTGCTGCAGGTATGGGCGACATAGGTGCTGCTACTGATCCAGACGTTAACTCGCAATATTGGAATCCAGCTAAGTATCCATTCACTATAAGCCGTGCAGGAATAGCACTCAACTACACACCTTGGCTACGCCAGCTTGTCAACGATATGGATCTTGCTACAATTGCTGGTTACTATCGCATTGGCAACTACAGTGCAGTGTCTGCCTCAATGAGGTATTTCAACATGGGAGAAGTTATGATGAGCAGTTCAGAAACTGGTTCTGGAGACATGACTATCAATCCGTATGAAATGTCATTCGACGTGGCTTATTCGCTAATGCTTTCAGATAAATTCTCTATTGCAGCAGGTGTGAGATGGATTTATTCAGACCTTACTTATGACTACAGCGAGGCCACTTCACCAGGAAGTGCATTTGCGGCAGATTTGGCAGCCTATTATCAAGACTACATCAACATTGGGCAACGCGAATGCCAGTTAGGACTTGGGCTGGACATCTCAAATATAGGAAGCAAAATTAATTTCGGCAGCGACCAAAACAGTGAATTCATACCGACAAACATGCGTCTTGGAGCATCTCTTATGATTCCACTAGATGAATTCAACAGATTTACCATTGCAGCAGACGCTAACAAACTTCTAGTGCCAACATACCCTATCAAAAAAGACGACGAGTCAAGCACTGATTATGAAGCCCGACGACAGAAAGATTATTACGATGTGTCGAGCATCAGCGGAATATTCAAGAGTTTCAGCGATGCACCAGGCGGTTTCAAGGAAGAGATGCAGGAAGTAAACTGGAGTTTGGGAGGTGAATATACCTACAACGACAAATTCTCTCTGCGTGCAGGTTATCATCATGAAAGCGAAAACAAGGGTAATCGTAAGTATTTCACCGTTGGAGCGGGCTTCAAAATGAACGCTTTTACTTTAGATGCTGGCTATGTGATTGCGACAGCAAAGAGTAATCCACTTGACCAGACATTAAGGTTTACACTTGCATTCGATTTGGACGGAATAAAAGATTTATTTAAAAAGAAATAATGATAAGAGTAGGAATGGGATACGACGTTCACAAACTTGTTGAAGGTCGAGATTTATGGTTGGGTGGAATAAAGATAAACCACTCATTGGGTTTGCTTGGGCACAGTGATGCCGATGTATTGATTCATGCTATATGCGATGCTATTCTCGGTGCGGCAAATATGCGTGACATAGGCTATCATTTTCCAGACACTAGCGAAGCCACTCTGAATATGGACAGCAAGATTATATTAAAGAAGACTATTGAACTCATTACAAGCAAGGGTTATCACATAGGGAATATCGACGCGACTGTTTGTGCCGAGCGACCAAAGATTAATCCACATGTACCAGATATGATAAAGTGCATGGCTGAGGTTATGGGCATTGACGAAGACCAGATTTCAATTAAAGCAACGACCACCGAGAAACTCGGATTCACTGGGCGTGAAGAAGGTATGTCTGCCTACGCCGTTTGTCTTATTGAAAAATAACGGAACTAAATAAACTATAAAAAGTGGCATTGTTTTTGTAATAGTTTACATAAAGTGCTATTTTTGCATTAATTAAAAATAAAGATTATGGAAGTACAAGATTTGGACAAGAGAATTAAAGAACAAGAATATGGAAGAGGATTTGCACTTTCAGCTGCATTTCCAGCATTGATGCGCAAAGTATATCTTTGGATGACTTTCGCGCTCGCAATTAGCGGAATGGTTGCTTATGGTGTCGCTACATCGCCCAACCTGCTGAGAGTTATCTACGGCAATAAACTAGTATTTTGGGGCATCATGATTGCCGAACTCGTATTAGTTTGGAAAATCAGCAACAGTGCGTGGAAGCCTAATCGCTCTCTTGCGTCAACGACATTCATGTTTACAATATTTGCGGCTCTCAACGGTGCCACATTGTCATATATCTTCGTTGCGTTCGCTCCTGCCGCTATCATAAAGACATTCTTTGTCACAGCGGGAACATTCGGCGTAACAGCTTGTTTCGGATATTTCACTAAGAAGGATCTTACAAGTCTGGGAAGTCTGTTCTTCATGGGAATCATTGGACTAATCATCGCATCTGTTGTCAATATGTTTATCATGAGCAGTACAATGGACTTGATAATAAGTTACGTTGGAGTAGCTCTATTTGTTGGTCTTACAGCATGGGACAGCCAGCGCATCAAGAATCAGCTTGCCATGGCTCAGGACATGAGCGAGGGTTCACAGAAGATTGCTCTGTCAGGTGCATTGAGCCTTTATCTAGACTTTATTAACCTGTTTATTTATCTATTGAGAATATTCGGAGGCAGAAACAATTAAACAGTGTTTTTACAAATACGCATTAAAAGAGGCTTCGAACGATAAGTTCGAAGCCTCTTTTTTTGTGCCCAATCTGATGCTTTAAAAGCTTGTTTACGTTTCCTCAATATGTATCATTTTGAACTAGCAAGTTCAATACACTGTTGCGATTTTCTACAATTCTAATAAAAAGGCACAAATATATCGATTTTTAATGCTAACTTTGTGACACCTTAAAATAGTAACATTATTAACAGTTCAAGAATATGCTTTTTTCAAAAAAGAAATTAGGATTATTATTCCTTTTTAGTGGATGCCTTTCGGTGGCATTTGCCGATATGAAAATCACTTCGCCCAACGGACAGTTGGAGGTGAACGTAAGTATTGACAAAAAAGGTAGCCATGAATATGGCACACCAGTTTTTACGCTCCGCAAACAAGTAAAAGGAAGCTATCAAAATGTTTTAGTGAATGCCCAGATGGGACTAACCACTAGCCAACAAGACTTTAGCTCTTTGAAATGGGGAGAAGTTGGAAAGAGCAAAAAGAACAAGATTGATTATACACTTTTAGAAGGAAAGCAAACGCATAACACAAAGACAGAAACAGAGCAAACAATAAACTTTGTCAATGCCAATCAGCAGGTACTTTCGGTAGTTTTCAAACTTACCAACGATGGTTTGGCTTTCCGTTATCAAATCAAGACTTTACAAGACGAGAAAATCCTCAAAGATTTAACAGTCTATCCTATCGCTGAAGGCACTAAACGCTGGATACAAAAATATATTCCAGATAGCTATGAAGCCTTTTATCCTCTTACTACAGTAGGATATGATGCCAACAGACCAAACAATCGTCTGTGGGCTTATCCTGCATTGATGGAAATATCAAACGGACTATACCTATTCCTCACCGAATCAAATATCACCTACAATCATTGTGCATCTCGATTAAACAACCAAACCAAACCAGACGCTTATCAGGTGGAATTTGTAGATCCTTCACAATCTACAAAAGGTGACAAGTGGGAATCATCATGGCGTGTTGTACTTGCTGGTAACTTGGCTACGATAGTTCAGTCTACAAGAGTGGCCGATGTTGCAGACCCAAATATTCTGAAAGAGACTAATTGGATTCATCCAGGAAGTGTGTCTTGGATTTATTGGGCTTATAATCATGGTTCACGCGACTTTAAGAAAGTAAAAGAATACATTGATTTGGCGGTCAATATGCATTGGCCTTATAGTTTGATTGATGCAGAATGGGACGAAATGGGCAATGGTGGTAATGTAGAAGATGCTGTTGCCTATGCAAACTCAAAGAAGATAGGAGTAATGGTATGGTACAATTCTAGTATGAATTGGGTAAGCAACGGAGCTCCTGGTCCTTTTTATAGACTTAACGACCCCGACAAAAGAGAAAAAGAATTCTCGTGGTTGGAAAAGATAGGTGTCAAGGGCATCAAGGTAGACTTTTTTAAGGGCGACGACGCACAAGACATGAATCTATGCATCGACATTCTTAAATCGGCAGCTCGTCATCATCTGATGGTGGTTTTTCATGGAGCGACCCTGCCTCGTGGATGGCAACGCACCTATCCGAACCTTATGACGACCGAAGCTGTTTATGGTGCAGAATGGTACAACAACAATGGAAAGATGACTCATGCTGCTGCTAGCCATAATGCCACTCTGCCGTTTACTCGAAATATAGTAGGCTCAATGGACTACACTCCTGGAACTTTTACTGATTCTCAGTATCCTCATATCACGACACATGCACATGAACTGGCTCTTCCTATTTTGTTTGAGTCGGCTTTGCTACATAATCCAGACCGTCCTTCAGCTTATGCAGCAATGCCTGCACTGGTAAAAAAGTTGTTTGCTACTTTGCCTACCGTATGGGATGAAACTCGCTTCTTGAGCGGATACCCAGGAACTTCAGTAGTTATTGCACGAAGAAAAGGCAATACTTGGTATGTGGGAGGTATTAATGGAACCGACCAAAAGCTGACGTTGACATTTAATCCAAAGCAACTTGCACCAAACGCCAAGACATTTACACTCTTCACAGATGGTCCCGATGGAAGAAGTTTTGCTATCGATGCAGCTAAAAACGCTCAGCAAACTCATAAAATCGATTGTTTGCCTAGAGGAGGTTTTGTAGCGGTCGTTCGTCGTTAAGTTTACTGAATAAAAAAAGAAGCCTTGAAAAGTTATTTTCTACTTTTCAAGGCTTCTTTGTATAGTGCTGTTCTGAATCTTATTTATCCATTAGATTCTTTTTACGATTATTTATTTCATTAAATCAGGTGGACAATCGTTGCTTGCACTACCCCAAATCTTATTAGGATTTGATCCCATAACGAATTTCAACACTCCATTTCCTTTCACCATTTCGTGAGTAATGTAGTTATGAGTATAAGGCTTTCCGTTATACGTTGCACTCTGTATATAGAAATTCTTATCTGAAACGTTCTCTGCTTCTATTACGAATTCACCTATCGTTACTTTTTTGAATGTAGGCGTTCCTATTACGTAATATTGTGAAGCAGGACAAACAGGATAGAATCCAATTGCCGAGAACATATACCATGCACTCATCTGTCCTGCATCATCGTTGCCACTAAGACCGCCAGGAACATCCAAATACTCATTGTCCAAAATGTGACGAACAATTCGCTGAGTCTTCCATGGTTCTCCTGCATAGGCATACATATAAGGAATCTGATGACACGGTTCATTTCCATGCCAATAATATGATTTTGTGAAGGTAGAATCGTCTGAAGCATTAGATATTCCGAAAAGGTAATCTAATTTAGACACATATTTGTCTTTCCCACCCATAACCTTAATCAATCCATAAACATCATGTGGAACATAGAAAGAATAATGAATTGCTGCTCCCTCAGTGATGAATGACACCCTACTCAAGATATCCTTGTTGTTAAGCCATTTACCATTCTTATAGCGTCCGTCAGCCCAACCGGTAACAGGATTAATAACATTTCTCCAATTAGCAGCACGTTTCATAAGCAGTTTGTAATCATCAGTCTTGCCCAAAACCTTTGCAGCCTGAGCCAAGGCATAATCATCATAAGCATATTCAAGAGTGCGGCTCACCTGCTCGTGCGTGTGAAAAGCCTCCATAACACTATCCTCCATTGGAATATATCCATACTTCAAATAGCTCTTCAAGGCACGACGTCCCATACCATTCTTGTATTCCTCAAAAGTATTAGGACTCTCAAAGGCATTCTTGCGCATTGCTTCATAAGCAATCTTTTCATCAAATCCGCTTACATTTTTCACCATTCCTTCGGCAAGGGCTGCACTACAATGATCACCAATCATGGCAGCAGTGTAACTATTCCATGCGGGGAATATTGGCAACCAACCGCCTTGCTGATACATATCAACAAGACTTTGCAGATAACCACCTGTTTTATTGTCAATTATAATATTCAGCGGACACAATGCACGATAAGTATCCCACATTGAGAAATCCTGATAAACGCGACGATAGAGTGGTCTACCAGCAAATGCCCCTAGAGAATGTTGCATTATCTTCTTTCCACCAGCGAAAGACGGATAGCGACCATCCTTGTCACTAAATGCACGAGGAAGGAAACTAGCACGATACAAAGCGCCATAGAACTTGTTTGCGGAAGCAGTATCGGGAGACTCTACTATTACTTTTGCCAACTTGTTTTGCCAAGATGAGACAACACGGCAACGAGTGTCATAAAATTCCCAATGTGGAACTTCTTGGGCGATATTATTGAATACGCCCTTCATGTCAACAAAGCTTGTTGAAGCCTTGGCTAGTATCTCGTCGCCTTCATTTACATCGAAAGCAACGTAAGCTATAGAGTCTTTAACACCATATTCCACAATAGGATCCTCAAACTGTACGGCAAACCAGCCATTGAAACCAGCCTTTTCACCCCAACCTTGATAAATACGATGCACTGGATTGTAACCATAAATGCAGTTTCTTGCTGTGTCTACAGCAACAAAGCCTTCTTTTTCGTCACTATTTGTATTTACTACAAAATAGGCTTTACCACTCTTATTATACTTAAAACGGAACATTGCTGTGTGGCTCATTCCGGTCATTTCAGCTTGAAGGTGTTCATCAGGCAGTACGACAGAATAATAATCAGGATGAGAAATTTCATCTGCATGGCTGAAACGTGAAGCACGCTCTTCCGGTTTAAGACGAAGTACGTCCATTTCTGGCATAAGAGTGAAAGAACCATAGTCCTGAGTACATCCACCTACCATCCAATGACTTGCACGGAATCCTTGAAATTTCTTGTCTCGATAATAATAAGGAGCAAGACATTTTTGTTCTGTATCTTGTGTCTGCGGAGTCCAGAAGTTCATCCCATTAGGTTCAAATGCAGCAGGGAGAGTCTGTCCATGTTCCTCTTTGCCGTTACCATAAGTGGAATTACTGGTAACAGAAAAGTCAGTTCCAACCATTGTGTTGATAGCCTCGATCTGTCCGTGCAACAAAGCATTCTGCATTCTCTTATGTACATACTTCTTTAAAGCATCCCATTGAAAGTAAGGACTTTCCTGACGCAGTCCAAAAAGTTTCACTTCATGCTCATTAAGCATCAGCTTCACAATTACATTCTTACCATTAGTATAAAATATCATCTGCAAGTTTGCAGCCATCGGAACAACCTCGTCCATCTTATCAACACGCTCATCAGAAAGAGTTGAAATACCAAGAAGCGACATTAGGTGATACAATGCTGTATCGTGTCCGAATCTGAGGTCAGCAGATGTATTGCCATTTGCAACAGCATTATCAGCCTTAGTCTCAATATCATTCCAAAGGCTAAATGCTGAACGTGAAGGTGCACTATAATTATCTGGAGACTGACCATTGCAAATCCACATGCGTTCATTGTTCTGCTCGTATACGGCACGACATTCTTCATCGTTTATAACGTCGTCAAACCTTATCTTCAACTCAACATCCTGTATATCAGAAGCAATAGCATGAATCTCTCCCATCAATTTATCAGCATCAGATATCTTTGAAGGATCTTTAAACAATGCAGCAGCAAAACGCTGTCCGCTGATATAAGCCTTAACTTTTGTTCGTGACGAGAGAGCCTTCATTTCTGGCGAGTCGTAAGCAATCCAAGCCATATCTGCAGAATCGGCAGTTTGTTCAACATTTGCCTTTCCCATCATCAATTTATTCAATTCGTCGCTGAATGCCTGCATACTTTTAACGCATCGCCCAACAATACTAGTGTGGGCTGTTACTTTATTCCCGTTAAACACTTCGGGAAAGTTTGCATACATTCTATCGGCAATACCACGGTGCTGTACTGCACCAAGAGCGGTGAGTTTTCCACCATTGCCCATAGCATTTTTCCAAACTTTTGCAAGTCGTTTTTTAAGACTCTGTCCCAACTTTGTGAGATTAGAATCGTCCGCAAACTGACTGTTCACCCATTCGTAGCGTGAATCAGCTGGTAGCCAACGTGAACCATGACGACCATAATGCGAAATATAGAATGCATGATAGCCTTCAGGAACTTTTGAGTAAGTGATATTTTGCGGAGCTTGGTATGCATAGTAAACGCCACCCATCTGCTCTCGTGACTTCTGAGCATAAGAAAGACTGACGATGCATAAAAGCAGCAACAATAAAGATAGGGTCTTTTTCATAAAGAGGATATAATGTTGTTAGATTGCAAAATTAATCATTTAATTCCATATTCCAATCTATTCCCAATGGGTTATTGCGCATTTCTAACACCCATGGCAATTCTGCCGATGTAGAAATTTTCATTACCGTGCCGTCTACATCAGCCTTAACTGTAATGATATTTGCGTCAGTATTGATCTTTCGCCATGTAATTCCATTATATACAAACATGCCGTCACGTTTTAATTCACTCAAGGCTTTGAATGAAATAAAAAGGAATGTTTCATTGCATTTATAAATATTACAACCCTTCTGTGGATTATACCAACAGAAACCTTCTGCATTCTCCATTACCGTCTTTGGAATGGTATAGAGCGAGTTGTTGCATAAAAGTCGCAAGGTATCGTTGTTTGATAAGTCACACTTCACAATCCAGTTTCGATACTGTCTGTTAAGAACAAATTTACAAAGATGTGTTGTTGCACTTGATGATAGGTTAAAAGCAAGTGTACTTTCTGTTTCTTTCATTTTCGGTGACTTTGCCACCGCATTATGATTAGGTAGATGTAATGTTCCACCGTTAAGAATATCCTCATGTCTGATGAATTTCATCTTCCATCTATCGCCTTTTGCGTCAACGTTCAATGTTCTGCCATTTGGCAACTCTATGGAATACGACATTATAAGCGGCGAACCTACTAGATAAAGATTCTGACCTGCAACAGGATAAAGTCCCAACATATTCCAGACTAACCATGAAGACATTGCCCCACTATCATCATTACCGGGAAGCCCATCAGGACGATCACTATAATTATCTTTCACAATCTGTCTGATGCGCTCGCAACTAAGTTCAGGTCTATCTGCCCAATGATACAGATAAGGCGTCATGAAACTTGGTTCGTTAGCCACATTATAATGATTGTTGTCAAAGAATGTGTCAAGTCGCTTTATAAATTGTTTCTTACCTCCACAAGCCAGAATAAGTCCATTGACATCATGTGGAATACTCAAACTATATTCTGCCGAAAGCGCCTCATAGAAGAATGTTCCCCACCAAGGAATATACCACGGTGCGACCTTCGTATCGGGAGTATATGGAATGAGAGGATGATAAACTTTGGATTTACCCCATACGACAGAATCCAACCAATTACCGTTGGCATCACGAGGCATAATAAATCCACGCATTCCCTGCCACAGATAATCACTACGCCATAGGTTACGCCAGTTGCCTGAGCGCTTGAGATATTTATCATAGAGAACTTTGTATCCTAACCCTTTCGCTACTTGCGCAATGCACCAGTCATCATAACTGTATTCTACGGTTCTGTTTCCAGCACGGTCTATTCCATAAGGAATGTAACCCAATGAATTATATTCTGCAATTCCTCCACGTCCTTCCTTCTCAGCATCAACTGGAGCAACTTCGGCATCTTTTATCATTGCCTTGAATGCATGTTCATAGTCTATACCAGAGAGTCCCTTAGCAAATGCGTCGGCAATTACGATATCGGCATTGCTTCCGCCCTGTGTTCTTCCATTGCAGTTTCCACTTCGTGCATCTGGCATATAGCCTTCATTATCATATATGTTTATGAGCGAGTTCACGATATCACGCTGCCTTTGTGGAGAAAGGAGTGTGATAAGCGGAGACGAAGTGCGATAGGTATCCCATATAGCATAGTAATCATCATAATACGGAACGGCTGTCCAGTTAGGATTTTCACCGCTTCGGTCTACAGGCATCAGCATTGTATGATAAAGTGCTGTATAGAACATTCGTGACTGTAATTCAGATGCATTTATTTTAATCTTTGAAAGCAAACCATTCCACGTGCTGCGAAGATGCGACAATTGGTCATAAAATCCACAACTAACAATATTCTGTCTTGCTTTGTCTGTTGAAACGAAAGAGATTCCAATCTTCACATTCACGGTTGATTTATCAAACATCACCCACGCATATTTGCTATCTTGGGTCATACTCTTCTTAAACGGTACATCGCTCTGAAGACAGAAATAAACTGTATATGGTCCACCATTATTCCAACCTCCTCTAACTGTGGAGTATCCCGTTATCTCATACTCGCCATTTATATTTACCTCACTGCCAACAAACTGCTGCGCCTCACGTTTGTCGGGAATAGTGTCAATGCCTAAAAAGGTATGCGCATCAACAAACAGACCGTCAAGTCCACTAAAACGATAAATGGCACAGCGTTCGCTAGTGGTAATCTCTGTGTGAGGTCCTTCTATATAATCACACGAATAATACCCCAATGACATAGTCTCTGCACTGCGATGCTGAGGATATTCTGTTTTTTGAATTGTTCCCTTGAATGGTTGAATAAGGATATTACCATATTTCTGTCCTCCACCAGTTCCACTAACATGAGTCTGACTGAAACCCTTTACAGCTTCAGGCATTTTCTCCCAACCTGCATTTGGCATTGATACACAATCAGGACCAGGCTTAACCATTCCATAAGGCATTGAAGGACCAATAAAGACACGTCCTTGTCCTTCACTGCCTATTTTAGGATCTACAAACTTTGTGTATTGCGCATGAATAGACAACGAAAAAAATAATGATATAATAAACTGGATACGGCGCATAAAATAAGTTATTTGTCAACGAAATATATTTGTCGGCTTTTGTCTCCTGGGAAAATAACGTCTTTCAATGTTACGTCGGCTGCATCTTCGAATACAAATGCTGGACGGAAATCATTATCAGCAAGTGACAATTTTACATTACTGAAAGTAATTCCAGAAACATGCCTCACATAAAAGCCCCATGAAGGAAGTTCTCCAAACATCGAGAATTCGGGATACGACTTTATCTGTTCGTCTATCTTATCAGCACGCCACAACGGAACGTAAGCCATTCCCTTTGTTGCCCTACCTGGATAAACTATATTGATATTTTCAAGCAAAACGTTTTGTATCTTGTTGCCTGGTATTCCACAAATACTGCTTGGAAAAGGGTTATGGAAGAAATCAACTTCCGGACCACGAAGGTCATAATTTTTATCAGGTCTTCCAAAAGGTACAGTGCAAGTAATATCACGAAGTATAACGTTTTTCATATAGCCTTTCTTGTCTCCCGCACGCTGACCAAGTCTGAGAAAGATTGCATTACCTGTATTAACAGCATTAATCCGCTCTACACATACGCTGTCAATACTTCCGCCATCAACACTTTCAATGGCTATTGCCGAGCGGAAAGTATCGAAGACCTTTATGTCGGCTACATGAATATTTCGGAAGCCTCCCCAAGAAGCTGTACCAAACTTCACACCACTAGCACTGCTCCGCAAATTACACCGCTGAATATCAACATCTACGCAAGAAGAATTTGCATGATATGATTTCAGACAGATTGCGTCGTCGGCAGAGTTAATATCACAATCAGCAATCTTAACATGCTGGCAATCATCAATATCAATACCGTCATTATTCCAGTATGCACGATTATTAATACTGAGATTTTTAAGATTCAAATTAACACAAAGATCAAACGATAATCCCCAACAGGCACTATTTTTCAAACACAAATCTGAAACTGTGACATTATTTGATTTATAGAAATAGAATAGCTTGGGGCGTACCTGTTCGCTAGGACGCATTCGCCTGACATTATAATTATTATCTTTCAGCATTCCCTTATGATAGAGACTGTCTATATTCAGCGCAAGCATCAATCCCTGACCGTCAATAGTACCATTACCAGTAACGCTTATATTTTCAGCGTTATCAGCCATCACAAGCGCAATGTTTGAATTATCATTGCGCTTGTCTGCCACTGGTTGGGCATTAATTGAATAATAGTCTTTAGGATTTGTACTTCCCAAAATAACAGCACCACTCATGAGATGCAGTTCTACTCCACTCTTCAGCATAATGCTCCCAGTAAGATATTTACCGGGAGTTACATCTAGTCTGCCGCCACCATTATTGTATACTCTATCAATTGCTCGCTGCAATTGCAGCGTGCATAATGTGGTACCGTCATTGGCAATTTTTAGTTTGGTCGTATTAAGTATTATCCCATACGAAGTATTATCACCAATGAACAGACAAATAAATAACAATAGTATTGATTTAATTGAAATAGAATGTAAATTCATACTTCTCACCATTTACTGATATTGAATAAATAATATTGTCGGTTTTTACACCTTTAAAAGCAATAAAGCCAGAATGTTCAGTATTATTGAATATCGTGTTTTCTTTCCAATAACCATCAACTATTTGTTTCATCTGGGCTTCGTCTTCCTTCATGCTTTCCTTATAAAGACTATCTTGATGTTGATTTATCAAAATTTTGTCTGTCGTTGACTTTGAATCATACGCTAGTCCGTCAGCCGCACTAAGAACCATTCCACCTATCACATTACCCCAAGTTTGCTGATTGCGTATCTTCTTTATGTATTTTGAATATGGATAGATTGTTAAAGAATCTCTTTCCACATTTTTTTCTTTTCCTCCATCCTTTATATATTTCCCGGTAGTAAGATAACGAGTTTTCTTGCTTTTTACACCTTTCATTCCAAGAACGTAAACACGTATGGAATCAGGGTGAAAATTGAAAGCTTCACCTGTTTTGTTGCGTAATATAATTACTGGTGTTGTATAGTCACTTTCTGGGTCAACAACAACCAACAAACCTTTATCAATACAATATTGAATGCTACGTCCATCTTTCATATAACTTCCGTATTGTTTTGCCTGCATCAAGTTTGTTGTATCCGCATTTTCATTTATTTCGTTAGCAGATATAGGTTGTGCAAGCGTGAGAAAACCACAAACAGCACATAAAAATAGAATTGTTTTTTTCATAAATTGAATTTTAGTAGTATAAGATAAATAAACAATAGGGGCGGAATTACTCCACCCCTATCAAATTTTATATATGTGATTAATAACCTGGGTTCTGTTTCCATCGTGGATTCACATCGAGATCTTGCTTTTGAATTGGAAATATGCGACGAGTCTTTTCAAATCTTGCACCTGGGAAACCCTTATAATGAGGGAAGTACTCATCTTCAAAATGACCGAAACGAATCATATCATTACGGCGCCAATTCTCATCAAAGAACTCACGTCCACGCTCCTCATATATTTCCTGAAGAGTAGGATTATGATCTATTGTTGGAGCTTTTACATAAGAACGAATCTGATTGAACAAGCTTTGAGCTGTCTCGCCATTTGTTGGTGTTCCACCACGTGTGATTGCTTCAGCCTTTTCCAACAAGATGTCTGCATAACGGAATATTGGCAAGTCATTAGACTGGTTACGTCCATTCATGAAATCACTATTCGTGACAAAGAATTTTATTGGACGATAACCTTGACGCCATCCCGTTAAATTATCACCAACATCAAGAGTTTCATCTTGCTTTGTCAAAGTAATGCTCTTTGTAAGAACCAATGGATTACCTGATTTATCAAGAGCCACTTTACTTGTAGGCAATAGTGTAGTAGGATTGTATACATGAACAGTGTCACCGATGATACAATTATTACGTTCATCACCTGGCAAATTAAACAAACTTGCGAATTCAGGGGTCATCGTCATGTAACCACCACCAGAGTTAGAAAGGTTCATTCCATAATAGCTAGGATTCATACTCTTTACATCCTTATAAGAATGTGCACGACCATACTGCATACCTGTTGCTGTATATGTATCATAAGGCATCACATAAATAAAGTCCTCAACCTTCAAATCAGAGTTATTTGGAGCGAACTTAAAGCGATAAGCCATTGAACCAAGATTGAACTTACCTGATTTAATAATATCATCACAAATTTTGATACAGTCATCCAGTTTTTCATTCTTAGCCGTTGCGGCATCATATTGATCTACAGATGCAGCGGTATAAACAGGCCAATTGAGATACAACTTTACAAGCAAAGCCTCAGCCATATACTTTGAAGGCTTTCCGTAATTATCTCCATTCACTTCTGTTGGAAGATCTGGGATTATCGCTAGAAGCTCTTTCTCAATGTATCTTGCAACATCGGCACGAGGTTGACGGTCACGAATATCAATACCACCTACAGTTTCATCATTTATGGGTACATCCCCCCAACAATCCATCATGACAAATTCAAAGTAAGCACGCATTGCACGAGCTGGAGCAACATATTTAACATCAGCATCACTATTGATGATTTCATTTGCCGTTACTACTCCTGTCCCAAGAACACCCATCCAGTCCAATGTTGCTTCCTCATATGTATAGTTATGAAGGCTAGGGTGAGCATAAGCATAACTATCTAACCAACCACCATTATATGCAACAGCAGTCTCTTCATCACTTGAAAGAGCCTGCGCCTCCATATATCGACGACCTAAGCAATCTTTCATTTTGGAATAAATAGTAGCCAATCTTGACTGCATAGCTATGTCGGTGGGTGGATATTTTGGATATTGAGATGCCATAGGAACATCCAAATCTGAACAACTAACAGCAAGAGTCAGAATGCCAGTTGCAAATAACATTTTTATATTTGTATTCATATTATGTTCTCTTTTAATTTAGAAATTGACTTTCATACCAACTAAGATTGTACGTGTGTGAGGATAGTTGTTCCAACGGTAATCAACACCTGGATCAATTCCACCCAAATTAACTTCTGGGTCAAGTCCCTTATAACTTGTAATCGTAAATACGTTATTGCAAGTTACATAAACCTGTGCAGATTGAATCCAATCATTACACTTATTGAATGTATAGCCTACAGAAAGGCTTTGCAAGCGAAGATAACTTCCGTTTTCAAGATAGCGGTCAGATGGTATATTTGACAGGTTATCAGTAACAGGACGAGAGGTAACAAATTCCTTCAATACATTCTTACCACCAGAGAAGAAATCCGGAGCCGTGTAATGAGCACGTGAGCCATTGTATATCTTATTTCCAAATATACCGGTAAAGAACATATCGGCATTCCAATTTTTGTAATTAAAAGTATTATTCCAACCAAGATTCAACTTAGGCTGTGCACTGCCTGTAATAGTACGGTCCTTATATGCTGGAGAATTTGTTACTTCACCAGTACGCTTGCCTGTTGTTTCATCATGAACATAATAAGAAGACTTACCATTAGCATCATAACCAGCAAACTCATAAGTATAGAATGTACCGAGAGGTTGACCCTCCATCACACGCTGAGTATAACCATATGCAGAAACACCTGATACACGAGGATCACCCTGTTCAAATACTTCAGTCTGATAAGACTCATTAGACAATTTATTTACTTTATTTTTGTTGTGTGCTAAGTTAAGGGTTGTATTCCAAGTAAAATTCTTTGTTTTTATAGCTGTCGCATTTAAAGAAAATTCAATACCTGTATTTGTTATTTCTCCTACATTAGCCTGTATTTTATCATACGCATAAATAAAAGAAGAAACAGGATAACTCCAAATCAAATCTTTTGTTTTTTTATTGTAGAATTCAATGGAGCCATTGATACGACCGCCAGCCAAAGCATAGTCAACACCAATATTTAGCATACCTGTTGTCTCCCATTTTAAATCAGAATTTGCCAATTTAGTAGTATTTAGGGCTACATAGCTATTTCCGGAGTATGAATTATAAGTACCTGATGAACCATAAGTACCTACAGCAGAATAAGCTCCAAATCCAAGTGCATTACCGCTTACACCATAACCAACACGAAGTTTCAAATTAGAAAATACGTTTTGATTTTTCATGAATGACTCTTCGGTAACATTCCAAGCAGCACTAACTGATGGAAATGTTCCCCATTTATGACTATTACCAAATACAGAAGAACCATCACGACGAACAGTAGCCTGTAACATGTACTTGCTATTATAAGAATAACTTAAACGACCATAGAAAGAAATATTACGAATTGTTTCTTTTGTTCCGCTCTGAACAGAACGCATTCCGTCAATAGCACCTGCGTAAGTCAGGTTTTTCCATTTCATATTATCATCAAAGAAGTTGTGAACAGTAAGACCAAAACCGTCATTATTATTTTTCTCTTCCCAAGAATAACCAGCCATCAATGATAGTTTATGGACTTTATTGAAAGTCTTATCGTAGTTTCCATAAGTCTCAAAAGTCTGAGAATTATCAAAATATGTATTACGAGTGGCGTTACCATTCTTATCTTTCAATCCTGGAAGCTGAGAATTATGAGAATCATAAGAACTATATGTACTCTGAGAATTATTGTAAGAATAGTTCATATTCCAAACAAATCCATCAATAATCTTAAGACTTGCCTTGCCAATAAATTGCATACGTTTGTACATTGTTTCTGATGTATCCTCATTAATCAATGAAAGTGGGTTGAAATTTTGAGAACCAGAACCTTGCGACCATGTACCATCACTGTTTGTAATTGGCAATGTTGGATTAAAATAGTTCATTGCATCAAGAACAGACTCACCATCCGTTCCACTAGGTACTCCCTTATGCTTTGCATATAAGGCATTTATACCTGTTGAAAGTTCCAAGCGATCTTTAAGAACTTTTGTTGTAATCAAAGAACGAACATTCAAACGATTCATCCCTGAACCCTCTACAACACCCTCACGATTAGCAAAGTTTACACTAGCTACATAAGTAGTCTTGTTTGAACTTCCATTAATAGACAAATTATGATTATGGCTTACACCTGTGCGAAGGACTTGATCCTGCCAGTTTGTGTTTGATTTACCGTCATAGGCATAATCTAACTTATTGGTTGTTACATAATTACGAATATCATCAGCAGTAGCCATATCCAAGGTCTTCAATGCATTATCGAAAGCTACATAACCAGAATATGTTACGCTTGTGCGATCTTTACCATTTTTACCACTCTTTGTAGTAATGATTATAACACCGTTGGCAGCCTTTGAACCATAGATAGCTGTAGCTGTAGCATCCCGAAGTATGTCTATGCTCTCAATATCATCAGGAGCGACCATAGAAATGTCTACACCTGGAATTCCATCAATTACATAGTATGGCTGCATTCCCGCTCCTGAACGTAGTGAAGATGCACCACGAAGAGTAATACTAGGAGATCCGTTTGGGTCACCACTTGATGTGACAACCAAACCAGCGACCTTTCCCTGCAACATACTTGCTGCATCAGAGAAAACACCGACATTCAAATCTTCAGACTTAACTGTAGTGATAGAACTTGTTACGTCCTTACGGCGCATTGTACCGTAACCTACCACAACAACTTCGTTAAGGGTCTTGTTATCTTCTTTTAATATAATCTGATTATTGTTGCCTGATTTAATTTCCTGTGGAGTAAATCCCACATAAGAAACCTTGAGCTTTGCTCCAGCCTTTACATTCAACACATAGTTACCATCTATGTCGGTAACAGTTCCATTTGTTGTTCCGACTTCAACAACACTTACACCAATAAGCGGTTCACCAGTGGCATCCTTTACGGTACCGGTAATCTTACTTTGTGCAAATGCTATTGTACTTAAAAATAGAAGTAAAGCTGAAACGACGACTCGCTTACAGTTTCTTCGGATTGGGTTTTGTACTCTGCGCATAATTGTCTGTTAAAAGTTATTGTATCATTTTAGGTGCAAAAGTATCACTGTAATATTACAGCAATCTTAATTTTATATTTCGATTAGATTAAGAAACGTCAAGAAAATTAGAATCCATAGGCTTTCACGCCTGTTGTATCCAAAGTCGTAACGTTCTCGGTCACTATAGCATCCATATTATTATATATATAGCCATCTCCACGACATGGGCGTTTATCATAAATACCCGTGTCATATTTTGTTTGTCTTGTTTTTTTCAGTACTACATTATTAAAGTAGACGTTGTTTACTTTCTCTTTTGTGTCTCCACCAATAAAACATCCATTCTCTGATGTTGCTACAATATTATTAAAGTAAATATTGCTCACTTCTCCAGAGCGACCCTCTGTCTGTCCCTTCGGAAATCGCCAATTAGCGTCCTTATTATTACCATTGGCACGTGGATAACTCGTAACATAGATTGGTTCAGCTTTTCCCCACCAAACGTCACTCCACAACCTACAGTCTAAGATGATATTAGAGAACATCACATTCGTAACAGTTCCCTCGTCACGATTCTGTATTCCTAGTCCACGATTGCTGCCTTTAATTATACAATTATCAACTGTGACATTGTAAATGGAATCCATATTTTCAGACCCAATTTTTACAGTGCAGCTACGACTTTCCATTACACAGTTGGTAACCACGATATCATGGCATGAACCGTATTGCTGAAACTCGCGTCTATTCTTCAGACAAATTGCATCATCACCGCTCGTAATGTGACAATTGGCAATTCGAATGTTCTTACTATGGTCAATATCTATTCCGTCGCCATTACGGATTTTCAAATTGTTAAGCAGGTTTATTCCATCAATCACAGCACCGTCACATCCAATAAGATGCACTGTCCAATATGCTCCTTCACGTATTGTAACATCCTTTATAGTGAGATTGCGAACATCTGTAAGGCTCAGCACGTGAGGACGCGGATCAAAAGTTGTCACTGGCTTTAGCTCATAACTATCACTAAGTTCCTTACCCATGAAACTTATTCCGTTTCCATGGATACATCCCTTTCCTGTGATAGAAATATTATCAGCATTGTTTGCCCAAATCCACAACATGCCCTCACCTTCATTCTTGTCGAATGCGCTTATTTTATAAATACTTTCGTCAGGATTGGCCTTCAGTGTAGCGGTAGCCTCAAGATGAAGTTCAACATTTGACTTCAACTGCAACGGACCTGAAATAAAAACATGATTGGATGGGAACAATACTATTCCACCACCATTCTGCTCACATTTATCTATTGCTTTTTGTATGGCTGACGCATCATCCGCTGCACCATTACCTTTTGCACCATAAGACATTACATTATAAACACTATGTGCCTTGACTAAAAGTGTCAAGACTAGAAATATTGTAGTTAGTAAAAATGTTTTCCTCGTACTGCGAATCATGGACAAATTTTGATAGTTTGGTGACAAAGATAACAATTATTTTAAAAAAGCAACAATCTTTTCAAGTTTTTCTTCATTTATGACAAAATATTGTTTCTTTCGTAAAATCAAATGATAATTTAATAAAGTTAGTAAAACAAACATAAACATCAAAAATATAATTAAAATATGATATTCTCCATGTTCGTTGACATAGTGCCCACTTAAAAATAATTAGCTTTTAGTGTAACGTATGATAAATTAAATATTTGGAGTCTGGATTTCTCTGTGACTATTTGAATTTTGTACATTTAGGCTGTCTTCCCTGCGTTTTTCGTTTTTTCTAGCTACGGAGCTACGGCATCTCTCGCAAAGCTTATAAATAAAGGGTTTGCCGAAACGTAGCTAGGTCAGTTTAGCTTCGTGAGCTACGTCTTAGCTACGTTATCCATTTCTGTATATATAATGTACCTGCCTACACGCGCGCACTTAGGGTTTTAAAAAACGCAAGTGTCGAAATGTCAATGTATTGAACATCAATATTTTATCGACGAATTTTACTAATAAAAGTGACGATGAATTGACAGTCAAAATTCAACTTTTACATGCGTTTCTATATAGAAACGCAACTAATTCCATATAGAAATGCAAACGTTTCTACGATGTTTTACCTCCTATTGCTTCGTAAAACGCAGTGCATTATAACGTAAAACGCACGGCAAAACATTATAAAACGCAACGAAAAACTGCGTAAAGAGCTATGCAATATGATGAAAATATTTACCCATATTTTACCGACGAATAGCCGAAACTTCATTCGGCCCGAAAAGAGTTATAACAAGTTGATGCTCAATGGATAGACACTTCGGCACTTGTTTTTACGAAAAGTCCAGAGTGTGCGTGTACGTGCGTATTAAATTCTGTGTAGCACTAGTAATTGAAACTTTGGCTAACAGCTCACACTTGATTTCATTGCATGAATAAAAATCTTGCAGTATCTTTGCCGAGAATTCAGCGGAATTCGGCAGAACATTTAAACAAGCTTGAAAATGCTGCTCTCGTATACTGAATCTATCTACACATCCTCTGTTCCTCAGATGCAGCCAACGGTTCTTTGACAAATTCACTCATAGAATACATTTCATCCTTAAAACGACACAAGTTGACGTAGCTAGAACGTAGCTCATCGTAGCTAAATCCTGCAAGCTACGTTTCTGCAAACCTTTTGTTTATAAGCTTTGAAAGAGATGCCGTAGCTTCGTAGCTAATAAACAAAAAGAACACAGGGAAGACACACAATATGTAAATCTTATTACACCACCTTACCATGTAGCTAAAAACAAAAATTCTTGTAAACTCTTTAAGAATTTACAAGAATTTTATATATTAATATGTCTTATAGTCTACTGCTTGTCTGCTGATTCTTCAGGAGTATCAGCTACTTTCTTTGGACCACGTATTTTATCCTTCAATGTGATACCACTCTTTATTTCAATATTTATACCATCACTTAGACCAGTAACAACACGGCGACGCTCATAAGTCTTGTTTTTACCAACTACCTTAACGACATAAACATAGGTAGCATTGCCCTGAAACTCGATCGCACTCTCAGGAACAGACAACACATGATTTGCCTGAGCAAGTACAATCTCTGCATTGGCACTGTAACCTGAACGAATTTTATTACCATCAACACCTCTTACAGCTGCCTTTAATTCAAACTGGTTAGCACCATTGCTTTCAACAGCCTTCGGAGAAATATATTCAAGACTAGCTTCAAGTTTTTCATCCTGCAAAGCACCAATAGTAATCTTCATTGGCATTCCTGTGACAAGACTTCCTACTTCTGTTTCGTCAATATTTCCACGGAATATAAGGTCGTTCATGTTAGCAACAGTCGCAATCGTTGTTCCGTCGTTAAACGTATTACTCAAGATAACAGTATTTCCTACTTTTACAGGAACATTAAGCACAAGTCCACTGATTGTTGAACGTATGAGCGTTGAACTTGTATTGGCATTACTACGAGAAACTCCATCACGAACAACTTCCAAATTGTCAGATGAAGCCTTTACTTCCTCTTGTGACTGACGATAAGATTGGCGTATCTTGTCGTATTCATCTGCGCTTACAAGTCCCTTATCAAAAAGTGCTTTCTCACGCAGATAATCAATCTTTGTTTGCTTTATATTTACACCAGCAAGACGGACACGAGCCTGCGCACTACTGAGCTGTCCCATATCAGGAATTACTTTTATCTTAGCAATTATCTCGCCAGCCTGTACCGTCTGACCAGCTTCCTTCATCAACTGGGTAATGATACCACTAATCTGTGGTTTCACATTGACCTCGTTTCTTGGTTCAATCTTTCCCGTAACGACAGTTGTCTTGCGGATATCTCTCACGGTAGGGGTAAACTCGTCATATTCCACAGCCTGTGGACGTGACTTAGCCCAAAGGAAAACAAATGTTCCTATAAAAAGCAAAGCAATAATGCCTGCAACAATAAACTTAAAATACTTTTTCATATATTCTTATGCTTGATTTCTTATTATAAATTATTCGTCACGCATGGCGTCGACCGGTTTGATTGACATAGCCCTGAAAGCAGGAGCCAACCCGGCAAGTACGCCAAGGATACTGAGAATCACGACCGCACCAATAGCAGCCCAGAAGCCTATTTGGAAATGTGAAGTAACAATGCCATCTGTTGTATTAGCCATTTCAGCTAATTGTAAAATCACTACTGCGAAAAAGATGCCACTCATACCAGCTACGGAAGTCAGAATGATACTCTCACTGATAATCTGTCCAAGTATGCTCTTTGGCGTCGCACCTATCGCACGTCGAATACCAATTTCTATAGTACGTTCACGCACAGTAACCATCATAATATTGGAAACGCCAATAGCACCCGCAAGTAGAGTACCGATGCCGACAAGCCATATAAGGAAGTTGACACCCGAAAACAAATTATCGAGCATACCAAACATAACCTCTGTATTAAATACAGTTACAGCCTTCTCGTCAGACGGAGAAACAGAATGCGAACGTGCAATCACGTCTCTCATCTTCTGGGTAATTGTACTCATTTTTACACCACGTTTAGCTGTTACACAAATGAGGTGAACCTGATTACCATAATTATAAGCCTTCTGCATCAGAGTTAGCGGAATAACAACGCTCTCCTCTGCCCTACCATTGATGCTCATATTACCAGAACTGTAGTCAATTCCAACAACACAATAGTAGATAGAGTCTATCCTCACTAGTTGTCCACAAGGATCACCTCCCCCAGGAAAGAGATTCTTATAGATTTTCTTTCCAAGTACACACACCTTTCGGTGCTGTTGCATATCCATTGAATTAAGGTATCTGCCATAATAAATTTTTGGAGACTCAACCTTTGCGTAATCTGGAAGCAAGCCCTTTACAGAGCAAGACGTTTTTTTATCTTTAAAGGTTACTTTACTGCCCCATCCACTAAGCATAGGTGTTACAATGTCTAGTTCAGGCACCTGAGCCTTCAACCTTTTAACATCGTTATAATCCATATTCCATTTACGCCCTTTACGATAACCGTCATAGGGCTTTGTGGTAGGTTGGGCAAAGACAATTGCTGAATTTGTGGCAAAACCTTCGAAATTATTAGAGAGTATTTCTTTCAGTCCGTTACCACCTCCGATAAGTCCCACAAGCATAAACACGCCCCAGAACACTCCGAATCCGGTAAGAAACGAACGGCTCTTGTTTCGCGTCAGCGTATCAAGGATTTCCTTATATGTATCAAAGTCTAATCTCATATTACTCTGCCCTTAATGCCTCAATAGGTCGTATTTTAGCTGCCTTACGTGCTGGAATAAGTCCAGCTACCGTACCAGCTATAATCATTACTAATGTGGCGTTTATACAAACATCAAGTCCCACTGTAGGATTAACAAACATTGTTGCGGTGAACAAACCTGAGTCAACCTTCATGTGACCAATTGTAGCATCCATGTATTCATTGGCAGCAATACCAAGTAGCATTCCTATGTAGCCAAATAACGTTGTGATAATGATACTCTCTATAATAATAAGCCGCAATATTGACCATGGACTTGCGCCTATAGCCTTACGAATGCCAAACTCACGTGTGCGTTCCTTTACTGTTATCAGCATTATATTTGAAACCCCAACTATACCACTCAACAACGTAAACAATCCGATAACCCACAAGGCGGTACGAATTACACTTGTACCGGTTGCCATTTGCAAAGACTGTGTAAATCTATTCCACAACCATATAGACTCACCATCATCAGGTGCAGCACTATGGTTTGTATTCAATTTTGCCTTATATCGCTTCTCAAAGGCTTCATTATCCTGTTCCGTCTTCAATCCATGAAAGGAAAAAGAGATTTCATCAGTAGAATCACCTCTATTATATATTGTACGCACAGTATTGAATGCAGAATAAGCATTAGCATTCTGTCCGCTTTGATCAGCCTTATATATACCAACGATTCTAAAGCCAAACGGTCCTACATCAACATATTTTCCTATAAGGTCTTGGATATGTCCCGGCATAAGTTCCTTGGCTTGGTCCTCACTCAGAACAAGTACCTTTCTGGAATTGGAATTGTCAATATCATTTACATATCTGCCGTGAAGCATTTCTATCTTATTAATCTGCTGTTCATTTGGATAGACTCCACTCAAAGTTGTACTGATATAATTATCGCCAACAGAAATATTTACACCATTCTGCTGAATACTTGCGCCCATCTTGTCAACATTTGTTCGAAAGTTTTCATCAGTAGTTTTCATATCCCTATTATTAAGAGCTATACTTCTACCTTCCTTCAATCCTTTGTAAGCTTTAGAAGTTCTTCCACCATACACAACCATAGAGTTTGAAAGAAACTTACCAGAGTTTTGTTCAGTGGCATTGATAAGTCCGTTACCAGCACCAAGAAGAAATATAAGCATAAAGATTCCCCACGCAACAGCAAAGCCGGTGAGTGCAGTACGCAGTTTGTTGCGCTTGGCAGTAGACCATATTTCAGTTATAATATCACGCATAGGCAGTCACTGTTTATTTCATCACTCCATTTATTCCAAATGGCGAAGCGTGATGATCAAGATTTACCTCTATCTTACCAATAAGTCCATCGGTAATGTGCACAATCTTGTTTGTTTCATTGGCAACTCCACTCTCATGTGTTACCACAACAATAGTTTTGTGTTCTTCTTCATTAAGTTTCTTCAGCAGTTGCATCACCTCAACAGAAGTTTTGCTGTCCAAAGCTCCAGTAGGTTCATCGGCTAGAATTATTCGTGGTTGGGTTATGAGCGCACGGGCTATTGCCACACGCTGTTTCTGTCCACCCGACATTTCATTAGGATAATGTTCAGCCCAAGGCAACAGTCCCAATCGTTCAAGATATTCCATTGCCAACTGGTGTCGTTTCTTACGCCCAACACCCTGATAAAATAGAGGTAACTCTACATTTTCCACAGCAGTTTTGAATCCAATAAGATTAAAACTTTGAAAGATAAATCCAATCATGCGGTTACGATATTCTGCGGCACGAGTCTCTGAGAGGTCTTTTATCAATGTATCGCCGAGAAAATACTCGCCACTGTCATAGTTATCGAGTATACCAAGGATATTGAGCAACGTGGACTTACCAGAACCAGAAGCTCCCATTATAGAGACAAACTCTCCCTCCTCAATATCAATATTGATGCCTTTGAGCACATGCAACGGCTGTGCTCCACGGTAGGTCTTATTAATGTCTTTTAAGTGAATCATATTCTTTCATTAGACGTTAGACTTTGGCAAAAAGTTGCCTTAGACACATAAATATATTTATATTTTCTCTATTTTCAACGTTTGATCACAATAATTCATAACTGCTGGACGATGGGTGATAAAGATCACGGTCTTATCATGACACGAGAGGATGTTGTGAAGAAGTTGACGCTCAGTATCAGGATCTAGAGCGCTGGTAGCTTCATCAAAAAGCATTATTGAACGGTCACGTAGCAGACTTCTTGCAATTGCAATTCGCTGGGCTTGTCCTTCACTGAGTCCGCCACCCTGTTCTGAACAGAGCGTGTTTAGTCCATCAGGCAAGTCCTCAACAAAGTCGGCGCAACTTTTATGCAATGCCTCCTGTATTTCTTCATCTGTAGCATTTAATCTTCCTAAACGAATATTGTCACGGATTGTGCCACTCATGAGAGTATTGCCCTGAGGAACATACACAAAATTACAACGGTGACAAGGTGAAAGTTCCTGACTGTCAACCTTGTTATATATAGATACCGAACCTGATTGTGGTTGAAGCAATGCCAGGATTAAACGTATGAGAGTTGTTTTTCCTGCTCCAGTCTCTCCCAGTATGGCTGTACAACTGCCTGGGGTGAAATCAAAGTTGAGATTATCTATCACGTTTCCATCCTTATCAGAATATCCGTAACTTACATTTTCCAATCTTATTCCACAAGGAGACTTAATTTCAACAGGTTCACCTTGTTCCTCAAGCGGATCTTCCTCCAATTCCATCAATCGTTCAACAGCTGTAAACACACTGACGAAATCTGGCACTAACTTAGTAAGACTTCTTGCTGGAGTCTGTATTTTATTGACTAATTGCAGAAAAGCCGTCATTCCTCCAAATGTCAATGTATGCAGAGACATTCTGAGTGCTGCCCATAGAAATGCAAAAAGATAACCAAAAGCAAAACCGAAATTAACAATGAAATTGCTGAAAAGATTAAACTTAGTACGCTTTACGACATTCTGTCTTAGTTCGCTCTGCGTGTTTTCTAATCTATCAACCATCACATCGTCACTCTCAAGAGTTTTTATAAGCATGCGATTTTGAATAGTTTCCTGCAATACACTTTGCACCTTACTATCACTGTCGCGCACCTTACGCGTGAGCCGTCTCATCTGTCCAACATAAATCTTGCTCACAGCAAGAAACATTGGAAATATGGCTATTACAATTACTGCCAAAATTTTATCCATTGAAAACAGATAAAAGAATGCACCTAGAAACATGGCTATCACCGACAACGTATTTGGAATAGTTTCG